>Ga0308160_10000125_pt1 | contig 197702 bp, 302 predicted proteins | sample PhyFR1_FD_201036 | JGI IMG/M metagenome (GOLD analysis project Ga0308160, IMG submission 201036) | Phyllosphere microbial communities from UC Gill Tract Community Farm, Albany, California, United States - DLSLF.R1 | ecosystem: Host-associated > Plants > Phyllosphere > Unclassified | place...
CCGTGTCCTGCGTCCCCCGGGCGCGTCGAAAAAGGGGTCGTTTGTGGGGCTCCGCCGAGGATGCCTTGTTCTCTCAGGGCGGGCGGCGACGGCGGGCGAGCTCTCAGCTGCCTGCTTCCCCCCCCCGCTCGTCACGCCCACAACCGCCAATGCCTCGCCTCGCCCGACCCGAGTTCTGCCTTTTCTGCGAATTGATCCTCGACGACAGGCGTTCGCTGCTCGAGCATGAGCGCGTCGTTCACTGGTCGGTCGTGTTGGTCCGGGGCGACAGAAGCTCGAGCCGACGCCCGCCTGGTCCATCCCGCTCTCAGCCCAGCTCCTCCCCTGCCGCTCTACCTCGCTGACTCTCCCTTCGTGTGCCCTTGCAGTCTTCGAGGTCTCGAGGGACGAAGACGGCGACTTCCCTTGTCCAGATCCCGACTGCGACTGGCCCGGCTCAGAGGACCCGCAGGACCTGATCACGCACGTCGGCCTCTGCCCGTCTGTCGTCGGTGGCCGCGCCGACCGCTCTCGCTTCAACTGGCTGCCGGTTGAGGACGCCCGCTACCACAAGGACGGCTCGCCGGTCCAGCCGAAGCTTGTCGAGAGCGCGGACCAGGGCTCGGACGACGATGGCGGCAAGAGCTGCTCGAGCTCGGCCAGCGAGAACGAGAGCGAGAGCGAGGCAGACGCATGTGAGGCCTCACCTGCGCTGCGCGACCAGAGCACCATGGCGTTGCCAACGCCGCCGACACGTCCTTCCTTCCCAGACGCTGACATCAAGCATTCCATGCTCTAGCCTCATTGTTCGGCACCTCGGATGACGAAACGTTGCCGTCACATCGCCCCGTCGTCAAGGTTAACCGCCGGTCTCGTCAACGGACGCAGCAGCCTTCCGCCCGCCCGCGACTGACGCTGGCCGGGCTTTTCGCATGCGAAGACTGCTCGAAGGAGTGCGGGTCGCAGCAAGCCCTCGGGCATCATGAGCGCTCGTATCACTGGACTCACTATCTCCGCGCTCAGGCCGATCAGGGTACGACCTCTGACCCCATCACCTCGTCCCTCCTCATCGCGTTGATGCTGACTACGCGCGACCACGACCGGCCGCCCAGTCTTCGAGGTCCGCCGCTCGCCTTCTGGCTTCTTCGAGTGCCCCGGCTGCGCCAAACGTGGCGGCACGCAGGGACGCGAGCGATCGCCCTACCAGTTCAACCATCACTTGCAGGACTGCTCTCGCTTCAAGCGCCTGGCCGCAAGCGACCTCCCATGGCCCGTCGTCGAGGGCAGATTTCACGCGAACGGCAGACTGACACAGCCCTGCGCCAAGAATTCTTGGGTCGCACGGAGACGGACGATGGGTACGTCCGAGACCGCTCCGGTCTCGCGCTCTGTCCTTGCGGCTCACCGCTCTTCGTTGACTTGGCAGCGCGCAAGGCCGCCCTCGCAAGTCGGGCGACTGACGACTCGCCCGCCGAGAGCCCAAGCGCCAGCGACCACGACGAGGATGACGGCTCCTCGGAGGACGAGCCGCTCGCACAGAGAGTGAGTGCGGGGCCTTGTCAAGGCAGTTGGGGGAACTGACTCTTGCTGACACGCACTCGACAGCGGCCGCGCATGATCACCAAACGAATGTCAACGCTCGCGGACGCATCCTCGGCTACTCCTACCCTCCGCGCCGCGTCGCAGGTGTCGGTCGTCGATAACGCGCGGGCAGGCCCCGGACCGTCGACCACCGCCGCCCGGCGGTCTCGTTCGCCAGTCGCGTCAGTGCAGAGAAGCAAAAAGCACGCCGCGGCTTCGGCGACGAGACCGAGCGATGAAGCATCCCTCGGCTCGGTAGGTGGATCGCCCATGGCTTTGTCTGCCGCTCCTGCCGCTCGCCCGGTCGCTCGCGTCCAGGACGTCCCAGCGCTCTGGCAGCCACTGGTCGTCAAAGTAGAGGCGCCTCTGACTCCGTGCCTTCCTGCGGTGACGAATCGCACGTCAACTCCGCCACCTTCCAAGTCCGTCGAGCCGCGACGACCCCTCGAGTCCGTCCTTCCCGGCTGGTCGTTGAAGGCACCGGTCAAACAGGCCAAACGTCCGACCGAGAGCGAACAGCCGGCTGCAAAGCAGGTCGACAAGCGGCCGAGGGTCGATGACACTCAGCTCGCTCCCGCAACGACGCGCGTCGACAGCGGTCCAAGCCCTGCCGAGGGCAGGTGGGCTCCTCCGAGCGGTCCACGCGCGATGCAGCAGCAGTACGTCGAGGAGCCCCGGCAATATCCGCATCCACAGCCGTCCTGGCAGCAGACCTGGACGTCCACTTCGCAGACGGTCCAATTCTCGCGGCCGCCGTCTTACGGCCACCACGCGCCTCTGTGGGACGGCCACGGTCCGCCCCTTTGGGATGGTTATCCCTCGAAAGGGCCCCTGGAGCCCGCCCCCGACCGCCGAGAGTCAGTGTACCGCTCTTGACCGTCACCCCGGGGTCCATTCCCTGACCTCACGTGGCCTCCTCCCAGACCTCCACGCTGGCCATCACACGGCGGGTACGAGCACCGCTCAACCTCGACGTCGTCCTCGCACTCGCGCTGGAGCGGCTCGCACCCGTGGCACGCCGGCGGCGGCTGAGAGCGGCCCGCCATCCTCCTCGCATCCGATGGAACCCCTCTGTGCACCTCGACAGCTCTCAATGTAATTAGACGGCGGTGATCTTTTGTCACCAGCGATGACTCGATCGAGGATGGGCGAGAGAGCGAGGACGCCGCCGTCGAGCCCCTTATCGCGTCCGGCGGGTTGCTGCGCGGCGCTCGAACCGCCTTCGCCTCGGCACTCCCTCTGTCGACGGCGCCCGTGCCTCCTTCATCTCCCGACCACCACCTGCGAGACACCTCCAACAATGCAGCCTGCCACCTCCGGCTTCTCGTGCGCTCGCTGTCTCGAAACCTTTGGCCAGCCCTTGTCGCTCGTCCATCACTCGTGCAACGTCAGCGGCCAGCTGGCTGACGACTGGCAGCTCGCCTACGTCTCAATTTCAGGGCCGAGGTGAGATGACCTGCAGCTCCGGTCCTTGGCCGCTCTGCAAGACTCGAGGCTGATGCCGCACTCTCATGTCCGTCGTCTAGTGTTCGAAGCGCCTCCGATTCATGGCAGATGGAGCTGCGCCGGATGCCAGCGTCTCTTTTGCAACCCGTACGGACTCATCTCGCATGTCAACGGCTCGTGCGAACAGATCAAAATCGCCGCCTCGACGGGCTCGCTCGGCTGGAGACGAATCGGTCACGATCTTATCGACCAGGTTGAAACCGCAGCGCTCGCTCCGATGCCAGCCGAGCGGCCGGTCGGACAATTCAAGTCTCGTGTGTCCCTTGCACGTCCTTCGGCCCGTCGGCTCGCTCACGGGCCCCTTTGATCCTCACTCGCCATCTCTCCTTCTCTGAACCTCAGCGCCCCAAGCGGCAGATGTCACTCGAGAAGAGTACCATCCTGATGGCATCGTCGTCACCGACAGCCGATCCACACATCAGGCGGACAGCGCAGGCTTTGCCTCTACCTCCTTCGTTGGAGGCTCACCGCAGCCGTCCGAACGGTCATCCACCTTTATCAAACCCAGCGCTCTACCAGCGACTCACCATCTCGACGTCTCGTCGGTCTCTTCCGATAGCGTTCGATCTACACCCGTTCAACCCGGCCGAGGTTCGTTTGGCTTTCCTCGTGATGCTGATTCAGTGGTCAGCAAGGTTCGTTCACCGCTGCTGCTTCAACTGCGTCGCTTGCCGTCAGCTTGTTCCGACGACCGATCATCTTCGTTCTGCAGCACGTGCCAGACTACCACCCCCCTCCAAAGGTGCCCGCAACGCCGCCGATGCCGACCTGCCCAGGTCGCAAGGGCAAGGGAACCTGCTTCGCCACGCGCACGCTCACCGTCGACGACTTCCGCAGCGAGGCGGCCGGCAAGCCCAACCTCGTCCGGACTTGCGTGTTCTGCCGGCATAAAACGGGTCTGAGCGAAGCTTTGCGTCGGCAGGCTGCCCCTCTGCCCTCTATCCCTTCCGCTGGCGGCCACTCGTCAAGCTCTGAGAGCGGCTCTGAGTACGCGGACGGCGACGCCGAGAGCGACTCACAGTCGACCCCGTCGCCGGTCTTGCCGAAGCGCAAGTCGAGCGGCAAGCGACGGGAGTGTAAGCGGCGGTGCCACCGCTGCGACCCCGAGAACCAAGACGGCCGCATCGAGGGTCGCGCTCCGATCAGTTGCCGCTCTGTGAGTGAGGTCGCGGACACGCCCTCGGGTTCCCACCCTGAACTGACGCCCTGATCGTCGTTCCCTATCTGCGCCTGCTCAGTGCAGTCAACTCGTCCGTCGCGAGCGGGAGGCAGCGCTCACGACAGCCCTTGCGGCCGCCAAGGCTTCCCGCACGGCAGCGTCCCCCTTTGGATCAAGCACGTCGCCGCCTCCGCCGTCTGCCAGTCCCGCCAAGGAGCCCTTTGCTCTCGAAGTGGGGCTCGACATCAAGTCCTCTGGCGACCCTCGTCGTGCTGCTTCTCGCGAGAAGGCTGTCCTTCCCGTCTCCGCACTCGCGACCGAGCTTTCGACGACTTGCAGCACCCCCCTTTTTCGTCCGAGCTCGACACGCCCGCACGTCCCACGTGGGCCGACTTTGCCTGGAGAGGGCCCCGTCGCCGCCACGCCTCTTTTGAACCTAGTCGAAGCGTCGTCGAGTGGGCGGTCGGCAATGCCGGTCGTCGCAACTTCGAGTCCAGCCCCGCCGATGCTCGACGTAGATTTCCTGGCCTCTCGTTCTGCGCCATCTCTCTCAGGGACTGCGACGCCGACAACCTTTGTCGCCTCGACGCCCGCCCTCGACCACTTGCACGTCTGCGCGCTCGCCTTGCCACAAGCCGAGCCGGCTTATCAGCCGCCGCCGCGGCCAAACCGCATGCAGACGATGCGGCCCTCAGCGTTTGACCCTGCCGGCGCGTCCTTCCCGTTCCGGCCGACCTTCACGCCGCGCAAGCGGGCCCGGAATGAAGGAAGTGACGACGACGCCGGACGCGCAGAGGCGGACGTTCGAGGCGCGCCGCGCCCGCGCCGGTGGGCTGGCTGGCTGGACTGGTTGTTCGGCAGGTGATCACGGGCTGGCGCGCGGATGAGTATGGGCTGTGCGACTGTCTTGCTCCGAATTTTGTGCGCACAAGATGGACGCATGCGAAAATCGTTTGACAACTCGGGTGGGCGGCGGTCGCGTCTACAACAAGGGCGAGGGGAGGGGAGGAGGCAAAGAACAGCGGTGGGTGAGCGCGAAGGAAGAAGGTCGGGGGTCGTCAAGTGTCCAAAATGAGGGAGGTGGAGAGATGGCGCCTGCAAAAAAAGGCTAAAGGGGGGCATCGCGAGGAGCAGCGGAAGGAGAAGCGGTCGTAGATCAGGCGAATCGGTCGGCTCAGGCGCCCCAGTAGAAGAGCTTGCCGAGGCTGCCGTTCCTCTGGCCGCTGCCGGTCTGGCCACCGGCGTGTCCGCCCGCCGTCGGGTCCATGCCGCCCGCGCCCTCGCGGACGAGGTTGTCAAGATGGGCCGTCACTCGGGGGATCTCGTACATCTTCTCCTTTGCGCCCCAGCTCCAGCCGGCGTCGGCCGCGGACGTCGTGCTGCTCCCTTGGCCGGCTTTGCGTGAGGGCGCGGGCGGCGGTCGGACGCGGACCGTCGACTGTGGCGGAGCCATCGAGAGGTACTCGCGGTCCGACGGCGGCGAGACGCTCTTGCGCGAGTTGGGGTACTGCCCCGCCGATCGCTGTCGTTGGTGGTGCTGCTGGGTGAGGTGCGATTCGGCCGCATAGGACGAGGCGGCTGACCTGCCGCCATCGTCGCCGTCGGTCGAGGCGTCCGAGGGCCGCCGGTAGCTCTGCGGCCGAGCGGCCCGGTCGATCAGGGACGGGCCGGTCGGCGTGATCTGGTGGTGCGGCGGGCCGTGCTGGCCGAAGGCGCCGCCATCCTCCGAGAAGCCGGCGTCGCTCGCCCGGCTCCGCGAACGAAGGCGGCCGTTGGACGAGCTTAGGCTACCGCTCGCCGTCCGCCCGCGACCGCCGCCCTCGTCGCTGTCGCTGCTGCCGTGGACAGGGTAGTGGAGGCGGGACGAGCGCAGGCTCGAGATGCTCGCGGTCGATGTCCGGCGGGGCGAGCCGAACGAGGCGAGTCGAGCCTCGACCGACGGCGTCCGCTGGAACGAGGCGGCGTACGAGGCGTAAAGGCTGGCGGCGGCCGGTGCCGAGCCGGGCTCAAAGGTCGCCGTCGACGAGAAGGACGAATCCTGAAGCGAAGGCTGGAGGCCGGCCGAGACGCTCGAGCGGGGGAAGCCACCGGTCGTTGCCGCTGAACGCGGATGCGAAGCCGACCGGTAGCTCGCGAGGGATGATGACGAAGACGAGTACGAGTAGCCGCCGCCGCCGCCGCCGCCGGACGTGTGGTCAAAGGACGACATGGAGGGCGAGGCGTGGAACATCGTCGACGGCGGGAGGGGCGACGACGCTGGCGGGGCGACAAGCGAGAGGGCCGAGATGGGCACCGAGGCGATCGGCGAGAGCGGGACGAGCGGCGGCGTCGCGTGCGCGTGGAGGGGCGTCATGCGCCGGAGGCCGCCGTGCGACGAGGCAGAGTGCGCCATGCCGGCCGACGACGACGAGGCCGACGTCGACGCTTGCGGTTGCGAGGGGTCCCAGAGGCTCGCGAGCGAGTCGGACGAGCTCCCGGTCGTCGTCGTCGTCGCCGTCGTCGTCGCGCTCCTGGCGCTGTACCGCCGGACGCCGGGCCCATGGGCGACAAAGCCGAGGGGCTGCTTGAGTGGATCGGCCGAAGGGTCGTGCTGCTCGAGGTGCTGGAGCCGGCGGTGGTGGTGGAAGTAGTCTCCCGACTCTGAGTCGCTCCCGCTGACGAGGAACGGGCTCGGCAGGCTGCCGCCGGCGCTCCCGTGGTGATGATGGCGGCCGCCGCCGTTGCTGCTGGCGCTACCTGCGCCGGGCCAGGCGGGTGGCTCGAGGCTCGTCGGCGAGTAGAGGTGGAGGGCCTCGGACAGGTGCGAGGCCAGGTCGGCATTGTTGCCGTCGGCGGCAGCGCACTCGGCCGAGCAGTAGAGCGTCTTGCCCGGCCCGGCGACGGCGTTCGTCGCCGACTGGAGCGTCGTCGCCGAGGACGAGGTCGAGAGCGAGGCTGCGCTCCCGGCCCGCATCGTCTTGGCCGACGGGCCGTTGCTGGCGGCTGCGGCGGGCGGAGCTGCCGTCTTGAACGAGGCCGGTGGGGTCGGTAGAGGTGCGCCGGCCGTCGTCGTCGCTGCCGACGACGAAGACGCCGCGGCTGCTCGCTGCGAGGTCTCGGACGACGAGGTCGACTCGGATCGGCCCATGGCTGAGCTGCTGCTGCTGGCAGTCGGCGGGGCAGGTTCGCCGCCGGCCGGGGGCTGAACGCCCTCGCCGCTCAACGACGAGGTCGCGCCCGCTGCTGCCGCCGCCGCCTGCTGCGTCCGCGCGGGCAGGGTCGAGACGCGGCTCGACGAGCCGTTGCGCCTGATGATCGTCCCGCCCGAGGTCGTCTTGAGTGGATGGGCGGCGACGCCGGCCGTCACGGCGGCGGCAGCGGCATTGGCGACCTGGAAGGGCGTCGGGCCGCCGGGCGCTTTGCCCTGAGAAAGGACGACGCGGCGAGCCGGGACCAAGCGAGTGGGTCGGAGGGGCGCGCGGTGCGGTGTCAGCTCGCGCTGGCCTCTGGAGGTCGGGCAGCCAGCAGCCCCAGACGATCCCGGCAGAGACGCAAACGGTGTGCTCTGCCCTCGTGCCCTGACTCCCTCCTGGCCTGGCGCCGGAGGGTCGGTCCGTCCTCCGAGGGCGGGAGGGACAGCGGTGCGAGCAGGCGGGGAGGCGAGGCGAGGGCGGCCGGACTCAGACGCCGCGGTCTGCTTTCTCCCGGGCCGCCCGCCTTGTTCGGCTTGGCCTGCTGGGGAGCGGAGCGCGCCCTTGCCTCCGGGGAGCGCAACGAGCTCGGCCCGCCTCTCCTTCCCCTCTCGAAGCAGGCCCCAGTTCGAGATGATAGGAGGCACGCACTCTGATCGTCCCCGTCTTGGACCGCTTGAAGGTGACGGGCGTCGGGGTGATCTTGCCCCCAGCGGCCGTCGTCGTCGTCGTCGAACCAGTCGCCGGGGCGCTCGGCCGGCGCGAGCTCGCCGGCGGCGGCTTCTTGGGCTGGACGATACGCTGGCCGCAAACACACCAGAGCTCGGCGAGGTCCTCGTCCTGCTCCATCTCGAACATGGCGAGCGGGTGCGGCGGCGGAGACTAGGGCAGTGTTGGGAGGAAAGGGGATGAGGGTCGGAGGGAGCGACTGCTCTCGCCGGCAAAGCTCTCGTCGACGCGCGCGCGCGCCGCCGCCCGCCCGTCCGGTCCGGCCGCTGAGCCGCCACGCCCGCCCCCGTTGATTGCGCCGCGGGCCCGATCAAAGTCTGGCCCTCCCAGCCGACACAAGCTCGTCCATCAAGCAAGCTTCTCATGGCATGCTCGGCCTCCTCCTTCGCCTTTCGCGCGCTCGAGCTCGACAGAGAAGGAAAAAGCTGCCCGAGCTCGTCCCCCCTTCCTTTCCGCGTGACGACGCTGCTGCTGCGCTGGAACAGGGAAGCCGATGCCGTGCCGGAAGGTGACCAGTCGACCCTCTGGGGTCCTCGCAACCCCCCCCTCCCTCCACCCTCACGCACGCCGGCAGAGGCAGAGCGTCGGTGGAAAGCCCCTCGAGAGGTGCCCCGAAGGGGGCCAGCAGGGATCCGACTCCCGGCCAGTAGAGCGCGCTTCGACCGTCGACGACCCTCCCTCGGCCGTTCGCTGGCCGGCGGCAGGATCGACGGCGGCCAGCGAGCAACGAGTCGTCAGCGCCGACGGCTGTCTTGTCGTCGACTTGGACGCCGAACTGCCTGTACAGCCAGCGCAAGGTCCTCAACCAAGCAGCGCATTGTGCCCGCTCACCGCCGCTCAAGGCGTCCGCGCGAGGCAGATGGGGGCGAATCTCGGATCAAGGTTCGGTTCAGCCGAACGTAAGGACTCGGCTGCGGGCGCGAACCCTTCGCGCCCTTTCGCTGTCTTTAAGCGTCGTTTTCCCCGTCCCACGCACAACCCGGCCCTTATCGCTCTGTGCCCCTTCTCTCTCTCCGCGCTGCGTCATGACGAGCTCCTTCTCCAGCGCCGTGCGCACGCCAACGCCTGTTGAGCAGGGCAGACGGTCATGCATGGGGGGGATTCGGTCGGTCGTGTGTGCGGGCAAAGGGGCCAGGCGAAAGGGTTGCGATGCGATGGAGAAAGGTCGTACAAAGGCCGCGGAGGGGGAAGGCCCGAGCTGAGGGCATGCGAAGCGAGTGGAGGAGGTCGAACAGAGGGCAAAGGGAAGGGCGTGGTCGAGGTCGAGTTGCGAAGCGCGGCAGCCTCTGCGCGAGCCGGTGAACGGGCACGGTCGCTAGCGAGGAGCCGCTCAGCTGACGGGCAGCTCGATGCGCGCAGCGTCGGCGGTGCCTTCGCCGTTGACAACGACCGGGGCAGGCGCCAGCGCCTCGACTGGGGTTGGCTGAAGGATGGCAGCGAGCGGGGCCGCTGGGGCATCGATGACCGCCGGTGCTGGCGGCGAAGGCATGACCGGAGCAGGCGCGGCTCCTGCTGGCATCGAGACGTCGACCTGCGGGACCGGCTGCCCGATCGCGGCCGAGGCAGGCGTCGGCGAAGGAGCAGCAGCAGCGACGGGCGCCACCACAGCCATCGTCGTCGTCGTCGTCGGGTTGAGGAGATCCGACATGCGCGGCTTGCGATTCTCAGCCGACGGCGAGCTTATAAACGACGTCGACAGAGGCGAGGCTGCGCCGGGCGTCGTGACCGCCCCATACCCTGGGCCGCCGCCATCGCTGATGATGGTCGGGAGGGGTTGAGCTTGGCTCGGGGTGGCAGCCTCGCCCGCGATACACGTCGAAGGTACGCTGTCGGATGTGGCAATGGCAACGGCGGGAACCGTTTCCGTCTTGACCGAGTCGTCCACGACCAGCTCGGGCGGCGGTGTCGGTGGTCCTGCAAGCCAGTCGAGCTTCAACGTCAGCGCCTCTTCCTTGACCGTCTTAGCGCATACAGGCGGGACAGAGAGGACTCACCCGGTGGCGGACGCGTCAGGCGCTGGTGGGCGACCTTCCAGTGCCAGTCGCGCGCGGCCGCGTTGCCGAACGCGATATGCGGGACGCACATCTCGCACGGGCCGACCTCGACCTCGGCGTCGTCCTCCTCCTCCTCGTCAGCGGCAGCCATGGTGGCGGCAGAGGTGTCGCGGGCGGGCGCGTCGACCGTAGCGGGCGCGGCGGCGTCGGGAGCGGCGGTGTCGGTCGCATGCTCGGGCTCGCCAGCGACAGCCGAAGCGTCCGTGGTGGCGGCGGCGACGTCGGTCGTTTCAGCGGTCAGAGCAGCCTCAGTCAAGACGGCCTCCGTGCCTTGCAGCGGGACGACGACAGCAGCGTCTGCGATGGCCGGCTTGGACGCAGCCTCGCTCCGGCGCTCCTTTCGCTCGCGCGCGGCCCGCTCGGCCGCCCGCCAGTCGTGAACGGCGCCGATATGGCTGTCGAGCTCGGCCTCGGTCTCGAAGTCGCACGGCGGCTCGACGATGCAGAACGGGCAGGGATAGTCGAGCAGGACGACAACCTTCTCCGGCTGGGCACGCGACTTGCGGCGCGAGACGACGGGCGCGACTGGCGGCAAATCCGCCATTGTGGTCGACTCGGCCGGGATCGAGGCGTAGGCGTACGCCGCCGCGTTCTGGCCGAGTAGGGCCGCCAGCGGCTCGGACGAGTGCGCGTGCTGGCGCCATCTCGAATTGGGCGGCTCGGACGACTGCGAGTGCTGGCCCCACCTCGATTTCGGCGCGATGTGGATGCCGTCCTTGCCTCGTCGGAGGGCGGCGCTCTGCGACTGCCAGCCCCACGGCCGGTTCCACATGGCCGCGTCGCCTCCCATCTCGTCCCAGTAGACGCGTCGGATCGTCGTCGACCCGCCCGGCGGGCGCGAGTAGGCCGACTTGTACGCCCGGCCGGCCTCGTCGTAGCCCACCTCGTCCGGCGTCGAGTTGAGCGGCGGCGGGTTAGCGCAGTACGGCCGCTGCGGATCCTGGGGCGTCGCCTCGCGGTCGTCCGAGCTCTCCTCGTCGTCGTCGTCGACGCCGCCGCCGCCGCCGCCACTGACGACGTCGAGCCGGGAGCGCTTCTTGGCCGGGTAGGCATCGCCGTTGACCGAGCCCTCGGGCGTATCGGGACCCTCGGACCCGGCCTTGCGCTTGGCCTGCTCGCCGCCGGGCGGGGTCGCCGCTGCCGAGCCGGGCGGGAATGTCCGGTTACGTGCCCGGCCGTCATGAAACTCGTCAATGTGCCGCTTCTTGTCGAGCTCGCTCGAAAAATGCAGGTGGGGGTAGCAGCGCCGGCAGAAGTACCGCTTGGGCCGCGCGGGCGGGGCGACGGTCGCGAGGTCGAAAGAGGGCGGGAGGCCGACGGCAGCGGCGGCGGCGGCAGCTGCGTAGTCGGCCTGCTGCTGAGGCGTGCTTCCCGGCGGCGGCGGGAGGAGCGCTTGGGCCGGACTCGGGAAGAGCGAGGGCGCGTAGCCGCCAGGGGCCTGCTGCTGCTGCTGTTGAACGGCGGCCGCGGCGGCCGCGTACTGGTTGAGCGCAGCGGCCGTCGCGCTCACCTGAAAGTAGACGGGCGGCGCGTCCGGGTCGACCGGCGCGGGCGGGGCGGGGACGACCGGCGGCCAAGGCTGGGTGCAGGCCGTCGACGAGTGGCCGCTGAGCGAGGTCGGGTCGGGCGTCGTGAAATGGCAGTCGCCCCGAGGGCAGTGGAAGACGCCGTCCGGGTGCCGGGTGCACTTGATCTGGACTGGTGTCGGCGCGTTGGGAAGTCAGATCGAATGGTCAGCCTTCGTGCACACGCGCGCGCGATGCGATGGAGAAGGGCGGCGGGCAAGAGGAGGACGGACCGAGGTTGTCAGGCGAGGTGATGGTCGTCTGGCTCTGGTGCGTCACCCGGTAGTGGGCCTTCTTCTGGCCGACCTTGTCGAACGTCAAGGGCGGGCTGCAGTGGTGGCACGTCTTGGCCGTGTTGCCCGCCGGCCCGGCCGACATGGCCGACGCTGCAGGGTAGGGCGAGGCCATGAGGGCCCGGAGCCGGCTGGGAGAGGTCTTTGCTGGCGAGGTGGGCGGGAGGGGCCTGCGAGGCGGGCAGAAGCGGGAGGAAGCGGCGATGCGCCCGAGGCAGGCGGTCGTTCCTGCTGCTTGGTGTTGCTGCTCGTGCTGCTGCTCGTACTTCTGCTCGTGCCTGGCTGAGGTGAGGTTGCTGCTCGTAGCGGGAGGCGGGGATCGATGGGGCTCGGCTGGCTGGGTGCGGTTGGTGGGCGTGGGCGTGGGGTGGTGATGCTTTTTCTTCGGTTTGCCTTCTCTTCCCTCTCGGCCTCGTCCCCGCTCTCCTCGTTCGTCCCTCTCCGTGTCCTCGTTCGCCCACCGGCCGGGTCGGTCGGGGGCGTCTCCTGCCGCCGCCGCCGCCGCCGCCGTTTGGTCGCGCCGCCCACGTCGGGCGCGCCGCCGCGCGCAGGCCGCCCAGTCAAAAGGCAGCGCGGGGCCGGCCGGGCGAGGCAAGCCAGCAGCATCGAGCCTTCCCCGGCCTTGCTTCCGGTCGCAGGCAAACGCCCGTCGGACGAACGCAGCCTTCGATTTCTTGAGCGCCTCACGTCTCCCGCCAGGACCGGGAGAGATGCACGCCCGCCGGCCGTTCGCGGCGTCGTCGTCTGCGGAGGAGGAGGCCGAGCTCGCCTCGTCGGCCGCCGCGACCGCCGCCATCATCCTCGACGAGGAAGGTGCGTCTGGCACGCCAACCCTCCCACCGCCTCATCGTACCGGCTGGCTGACCCTGTTCTGGGCCCCCTGATGGAATAGAGCAAGACCACGTCGTTGACGAGCTCAGTCGCGAAGCGGCCGTCGCCATCGGCTGGACGCAGGCTGGCCTCGGGCTCAGCTTGCTCGCCATCACCCTCCTGTCCGTCCCTCGGGCGTCTTGCCGCCTCTCCACTGGAGCTCAACTACGCGCACGCGAGCTGAACCCGCTCGCTTCGCCCTCGCCTGCGCCAGGTACATCCTCACGAGCCCCGTCAAGTCCTTCCTCTTCTGGCTCGTGACAGTCAACCTGCTCGGCGCAGGGCTCTCCATCCTTCCGACGAACCGCCCGCCGATCGTCACCTTCTGGCTAGCCCGCCTCCCGCCCGTCTTCGGCGGCCTCCTCCCTTCGCTCTACGCACTCGCAACGGGCACATTCACCGCCCGGAGGCTGCTCGCGCCCGACCTTGGCTTTGCGCTCGCCTTCGCCGGCCGGTTGTGGATCGACGGGCTCGAGCGCGACCTCAGGCTGCTTGAGAGGGGCAAGTACAAGCTCAAGGGGGCCTGAGCCGAGAGGTTTGCCTGCCTCCCGTCGTCTGAGGGCGCTCTCCCATCTACTGTAGCACTATTCTCGTTCGGATTATCATGCTCTCACGTCCTAGCGTCGTTCGCCCGTCGAACTACACGAGGGGAGCATCCTAAGCCAGCGACGCCTGCTCTCTTTGAGCGACTCTGCGCGCCCTCGCACACAGACACACATCTAAGAAACTCCCCTGTCGGTGCAGCCTAGAAGTCAAACTTGATCTTTTTGGCGGCCGGCGCGTCCGACGTGTCCTTAAAGAAGGCGCCGTACGAGCCGTGCTCGCGCTTCTTGATCGTCGATGGGAAGCGGTCCATGCCCTTGGGGATCTCGGCCCCGGCGTCGCGGAGGACGCGCATAAACTCGCCGGCGAGGGCCGTCTCGTGATTCTCGCCGGTCTGGCGGACGTGCGCGTGTGGAGGAGGCCACCGCATCAGTAAAGCGGACGGGTAGAAGCGAGCGCGAAAGGGAGGGGGAGGGGACACACGAAAAAGGTGATCGACTTTCCAGACTTGCCGCCCCGGCCCGTCCGGCCAATCCGGTGGATGTAGTCCTCGACCGTCAGCGGGAACGTCACGTTGAGGACGAGCGAGACGTCCGGGATGTCGAGACCGCGCGCGGCGACGTCTGCAAGGAGGCAGAGTCAGACGGTCGGGCAGGTCAGCGCCAACGGGTGTGAAGTCGAGCAGTGCGTTGGGGGAAGGGGCGGCGCACCGGTCGCGACGAGGATGCCAACCTCGCCCGTCTTGAAGCCCTCAAGCGCGGCCATCCGCTCGCGCTGACCCATGTCGCCATGGAGGCCGGCGACGGCAAAGCCCGCGCGCTTGATCGTCTGCTCGAGCCGGGTCGCCTCCTTCTTGTAGAGCGCAAAGACGAGGATCCGGAGCGGATTCTTGGACCCGCCCTTCTGGTACTCCTTGGAGTGGGCGCGGAGGACCGACAGCAGCCGGGGGTCCTTGTCGCGCGACGTGTCAAAGACCTCGACGTCTGCGAGGTCGAAGGCGGCGCGATCAGCTCAAAGTGCCTTCCTCTCACCATTGAGCGATGACCGGGGCCAGGACGGCGGACGCACTCTGCGAGACGCGGGTGTTGGCCGCGAGCTCATCCGAGCCGACGGTGATGCGGACGGGCTCCTTCATAAAAGTGGCGGCGAGGCCACGGACCGAGTCGGGCCAGGTGGCCGAGAACATGAGCGTCTGCCGGCCCTTGGTCGGCGTCTGGGCAATGATCTGCCGGATGTCGTTCTCGAAGCCCTTGTCGAGCATGCGGTCGGCCTCGTCGAGGACGAGGTACGTCACCCGGTCAAACGAAACGGCGCCGTCGTTGAGAAGGTCGAGCACCCGGCCGGGCGTGCCGACGACAACCTTGAGGTCCTTCTGGTTGAGCAGCCGGACCTGCTCCGTCTTGGGCATGCCGCCGTAGAGGCAGACGGCCTTGTACTTGAGCAGGTCGCACAGCATCGTCAAGGTCTCGGCCGTCTGGAGCGCAAGCTCACGCGTCGGCGAGACGACGAGCACCTGGGGCGCGGGCACCTTGCCCGACGACGCCTTGGACGTCGACGCCGTGTTGATCAGGTGCTGGGCGGCGGGGATCTGCCGAAGGAATGGTGGGAGTGACGCTGTCAGTAGAAGGCCGAACGGCCCAACGCACGCCGCTACGCACACCAAAACCGAGCGTCTTGCCGCTACCGGTCTCGGCAATGCCGACGACGTCCTTGCCGTCAAACAGCGGCGGCCACGAGCAGGCCTGGATCGGCGAGGGCTCCTTGAAGTCCTTGAAGGCCGGGCTCAGCTTACCCGAGATGGGCAGGCCGGCGAACGACAGCATCGGCTGGTACGGGTGCGAGACGGTGACGGCGTGGGTCGCGAGGAAGGCCTCGCCGGCGGCGTCGATCGTCTTCTGGGCGACGTACTTGGACGACGAAGCGACGGCGGCGACCGGCTCCTCGTCGGCAACAGGCGCGCTCGCCGGCGCCGCATCGGCCACGGGTGCGGCATCCTCGCCGAACGTCGTCTTCTGCGCCTTCTTCTTGTCCTTCTTGGCCTTCTTGCCCTTGGCGGCGGGCTCCTCGACGGCAGCGGCGGGCGCGACGGCGACCTCCTCCTGGGTGAGCGGGGCCGACGCCTCAGCCGCAGCGGCAGCGAGCGCCGCCTTGGCCGCCTTCTTCTCCTTCTTCAGACGCTTCTTCTCCTTCTTGGCCTCAGCATCGTCGCCGGCAGCGTCCTCGGCCTCCTCAACATCGGGGGTCCCGGCGGCAGCGGGTGCCTCGTCGTCCTCGGCCTTGCGCTTCTTGTCCTGCTTGGGCGCCTCGTCGGGGGCGGCGGCGGCCGGGGCAGCCTTACGCGGGTCGACACCGTCCTTGCCAAACGCGCCCTTGGACTTGCGGAGCTTCTTGGGCTTGGTCTCGGCGGCGGACATGGTCTGAAAGGAGGGGCAGGTGGGTGGGTGAGGGGTGTCGTTGCGCCGACTCGAACAGCAGGGTCGACTGGCCGAACCGGGCTGCAGCTGCTGCGGCCGAAATTCCGCCCAGGCCAGAGGTTCCCACGCGCGGGCCGGCGGGGAGCATCGGGCCGGCGTTCGACCGGCCACACCCGACCGACCTGTCGCCTCTCTCGCAACTCCCTCCTTCACCTCACCTCACCTCATCATGTCTGGCGTCACGCCCACAGATCTTGCAGCCCATGCCTCGCGCGACTCGTGCTGGATCACCGTTCATGGTCAGTCCCCCTTTCCGGGCTGGGTGGCCGGAGCGGCCTGCCGCGCGCCGTGTCCTCCCCCACTCCACCACCGCAGCCGCGAGGCTAACCTTTCCTTACCCCATTCTCTCGGACGCGCAGGCAAGGTCTACGACGTGACCGACTTCCTGGTTCGCTCTAGGCTGTGGAAAGTCGATGCATGAGACCGAAGCTGATCATTGCCCGGCCCGGCGCATCCTTCGGCAAACGCCCTCTCGCTCATAGGACGAGCACCCCGGTGGGAGCGCGATCCTGCTCAAGTATGCCGGCAAGGATGCGACCGAGGGTGAGCTCCCTTATGTAACCTCTACTGTCTGCTAGCACTCGAGCTCTGCCTGGCCAGGAGCTCCTGGCCGGACGTCCGATCCTGCTCGTCCGATCCTGCTGGCCTCGGGGGCTGACCCCCAGCGTTCGCCTCCTTTCCTGCCGCCAGAGTACTCGCTCGTCCACGCGCCCGACATCGTGACAGAGCATCTCGACCCGGCCCTCCACCTCGGCCAGCTCCTCGTCAAAGAGCCCCTCTCGTCTAACGCGCCGACCTCTGCCCCTCCCAAGTCCGCCTCTGTCGCGCCCCTATCAACGGGGGAGCTCCAGCAGCAGCTTGCCCTCTCGCTACGGCCGCCCTTGTCCGAGGTCCTCTCGCTCCACGACTTTGAGTCGATCGCCCGGCAGGTGATGAGCGCGAGAGGATGGGCATACTACTCGTCTGGCGCCGACGACGAGAGCACGATGCGCGAGAACAGGGGCGTCTACGGCCGGGTGTGGATGCGGCCGCGCGTGCTGCGCAACGTCGTGCGTCGCCTGCCTGCCCCACGGTGGGCAGCTGCTGTTGCTTTGAACCGGTCTGACCGGTTTTCAACTGTGCATTCCTCTACCAGACCCACGTCGACTACTCAACGACGATCCTCGGCCAGAAGAGCTCGATGCCGATCTACATCACCGCGACGGTCCGTCTCGGAAAGCATTCGTCGACTACGCTATGCGACTCGTCCTCTCACAGCTGACAAGCCACTTGCGTCGCAGGCCCTCGGCAAGCTCGGCCACCCAGACGGCGAGCTCAACCTGACCCGCGCCGGTGGCAAGCACGGCGTCATCCAAATGGTGCGGTCGCTGCTCCATCAACCGTTGGCCATGTCGACTGACGCCTCCATGCGACACCCTCAGATCCCTACCCTAGCCAGCTGCAGTTTCGATGAGCTCGTCGACGGCGCGATCGACGGCCAGTCGCAGTTCCTGCAGCTGTCAGTCTGACATGGTGACGCGGACGTCGAGTTATGCGACTGATCGTCCGCTTGATCACTCTTGTGCAGCTACGTCAACAAGGATCGCGAGAAGACGAAGAAGATCGTCCAGCACGCCGAGAAGCGCGGTATCAAGGTACGTCTCTGAACACATTCCCGTTCGCGACCTTTGCTGATTCTTCCGATTCGCGTCGTCAATCGCGCGAAGGGCCTGTTTATCACGGTCGACGCACCGCAGCTCGGCCGGCGCGAGAAGGATATGCGTCAAAAATTCGACTCAGATAGCGACGGCGCCAACGTCCAGTCGGGCGACGCCGTCCAGAAGGACCAGGGGGCGGCGCGGGCCATCTCGAGCTTCATCGACCCTGGCCTCGAGTGGGCCGACTTGCCGTGGTTCAAGTCGATCACGACGAGTGGGTGACTGGTGCTTACACAGAGTCGCACAGAGCACATCACCTGACCCTCGACTTTCTCTCTTCAATCACAGTGCCAATCGTGCTCAAGGGCGTTCAGTGCTGGGAGGTTCGTCGCAATGCGAATATCAGGTAATGCTGGCGACGATGCTGACCCCTTGCACAATCACCCGGTTCAGGACGCTGTGATGGCCGCCGAGGCTGGTCTTGCCGGTGTCGTCCTCAGCAACCACGGGTACGTCGACGACAACGTAAATCCGTTCTCCTAGCACCTGCTGACCCATGCTTCGTCTAACAGCGGCCGCCAGCTCGACTTTGCGCGGTCTGGCCTCGAGGTCCTCGTCGAGGTCGTCCACGAGCTCAAGGCCCGCCAGCTCTGGAACCCGGCCAAGTTCGAGGTCTACATCGACGGCGGCGTCCGGCGGGCGACCGACGTTCTCAAGGCAATTGCTTTGGGTGCCAAGGCGGTCGGCATCGGTCGGCCGCTGATCTTTGCCTACAGCGCGTATGGCGAGCCGGGCGTCAGCCATGCCTTCCAGATCCTTAAGGTGCGGCGTCCCGCAAGTCAAGCTAGTCATCACGCGCTCGTATCTGACCTGCCCCTTCTGCCGACCCAGGACGAGTTTGAGATGAACATGCGGCTCCTCGGCGCGCGCACGATCGACGAGGTGACCGAGGACATGGTAGACGCCCGCGCGGTTGGCTCGCACGACGGCAGCGTCCCGACCGACCACATGTTCTCGACAAACTGTGCGTGCACCCTCGCATGGCCGCGCTACCTTTAACGACGAAGAGCTGACCGAAGCACTTTCGTGTGTGCGCCGCAGACGAGCGGCTCGCGCCCGTCACGCTCAAGGCCAAGCTCTAGAGCCCCGGGGGTTTGCGATGTAAGACTAGGTCGGGGCGATCTGTTGTATCTGAGATGTCGCAGTGCTTCTGGCGGCCAATTCGTCAGAGGCAGCAATTCAGGGACAGCATGGCGATCACTGGGCCTTCGCCTGGCCGGCCAGGGCGCCGTAGAGCAGCGTGATGGCCTTGAGCTTGCCGCCCATCCACTCTTCTTCGACCTCGACCGTCTCACCTTCATCGGCGAGCGCGGCGCACTCGGCTAGGTCGGCGTTCTTCGGCAAGTAGTAGGCGACGTCGCGCGTGATGGCCCGGGCGAGGCCAAAGAGCTCCTTGCCGTGCAGAGGTGCGAGGGCTGCGAGCGGGTAGACGTCAGGCGCGTCGGCGTCGGGGACGGCGGCCTCATCGGGCGTCAATCCGATGGCTGCCTGAGCGATCTCCTGCGTCGGTGTCGACAGGTTGGCTGGGTTCGTCTTGAGCGACAGATACGAGATGCCGCCCCATGGCGGCGACAGGAAGACCGAGTCGATGCCGTGCAGCGGCCGGTCGGCCGGGCCTATCTTGCCGCCCGCAGCCGAACGAACGAGCGCTTGGGCAAACGAGACAAAGTCGCAGAGGATGAATTCGATCCGGTCGGCGACGCCGTACTGGAGCGCATTGTGCCGTGCCAGCGCGAGTCGGGTCGGGTTGTTGTCGAGCGCGATGACTGTCAGGGATGAAAAGAGCGTCAGATGGCCCGCGCATGCTTTCTCCCAGAGAGCTCCCACGCACCTCGCTCGCACGTCTGGGCGAAAGCTATCGAGTTGCCGCCGACCCCGCAGAAGGCGTCTAGGACGGCTGTCGCCGGAGCACAGATTTCAAGTCAGCAGAGCGATTGAGAAGAGGGACAGGAGACCACGGCGAGCACTCACTGCCGCATCGCATGCGCTCCGCGATCTGGATCGCAATCCGCTCTGGCGTGACCGAGTACCAGCCCTCGTGGTCGAGCAGCAGCGGCAGGTCGTCGTAAAGCGAGAACAGCCGGTGCCTCTGCGCGTAGTCTGCCAGCCCGGTTGGAAGAAGCCGCATGCCGCGCGTCAGTAAACCGCCTTCGCCTCCCCTCTCCCAAGCAAAGGACAGAGACTGACACTTGCGCAGCTCGACCGGCACACGCTTGGTGCGGTCGTACCGAGCGACGAGGCCCTCGCAATCCCAGGGATGCTTCAGCCCGCGCTTCTCGTCCTCCTTCGACCACGGCCGGCGGCGCTTGATCACGACGTCGGTCTCCTCGTTCGGCCCGGCGTCGTCTGACGCAGGACGCTTGGAGCCGACTTTGGGTGAAGCGGGAACGGCTGCGGCCGGCGGAGCGGCGACGATCGCGGTCGTAGCGAGGCTCGACGTGATTGTCTGCCGGAGCTCCTGCGGGAGCGAGGCGAACAGGGACGACTGGCCGCGCGACTTGCGCTTCGGCATGACTGCTGCTGCTCCGTGGTTTGGGGCAAGTCGGGTGGTTCTGGGAGCTTGGCTCTGTAACTCCTGGCTAGCAAGTCTGGCAGGTCTGAGCTGCAGGTGAGGAGACGGGCGGTCGACGTTGCAAGGACGACCCTTGCACCTCCCGTCCAGTCGACCCGTCGGCTTCGCCTCCGCGCCCCCTTCCGAACCCGGCCAGCAGCAGCAGGCGCCCCGTCTTTTCTGAGCGGTCTCCTGGTCTCCCAACCTCAACCACCTTTCCAACCCAAACGTCGTCTTCTCGTTCGCCCAGGCAAACTGCAGAGCTCGACTACAGCTCGAAGCAACTCCAGAGACATTCTGTAGCCTGCGCACGCCGAACTCGCCCGCTCCAGCCCGCGCCGCCCCGCCCCTACCTCCCTTCTCTCCCCTCTGACCGAGCGTCATGGTCTCCATCAACGCTCTCCGCCGGAGCAATCCCGGCAAGGAGGTCGTCAAGACCGCTGCTTCCCTGGGTCTCCGCATCGTACGTCCACGCCCGGAGCTGAGCCCTCGTCTGGCAGTTGCCCGACACTTCGAGCGAGCTGACCCGACCTCGCGCTCGCTCGTGTGCTCTCCACGCGCGGCCTGCTCGCGTCGCCTCTTTCCAGGGTGTCGACAGGATTCCGCGGAGCATGCTCGGCAAGAAGCAGGTCATCGTTCCGATCGACGTCAAGAAGGGGCCGGTCGAGCCTCACTGGCACCGGGCGACGACGCCCCAGCCGCCCCTCGAGCTCAAGGACATCCGGTTCGACAAGACGCCGATCGGCACCTTCCTTCACCGCGAGTGGGCACGCCACAAGAAGAGCGTCGCCAACGAGGAGCACAAGTGTCAGTCTGCTATCCTGCGAGGATTTTACAGGAGTCCATCAAGCTGATCTGTCGCTCTATCTTTCCTCCGCCGCTGCCGCTCGCTCGCTACCCGCAGACAACGGCCTGCCAAAGGGCACGATTCGCAACCCCTTCCTGCCGTGGTTCAACCCGATCACGCGGACGTATGCCTCGCCGATCTACAGCTCGCTCCAGCAGCACGTCCTGCAGAAGGAGTGCCGTCGGCTCGGCTGGACCGACATCCTGCCCTCGGGCAAAAAGACGCCCGACGGCTTCGCCAACAGCTCGATCACCGCCTTTGCGATGAAAGGGCCCGACGGCGCGAAGGAGCGCGTCGACCTCGGCACCATCACCTGGCACGGCGTCCACGTGCCGAAGCTGAATCCGTTCGGCGCAGGGCGTTTCTTGCCCGGGGCTTTGACGGCGGAGCAACTCGCTGAGCGCAAGATTCCCGGCACCGATCTCGACCGCTGGGGCCCGTACATGTGCGTACGACTCTGTCTGGCTCCGACGTATCGTGGTTCCTGTCTGTTCCGCTCTACACTGACACCAACTCAATCTCGCCCGCATCTGCAGCGGCCGGAAGCTCATGTTCAAGGGCACCAAGGCCGAGCGCAACAAGCCGAAGCGCGAGCAGGAGATCGCGACCCGCATGAAGGGCATGAAGAAGCGGATCGAGGCCTGGAAGCAGGTGCGTCCTGCCTGGCTGGTGGCGTGTTCTCGTCGCGGAGGAGAAGCTGACGCCATCTTACCCTCTTCCGATTGGCTTGTTGGATCGCGCAGGAGCGCGCGGCGATCAAGATCAAGGAGCGTCCGGCGCTGCCGTTCTGAGATGACCCTTCCGACCAGTGAACGCAGACAGAGCCTCTTGTCGTCGCCTGCCTCGCTAAGCGGCTCATCCGTCGAGCTCCGCTGCCGGTCGATTGACCCGGGCTGACGAACGTTCTACCAGATCGCTTGCTGACGTCTTGACCGCATCAAAGGTCAATTGTGCTCTTGAGAGGACGAAACACGATGCTCCTCCTTAGTCCGATGTCGGCTGTCCTGCCACATGCCCATTCGAAGCGATCCAACTCGCGTGAGCAGTTTCTTCGCGCGCGCTGTTGCGCACTCGGACTCTCGTCGGTCTCAGAGTCGAGCGAGCGCTTCTCAACACGCCCGGTATCGTTAGACTATATCATGCTCGTTCCCCTTCGACGTTCGTTTGCACCTGACGAGGCTGGTCAAGAAGTCGAGGGGGGCAGTGCGTACGACGAGTGCGCTCTGACCCTCCGACGGCGTGGGAAGCAAGCAAAATACAAAAGCCAAGGGTCGGCCGACGCCGAGAAGTCGAGCCTCGACGGCGGGGCTGAATGAACGAACCGCCCAGCGACCTCGTCCCCTGTCCGCGTCCCAGCCTTCGCCGCCGTCCCCTCTCGCCCCCCTTCCCCGACCACTTACTTCAGAGTGAGTTCGCACTGACCGCTTGCTTTTCTGCTCTGGACTGAACTGAACGCTGCGTCGCGCCTCTCCCGTCCCTTAGCGTCAAGCATGGCTCGCGGTCTTCAGAAGGTTCGACCGCCGCCTCCTCACTTCCAGCTTCGCTCCTCTGCACGTAGCTCACTCCTCCTCCTGCTCTTTCACGTGCGAAGGTCCAGGCACAACAGAAGAACGCCGAGGCTGCTAAAAAGGCAAAGGGAGCGCAGAGCCATCTTGCTGGGCACGCGAAGGCTGGTGCGTTCTGCTGGCGAGCGAGTCGTAGTACTCCCTCCGAGGATACAGCCTGCCAGGCCTTCTGTAAACTCGCCTGCTAACGGCCTTCAATCCGACCTGTTCAGTCAAGATCGTCTGCCCGGGCTGCAAGCAGCCAATGGCCAACAAGTATGTCGCCTCATTGCTCTGGAGAGTAACAGTTACTTCGAGCTGACGCGCCGCTGCCACCCTCCCGCGCAGGAACAACCTGATCGAGGTCCGCGCCGCTCCCACTTGCCTAGATTGCCTAGGAGGGCCTGATGCTCAGCTGTGCGCAATAGCTGACTTGTGGCTTGTATCTTCGACTTGCCGCAGCACTTTGACGCGAAGCACGTGTGTCCTCGCGCTCGTCCGCTGCTACCCTCAGTTATGCTCGAACTGACGCCGATATTCCGCCTCGGCCCGTCCTCACCGAATCCTCCCTACCCTAACAGCCCGGTGCGTAGATCATCTCTCATCAGCAACGCCGCAGACGAGCGCGAGTCTTCCGGCAACCCGAGGCGCACTGTAGCTGAACCCTTGTTGCTCCCTTCGTCCTCGCAGCCCTTCCCAAGCCGGACTTTGACGCCATTGAGGCTGCGACCAAGGCCGACGCGCCGCCTATCAACAAGAAGAAGTAAATCGGCTGCAAAATACGGTTGCTTGCGGTCCATCAAGCTTGCTGGTCGAGCGCACCCCTCGATGGGGAGCCGACAGACGGTCGACGATCTGCCTGCCCCTCTCGGCTCTAGAGGACCGCCCAGAGACGGTCGAAACGAACGCAGTGTTGGTCGACGATGGGGCCCACGTTGCATGATTTTAACGAACGACACACGCTGATCTCACGGCCGCCACTGGCCGCCCGCCATCTGCGAGTGAGAACAAGTACATTCTCTTGCCAGAGCTGGTCGGCTCGTCTACGGAAGAGCAATAGGAGACGTGGGGGGTACATAACCTCTTCCCGCAGGCGGAAGGGCGAGGTGGCATGCGAGCGACGCGTAAGCCGTAAGGGCGACTTGGCCTGGAGGAGACCGGCCCCAGAAGCAGCAGCTTGCCACGCTTGCCGAGGGCGTGACAGACGAAGGGCCAGAAGCCGCCACTACAGCAGGTCAAAGTCGTCAAGCTCGTCGTTGTACGTCATGACGGTCCGCTTGACCTTGGAGGTGTCAACCCAGGTGACAAAGTCCTCGTTCGAGCGGGTGACGAGGTAGGCCGGGTCGGTCACCGTTGACGGGCCGACGCGGATGTGGCCCTGCTCGATGTACTTGACGGCCTGGAGGATAAAGCAGGGTGCCCACGCGGTCAGTCGAAATGCTCACGATCAAGCGACTCGCGCACGCCGAAAAGCGGGCTTGAGAGAAGGGGGGGGGGGCGCACCGTGCCGACCGTCTCGGCCATGCGCATGCGGCAGACGACGACGGCGAGCCGCCTCCGGCAGAAGCCCGAGACGGTCACCTTGTTCTCGACGTCTGAGAGCTTGTTCTCGAGGTTCAGAAGACCCATGTCGTACAGCTTGGAGAGGAGGTCGGCCTCCTTGGCGTGCCGGAAGGGGTCGGCCGACGGGAGGAGCGAGAGACGGTGGGCGAGCTGGCGAAGCGAGCCCGCGAGCTTGTTGTATCTGGGAGCGGGCCGAGGAACGTTAGTTCCAGGCTGCAGTGGGTAGCGACCTATGACGCGCTGGACTGCCGAGCCATAGCACGCTTTCCAGTCAAAGGTGGGCCGCCATGCCCAGCTAGAGGAGCAGGCCCACTGCCTTCGGACGGATGACGGCAGCTGCACTCCCTCCTCCCTGGCCCCAGCCGGAGCCTGCGGTGCTCGGCCTATGTCCAGAACGAGCCAGGAACGCTCGCCCCAGCCGGCCCGCCGCGCCCCCCGCTCTTCAGAAGGCACCACCCGTCCTCCTCATGTACCGTCCTGGGCGGACGTACTTGTTGTAGTCCTCGCGGTCCTGGAGGTGGTACCGGCGCATGACCTTGGTCTCGCGGAGACTCGCATCTTGCTTATACTGTCCAAATGGTAGAGAGCGCCTGATCAGTACTCTCCGCTAGAAGGATCACTTGATGGGCAGAGCAGGAGCATGGCGCATGACGAACGTTTAGGAAGTCGACCTTCTTGAGGAGCTTCTTCTCGTGGTGCTTCAGCTGACGCATGGCGACGGACCGATCGGACGAGCTACCCAGTCGAAGGACAGCGAGCAAGACATCAGCCAAGACAGCTCAGCACGGGTCTCTCAGCACCAGCTCAGCAGCTCCACTCACGATGCTGGGGCTAAGAGGTGGGGTCGTCGGAGGGCGGCGGTCGGGAGGGGGTCTGGCCGTCGCACGAGCCGGTCGGGCACGCCCGCAGTTCTCGCCGTGGCAACGGTCGACCGGCCCCTGGCAACCACGGCCAGCTCGTCCGAGATCGATATCGAGACCTCACAACTTGGCCAATCACGCTCATGAGTTGGGTGCTACGACTGCAGACGGCATGACCAGAACCTCAAGATTGCTTTGAGAAAGAGTCGTAGGGCTGCAGTCTACTGCAGGCGGCGGTGCCGGCGAGCTGGGCTGAGCCGCGCGCCCGCCCGCCCGACGCTGACGTCTCGGTCGAGCGAGGCGACAACGACGCCGACCGACACCCATCGCCGCCGCCTTCCGCTCGCACGTCCTCACACGGATCTCATCCCGGCTCTCTTACCTACTTTTCGCTCGGGCCCATGAGCAGCTCGTCCTCCCTCTTTAGCTGGCTATCCGACTGGCTGCGCTCGCTCTTCTTCGCCAAGGAGCTCGAGGTCTCCATCGTCGGGTCCGTCCCCGGCGCCGCTCCCACCTCGACCCTCGCTCCGGCACTGACGCATCCCTCACCCGGCTGCCTTCATTCTCCAGTTTGCAAGCGAGCGGCAAGACCTCGTTTGTCAACGTCCTCTCGCATGGCCAATTCTCGGAGGATGTCGTGCCGACCGTCGCGTTCAACGTCCGTCCCTGCTCGCTTCCACCCCTGTCACCGATGGAGCTTGCGCACTCGGCCGCGACAGCGGCTTGAGGGAGCCAGCAACCACTCTTACTGGTCTGCTTCACAGCGAGCAATCCAGGCTGACTAACGCACTTCCTTTCCCTCCTCCACTGGACTCGCCCGACTCATCCGACGGCCTTCGTCTATCACCAGCTGCGGCGCGTCAAGAAAGGCGCAGTGACGTTCAAGATCTGGGTCCGTCCGCCTCGCACCGCCCGCATGCCGGTCCAAGCTGCTGATCCAGCTCGCGTTATCTCGCTCTACGCGCTCCAGGATGTCGCCGGCCAGCCCAAGTTCCGCAACATGTGCGTCGCTGCCATCGTGACTGACTCGAGAAGATCGCTTGCCGCCCAGCGCCGGCGGTCGAAGCCGGTCAATGTCGGCCAATCGCGACGCCGACATCAGCAGCGACACGGGCTGACCCCATCTCTCCGTCTCGCTCTTGTTGTCCCTTCTTACGCCTTGCTCTGGATCTTGCCGATCTTGCAGGTGGGAGCGCTACTGCCGCGGCGTCCAAGCCATCGTGTACGTCCTCACGGCCCTGCTCGCCTGCTCGTCGCCTAGCAGACTTCCGACCGGTCCTGATTGGCCTCGCATATTCATCACCTCCCTTCAGATACGTCGTCGATGCAGCCGACGTTCGTCCCTTCCTTGCCGCCGGGCTGGGACGCCCCGAGTCACTGGCCCTGCTGCGCGCGATCCAGCACTGACGTCTCATGTTCGACCTGTTCCTTGCTGTACAGCTCGACGCCCTGCCGTCATCAACGAGCGAACTGCACGCGCTCCTCTCTATCCCAGAGCTCAAGGGCGTCCCGCTTCTGATCGTACGTAAAGGCTCCTTCTGCTCAGCCTTGTCAGCCTGCGCTCTGTCGCCATTTGCTGGCCTGCGCTTTTCCAAGCCTTGAGGCTGACTCATCATCTTGCTTCTTTCTCTCTCATCTACAGCTTGGTAACAAATCAGACCTCGAGCAGGCACTGAGCATAGAGCAGCTCATCAAGGAGATGCGGCTCGACAAGATTACGAACCGGCCCGTCTCGGTTCGTCCTGTCTGACCATTCCTACCCTCTCAGACGAGCCAAACTGATCGAGTCGCTTATCTTCTGCCTGCCAGGCGTACGCGGCGAGCATGAAGACGCAGCACAACATCGACATTATCCTGTCTTGGCTCTCGCAACGAGCCAAGTAAGAATGGACGCAAGCTCCTCCGCCCCTGCGCATCGTCTCTCGCACGGCTGTCTCATTTGGCACATGTGCTGTACCATTAGTTTGCTCGGCCACTAGGCCACCGGCACGACGCATCCTGCGCGGAGATCGCCGCACCGCACCGGCTCGGCGACACGCTGCTTCGCATGTCGGCGCGGCCGATCTCGAATGGCCCTCTCTCTAGTCGGCCAATCTCGCACACTCAACCAGGCATCACGATCGACCGACCTTAACAACCATCTGCCGTCTTCGTCCGCTTCGCTCGCTCAGCAGTCATCTGTCGGCGTTGCCTCCTCGTGACGACGGGCGTCTCCCGTTCTCTCCCCTCACGCCCCACTCTCGCACGCTCAGCGACGTGCCGTTGCCTGACAGCGCTTCGTCACATTGTATCCCTGCCCTTTACGACGACCGTTCTCACATCCCCTCGCCGGCGGGCATCATTGTTTGTCGGGGCTTAGGCCGGTCCTGAGCTACAAGGCGCGGGGCTCTCAGGCGGGGCTCGAACGTCTGCTGCGCCCGGCGGTGCGGTCAGGCAGCGACGGCTGGCAAAGCACCGCCCGGCACCCTACTAGCAGGTCAGACGTAGCAAGAGAAAAAATGGGTGCGAAGCCAGGACGGTTGGGTTCTTGCCATCAAACTCCTGCCAGTCGACGACAGAGACAAGGACGACGACGACGACGAACATGCTGCCCTCGACACTCTGCCGCATCATCCTCGCCGCCGCCGCCGGCCTGCACTTCCGCCCTTTCGCCGACGCCCGGCCGCACGGCGCCAGCCCTTCGTCCTCCTCCATCTCTTCTTCTTCAACTCCCACCACCAACTCGTCCTCCCACCTACCTTCGTCTGCCAACATGTCGTCGCCGATGACCATCCTCATGGGCTCCTACTCGAGCCCCGAAAGCGCCCACGTCGTCTACTTTACGCCGCCGACGACGGCCGAGGGCACCGACGGCAAGCTCGTCGTCGGGCCCTCGCACAAGCTCGGCCAGTCGGCCTCGTGGTTCGCTCAGCACCCCAAGCACGCCGACGTCGTCTACGGAGTCCTCGAGAAGGAGCCTGAAGACGGCGAGATCGTCCAGGTCCGGCTCGGCCAGGACGCAAAGGAGGCCAAGGTCGAGGGCACGCGCTCGACGCTCGGCGCCGCCCCGTACGTCCCTCCTTGTGACCCTGCCTCAAGCCGATGGCTCGCCGTGCTGACTTTTCCCTTACTCTTCTTGCTGTTCTTCCAGCGCTCACTGTGCCGTCGTCGCTGATGGCAAGGCTCTCGCTGTCGCCAACTATGCCGGTCAGTCTTCTCGTGGCCGACCTCATCCCCTGCCTGGCGCGACGGCGGCGTGCGCAGCCACTGACGCGCGTCATCATCTCCCACCCCCGGATCCGTCGCCCGTCCCCAGGCGGCTCCGTCTTCCTCCAGCCGCTCGAGGCCGACGGCTCCTTCTCGTCGGCGCCGGGCAACCTGATCAAGTTCCCATTCGAGCCGACGACGACGCCGCTGCGCAACGAGAACCGGCAGGAGGCCTCGCACCCGCACGAGGTCGTCGAGGTCGCCATCGAGGGCGGCAAGACCGAGATCTGGGTGCCCGACCTCGGCCAGGACAAGATCTGGCGGCTCGAGCTCGAGGAGAAGGCTAGCGTCGCCAGCTGGAAGCTCAAGGAGGGCACGCACGTCGCCGGTGATGACGGCGGAGGCCCGCGGCACATTGTCGTTGGCGACAAGGGTGCGTCGATGTTGCTTCCCTTCTGACCTCCCCTCGCTGACTGGCCTTCGCTTGCGACCCGTGCAGGTAAGGACCTCTACGTCATGAACGAGCTCCTTCCGAACGTCGTCCACGTCAAGGTTGACGGTGAGAGCGGCAAGACGTCGTTCCGGTCCAAGACGTCGGTCATCGCCCCGCCGCCGGCCGAGCCAGTCACGCAGAACACGTTCCCATCCGGTTCGGAGCTCCTCCTGCTTTCGTCGACCAAGCCCCACCCGACGCTGGTCGCGAGCACGCGCACCCTCTTTGACCGGCCGACCGACGCCCTCGCCTTCTTCTCGGTCCTGCCTTCGGGAGAGCTCGAGCTCCAGCAGTTCGCCTACCCTAAGGGCCGCGAGTTCCGCGCGACCGGCGCTTCCAAGGACGGCCGCTTTGTCGTCACCGGCGGCCAGGCCGATGGCTGGGTCTCGGTCCTCGGCCAGGACAAGGACGGGCTCTGGCGGCCCGTCGCCGAGCCGGTTCAGGTCGAGAAGCCGACCGGCGTCCTCTTCCTCTGAGCGCAAGCGTCGTGATCCTCCCCCCATCTGACGGCCCCCCTTACTGTAGCCGTGCCCCTCTTCTGTAGCCGTGTCAAAAGCGCCTCAGAGCGTTGCCTTCATCCCATACATGCGTCTATGCCTTGCCTTCGTCCCCTCGGCAAAAGGGGGTAGTAACCGTTCACTGTCGGCGGCCGGGTTCGCGTCGCGCCTGCCGTGCGCTTCGAGCTGCTTACATGCCGTCAGCTGATGGATCAGCGCTCGAGCTTCGACCCCATCTCGCTGCTCCATTCAAGACTGACGAGAGCCTCTAGCTCACGACTAGCCGCTCCCGATCCTCAACCAGCTTCCCTCCGCCTGCTGCCAAGCCCGTCCCACCCAGCGATCACCTGAACCGAGCTGCAGCCAGCCAGCGCCGCACCCTCCGACCCTCCTCTTTTCCCGCTTCACCAGCTCCTCGTCTCGCAGCTCGCACCCTGCCCTAGATGTCTCCTACCGGCTCTCCTATCGGTGTCGGCATCATTGGCCTCAGCACTTCGGGCTGGGCCTCTCAAGCTCATGTCGGCGGTCTCGCCCCGCTCAAGGGCAAGATCGAGCTCAAGGCGCTCTCGACGAGGAGCGCCGAGTCGGCCGAAGCCGCCGGCCGGGCGCATGGCGTCAAGGCCTACCATGGCGATCCGTCCCAGATTGCTAACGACCCCAACGTGGACCTCGTCGTCGTCGCCGTCAACGTGGGCGCCCATCGCGATGCCGTCTGGCCGGCGATCGAGGCCGGCAAGGACGTGTTCGTCGAGTGGCCTCTCGGGGTCGATTACCAGGAAGCGCGGGAGATTGCCGACTTTGCCGAGCAGAAGGGTGTCCGGACGATGGTCGGCCTTCAGGCTCGCCAGTCGCCGGCCGTCAAGAAGGTCAAGGAGCTCGTCGACAACGGGTCGATTGGTCGCGTCCTCTCTTCCAGCTTGGTAGGTCGTCTAGCTGACATGCATCTGACGACGCTTGCGCTGACTGCACTCAACCCCCTGTGATGCCCAGGTCGGCGCTGGTGGTGCCTGGGGTCCTGCTGTACCGAGTCAGATGGCCTACCTGCAGGATGCCAAGTCTGGTTCGTTCCGCTCAATCATTCTCTCTGCAATCTTGCAATCGTCCACGCTGATGCAATCTTGCGCCCGCTATGCTCCTGCTCCCAGGCGGCTCCCTCCTTAGCATCCCGCTCATGCACACACTCGACGGCATTTCGACCGTCCTCGGTGAATTCAAGTCGATCTCGGCGCTCGAGTCGACCCAAATCACCAAGGTCCAGCTGGCGGACAAGGAGGACGAGACGCTCACTCGGACTTCACCCGACAACATTCTGCTGCACGGTCAGCTCCAAGGCGGCGCCGTCATGGTCGTCCAGTACAAGGGTGCGAGCGGATACGCCGAGCAGGGCGGCTTTGACTTTCGCTGGGAGATCCTCGGCGACAAGGGCACGATCGTCGTCAAGGCAGATATTGGCCACATGCAGGTACGTCGCGCGCCGCGGCCACAGCCTCGACGACCGAGCTGACCGCCTTTGCTCTGCAGCTGGCCGACCTCCAGGTCTTCCTTAATAATGAGCGCGTCGAGGTTGCCGACGACGGCCAAGCCAACAACGTCGGTCGGTCTTACGCTCTGTTCGCAGACAGGAAAGAGGGAGAGTATACCGACTTCGCACACGCCGTCAGACGCCACGCCCTCATCGCAGCTATCCAGCGGTCGGCCCGCGATGGTGTCCGAGTCGACCTTTAATCTGTGCAAGAGATGACGTGCTCCTCTGTATGATCCTTTTGTCGATGCCTGCGCTATCGCTAGTGATCGTGTCTCGACATGTGCTCGACGCTCGGCAGCGCCAGCATGGACTCACTCGGAGCCGGCCGGTCGAGCCTGCGCTCGCGCCACGCTCTCGACGGCCATCACACGAGTCGACTCGGCCACTCGCCCCGGCCCTCTCCTTCGCTGCCAGGTCAGTCACACTAAGGCACCACACTCTACAACCCAATCGCGGCCAGCACGGATGTCCTCCTCGGGACGCAAGACTGGCGGCGGCAGCTACGTCGACGCCTCGGGCGCGATCCGCGCTCGCGCCTCGCCGACCGTCCTCCAGCGGCTGGTCACGCTCCTCTCCGGCCTCTGGACGCTCCTCGTCCTCTTCTATCGGTCAATCATGAACCCGGACGTTGGAACCGTCGGCGTTAGCGACGCTCGACGCAGCGGAGGCGGAGGCGGAGGTGGCGGCGGAGGTGGTCGAGGCAACGGCGACGGCGGCGGCGGCAGCCGCTACGGGCGAATCCGCAACACCACCGGCAGTGCGTGCTCCTCTTCCCCCTGACCAACTCTCGAAGCAACTCAGCACAGTAGACCTGCTCGAAGGGAGCTATAGAGCTGTTGCTGACCTCCTGTCGTCTTCAATGCAGCGGTCGACTGCTGCCAGTCGACGTGTGGTTGAGCCTCGCTGTTGCAAGCGAGCAGGGTCTGGCTCACGCCTCGAGTGCTCGTAAGCGGTCCACCTACCAGCTGCAGCTCGCCAACGAGCCTACACCTACCGGTGCGCACTTTGTATCACCGGCTGAATCTCGCAGCCTCAAGCTGATCACGAGGTCGCCCTCGCCCGCCTCCCAGTCGGCGCACGCGAAGCCTTTTCGCGCTCAGCCCTCATCCATCCTTCCGAGTCTCACGGCATCAAGCCAACGTACATTTGTACCCTCGACCTTCTCCCCGGCGCCAATCGCTATCGGGAGGGCTGCGACGAACGCGATTGATGCCACCCGCCTGCCGTCACCGACCTGCGGTAGCAAGCTCCCCGCACAAGCGCCCTCTAGACGGCAGCCGCCGCCCTGGGCTAATGCAGCCGGCCTGTAGTGCCTTGGACTCAGCCATCGGTGTAGCACAGCTGCCGTCTCTGCTCCATGTGTATCTCATGCCAGACGTAGCCCCTCCTCCATCCGGCGCGAGCCACACGCATGCATCCTCCGACGGCTGCTGCTGCGCGCCTCAGCCGTTTTGGGCGGCGGCGGCATCGGACGTCCGTCAGCCCAGCAGCAGCGGAGGCACAGGACCTCCTCGACCACGACGACCTCGCCTCTCTTCTAGGACTCCTCTTACCGGCGCAGAGGATCGCTCGAGCGAGCGACTCTGTTGCCTGTCGCCCGACCATCGCAGGATGCGGCAGTTCTTGCACCCCTGTGAGCTCCCGCTCATCCAGACGCCTGCGCCCCACGGTCGCTGCAGCCCTCCTCATCCGACTGTCCCCCACTGTGCTCAGGCTGACGAACGACCGAGAGCCCTTTCTAGACCTCAAGAAGACCCTCTTCATCCTGCCTGTCCTTTACATTTCTGGCTGGTCGAGCTACTACGTTGTCAGTCTGAGCCTCTCTCGCCCACCGGCCGCAGCGAGCTCCCAGCATCAGCCCCGAACCGGCCTCGGCTCACTTGGGCTTCAGATGACCTCGAGCTGACTCCTCGTGCTCTCGCTTTCTGCAGTACACGGATGTTCGTCGGCGGTGGATCATCTCGGAACGCACGCTCGAGTACGAGCGAGGCATAGCAGCGCTCGGCGAGCGCAGGGGGCCGAAGGCGCTCGGCTCCTTCAGCCCAGAGGAGAAGGAGCTGCTCAAGAAGCGGTGGGCGAGCCTCAAGATCCTCGGCCGCTACGGTACGCTCCGAATTCTGTCGTTGGAAGAGACGTTTCCGTCCTGACTGCCAGCTTCTCCCTCGCAGTGAACCCCTTCCCAGAGTGGCGCGAGCAAGGTCGGTCGACCCACCATGGGCACGCTGCGCGCGGCGACGCGTCCTGATCCTGACCGCCCCCTTCGCCCCTCTTGCCCCTCAACTCCAGGCGTACACGAGTGGTTCCTCTGGAAGCTCGTTCTCACGCCGCTCGCATCGGTCCTGCCGACCGAATACTCGTCGATCGACCTGCTCAAAAAGCTGACCGAGGTCATGACGCCCGACTGGTCGGTCTTGCGTGGGGTCAAGGAGCGCCTGAGCTTCACATGGGTTCGTTGACGGCCGTGGAGTCTTGAAGCGCGTTTTGTCTCGCTGACTCTCAACGGCTGCTCTTGACAGATTGGTCAATCGACGTCCTATGTGCAGATGGCTGGCCTCCGCATCCTTACCGACCCGATCTTCTCGTGCGTATCCTGGGCGAAGCTTGGGTCCACAACTGCCGTTTGCTCGAGACGACGATTGACGCTCGCGACGACCCTTATACAGGGATCGCACTTTGGACGGCCTCATCAAGGGACCGAAACGACTTCGACCGCCGCCCTGCGAGCTCAAAGACCTCCCGACGGACGTCGTCCTCGTTAGCCACAAGTGCGCCCCTTCACCCACTCTTGTATGCTCGCTCGAACAGCTTGGACGACGGCTGACCTGCTGTGCCCACCAGCCATTTCGACCATCTTGATCTCGCTGCCGTCCACGAGCTCAAAGACTCGGTCAGATGGTTTGTGCCTCTTGGCGTCAAGCCGTGGTTCGTCGAGGAGGGCGTGACGAACGTGACTGAGCTCGAGTGCGTCCATCGGCTTCGATCCCGCCCAATTTCAGGTAACAAAAGGCTGACAAAGTCCGGTCCCTCTTCCTCTCTCTCGCAGCTGGTGGGAGTCTGCCGAGCACACGGCCGCTGACGGCAAGGCCTTCCGAGTGACGTGCACCCCGACGATGCACTGGAGCGGGCGCAAGGGCACAGACACCAATACGTCGCTCTGGGCGTCGTTCCACATCGAGGAGCTACCGGAGGACGGATCGAGGGGCCTGAGCTTCTTCCACGCGGGCGACACCGGTACGCCCGAACGCCACGACCCCTCTCATGCCGCTTGCCCGCTGACCGCCCCCTTCACTTGCCCCGACTCGATAGGCTACTCGCCGACCTTGTTCGAAGCTGTCGGCCAGGTCCTCGGCCCAGTCACGCTCGCCGCCATCCCGATCGGCTCGTACGGCCCGCGGTGGCACCTGCAGCTGCATCACGAGGACCCGCTCGGGGCGACGCATCTCTCGCAAGATATTGGCGCTCGCTACTCGTTTGGCGTCCACTGGGGAACGTGCGTATGGCCGGTAACACATCGCAGGTAGCTTGGCGAACTGACGAGCGCCGCTCTTTCACACCTCGCACCACAGCTGGATCATGTCGGACGAACCGCCCGAACTCGCTCCGCATGACCTCGAGCTTGCAAAGATTGAGATGGGCCTCGGCGACAGGACAGAGATCATGGCGATCACCCAGCCCGGCCGGACGGTCGTGCTAGATGTCGCAGATACATGACACCTGCCGTAGAGAAATCTCGCGAACACGCTTCGGTCGTCGTTGAGGAAGGGAGATTATGAGGGGGGTACATCGAGGTCATGCGACGGGTTCGAACGGTCGCTCACTCGGCCGTTTGCGGCACGGCGTCGTCGTCGACCAGACCGTCCTGCGACGTCTCATGATCGAGCTCGCTCGGGTCAACGTCCCACCAGCCAAGGTCCTTGAGTAGTCGCCAGGCTACAGCCACCCGCTGGCAGGGCGGATCGATCAGCCCTTTGGCCACCGCCCAGGGGACCGGGTTGACCAGCAGACGCTCTGAGGGATCGGCCGGGTCAACGTAAGTGAGGTCGGCGGCTCGGAGCCCTGCTGGCAGACTTTCAGCAGCACGAAGACAGTTCGTCAGTGAGCTAAGAGGTCAAGATGAGGTTGCGGGACAAGTCGTGGACGCACTCGTTGACGTGGCCTGTCCAGCGGAGAACAAACTCAAAGACGACGGCCGCCATCGCCGAGACGCGCTCGCGGCCGACGCTGCCGGGCGGGTAGTAGTCTCGAAAGAGGCCAGTAAACGAGGCGTCGTAGATGCTGCTCGGGTCGACGGCGAGCTGCGTCCTGATCAGCTGCGGGAGATTCAACGCGCAGAGACGTAGTAGTCAGTCGTTGGAGCCGGCGCGAGGACACGGGAGGACTTGAAGACGCACCCAGTCGCGGGTCAAATCAACGGTGTCCTCAAGCGCGTCCTCCTTGAGCTGCGAGAGCGTCTTCTGGAAGGCTTTGGCAAAGTCCTTGTTGAGGACGCCGACCTTGCTCCGTCCGGCGAGAATGCGCTCATACTTGTCGACGAGGAGTGGCCGCCAGCCAAGTAAGAGCTCGACGCGGAATGCCAGCTTGCGGAGCCGGCCGTAGGGGTCGGTCCCGCTTCGACACCTTGTTGGCCGGCCAGAGAGCTGCGGTCGAGGCCGTCCTCATGTGCAACACTGGTCGGAGGGTCGATGACGATCTGTGCTGGCGCCGGCTCGAGCACTAGCGCGGGCGCCGGTGCAGGTGCTGCGATATGCGGGATCGAGGCACGGTCCAAGACGGGCGGCTCGTAGTCCGTACCGGCGTGCGTCCACTCGACCGTGTTGCTTTCCACCGCGACGTCCATCGCACCCTTGGCCAGCATCTCTTCGAGAAAGCCTAAAATGTGCTCCTGGCCGGTCGTCGTCTTGCTGACGGCAGACGCGCTTGGCGCTCTGAGACCGGCTGTTACGGGCGAGGAGCGCGGTGCGACAGAGCGACACGACTCCAAGGGCGCCAGGGCCGGGCCCGAGACTATTGCGCGCTCATGAGACCCGCACTCCTCTTCTCCGCCGCTGGGCTCTGGCGATGGGTAGCTCTCCGTGACGACCTTAGCGAGGCTGGTCGGCCGGGCTTGGTCAGACAGCTGAGTGACGAGCGAGATCTGGCCGGCGGCCGAGCTACCATCGTCGTCGTCGTCGCTGCCGCCAAAGAGATCGTCGTCCGTGCCGAGGGCCGAGACCGACGAAGAGCGGCGGAGACGTTTGGCGGGCGGCTGGGGACCGCCGGTGGAGGGTGTCGGCAGAGATGAGGTCGACTTGCGCTTAAGCGTCGTCGGCTGCGCCTGCGGAGACCGGGTCGAAGACAACACCTGCGATACGCGAGGCGGCAAAATGGCGCCGCCAAGTGACGGCGAGCTTGAGGCTGTTCGGCGTAGACCGGACGACCGCTTCCGCTTTTGTGGCGAGGCCGTCGCGGACGATGGGGACGAGATGACGACGATGCCGCCGTCCGAGTCAGAGGCTTCGGTCCGGTCAGAGGCGTCACTGCAAACGGAAGACAAAAACATTCAGCGGAGTGCTGCACCAGCACAAGGCCCAGACTCGGAAGCGGCGCACCTCCTCCGCCGGTCGGCACCGGCTCTTGAACCGCTCTCGGGCAACGCGCTATCCCGGTAGATGGGGATCTGCCGCGCGTCAGTCGCCGCCGTGCGCTTCCTGGCGGTCTTTGAGACTGCTACGTTCGGTCGCTGGCCGTAGTGCGACGTGCCGCGACTCGACTCGGAGCTGGTCGACGCGCGTCGACCCCGATTTGACACGGCGCGTGCGGGAGAAGCTGGCGGACGCGAAGGGCCGGCTAGGGCGTTGACGTGCGACGAGACGCCCGCAAAGGAGCGTGAAGGCGCAACGGATGCGGAGGGAGCCTTGACGGCGTAGTCTGGCACCGAGGCGGACGCGACGATCTGCTGCGGACGGCCCTGCAAGAGTGGCTGCGAGTGGTGCGGGCTCTTGGTCGCATGCGTCGGCCGGTTACCTTGCGAAGACGTCATGGTCGCCGCAGACGACGCGGTAGAGTCGCTTTTGGCACCGGGAAGCGTCTTGTGCGAGAAGCTCGGAAGCCAGCCGTCACCGCCGCCGGTCGTCGGCGCGCCCGAGCCGGCTGGCGCGGCGGCAGCGCCGACGTTCCAATGGGCCGTCGAGATCGGCCCGTACGGCAGGGCGTCGCACGACTTGCAGTGCTTGCGAATCTCGCTCGGGTCTGGTGACTCGTAGCTGCGGCAGATTGGACACTGGAAGTCGCCGTCTTCCTGCCGCTGGACCTCGAGGACTAGGGGGCCGGCGCAGTAGTGGGGGTGTCAGCGTTGCAGCTCGCGAGTAGGTTGCGCAGCGAGGGAACGCTCTGGGCCGCACTTTCGCCCGTCGTCGGCAGTGAGCACTTGGTCACGTTCTGGTGGGTGAGTCCGTTGTGCTGTTGCCACGGATCATAGGGCCAGCTGCGGGTCAGTTCGGATGGCTCGGCGACAGAGGGCGGAGAGGCGCGTCAGGTCTCGCGGTCAACCGCGCGTACCTTGGACCGCTCCGACTCGCTCTTGAAGCTCCGGTTGCAGCCCTTCTTCTTGCAAGGGAACGAGCTGCGATACACGCCCGTGATCTTGCCCATCGAGACAGGCTGCGGGCCAGAGAGGCCAAAGGGAGAAAGGAGGATGATACTGGAACGGCGACGGCGTGGTGTTGAGGTCCGTCGAACGCGACGAGAGCTGGCGTCTGGTCGCGCGACTGGGTGGAGGCCTGCAGCAGCGGCACAGACGACTTCCAAGGGATCAGAAGCTGGAGCTTGAGCAGACCTTCGCCTCCAGTGCGACTCACAGGAAACTTGATTTCCTGCTCGGAAGGCGAGGAGGGGCGAGGGCGAGCTTGGTGATCGTCAGCTGGCCAGGCGCACGTCCGAGCTCTTGCGCCCAAGACGGATGCGCCGCGCGAGATGGTCGCCAGCTCACCGACGGCGACCCACGACTTGACCAGCACCTTTCTTTCTCCTCATCCCGCCTGACTACGAGGGTCCCGACAGGAGCATGCGGACAAGCCTGAGCGGTCTCTTCCACCTCCTCGCTGCGTTTGCGCTCGTCGCCTTGGCCTGGGCCTCGACCGACGGCGAGCCGCTCGGGCACGACGTCGCCGCTGCGGCCACCACCGAGGGCAGCTCGCCGCCAGAGACGGTATGTGTCGACCAGGCTCCGCTCCGACGGCCGTACTTCTGCTGACTGTTCTGGGCACGCCCTGCATCAGGATGCTCAGCAGGTCGTGTTCGATGTCCCGCCGACGCCAGAGGAGGCCGCCCAGACAAACGGTACGTCTGTCTCGTCGTGTGCCTGCTGCCTCTCGTCCGCGGCCTCGTCACCGGCAAGCTGAACCCGCCTCGATGGCCGACTGCTAGCGTGCAAGCCGCATGTCGTCGCCTTGTCGCACCTCTCCCTCCTCCCCTCTCTCTCATCGCCATCATCGCCGATTCCGCCCGGCCCGCAGGTCTTCCTGACCCTTTCGACGGCGCCGGCGCCCGGCAGCGAAGGGAGCTTCCTCGTCCGGCTCGTCACGTCGCTGCGCGATCGCTTCTGGCGCGAAGGCTACAACGCCCGCCTCGTCGGCGGCGGCTTACTTGACCGAGTTGCCAGCGTGACCGGCGGCAAGAATGGCAAGAAGAAGCGCGACGAGGTCGTCCGCCGACTGGGCGAGGTGCAGCGCCTGCTTGAGGAGGCCGTCGAGGGCGGGTGTGCGGCCGCATGGGAGACGCGCGGGCGGCTCAACCTGGTGCGTCTAGACCACGGTAGGGTAAACTTCCTCTGCTTGGAGTGCTGACATGTGGCTTGGCGATCCTCCCAGTTCCCGCCGGCGCCAATGATGCAGAATCTCACGCGCGGCCTCGAGTCGTACCAACGGGCCGCTGCGCTGACGGGCTCGCCGTCGGCGCATTCGGTCCTAGCCTTCTTCCATGCCTCGGCGTACGCTGAGCTCCTGCCGCGCTCGCCAGCTGCCGCCCTCACCCACTGGACCTTCTCTTCTCTAGCCCCCTCGGGTCACCCGACCGCCGAGGCCGCGCTGGGCTGGCGGAATTGGGCTGGCGTCGGCGTCGAGCCGTCGTGCGAAGGCTCGCTCGCCTGGTGGGAGCGCGCTGCGCGCCGGTCGTACGCGTCGTTTGTCGCCGGACCGCCTGGCGGGCGGACGCTGCCGCCGACGCCGATCAAGCTGTCGGACCTCGCGCTCGGCGCTTATGGCCTGTCGTCGTCGGCAGCCTCGTCGGGCAACCGGGCCGAACGACCCGCCATCAAGGCCGGCCTCGCCCGCCAGGCCGGTGAGACGTGGGAGGACATCATCGAGTACTATCAGTACCAGTCTGACCGCGGAGGCAAAGAGTACGAGTATCAGCTGGCAAAAATATACTACACCGGCAGCATCTAGTGCGTTTCTGCCCCTCTGGAAAAAAGCGGCGTGATCGATGGCTGACGATGAGACACAACCCCTCGCAGTAACGCCCGCGGCGGATGGGCTTCTGGCCCCGAGGGTTAGCGACCCGAATGGCTTCGGCCGTGTGCCTCTGCATCCCAGGCTGACGTTGTCGTCCACCTCCTTCCCGCAGGCGTCGGCCTCACACCGCATCAGAACTTTGCCGCAGCGCAGCAACACTTCACCCATGTCGCGAGGACCCTCTGGCCGTCCGACTCGCCTGTTGCCTCGCTTTCGGGTCGTCGCAAGCACAACGGCGAGCAGATTGAGCGTTTCCAGAACAAAGCGCTGACGGACGCCGTCTTTCTGAGCGCCTCGATGCTCGGCCGAATGCACCTCCGCGGTGAGGTTAAGGTCCGCGTCGACAACGAAAAGGACTTTGGAACAGGCAAGAATGCAAAGGAGCGGCTTGACAGGGCGCGCGAGCGCGAGCGCTGGCGCCTGGCCAAGCTCTGGTTCGAGCGCGGGGCTGAGTTTGTGAGTCGTCGTGTGAGTTGTAAGCGGGCGTCGAGAATCGGCACTGACGTTTGGCTGCCTTGTTCGCGAAACAGGGCGAGCGCGAGGCTCACAACGGCCTCGGCGTCATGTACCGCGACGGTCTCGGCGTCAAGCAGGACATCAAGAAAGCCTTCGTGCACTTCACACACGCCGCGGGCCAGGCCCTGGCCGAGGCTCAGGTCAATCTGGCCAAAATTCACTTAGCGCGGAACGAAGTCCACCTGGCGACAAACCTCCTCCACCAGGCGGCTCGTTCCGGCTCGCCCTTCGAAGCCTACTATCATCTCGGCATGCTGTACGCGACAGCCGCCCGAGGCAGCCTCGCGGCGGGCGCCCGGCCGGAGACGTGTGGCGTCGCGATCGCTCACCTTAAGCAGGCGGCCGAGCGTGGCTGCTGGGATGAGGACTTTGGCGGCTGGCTCGAGGCCGATCGCAATTGGGAGCGCGGCGAGACCGACAAAGCGATCCTCGGCTGGTGGATGGCGGGCGAGCGCGGCGTCGAGAGCGCGCAGAACAACCTCGCATTTCTCCTTGATCAAGGTCGGTCTCGCCGGCGCAGCGCAGGTCGATGCTATGTCGATCGCTGACTGCTCGCTTTGCCTCCCGCCCGCCAGACACGCCCGCTTATACCTTGCCGTGGCGTCGCGTCACCTCGCACAACGAGACGGCAAAGATCGCAATGGACCACTGGATGCGGTCCGCCGCACAAGATGACGTTGATGCGCTCGTCAAGGTCGGCGTGACGGAGTCGCGGTCCCATGCTGCAGCTCAGGACTGACGGCGACCATCATCTTTCTCCCCCTTGCTCACAGCTCGGTGACTACCACTACAAGGGCCTGACGGGCGAGCCGCCACAGATGGAGAAGGCGGCCGGCTTCTATCAGGCCGCGGCTGAGAGTCAGATCTCGGCCATGGCCTACTTCAATCTCGGCTACATGTACGAGCACGGTCTTGGCGTCCCGCAGGTTAGTCCTCGCCATCGAAGGCTGAGTCGTCGTGACTCTCACGCTGACAGTCCCTTCCCTCCCAGGACTGGCATCTCGCCAAACGCAACTACGACCTCGCCCTGACGACAGACGGCGACGCGGCCCTGCCGGTCAACCTCGCCCTGCTTCGGCTCTATGCGCGCTCGATGTGGGCATCTTTCACCGGCCAGTCGCAGCGTGGGCTCTCGCTCTGGTCTGCGCAAGACCGGCGCGATCAGCCGGCGGGGATCGGCCTGCTCGAGAGCTTGAAGCAGGGCCTCAAAGGCTGGTCGCTGACGAACGACGAGCTCGAAGAGGCACGGGCTCGCGGCGACGGCGACCAGGACCATCACGCTGTCGACAGCGACGGCGTCGGTCGAGACGCTGTCTTCGACGAGGGCGACTGGATCGGCACGACCGGCAACGGCGACACCGAGTTCTACGACGACGACGATGACGCCTGGTTTGAGGTGCGTCACCGCTCTCTTGCGTTACGTCTGTCGACCCTTGCTGACTTACCCCCGCCGCATCGTCGTAGTCGATGCTGCTGATGTTCCTCTGCCTCTTTGTCGCGTTCCTCTCTTGGCTGCGCAAGTGAGTGTGGCAAGCGGTTCGAGCCCCCAATCCAGTCGACTGCTGACCCTTCATCCCGATTCATCCATCAGCCGCTGGCTGCGACAGCAGACCGAAGAGCGCGAGCGAGCTGTGCGCGAGGCCGTTCGAGCCGGAGCGGTGCCGGAGCCGGCAGCTGCGCCCCATCCACCGCCGCCAGAAGTGCCAGGTCCACCATGGCCGCCGTTCGTCTAGAGAGCGGCGTCCGAGCACAATCTCATGGCGCTGAAGTTAGGAGCCCGAGCGACGATAGTTGAAGAGGGCATCTAAGTGGCGCTCCAAGGAGAGTTGGCGCTCTTAGGAGAGTGGGCGGGCTATGGAGGTGCGGCAAGAGTGTCCAAGGGTGGGGAGCGGAGGATGCAACAATGGAGGGAGAGACGGCGTTTTGGGTTGAGGAGGAAGACATGAGGGCGAGGCGAGTCTAGGCCGCACGCCAGGTGCGACACTTTGATGCTTGGACAACAAGGGGGGACAGCGGGTACGAGCGAGCAGCTTTGGAAACGGGAAGGGGTCGAACGGAAGGGGGTGACGGATGTGCTGCTCAGAAGCGCGACTGCTGCTGGTAGAAGTTTGGCCCGCCGCCTAGGTCACCGCTGTTGTCGCGGTCGTGATGGGCGACGTTGACGTAGCCGCCAGGGCTGCGCATCGCCGGCGAGGCGACTCGCGACGGCAGGTCGGCCATCTGGTACGACTCGTCGCCGTACGACTCGTTGCGCGTCAGCAAAGGCGCAGCGACAAGGTTCGCGGTTGAGCCCGTTGGCACGAAAGGCTGCTGAGCGCCCCAGCTCGGGTCGTAGCTCTACGACAAGGACGCCGCATCAGTCGCGAGGTCAGCTGTGATGATCTGTAGAGCGGGAGGAGTCGACGTCAAGGCAGTGACGTACGTCGAGAGGCTGCTGACGGCTGTAGTAGCCCTGGTCCTCGCCAGCGAAGGGTGCCGCCGAGTGGACGAGATCGACCTCGGACTCGTTCTCGCGCGCGTAGTAGCCGGTCTGCCCTGACTGCTGAGAGTAGGTGCGCGCGAGGCTGCCTGGGTAGGCCGGCGCCTGGAGGATCGAGTCGTTCTCGCCGCCAACACGGCTCGCAAGGTCGTCTGCGTCGGTAATGGCGTCCTGGTGGTGAATCGTCTGATCGAGGTTTGGGTTGTACTCGGCCAAATCCTTCTGCTCGGGGCGGCCAACAGGACAGGTGTCAGCGTCTGAGCAGACAGCATGGTCCCGATACAGATCGACGAGTATCGGCACGTACCTCGCGAACGCCAGCGACCTCGGACTGGAGCTTGCGTGAGTAGGGCGCGAGAATCATGCGAACGAGCTCCTGCTGCTCCTTGTGGACCATGATCGTGTAGAGCGTGTCGTTGCCGAGGGCCGGGTGGATGAAACGCTGCTTGTACGAGCGCTGCGACTCGCGTGCGAGGTCGACGAGCTCATCCGGGGTGGGCACAAAGTACTTGAAGCGCGTTGCATACGGCCGCAGGACGAAGATCTTGAAGGCGAGCGTGATGAGGATCGGCGGGCAGGCTGCGATGGCGTCGCGCCACGAGGTCCGCATGAGCGTGATGGCTAGGAAGGGCGTGGTCGAGCGTCAAGGTCGGTGTCGCAGAGTTGACTGCGCAAGTGCACTCACTGAGAACCATGAGGAGCTGCATGCAAACGAGGCAGATCAGGAGCCGGTTGATGGCACTGGCGAAGCAGAGCGCAAAGAGAGTCAGCGGAAAGCGCTGCAGGCAGGAGCGCACGCAAAGACGAAACAGACGCACCCGTTCCACATGCGGCCGCCCGACTCGACACGGGAACCGTAGACGTAGCTGTCAGAGAGCAAGATGAGGGTCGATCAGAACGGCGCCGCTCGAGAGCAAACGCGGCTGGAGACGTACAGCAGCTGGTACTTGTAGATGTAATGCGAGATCCAGAAGACAATGGTCGAGAAGGCGGTGACGAGTGGCGCAAGCGGCGCGTAGATCTGCCCCGTCCCAGTCACATGTCAGCCTCGACCGACAGGGTTGAAGCAGAAGGCGAACTGACAAGGCCGACAGCGACGAGGAAAAGGATGTTCGCGTAAACGACCGGGTACTGCGGGAGGTGGGATGAATTAGCCGTCTTACATGATCATACCCTGGCAAGGAGGCGCGCACCTGGAAGAAGGCTGGCCGGGTCCAGTCCTGAATATCACGCGGCGTCTTAGCGAAGAGGCTGGGTCGCAGCAGAGGCGGCGGCTCAGAGTCAGCTGGCGATTTTTTCACCGGAGTGAAGAGGGCGCCTCGCACAATGTCTTGACGCTAATGAGCGCAAGTTTGACGAGCTGAGCGAGCTCAAAGAAGGCGAGGAAGCCGCGCATCGGCATGACCGTGAGCCAGTAGACGTTCTGCTGGACGTAGGTTCGCTGGATCGTCCGCGGCAGGTCGGCGAGACCGGCGAGGATCTTGAGTGCGCTCTTGCCCTGACCGACCTCGGCCGCAATGTCGACGCCGAGCTGGACAAAGACGACGAGGAGCGAGAACACAAAGAACTGCGAGATGACGAGGAAGGCCCAGTAGCGCGTGAAGACGGTCCGGTCGACCTGCGAGCGCGAGACCTGGAGCATCGCAGTGTTGTTGAGTAGAGCAGAGTCAGCGCTGTCTCGGCCAGCAAGGGGGACGAAGAGACACGCACCAGGCCCTGATACTTGGTGATCTTGCGGATGAAGTAGGGCAGCAGGAGCTGGAAGATGGCCGAGACGACGGGCGGCAGGACACCAGAGACGGTCGAGAAGGTCCAGTTGCCAAAGTTGCCGGCCGTCTGCCACGAGCGGAGGAAGGGGACGTAGGCGCTGAGCGAGACGAGGTTGGAGAGGGCGGCGACGATGACGAGCGGGACCGTGTTGAGGAAGCAGACGGCCGTCAGGAGGAAGGCGCCCCAGAGCTTCGAGTTGGCACGCTCGGCCGGCTTGATGCTCGCATTGGGCCAGATGATGTCGGCCGGAGCGGGAGCGAGCATGAGCGAGGCGCCCTGGAGCTCCTTGCTCTTGCCTTTGTGGGCTCGGACGATGGCGTGCGCTGACAAAAGACCGGCAAGGTCCGTCAGTCTTGCGGCCGCCAGAGAACAAAAGGAGAACAGGAAAGGCACACCTTGAGCAGCGTCCATCATGCTGACGAAGCCATAGTTCTCGCTCGGGATCTTCATCTTACGGGCGCGCTCGGCCTTCTGCTTCTCGGCCTTGGCCGCGTTGCTCGAGTACTGCTGGTTGGCCTTCTTGGCCCGCGGCTTGAGCAGGTCGATGTCCTCCTTCTTGGCGTCGAGGATCTCTCGCAGCCGACCGAGCTTTGTTCTGTAGTAAAAGAGGGAGCGAGCGGTCAGAGTCGAAGTTGGTCTTTTCAGGCAGACTGGCGTCGACGAACCCGTAGTATTCGATCGCGTCGACTTTTGTCCCGCCCATGCCCATGAAGCCGCCGCGGCGGATGCGGGGCCGCTTCTTGGCCTCCTTGCCGCCCTTGAGGTACTTGACGAGGACCTCCTCAAACGCCTTGATCGTGTCGTTGTAATCCTCGATCAGGCCGGGGTAGTCCTTGAGGTCGCGGCCGATCGAGACGTTCTGGATCGACGAGGCGAGCTTCTCGTTGCCGCCCTGGAGCCGCATCATGAGCTGCCGGAGGCCCTCGTCCGACTGGAACTCCTTCTTGATGTTGGTGATCTGCCGGCCCGAATAAGAAGGCTCGTCGTCAGCGATACCATCTGCGAGGGTGCGCGACCGTGCTGACGCACCATGAGCGAACGGCTCTGGATCGAGCGCTGGAACTTCTTGCTGAGGAAGAAGGCCTTCCGGAGGCCGAGCATCTTCTGCCAGTACCACCAGACCCAGAAGAGGCAGATGAAGGCTGCGGGCGACAGGCAGAAGGGAGGCGGGATCAGAATGAGACACGCCTCAAGCCTTAGAAGGGGACAGCGCCGGCAGACTGACTGATGAGGTAGCTCGAGCCGACGTGGACGAAGAGGATGTTACCGCTCAGGCCAGCGAGCGTCAGCAGGTTGAGCTTGTTGGCCTTGGCCGAGTCGCTGCCGTCCTTGAGCGTCCAAACGACTGCGGCGTGGACCCAGGACCGAGTGCGTGTCAGCCGCCGACCGGCCGGGAGGAGCGATCGAACATGGCCAGGTTGGGCTGACCGTTGACCGGGATGAGGACGCAGCAGACGAGCAGGGAGACTGAGAGAAAGAACCAGCGCAGGAGCGAGAGGAACTGGAGGAAGGCGACCGCGTCGACTCCTGGAAGGAGGAGGATGCGCAGCGGGGCCCGGCCAAATCAGCAGCTGTAAGCATCGAGAGGGCCGTCCACGACCGAGCAGGGCCGACGGACCGATGGTGTGAACGAGATCTTTGTCGCCCTGGCTGAGCAGCGGCGTGAGCCAGCTGAAGAAGCCGTTCGAGATGGGCGGCGGCGGGTCGTCCTCCTCGTCCTGGGCGCGGTACTTGACCTTGGGCGCGTAGACCTTGCGCTCGCGCGGGCGGAAGAAGGAGAAGGCGAGGATGGTCGCGAGCGAGATGCCCGACATGAGGGCGACTTGGATGCCGACTCCCTTGATGTTGACTGCGGGGGCGAGGACGGAGCGGGGAGAGGAGCTCTTGAAGTCAGCCACGGCGAGCAAAGGGAGGCAGACGCCGCAGGGAGCGAGCAAGCGCGGCGCCCAGCCGGGGCGGGCGGAAGAGCGGAGACGCACCCGACGTGTACTTTTCGCCGGCCTCGATGCTATGAGGGGCGGGCCTGGTCAGATGAATGCTTCCTCGGAGCTGAGTCGAGCTGCAGAGACTCACAGGACGTCCTGGCTATCGACGGCGAGGCGGCGGGCGTCATCGAGGGAGAGGTCAGCTCCTGTCAATCCGGAGGCTGGCCGACGAGCTCGACCGCAGCGCGCAGAGCGAATGGAGGACGTACAGCGCGTCGGCCATGTTGACTGGCGGTGCCGCAGAGGGCTAAGTCGAAGAAAAGAGGTAGGGACTGGGTGTGCGGTTGGCGGGACGGGTCGACCGAGCGGACGATGAGGGCTGCCGAGGAGCAGGCGCTGAGGGCCGGCGAAGAGAACAAGGGCTGCTGCGGAAAAGGCGGGTCGTGAGGAGGTCGAGGGCAAGGCGAAGCCGGAGACGTAAGGGACGGAGAGGGGCCTGCAAAAGTCTGGGAGAGCACCGGGCTGAAGGCGACCAGGGTAGAGAGAGGTATGGGAGCGTGACTTGAGCTGGTTCGTTGGGAAGGCGGTCGGTCGAGCGACAGGGAAGGAAGGGCCTGGCAGCAGCAGCAGCAGCGGCAGGCGGTGACAGCCACGCCGGCGCGCTCCAAAAGCGCGGGGCCCCTCGACCGCCTGGCGCCGCTCCCCAGCAGCTCCCTTTGTCTGCAGCCCTCGACCCGACCTCGTCCTCCTGCAAGCAGTACCAAGCTGATCGCGGCCGCGGAGACAGGGCGTGCGCTGACTCGAGCTGACCGTCTCGCCTCTCGTCTTGCTCTTGCGACTGCCATCGACGTCGCTCCCTCTTGCCGTTTGCTGCATGCCGCTGCCGCCGCCGACGCTGCCGACGCTCCACCGGAGACGGGAGCGGTAACGATGCCGGGGGTCGATGACCGACACCACGGGACCCATCCAGAGTACAAGAGCGACCTCCTCCGTTCGAGGCCGGTCAGCGAGCACCCTGCATGCAAGCTGCCGAGGCTGCGCCTTGGGCGCTCGAGGCGGCGATGGTCGCGGGCGTGAGGCCAACGACGGGGGTTCAGCACCGCCGACGTCGCATCCTGCGGCCAGCTTGCCCTCTCGTACGCCGGATTGACTGTCGCCGCTTCGGATGCGAAAGGATTGCCTTTCGAAGGTCGTCGACTACCGGTCCATTGAGATGGGATCCGACGTCGGAGGCGGGTGACTGACCGAGCGTTCGACGCGCACTGACCGACCTCTCTGCGGTTACAAACAGGACGCGAGGAGAGGGCGACCTCACACCCTGCTTGCTGTCACCTCTGTGACGTTCCGTAGTGCTGTTGGCGGCATCCGAGGAGTTTTGCGCATCTCTATGTGGACCTGACCCGCCGAGTCGTACGCACAGGCCTTCGTCCGCCCCCCTTTGATGGCGGCCGGCCGCGCGCGCAGGGGCCTCCTCTCTCGCCCCCCCTCTCTCCCACCTCCGATCTCGCCTCGCCCCCTACCCGTACACCATGTCCTTCGCCTGCGGCAGCTGCAGCGAGGTCTTCGACGACCGCTCTCCGCTCTACTTCCACGTCGTCAACGTCCACTACACGCTCCTCCACTTCCGGCTCGCCCCGGATCGCCCGGGTGCGTCCCTGCCTAACCCATCACTCAAGCTCGGGCTCCTCGTGAGCTGTTGCCTCGAGCTCGACTGAAGACTGACACCTTACCTTGTCATCGGTCCCTTGAGCAGTGCTCGAAGCCCGCCGAAGGCCGAGCGGCCTCTTCGAGTGCATCCCCAGCTGCAGCTACTCGTCCACATCGCCCTGGTCGCTGCGGAGCCATGTCGTCCAGTGCAGCCTGGTCGCCGCCGCCGACCTTGACGACGCGCTGCCATGGCCGTCCATTATCGGGACGGTCACGCATGGAGGCAAGCTCTCCCAGCCGGGCACAGACACCGGCATCGACAGCCATGGCCGTACGTCGGCTCAATCGCCTGCTGGAGTGTGCAGGTCGCTGACGCTCGGACCTCTCCCGCGCTCTTCGGCCAGGCCCTCGGTCGCAGTCAGACACTGCTCTCCAGACACTTGAACCTCCTCCGCCTCGGCTGCCGCCCCCGCCTCCGCCAATTGCGCGTTCCGTCGGGCACTCACCGCAGGCCGTGACCGTCAAGCGGGCGCCGCTGACCCAGGCTCCCTTCAAGCGTCGCGTCAGTTTGCCGGCACCGGTCGCAACTTCGCCCCCGGTCAAGCCGGCTTTGATCGCGGCGCCGCCTTCGGTCGAGGCGTCGGCCAATACGTCCTCCCTGACGTACTGGTGCTACGACTGTGACGCGAGCTTTGAGAATAATCTCAAGCTCACGAGTCACCGAAGGATCAGCCACTGGGCAGTCTTTCACTTCCACCTCGGAGACACCAGTCCGCCCTCTTCCTTTGCTCTCCTGCATGCTCGCACATGCCCGAGCTGACGCTCCTTCATGTCGTCTTCATCCTACAGTCGTCTACGAGGTGCCTCGGCAGCCCGACGGCAAGTTCCACTGCGCTTGCTGCGACATGTCCTCCTTCGACCCGTACAAGCTCGGGCATCACGTCAAGGGCTGCCCGAGGCTGCTCGCTGCGCACAAGGCTGGCTCGATCCCATGGGCCATCGTTCCCGGGACGTTCCAGATCAACGGCATGCTCGCACAGCCCTGCGCCGGCTCGCGGTCGGGCAACGCAAAGCGCAACAAGGGTGCGGCCGCCCGACTTTCGCTTGCTCGTGACCGTGGACTGATCGAGCGACTGTTCCGCCCCGCTTCGGCAGAAATCCGGGAGGCAAAGGCCAGAGAGCAGACGCTCCAGGACGTCTCCCTTCCGTCGATCTCCACTGCATCCGCGACCGAGGCTCCGTCGCTGAAGGTCAAGCAGACGCCCTCCCTCCCTTGCGTTCGTCCGCCTCTCACTCCTGGTAGACTGGTCTCGATGCTGATCCCGATCGTCGTCGTCCTGCAGACCGGCGGCCTGTCCGAGTACCTAGCCGACGATGAGGACGAATTCAGCTCGGTCGGTGCCCGGTCGGACGCCGGCGACGAGCACAAACTTGACGGCAACGTTTTCCTCGAGGCCAGCGACTCGAAGCCAGTGATTCCCTTGCCGGTCCAAACCGGCAGCGTCCCAGCGATCAAGACCGAGCCAGATGCTGACCACGCTGCGCTCAGCGACTCGTCCGACGCGGCCATCGACCCCAAACCCTCGCTGTCAGACGTCCGCAGTCTGAAGCGCAAGTCCGAGGACGAGGTCAGATCTGCGTCGTCGACACACAATACGGCGACTGCCGCCCCTACAGTCGCTTCTCGCGACCCTGGCGGCTGGACGCTCCAGGAGTGGCGGTCGGACGCGACGCAGCCGAGGCCTGCTGTCGTAGCACGCTCGACTTCACGCTTCTCTGCCTCCGCCACGGCCAATGCCGCTCCGTCGACTTCTTCACCGGCGGCTCCTCGATCGAGCGACCGGTCTCGACCTACCCTGTCGGCTGCAACGCTTTCACCTCCCGCGCCGGCACAGAAGAGTGGGCCTGCCCTGTCCTCGGTCGGATCAAACTACCCCTCCACTCGGCCGGCTCCTCTTCTTAGCCCTCGGGCGTCTTACTCGGGCAGCACGACGCGCCAGACCGATGCTGCGGGCGGGCCAAGCGCTCCATCAAGTCGCGTCCTCGCGCGCTGAGGACGACTACAAGCGGTCTCGGATCGAACACGCCACAGGCCGGCGGACAAGCTACCGCGACGACGACGACTACGACAACCGCCGCTGCTATGGGCCGCCTACCCATGACCGGCTGCCCGACTACCTCAACCGAGGGGAGCGAGATAACCGGCGGTCGACGACGTAGGCCTCACGCGACCAATACGATTTGCGCAGGTCGATGCCGGCCTACCCGTACGACCGGCACGACCGGGACCATTTGCGGTCGCTCGACCCCCGTCCGCCTCCGGTAAGCGATGGCTGGACGAGAAGGTGCGCACTGCGCCACCGAGCAATCATGGGCCGGCTTGGTCTGCAGCTGACTCCATACCTTGGCCTCGCAGGGACTTCTACTCGCCCTCCACCCGCATCGTGCGACGGTACGATCCGGCTTGGTATCCCGACTGGTTGCCCCACTCGTAACGGTGATCGGCCTCCCGGTCGGCTCGCCTGGACTCTTGCTCGCAACGCCCAACTCCTCGCCGCCGTCCTCGGCATGGACCATAAGCTCCCCTCTCATCAACCCTACCTCTACAGCGCGCTCGTCCGCCTCTTGTAGCATCGATCCATACACCCTATGCTCTCGATCCGACCGACTGCACCCCTAAGCGACTGCTTGGCACGGGACGACTTCCTACCGAACGAGGCATCACGCTCTCGCGACAAGCTGGCCGCCGGCTCGTTCCCAGCGCAAGATCTCTCCGACAAACATCGCATCTCGCAGATACCCTCCGCCCTCTCGGTTGCACATCGCCTGGCCACCTTTCGCCCGCTCCGCACTGCTCGGCCGCCGCTTTCCCAATCCCTTAACCCCGCGTGACCTTGTATGTCAAAACGTCCAGCTGTAGCGTCAGGGTCATTGAGTCAGCTCGTGCTTGCAGAGCGGTCTGAGATGAGCGAGACTGACCAGGAGCAAGGCGCTCAACGGCGGTGGGGACCCTTCCACTGGCGCTCGCGGACAACCTTCTGAAGCCGCGTCTCGTCCCGCCGACGCTTGAGGGTGCAGCCGGGCGAGAGGGCCGCCTCGAGGGGGCACGAGGAGCCGACGCTGACGGTCGAGGAGGTGAGGAGGCCATCCTGAGCGTAGACACAAGTGTCGGTCACGACGACTTCCTGTATTTCCGTCGCGAAGACACCGTCAGCAATGGACGGCGGTCGACGAGCTGGGAGGACACATACGAGGGCGTCGTTGAGGTAGGTGTACGAGCAGGTCGTCGGGGCGCCGGGCACGGTCTGGACGCCGCCAGAGCTGACAGCGACGATGAGCAGACCGCTGAGGAGCGAAACGTTGAGGTTTGGGCAGAGCTGGACGCAGGCGGCGATCGAGGGCTCGAAGCGCTTGGCGTACTCGACGCCGGTCGGCCCTTCGTGGATCTCGGCAAAAGCGGAGCGGCCGGCGAAGGCGACGAAGGCAGCGGGGAGGAGCCAGAGCTGGGCGAGCATGTTGAAAGGAGTGTGGTGGTAAAGGAGCGTGGTGCGAGTGGAATGCGATTGAGGACGGTGCTTGAGCGAGGCCTGTAGGGAAGGAGGTGGTTGAAAGGAAACAAGCATCGTCGCTCACCTGCCTGCCCTTTGTACCCCGGCGAGCGACGCGTCGACCGGGCTGTGTCAACATGTTCTTGAAGGATGAGTATCAGAGTTGCAATCGCTCCGACGTCGGCCGAGCGGCGGGATCAGCGGGAGGCGCGTCAGCATCCGGACGGTCGCGTCGAGGCAGAGCGCGCGTGTTGGTTCCAAGGCTTGCAGGTCTGCATGCATAACCCTCGTTCAGTAGGTTGGGCTCGGCCGACGCCCGCCCCGAAGGTTAACGACGGGCTCCGGGCTGTAGTCGCGCCTCCTGGGCTGCGGCGGCGGTGAGGGCGACCGTGAATGCGGGCCGTCCCGCCGCCCGCCACCCCAGCCGCCGGCGTCCCTGCCCGCCGCAGGACGCTCGTTCCAGCCACCTGAGCGCTCGCCCCAGCCGTCAGACCGTTCGGCTGGCGGCGCGCCAAAACCTCCTCGCGAAGGAGCGCCGTTAAAGGACCCACGAGGGGCAAAGTGGCCGCCCCGACTCGGGCCGCCGCCGTTGAAGCTGCCGCGGCCACGGGGATCGCCCCAGCCTCCGGAGGCGGGCGCTCGAGCTTCATGCTGGTGACCAGAGTCGGGCCGACCACCAAAGTCGCCCCTGTCGCCGGCGCTGAAGCCGTTGCGCTCGCTACCGTGCCCGTTTTCGAAGCCCCCGCGACCGCCAAAGCCTACCCTGCCGGCGCCGCCGCGACCGCCGCGGAAGCCGCCGCGCGTCCAGCTACCTTCCGGAGCGCCGCCCTCGGGCGGACCGGCCGACGGTAGAAGACCGTTGTTCCGCCAACCTTTGGCGGGCCCGACTGCAGAGAGCCCGTTGAGCGCATGGGCGAAGGCGCCGGCAGGCGCAGCGACTGCAGCGGCGGTGGCAGGCTGGTGCGGGGCGGGCAAACCGTGAATGGCGAGCAGGAGGAAGGTACCGGGCGTGAAGAGCTGATCCCTCAGCGATCTGGGCAGAAATGTGATGACAGAAGACGTTAGTGTTGCCGGTCGGTTGGCTGGCGCCGATGCGGTCCAGCCAGGACCCACTTATGGGCCGCCGAGCTCGTCTCGCTGTCCCTGATCGCCTTGAGCGCGACGACCTCGAGGTCCTTCTGCTTGAAGGTGTTCATCCGGCCGTCGAACCAGACCATCCTGCATGCGAGCGAACGGTCAGCATCGGCTCGAAGGATCGAGCGAGGTCACGACGCACCGGAACGCGAACTTGGCGGCGAACGACGTGAGGTGCAGCGGCAGGCTCGCAAGCAGCATTTTGGTGACCTGTCGATCGGCCAGGACAGGAGCACGATGGACGTCAGCAGCTGCTACAGGAGAGAGAGAGCCGGTCACCTGCAGACTGTCGCAGACGCACGTCGACCAGCGTGCTCTCCTCCCAGGCGTAGAGCGAGTACTCGCTCCCGACCGGGGGCCGGCCGTCGGAGAAGAGCGCGAGCGGATGGAAGGTGTTGGGTTGAACAAAGCACGGCACCAGGAAGGGCACCGCCGCAGCGTCAACAAGTTTCGGCTTCTCGTCCGTGTCCATCTTGAGTCGCCTGATTTGAGTTGAGTAGGCGAGCCGGAGGTGAAAGAGCTGTGACGGTTGGGAGGGCAGGAAGGCACTCCGAGCCCACCCGCAGGTCGAGCCGGCGGGTCCGACCCCGGACGGTCTGCGCCTTGACAGTCATCTTGCTTCTTGCCTCTCTCCAGTCTCGGTCCCCGACAGACCAGCGATCCAGCTCGCTCAGACAGCAGCAGGTCCATCCCAATGTACGATCCACTGGCGCCGTCCTCGGGTCAGGCGCCGTCGTCGCCTGCCTGGCCGGCCTCGCCGCACGACCCGTCGGATCTGCCGCCCCATCTCTCGCCGAGCACGCCGTCGAGCTCCGTCTTCCGCCAGCAGCAGGCCCGACAGACGCCTCTTATCAAGCCTGAGGAGATCCCGCGGACTGTACATGCCGTCGTCCTACCTCCCTTTGACGGCATGCTTGCTGGCTCTGGGATGAAAGCGAAACTGACGCTCGGCTACCGCCTGCCATCGGTCTCAGCAGGTCTACGGCCAGCCGCAGCCTTCCCTCATGTCCCCCTCGGCGCTGCACTCGACCAACCCGCCCGCGCTTCCACCTTTCCTTCGCGTCAAGATCGCAACGATGGAGCGCAACCGCAAGGACCTGCTCGTTCGCTTCGATGCTTCGGTGCGTCGTCTTTACGACGGCTGGTCTGAGCTGCCACAAGGAGAGCCTTCCGGCGACGGTGGCCGCTAGCTGACGCGACTCGGCCCTTTCCCACTGCGACAGACGAACATCCAGCACTTCCAGCGGCCGCTGTATCGTAACATGCAGCGGAGCTACGTCGAGTTTAGGCTGCTGTCGGATCAGCTCACGGTCGGCAACCCGCAGTGTGCGCTTCGTTGCCACTCTTTCGTGCAGCGCGCGCACCGACGCTGACGAGACGGCTGTGCGGCCTTCTTCCCATCAGCCATCGTGGCCGCCCTGCCTCTGCCGACGAGTTCTGCAGTGACAGATGAAGAAGGTGCGGCGTGTCCTGTGACTCTGGACCCTTCAGAGTGCTAGACTGACATTGCCATGCGCCGCTCCAGACGACCGCCTCGTTCGGATCGCCCTTCAGCGCTGGTTCACGCGCATCTGCGAGGACCCTGTCCTCATGGTTGACGACGAGCTTCGATCCTTCATTGAATCTGACTTTGGCGTGCGTCCTTACTTGCTCGTTGCGACCCTTTCCCCAATGAGCAGGGCTGACTTGCCCCTCCACACCCCATCGGCCACCCGCGCGCGCAGTACAACCCCATCCCGCGGCCGCGCAAGAAGACGACGTCGTCGCCGTTCCCCGTTGGCCTGCCCCTCTTCGGCAAAGGCATCCAGGACGACGACGAGTTCCTTTCGTCAGCGAAGGTTGAGGTCGGCCGACTCGATGCTCAGTACGCCGAGTCGTCCAAGGCGGCCGACAAGCTGTCAAAGGCCCGCAAGAGCCTGGCGGCGAGCGAGGTCGACTTTGGCACCAAGCTCGTCAACAGCGCGACGACAGAGCTCGTCCCGCCTCTCGGCCTCGCCCTGCGCAAGCTCGGCCGGACATTCGACGTCATCGCCGGCATCCAGCATGCACAAAGCGTCAACGAGAGCGTGCTGATCGGCGACAGCCTCGGGTATCAGTCGCTGAACGCCCGGGCCGCAAAGGAGGCGCTTAACCAAAGGTTGACGATCCTCGAGGAGTTCCAGGCGGCCGAAAAGGTGACCATCACCAAGCGCCGGGCCGTCGAGCGGATGAAGGCAAGCTCGAGCATCGTGCCCAGCAAGGTGGACGATGCGATCGACGACATGGAGGAGGTTCGTCCCAGGGCGCGCTTGAAACCGATTGCTCATCCACGAGTCGCTGCTGACTCTGTGCCGCTAACCCTTGTCAGGCTCAAGCGGCCGAGGACGTGCTCTCGACACGACTCGCCAACGTCTCGGACAACCTCCAGAAGTCGCTCCGAAACCACTCGCGCCAGGCGCACGAGGATCTCGCCGTCGCGCTGCTCGAAAACGCGCGGCTCAACATTGGCTACGAGCGCGCCGTCCTGCGCGAGCTCGAGAGTCTGCGAGGCGACATCAAGAACGTCAACAACCTTGGCCCGAGACGGCGGCCCGGTGCACCGGTCGAGTCTGCCGTCGCAGCCGGCAAGCGGCCGGAGCTGCTCCGGGGCGAGACGGAGAACCGCCGTCAGCAGGCGATGCCGCCCACTCGGACGTGGGTCGACCAGCCGAGGGCGCAGCCCCCGCTTCAGCAGTATCAGCAGGGACCGCCGCCGCCGTTACAGCGCTCGCCATCCTCCTACCAGCGCGGAGCTGGCGTTTCACCGCAGCAGCAGCAACAGCAGCAGCAGCGGCCGCCTCAACAGTATGGCAACACCGTGTACCCGAACCCGATCGGTTTTGCGCCTCCGCCGGAGCAGCGTCACTTCGCCCCGCGCCAGCCACAGCAGCAGCAGCAGCAACATTCTCCGCGGCCCCCTTCTCAGCAGCAGCAGTACCGTGGTCCGGCTTCAAATGGCGACTACCGTACGAGCGGCGAAAGTCGTCGCCCCGAGTCACCCTCGCAGGCCGGGCCGAGCAACTACGGCCGACGAGACATCTCGCAGTCAATGTACGAGCCATCGCCTTCGGCTGCTGGTTTCGGTGCACGCGCCCCGCCCGGCTACCCGAACCAGCAGGCCGGCCCACCACCCAACGGCGGCGCTTTCGACCCCCTCGGCGGCCTCTCTGGCGGCGGTGGCAGCGGCCAGTACCCCGAGCAGGTCAGCCGCGGCACCGGAGGCTCCGGCATGACTCAGAGCTTTCACCAGCCGCCGACGCAGGTGCCGATCTACCCCCAGCAGCCGCAGCGGCGACGGCTCGACCCACGCGAGGCAGCAAGCAAGCTCGGCAAGGGCTTCTAGCTGTGCCCTTTGCAGGGTGCGTCTGGCGCGACCGATGCGATGCGCTTTGGAAATCCCGGACGCATGATCGTTTCGGTGCAAGATCGAGCTCTCCTGCTAGGCGTCCCACTGGCCGAGCCCGACGAGCTCCCGCATGCGGTCGACCGTTTTCTCGACCATCGCCGTCCAGATGTGGAGCAGCTCGATCAGCTCCGGGCCCGTCCTACCCGCGAGCGTTATAGCCGGGTGGCCGTACATGGCGTGTGAGATGGACGAGGGGTGGGCTCTGGCGCGAGATTGATTCGCGATCAGTCGGTCGGCGATTTTGTTTTGGTTGAGAGTGTAGCGCTTACCGCTCGCCAGGATGCGCATAGGCGTACTCGACAGCCGACTTGAGGAGGCCGAAGCTCCAAGCGCGGAAGATGCGACAGTCGCGGATCTGGTCCGATGGGCGCGGGTGGTCCTCGACCGGATGCGAGGGAAAGTAGACGTCGATGCCGGCCATGATCATCGAGACGCCCTCGAGCAGCTTGTTGTTGTCGAGAGCAGCAAGAATTTCGCCCGTGGTAAGCTGGAGCAGACAACGTGAGGGGCGTCAGGCCTGGGTCAAGCGACACGCATCCTGCAAGGGTAGCTACAGACCCAGAGGTTAAACTGGCACGCCGTCTGTGACCAGGCCCCAGCGATACCGTCGGCCGTCCGAAAGTCTCGAAGCGTTCGCATGATCTGCTTGACCTCGCCGGCGGCATCGAGGGTGAGGCACGTGCCTGACAGCTTCGAGAAGACGCGCAGTGAGGCCTCGAGCTCGCGCCGGGCGTCGTTGAGCGCGTAGAGCTGCCGGTTCGGCCACTCGGCTCCGCATTCGAGACCGGCCGCGAATTGAGTTCTCGTCTCGAGACTGGAGGAAGCATACAGGCATGGCTAAGAGGAGTTAGCTGATGCCAGACCGCGCGGGGAGTGCACTCCGAGCGATGTCGCGACGGGCGCACCTCTTCCCGAACAGAGTCGACTCGGCGCGCAGGACAATCGAGAGCGAGTCGATGTCGGCGATGGCCTTGACCGGAGACGTCAGAGACGGCACAGGAGTCATCAGGCTCGATGCCTGCGGCTTCTGCTTCTTTCGTGGCTTGCCGGCAGCGCCGGGCCGGATGGCTTGCATTTGCTGGAGGCCGAAGGAGCTCGAACCGGCCTTGGGCGCCGCGTTCTCCGGCAGCGGCTGGCCTTTGATCCGCTTTGGCGGTGCTGCCAGCTTTGTCTTTTTGCCGCTCTTGGCCTGCACAATTGAGCCGGATCAGCCCCAGTAGGCGAGCGAGATGAGGAAGCCTCGGCTCGCAGCAGCGCCCAAGCTCGCCCGACTCACGGGCTTGACCGAGACCTTGACCGTCTTCGATGGCGGAGCGGACGGCGGAGCAGGTGGAGGGGGTGGTCTGTCCATGTCTAGGCTGGGTGGCAAGCTTCCGGCTCAGTAGGGTGATGGTTGAGAGAGAAGACAGGAGGCATGCTGACGTTTGAAAGGAGTGCGTCGATGGAGGGGAGGCCGGGCTGCTGCGCGGACGATCCGTGGGCCCAACCGCAGGGTACGCATGGCGAGGTCCACTTCTGATCACTCAACTTCTCGCAAGAGGGCCCTGCAGGGAAAAGGGCGGGAGCAGAGGAAAGGATTGCCATCTGATCGCACCGCCAAGACTTCGAGACGGCCTAGACGTCGACCAGGCGCACTGCAGCCTCCGCACACGCCCGCGCACGCGCGGCCCGATCCAAAGGCTCCTCGAATGTGGAGGTCTCGGAGCTTGCGAAAAGGAGCAGCGAGCCCGCCAGGCCATGTTGCCGAGGAGCGGTACCTGGCGTGCCGACCGGGAACACTCTGGGCACCTGAGACCACCTCGAGCCGAGCGATGGGCCGCCTCTCGCACGGTCGGTTAGCCAAAAGCTCTCCATGTAGATCGAGGGACAAGACGTGCTCAAAGCTTGTCCAAAGGAATGCGAAGCCATGCCGAGCCCCAGGATCGCGTCCAGCCGAGGTTCCGCCAGAGCGCCTGGGACGGCAGATTGTCCTCTGCGACGTGGCAGTGCGCGCGGATGCCAACCTCGCGCATCCTTCGCACCCGATCTTGGACGACGAGCTGCGCGAGCCCTCGACGCCGATATTGGGGCTGTGTAAAGAGGGTGCCGACTGAATAATCTGAGTGCGAGACAATCCATGCCTGCGCCGTGTCGGTTGGATCGGCGACGACTGAAGAGTACGGCAGCAGGCACGCGATGTAGGCTTCTGGCCGCTGGAAATCGGATGTCTCGGCGATCTAGATTATAGGTTGAACGTCAGCACTAGAGCTGTTCTCATCAGAAAGCACAAGAGGGACGTACCGCCTTGACGTCACGGAGCTCGGCTCTCCGCATCCTCCAGCCCGCGGGGGGCTCGAGCTCGCCCTCGTCCGGGTCCTCGTCCGGCGCCAGCCAGATGCCGTAGATGTTGAGGCCCTCACCCAGGCCGAGCCGGTCGATCCAGTCCTCGCTGAGCCCGATCCAGACCTCGGTCTCGGCCGCCGCCGAGCAGAAGGTGCGAAGGCAGGCCCGGAACTGGGCCTCTGCGTCGGCCAGCTCGCCCTCCGAGGGCTGAGCGCCGGACGCGATGGCCGCCTCGACCGAAGTGAAGGCTCGGAGCTGATTCGTCGACGGCGGAAGCTGATGGATGAGCACCGTCCAAATGGCAGGAGTGGGCGCTCCCGGCGGAAATGAGGCAAAGGCGAAGGGCTTTGAAGGCGGCGTCGGCAGAGAGCTGTGCCAGACCAGGGCGCCGAGCGCAGGCAGCGATCGAGGGAGGTGGGCGCGGAGCAGCGGCAGCAGCGTCGTCTCCGGGCGCGGATGAGGGTGAAGCATCGGGAGCAAGCCGCAAGCTCTCGTAGCTGCCGAGGGGGCTGGGGAGGTTCCGGTCGGGAAGCAGGTCACGGGAAGGCTGATTGACAGGAGGCAACAGGAGGCCGGTGAGCTGGCCCGGATCTCGCCTCGCGCGTCTCCGAGCCGACGCGCCGACGCGCAGCGGCCCCGCAGGTCGCTGCGTCTTGCATGCGCACTCGCGATCGACCTGCAGCGATGCTGTACTCGCGAGAGGGCTAGTGACCGCCCTATGCAGGGTCACTTGCTCTCGTGGCTGGGAAAGAGGCATGCGAGCGTCGGCTCGCCTGGTCTGGCCAGCCCGCGCACCTGGGGGAAGACTGGGCGGGACCATCATAGAGCGCAGGTGATTCCTGAGCAGGCTAAGTCACGCGAGACGGGCGCGCAGGGACGACCGAGTCAGTGCACATGCGCAGGGAGGAGCCTGCCGTCGCCCGTCATCAACCAGAGACTGCCTGTCGCTCAGGGTGTGGTAAGTGGGTGAGCGATCCGAAACGGCTGGCGCGTGAGGAGGAGGAGCGGTGAGCAGCGAGATGATGGTCGGGGCAGCACGACCAAGGCCTTCCCGCTCTGCTCTCCTCGCTCACTGCGCCGCGCAGAAAGTCGCAGGCTTTCGGCAGCTCACGCGACCAGCTCCTCGGACCAGGTGGGCCTTCGAAGCGTCTGTCTCGACCAAATCAGGACCAGGTGACAGCTAAATTACAAGCATGGCCATGTGAGTGCGAGCGACGAGTGGGTACAAGGGGTCGTAAGGCTGAGGGTGGCTACCAAGGGCGGCCTTGGTGGTGCGGCTGCGGTCGGCTGAATTCAAGACCGGCCGGATAGAGCAGCTCTGGGCCGTTGCGGCGGAAGGGAACCTGCGCCTGCGCCTGTGTCGGGTGAGGTAACTGTATATGCGACTGCTGGGGCGGCGGGACCGGGAGGCCCTGGCGGGGCCCGACGTGGGGCTGCACAGGCCGCAGCGACTCAGCAACTGGGCCGTCGAGCAGGACAGTCGGCTGGAGCTCGTAGCTGAAGAAAGGAAAGATGGAGAGAGATCAGCTCGAGCGCTTCTTGCGGCCTATTGGAGAGGCGAGGACGGACATGTTCTGCGGCGTGCCCTTCTGGCCGGGCGTCTTCTCGCCATCCATGACGCTGCGAGCGGGGAAGACAGTGCTGTCAGCAGACTTTCCCTCTTCAGCAACGAGAGACACCTTCTGTCGGACGTGCACATGGATGCGAGCCTCCATCGTCGCACTCTCGGCGCCGTAGCCTTGCGGCCCCGGCGTCGGCCCGTCGTCGCTGTTGGCGCCGCTGCCGTCCCAGGTGCAGCGGGCGTCGGCGCCAGTGATGATTTGGAGCAGCTTGCCCGTGTAGATGTGACGGATCTCGATAAAGTTCCACGAGAAGAGCAAGAACCAAGGCGGGTGGAAGGCGACCGTCTTGGGGATCGTCTCCCACTCGATCGTCTTGTAGCCGCGCGCCGGCTCGCCGTGCTTCTCGACGTAAAAGCCGAAGGCTAAAGAGTGGGATTCAGACGAGAACGTCAGCCATGTACAAGGCTGGAAGCGCGGCCGATAGTAGACTGACTGTTATAGCAGAGAAGAAACTCGGTCTGATAAAGACCAGACGTGCTTGGATTAGCGAGGCCGGGTGAAAATCAAAGGACGGACGCGGACGTACCTCGGTCGACCGGTACATTCCGAGCGGTGTCGCAGACTCGACGCGCTTCGCAAGAGCGGCCAACGCAGAACTCTCCTTCATCTTCGGTGAGAGGAAGATTGGGATGGTCCCGCCCTGGAGGCTGTAAGAGTGGCCAGTCAGATCAGATCTTGTCAGCTAGGCCAGAACGCCGCGCGAGGCTGAGTGGCGCAGACCACGTACTTCTGGAGATCCATGATCTCAAAGCCCTTCGTGCAGACGATGGCGAGCTTGGCTTTGAGGAAAAGCACGTGCTTCGCCTCGGAGGGGATAAAAAAGTCCTTGCGGGTAGAGTTGGGCAGAGAGGTCGTTAGCGGCAGTGAGCAGGCCAGTCGACGAGACAGCGCACCTTGTGAACGCGAAAGCTCGTGCCGCTCGGCCGGGTGCCGAAAAAGCCGCGCCGGCCGTGGTCGCCCCGGGCTTCCGGGTAGATCGGCTCGAGGATCCGGAAAACCGAGTCGAGCTGAGAAAGGGTGCAGCAAGCTCAGCGACGGATCGCCCAGACAGATGCGCAGAGATGCTGACCTGTTTGCGCTTGCAGTAGCTGACATTTCGACGGCAGATGGCAGGTCAGCTATGGTAAGCTCGACTCCAGCCAGCGTGAAGCTGCGACGAACGCGACAAGGGTTCGACCAGAGAGCTTGCCGACGCTGAAGAAGAGAACGTGGGCCGTGCCGCTCAATCGCTCGGGCCCGCGCGAGCCGTTCGACGCCTGAGAGGCCGAGGATGGGACCAGGGCGTCGAGCTGGTAGGCAAAGAGCGAGTGGTCGGCGAGAACGAGGAAGATAGAGAACTGCTCGAGACACGCGATCTGCGTCACGTTCTTGACTGCAAAGAGCTCGTTCGGAAGGGTCAGCGGAACACGATGACGAAGGATAGCAAGGGGGCTTTCACGCACCGTGCAAGACCTTGCTGAAAGAGGCAAGGTTGTTGCGCATGCCAATCCAGACACCCTCCTCGCAGCCGATGGCGACGAGGCTGCGGCGGTCGCGCGTGCCTAGATAAGGAGTGAGGTGAGAGCGTCAGCTGAGGAGCAAGAACGACATTGCCGACAAATCACTTCGCGAGACGCACAGAAAGGTACCGAGCACGTGACCTGGCCAGCGAAGGGATTCGGCTCGGCTGCAGTGCGCGAATTGGTCGGCGGCGGCGCGTACGTATTGCTCTTCGCCAACGTTCCCTTGGAGAGCTCGCCGAGCTCGAAGACCTTGTTGCCGTCGGCGACGACATCGCTTAGCGTCTTGGCCTCCTGGAGCTTGTCGCGCCACTCGGTTCGCGCAGCTTCGGTCTCAGCCCAGAGGACGTACGTCCCGCCCATCGCACCGCTGCTGCGGACGACGTAACTGAACGGGTAGACTGTCCGCGACGCCTCCTGCTGCTCGGTCGTCGCCGCCTGCTCGTTTTTGTCACGCCGGCTGATGAGACCACCGGTGAGCCCTGTCGACTTGATGGTGCTCCCAGAGAAGTCGCCCAGGTCGACGAGGCTCAGTGGAATGGGCTGTTGGCAATAACGAAGCATCTGGGTCAGCACGCAGGGCAGCCGCCGAACCGGAGTAGCGAGTCTTACCCTCTTCTGCAGCACATGCTTCTGCTGGCCCTCGTCCTTCTTGCCCTCGCGAGGCCGCATGAGTCGCGTCGTGAGCACTGCGATCGATCGGGATAGGTCAGTGATGACGATGGGGAGCAATTGACGGCGAGATGGTCTGACGGTAGTTGTCGAGCAGGATGAGGTGGACCTGCACGCCGTCCGGTTGCCGCACAAACTGTCGAAGGCGTCCGCGCGAAGGGGTGTCAGTGATCACGACGCGTGCCGGCTCTCGAAGGAGAGAGTACGCACGCCCTTATGGATGAGCTGCCGCTGAGGGGCCATCATCTCGAGATCGGAGATCTGCATTTGCCACAAGGAACGTCAGCAGCACACATGACCGAGTCGTAGCAATAGGCAAACGTACGACTGAGCTGCTGAGCTTGGACTCGCTCGAGACGGTCAGGACGTCTTTCAGATGCCAGAGCTCGACCTTCCATTGGGCGTCCTCGACCGCTTTGTCGACGATGGCTGCAGACCGCTGGAGCTCGTCGAGCACCTGCTGAACCTCATCGGTGTCGAGTCCCTCGCGCGAGCTCATTTTGTGGATCTCCTTGAGCAGGAGGTCGTACCGGAGCAGACGGGGGATCGGCCGGTTGATAAAGTCGTACAGATCACGGCGGTAGGCAGCCGGCATCCGGGTGCAGCGCTGTTCGCGCAAGGGGCAAAGATATTGGGTCAGCGGCCACCGATGGTTGGGGAGCTGTGAACGCGGCCTGGGACGCACGTCAAAGAACTCTTGGAAGGCCTTGTTGGTCCGACGCTCGCGGTCGATCCGCCACTTAGCGATCGGGTAGTTGGCCGCATAGACGCGGTACGCCTCGGCCCACTGCAGCAGCGCATCAAAGATGAGGTCGTTGACCGAGTTGACGACCGGGTGCTGGTCGCGCTGGCGCCGGGTCAGCCGAGTGAGGAGCTCGCGATGGATGTCGAGCAGGTCGGCGTCTGACCCCGAGCGTGAATGAGACGGTTAGCTAAAGGGCTCTCAAGTCTGTTTCCGAGGGGGGAGGCACGTACAATTGTGGAAGACATCCCAGATGAACTTGTCGATCCTTTCGCGGCTGATAACGGCCGGCGAAGCGTTCCGCAGCGGGCGGATGAAGAGCTGTAGCGACCGAGGCGCCGGGCTGTCAGAACCCTGCGGACGAAGTCAAAAGATTGACGAGGAGAAGCAGGGGACGCACCGTCTCGAGTGACTCGAGGTCAGCGACGTACTGTATCTCGCCCTTGATGATCTCAAAGATGACACTGAAGAGACAAAGGAGAGCTTCAGCGAACTGCAAATTCGGCGATGCTTCGGGATGTTGCGAGACTCACTGCTGTCTCGCCTGGACAGGTTTCGGAACGTTTGCGAGATCCTCGGGCCGGACGAAGTCGTGCCACTCGAGGTGCTCGTGCGGGCCACGACCGTTGCCGCCCTGGAAGCCGATCAGCTTGCCCTCGAGCGCAAAATTGGCGATCGCATCGGCCGCCTCGGCCATGATCGTCCGGTCAAACTGGTCCTCGGGCGTCTCCTTGATAATGGCGTCGAGGAGCTTACTGTACCGCTGAAGCTGGGCGACCGGCCGGCCGAGGAAACGTTTAAGGTCGCGCCCGCGGGCATCGGGCGTGTGCGAGGCCCGCTCGATGAAGGTCCGGAGCTCGGGGAAGCGCTCCGTCGCCTGGTCGAGCGCCTGCTCGGCATGCGGCAGGGCCGACAGGTACTCGGCGTAGAGCGCACGAAAGTTCTGCGGAATGAAGAGGAAGACATCGCCAATCATCTCGATGATGGGATGCTGCTCGCGCTGCCTCTCGTTGAAGAGGTCGAGCAGGCGCTCGTTGGCGACTCGAAGGGCCGAGAGGTTGGTAAAGACATCCTCGATGAACTTCTCGAGCACCTCGGGCGGATGCAGGATGGGTGGCTGAGCAGCTCGGAGCGGGAGAACGAAAAGCTGTGGCCAATCGGGTAAGACGCTTGGGTGTCAGTTCTGCGAACGGTTGAACAGGAGGCAGCGAACGCACCGTCTCCAATGTCAAAAGGTCCTCGCGGTACTGCTCTTCGCTCAGGACGGTTGTGTGAATCGCCTCTTGCCGACGGATCTCGGCATCGCTCAAGCTAACGAGAATCTCGGGCGGAACGGCTTCGGACCAGGTTCGCTTGCGCTGCCGAGGCTCAACATAGGCCGAGGCAACGCTCTGGTTGCGCGAGAGGACGGCCTCCTGTAGGTCGCGAGAGGGCATGAGCGGTAAGCTCATGATCGAGGACGATCCGGTGGGAGCGAGCACGCACAGGTTTGAGCTTCCAGGGGCAGCTACAATTTACGCGAGTAATCAGCAACTCGTGTCGTGTCGTCAATGCTCGAGTTTCCACTCGGAACGCACCCTGGCGCATAGCATTGTTCGTCGCCGGTACAGCTTGGGCTGTAGCACTTTGAGAGGTGCGTGAGGACGCCGGTCGGCATCTCGGAGAAGCCCCCGCCGCCCGCCTCGCTCTCGTCGAGAAAGATAAAGACGTCGTCGACGGCGTCCGAGAGCGGGACGTCGTCAAAGTCGACCTCGATCAGGAAGAGCTGCGACTTGAGCGAGCGTGCCACCTCGAGCGCGACTCGCCGGGCCGTCGGGCGGGCCTGGGCGTGCTCGGGCAGGAAGGTGACGAGCGCAGTCACGACGTCCTTGCCGGTGAACGAGTTGTGGAACGGGATGCCACCCTTGATGTGCTCGCCTCTGTAATCGGAGCAGGTGAATCGTCAGGTTGCAAGCGCAGGATGTCGACTGATGGTCCGACCGACGCACCGAGTGACCTTGTCCCGCAGCTGAACGGCGATGTGACTGAGGAGCGCCGGCTGGAAGAAGCGAAAGACGTCGTCGCCGCCGTCGCCATCGCCGCCGGCAAACTCGTCGTCGTCGACAAAGCGGCCCTGGAGCGCAAGTCGGAGCAGGGCCTTCTCGGCCGATCGGGCCTGGGTCGAGTCGGTCCGGCTGTGCTGCCCGCCACCGCCGCTGCCAGTGGCGGGCGAGGCGATCGACGAGGGAAAGTAGCCTGTCCGACCGGCGCCACTCGCAGATGGCTGCGGGGTCGATGTCCCAGACGGCCCGGCCTGGGCCGGCGAGTAGTGTGGTACGCTCGGCAGCGGGCTAGATGGATGCCGCGCGCTAAAGGCGAGTGATGGGTAGTCAACCGCCTGCTCGGCCGTTAGTAGGCCTGAGCCAGTCGCCCCCCCGTCGGCGCTCTCATAAGCGTCCGAGAAGGGGTTGCGGTTGGCTGATGGATGGGCACTAGCGAGCGGCGTGAGGAGCCCACCGGTCATCAAGCCTGGCGTGACCGCCTCGAATGACGACCTAGCCGTCGGTGCGAGCGAGTCGTACGCCAGGCCCTCGTAGGACGCGACCGAGACCGGTCGGCTTTTGACCGACGGCTGCGCCGATGCGGCTGGCGTGAACTCGGCCGAGATTGGCTTGTCGTAGCGGCCTCCGTCGTCGTGTGAGCCGCTACGGCTCTGCCCTCCGTTGCCGCCGGAGGAGGGCGTCGAGTAGTCGTTCGGGCCGGCCCCATGTAGCGTGCCCGCTGCCCCGTCGAGGTCAAGCCGTCGCTGCTGCTGGGGCACCATCGGCTGCGGCCGGTACTCGCTCGGCCCAGCGTTGTCAATTGCCGTGCCAGATGCCGAGCGCGGTGCAGCCGGGAGAGGTGTCGATGGCAACGGCGGCCTCGAGCCGCTGCTGCCGGCGGCGCTGCCACTGCCACCCGCCTGCGGTGGCAGGTCGGGCCGGTTCGACGTCGTCGACGTCGTCCGCTGATGTCGGGCCGGCGGCTGAGAGGTCGCACTTCCGAGACCGAGTGAGGCGGCCATTCGAGCCTTCTCCTCCTGGGCTGTCAGGAAGGCCCCTCTGCTCTCACTACCTCTGCTATCGCCCGCGTCCTGCCAGCCGCTGCCGCCTGCACTCGAATCGGGCGAGGTGCCCGAAGCCGAGGCGAAGCGGCCCGCTTGGCTTGGAGGCACCGGCGGGAGTTGTCGACCGCCGCCAACGCCGGGGACCGGCAGCGCCCGGCCCTTGCTGGCTACTGTCGCCAGCGCTGGCGGCGCCGGGAGGGTCGCGCGGCCTTGCGACGTCGGCGTCGGCGTTGCAGCCTGTGCAGGTATCGAAGACCGTTGAGGCTCAGATGATGACCGGGCAGCTGGCACTTGTGGAGCGTCCTGGACGGTAGGATGGTAGTTCGAGGCGTGCCCGCCGCCGACGCGCCCGTCGACGGGCGTCGGCGGCGGGCCGTAGCTGTCGCTCAGTGTCGCGTAGCGCTGCAGTCGGCTCGAGTCGGTCGGTCTCGGCGGCGGCGGCGGAGGAAGAGGTGGTGGTGTCGGTCCGGCTGATGACGGTGCGGACGGCAGGACGGGCGGTGATGGGTAGCCCGATGGTCCGTACGCGACCGGCGAGGCCGGGTAGTACGGCATCTGACCGAAAGCAGGCGCGCCGTAGCCGGCCGAACCTCCGAACGGCGGCGGGATCATCGCTGGCGGCCAAGCCGGATAGGCCATTGTCTGTGCGGGCGTTGGATAAGGTCCGTAAGCCGCCGGGTAGGCGTGCGGATGCGACGACTGGCCGCCAGCTGTCGAAGCTCCTGATGGCGACGGTGGCGGCTGGCCGTAAGCGGCCCAGGGGACCGAAGGCACACCAAAACCGCCAGGCGTCGTCGGTGACAAAGGCTGATCACTTGGCGGCTGAGATTGATTACCGGCCGACCATTGTCGTTGATGCTGTTGCTGCGAGCTCGAAGCGGGCCTAGGAGGCGAACCAGAAGGGCGTGCGTCAGCTGCCAGGTGAGCCTCTCCGTCGCTCTGCTTGCGTGACGCAGGTGACAGACTCACGACTGCGAGCGATCGTAGCCAGCGCCACTATTTGCTACGTAGCCCGGAGACGGCGGCGGCCAGTTGCCGTCCTGCTGCCGAGGGTTGGACATCGAGACGGGCGAGCTGCCGGCTAGGAAGATGGAGGGCGCGGGCGCAGCAACGGCGTCGCTCGCTGGCGAGGCCGCAAGAGGCTGGGACGACGGCCGTGCAAATAAAGGGGGGGATACAAGGCTGCTGGAATTCGAGAAGAGCGTGCGTTGCCTTGCGATCTTGGGTTCGCTTCTTCTGGCCTTCGCAGGATAGGCGGTTGTCGGAACAAGGCCAAACGGTCGAGCGGCTCGTTCGGACGATGAGGCGGCGGCCGCCCCTTGTCACCGGCCGGCGTCGGGTTCCCAAACGACCCAGACGGGGTTCTTTCGGTTTTCAGCCCGACGCTTCGAGCTCGAGCTCGGAGGGGCTCGTCCGACAGGCCGACCGACTGACAGCCAGCCTGTTCCAACCCCTTGCCCTCAAGATGTTCGCGGCCGTCAAGAAGGCGCCCGTCACAATCGCGAGCAAGGTGTCGCGGTCGCCAACGCCGTCGGGCGTCACTTCGGCTCTCGGCGGCTCGTCCTCGACCGGCTCGGCGGCAGCGACCGCGCCAGCGTACCCGTCCTCGTCCTGGGCAACCGACGCGCCTGTCGCTGGCCCGTCCTCGTCGAGCTCGGCTACGTCGCCCGTCCGCAGGTTCGCCCGGCCTGCGAAACCCGCGCCGCTGAGCAAGGGGTCGAAATTGCCGCCTACAACGGCAGCGCCGGCTACAGCGGCAGTGCCGGAGCCCTCGACGACGACCGGCGACACAACATCTTCCTCCGGCTCATCGTCTTCGCCCGCCCTTCCGAAACGGCGAACGGCCTCCTCCTTCCTCCTGCTGCCGCTCGGCGAGGCCCCCTCCCCTGTGGCAACCGAGCCCGACCTGGCTAGGTCGACCGAAGCGATGCTTCGGGCCTTCGGCCAGGCGGTACCCTATCCGGCTCAGCTCCCGCAGCACGTCCTCTCCTTCCTCCTCGCGTACCCGACTGCGACCCGGCGCCGGCACTCGGTAGCCAACGTCGACTTCTACACCGGTCGCGTCGGCGGACCAGACTATGAAGGGAGGGGCTTCAGGCGCAATTGGCGGGCGAGGGATAACCCGCCGAGCAAAGACAGCCCGAGCGGGTATGGTATCAGCTGGTGCCTCGAGCAGCTACACAACGACCCGAGTCGCATGTTCAAAGAGCCGTGCGTACGCTCGAGACGCGGTTGAGCCGTGTTGTCATCTGTGAAAGCATCGATCTGACTTCAATTGCGGCCCGTCTCCACTGGACGCATCCAGGCAACTCTGGCCCTGTGCGTCTTGCCACAGGTCCCTTTGAGGACCTAGGCGATGAGCTGACTGGCTCTGTCCTCCCACCCAGGGCTCTTTCCTCTCCCTCACTACGGCGCCGACATGTACTCCCAGCCGCTCCAGGCGCACGAGATTGAGCCGATCCTCAACTCGGTCAACGCCGTCCGCCGGCTCGAGCGCGCACACGCCCTCGTCCGTACCGCCCCTCCGTTGAGATAGTGCGACAGAGTTGCGCTACTTGGCTCCAAAGCTGACCTTCCTCGATCTGCGTGCCGACAGACGCTGAGGATGCTCGGCATACGGTTGGCCGACCCCGGCACTGGCCTCTTGACGCCGACATTTGACTCGGCCGACCTCTGTGCGTGACTCGGCCCGCACGGTGATCGTAGGCTGTGCCTCATCTGACTCCAACCTGTGTCGACTTTCAGTTCCGGTCTTCACCGATCCGGCGACAGCAAAGAGAGCCTCGGCGATCCTGACGCGTTGCCTGCAGTCGCTCACGATCCTCTCGCCCGACGTGGCGTCCAAGTCGTCCTTCCTGCGACACATGCCATCGACGATCGGCTTCCTCATCGCAGCCCATAATGAGGGTCTCCTTGACCTCGCAAGAGGGACCGACGCGGGCACTGGGCTCGAAAAGGAGTGGGGTTTGAGCATCATCAACCGCGAGCTGCGGGAGGAGATCATGGCGCTCGCCCTCGCCCGCAAGGACCACTCGGCCCCTTCTTCGGCAACGGACGACGCGCCGACGTGGGGCTTCGCACAGTACGAGCGCTGGGTTGTCCACCAAAACCTCCAGCACGGCCGGCTCCGGCAGCGCTTCCGCGATATCCTCCTCCCGCTGCCGTCGGCCGGGCCGGGCGAGCCCGCGCCGTTCGAGAGCGAGCAGGCAAAGGAGGACCGCTGGGTCGAGCTCGTCCTCGCTCGACTCAAGACGCAGGCGGCCGAACTCGAGTTCAAGGATCAGGTGAGGAAGGGCGTGATCAAGGTCGAGAAGACGCCGGCGCAGGCCGAGGGAAGCGACCCTGAACCCCAGGCCCCCGTCTCATCGGCACTTGATGTATGATCTAGCCACGATAAGTTACTCGGCGCGACAAACTGCCTTCAGGTGTTGAAGGCTCATGTCTATTTGCGGGCGGTAAGGGGACGAGCGTCAGACGCTGGGGTGGTGATTGGAAGGTCGGCAGACGGGGCATAGAGAGACAGAGGTTTTGAACGGAAAAGACGACGACGAAGAGCCACGAAAGACGCGGAAACACAGGAGTGACAAGAGGATAGGGTTGCAAGCAAAGAGCAGATGAACGAGACACAGAGTACGGGGCGGACGCGTAGATGAGGATGGACGGATTGGTAAAGCAAAACCAAGGGGGAAGAAAACCGGGTGGAGCAGATCAGAGGAGCACGACGGCCGCACCGAGGGCGGCCGTGACCAGCGCGAGGGCCGCACCCCCGGCCGAGACGCGACCGATCGCGGCGTTGAACGTGTACTTCTGCTCGTTGCTGGTCGAGCCGAGCTTGACGGTCCACTGGCTGCCGCCGTGGCCGTTGCTCGTCTCGAGGACTTCGGGCGCGACGCGCGTGTTGGTCGCGCCAGGGCCGCCCGCAGTCAAGGTGTACTCGACGACGGCGCCGTCAGCCGGCGTCGAGTCGGTGTAGGACTTGTCCGTGAGGAAGACGATCGCGACTGAGGGCGCGTACATCTTGATCGTGCACGACTTGGCCTCGGTGTCGCACGGAGCCGTCAGGTTGGCGCGGGTGCCCCGAAGCGTGCCGTCCGACTCAAAGTCGGCGCTGCCGAGCGTTTGGCCGGCCCAGGTGACATTGCTCTGGTCGGCGACTGAGTCGGCGCGCAGGTAGCGGACCTGGACCGAGGCCGGGACCGAGTCGAGGCCGGTCAGGTCGAGCACCGTCGTCGCGTCGTTCGCTCCGCTCGCGTCAGAGGCAAAGTTGAACAAGACGACGCGGGCCGCGAGGCCGTCCTCGTAAACAGCGTAGGCCGGGTTGTACTGGTTCGTTGTATCGCTTCCTCCGCCGGTCAGGTCGACGATCTGCGACGAGTTGGAAGAGCCGAGGACCTCCGAGACGACGAGCATGCTGTAGTATGGGCTGCCCGTCGTCCACTGGCGAAAGTTGGTCTCGTTCGTCTGCGGCGGCGTAAAGGGCTGCAAACGACGGCAAAAGGTGAGTTCAGTTGCCGCCGCCAAGGATGCGACAATTGAGCGAAGGACGCACGTTGTAGAACGCTGACTGGCCGCCGACGTGGAGGAGCGCAGACGAAAAGTCGCGGTAGGCGAGCGTGAGGGCCCAGTCAATGAGCCACATGGCGACACCGAACGAGTCGCTGAGGCCGGCAAAGCCCGAGCACGAGGCCGAGTTGGTCTCGGACATGACGACCTCGAGCCCGCGGTCGGACGCCGTCTTTGCGGCAGCGATGTCTGCATGGAAGGAGCGCATGCCGGGTCAGGTCGAGGCAATCAAAGCGAGGCGAAGAGGGGTTCAGGGACGAACACTCGGTGACGAGCGAGGTTGCGAGCGTATGGTTCAGGAACTGAGGGAAGAGCGATTGCGCGGCGGACTGGTCGGTGGCGTCGCACGCCGAGATCGCGTACTTCTGGAACGAGAGGGCATTCATCCGACCGGCGTAGAGATCGAGCAAGCCGCTCTCCAGCATCTGATCGGGCGTCCATGAGCTGATGCAGAGTAAAGCGCAGCCGCTAGTCAGCCCGCAGCATTCGCAGACAGAGAAAGGGCCAAAAGGGACGCACCAGCAGACGCTGGGCAGCATGAAGTTGTTCATCGGCAGACTCTTGTCGAGCGAGGCCATGTTGTTCATCGCCGCCGTCATCTGCGACTCGTATGTCGCGATGTCCCAGGTGCCGGTCCGGCGGTTTGCCGAGTACGAGTAGAGGTCAGGCTCTGGACAATCGGAAGTGCGAGTCAGCAACCGTGCGGCTAAGCATGCGCGTGTTGGTCAAAGCCACTGACCGTTGCCCATCTGGACGCCGTGCAGGAAGCCGCGCGAGCCGAGGATCTCCTCCGAGAGCTTGTAGGCCTCCTCGGCTTTGCTTTGATTGTTCGGGTCGGCAAAGTCGAGGCCCATCACCCAGGTTGCGCCGACGAGTTCCGAGATGTTGCCCATGGCGTAGAAGACTTTCCCAGTCAAAAAAAGAAGATTGTGTCAGTCCCGGTGCTGGGTGTCCAGCTTTGGTTGCGCGCAGCGACTGACGGTCGATCGAGTAATCGACCTGGGGCGTCACCGACTGGTCCGAGTCGTCGGCCGTCTTCTCGATCAGGCCGCCGCTCTCCAGGCCTTGTGGGAAGACCTCGCTCGCCTCTTGCGAGTTGCCGCCCACGCGGATCAAAGGGCCGACACCGGCGCGAGCTTCGAGCGCAGCCATGTAGTCTGGTAAGGGTACAGGGCGGAGATCGTCGTCAGCCCAGCTCGATACCTGAGACGGGCACGAGCGACACGCACTGAGAAACGGAGAAGCAAGGGAGTCTGAGCTCGTGCCGACTGTGGAAGCGGGTCAGAGGGCGAAAAGGTAAGTGAGTCACAGTCCGAGGTGTGCCATGCGCCGGCCGGGACGTACGGATGCGGTTGACGACCGAGAGCTCGACCGAGAGCCCAAAGAAGTTGCCCCGCTGCGGCCTCGAGACGAGCAGACCCGTCGTCGCCGAATCAGCATTGACGGCGTCGGTGCTTGCCGGGATGTCGAAGTACCACGCCTCGCCGTTGCCTCCCGGACCTGAGCCGAGTGCCGGCGACGGCGGGGCAGGCGCGGTCAGCCGCGTGCTGTCGGCCGGCGTCGTTGGGCTCGGCGTGGGCGCCGAGCTCGCGCCGGGCTGGCCTGGCAGCGTCGTGTAGAGCCGGAAGGCGGCTGCTGATGATGAAGCAGGAGCAAGCAGAAGGAAGGCAGCGGCGAGCGGGAGGAGCGCGGAGGGCGACATGTTGAGCGAAGGTCGGGCGGCGGTGACGATGACGGGTTGGGCGGCGCCTGACGAGCGGGAAGAAGAGCCGGCCGCAAGCAAGGGCAGACTCGCTCAGCAATCTACGGGCGCGACGTCTGGAACAGGCATTCGAGCCCGTCAGGACTGCCATTGCGGCTCGACGAGATGCGCTCGTGAGGGTGCTTACCGGTCGGTTCGGTTCAGGAAAGGCGCCAAGGGTTGCAGCGTCCGAAACGGGCGTCGCTGAGCGGGGGGCGTTTTGCGGGGGGGGAGGGAGGCCGGTCTGCGGATGCCTCCGGAGGACGCTCGATCCGGTCAGGTTTTGGGGCGAGCTGGGTCGCTTTTTGGAAGAAAATCTACTCGAGTCCGGCGAGTAAAGAGGTGCGGGAAGAGAGGAACAGTCGGGGCGGGAGGATGCGGTCGGCAGCAGGAGGAGCAGCAGCCAGCAGCGTCGGCGAGCTTCTTCGGTCACTTCCCGGAGGCGCGCGCAGCAACGCCTCGCTCGCAGAGAGCGCACGACAGAGCAGAATGGTCCCGCGCACCGGCACGTGCGTAAGATCGAACAGGTTTCGGGCGATAGCGAGCGAGGAGGGCAGGAGGGATACAGTCGAATAGAGGGTGTGGGTGATAGTGCTGCGGTAGGAGTGCGAGTGAGGGAGGGGCGCAGGTGCAGGTCGCGACGCTGTTGGGAGAAGGAGATGGTCGACTGTCGAGAGCGTTCACACGCGGGCGGCCTCCAGCTTGCGGTCCAGGCCATCGAGGTCGTCGCTAAAGACGACAGAAAGCCGTCAGCTCAGGTACGATGGCAGAACGACCACCCTCTAAGCGGAACGCACCGCTTGCCGTGCTTTTTCGGCCGGCGGATGACCGTGTCCTCCTCGTCGGCCGTCGCATACGCGTCCGAGTCGTCCGTGTCCATGTAGCCGTCGTCTCCATCGAACGACGTCCGCGTCGAACGCTCGGCGCTGACGATGCCGGCCTGCTTGAAGCTCTGCGTCGCCCGGACCTTCTATCCAGCGGCGGGAAGAGAAGGAGGGCCAAGGAAAAGGTCAGCGCCGTCAAGACAAGGCGGACAGACAAGTCTGAGTTCTGGGTAGGCGTACGGTGATGGCGCTGTTCCAGCGACCCCTGGCCGAGAAGTTCTCGCGTAGGCCCTCTCCGATATCGTGGTCTTCGGCCGAGTGCGACGTCAGCCACTGGTAGACAATTACAACACATCGTCAGTGCCGTTCGCTTCATCATGCGGGCCACGAGCGCAAGTAGGGCTGCTGTTGTGTGCGACGCACAGGATGCTGAGCGGCCTCGCGCGCAGTCGGCCGCTTAGCCGGGTCGACATTCAGCAGGAGCTTGATGAACTCCTTCGACTCGGCCGAAGGCTCTGCTCGCAAGGACCACAAGACCCATGTCAGCAACGGCGCTGGTTAGATTTGGGGCTCGACGCTCGACGCACTCTTCCAGTAGCGCTCATGGAACTCTATCCGGCCGCGAATCGTCTCGTCCATGAGCTCGTTGGCGTCGTCGCTCCGGAAGGGCGAGTAGCCGCTCAGAAGGACATAGGTGATGATGCTAAGGGGCGTGTTGAGGAGAAGTCAGTTTGATGGCCGACGAGGCGAGCATGGATGCGAGCGAAGACTGACCCGAGCGACCACAGGTCGACCGGCTTGCCGTGACCGGCGTTGGTCAGGACCTCCGGAGCGGCGTAGCCGATCGAGCCAGCGGCCTGACGAGGTTTAGATGAGAGGGGTCGCGAGGTCAGCCTAGCCTCAGATGCGGCTCGAGCAGAGCGACGCACGGCGTGAAGAACCTCGTCCGGGCTGTTGAGGTGCTTGGCGCTGCGAGATTAGGCAGAAGCGGGTCAACAGCAGTCGAAAGCCAGAAGAAGCGATCAGAGGGGTGAGACGCACATTCCAAAGTCGGCCAGGACGATCTTCGAGTGCTCCTCGCGGTTGTGACTGCGCAGGCAGAGAATGCGAATTGAGGAGCACGTCAGCGGCGATCGGAGCAGATTGGGGGGAAGCAGACGAAGGAGCCGCACTAGAGGATGTTCTCGGGCTTCAGATCGCGGTGGACGATGTCGTTGTCATGCAGGTAGCAAACGGCGTCGAGGATCGACCTGAAGGAGGGAGCATCTAGTGTCAGCGATAAGACCTGCGCACACAAGTTGCACATGTCTCGACGCACCGGACGACCTCCTGAGCGTCTTTCTCTGAGAACTTGCCCTTCTTGGTGATGCGACCAAAGAGCTCGCCGCCTGCCGGGCAGGATCGAAGTCGTGGAGCGTACGTGTCAGCCTTAGTGCGTAGGCGGTCGCTTCGAAGCCGCTTGGACGAGAACGCACCGGTCGCAAGGTCAAAGACGAGGTACCACTTGTCGCGCGACTCAAAGTACTCCCACAGCTTGACCTAGAAGGGAATGCGCTTGACGTCACTTGTCAGTACGCGATCCGGCGCAGGCTGCAGGGCGGCCGAAGAGACAAGGAGGAACGCACGATGTTCTCGTGCTCGAGCCCGCGCAGGACGCTCAGCTCGTTCATGACGTCCTGCTCCTTACCTTTGATCGCCTTCTTCAGCATGATCTTGACGCTACAGAAGGGCTCACGAGGGGCGGGTCAGCGCGCGAAAGAGGTCGGGCTGGACGACGAGGGCAGCTTGGGGGACGGACGCGACCTCGCGCTCGGGGTTGCCGGGCGGCGGAGCGGCCTTCCAGGTAGCATGGACGACACGACCAAACGTGCTGGAGCAAGGGGCAGGCCAGATCGAAAATTGCTGCGACGTCAGCCCTAAGGTCACTCGCTGATTGCGTCGAAGCTCGAGGTTGACGAAGCGGCGCACCCTCGGCCGAGGTCCTGATAGGTGATCGCAGCCGTCAGTCGCCGAACGAGGACACATGAGCGACGGCAGTACGTACCTCTTTGAATTTGTATCCCTTCTTCTTCTTGTAGCTCTCCGGCTAGGAGACGAGGGCGGAAAGGCTGCTTTCAGCCTCAGATCCAGGTTCGGCGAGTCCGGCGCGGGCTGCTCCGATCTCTGCAGGCCCAGACGACCGGACCCGACGGTCGGCATCCAAGATCCGTCGCAGGACGGACCTGCGGGAGAAAGGCTTCTCTGAGGCCCATGATAGCGACGAAAGGTGTCTGCCTTGAGTCTTGCGGGTGGGAGGGCGATGCTGGCGGTTGGAGGGCAACAACGACGACGACGGCGGCTGCTCTCTTGAGGCCGCCGGCGTCGGAGCGGAACGAAGCCGCAAAGGCCGCCGGCAGCAGTGCACGGGTCGCCAAGCTTCGCCCTCCTGCCCAGACCTGAACGACGCATACATCCGTCAGAGGCGATGCGGCTTCGCACTCGGGTCGTACCGGCTCGCCCGTATGGCACCTCGTCGCCCCGTAGAGGGAAGTGGGCAGAGGGACGGGCGACGGCGATGACGCCCGCGAGCTGGAATAGTGCTGCGCTGCTCACGGCAGAGACGACGCCTGCCGAGCAGCCCTTGCTATAGGCAGCATGCTCTAGGGTAGCTCCCTTGTATCCATCTCGACCTGCTGGCCCTGAGTTCGAGACCTGAAGAGGCCGTTAGTCACTCTCATACCAGATCGTCATGTTTCGTTGCAAGACGGATGGCCATGGGCTCGTACGGCCAGGGCTGTCACCGAGGCCGCTCTCGTCCCCGCCGCGCAGGCCGTCGTCGGCGATGTCGTCCGTCGCCTCGCACTCCTTCCTTCCTCCGACCAGCCTCTCGTCCTCCAACCCCTTCGCCCTCTCCTCTGACATCTCATTCCTCGGCAGCCATGGCCTACCACGATCAGGTCCAGCGGACCGCCTTTACCTCGCACAATCAGCAGTTGTCAGTCCCTCGTGCCCGTCCCTCGTCGCTCGGCCTTGGGTCGGCTGCGGCGGCGAGCGACCTCCTCTCGACCTACTACCACAGCCGAAGCTGACGGCGTTCGCATGCGGTTCCCAATGCAGCATCATCGACTCGAGCTATACAATGGTCAAGGAGCTCGGGTGCGTTCCTGTCTTGCTTCGAGTCCTAGAGCTTCTTCCAGCGGGCCGAGCAAGAGATCTCGGGCGGAACGGCTGCTGCCGGAGCTCCCCGCCTCGCGCGACGGGGCGACTCCCAAATCTGGCGCTGACCATCTCTCGCTCCTTCCTTTGCTCGCACTAGGAGCGGCGCCTACGGCTGTGTCATCAGCGCAAAGCATATCGGCACGGGCGAGATGTACGTGGCCTGTGCGCGCCAGTTGAGGAGCTGATCGCTGTAGCTGACATGCTTCCGACCCTCCCTTGGCTTGGCTGTGCCTCCTCGCGCGCAATCGCTCACCGTCCGACAAAAGGTGTGCGATCAAGAAGGTGCGGACGGCCTGTCGACTGCTCTTGCGCGTTGCTCGCAGCAGACTGATTTGTACTGTTGTTCATTTGGCCATCGCGGACCACGCGCAGATCACCAACATCTTCTCGAAGAAGATCCTGTCGAAGCGGTGTCTGCGCGAGATCAAGCTCCTGCATCACTTCCGCGGGCACAAGAACGTCGGTCCTTGTTGCATCGTGCGCGCTGTGCTCGGTTCTGGGAGATGTAAGCTGACGTCGTAATGCTTGCGTGGACGGCTCAACCCGCTCGGTAGATCACGTGCCTGTACGATCTCGACCTGATCCAAGACCCACGGACGGGCGCGTTCAACGAAGTCTACCTGTACGAGGAGCTCATGGAAGCCGACCTGCATGCGATCGTTTGTCCCGGTCTTCCTGAAAGCGCTCTGTCATCTACTCTTGGCTCACCCTCGCCGCTCCTCGCCTCTTGCTTGGGACAGGTGCGCTCGGGCCAGCCACTGAGCGACGCCCACTTCCAGTCGTTCATCTACCAGACGCTTTGCGGTCTCAAGTACATCCACTCGGCCAACGTCCTCCATCGGGATCTCAAGCCTGGTGCGTCCTGCTCGACGACCGAGAGAGCCTTCAGCTCACCTTCCTCTGACAACCATTGCTGCCCCTGCGATCCAGGCAACCTTCTCGTCAACGCCGACTGCGAGCTCAAGATCTGCGACTTTGGCCTCGCCCGCGGCTTTGCGGCCAATGGCAACGAGGAGAAGGGCGGGCCGGGCATCATGACCGAGTGTGCGTCGCTATGTGGGCGGCTGCTGGCCATCGCGATCTTGGAAGCTGACTCCCTCCGCCGCGCTCGATAGACGTCGCGACGCGATGGTACCGCGCGCCAGAGATTATGCTCTCATTTGCGAACTACACGGCAGCCAGTACGTCCTGTTCCCCTCCGCAGGATTGCATACTGCTCTGCCCGAGGCTGACGCCTTCTCGCAGTCGACATGTGGTCGGTGGGCTGCATCCTGGCCGAGCTCCTCGGCGGCAAGCCCATCTTCAAGGGCCGCGACTACGTCGACCAGCTCAACCAGATCCTCCACTTCCTCGGAACGCCTTCGGAAGACACGCTTCGGCGCGTCGGCTCGCCCCGAGCCCAGGAGTACATCCGCTCGCTCCCGATCAAGCCCCGGATCCCGTTCGCCAACCTGTACCCGAAGGCCAACCCGCAAGCGCTCGACCTGCTCGCGAGACTGCTGACGTTCGACCCTTCAAAGCGCATTACGTGCGAGGAGGCGCTCAACCACCCCTACCTCTCGGTCTGGCACGACCCGAGCGCGTCCTGAGCCTTGCCTGCAGAACGACGACCGGCAGCGGCTGACAGCCGAACGCTCTTCCGATCCTGCCTGCAGACGACGAGCCGGTGTGCCAGTACGACGTCGACTTCAGCTTTGAGGACGAAGACTCGACCGACGGCATGAAGGCGCTCATCCTCGATGAGGTCCATCTCTTCCGGGAAGAGGTTCGCAACCAGGCTCGTGGCTGGGAGGCGCCGCGGGGAAGCCAACAGTACGTCTGGCTGCCCTCTGCCCAATACGCGCTAGCTCCTGGCTGACCGGACTGTACTCGGTTCTTTCTCCCCAGGCTGCCGCTCGATGCGGCGGGCACAGACAACGTTGGCCCGACGTACGGCATGGGCGAGGCCGACGGCGCGGGCGCGGGCGTCGTGCCCGAGGGCGAGTTTGCCGGCCTCGATCCGGCCCAGGAGTTTGAGCGCTCGCTCCCGCGCTACCAGTGAGGGCCAGGCGCCGGATGGTCGATCTGATGCGATGTGTATCCGTAGCTCCCTCCCGTCTTTGTCCTTTCTTCTGGCGTCGAAGCTTGTTGAAGGGGTCGTCGAGGCCTCGCTGTCGTCGATGGGCGCAGCAGGCGGCGGGTCGTCGAAGCTCGGAAGTGGCCGGCCCGAAAGCGACGTCCGCTTAAGAACGAGCTCGTTCCTCCGACGCCATCCCCATCTACTCTTGTGCGCCGAATGGAGCAGCAGCAGCAGCAGCTGAAGGAGCAGCCTCCGCCGCCGCCGCCGCCAACGACGCCGGCCGACCCTCCTGCTGCTGAAGGCTCGTCGTCGAGCGCTCTCGAGTTTGTGAGTTGAGACGACTGGGGCCCTCGCCTGCTCGGCCTCCACTCCAAGACTCGTCCGTCTATGGCGCTCACTCTGCCGCCTGCCCTTCGGTCGATCCACCCTCGCGCGACAGGTAGCCTACAGCGGGCCGCAGGTCAAGCGCGGCGGCGGCAAGAAGCCGAGGCCGTTCACGTCATGCATGTGAGTCTCGTTAGCCTGATGGCGGCGGCGACGAGGCTGGATGGCATCCCGCATTGGGTGCGACGACCAGGCCGCTGACGTTCGACCGCCTGCCCCCGCTCGACCAGCTCGTGTCGCCGGCGCAAGATCCGATGCCTCAACGAAAACATCCCCTGCAAGCCCTGTCTCGAGTACGGCGAGGTGTGCGTGCCCTTTGCTGGCGGCCGTCCATCCTGAGGGGTCAGACCTGACCTGGCTTGAAACTCGCCGGCTGCGGCTTCCCAGATGCTCGCTTCTCGCAACCGAGGAGGCTCAGAACTACCAGCCGCCGCCTCCCGAGGTCCTTAAGGATCAGGGCATCAAAGTCAAGCGCCGGCGAAAGACGAGCACGACCCGCCGGCAGTCGATCAAGAAGGCCCAGCAGCAGAAGCTCTTGGACGGCGAAGCGGACGAGGCTGGGCCGTCGGCGGCTGCGGGCCCGTCGACCGCACCTCCTCCAAAGGCGGCCCGCACCAAGTCTGATCCCTCGACCTCAGCAAGCCGTCCTGGGCCCGCGCGCTCCTTGTCTGCACCCTCGGCGCCAGAGGTAGCGCACTCTGTGTCGCCGTCGGCCCTGGGCTCGTCCGACTATGGTGCGGACCCAGGCCGACACCTAGCCATGCCGTCGGGCCGAGCGTCGTTCGCCCAGCCGGCTCTGCCTCAGGCGAGCATCCTCCCCCCGACGCTTGCACCACAACAGCGGCCGTCGCCGCTCATCTCCAACTCGCTTGGCTCTCTCTCGATCCGGCGCGACTCGACCTCGCCCGCGTCGACGCCGCTCTCGCTCAAGCGGCCGCACGACTGGGACTTTATGCCGCCGCTTCACAATCATCCCGGCGCCCTATCTGCCGCTTCGCCCTCATTCCCGCTCCCTTCGCCGAGCTTCTTTGGCGCGTCGCCGAACTATGTCATCCCATCGCCCGCGCCGCTGCAACCACCGCCTCCGCCGCCGCCGCGCCTGCCGATGCAGCAGCAGCAGCAGCAGCAACCACATCATCTGCCGCAGCAACTCCCGCCGCTGGCCACTGCCAAGTCGCCGATTAAACTCGACTTCCTCCTGACGCCCTGGTCACCAACAAACGACGCCATCGGCCCAGGCAGCATCCGGCCCCGGCCGCTTGAGCCGCTACCGCCAGCGACCGACCGACCAAATGACGGAGGTGGCCTTGCCCGGCCGCCAGAGCTCGAGCCGGTCATCGAAGAGTCGCCCGAGAACTCACAGCTCGCTTTCTCGCCTCAAGTCGCCCGGCCTCCGTCGGCGACTCTGGGCGCGACGGCGACGGCCAAGTCGGAGCCGCTCTCGACGCCAGCGACGACTGTCGGTTCGCTCCGCCATCCGACGCCGAGTCCCGCACTCGCGCTCTCGGCAGGCGGCGGACAGACGCCCGGCGGCATCCCCGCCTACTCGACCTCGCTCGGATCCTTCACCTCGCCTTACGAGGGCCGGTCGCCGCTCCCTCAGGAGTTGCTCGAGACGCTCGCCGAGCCCGCGCGCGAGGAGAGGGCGGCGTTCCAGAGCGCGTTCAAGACGGCGCTCGGTTGGCTTTTCCCTTGGTGCGATCCCGCCCGGATCGGCAAGGGGTCCAGAGGCGGCCAGTGGGCGCTTTGGAGTCTCGGCGTTCGCATGTCGTGCGTGCCTGCTCTGTGAGGGGTGCAATCGAGCTCACCGACTGACGTGTCTCACTCTTTTTTTTTCGCTGCTCTAGCGAGACCGAGGACAAGACCAAGATGGACCGCGCCCGCACCTACCTCACGCGGGCCAAGGAACTCGCCGGTATTCAAGCGATCTCGAGCGAGCCTACGATTGACCATCTCGAGACCATCATTCTGATCGCCTGTGCGTGTGGACCGTTGCTCGACCGGCGCGCCTCAGCAACAGCTGACGTTCGGCGCTCGCGTTCAGGGGCCGACTACGGCCTGGCCGAAAGCGCTCGCGCGACTTGGAACTGGTGCGGCGTGGCCATGAGGATAGCTGAGGGTCTGGGCATGTACGATCCGGTGAGTCGTCCTCCTCTGGCTCCTCGTCGAACGACCGCTGACACAATCCTCTGTCGACATTTAGGATCCCGGTATCATTCCCCGACTCACGGTGGTCCTCCAGTCGCTCTACCAGCTCGACAAGATCTTGTCGATCCGCCTACATCGGCCGCCGTCCTTCCCGCTCTCGTCGCCGCTGTCGAAGCACATTCCCCGGCCGGTCAGCTTTCCGACGTCGGCTTTCGAGGCCATCACGACGCTCTGCGCCTTCCTCGGCCAGATTGCCTACTCCGAGTACCAGGTTGGCCAGGACCTGATGACCGAGCGTGAGGCCCGCGGCCGGACTGACCAGGTCCTACAGGACCTCGAGAGCTGGCTGACGGACCTCAAGGGCAAGAATGGCTACCTGACGCGCAAGGACGAAGCCGAGAGCCGCGGCCGTGTCTGGGTTGAGCTTTGGCTGCAAGGTGTCTTGTGCGTCTCGTGACCTCTCGCCTCGCTGCGCGTTTCGTGCTCCTGCTGACAGTAACGCACACTCTGTCAGCATCCTGCTCAACTCGCCTCGACTGCTGCTGCCGCAAGCCCTCCCGCTCGACACACACATCGACGTTGCGAGGTCAGTCTCGCGTAGACGTCTCCTACAGGCCTGGCACTGCCACTGACCTGTCCCCGTCGCTGGACCCCAGATCCTCTGCTTCCGCCGTCTCGACGCTCGTTCAGACGTACTCGTCCTTCTCGCCCTCGGTTCTCATCTCGCCCTACCTCGACGTGCCCGTCCACTTTGCGCTCTCGACGATCGAGAGCGACATCGAGGGCATGGCCTCGCCCGCTCAAGGGCTCGCCGGCCTCGGCCAGGGCATCATGAAGGGCCAGCGGCTCGAGGAGAGCCGTGCTCTGCGCGACTGGCTCAGAGAAGCCGGCAGCGTCTGGGGCTTCTGAGCTCGCCTGGCGTTGCGGGCTCTTCGGCCGTCGTCGAGCTCGTTTTCGCTTGGCGGATGGGATCAGAGGGCGAGCAAAGCGATCGTGGATCGCATGCCCGCGCGGTTTATCAGATGGCACGCGCGCTTGGTCGCCCGGGCTCGCTCGCTCCCAGCAAGTCCTCCGAGACAAGCACACTTCTCGCCATCTTCGATCGACGTATTGGGCTCGCCTGAGCGTGCGCGGACGGCTTGATCTGCCGCCGTCGAGGGAACGCGGCCAGGGCGAAGAGGGGCCCGCTTCCCACCTCGAGCCCTGGCAAGGCGTCTTCCTCCGGCCCCGAGCGACCGACGGACGGATGGGGCGAGCCGATTTCACGCCCGCTGAGCGGCCGGCAGGTGGGGGCGGGCGTGCCAGCGTGCAGCCTTGGGTCCCATGTCGGCCGGGGCCGACGTGTGCGCGCAGCAGCCTCGTTTTTCGCCGACCTCGCCCTCCCTTCCCCCTCCTTCTGTCGCCCTTGAAGGCAAACCAACGCGCTCAAGAGTCTGCCCTGGCCAAAGTCGCTGACCGTCGGCAAGCAATGGTATTCGGGCTCGTCGATGTCGCTCTCCAGTGAGTCTTCCGTCGTCTGCTAGCGGCCGCCAGGGCGCTGTTTGGCCGGGCTTGGCGCATGGAGACCGCACCAGGAGCCCCAGCTTTCCCACCGCTCCTCTGAGCAATCTCCTGATCTGACAAGGAACGCCGCTCCGTTTCTTTCCCTCTCGCCCCTTGCCTTGCCCCCCTCAAAAAGTGGTCGCCCGAGCCTCTTTCCTTTCTCCCTCCCCCCCACCTCTCCCTCTCGGCCTCCTTTCTCTCCCTCCGACCGTCTTCAAGATGCAGGCCCAGGTCCACGACGACAAGCGCTCCTCGCTCGACGACCGGTCGACCGACGACGAGAAGTCGCACGGGCTCTCGCCACCCATCGCTCAGCAGCCCTTCAACCCCGTCAACGGCGGCACCGACGGCACCGCTCCCGGCATTGTCGTGACGCAGAAGTCTCGCGGTGTCATGAAGATGGAGCTGCTCATGGGCCGGTACGCTCCGCTGGCGCCCGAACTTCCAGCGTCCCAACGCAATCCGTCTCGCTCGAGCGCTCGCTGACGGACTCTCATTCGCTCGATCTTCTTTCAGCCTTAACAAGAAATGGCTGTTTGCCCTGTACGGAGGCTTCACTCTCCTCGCCTACGTGATGTCGCTTGGTCTGTTTTCCAGCCTTCCTCTTGGTTACCGTCCATGCACTGACAACCTCAACCTCGACAACCATCCACCTTCAGACCAGTACAGTTCGGGCACTTACCTCGCCACCGCTACGTCGGAGGCGTTCAAGGCGCACTCCGTCCTCGCGACCGTCAACACGATCCGTTCCGTCTTCCAAGCGTGAGTCTGGGCAAAGCTTCTGCCTAGAATGCACCTCTCACTGCTGATCGCCGACCCTCTTGAACAGTGTCTCGCAGCCACCCATCGCCCGTATCTCCGATGTCGTCGGTCGTGTCGAGACGTACTGCATCTGCATCTCGCTATATGTGATCGGTTCGTCCCGCTTGGCGGGATCCGTCGGCCTATCGCAGCTGCTGACCCGTCTTTTTGCAATAGGCTACATCATCGTTGCCTCGTCTACCTCGATCTACATGTATGCTGCCGGCAACAGTATCTACAGTAAGTCCTGTTCCGCCCTTCTCGCATAGCATCGTCAACGCTGACGCTTGCTTGCATTTAGTTCTCGGCATAACCGGAAACTTCCTCCTCCAGAACATCATCATCGTGCGACCGCCTCTGCCCCTCCCTGGCTGCGCTATGAAGGGATGGGACTGATGAGGCGTCGGCTGCCGCTTCCTGTCTGCAGAGTGAGATCTCGTCGCTGCGAAACCGCATCTTTTGGTCGATCTTCCCCTCGATCCCCGGCGCGATCAATGTCTGGGTCTCGGGCGACATCACCGCATCAATGCTCTCGCACGCCTCATGGCGCTGGGGCTACGGCATCCACATCATCCTCACCCCCGTCCTTGGTGAGTCCCTGCTCCTACTCTGATACTGCTCAGCAGCACGGTGTTGACCTCTCCTTGTGATTTTCTCTCCTCCCTCCAAGCCCTGCCCATCCTCATCACCCTCTGGCTTGGCATGCGGCGCGGAAAGAAGGACACGAGCGGCCTCTCGGAGGACGTTGTGCAAGAGATCGTCTACAAGCAGTCCCGCCGCTCTTGGAAGGAGGAGGCTGTCTCTGCTTTCTGGCAGCTCGACGTCATCGGCCTCGTCCTCCTCGTCGGTGGCTTCGGTCTCTTCCTCGTCTCGATCACGCTCGCCAACTCCAAGAAGACGACTTGGTCCTCGCGTGAGTTCTACCGCAATTTATAGGCCGTCGTTCGAGCGTCGCGCTGACTGCCGAACCGATGCTTCCCTAGCTCAATCGCTTGCCATGCTGATCACCGGCGCCGGCGTCACCGTCCTCTTCGTCGTCTGGGAGCGCGTGCGTGCGATTCTTCGCAGCCATCTGATGGCCTTTACTGACCCCCGTCTCCCCCTTTGATGCTTGCAGTTCGGCGCCCGTCACCCGGTCGTTCCCTTCCGGCTCCTCACCAACCGCACCGTCATCGCGTGCCTGCTCATCTCAATCTTCCATCCGGTCGCCATGGGCATCGCCAAGTGAGTCCGCACCTGCCTCTCGTCGTAAATGACCGACACTCCTCTGACCCGAGCAACTTCCTCTAGCGGCTACTTCTACACGTTCTTGCTCGTCGCCGGTAACAAGTCGGTCAAGGCCGCTACCCGCATCCGCAACATCCCGTCCTTTGTCTCGCTCTTCTCGGCGCTGGGCACCGGAGCGATCGTTCGTTACACCAAGCACATCAAGCCCCTGCTCATGGCTGGCTTCTTGATCGAGGTTCTCGGTCTCGGTGAGTCATCTTACGCACAGAGCGTGTGCTCGTTCACATCAGGCCACTGACGCGTCGTTACTTTCAGCCCTGATGGTCCGCTTCCGTCAGAGCACCAACTCGACCGGCGAGATCATTGCTGTCCAGGTTTGTCCCTGATCAGTCGATATGAACCTCGCGCTCGCTCTGACCCTGTCTGCTACCTCGCCTTCCTCAGATCGTTCGCGGTATCGGAGCCGGAATGATTTCGTTCCCGACCCAGGCCGCCATCCAGTCGGTGACCAAGCACGAGCACCTTGCCTCGATCACCGCCTGCAACCTGCTCGTCTACTACCTGTCGGGCGGCATCGGAAGCGCTGTCGGCGGAGGCATTTGGACGAACCTCGTGCCCGACAAGATGGCGGCTTACTTTGCGGACAAGGCCCTCGCCGCCGAGGCCTACGCCAACCCGATCGGCTTCATCAAGAAGTTTGCGCCCGGCACGCCCGAACGTATCGCCATCGCCCGCGCGCACGACGAGACGCAGCGCATCATGGTGACGGTCGGCGCCTGCATTGCCGGCGTCGGCTTCCTCGTCTCGCTCTTCCTTGAGAACGTCAAGCTTTCGGACGAGGCGACCCTGGCCGAGGTCGAGGCCCTCGACGAGTACGGCAACCAGCGCATCCAGCCCGCCGACAAGGAGACCGCCGCTGGCGAGCGGTCATGGCTCCAGAAGGCCTGGCGCTTCTGATTGCGCTTGCCCCGTCCTCACCCTTTACGAACAACTCTTTCACGACTGCCTTCTGCACCCTAAAAACTTCCTCCCAAAATAGTAGAAACCCTGTAGCCCGTCTCTCCTCTCTCGACCAGGCTGCTCGTCAAGACGCAATGCACACTCGTCTCGACTGGCCCTGTCGCTCAGTCGCGCTGCCCAGGATTGCAGAACATGCTCATTAATTGACCTTCTGTTTCACCTTGGTCGAGATACCCCCAAAGGCCTGGCCAAGCAGCGAGTGGTCGACGACGACGTTCCGTCCGGCGGCTTTTGCTCTGGACATGTCGTCCTCGCTCAGCGGTCGCATGTCGAGATTGATGGTCGGGAGCTTGACCTTTGCCTGCTTCTTAGTCGGGTCGAAGCCGAGGGGCGGAAGGTGCAACATGACGAGCTGCGGCTTATCTGGCGGCGGTCGAGGGTTGAGAGTGGGAATTAGTGGCGGCCACCCGCGCAGAACACAAGGCGACTGACGCACTTGGGGTCGCGTCCTTCGCAGCGAGGCCCTCGGCGATGCCAAAGTCGACCAGCTTGCCCTTTCCGAGCCGGTCGTCGAGCCGAGAGTAAATGCGCAACCGGCCGCTCGGCCGGTACTTGATGACACGTGCGCCCGTCCGTCTCGCAATGAACAGCACAACCAATGGGATGCCGACGGCGGCCGCGCCGCAGAAGTACGCCCAAGTGTTCGAGATGCTCGGGAGTCTGGAGGGAAGGTAGCCGAGGGCGCCGCTGAAGATGCTGGCAGCCTCTGGATCGACGGCGGGCTGTCGGGAGCCGTCTGCCAGCAGGACGCCGTCGGCCGGAGGCCCCTTTTCGCTCACGACCTCTTTGTCCAACAGGTCCGTCATCGACAAGCTGGCGGCGGTGCTATAAGGCAGGATGAGCGCGTCAGCGACGAAGGAAGAGCGCGAGACGAGCAGTTAGGTTGGACGCACAAGCATGCTGTCATGGAAACGGTGAAGAGCAGGACGGCCCAGATCGGCGTCGACGGCGGCCGCTCAAAGACCGTCATCCTGTGAGTCAGCACCAGGAACCGAGTCAAACGTCAGTGCACCGTCGACGAGCATCGACCGGGCTCTCCGAGTCGAAGACTGACTGTGCGTCCTCGCCAGGCTCCTTCGTCGGCACCCAGCGAGCTCCGGATGCCTGCCCTCTGAGGTCCATCTTGTCGGCCTCAATCTCGGCGAGCGAGCGAACTCGCCGGCGAGGCGGAGCTGAACTCGGCGGTGAACTTGACGCGCTGGCCGCGTACGATCGGCCGATGAGAGGCCCGGCGCCGGTGAGAGCAGGACCTGCCGAGGCGACGGCAGCAGCGAGCGGCTGGAGGCGGCTAGGCCGCACGACTTGGCGGAGTGCAAGCATTGTCGGGGCTCAGAGGGAGCCGCTCACGTCAGATGGGCCGGTTGAAGATGTTGGGCCGCGCCGTGCGCTTAAGTACTGAAGAAGCGAAAGGGGGGGAGCAGGATGAGGTCGAGGACAGGGCGGGCGTTGCAGGGTAGACGTGGTTGCCTTCGCGTCGTCAACCCGTCGTCGCAACTTGGCCCGGAACCACATCAAGCCCTCCCGCATTCCGCCTCTCGACAGCTCGCAACCTACTTGCCTCGCAGCCGTCGCCAGCACCTAGATTCCCCACGATTTAGAGGGATCGCAGCCGGCTACTCGCCCCTCGGCCGGACGCGCCGCCGCTTGGACGCAGCATGGGCGATTGCGCGTCAGTCTCCGTCCTGCCCTGCCTCGCCCTGCCTCTTGGTGCCGGCCCTGACGGTGGTCGCTCCTCGCAGGATTTGCTTTGGGCCCATCTTCTCGCTCCAGGCTGCGCCGTCGTCCTCCCAGCGGCAGTCGTCGACGCCGCGGCCGGCAGGCCAGGTCGGCGAGCCGCTCGAGATCAGCGCCCTGCCGTGCGGTCACGTCTACCACACCGGGTGCGCGACCCACTGGTTCCAGACGCACGCCCGCAACGCCCGGACCTGTCCGCTCTGCCGGACGAGCTGCTCGGCCGATGGCCAGCTCCGCTTGAGATTCACCGGCGATCCGTGGGCCGACGAGCGCGATGCCGTGCTCAAAGGCAGCCTCGGGAGGGCCGCCCGGCGGCTCGCTGAGAAGGCGAGCAAGAGCCTTGGCGTCGACTCGCACGAGCGGACGATGACGGCCTTTGCCAAGGACGTCGAGGGTGCGCTCGAGAACGTCAAGGAGGCGGCTGCAGGCGTCAAGGAGGAGGGTGGCGAGGAGGCGTGGCTCGCACTCATCAAAGACCCAGAGCTCAAGGTCCGTCAGAGGTCATGTCGCCCAAGCCGTCGCTCACTTTGTTAAGGTAGTCATTTTGACACGCTGCTGTGTGATCTGTCATTCCAGTCGGCCCTCCAGTCTCTCGCTGCCTCTCTAGCGACGCTGAACGGCAAGCTGCACTACTCGCATCGGGTCACGTCCCTCAGCGCGACCGTCTCCGAGCTAGAGGCCGCCGCAGTCGAGCGATCAGACGAGCTTCGGACAATCGAGGCATCCAACGCCAAGGCACTCAAGGAGTTCAAGGCCAAGATCATGGACAAGGTCGAGCGCGAGCGCTCGCGGTGGAAGGAGAAGGAGGTCGAGCGCGAGCGCGAGTGGCGCGGCAAGGAGAAGAGCTGGGAGGCCAAGCTCGCCCTCGCCGAGCAGCGGGTGCAAGAGGAGGTCCAAGAGAAGAAACGGCTCCGAGAGTGCGTCGGTCCACTGTCCTTGGTCAGCTCGGGACGAGATGCTGACTTTCTGTGCGCCCTGCAGGGAGGCGTCCTCGCTCGACTCGTCGCTGCACACTCGGCTGAGCTCGCTCAACACGCTGAAGCAGTCGGTCCGTACTTGCACCATGCTCTCAGCGCGGCAGATCCTCGACGCTGACTTCGAACTTCCTAACGTCGACCGCAGAACGCCAAGCTCGTCAGTCGACTCGAGCTCGCGAAGCAGGAGACGGCCAAGCTCCAAGCGCGCATCATGTCGCTCGAGGACTCGCTCGCGCTCGCCCAACTGGCCCCACGCAGACCGGTTCTCGACGCCTGGGACGAGGACGAGATGAATCACGCCGGTCTCGATGACAGCATGGAGGTCTTTGATCAGGACGCCGACTTGAGCGAGGACTTTGCCGAGGTCGGACCAGCACCGGACGCCAGTCGGAACGCGACCGAGGACAGCCTCGAGATCACGATGAACGACATTAGCTGGCAGAGCGAGCCAGCCGTCTACGCAACGAGTCGAACGGTACGCGCTGCTCGTCTAGCCTGCGGTGACGATGCGATCGCCTCCTTTGACTGACCCTCCTGACGCACTTTGGCTTCAGAAGCGTCCGTTCGGCCAACAGCCGTCGAAACTGTCACGATTAGCGGCGACCTCGTCGACGGCGTCGTCATCCTCCAGCGTGTTCAAGCCGCCGCCATTACAGGCGTCGCCGTCGGCCAACCGGCCCCGACCGCAGTCGCCAAAGCCTTCGTCCTCGTCGTCCGCTTTCACCTCTGGCCCACGACACAAGCCGCCGGCGCCCAAGGCCAAGCTAAAACCGGCGGCGACGATTCGAGCCAAGGTGGCCGAGAAGGGCGGCCAGATGCGGCTCGACTTTGGCGCCGGCCAGGGCATGCAGCTCTCGCTCGGCGAGCGCAAGAGGCGTAGGATCGACGTCGTCTCGGGCGTCTTGTAGACATCTGTAAAGGGACGGGATCTGTTGTAAATGTACCGCTCGCCACAAGCGGACTCCTTCGAGCAAGCGAGGGAGCGGCACGAGAGCGGCGTTGCGCAGCACGACCCAGCAGGGCCGAACGCGTCTCACCGACGGTGACCGCTGGGCTTCCATGCTGTCAGCGAGAGCTAAGCTGCGATCCTGGCGTCACTCGCTCCTAGTACGCAGGCTGCTCTCCCATGACGTCGTCCCAGCTGCGCCGGTGGGCTCATGGGGCGATGGCCGGCCCGGCCTCGGCCGCTCGTGACCCTACAGACCAGGGCGCGACCCGGCGCAGCCGACAGGCGAGATGGTCGTCCCCTTTGGCCCTCTCGCAGCCAACGCCCGATACAACGAACCCTCAAAGCAACAGCAGACATGACATCTATCGCCTCTTCCTCCTCTAGCCCAGCTGCCTTGCTGCTGGCCGAGCTGTATGTGCTGGCACCCCGGCTCCTGGCCGGCCTGTTGCTTGAGCTGCGCGCGTTGGCTCGCTGACGGGTCGCCCACCTGTCTCTCTTGTTGCAGCTCTCGCTCCCCCCTCTCTGACGGCTCGCTCCAGGTGAGGACCATCTCTGGTTAATGCTCTAGGTACTGAATTCACTGACATGGAGATTGCCCTGCCCTGCACTGCCTGCAGCTGCTCGCTCGGCTCGTCGGCGGGCCCGTCGAGGTCCGGGACGCGGCGCCGGGCCCGGCCAATCGCATGCGGCTCATCAGCTCCATCTCCAAGGCCGCTGCCGAGGCCGACAAGACCGAGCCCATCGAGGTTAGTCGAGAGCTGGGGATTGCCTACTCGACGATCCTGCCGCGGTCGCTGACTGCCGTGCGTGACTAGGTTGACGAGGCTGGCTGGGAGGTTGTCGGCCCGACCCCGCTCCACACGCCGCCGACCTCCCCTCTTACGGCGATGAGAAGCCTGCCGAACCCTCGCTCAGCTACCAACCGGCAATCCCAGACATTGTCGACGTCCAGATTGGACGACGGAAGCTGGGCCGCTCCCCGCTGGGCGCCGGCCGACCACCTCTCGCGGACCGACGTCGCGCCACCCACGGCCATGCAGATCGACGCGCAGCCGACCCTCGGTGATGACTGTTCCGCGCCTCCATGGGCGACTAAGGCGACGGAAGAGGGCAGATCTGAGGACTGGAAGGCACCCCGATGGGCTCGGAGTCCGTCGCCAAAGACGGCGTCGTGCAACGAGGATGCCTACGTCGAGTCGTGGCGGTCAGTCTCAACTTGCTACCCGTCGCTAAGCGCCCGAACGCTGCTGACATCACTTCGCTCATCTCAAAGTGCCGAGGCGGCTCCCTTCCATTGGTCGCCCCCTAAGGTCGTGCTTGCCAAGCGGCCGACCTCGACCGATTCTCAGGCCGTCCGGCGCCGTGCGCCACAGGTCGCAGCCCAAGCCGAGCACTGGGTGCCGCCGTCCTGGGCGTTCGTTGAGGCCTAATCAGTGTCCTATCACTCCCCCTTCCTCGCATCCTTGCCTTGCTTTGACTTTCACCACTCTGACAAGATTCTGCACCGACTTGCTTACGACCGACGCCCTCGCCCTCCGACCTTGTACCCTCGCGCTTCGACGCTTCCGACCGCCATGTACTCCCGATGCCCCATGCTCGCTTTTGATTTCCTCAGAAACTCCGTCTCGTCTGGCCAATCTCAGGGAAGAGAGACGATTAGCAGACCTCGCACTAAAGCCTAGCCGAGCGGGGAGGGAGGCTCATGGAGCGCAAGCTAGCCCTTCCACTCGGTGATGGCCCCGCCCCAGCTGACGGCGCCCTCACGCCCGCGGTCGAGCCCGTCGAGAAGGGCCATCTGCGCGTCGCTCAGCGCAAAATCGTAGACGGCCGCGTTCTCGGCGATCCGAGACGGACGGGTCGACTTGGGTAGGGGAACAAAGCCGTGCTGCAGCGACCAGCGAAGCAGAACCTGGGCAGGCGTCTTGGCGGTCTAGACAAGGCAGAGCGCGCAGTGTGAGAGGTCGTCAGTCGGTATCGACTCGCTTGAGGAGCAGGTCGGCTTACCTCTGAGGCGACGCGCTGGATGACTGGATCGTCCAGGTACTCTGCTCGACCTATCGGACAGTAGGCCTGGACAGCGATACCGTGCGACCTGCAGAAGTCGACGATGTCGCGGTACTGGCAACGCGGGTGCACCTAGTGAGATCAAACGTCAGCCCAGCCTGATAGTGCTCGAAGGCAGCCGAGCCAGCCGCACCTCGATCTGGTTGACAGCCGGCTTGGGCCCAACCCCAGACGCCAAAAGCTCCTCGAGATGTTTACACCCAAAGTTGGACACGCCGATGTCGACGAGCTTGCCCTCTCGCTTCTTCTCGGCCAAGGCACGATATGATGCGAGCCGCTTCTCTGATCCGGCCAACGGGTCGTGCAGCAGGAAGAGATCGATGAAGGGCGTGTCGAGCCGAGCGAGCGAGGCCTCGACGGCATCGAGCGTCTCCTGGTAGCCTTGCAGCTTGGCAGTGATCTTCGAGGCTGGCAGCGGGTTAAGTCGTCAGCTTTGCGACAGATCATGCACTCGTCGACCGTCACGCACTGATGAAGACGTCTTCTCGCCGCAAGCCGCTCTGACTGATGGCCTGCGCGCGACGAGGTAGCCGACAGCTCGGTCAGCCAACGTCCTGCTGTCCCATTTGTAAGCAAGGGGGTCAATGGGCACGCACCTGTTCGACGAACTCCTCATTGCGGTAGCCGATGGCTGTGTCGATGTGCCGGTAGCCAGCTCGGAAGGCTGCCAGGCACGCCTCGACGCACTCGGTCGGGTCGCGAACCTGATAGGAGCCCAGGCCGAGCGGCGGCAGGGCTGCGCCTAATGGAAGCAGCGGACCAGGTCAGCGCCGGCGTGATGACAGCGACGCTTGGAGCAGTTGAGGAACGCACCCGAAGGCAAGCGGATCGATGACTGAAGAGTGAGCGCTGTGGTCGACATGGACGCGAGCTGGTTGTTGGGGGTGCGGGCAGGCCAGATCGGAGCTGAGCGACGGCACCCAGCGAGGCGACGCAGCCAGGCCCGCTTCCTCCTGACCAGTCAAATACGCAGTCCTATACTAACTCACAGAATACTAGGCTGGTGCTTCGTGCTGTCGGCGACTCTACGAAGTCTCCTTGCCGTTGAAGATGCGGAGGAGGAGGGCCTGACCTGCTGCTGCCTGGTCGAGGCTGCTGCTGCGCCGCTCTGAGCCGGCGAGGTCAAGCCCGTCATCGGTTCCGGCCCTCGCCTTCGTCTTGACAGCCATCGTCACCAGCTCAGTCTGCTCACCTACCTCAACCATGGGCGCGGTCCAGAAGCGAGCGCTCGACGTCCTCTTTCTTGGCTCCGACGCCTTCTCCATCGGCTCGCTGAACGCTCTCCTGGGGCGGCGAGGTGCGTCTGCTCGCGAGCTCGTTGCCTCGTGCCCTTCGCTGACGCCAGGTCCCACGCTGACTCGCCTGCGCAGATCTCTGGAGCAGCCTGCACGTTGTGACACCGTCTAGCAAAGCGATCGGCCGAAAGAAGAAGGACATGTATGAAGGTGCGTCGTTCGAAGGAGCGTCGCCACGAGCATCGAGCTAATCCAGGGCTCGCTCTCGGCATTGCTGCAGCTCCGCTCGCGTCGGTCGCGCTCGATAATGGCCTGGAGACGACGCAGGTTCCCTACGAGAACTTCAAGCAGTGGAAGGTGCGTGCACTGTTGGCCGTGTTCAAGCCCGCGTCATCGTCGCTGACGCTCCGTCTTCGCTCCTCGTTCACGCAGCCGCCCAGACCGTTCGATGCGCTCTCACCGTCGCATGTTCTGGTGACGGCTTCGTTTGGAGCAATCCTCCCCAAGTCGGTCCTCGGTCTCTTCCCGCCGCACCAGACGTTGAACGTCCACCCGTCGCTCCTGCCGCGCTACCGCGGCGCGAGTCCGATCCAGTACGCGCTGCTCAACCGCGACCAGACGACGGGCGTCACCGTCCAGGAGCTCAGCGACCGGGGTGCCGATACGGGCGCCATCTTTGCCCAGGAGGAGTTTGTGAGTGGTTTAGTCAGGGTCTGCTGTCAAAGTTTTGCGCTGACACCGACTTCTGATCAGGATATCCCGCCCAACGCGACGTACGGCAGCTTAGTCGCGCCGCTGGCCGATCTCGGCGGATCGCTGCTTGTCAAGACCCTCGAGACGCTGGCAGACGGAACGGTGCGCCAGCCTGCTCGTAGTGCATGCGCTTCATGTTGGCTTGTGACTGACCAGCCTCTCTTGTACAGGCTGCGCCCAAGATGCAGAGCGCAGACGGTGTCATCAAGGCGCCGAAGATCCGCAAAGAGCTGGCCTCGCTCGACTTTGGCCGGAGCGCTGCCGAGATCGACGCGCTGTATCGCGCGGTCGGACACCAGGTGCGCGCGATGTCCTGATCCGACGCAAGCTTCGCGCACATGCTGACGATGCGTGTCCGACCGACGACCGGCAGCTCGTCCTTCGCGCCGACTTGCCGACCGACCCGCGGCTCGGTCTCCTACTTCACTCGATGACCGCCTCGACAGTCTCGCTGCCGCACCCGCCCGGCTCGTGCGCGTTCGACCCCCAAACGGGCGTACTCGAGATCGCCTGCGGCGGCGGCGGCCACCTGCGCGTGTCCGAAGTCCAGGTCCAGTTCAAGAAGCGTACCGACGCGCGGACTGCCTGGGCCGGCCTGCGCGACCGCAAGCTGGTCGGCCCCGACGGACGCGTTCAGCTCGACGCGGCGCCGCTGCAAAGATGAAGGACGGAGCAACAGCGACGACGCGCTAGCTCGACGCGAGCCCGACCTGGTCGCTTTATGTTCCACGGCCGGGTGCCCCGCCCTCGTACCGACCGCAACGTCGGCTGCCCCTTCCTTCAACCTCGGCAAGTCGGCAAATCGGCAAGTGGCCCGGCGGCGACGCTGCAGACTGCTGCCGCCCGCGCCGCTCGACCTGCCTCTTTGGGCCTGCTCCGCAGAAAAGGGCGCCCTCCACCCGTAACTGCGGTTACGCCGACGGTCTGCCGGGCCCGCGCGAGACGATCTCATGGCCCTGCATGTCCTCGAGCTCGCAAGACGACTGTCAGCGCCTGCAGCTCGATTGCTCGACAGGAAGGGCTTCTCTACATCAGCCGGCTGTCTCATTCCCTGGCAGCGCTGTGCGGGGCAGCTGCTCAAGGGGCCTCCCTCGAAGAGTGGCCTCGCGCGACTGGGGGCCTCACGCCGGCCACCGTAACGTCGTGACGTCTTGGACGGAGCCTCGAGTCCGGACCGAGCAGGCAGGCCGGCGGCGACCCTTCTTCAGCCCAGCGGCCCGACAAGTGTCGACTTCTCTCCCAACCACCACTCGCTTCTCTCCCACCCACTTCACCCTTCCCACCTCATCACCATACTCGCCAGAATGACCGCTCAGTGGACCGCCAAGTTAGTCTGCCGTCGCCTTGCTCTTCCCCTACTCCCCCGCCGGCGGCCTGCTCCGACAGGCCCTGTTTGCCATCTCTCTCCGACGGCCCGCTCCCCTCCGATGTCGCTTCTCGTGCGCATGTCGCTAACCTTTGTGCCCCTCTTACTTGCTCGCAGGACTTTCACCCTTAACACGGGTGCCAAGATGCCCGCCGTCGGACTGTAAGTGTCCAGCCCGTGCTCGAGCGTCGCCCTGGAGTGCGCAAGGCTGATCTTCCCGATCCATCTCCACGGCACCCGTCTCTTTCAGCGGCGTGCGTCCCGTTTTGCCTTCTTTCTGCTGAAGCCTGGCTACGAGAGGACAAAAACTGACTATCCGTGCCCGTCCCTTTCGCTCCTGCAGACATGGCAGTCTGGCCCCAACGAGGTTCGCAAGGCCGTCGCCGCCGCTCTCAAGGTGCGCTCGTCATCTCTCACCCCTCGGCTCTTTCTCGGCCCGTTCCCGCGGCGCGGTGCAAAGCAGCCAACTGATCCCGCGGGCCCCCTCTCCCTCCAGGCCGGCTACCGCCACATCGACACGGCCGCCGCCTACGGCAACGAGGCCGAGGTCGGCCAGGGCATCGTCGACTCGGGCGTCCCCCGTAACGAGATCTGGCTCACGACCAAGCTCAACAACCCCGACCACAAGCGCGTCAAGGAGGCTCTTGAGGACTCGCTCAAGAACCTCGGCACTGACTACGTCGACCTCTACCTGAGTGCGTTCGAGCGGCTCCCCCTCTCGCGACGACCTTTCTCGGGCTGACCGGTTATCCATCGCTGTCTGCAGTGCACTGGCCGTGCTCGTCCGACCCGGCCGACGAGAAGCTCCAGACCGCCTACAAGGACTGGAACTTCATCGACACCTGGAAGGAGATGGAGAAGCTCGATGAGAAGAAGGCCCGCAACCTCGGCATCTCCAACTTCGACACCGTCAACCTCGACAAGCTCCTGCCTGAGGCGACCAAGGTCCCCGCTGTCAACCAGATTGAGCTCCACCCCAACAACCCGACGCCCAAGCTCCTCAAGTACCTCGAGGACAAGAAGATCCACGCGACCGCTTACTCGTGCCTCGGCTCGACCAACTCGCCCCTCGCCTCGGACCAGGTGATCGCCGACATCGCCAAGAAGCACAACACGACGACCCAGGCCGTCCTCCTCGTCTGGGGCCTCCAGCGCGGCACCTCGGTCATCCCCAAGTCGGTTACGCCCTCGCGCATCGAGGCCAACTGGACCTCGCTCGACGGCCTCAAGCTCTCGGACGAGGAGATGGAGACCCTCTCGACCCGCCCGGACCGCTTCAAGGTCTGCGGCGACTCGTGGCTCGGCCCCGGAAACGAGGTCTTCCACGTCCAGGAGTAAAAAGAGCGGCCCCCTCTCCCTTCGTCTGCGACTGCTTCTGGGCCTTCCATCCATCCCTGCTGTATCAATCCTTACGATGCCATGAGCCTGCGTCTGATCCCGCGTCCTCTCTGGCAGCCTGTTGGCCTATTGGAGGAGAACCGGGCAAAGCGGCCGAGACGACGCAGTTGTCGGAGATGGGCGGTGCGCGACTGCTTTGGCTCGAGTTGCTAATGCGCGTATGGCGAAAGCACTGCCCATCCATATGTCTAGAAGGCTCGTCTCCGTCTCGAGACGACTCGGCGTCCCCCTCAGAATGCGACACCGGCGGCAATGAGTACAGCCGTGCCCGCGAGAGCGATGGCTAAGGGCGTACCGAAAGCAGCGAAGCCGGCCTGTTGGCCAGCAAGTCTCGAGGGTGAGCAAAACGCCAGCGGGCGTGCATCTGAAGGACGGCACTGACCGAGCCAGCGGATTCGGGAGCGACAGAGTCTGAGGCTGGCTTGGGCGGACCCATCTCCAGGCAGCCGGCGGTCGTGTTCGGAGCAATGGCGAAGCGACCTGAGCTCCTGTCCAAGGTGGTGTTGAACACGAAGATTTCCCACCTGGGCTGGTTTGTGCTCGGGAGGAGGTAGTCGCAGAAGGTCATGAGCTCGACGGGGGAGGCGCTGGAGTTGATCATCATCTGGTCGGCGACGTAGGCGCCGGGAGGAGAGTTTGCCCGGCCGAGGAACTGGCCCGTCATGCTGTCTCCGCTGGTCGTGACGCCCTCACCGCCTACCAGCCGGGGGAACGAAGTCAGGAGGCTGAGCCAGGTACACGAATTGCCCGGCGCACGACGCACGGATGATGACCGAGAAGGAGGCAGGATCCCCGGGCTCGGTCGTCCAGGAGAGGACGCCGCCAGTCGAGGTCCAGTTCTGAGGCGGGTCGATGATGAAGGCCGCGGCTGACGTCGTAAGGATGGCGACGGCCGGCAGGAGGCTGAAGAGACGCATGATTGGCACTGATGTCGAGTCTTCGGGATGTGTGGGTTGATGGTTGAGTTGAGAGAGGGGACGAGCGAGCAAGCGCCCGACGCTCGCTTTCGAGGGGCCGGTCAGGCGACGGAGCCGGTCTCGCTCGCTTGGCACGGAGTCCCACGCGGGTCGCGTCGGCCGAATATGAAACGAACGGCGCGGAAGAAAGGGGGCGACCAACGAGGGCAGAAGACGGCCCGCTCTCTGTCCGTCAGACGAGTCGTTGAGCTTCTCGTGCGCGTCTGTGAGCCTGACTGAGTGACTTCCGCCATTGATCGCGTTCAGGCGGCGACCGCCTTTGCCCGCCGGACAAACTCGTGGCAGCGCTCCTCTACCTTCTCGCCATCCTCGCCCTCGACGCCGCTGCTGACGTCGACGCACCACGGCTGGACCCCGCTCACGGCCCTCTCAACGTTGTCTGGGGTCAAGCCGCCGGCAAGGAGGAGCGGGAAACCGCCCTCGACGCCCTGGACGATGTCGCGCGCGATCGACCAGTCAAAGGCTGCGCCCTGGCCGCCGCTGCCGGCCGCTCCACTGCCGGCGTCGAGGAGGACAAACGAGTTGAGCTTCGGCCGACCGACGTCCGAGGGCGTGATCGAGCCATCGGCGGGCGAGACGTGGCAGACGCGGATGACCGGGACGGGGATGAAGGTGGCCCACTCGGCCGGCTCCTGGCCGTGGAGCTGGACGAGGTCGAGCCCGACCTCGCGGACGACGTGCAGGATCTCGGCCAGCGGCTGGTTCTGGAAGACGCCGACGAGAAGCGGCAGCCGGCCCGAGGCGAGCTGGTTGGCGTGGTGGGCGAACCAGCCCTTAACGGCACCGACATCCGAGGCAGCCTCGTACGGCTTGGGTGGGCTGGCGAACCGGGCCTCGCGGACGAGCGCAGAGATGGACGAGGCGACCGGGAGCGAGACGCAGCGCTTCGACTTGGGGACGAAGATGAGGCCAAGGAGGTCGGCGCCGGCGGCGAGCGCGCGCGAGGCCGAGAGGGCTGAGCGGATGCCGCAGATCTTGACGAGCGGCTGCTTGCGCGGGCTGGCAACAAACGGCTTGGCCGGCGAGGTCGGCGACTGGCTCGCCGAGTCCGTTGATGCTGACGAGCTCGAGGCGGGCAGGCCAAGCAGCTCCTCGATGAAGATCCGGGGCTCCTTTGCGCGCATCAGGCTCTCGCCGACGAGCAGACCCTGGACACCCTCCTTGAGGTAGCCCTCTACGCTTTCGCGGCCGGTGATGCCGCTGAGGGCGACGAGGACCGTCTGGCCGCCCTCCTTGCGAAGCGCCTCGTTGACACGGGACGTCGTCGACATGTCGACCTCAAAGTCGTGCAGGTTGCGGTTGTTGACGCCGATAAGCTTTGCGCCGAGCTCGAGCGCGCGCGTCAGCTCGGCCGGGTTGTTGACCTCGACGAGCGGCTCCATGCCGAGCGCGACCGAGTGGGCGTAGAGCTCCTTGAGCAGCGGCGGGTCGAGCATGGCGACGATGAGGAGGACGGTGTCGGCGCCGTAAAGTCGGGCTTCGTCGATCTGGTAGGGCGCGAGAATAAAGTCCTTGCGAAGGACGGCCGGCCGATCGGGCAGCTCGCCGAGCGCGAGCCGGACCTCGAGCATGTCGAGCAGCGAGCCCTTGAACCACTTTGGCTCGGTCAGGACCGAGATGACGCTCGCGCCGGCGCGAGCATACTTGAGCGCCTGCTCGGGGGCGTTGGTGTCGGGCGCGATCGAGCCTTTGCTCGGGCTTGCCCGCTTGACCTCGGCGAGGATCGCCGGCAGCGGCGCCGTCTGGAGCAGCCGGGGCAGGACCTGGATGAGCGGTGGCGCGAGGTTGAGCGAGAGGTGTTTCTGGAGCTGGGCCGGCGTCGTAGACAGATGTGATGACACGGCCGAAACATCGAGCAGCCGCTGGGCGTGGATCTGGGTCAGGATCGTCGGCAGGCTCTCCTTCGACGGCCCGGCCTTCGGTGCCGCGTTCTGTCCCTGCTGCTCAGCCGCCGGACCGCGCGAGTTGGACGGCGTCGCGGCCGTCGCCGACTGGAGGGAAGCCGGGACAGGCTCGCCGTGGACCTCCTTGTCGACCCTCTCGACGAGCTTGGGAACCTCGCCCTCGCGCTCCTGGTTGACGCCGAACTCGGGGCAGTCGGTCCAGCGGCCGCCGTGGAAGTTGAGGAAGTTGCCCATGAGCTCGAGCCCACCCTCGGAGAGGACCGACTCGGGGTGGTACTGGACGGCCTCGGCGGTGAACTCGCGGTGGCGGACGCCCTGGATGCAGCCCGACTCGGACGTCGCCGTCACCTGGAGGACGGGCGGGAGCGATACGACGTCGGCCGCGAGCGAGTGATAGCGCGTCGAGCGGAGGGCCTGGGGCAGGCCGTGGAAGAGCCCCCGGCCGTCGTGCGTGACGAGCGAGGTCTTGCCGTGGACAATCTCGCCGGCGAATCCAATCTGGGCGGCGCGGTGCGGGCATGGGAGGGTGAGTCAGACCGCGGGCTGGGCTGGCGACCGAAGGGAGCAGACGCACCTCGCCACCAAGCTCGTCAACAAGGCATTGGAGGCCCATGCAAACGCCGAGAATGGGCAGCTAGCGTCGGAAAGGGTTGCGGGACGGAGTTCTTGTCAGCCCTGGACGGGAGTGCTTGAGCGCTGGCTAGCGGGCACGCCCGAAGGCGCAGCTCCAACAAGCGGACGCACCTTGCCGAGACCCCAGCGGATAACCGGGCGCGAGATGCCCGAGTCGTTCCGCGGGTGGCCCGGTCCGGGCGAGATGACGATGTTCTTTAGGATGCCGGCGTTGAAGTACGTCTGCCCGAGCGCGAGAGGGAGGAGGAGGAAGGTACCCGGCCTTGTCCGTCAGCCCGGACTGAGCGGACGAGCGGGTCGACGGAGTAGGCTGCTCGGGGTGTGGAGGCACGCACCTCGACCTCCTCGATCGTAATCTCATCATTGCGGACGACGCGGACGTTGGCGCCGAGCTGCTCGAGGTACTGGTAGAGGTTGTGCGTGAACGAGTCGTAGTTGTCGATCATGAGCGTGAACCTGGACCGAGGGCAGGAGATGAGGGCGGCCAAGTCAGCGGCCAGGTCGCCCGAGAGAATGTCAGTTCGTCCGAGTGCCGCTCCGAACTCACTGCTTGGGCCCGACGGCCGAGGAGGTGCTGGACGCCATCCTGACAGGAGATGTAACAGGAGATGAGGACGAAGGTGAGGGTGGCTGTCGGTCGTCGGAGGGGAAGGGCAGCCGTACTTTTGGGCGACGCTCGTACCTGCTGCCGCTTGACTCCGCCCGCCCGCTCGATCGGCCGCTTTAGCAGCAGGCGGCCGCAGGGGCATGATGGGCCTCGTCGCTGCTCCGAATCGACAGGGCAACCGCCGACACCAACCTCGACTCGCCAGCCCTATACCCTCGCGCCCTCTCTCCCCGCTGGATCGGTCCGGTCCAGTCTCCTAAGCCGTTCCGTCTAAATCCAGGCGGTGCAGCGAAGGGCGTTCCGTTTTCCCCGACGCTCGCTCCTCTCACTCGGCCGCTCTCGCCGCGTCGCCCATCGGCCCACCTCTGGCTCTTCGATCTCCACTCGGGCCCGACCTCTCGACGGCGAACGGAGACGATGGCCGGCCTCACTGTCGCTGCCGGAGGACCGTCTTGCATGCTGGCCTCGCTCAGCCGGGCGGTGCCTGCCGTCGCCCGCTCTTCGTGGCCTACACGTTGGTCCCTCTCCGCGCCGTCTTTCTACGCCCAGTGGGCAGACTCGAAAGGATGACGCTCACGCCGCCGCCTTGCCCCCTTGCTGTGCTCCCTCGCTCGCAGCCTCGACATCTAGGTCATTGCTAGCTCTAGCTCAGACGCCGCCGAGCTCGTCGAGGTCGTACAGCTCAATGACGTCCGGCATCGCCTGGGCGTCGGCGCGGTGGCCAACGACGCCCTCAATAGCCGCGTCGTCGCCGGCTGCCCCTTCCGCCATCCTCGCAGCCGTCGCTCGTCGCCGGCTACACTCTGGCCCTGTCCTCCGCCAGGCTCCTCCTCCTCCTGCCTCGCCTACTCCCTCCTCGGCGCCTGCCGCCCCGCCCGCCGACCCCGTGCCGCAACCGCCATCCTCGAGCCCGCAGGAGAAGAAGAAGCTGGCGTCGCTGATCCCGACCAAGGAGACGACGTCGTCAATCCGCAAGCTGCTCGAGCTCGCCCGGCCCGAGCGCCAGACCATCATCTGGGCGATTGGGCTCCTAATCGTCAGCAGTACCATCAGCATGAGCGTGCCGCTCACCATCGGCAAGCTCATCGACTTCTTCGCGTCGTCGGATAGCGTGCGTGCTCTTTTGCCTTCCACCCGTAGAACGCGCGCTTTGACTCACCGAGCCCTTTGCCCGACACAGGAGCGCTTCCTTGGCCTCTCCTTCCCCGTTGCCGCCGCCGTTCTGACGTCCTTCTTCATCCTCGGCGCGGCCTGCAACGCCGCCCGGGCCTACCTGATGCGCCTCTCGGGCCAGCGCATCATCGCCCGGGTCCGCAAGGATGCCTACCGCAACGTCCTCCGCCAGGAGGTCGAGTTTGCCGATAAGGGTGCGGGCGACATTCTCAGTCGGCTTGGCAGTGACACGACCATCGTCGGCGAGAGTGTCACCAACAACCTTAGCGATGGTCTGCGCGCGCTCATCAGCGCCATCGTCGGAGGTGCGCCGTCCCCTTGCGCCCGGAAGAGTCTGTCCTTTACGAGGCTCATAGCTGACTCTTGCTTCCTCTGCAGTCGGCGCGATGGTTTACATCTCGACGAAGCTGACGATGGTCATGCTGGCCGTCGTCCCACCCGTCTCCCTCGGCGCCGTCTTCTACGGCCGCTACCTGCGTAACCTCTCGAAGCAGACGCAGGACGCCTTGGGCGACATGACCAAAGTTGCCGAGGAGAAGCTGTCGGCCTTCCGGACCTTGACGGCCTTCAACTCGCAGTGCGTACCCTTTTGCCGTCTCGACCTGCTTAGCTCTCGATCTAACGTCTTCGCTTTGGCCGCGCTGCCCAGGCCGATGGAAGTCGCGAGCTTCTCGCAGAAGGTCGACGTCGTCCTCAACCTCGCCCGCAAGGAGGCGATGGCAAGCGGCATCTTCTTTGGCGGGACTGGCTTGACGGGCAACCTGACGATGCTCTGCCTGCTCGGCTACGGCGGCCACCTCGTCAGCCTGGGCGAGATCAGCGTCGGCAGCCTGACGTCGCTGCTCATCTACACCGGGTGAGTCGGCCTGCGTCATTGCTTGTTCGACATCTGCGTTCGGTCGCCGCTTAGACTGACCTCGATCCTTGCGCGTCTTGGCAGCTATGTCGGCGGCTCCGTCTCGGGTCTGACCGGCTTCTTCACCGGTCTGATGAAGGGCGTCGGTGCGGGCACCCGCGTCTTCGAGCTTCTTGACCGCGTGCCGACCATTTCGGCGACCGCGGGCGAGGTCCTCAACAAGAACCGCAATGGCGACATCGTCTTCCACGGCACGACGTTTGCGTACCCGTCTCGGCCCGGAGTCAAGGTCCTCAACGAGGTCGACCTCAAGATTGAGCGCGGCACGAGCGTCGCCATCGTGTACGTCCGCTCGCACTTCATCTCCGATCTCAGGGCCGAAGCTGACACCTGTGTGCGCGACCTCAGCGGCCCGAGTGGCTCTGGCAAGAGTTCGTTCCACGGCCTCCTCCTGCGCTACTACGATCCGGACCAAGGCTACATCACCTTTGACGGTGACGACATCCGGTCGTTCACGACCGAGTCGTGGCGCGATAAGCTCGGCATTGTCCCCCAAGACCCGCCGCTCTTCACCGGCACTGTCTTTGAAAACATCGCCTACGGCACGCCGGCCGCGACCGAGGAGGACGTCATCCGGGCTGCTCGCTCGGCCAACTGCGAGTTCGTCTTTGACCTGCCGGAGGGGCTCCAGACGATGGTCGGCAAGGCTAGCCTGAGCGGCGGTCAGAAGCAGCGCAGTGCGTCACTCTCTCCGCCACCCCCTTTCGTCAGGCACGTTTGTTACTGACCCTTGCTCCCCGGCGTCCTCAGTTGCCATCGCCCGGGCGCTCGTGCGCAACCCGAGCGTGCTCCTCCTCGATGAGGCGACTTCTGCGCTCGACAGCGGGGCCGAGAGTCAGGTCAACCAGGCCATTTCGACGATTCTTGCCCAGAAGAACATCACCGTCATCCTCGTCGCCCACCGGCTGAGCTCGATTGCCCAGGCCGAGACCGTCATCGTCCTCGAGAACGGCCGGGTGACCGAGCAGGGCCTCTATGCCGACCTCGTACGTGTCGCCCACCCAGACCCTCTGAAGTGCCTCGCCCCTTGCTGACCATGCGCTCATCTTCCGCAGTCGACGAGCGAGAACTCGCGCTTCCGGCACTTGATGGCCGCTCAGCTCGCGCTCGAGAGTCGCAAGAGCTCGGCGCCGGCGGCCTCGCTGCCTGTTGAGGACGCGTCGGCGTCAGAGGAGGCGACGGCTGCTGCCGAGCGCGAGGAGGCCGAGGTTCTCGAGGAGAGCGCCGACGAGATTGAGCGCGGTACACGGGCGGTCGGAGGCGTATAGCCATGGCCTTGGAACGAAAGCTGCTGTTCGAAATGCGTCTTGCGAGTGACCTCCCGTGTTCGTCGTCGCTGGCGCACCAGCTTCCGCGGTCGCTCTTGTCGCGCCGTCCGCACACCTCGTCGCGCTCCCTTCGCCCGTCAGCAAGCCCACCCCGCCCTCCATCTTGCGCCCATCGTTCCGTCTCGTAGTCAGGAGAGGCTCAATCGTCGAAACCGCCATCTGCCTCGCTCCGGACAAGCAGTTCGACCGCAGACGCGAGACCTCCACGGCCGGACCGCCGCCCGTCTTCAGCAGCAGCAGTCCCTACGCGCCGTCCGCGATCCTCTCCATCAAGCGCTGCCGGCTGCCTCGACCTGGGCCGCACACACGAGCGCTCGTCTCATTTCATAGCATCGCCCTGCCTGGTTTGGCACGCCCGCCGCTCAACCCTGCGCGGCCGACATGACGGAGACGCCGACACCTACCACCTCGATGGCGCCTCCGCCGCCAGCAGCAGCAGCCTCGTCCCCGGTAGGGGCCCAGCTGGCGCCCTCGTCCACGGGGACGTCGCCCGTCTTCATCGGCCGGCAGTCTCGGCCAGAGGTCGCGACCGTCCCCAGCTCGCCAGTGACTGCTGCCAGCCCGACTGCCGCGAAGGTGGCAGCCAGCGCCGTCGGACGCGTCTCTCCCGCTGTGACCCCTGTCGGTCAGAGTGGTCCCAGCCAGCAGCGGCCTCCTCCTCCCGCCGCTGCCGTCGCTGCCGCTACACCCGCACCATCGCTCGGCTCGTCGTCGCTGCTCGCCCCGATATCGTCTTCCTCTTTCATGATGGCAGTGGGCGACGTCGCCCGAGCGCGCTCAGCCCAGGCCGCGGCTCAGGCAAAGGCGGCAGGTCGGCCGATGTCGTCGCCCAGCTCGCCTGCGAGCGACTCGCGTCCGAAGCCGGCTAAGCCGGTCGGCGATCTTCTCCGCGCCATAGCCTCCCCGTCGAGCGAGACCTCCCCGGCAAAGGTCACACGGGTCGAGAGTAAGTTCTCGTAAACTTCGCGTTGAACGTGGAGGGAAGCTGATGTCTTCGCCTGCGTTCAGCCTCACTTGCGTCACAGGCGCCCGTCCCGCCGGTCTCGGAGGCGTTGCACGTCGCGCCGACGTCGGTACCGGTCACCCCTTCACTGGCTACTCCCGCTCTTGCTGTCAAGTCGCCTCGGGACGTGCTCGCCGAGCCTCTTGCATCTCCTGCGGCGTCCGCTGCTCCGAAGCTTCAGGCATCCCTCGATCCTTCGCCGTCTGCGCCAACCTCAGGGCCCGTTTCGTCGGTTGAGGTCCCAACACTGGCGGCACCGGCGTCGACCCCCATGCCAGCCGTCGCGCCGCCAATCTCCACCTCCTCGGTTACGACGGAGTCCTCGGTCGCGGCTCCGACGCCCGTGTCGACGCCAGCCGAAGCTGAAGCCCGCAAAGTATCGCCGCCGCTCGAGGCGTCAGGGTCCGTCGCGACCGCACCCAACTCTTCAACCTCGGACGCTAGTCGGGCGCAGGACGTTTCTCTGCCCATGCGCATCACGCTCAAGGTGCCTCTTCCGGAACCTACGCCGCCAAAGAAGCCCAAGGCTGCCGCGCCCCGCCGGTCGGTTTCGATCGTGCCCGTTCGCGCGGAGATCTACAATCTGCCGTCGGACGACGACGAAGACATGATCGAGTGCGAGCCCGACCCGGAGGACATCAAGCCTATCATCCCGAAGCGACCCGAGCCGGCGGCACCCGTCGCCAAGGCGACCAAGGCCTCCTCAAAGGTCGACCGGCAGGCCGACGAGGAGCGCGAGCGCAAGCGGCGCAAGAAGGAGAAGCTCGACGAGGAGCGCGATGAGAGTCGCCGGAAGGAGGCCCGGCGCAAGGCCAAGGAGGAGGAGAAGGAGCGCCAGCGCGAAAAGGAGCGCGAGGGCAAACGGGCGGCACTCGCGGCTTGGAAAAAGCCGGTCGAGGCTGGTCCATCCAAGACGACCAGCAGCTCCAAGTCGCTGGGGTCGTCGAAGGACGCTCGACCGGCCCAGTCGCCCAGCAAGCCGTCGTCAACCGCCTCGCAGCCATCCAAAGCGCCTGCCCAACAGTCGATCTTTACCAAGAAGCCGGCCCCGGTCGCGCTGGCGCCGCGCAAGCCGCCAGTGGAGACGCCCCTGTTTTTACGGGCGACGCCTGGCCCCAGCATCGATCTCACTGGCGATGACTCGTCGCCCGCTCCAAACGCAAAGCCCCCGGCTTCGCTCAAGCGTCCCGCCCGGGTGTCGTCGCCGATCGAAGAGGAGCCGGCCGCCAAGCGGCCCGCCACGTCCGGCCGGCAGCCCGCTTCTGACAAGCAAACGAGTCAGCTGTCGAGCAGCATCTTCTCGTTTCTCGATAAGGGCGATGTCGAACCGGTCGTTCGGGACGAGCGTCCGCTCGACGAGCGTCGCGAGAAGGCTAAGGATAAGGCCTTCATCACGATCAGCGACGACGAGGACGAGTCGGCAGATGAGGCGCCGATCCGGCCAAAGTTCTACGGCGACTCGTCGGCCCACCTCTCCTCACCGGAGAGGCCTGCCGCCGCCGACACGGCCATGGACATCGACGAAGCGCCGACGCCCGCCGGGCAGCCGAGTAGGGCGTCTCTAACGGACTCTCGGAGCCGAGAAGCCAGCGTTGGGCCGCTTCCGCCAAGCAACATGAGGACTGTCGTTCCCGTCGAGGTCAAGACCGAGAACGACATGCCGGCGATTGACGCCAAGGTCGTCACCCAGATGCACAAGGGCCGAGGTAAGCTTTCCTCGTCGCAGCGAAGCCTGTCGAGCTAAGCGACTGACCTTGCTCTCCTTGCGGGCGCACAGAGCTCTCCTTCAAGAAGGGTCCCGACGGCTTCTTCAACTGCACAATCTGCCGTGCCTACACTAAGCCGCACCCTATCCTTTTCAAGATCCACCTCGTCCGATGCGCCGCCGAGTTCGAGGACTACCCGACCGACACGTCTGACTCGGAGGCCGAGTCGGACACGTCGTATGTCTCGGCGGCCAAGCCCAGCGGCAAGGGCAAGGCCGTCGAGATGTCCGACAGCGATGACGCCGGCTCTGGCTTCGGTCTCGGCTCGGACGACGGCAGCAAGCGCGAGCAGGCCAAGAAGGACAAGACGGCGGAGCGGGCTGCCCGCAAGGAGAAACTTGCCGCCAAGAACGCGACCCGGAAGGAGAAGCGTGAGGCCAAGAAGCAGCGGCGCGACCTCAAGGACAAAGACGGTCCGAAAGAGAAGAAGCCAAAGATCCGGAAGGAGAACCGCAAGATTCCGTCGCTCGCGCGACCGTCGGGTGGTCCGCCGAGCAGCAGCGGAGCCGGGTCTGCTCGGGTCAAGAAGCAGCGGCCTGCCGACAGCGACGACGAGGTCGAGCACATCGACGTCAAGCCGCTGGGCGGCACGAAGCGCCAGCAGCCGTTCGCGCGCTCGGCCGCCGTCACCCTCGACCAGGAGCACCTCGTCGTCGACTCGGATGACTCGCAGTCGGATGAGGACGACGACACCATCGTCGTCTTGGTTCGAGGCTCGGGTACGTCGTGTCGCGTCGCTCCTGCGATGCGACGAGCTTGGCTGACCGCATTGCGTGCCCCTTTTGTTTCCTTACGACCACAGTTGTCCACGTCAAGCCGATGCCCGACGGCCGCTACTCGTGTCCGGCATGCAACAACTACAAATGCAAGAACCCAGGCTACCTCAAGGAGCATGTCCTGCGCTGCAAGCGCGCCGTCATCGTTCCTGGCACCAATCCGACGGCCCCCGATCCGGCTTTGATGGCAGCTTCCCGCGCACGCTCGCCTTCGGTCGCGGCGCCGCCCCAGCTAGTGCGGACCAAGACCGTCAAGAATCGCAACTCGCCGGCCCCAACTACCGCGCTGCCGAGCTTCCGCAAGAAGACAGTCGCCTTCACTGAGCAGCTGTACTCGACAGGCCCGTCCAACCGGGCAGGTCCGTCGCGTCTCGCCGACCTTTCCTACCAGGAGCGTGTCGCTGCGGCCTTCATGTCGGACGGGGTCCACCAGGCCCCGCCGCACATGGCGCACGAGGACGAATACGCGGACAATGGCTTTGACGCGGGTCGCTACTCTCCCCCGGCAGACCAGCGCTTCTCACCCCCGCCCCGGACATCGGCCGCCAACCTCGAACCGCTGTCGCGCTCGGGCGCGGCGTACGGCTTCTACTCGGACGCAATCCGGTCAGAATACGACCGCAGGCGAGCGTCGCCCTCGCCGCCGCGCTCGCCACCGCCGAGCGGACTCCCCGACGACGGCTCGCAGCGCAGCGACCATCCCTCGCCGGGCGTTCTCGTTCACACGCTGGCCAACCTGATGCACCCGATCATGCCAAAGCCGCCGCCGATGGCGCTCATGCAAGACATCCCGCTCCTGCTCGAGCTGCTGCGCAAGTGGCAGGCCGTCATCATATCGGACGCCCGCAAAGGCTTCGAGAACGGCGTCGCCAACGCGCACGAGGGCCAGGTGCTCCGTCGGGCGTGGTCATCTATGATGCAGGCGAGCCCGGTCGAGACTCGCTACAGCACCTGGCAGGACAACGCGATGCGACTCTGGGTCTGTCCCTCCTGTTTGCGTTTCTCAGCGTCGCCGGACCCATCTCGCTGACCCGCCGACTACCCGCAGCACCTCCAATCGCAACTGACGGACCATGTCGAGAAGCCGTCCATCTTCCGCGACCTCGTCTCGTGCTACTTTGACTTCAAAAACCGGCCGACCCTTTGGGACTCGGGCCGCAGCGAGCAGAAGCACATCGCTCATCTTGGCATGGCCTGCCACAACCTGTTGCGGTCGGTCGCCGATGCCATCAAGGTCTACAAAGGCCCGAACCACCTTTCGGGCAAGTGGCTCGAGAACGCCAACATCTCGGTGGCAACGCCGGTCCACTGTGCGTGCCGATCTCCCTGCAAAATCAAGGCATACGATCGCAGACGCTGACGATTGTCCTGACGCCCCCCTTACAGTGGATCTGAACCACGCCTCGTGGGAGGATATCTCTCGCGACATGCTCGACTGGGCCGAAAACATCCTCAAGTGCTACCAGGACCTGCTCGACGTCGAGAAGAAGTCGCGCGAGGTTGCCGACGCCAGAGCCAAGGCTGAGATCGAGCACCGGGCTCGGCTCGCCGCCTACGCCCAAGGCCATAGCGCACGCTAGGCCGACAACCCTCATGCTTTCTTGCTCCTTGTGAAGAGCCCTTCTTGCCCTCCTTACGGCCACCTTCGCTTCTGCTCCCCTTCGCTTCACGACCACCCACCCTTGCATGTGATGCCCACCATCTCCGTCTCCCTCATCGGCGCGCAAAAATGCAAAAGGTCCGTGTGCGTCGATACAACAGGCCAAAACGGTAAGCAGATTGAGTACAAGGTCAGGAATGGGAAGAGGAGGGTTGTTGCTGTGTCGATTAGACGAGAAGCAATTGAGCAGGAGAGAGCTAGAGAACGACGGGACTGAAGCGCCCAGTCGTCAGAGCCCGCCTAACGTTTGCAACGCGTTCTCGAGCAGCTGTCGTCGGAGCTCGTCTTCATCGCCGCCGCCGGTGTCGCCGTGGTCGGCGGCCGAGTGGAGGAGGTCGCCCACAAAGTCGCGGTCCCAGCCGGCGCGCTCGACAAGGGCTGCCTTCTGCGCCGGTCCGAGGTACGGCGTCGCCGTTATCATCATCAGGGCCTGCTCGGTCAGATGACCGTCGTCGTCGTTGGCCAAGGCGGCAGCAGTCTGGGCGGTCGCTTCGTGCTCAAACTCGGGGTCGACCTCGTGCAAGGGAGGCGGCGGATCTGAAGGAGGTGGTGCGGATGGGCCTTGCTGCTGCGAGTCGGTATGGTCCGAACTACTGCGGCCGCCGCCAAAGTCGTTCGAGTCTCGTCTGCAAGCGTGGTCGACCTCCTCGTCCGGCCGCGCGAGACCATTCGTCGAGCCCGAGTCGGTCCCCAACAACGACGAGGATGACGGTCGCAGTCCAGGTGGCAGCGCCGCGAGCACCTGCTCGCCGATCTCTACCCCGCGCCGGACGAGCGTTAGGAGCTCGCGCAGCTGGCTCTGGATGTCGGCGAGCGTCCGGGCGGTATCGAAGGCGCTCAGGGCCGGGTCGAGATTGGCCAGCTGCTGCTGGACGCCAGCGACGATGTGGCTGGCACCGCTCCCTACCGGCCCCGGCCCGCTGGCAAGAGGCGGGGCCTGATGTGAGGAGGGGATGGAGGACGTGCTCGACGACGGGCCAAAGTAGGGGCGCTTGATTGGCGGCCCGATGCCGCTGACACCGAGCGCGGCCGCGTTGGCGAGCGAGGTCGTCGAGACGGCTGCATAGGCCCGCTTGTTGTTCGCTGCAAGCGCGGGCTGCTGTAGCTGTTGCTGACTACCTCCTGGGGCCGAGGAGGACGCGCCGGCCATCGAGTGTTGGTAGCTCTGCCGAGAGGAGATGGCAGGGTGATGGACGATCAGTAGCCCCTTCGACATGGCAGACGCAGAGTCTGCCTGCACGCACCTCGTCGAGCACTGAGCCGAGCAACCCGCCAGTGCCGTCCTCGTTCCCACCGACGTCGTCGACGCGCATGAAGCTCTCTTCCATCCCGCCCATCCCTAGGCCGGCGAGATGGTCGCCAAACGACCCACCGTTCACTCCGCCCGCGGCTGCTGCAGTCGGTGAGCCCTCGTGGGTGTGCACCTGCGAGTGCGGGTGGCTGAAGGGCTGATCGTGGACGTGCAGGAGCTGCTGACCGAGCTGGGCTTGCCGGCGGTAGCCGACGAGCTCTTCAAATTCGATAAAGAGCGGAAACGAGTGCGACTTGTAGCGGGCCGCAAAGGGGTTGACCTGGCGAGCGAGCGAGCGGAAGCGGGCGCTTAGCATGCGTGCCGCATCGGGACACTGCGAAGAGGGAGCGCGCACCTCGATCTGCTTGGTCCAGGCGTCGGCCGAGGCGTGGAAGCGCTGCTCGGCCTCGCTCCAGTGAAAGTCAGGGTGCATCATGAGCTCCTTGAAGGGCTGGTAGAGCGTGCGGATCATCTGAGATAGGCGTGCGAGACGCCGGCCGATCAGTCAACCGGTCGACCAGAGACGGGAGAGCAGCATCCAAGTAGGAGGACGCACGAGCTTGTACCGGTCCTTGCACGGCTGGACGTCCTTCTTCTGGCCCTGGAGCGTCGTTTCCTGGACGGCCTCGACGACGCGCTCCCAGCTCGAGGCCAGGAAGCCGTGCTCCGTCTCGTGCCCGAGCCGCTTCTCGGTGAGCAGGACGCGGACCATCGCAGCGTCGTCGGCGGCGAACCAGCGCGTTGGCGGAGCTCGCTTCTTCTTGCCGCCGCCACCGGTGCTACTGCTGCTGGCGCCGGCGCCTCCGGAGGCGCTGCTAGTGCCGACGCCGTTGGCCGAGGAGCTGATGTTGACGCTGCTGCTGCCGTCGTGTTCGGACGGCCCGCCGGTCGGGTGGCTTTGGTGAGGAGGCGCGAGCGAAGGGCCCTGGAGGATTGGGTCGATGTGCAGCACATGCTGGTGCTGCTGTAGTGGTTGCTGCTGTGGATGCTGCGATTGGAGCTGCGTCTGAGGCGGGATGCGGTACTGGTGGTAGACCGGCTGCGACGGCTGCTGCTGCTGCTGCGGCTGTTGGAAGGCCGAATGCTGCATCGGCTGACCCGCCGACGGACCGAGATGGCCGACCTGCTGCGATGAGCCGACGGCCGACGGGCCTCCTAGACCGCCTGCAGGGCCTGATGAGGTTGCAGCTCGCGGGATCGAGGCGTAAACCTGGGATGCTGTCTGAGGCGGCGCTGGGCCCGTGTCGAGCTTCTGCTGTTGCTGCTGGAGATGGCCACCGGCGAGGTGCTGCTGCTGCTGCTGCTGTTGCGGCTGGTATCGCGGAGCTTGCTGCTGCTGCGGCTGCTGGAACTGTTGTTGCTGCTGCTGGTCGGCCATCGCGTGCGCTGCGCGTCGGTCGTCTCTCTCGCTCGTCTGGCCGGTTGGGCCGTGGTAGAGCCGGTTCGTCGGGCGGGCGGAGGCGGCGGGCGCGGGCGCGGCGTGTGGCGGCCGGCCGAGGCACCGCCGCCGACGCCCGCGTGACCCCTTTTTCCCAGCCTGCGCCCCCGGCCGGTGAGCCCAGCGTGCGTGACAACCTGCTCGACGACGACCCTCCTCCCAACTACCATAACCTCGACCATCGACCCCGCTCCCCTTTGCGACTCGACTGACGAAGGAGCGACGTCCCTGCCCCAGCAAGCGGGTGCGGCGAGCGGGTGTGTCTCGGCACCCGGCAGAGACGTCGCTCCCTGCCAACATTTTGTGCGTACCCTCCGCTGCCTCCCTCCCCTTCCAACCTCCTACTCCCCCACCCCTGCTCTCCCAACGCATGATTGATTGCGGCATTTGGAATCAGGTTCTCCCGTCGGCTTCTTGTTTCATCCTCCTAGAGGGGACGGCAGGAGGCGGGCGGGTGGCCGATGCTTTCAACATCGCTCTACCTTATAAATTATATCTGATCCCCCCTCCACCCAATCCTTCCTCCGACTCGCCCTCTTGCTTCCTCGCACGAACTGCTTGCTGACACCTCTCTACTCTCTTTGTTCCTCGTAGGAATCTTGCCTTGCGTTTTGTGTGCTGACTGACGGCCGAGCCCGGGCTTACTTGGACCGGATCCGCCGACGCGCCTCCAGCAGCTCGCCGTCTGTCCGTCGCCTGATTCCCCCCTCGCCCTCGACCGCACTCCTCGACTTGCCTGCTGCTCGTTCGAGCGACGCCCTCCGAGCAGCGTGTCGTTTCGGCGAGGCCCGACCGATCTTTTCGCTCGCTCCGGTGCCCCATCGCCCGCCTTGCCTCTCAGGTTCGTCATCCTCTCTTCCTCCTTCGACCACACCCTCCCATTCATCCCTTCCTTCCGACCCGACGATGTATCAGCCTCACAGCTGCACAAAACATGTTAGACGTCTTACAGTGGCTTTCAACCACACGTATGCCGAGACCAAATCCTTTACTGAGATCTTCGACCCCTTGGGCCGCCTTCTCCGCCCTTGCTCGTTTTCGCTCTGCCTCGATGCTGACCTTCTGCTCGTGTTCCTCGTTCAGTTGTACGCCTTCCTCTTGTCAATCGATGTTCTCTTCTCCATGCTCTGAACTAGCTCACGAAAGCTCGCATCGCCGAGCGTCTGGTAGTCAGCTTGCAGGTCCGGCGGAGCATGCCCGCGAGAAGGCCATGCTGAAAGAGCTAGTGGAGCAGGCCGGCGAGTCGAGACACGAGGAGGGAGCGCGTGGCCTTGGACGGGGCTCGCGCGAGCTCGCCTACCTCACGAAGCACGAGTCGCATGGAGCGGAGGCACACCGGACGCACCGCGGATGGCCGAGTTGAGCATTTTCGCGTGTCAAGTTGGCGAGGCTGACGGCAAGAGGAGGAAGGGGTGGGAGGGCAAACAGGTCGACGTCGGAGGGCTGGGGTCAGGTTCGGGCCGAGCCGAGCCCCCTAGCGGCCCGCCGCGTGTTCGGCTTGCTGGCTGGGCGGCACACACGATGAAGGCACTTAGCATTGAGCCGAGCAGGGGCCTCGCGGGTGTCGATCTCGAGCGCAAGCAGGCTGTCGCTCTCGTCGACGCTAACCCTGAGCTGAGAGCAGGCAGACATTCCAAACGAAGCAGCATGCGATCCGACAGCCCGATCAGAAGATGACGTCCTCGTCCTTGCCGCCGAGCACATCCTCCCGCCCGCCAACCTCGTTGTCCGCCTCGGCCTTCCTCCGCTCGCGCGCCTCGCGCGCAGCCTCGTCCTCCTCGGCCAGCTTGGCCCGGGCGACGACGTCGGCCGCCGCTGCCTTCTCCTTCTTCTTGCCCTGGACCTTCTTGAGCCGGAAGAAGTCCTCGCGGTCCATCTCGTCAAGCTCACTGCAAGGCCAGATAGAACAAGCAGTGTCAGATCGTGCGACCGTGGACCGCAATCGCAGAGCGGCAAGCGAGTCCTAGGCAAGTGGCAGGCGAAGAGGGAGCGACGCACGAGATGATGAACTTGACCGTCTCCTCAAGCCGGGGGATGATGATGTGCTCGATCGAGTTGACGCGCCGGTTCGTCGCCCGGATGACCTCGTCGAGGACGGTAAAGGCCGTCTGACGGCAGGCGAATGGATGTGGGTCAGCGCTTGCCTATCGGCTCCGACTTGCATCACTCGCAACCTGGCCGACGCACCTGTAACGACGCGAGCTCGACGAGCGTCTCGACCGCCTTGACGTACGTCTCCCTGCACTTCTGGATCTCGCGTCCGCCCCGGCCGAGACCCGTCAGGCCGAACTCGCTCTGGCCGTCCTTCTTGACGGGTTCAAACGCGGGGAGGACGACGCCCGAAACATTCTCCGACTTTGCGGTGACGGTGAATGTTGCGGTCGAGACCGATTCGAGGATCTGGTACGTGATCTGCGGGCCGGTCGAGTAGATGACCGAGGCGAGCGAGAAGGATGCCAGCTGGAGGACGCGACCCATCCGCCGCTTGGCCTGCGCGCGAAAGAGAGAGGGGCAGGAGGCTCGGTCAGCGATGACGCTCGAGGACGAGCTGTGTGCAAGACGTCGGGCTACATGCTCGCCAGCAGGAGGCCGCAACCTGAGCAGCTCAAGCTGCAGGCTACCTGCCGGCAGTCGTCTCCTGTGAGCAGCCCAGACGCCGGCCGTCGCCGCGCAGACAGGAGCGACGCACCTCGTCGACCTTCTTTAGGATCGCCCGGAAGCGCGTCATGAGCGCGTCGCGCTTCTTGGCGAGGAGCGAGTGGCCGGTCTGGGCGCTCTTGAGCTGCGTCTTGGTGTTGGTCAGCGCCATCCGGGTCGGGCTGGCGAAGGACGAGCAGCGAGGGAAGGTCAGACGGGGATGGCAGAGAGATGCAGATGGGTCCGCGACAGCATGGTGCGCCGCCAAGGGCGGTCGCCTAGACGTACAAGGGGCGAGACATGACAGGCGAGGTCCGGGCTTCCGGCTGAGCGATAGGCGGGCTCGAAGGTCGGCGGTCTAGGTGCCAGGAGACGGGCGGGCGAGGTAAGGGCGAGGTCCGGGCAAGTCGTGGTCGGAGGGACGGTGCGGCAGCGGCCCAGCAGCTCGCCCAGCTGATGGACCGACGCAGCGTCGGCATCCTGCCTTGTAACTCTCACCCAAGACTCTCCAGACTTTCCTCTGCCCAGACTACCTGCTGTCGGATACTGCTCGTGTACTACACTGCATGCTCAGAGGCGCCGTTCGCTGCACAGCTCGACCGCCCGCCCGCTCCTCCTTCGTCCGCGCCGCACGTCACTACCCCCGCATGGCGTCCAGCACGCCCTCCAGCCCGCCGACAACCGGCTTGTTGGCTACCCCAGCTGCGTCCGACGGCCAGAAGACCTCAACCGCCACCGACGACGCCTACGAGCCGCTTCGTATGCAGATCGTCATCCGGCGAGATCTCAAGACGGTCTGTGTCTCGTTGGCTTCCCGACTCTCAGGCGCGACTGACGCCCCCGGCCCCATCCCGTGCCCGCGCAGTAGGACCTCGAGTGGCCCGAGGGCGCCATCATCGCCCAGGGTAGCCACGCCTCGACGGCTGTCCTTCACAAGTTTAGGACCGAGCCGGCCGTCCAAGAGTACCTCGATCGGCTCGAGTCGATGCACAAGGTGCGCGCAGCGCCTTCTGACCTCCGGTGTCACCTTGCTGTCGCCCTGACCAGTCGTACACGCTCATCGAATGTCGCCTTGCAGGTCGTCTGGTCGGTGAGTGATCTCAAAGCCGTTGCTGGCTTTCCTGCCCGACATGCTGGCTGACTCGCAAGACGTCTCTTGCCCCCGGACCAGACAAAGAACCTCGACTCGCTCGAGAAGCTTTCGGCCAAACTGTCTGCTCAAGAGCCCCGGATACAGCACTATGTTGTACGTCTCGCCGGTCGCGCAGGCCGCAACCCTTTCCCTTCTTGACCGTGCTTGCTGTTTTCGCGCCGCTCAGTGGGTCGAGCAGCCCGAGAACATCCCGACGGCGCTCGCCGTCGTCCCGAATCGGGTCGAGCAGGGCGTCCTCGCGCTCATCAAAAAGTCCAAGTGCTCCAGCTGGAAGTAGCCGATGCCATGGCCGTCACATCTACCCCCTTCTCTGGAAGACCTGTGTCGAAAGGAATTCCAGAAGCAGCGCCGTCTGTGCAACCGACGTTTGAAGCGAGACGCGCACTGCGCTTGTGAACGCGCCGAGGCCTCATTGCGTGGCCGAACCTCGTTTCTCTTAAGTTTCATCGCTCAGACAGCAGAGCTATCTGCCGGCCTTACGCCTCCCTTTTGGATGAGGGATGGCAGCCCGCATGGTCAGCCGGGGTGTCACGACTGGCCGTCGCGACGGGTACGCGCCAGCAGGCGCGGGACGACGCGCGCAAGAACCGGGCCCGGCCTGCCAACCTCCCGACGTTCACCTGCCCGGCCGTCCTGTCCATTCCCCGACCGCCATCCTCGTCGAAAGCCCACTCAGCGGACCCGGTCGACGACGCTCGATCATCGCCTTCTCGAGCACCAACGCTCAGGTCAACATATTGCTCTGAGGAAGCTGCTCCGTCGCAGGCCCATCTCGCGCCCCTCCTCTCCGCCTCCCGACCCCAACCGCCGACCGCCACGGCCGGCGACGACGCCGCGTCGCATCCATCGCCCCTTCCGACATCGCGACGTTCGAGGCGAGTCTCCGAGAGCTCTCGCCTCCACTGTGTACTGACCCTTCCGCCTTGTACGCCTGCTGACTCGCCTTTGATGCCGTGGATGCGGCAGGCTTGCGACCCCCTCGTTCCGCCGCCCCCGTCGCCACACGAGCGAGCGACCGCCTCGTCGTACTTCCGACGACCGCCGTCAGCCCTCTTCCAGGCTCGTCGACATCGACCGCTCGGCAGCCCCAGCAGCATCCACTTCGCCCAGACACACATCCTTCTTTCGCTTGAGCCATGTCGGACATTGTGAGTCTGCCCGGCGGGCCGGCTCCGGACCCTTGATTGGCCGGCCGACAGCAGCAACCCTAGGTCGTCGGCCTGACCCTCCTGTCGCCATCTCCTCTCGCAGCTGCCCGATCCGTCCGCTTCGTCGGCTCCTCCGCCGCCGCAGCAGCAGCAGGCGAGTGCGCCGCCGGCGCCTGCAGGACGTACGACACGGAGCAAGGCCCGAGCGGCTCAGGTTCGTCGCCTCTGCTGGGTAGTCATCGCCGACCGGCCGCCGAGCACCCGTCGCCATCTGGAGCTGACCGGCGAGCTCCGCCGTCGCGCGTCCTCATCTCTTCGTCTCCGCAGTTTGCCAGCAGCCCGGCCGTCGGCTCGTCCGACTTCGACTCGAGCCTGACATCGGCATTGCTTTCACTCTCGACCGCGTTCGTCTCGGGCGGCAGTGGTGGCAGCGGCGCGGGCGGGCCGTCGCGGCCAAACTACTCGGAGGGCTCGCTCGACCCGGAGGATGATGAGCAGGAGTCGATGGAAGGTGACGACGAGCCGATGGATTGCGTTAAGCGCGACCCGTCGCGCGTCGCCTGTGTCTACCGGGGCGATGCCCCGCTGACGGTCAAGGACTTCCGCAACCCGGCCGGCGGGCTCTTTGTCCGCTGCCGGTGGTGCCGGGCGCGGACGACGGCGTCGAGCCGGGCGACCAAGGCTCGCAAGGAAGGTCTTCAGCCAGAGTTCCCGCTCAATCACATCCCGGACCCGAACGTCATCCCGCCGACGATCGGAGGCATGTGCGTCACCCTCGCTTGACATCCGCAATCACCCGACCTATGCTGACGAGCTTCCCCGCAGGTCGACCGCCGGCTGGGAGCCCGTGTGCTCAATCAAGGGCTGCAAGGCGCCCCACCCGCTCACCATCAACGACTTCCTCAACAGCTATGGCGACCGGCTGTATCGCATGTGCACGACCTGCCGGCAGGACGCCGCCCGGAGCCGCGACCGCAACAAGAAGCGCAAGTCGGGCCAGCTCGACGAGCTCTCGGACGCCGGCGGCGAGAAGCTCGAGTGCGTGTGCCCCTGTCTTCAATCCGATCTCTGCAATTCCGGTCTGACCTTTTTCGGACCGCTCTCGCCTTCTTGCAGTGTTGAGACGACGCCGGTTCCTCTCTGCTCGGGTAAGGGCTGCGCCGCGACCCGGCCGCTCGTCCTCCAGGACTTCCTCAACCCGTACGGCGACGCGCTTCTCAAAATGTGCTCGTTCTGCCGCGCGCGCCACTCATCGTACAAGAAGGCCAAGAAGGCAGGCATCGCCAACGGCGGCGGCGGGGAGCGCGGGCGAGAGGAAGAGGCGGCGGAGGTGCTGAGCCACCTCGCCAGCGGGAGCGCGTCCGAGGGCTCGGAGCCCGGCAAGAAGAAGAAGAGTGCGTGTCTGCTCGGCTTCCTGTAGCCTCCCGTCCCTTCCAGGCTGAGTGACCCCGTTTGCCATTCTCGTAGAGACGAAGGCCAAGTCGAAGGCAGCTGCCAAGGCAGAGGCCGCTCCGTCAGCGGTCGAATTCTCTTCGCCCACGGACCCGTTCGCCGCCGCCGGCTTCCAGCACCCGTTCCATCTGCAGGCGCTCGGCGTAGCGAACGCCGTCGGAGCCTCTGGCAGCAATGGTGCCTTCGCGGCCGCTCTTCCAATCGGCGGCCTGCCGGTCGACCCGTCGCTACCGTCTGACGCGGCCACCACGAACAACGGCTTCGACTACTCGCACATCGACTTCTCCAACATCGATCCCGCGCTCCTGCCGACGGACCCGATGGATGTTCTCGCGGCGCACGGCGGCGCCCAGCTGGGCTTGCCTGTCGGTGCCGAGTTTGTGCCGTACGACTATCCGGTGCCAGTGTCTGCCGCGGCCGTCGCGTACGCCCCCCTCCCAGGTCTCGCTGGACCCTGCACACTCTGTCGCTGACGTCCCTCGCCCCTTATCTCTGCAGGCCTTCAGGCGGTTACGGTTCCGACGAGATCCCGGTCTGCGCGACCCAGTCGTGCAAGGCCAAGCGGCCGCTGACGATCCAGGACTTCCTCAGCTCGGACGGCAAGCGGCTGCTGACGACCTGCTCCCCTTGCCGGGCCTACAACGTCAACCGGCCGTCCAACATCAAGAAGCGTCAGCAGAAGGCGCCGTCTGAGCTCGGCTCCGAACGGTCGATCTGAGGGCGCGCTACAACTCGGCCGCGCGACCTCTCGCTCAGACAATCGCCGTCATCGCTCGCCTCTACCAGAGCCTACTTTCGGAATCCCTGCATTCGCAGCTTTATGCCCTCGACAGGATCGCAGCCTACTGGCCGAGCACAAGCCCCACTGCATGAACTCGACCTGCCCCTTTCCGATACTTGCCGCTCGCGAGTGCTTCTTCCTTGCGCCTCGCCGAAACTGTGACCCCATTGGCTGACCACTCGCGACCCCTCTGCTGCAGATCTTATTGACCCTCCTTCGGTTTTCCCTCTTCCCGGCTATCCGGCCGAGTATCCTTGGCAGACCGCGCTGCGCCCGGACCCCAGCGACCGGCCCGCCGTTCCGCCCTTTCAACCGTCTCCTCCTTCCCTCCGTTGTAGCCCTCGTCGCGCGACGAGTGTATATAGCGCGTGTATGCATTCTCTTTCCACTGATTCTGCTACCCTAGCCGCGGACCAGGCCGACGTACATGGAGGACGGTCTCAACGCGCTGCCGGCATGAAGGCGGCCCGCGCGCGCAGTCGCATCAAAGGGGCTCGACGGCCGCCCCTCTGAGCCGGACGAGCGACGGCCTGAGCTGCCTGCTCGTCGACGACCACCCTCGAATCGCTCATCCTCTCCTCTACAGCTCCTTGCAACCCTTCCGACACCCCTCGTCAGCCTGGCCTGCTGCCCACACCGGTCCTCGCAGTTCGGAACCCTCTATCGCGGGCTCAGCCTCTCGTTCTCTCGCCCACCTTCGGTCGCCCCTGTCCCAAGCTCCCGACTCCCTCCCGGCCGAGCCAGGCCCCGCTCGTCTCTCCGCAAGCAGCCTCCCGTCCCGTCGACTGCCTCGTCCCTTTCAGCTCGATGTCGTGGGCCTGGTCTCGCGCTCCACCCGCTCCGCCGCTGCCGGCCGCCCTACCAGAGGTCTCCTCTGTCACCGCCGCCGGCCCCCTGATGCCCGAGGCACACACGCCGGCCTTGCCATCTCTGCTCGACGAGCCCATCTCGTTTGAGCAGGTGATCGCTCTCGCGGCCAAGTCGCGACTGACACCGCTGCCGGTCCCTCGACGATCGTCTGAGCTCTTGTCGCCGTCGGTGCCCGTTGTCGGGCCATCGCTCGGAGCTCGGCCGCCAGCCGCAGAAGGCCCGGCCACCGGGCCATCCGGAGCGAAGCAGCGCGAGGCTCATCCCTCGCTTGGCCTAGAAGACGTGGACGTGGCATGGGCGCTCGACGTCAACGAAGGTGCGCTCATCGTATTCTGTTTGCCTTGCATCACGCGTGCCACTAACGTTGCAGGTCCCCTTACCTCGTGCAGCGGTCCAAGCTCCGGCCGAACGGAGCTCATCGACATCGACACATGCGCCAAATGGCCGCCACCCTTCGGCCGAGGCGAGCTCGTCACTCGCTGCCGCGTCCTCTGCAACGCCGCCCCCGTCGAAGGCACCAGCGCCGACCAAGCCGCTCATGAAGTCGATCAAGGTCGTCCGCTCCGGCCCAGCCGCGACGTCTAAGAGCCCCTCGACGTCCAATCAACGGCCGGCCAAGGCTGACGCTCTTCCGGTCCGGGACGAGGTCTACAACCTTCCGTCTGATGACGACGCCGACATGATCGAGTGCGAGCCCGACCCAGACGACGTCAAGCCGACGCTTTCGCTCGGCCCTGCTGCTTCGGTCGCAGCCTCAGCTTCGTCTGCCCGGAACAAGTCCAAGCCGGCGACCCCGCTTAAGACGAAGCCGGCGGCCGTCAAACGTCCGACGAAGGCCTCGGCGGTCGCAAAGAAGGTCGGCAAGAAGGCCGGCAAGCAGCTCGACGGACCGCAGCCACCGACTGTGGCCAAAGCCCGCATCGTCAAGGGCCGCAAGCCTCAGCCGTCGGTCGTTCTTCACTTTCCCTCGCCGACAACGTCTTTATCCAAGACACCGGCTTTCGAGCCGATCGGCCCGGCTTCGAACAAAGTCGGTGACAAGCCAATTCCTGATGCACCAGCGTCGCCGACGGCCTCGGAGCCCCTTTTTGCGCGGGCGACGCCGGCACCAGCGCCTGTCGTTCTTCCGATCGCCGTCTCATCGTCGCCCGTTTCGATAGCACAAGGCCCTGCCAGCGGTCTGCTTAATCCTCCGGCAGCAGCAGCGCTGCCCGTCTTGGTGTCCGGTCATGCATCTGTCAACCCGAGCGGCCAAGACGAGGCTGCATCTGTCCACTCGGCCATAGGCCAACCGACTGATGACGGCATTGTCAGGCAGCTCTTCAAGGGCAAAGGTGCGTTCGGTCGCCCTTGGCATCAAGCGACGCTCTCTGACAGTCTGCTACTCTCATCTTCACAGAGCTCACGTTCAAGCGCGATACCGTGCGTCGAGGTCTTGCTTCTTTCCTGTCCACCCGAGCATGCGTTGCTTACCTCCTTACTTTATTTCGACTCAGGACGGCTTCTTCACCTGCACAATCTGCGACGACTACTCCAAGTCTCACCCCGTGCCTTTCAAAGCGCACGTTGTCCGCTGTGCCGCTGAGCACGAGGGCGACAGCTCGCCCAGCTCACGAAACGCGTCGTCAGCAAACGAGCGCTTCGCAAGTCGACCATCTGGCGCAGCCGCTGCTGTCGTCCAAAGTCGTCGATCGCTCGATGACGGCGATCACCAGCTCGAGGGCTCTGACGAAGACGGCGATCGGCCGCCTAGAAAGTCGAAGCCTATCAGCGAGAAAGCAATCAAGCGCAGCACCGGCGCCCTGGCCAAGAGCCGCAAAGCCGATCCGCCTATCAAACGCAGGCCGCGCGTCAACATCGACCTGAAGAGCGCTTCGACACGCGCCATCAAGACGACTGCACGGCCGTCGACGGCCAAGGGCAAGGAGCGTCAGCTGCTGTCCGACTCCGACGACGGCGACGGTGGCCCGGTCCCGCCAAAGGCGAGTCGGCGCAAGGCTCTATTCGTGCCGTCTGAAGCCGAACCAGATCCCTCTGGTGGGCTGCAGCGGCAAGTGCTCGAAGACAACGACGACGGCATAGTTTTCGTGCTCGTCCGAGGCGAGCGTATGTTCCGATCACTTTGCTCCACTTGCACTCTCCAGCACTAACGGTCACTTGCCCCTTTTTATACGACCACAGTCACCGCCGTCAAGCCCGTCGATGGCCGCTATACCTGTCCGGCCTGCCAGAACTACTTCTGCCGCAACCCGCTGTACCTCAAAGATCACGTCTCCAAGTCCTGCGAGCGGGCTGTCGTCCGGCCTGGTATTGGACTCATCGCATCCGGTCCAGATATGCTGTCCTCGCTCATCATCAACGGCGGCTCGACCGCGATTCCCGTGCCACCGCAGCAGAAAACGCACGGCGGGCGCACCGCAAACGGATCCGCGGCCGCGCTGCCCAGCTTTGGCAAGGGGGTCTCGAGCGCGGGCGCAAGCTCGATCGCCGCGTCCGACAGCCAACCCACCGCTGCAGGGATTCAACTGCACGCGCTAGCCTCCCATCTACGATGGACTGTCCCTTCATCGACGTCGTCTGTCCTCCCTCGGCCTACGCTCCTCAAATCGTCGCTGGCCTTATCCGGCACAAATCATCTTCCTCAGCACCGTCGGTCGATCCCAGGCGGCGAACACCTTTCGAGCGTGATCCCCAGCCGCGACCACGGGCACGATTATGGCCAGGGCTCACCTTCTCCCCCACGGTCGCCGCCATTGGCCGTCGGACGTGACCCGGCCCAAAGCTCGCGTGTTGCGCAGCCCGGCCTCCTGCTTCACGCGCTACACCTCCTCCTGACGGACGTCGTTCCACCCTCGGCCGCCATGTTCGGCAGGATCACGTCCTGTCTCGAGCTTCTCCGCCTTTGGCAGATCAAGCTCAGCACTGAAGGCCGGTCGGCATCCCATAGCGGCACTGTCAGCGCACACGAGCGCATGGTCTGCTGGGAAGTCTTTGATTCGCTCCGGGTCGCGAGCATCATCGAGATCCGCTACGGCACCTCGCCCGATAACGCAATGCGGCTTTGGGTGAGTCTTGCCTGAGACTGAGATTTGCTACCTAAGGCTGACGAGCTTTGTGAACGGCCACTACCTCTCGTCGTCCTCCAGCATCTCCAGGTGCGACACTCTGAGCTTCGCAGGGCATTTTTACCCGTCGATCGGGTCATCAAAGCTGATAAACGGCTCCCACTTCTGCTCAGCACCATCTTATCACGGCGCTCGACCGTCCTTCCGTCTACAACGACCTCACTGAGCTCTACTTTAGACCGAATCACCGGCGCGCCGTCCCGCCCGGATCGGAGGAGCAGCGCCGTCTCGACGAGATCGCTTCGGCGGCCAAGCAGCTGCTTCTCAAGGTCCAGTCGACCTGGCGCGTGTACGACGGTCCAATCGGCCAGACTGCTCAGTGGCTCGAGTCGGCCCAGATCTCGGTCGCAAGACCCTTCCCACTCGCCCTGAATCACGTCTGCTGGGCCCAGATCTGCGGCGAGACGCTCGACTGGGCCGAGCGTGTCGTGTCGGCCTACGACCGACTCGCCGAGCTTGAGGCAGAGTCGCGTGATGCTGCCGAAGCGCTAGGCCGGTCACAACTCGAAGCTCTCCTGCGCAACGCGACCCAGAGCGTCCACCCTTATTGAGCAGCAGGCAAGGGCCATGCTCGGCTGTCCCGTCTGCGCCTCGCATCGTATGTCCGCTCCGGTCTATTATGGCTCTCGAACGTAATCAGACGGGCGGCATGTAATCGAGAGACCTAGGGATACAGAGGAGGCAACGCGCAAAGCTCGAGCGAAGGCCCTTAGTCTTGAGGCGGAAGGCTCTGCTGCATGGCGCGCTCGTTCTCGTTCTCCTCGAGCAGCCGGACAAATGCGAGCCGCTCCACCGAAGGGAGCGCTTGCAGGACCTCGGGCGTCGCCATGGGTGCCAGTGGTTGGATGCGAGCAGCGGGGACTGTCGGAATGGGCTGCGGTGCCGGCTGCTCAGCGACAGCGTAGGCCGGCTGGGAGGCGCTGGCGGGCGAGCCGGCGTAAGAGCCGGTGCTGACCGCCTGCGTTCGCGGGTCGCCGCCGACAGCGGCAGCGTAGGCTAGGTAGGTCGAGCTCGGGTCGGGATATGCAGCCTGGCTCGCCGGGCCGGCGTAGAGCGCGAGAGCCGCCCCGTACGCATCGGCAGCGTGTTGAGATGCGTGCGATGTCGGCGGCGGCGGCGGCGGCGGCGGCGGCGGCGGTGGGGGCAGCGGCGGCAACGACAGGTACGAGATCGGCACGGCGGCTGCGTGGCCCGCGTGAGAGTCCTGCGATGAAGCCAAGGGCGCATAGCTGAGCTGCTGCTGCTGGCCATACGACGCCTGAGGCTGGGAGTAGAGTTCTGACGACGGTACGGCGCCGTACGTCAGCTGAACAGCTGGCGACGCAGATGCCGCTTTGCTGCTCGACGCAAACGCCATCCTGCTGGTCGACGCAGCCGCCGGTATGGCGGTGTTGCGCGGCGTGCCAAGCGCCGACGGCCCCGGAGGGTCTTTGCGCCGGCGCTTGGTCTCGCGCGGCGAGGAGCTCTGGGCAGGGACCTCGACGGTGTTGGGGTCAACCTGGCCTGGCGTCACTGGCCACGGGAAGCGGCAGCTCTTGATGATGTGCGTGCGTGCGAGGACCGAGTCGCGCGACGTGTAGCCCGGGCAGCGCAGGCAACGGAAGAAGCCGTCGTCGCTTCGCCGAACGAGGTGCACTAGACGGTCAGCAGGCAAGAGCCGAGCATGTCGGTCAGCTTGATCGTGCGGCCCGCGCGCAAAGCAGCAGCGACCGACCTTGTCCAGCCGGGTCGGTTATCGACGTCTCCATCTGGTGCGTTTTCCTTCAGATTAGAGGCGGTCAGATGGATACTCCAGCTGATGCTTCTGGGAATGCCAGACTCACCGGTAGTGCATAGCTCGGTCGCTCTCCGACTTGAGCGGCAGCGGCGGATCGCAGCGGGCGCACATCCAAACCTTGCTGGCCGTCGGCTCGTCAGCCGCCTGCGGCCCGCTGGCGAGTGTTGCGCTCCCCTCCGCGCCCTCGACAGGCGCAAGTGCGACCGGCTTGCCGTCGGCGTCGACAGTCATCTGGTCGGCGGCGTAGAGACGCGGCGTAGGCTTGGCCCGCCGGCTCTTCGGTTTCGCCGAGGCCTTGCTCGCCGGCGGGGCGGGAGGGTCCGAGGGGCCGCTGTAGACTGCCTTGCAGTTCTTGGCGTGCGTCTGGAGGCTGACGGGATCGCGGTTGGCGAAGACTTTGCACTTCGGGCAGATGAAGGTCTTGTCCGTCCGGTAGACCTTGATGGCTGCATCAGGTCGTGTTAAAAGCGAGTCAGCCGAGGCAATCTTTGATGCAGAGATCGCGGCACGCACTGTGTCCCGGCTCCGGGGCGCCGATCGTGCACATCGTCTGATGGTAAACTCGGTGGTGCTGACATAGCAAGTTAATCAGCGACTTGCCAGCATCGGAAGATGAGCAGAGCAGCTGCTCTACGCACGACTTTCTTGACGCTCTGGTTGGTGAAGGCAAGCGCCGGGTCGCAGATGCGGCACGTGACCTGCCACGACGACAGCTCGCCTTCCTGCAAAACGTGCTGGCCGGGCTGCAGATCAGACAGAAGACAAGCGTTAGACTTGGTAGATCAATGAGGGCGCGAGTAGAGTAAGGGAGCCCACCTTGCAATCGTCGTCCGACGCCGCGGTTGAGGCACGCTTCTTGCGCTTGGGCTCAATAGCACGCGGCCGGCTCATGCGCTCCTCCTCGTCGCTGTCGAGCTCGTCCGACATGACCGCGTCGTACTCGGGGTGATCCTCGTCGTCCGAAAGCTCCTCCTTGGTGACTATCGGCTTGATCCGCAGCGTCTCGCTGCGTCGCGGGACGCCCCGCTTGTTCACGTCTCCGCTTGACGGGCCGGCGGATGGCTGCGGCTGGGCTGTCGACGGCTTGGATTGAACGAACACAGCAGACGATGAGCCAGCAGTTGAGGTAGAAGGAAAGAAGGGCGACTCTCGGGCGGGTCTCGAGCCGGATGGGCCGGCCGCCGGCTGGGTCTTGACCTCGCGCTTCGGCCGAGCCGCGGAGCTGATGCCCATCTCGGCCAAGTCGGCCTCGCCATCGGCGTCGATACTCATCTCGTCGGTCGAAAGTCCCTCAGATAGGCCTGGCGACCGCTTGGGGAGCGGAGACGGCGGCGGAAGGTTGAGCAGAGGGGCAGCAGCTGGCGACACCGCGGGCAGCGCAGCCGCCGCTCGGCGGCCCCGGCCGCGCCCGGCCGGTTTGCTCGGTTCAGAGGCCGATGGGACTTCTGTCGGCCACGGAGCCGTGCAGTCGTGGTCGATGTGCTCGTGGAAGCTGATTGGGTTGCCGGCCGAGAAGGTGATGCAGCGCGGGCACTTGAAGCGTTTTGAGCGTGCCTCGCGCCGGATGGAGAAGACTGCGAGACGGACACCTCATCAGCCACCTGTCGGGCAGAGGGTTTCGCTGTCGCGCTGCACTGTCGCATGGGCGGCAAGAACGTACCCAGACCGGCCGGCGACGTAACAGTGAGCTTGCCGCCCCGGGGCACGATCATGCTCTGCTCCTTGGGCGGGCGGCCCCGACGAGGAGCGATCGGTGCTGCCTGCTGAGGCGGCGCCGCGAAGACGGTCTGGACAGCGACGGTGTTCGGGACGATGCGCGATGCTTTGACGAGCGACGATAGGCCCTCGTTCGACGCCGGCCGCTTCTGCGTCTCGCGTAGCTGAGCCGGCGTCGGGAAGAGGTTAGACGGCGGGTAGATGACCTCAAGGTGAGCCGGCAGCTCGCGCCGACGGCACTGCCGGAGGTGGGCCTCGAGATTGGGCTCGAACGAGCACTTAAAGTCGAAGCAACGCGGGCAGACGAACGGCTCGTCGACGGCACCGCTCGCTATCGTCCGGTGGCTCATTGCTAGTTCGAAAGCTGCGGGCCCAACGTCAGGAGGTGTGGATGGGCCGGTCTCGTCGTCGGCCGAGCCGGAGGCCGCGACGTCCCCATTGTCTCCTGCGCGACGGGCAGGCTTCAAGTCAGCGAGCGAACGCCAATGGCAAGAGCAAGCGACGCACCCTTTTCATCCATGCCGCTCGTGTGGGTCTCTAAACTCCGCTCGGCAGATGAGCCAGGAGCGGCGAGCAGTGCGGCGGCCAGGGCGGCGGTCGACTCGCCAGACACGGACCTCGCGCGGTCGAGCTCGTCGCGCGTCGCGTACGAGCGGCCGGTCCGGATGTCGACGTAAGGCTTGAGAGGCGCTGGCAGGCGCACCAGAGGCGCTTCCTCTGTGACCTCCATCGCTTGGTCTCAGGCAGAGGTTGAGATGCTGGATGGGGCGGGAGATTGACGGTCGGGGGCGGGAGGACGAGCGTGGCCGGAGCGGCCGGCGAAGACGCACGACGACGCGCCGCGCGCGCCGCATGAGTTCAGAGTCAAGGCACTCATCTCGCAAGCCGACTGGAGTGAATGGCTTCGAGCGTCTTCACATGAAGGCGCTGCACGAAGGAGGTCCGAGAATACTTTCCTTTCGAGGCGACTGTCGGGCGAGCAAAACATGAGATCGTGACGGTCATGCGTGTTAGGTAGGACGTGAGAGAAATAAGGAAGGCGGGATAGCAACGTTGAAGGGTCAGAAGCAAAGCTTTGTTGCCACAGGTTGCGCGTCGGGCGAGCAAGGGGGGAGAGCTTGTGCAGGGAAGAGAGGCTGCTCAGCCAAAGATGTCGGCGGCCGGGAAGTTGATGGTAACCTGGGGCAGCGATCGGTCAGCCGCGCTCACCAACGCCCTTATCCGGCCGGCAGGACAGAGGTCTCACGTTCTCCCACACGAGACCGAGCGAGTAGGGCTTAGTGTCAGGGAAGCCTACGCCGTCCGTCCATCTGTTTCCAGGGCCAGTGAGGGCACCTTTGCCCCAGACGGCCCGGCAAGGACCCACGAGCGACGGCGTCAGGCTCGCCCAACGCTCGGTCCCGACGAGCTCGTGCCCGGCGGCCGTCTCGTCGTCGAGTGGCGGCATGACAAGCCGGAGATCAAGAGGGAGGTATTGCGATTTGAGCGGAAAGGATGGTAAGATCGAGGGCGTTAAGATGACGCTGAAGAAGGGCTCTGGTGCGAAGGCGGGCGAGCCGGAGGCTGCGTTCGAGAGGCAGGCAAAGACGGAGACGCGCGTCGGGCCCGACAGCTTCGCTGGGTCGACCGGATCGAAGGCAAAGCGCGCGAGACGCTTCGGAATGTTCCAGTTGCGCCGCCCGTTGACAGTCGAGGCAAGCGTCGACACGTAGATGCGGGTGATCCGGAGGGCCGCCTTGTTCGACCGCCGACCGCCGCCGTCGTCGCCGTCGCCGTCGCCAAGCCCCGCCGGCATTTCGAAGCTGCCCGGGACGTAGAGGAGCTCGTCATACGGCCAGACCGGACTCTCGGTGTAGCGGACGAGCTGGATGTTGGCGAGACCGCCGACAAAACGGCCGTGTCGTTCGGCCGACGTCGCCGCGGTGGCTTGGTAGGCGCCCTCAGGCAGCTCGGGCGGGCTCCAGGGTAGCAAGGTCGGCGACGGGAAGAACCAGTACGCGTCGCCCTTGAGCGTCCAGGGCGACGGGACCTCTCTACCGAGAGGCGTTGGGTAGGGCACTGAAGTCGGGATGGCAGCAGCCGTGGATGGCCCGGCCGGCGATGAGATGGCGGGTGCAGGCCGTCCGGGCGTCGCAGCTGAGGTCGGCGGCTCGATGACGGTCGGCATCTGCGTCACCCGCCGTCAAAGGGGTGAGCCGTTCAGACAGCGATCTGGTGAAGACTGGCGACTCGCCTTGACTAAAGAGCAGTCAAGTGCCCTTCCGAGATGCCGTCAACGGAGCGCTCGTTCGGCAGGCTAGTTGAAGGTCGACGAGTCGAACTGCTGGTCTCCTCGCAGGCGAGCTGGCACACGAAACGCTAAGGTCGGCCAAAAGGGGCAAGCGACGGCACGCCTTGCGCCGAGGCTGCAGCCCTCTTTCCTCCTCACTCATATACGTGGACAACTTCGAGAGAGAGAGGGGGTGGCGCATTATTATAAAGGGATAGCGCTGGGTGGTCTATTGCTTAGACGCGGGCGTTGGTGATCTTGTTCACGAGCTGCCTTGCTTCCTCAACCGCGCCCGAGACGCCGCCGACCCACTCGATCAGATCGGTCTTAAGCTGCTCCCAAGGGACCGTTCCCAACGGGATGTACTTGCCGCGCTTTAGGTCCGCACGGATGGGGAGTGAAAAGGACCTAGAGAAGAGGTGCCGTGTGAATGGATCAGCGCCAGCGACGGCGGGGACCAAGGCCAGAGGTCGTCGGGTGAACGCACCCTTCTCCCGGAGCGAGTGCGGCGATGGCCGCGTCCTTGGCCAAAGAGAAGCAGGTGGCTCTGAGGATGAGCGCGCCGGGAGAGCCATCCAGACGCGCCTCGCCGCCAGGCGACGAGGCGGGCACCGCGACAGGTGGGGGAAAGCACTCTTCGATGGCCGCCGTGATCGCCGGGAGGTCGGCAGGATCGTGCAGGATCGTCTGACGAACACGCTGGCAAGGTGTAGCGAGCAGCAAGGTCAATGAACTGTTGACTGCGGCCAGAAAGGGGGACAGCATTGACTGACCCAGAGCTGGAAGCTCTCGACGATGTGATGCTCGGCTCTGGGGAAGGCCTTTGGCGCCGTCTCGAACGAGCCGATCGCATGTGCGACCTGCTTCATGTCGTCCTCTATGTCGGCCGCAGGCGGATCTTCGGCCAGGCGCAGCAAGAGGACGCCGAGCGAATCGATGACGCGCCCGCGCGCTTCCACGAGCCTCGTGAGCGGCTCGTCGATGACGGCCGAATCGCCCTGGGAGCTGCCCGAAATCGCCTTCGAGGACGCGACGCTGGAACAAAGACAGCGGCGTCAGCCGACGTGATGATTTTGGCATCGATTCGAGAGACAACGTACAGCGTAAGATGCGCTGCCGAACGGAGGACCCGCTCGAGCTGGTCGACTAGCGCGCGCAAAAGCTCCGGAAGAATCATCTTCGTCTCCGGTGGCAGCACAGTACTGCCGCTTGGGGGAGCGAGCGGTCGGTGCAGATGGATCTGGAAAGGAAGAGCCTGTGTTGATGAGCCTCGAGAGGCCAGAAAGTGGACAGGGGAGAGGTGCCGCACGTCGTAAGGGGTTGAGGTTCCCGAGTTTGGCAGCGATGACTGCCGAGAGCTGCCGGACGGCTTACTCGCAATCAAACTGCATGGCCAGAGCGATCTGGTCAGCAGTGACGCAATGCGGAAGATGATGGAAGGGTGCGTACTTGGGCAAAGGCAGTGTCGCCTGCTGCTGCTCGTGCATCTTCTTCAGAAGCTCCTGCTTGGCACTGGACCGCCGGTACTTGTTCTTATCGCGACAAAAGATGCACGCTCGCTTGATCGAGCCATTGCGGTGCTTGAAGTCGTCGAGCGTAAGCGATCGGGGCGCACAGCAATACCTTGAGCCCTTGCCGGAGTAGCCCACGCAGACTGGCACCGGCACCGATGCGTTCGACGGGCCGGGCATCGCTGCATCAGTCAGACCCGAGCCAGGCGTCGCGAGATCGACCGCGGCGCTGGGAAGGGCGACGTCGGGATGGTGGATCTTGATCTGGGACGATGGGCGGACCAGTCGGATCCACAGGCCCGGTGCTGGAGGCGTCGGTTCGAGCTTGACGGCAGGGGGCGGTGACGCCGTCTCGAGCTTGACGTTTGGCGGCGGTGGCGCCGCGAGCTCGGGAGGCGAGATGGGCAGTGGGGTGTTGAGGCCGATGTTTTCGGACGGCTGAGAGATCTCGCCCTGCTGTTTCTCGGCTTTGATGCTGCGAATAGTTGGACGGGCGGGTCAGTCAGTCGCCCTACAGCAAACCCCGCCGGGAAGCCGGTCAACGTGATCAGACGCACGCGGCAGCCTTCTGGAGATAGCCTGCCTGGTAGGCGGCGTTGGCGGCCCGACAGAACTGGCAGCACTTGAAGAGCTTGCCCTTCTTAATGAAGTCGTCCGGGACGAGCGGCCGGAGGGCGACGCAAATGCGCCGGTAGCCGGCGCAGTGAACGTCTGGGTCGACCGCGCCTTCCTCCGTCGGCCTGCAGGCAAGCCAGGCAGGTCAGCGCAAGGGCAAGATGCTCAAGATGAAGCGCCACGCAGAACGCACGCAATGACTCCCTCGGGCTTGGAGAGAGTCGTAGGGAGCGACCGCTTGCGGCGCGATGGCTTCGACGGCTTGACCGGCTCGACTGGCGGCACCATCACCGTCGGAGTGACCTCGGAGGCCGCTGGCAGCCAGCCGACTGCGAGGGAAGGACCCTGAGGGGAGACCGTCGTCGCCTGCAGCTTCGGACGTTTCCTCGACGACAGACGCAGCGCTTGAGGGGCCTGTTCCGGCACCGACGAGGGGCTGGGCGGCCGCTTGCGTTCTGGGCTGGGGTCGGCCGGCTGCGGACCGGGCAGACTGGACGTCTGAAGTCGGGAGCCGAGGAAGTTTTGAGGAGCGGACGAGCCGGTCTTCCCATCGTGCGGAGAATGAGAGAGCGAGCTGCCGACCCCCGCCGAGGGCTCAGTGCGCGTGGCGGACGGTGCGCGAAGCACTTGGTCGGCTCCGGCGGGCTCGCCGACGGGCCGGAGCTGCTCGAGCTGCAAGCCGCACAGCAGCTCGGCGTCGGTGAGCTCGGTCGTCCAACTCGAAGGCGCGCTTTCCGGTGGTGGACCCGTCCATGTTGACCTGCGCCCGCGCTCGGTCCTCCGCGTCGCGTGGTCTGCGACGAGCCTAGGAGGCAGTCGGCCGCGGGTGACGATCAGCAGCAGCGGATAGGTTGTCAGCTCGTGGTCGGCACAGCGAGCCGGTTCTTGCGCAAGAGACCGCACCAGGAAGGGATGTGAGCCGGGCCCGGGAACGCCATAGGGCGCGCGACCGAGCTGGGCCGTTCGAGGTTATGAGGCGGCGACGACGGCTGGCTCGTGCTGAGCAGGCGACGACGCGTTCAAAGGGTGGAGGGGCGCTCGACCTGCGAGGCGCCCGGCGGCTGTCGTCCTTGGCCTTGCTGAGGGCTTGCGAGAGGGCAATCCCTAGCAGTGAGAACGCCGACTTTTAGGGAGTGAGAGCTAGGAATGAGGTGCAGGAGCCAGGTTGCAGTGGTCGTCGGCTGACGGGCTTCAAAGGAACGAGGGCAGGCAGACTGGCCGGCACGAGCTGCGCGCCCGAAACACTCGCGCGGGGCGTGGCGTGAGTAGGCCGGCGAGGCACTTGGTGCCTAGGCAGGAGAAAAAATCTGCACCAGTCGGTTGCCTTCCATACAAAGCTTTTCGGCACAGCTTCTCGATAAAGTCGGCGTGTACAGTCTGAACGATGGATGTATGCGAGCATTGTCGCCGCTCAGATCCTGCCTTAGTGCCTCGTGCGCCTTCCGTTCGCCAGCGCAAGCCCGGCCGACACCCTTGTCTGAGCCGAGCGCCAGCGTCTAGTCGGTTATCCGCTCTCTTCTAGTGTCGATGACCGCCGACAACCGATTATCTGTGTACATCAGTAGCCAGGCGTCCAAGTTCCAGAGATCGGGCCAGTCAGAGCCTTCCGATTACCGAGATCGTTTTGCAGACGGGGGCTCGCCCGCGGGGAGGGGCTCAGAATGAGCGAGATCGTCCGTGTCGAAGACGTCGCGTGCTACAGGCTGCCGTCCTGACCCGGCCGGCCGCCTCACGTCCATCGAGTCTGTATTCGAGAGCGGCGAAGACGACTGAAAGGATGAGCACGGGTGGGTCTGCGATGGATCGCTGACGACGCGCGCTCGACGAACCCGTCCCGCCAGCCGAGGTTTGGACGAGCGCCGTCCTCGAGCCCGCCAAAGCTCGACTGTCGCGACGACCGACAATGCTGCTGTGCATGGGTTCGGTCAGCCTTGATCGATCGGTGAGCGACGTCAGCGCATCGCGATGAGCCTCTCGTCGGCCTGTCAAGCAGCCGGTCGGCGACGTCGCCAGCTGGAGCCCGGTCGGTCGGTACTACTTGGCGCGAGCTCGCTTCCCGCCTCCCGTCGTCAGCGGAGGCCGAGACGTGTGTGTCCGATGCGGAGGCAGGCCGCGCCGGCGTTCGGCCTCGGGCGAACCGACTCGTGTGGGTCGATAGCTGGCGAAAGGTGGGGGAGGAGGGATGACGCGCGGGAAGGCATCCAGCCCGAGGGCGCTCGCCATCGGGCCTTCCGGATCCTAGTGCTCAGCTGTGATTCCTGTGGTCGTTAGCTGACCTAATTGTGATCTCTTCCTGATCGAGCACGCATCTCAAGGTTCAGCCACCGATCACAGGGGGGATGGCCATCGGGCGACGGTCTCTGCCGCTGGCTCGGCCGCAAACGAAGAAGTGCCTGTGGCCTTGAGTGCTGCCCTCTCTCTGCCACGACCCGACCCCGTCGAGCCCCTGCCTCCCTTCCGCCACCCACCTCCCACCGTCTCCGACTCGCTTCGTACACCATGGCCGACCTCACCGACGACCTCGAGATCATCATGCTCGGCACCGGTCCGTCTTTCAGCCTGCCGCTTCGAGCCCGATCGCCGGCGCAGCTCCTCGACTCGGCCTCGCTGACGACCGCGCGTTCCCTTTGCTTCCCCTCCCCGCACCGGCACACGTCGCCCGATCACTTCTGCCCTCCCATCGCCGCTCCCACCTCGTCCCCACAGGCACGTCTGGCCAGTTGCCCAACGTCTCATGCCTGACCGACCACCTCTCGGACGAGCCCGGGCCGCCCTGTCGCACTTGCCTGTCGACGCTCGATCCGTCCGGGAGCAAGAACGTGCGGCGCAACACGTCGGCCGTCGTTCGCGGTACGAGGTCAGACGGCTCAAAGTCGTGCGTCCTCTCCAAGCTCTGTAGAGAGTTCTGCTGGGCTGTCCTGCTGCCAAGCATCTTCGAGCTGACGCCTGGCATCTTATGGTCTCGAATCAGGACGATCCTCATCGACTGCGGCAAGAGCTTCCTCAGCTCGGCGCTCGAGTTCTTCCCCAAGAACGGCATGCGTCAGATCGACGCCGTCCTGCTTACCCATCCGCACGCCGACGGTCAGTCCCTCATTTGCACTTCCAGCCTGCTGCTTCCCCTTGCCCGGAGAAAGTCACGACACTGACTCGTCTTTATCGCCATCGGTCCTTTGCGTCAACTTCTCGATCGACAGCCATCAACGGGCTCGACGACCTCCGTGGATGGACGCTCAAGGGCGTCGTCCAGCCCTTCATCAAGATCTACTGCGTGCGTCTAAGCTGCAGGCGAGTGCCTACCCCGCCATGCCTCGCGCTGACGATCGCCATTGCCATCCGACTGCGCGTCTTCCAGACTGCCTTCACGCTCAAGGAGATCGCCGCCAGCTGGCCCTACATGGTCGAGACGTCACGGGCGACCGGCGGCGGCGACGTCCCTGCGTTTGAGTGGCACGTCATTGACGAAGAGCGCGACTTTGTCGTTGAGGGCATTCGCATCACGCCGCTCAACGGTCTGTCCTCTTGCGCTAAAGTTTGCAGCAATTTGATTGACTTCTTTGCTGACATGTTTCCCTCGACGTGTCCGCAGTCCACCATGGCCGCTTTTTCTCCCCAAAGCCGCCGCTGGGCACGCCGCCGCCGTCACCCGAGCCGGTCCAGCCCTACTACTGCCTCGGCTTCATCTTCCACCCGCACATCGTCTATCTCTCCGACGTTTCCTTCATCCCGCCTGCCGTCTGGGACAAGCTGCTTCTGACCGACGGCGCCCGGTCGGCCCTCGAGGACCTCAAGGCCGACCCTCACCGTCCGGACGCAGCTGCCAGCGCCGACTGGCTGACGCCGCCGGCCTCGCCGCCGACGACGCCGGAGGATGAGCTTCTCGCCGACGCCGGCGCGCTCTCGTCGCCACTAGCCGGCCAGCCGAGGAAGCCGTGGCCGGTCGTCATGCTCGACTGCCTATTCCTGACGACGCACACGAGCCACTTTGGCCTGATCGACGCCCTCGGCGCCATCCTTCAGCTCGGCGCGGCCAAGACGTACCTCTTCGGCTTCGCCCACCACGTCGCGCACGAGGAGTGGGAAGCGCTCGGGCGCGAGCTCGACGGCACCCGCCTCGCGGGCGACGAGGACGCCTTTGTCGCCAAAGCGATGGCAATCGGTGGCGACGTGGCCGAGCAGGTTCGCGAGAAGCGGGCCTTCGTCCGACCGGCTTTCGACGGCCTCCGGCTCGTCTGCCGGCGGGCCAAGGCCGATGGGCCGAGTACGGTTGACGAGTGCGAGCCCGAGCGCGCCGTCCTGCCGGCCTCGTGGGCGAGCCGCCAGCCGAGGTTAGGAGTCGCAGAGGACGTTCAGATGGCCGAGCAGACCGACATGCCCTGCTGCTCGGGCTGCGCCGCCTGAGGAATGGCGTTCCCTTGCCTCCTGCCGCTCGGCCCCGCTTACCTCATTTGCTCTACCGGTCCTTTGTTACACTAGCCTTGCGCCGTCTCTTTCCTCTGTAGCCATCATCAAACAGCCCAGCACCTCTTTACCCCCCTTAGAATTGCGCCCCAGGCATTAGGTGTGCGTTGCACCTGATCGTCCGAAGGACCCAACCCCTTAGACCCACCCTCCAACGGGTCCCTTCGACATCCCTCCGCTCTGCCCTCTCGCCTCGAATCCTGCCCTTCTGCTCACCAGTTCTCTCTACACCCTGAGTGCCTCGCGTATCCTGTTGTACAATCTTCCCAGGGCCTCTCCTTCCACAGCGTCGATGGGAAAACAAACGTCCCTTATCAATCTGCCTTTACCGGCCTCCCAGCTTGCTGTAATCTCCTCAGCCAAAGGAAGCTCTCATGCAGATCGTTCCCGACGACTCGAGCGGGCTCAGTCGTCCTCCTCGCGCTTGGCGTCGCGCGTCCTGCGCGCCTTAAGAGGCCGCTCGCGCAGCTTGTTGTCGGCAAAGCCCCGGTCGCGGCGCTTGTGCGACTCCTTCTTGGCCTCGTTGCGCTTTTCCTTGCGCTGGGCAGCGGCGGCCGGGTTTGTCGTCGCCTGAAGGGACAAATGCAGCATCAGCCATCTGAGGGGTCAAGGAGAATGGCACGAACGCGCAGAGACCGACCTTAATGATGCGTTGATTGCGCCGCGCCTGGCGCTTCATCGCCTTAGTCCGGGCGATCGAGTTCCAGACGGACGAGAAGGCCGAAACGCCGACCTTGTCCTGGACGAGCGTCTGAAGCTCGATCGCAAGGTTGCGCATCTCGTCTGCAAAAGCGTGGGTCGACGGTCGAGGTTAGCGACGTTGACAGCTGGTGTGAGTCTGGCCTCTTCAGACGTACCCTCGCCCTTCATGTCGCCGTCGAGCACGCGCTGGATCGGGTGCAGGACCTGCATCAGGAATGGCGTCACCTGCTCTGCCGGCAGGACCGTGTAAAGCGCTGCAAAGAGCCGGAAGATAGCCAGGATGGGCAGCGACCGGCGAGGCTTAAGTGGAAGCGCAAGAGACAGAACGGCGACCGGTCAGTCGCGGCGACAATAAGCGAAGCAGAAAGAAGACACTGACCGAAACCTCGCCGTGAATCGCCGGCCGGGTGATGAGGATGTGCCGGGCCGTCTGCGAAAGCTTCGTAAAGAGCCACGCGAGCGGGTTTGACAGAGCGCGGGTAACGGCGACCTCCTCGCTGACCTCCTCGTCGACATCGACGGGCGCCTCCTCGGGAGCCTCCTCTTCCTCCTCCTCCTCGGCCTCGGCCTCAGCGTATGGGTCAACCGGCGCGGCATCGTCGAGGAGCTCGATGACGGCAGCCGGGAAGGCGGCGTTGGCCTTGCTCGGGCCGAGGGCGAAGCAGCGGCCGAGGTAGACCATGTTCTTGACGACCTGCATCGAGAGGCCTTCGTCGATGCTCTCGCCCTTGAGCTGGAGCAGACTCTTGCGCGCGATGTCGAAAAGGCCTCGGGGCTGAAGCGGACCCACATCGGCGGCCGATGCGTGAGCGCGGTCGAACGACGGCGGGCTGATGCCGAAGAGTGTGCCGAGCAGGCGCGACGACGCGAGCCGGACCCAAGCGTGCGGAAAGAGCATGTGGCCGACAATCGGCTGCCACTCGACCGACGACACGCGCTCGGGCAGGACGTGGAGGACCTTGGCGAGCGAGTTGAGCGCCTGGTAGGGCAGCTGCCAATCCAGCTCGTCCTCAATCTCCATGCCAAAGGGCGAGGGCTCATCCTGGGCCGTCTCGAACGCCTCAAGCGTGACGGCCGAGGTCGCAAGCATCGCCTGGAGATCGAGCAGGATCATCGACACGAACGGCGAGGCGTCCATCTTGAGTGCGTCGACGAACAGGCCGTAGACCTGAGCCGCCAGCCGCGGCAGCTGGGCCTGCGACGACGTCTCGGCCCAAGCGTGAAGGGTCGCAACCGATTTGGACCGCTGGTCCTCGTCCATCCGCTGGAAGAGCGAGCGGACGAGCTCGGCCGCAAACTCGCGGCACTTGATCGAGTCGTCGTTGGCGATGACCATGACGAGCGCGACGAGGAACAAGTCCGAGTACTCGCGGATGAGCTCGAGTGAAAACTTGTTGAGGACAGCGCTGATGAGCTCCATAACCGACAGCCGGCCGCTCTCGTACGTGTAGGCGAGATTCTTGGCGAGGAACTGCATCTGCTTTTTGAGCCGGCCCTTGCCCTGAGGGTAGTCGAGCAGGAACTGGAGCAGAGTGACGCGGCAGAGCTCCTGGACCTGGGTCGACGAGCCGGTGACCATGAGCTCGGCGACGCGGTTCATGATGTCGTAGATGTCGGCGAGGACGAAGCGGCGCGAGATGATGGCCCGCAGGATCGTGAAGAGCGTCGATTGCCGGGCCGGGTCCTCCATGTCGGGCGTGATGAGGTCGAGAATGTACTTGAGCTGCTTTGGACTGACTTCGACCGTCTTGCAGTCGCGCATGATAACGGCGAGCGTCTTGAGCGCCGCCTGGCAGACCTCCGAGTCGGTTCCGCCCGACTGCTTGATGACGACAAAGACCTGCTGAACGAGCGCCGGGATGGCCGCCGGCAGCGACTCGAGCGGGCACTTGACGAGGCTGCCGGTCGCCTTGAGGCCAGCAATGACGACACCCGAGTCGGCCGCGTAGAGCGTGTTGCCGATGACATTGACGAGCGGGTCGAGCCGGGCGAGAATCTCTGCGTCGGCAAAATTGAAGTGCCCGCGCCGGAAGCCGGTGACAAAGAGCTCGAGGCCGAAAGCGACAAACTTCTGGGCGTTGGCCGCATAGTGGTCGGCTTCCTTCTTGACAACGCGCTTCATGTCGACGTGGAAGTTCTTAGCTGCCGCCGTCACCTTGTCGGCCTCGAGCCGGGTCGACTTGGCCTTGGCCTTCAGGAACTGCGAGTTCTGGCCGACGAGCGTGTGGCAAAGGACAAGCATGTCGCCCGGCGTCACGCGCTCGTTCGAGTTGAGGCCGGTCGAGATCCGGCGGAGGACGTCGTCGACCTGCTGGAGCACGCGGAGGACCTGCGTCGTCTGAAGGATCTCGCGCACGGGTAACAGCATGGCCTTGAGCTTGCCCGGCGAGACGAGACGCGCGACGAGCTGGAACGTGTCGAGGCCCTTGGCAGTCGACGAGCGAACCTCGCGCATCTTCGTCTTGAAGCCGTCGGCCTGGAGATCCTTGCCCGACTCGCCAAAGACGACCTCGCCGGCAATGGCGACGACGTTGGCAACGCAGTCGTCGAGGTCGCTGAAATCGGCCGAGGCGAGCGCCGTGACGTGGACGAGGATTGCATGGATGACGAAGGCCAGGATGTGGAGCTGGGGCCCGCGTTGGAGCGAAGCCTTCATCTCCTGGACGACGGAGGAGAGCCAGGAAGGGCCAAGGATGACGGTGATCTTGATGATCGTCTCCTTGGCCAGATCGCGCGTCTCCTGCGACTTGCTCCGGAAGACCTGGCTGAGCGTCGTCAGGAGGCGCGAAATCTGTGCGTCGCGCGTGCTCTCGGGCAAATTGAGCGCCACCTTGACGATACCGATAGCGATCGGCAGCCGGATCGAGTCCTCGGTCTCGTCCTTCTGCTCGAGGTACTGGAGCAAGGACGGCAGGAGCTTGGCCTCGACCGCGTCGGCGATACGGACCGCCTGGGACCTTGACGGCTCGGCCAAGACTGCGATGCAAAGCGCATAGGCGTCAGCGCCGACCGAAGATATGTTGGGCCAATTCACTCACCCGCACCCTCAGCGACCGGAGCGTCCGCCTCGCCGTCGACTGCCTCAACCTGAATGACGTCGTCTGAGAGATGACCGGAGCAGGTCAGCGATCGCTTTCACGCTGGCGAGCGCAGTAGGTCCCGTTTACCTCCAACGTCCGGCTCCACGACCTCGGCCGGCTCCTCGACGAGCGCATCCTCCATCGAGAAGTGGAAGCCGTCGAGGACGGCGACGACCGTGCGGACGTAGTACTTTTCGTTGTCGTCCTTAAGCCGGCCGAGCCGGAGGTACTGGCGGACGAGGGCATTGTAAGCGCCCCATTTGAGGTGGCGCGAGACCTTGCCGGTCGTCGCGATCGTCTCGTTGATAAGGTTGTGGTCGACCTTGCCCGAGGTGCCGACGATGAAGTGCGAGATAAGAGGGAGGAAGACGTCCGCGAGCAGGCTCGAGTTGCTGAGCGTGCCCTCGTCGCAGAGGTCCGACAGCCGGTGGAGCGCGCGCACGCGCCGGTGGATCTGGATGTGATGGATGTTGGAGAAGAAGGACGCCTCCGAGTCGCCGCCGGCGAGGAGGGGCGCCATCTCCTGCATGAGCGGGATGTGGTCGCACGAGCCGACGGCGGCGGCCAGAACGCTAAGGAGCTCGGTCCGGACGAGCTCGACCCGAGAGCGCAGGCCGTTGCGGAGGCCAGGGTAGAGCATGCGGACGAAGGTCGATTGGATCGCCTCATCGTCCCGTCGACTGGCGACGAGCTCGATGAAGCGCCGCATCGCGTAGGCCGAGTTGACGCGGATCGCCATCTCCTCCGGGTCCTGAACAAAGTGGAGCATGTTGTAAAGAATCGGCAGCCACTCTCGCGGCGTCAGGGTGGCGTACAACTGCTCATTGAGCAGGTTGTAGGCCTCGAGCCGGCGGTCAAAGTCGGGCTCCTCGCGCCGGCGCTCAGAGAACGCGTTGAGCGAGACGACGACGTCGGTCGATGCCTGCAGGCGCGGATCGGCGTCGGCGAACTTCTCGAACGCGCGGCACAAGGCCTGACGGGCCTGGCGCGAGCGGATTGTCCGGAAGAGAGTCGCGAGCAACGTGTAGAGCCGGGTGAAGAACTCGGACGCCGGGTCACGGAAATCGGGCACGAGCGGGACGAGGTTCTCGAAGATGGTGAGAATGTTGGTCTTCGTCTTCTCCGAGATGACCTTGTGCGGCTGGCGGAGCATCGGCGAAAGTAGGCCAATGAGCCGCGCGCTCTGGCTGCCGTTCGAGACGTAGGCGGCCAGGTCCGACAGGATCCGAATCTGCCGCTTGGCGAGCTCATCCCGGACGGGTCCGAGGCCGACGGGGTTCTCAACAAGTGTCGAAAGCCGGTCGAGCAGCTCGTCCGTGTAAGGCTTGACAATGTCGTCGACGATGAATGCCCGCTGCGCCTCGTCCTCGGCGGCCGCGGCGTGGGCGAGGATGCGCTCGACGATGTCGAACGTCTTGGAGATGACTGCCGCCTTGACATTTGTCGCGGTCAAGCACGAGTAGACTTTGGCAAGCAGCTGCCGGTCGTACTTGACGAGGATCGGCAGCTGGGCCTTGAGGCCAGACCAAACAGCAAAAAGCTCGAGCAGACCGGACGGCGCTTGCGTGTTCTCGGCATCGAGCGCAGCGAGCCGGGGCGTAATGAACGACCGGAACGCGGGCGGCAGGTAAGGCGAAAAGTCGAACACCGGCGCGGCTGCCGACTTGAAGAAGTCGGCGAACCGCTTGATGCCGAGCTGACGGACCGTCCGGAGCGGAGCGATGTGATGGCTCGGCTCGTCATCCTCGACCTCGTCGACCTCGGCGTCATCATCGGCGGCCGCGTCCTCGGCGCTAGCGGCAACGACGATCAAGTCGGCCTCCTCGGGCGCATCCTCGTCCTCCTTCATCTTGCCGAGTCGCTTCTGAGCGCGGTGGACGAGCTCCATCGTCACCCCGAGCAGGCGCGGCCAGAAGCCAACGAGTTGCGGGCCGAGCTGCTTGAGCACGTCGCCGAGCAGGGTGAGAAAACCAATCTGCTGCTTGCCCGGGATGCCGCTGGCAAGGACGTCGTCCGCCGCGAAGGCAAACTCGGAGCTCGAGCTCGAGGCGCCCTCGAGCGCCGCAAAGGGCGCGAGCATCAGGTCGACAAAGACCTCGAGCTCGGCCGGCAGGCAGCCAGCGAGCGCAGCGAGGATCGCCTGCTTGCGCGTCTGGACGCCGGCACCCTTGCCGCGCCGCTGGATGAGCTTGCCGTAGAGCAGCCGGATGAGGATTGGTAGCAGCTCCTGCCGGTGGGCGGGGTTGATGACGTCGTTCTCCTTGGCCGAAAGCGAGAACTTGGCAAGCGTGTCGCGGAAGCGGGCGTCGTCCATAAGCATGGTGATGTTGTCCTTGTACGGCGTGATTGAGCCCGACTTGAAGGTGAAGAGGCAGTCGAGCGCGAGCTGCTGGAGCTTGCCGTCGCCCTTGGAGAGGAGCGAGAGATAGAGCGCATAGAGCTCGTCGGTCCGGTAAAGCGCCTTCGGGTTCGTAAACTTGGAGAGCAGCTCCAGGTAGGCGGCGAGCTTGGCATGCAGCTGCTTAAGGTTGAGCCGCGAGCCGCTAAAAGCCGCGGGCGCGACTTCGGGCGTCGAGACGAACGAGGTCAAATGCGGCGATCGGGCGGCGAAGGCGAGGAAGACGGGGACGATGTCGCGCGAGTGGCGCTCAGCCAGCATTGGCGACGCCGTGAGCGCGTTGACGAGGTTGATCTCGTAGTTAAGCACGTCGAGCCGGTCGCGGACGGCGGGCTTCTGGGACTGCAGGCGACCAAACCGTCAGATGCGAGGTCAGCGCGTGCTCCATCGGGTGACGCAGCGTACAAGGAAGGAAACGAACCTCTTTGATTGCCTCGAAGAGCGCGCCTGTGTCGCGCCGCAGCTCGACGTTCAGCAGCTCCTCGCGCCGCGTGCGGGGCGGGTCGCGGAACGAGCGAACGTCCTCGACGAGGACCTCCTCCTCAACCTCGCCGGTCCACTCGCGCATCTCAACCTCCCAAGCCGGACCAGCAGCCGATTCCACCTCGGCCATCTCGCCCGATGCGGCGAGCGCGAGCTCGGCGAAAAGTAGCTGCCAAATGAGCGACGCCTGCGCTGTCGGCGTCAAGGTCGCCAGCGCGGCATGCACAGCGGCGTACAGCGGTCGCAGGTTAACCTTCAATTGCGCTAGACAGGTCGCATTCAAAAAAAAAGGTGTCAGTGGCAGCGATGGGCACGGGGCCGTGGGATGGACTGACCGAGCATCGTCCGGAGACCAATCTCAGCATAGACCGACTCGGCCGCCTCCAATGAAGCAAGCGCACGGCCGAGCTTGGCTACGCGCAGGCACTTCTCGCGAGCACCCTCGACCGAGACCTCAAGCTCCTCGAGCTCGATTGCCCGCTGAAGGACGATCGCACCCGTGCCGTCGTCCGGGGCAAGGGCGCTCAGGATGTTGAGAGCCGAGAGGCGGAGAGCCGACAAGGAGGCGAGCAGTGAGCCCGAGAGGAGGGGCGCGTACGTGGTGAGCTGGTCGGTCGGCGCCGAAAGGAGCGGTAGCAGCTGGGCGAGACCGTGAAGGACGGGTGCGAAGCTAGCATGCCGCTCGAGCGTCGTCTTCAGCGTGGAAAGCACAATCGCTCGGACCTCCTTCATTCCACCCTCGTCGAGCGAAAGCAGGTCGGCGATGACGCCGAGCGTCTTGCCGAAGGCGTAGGCGCCGGCAGCAACGCCGCTGACCTGGCCAGCAGAGGAGAGGCGCTCAAGCAGATCGACGAGCGCTGGCCAGAACGTAGCCCGCTGGCGCGTGAGACCCTGGAGACCGACAAGAGCCAGATCGAGAAGAACGAGCTCGTCCTCGCCGAGAATATTGACGTCAACCGAGGCGAGAATGGCGGCCAGTGCGCGTGCGAGAGCCTCAAGGCTCGTCGCGGGAAGCTGGGCCAGCAGACCAGCGTGTTGGAGGTGACCGAGCAGACCGAGACCGGCGAGACGCTCGCGATCGAAGTCGGCGACGACCGTCTCTTCGACTGCGGGCCGAAGGAGGACGTCGCCACCGCGCTTCCAACCCTTGTCGGCGTCCTCGGCGACCCAGAGGCCGACGAGCGCCTTGCGCGAGAACGGGTCGATCGCCGTGTAGAGTGCGCGGACGAGAGCGCGCTGCTTCAGCCAGTCGGGCAGGTTGGCCAGCTGAAGAAGCGACGACGTCAGATTGAGGTGCTTTGACAGCAGGGCCGCGTTGGCCAGGGCGAGGGGCTGCAGTGTTGGCAGAAGCGCGAGGTACTTCGGCAGAAGCGAGGCTGCAGCAAAAGAGGGATGAAGTCAGACAAGGAGAACCGGGAAAAACGAGCGCAGTGAGCGCACCGATGATCGCCTTGCCGTTGCGAACGGTCGTGCTGACGCAGAGTGCGCCCATCCAAAGCCCAAGCTGGCGCTCGTCCCCGCCATCGATGACGTTCTTGCCCGCCTCGAGGAGGATCTCGAGCACTGGCTCCATCTGGGCAATCTGGAGCGACGTGTGGTGGATAAGGGCGGTGATGACGTTCGACAGCACCCGCGGGGCTGGGACAGCTGAAGTCCCTGGCAGGGCGAACAGCTGCCTGAAGAGCGAGTCGAAGAGCGAGGGAGTGAGGGAAGGCAGCGTGCCGTTCGGACCCTAGGTTCGCGAGGAAGAGCAAGCGTCAGTCGAAAGCCGGCGCGAGTTAGCGCACGTGGCTGGCGAACGGACCTTCATAGCTTCGACCAGGGCGAGCGCGACGCCGACGCGCGACTCGGGTTCCCGCTCAAGCTCGGCGACGAGCATGCCGACGAGCCGATCGCCGACCTCGCCGCGACCGCCGCGCCGGACGACGTTGCCCCAACCCTCAACGGCGAGCCTGCGGGCCTCGTCGTTCGTCGCCTTGCCGCCCTTGCTAGCGATGACGAAGAACGGCCGCCAGACGACAAAGACGGCCTCGAGCGTGTCCTTCGCTTCGGAAGCGAGCAGAATCGGCGTCAACGGCTTGAGGAAGGCCGGTAGCGGACCAAAAAGGAGCGGCAGGTGGTGAGCCGAATTGGCGAGCGCGAGGAGCGGCTCGATCAGGGCCGGCAGCGACGGCAAGATCTCGCCGAGAAGCGACTTGGCGAGCGAGGGCAGCAGCTCGAGTACGGCTGGAATCGCGCCAGAGCCGTCCTCAATGTTGGTCTCCTCTGGCCGGGCGAGGACGGCGGCGAAGGCCCGGACGACGGCGTCGGCGTTGAAAAGGAGGAGCGCATGCGTCGGCAGAAGCGGCGTGAGCTCCTTGACGAGCGCCTGGAACGGCAGCGAGAGGTTGAGGAGTGACAGGTGCTGCAGATGGAGCGTCAACGGCGCCGGCAGGAGAGCGGCCGGCTGCGTCTTGGCTGCCTCCTACCAGTGCAGGCAGCGGGGTGGTGAATGGGTTCGGTGGGCGCAGCGGGCAGAGCGAGAAGGGCGGCGAGGGGTCGAGGTGATCAGCCCTCCGATCCCTACAGCTGCTGCAAGAGACGCCCTCGGTATCAAGAGGAGCGAGCACCTCTGACAGAACGTACATCGAGCTCGGCCGAAAAGTCGAGGCCTGTGGCGGTTGAGGCGAGCGTCGAGACGTGCTTGCTCTTGACGAGTTGAGCGGCCGACTTGAAGGTGTGCCGCTTCTGAATGCCCGCCTTCTTGACCGCCTTCTTCTGATGCGTAAACTTTTTGGCCATGGCCGAAAAGAGGACCTCGAAACTCTACACTCCTCGGGCAAGAGCTCGGCTTTGGCGAGGTTTAGCGATGGAGGAGAGAGAGGGCGATGCTGGGATGTTCGGAGAGGGCGGACGTGCGGCTTAGGAGCTGCTGCTGCTGCCAGGCAGCAGGCTGCCCGCAGTCGAGGGGCGCCCGTTCGCCCGCGGCTTGGAATTTTGTGTGACCGTGCCGTGGCGACCGATCGCACGCTGCCAGCGCGCGCGCGCCCGAGACGCGCCGTTGCCAGCAGCCTGACCTCGTCCTGCTGTCTCGCAACCCCTCCCTCCCCTCCGAACCCTCTCGACTCCCTTCTCTGATTCCTCGTACTCGCCCGTCATGTCGGCCGCCGTCCCCTTTGAGCAGCGCACGCACCCCAAGACCATCTGCATGTTGTACGTCTGCGACCCTTGGCAGCCGAGGTGTCCGCGCGCGCGCGCGCAACAGCGGCTCCGCCCACCTGCTCTCTCGGCTCCCGGGATCGCTTCGCTGGCACTTTCGGCTGACCCGAGATGGACCGCTTGTCGCCGCTTGTCAGCGATGTCGATGGCACTCTCTCGCCGGCCCGGCAGGTGCGTCCTGCGTTTTCCATTCCTCATGCGACTCCGAGCCCATTGTCTGATCGCGCCTCGTCTACCTCGTCCATTTCGCGTTTCTCCCGTCCAGACCGCCTCGCCCCTGATGCTCGAGACGCTCGCCAAGCTCCGCAAGGAGACGGCCATTGCCTTCGTCGGCGGGTCCGACCTTGTCAAGATCGTCGGTGCGTCGGCGTGATAGGCGCCTGTCGACTCTCGTCACCCTCGCTGCCGAGCTAATCACGCTGACCCGACGACACTCGTCCTTAAACGTGCCCCGGTCTGTCACGATTACAGAGCAGCTCAGCACCGGCGGCTCCAATGGTACGTCTGCCCGATTCCTCTCTCCCCCCCTCCCTCTCCGTCTGCCGTCCACTAAGCTGACCTTGCCTTTGGCCGCCAGTCATCAGCAGCTTTGACTTCTGCTTTGCCGAGAACGGCCTGACGGCGTACAAGCTCGGCCAGCCGCTCGCGTCCGAGTCGTTCATCAAGTTTGTCGGCGAGGAGCAGTACAAGCCGCTCGTCAACTTCATCCTCCACTACATTGCCGACATGGACATCCCCATCAAGCGGTCCGTTCCGTCCTCTGCCGTCTCCTCGACCGACGCGACGCCATATCTGACCGACAAGGCCCTCTTTTCCTCCTATCGATGTCGACAGCGGCACGTTCGTCGAGTTCCGCAACGGCATGATCAACGTCTCGCCGATCGGCCGTAACGCTTCGATCTCTGAGCGGCACGAGTTTGAGGCCTTTGACAAGCTCCACGGCCTCCGCGCGAAGTTTGTCGAGGCCCTCAAGGCCAAGTTTGGCCACCTCGGTCTGACGTACTCGATCGGCGGCCAGATCTCGTTTGACGTCGTTCGTCTGCTCCCCTCCTTAGCTTGGACGCACGATCGATGGCCGATCTGACCTGCTCTCTTCTCGCCTGCCCAGTTCCCGGCTGGCTGGGACAAGACGTTCTCGCTCCGGCACGTCATCCCCGAGGGCTTCACCGAGATTCACTTCTTCGGCGACAAGACTTACAAGGTGCGACCCGGACTTCCATTCGACGACAAACCCCGAGGCAGACGCGATGGCTGACCTCTCCTCGTCGCTCTTCCTCGCGACCGGTACAGGGCGGCAACGACTACGAGATCTTCGAGGACGAGCGCACAATCGGCCACGCCGTCACCTGCCCCGAGGACACGATGAAGCTGCTCAACGAGCTCTTTCTCGCCGGCAAGTAGAGCGGGCGAGCGAACCTCCTCATAGTCTCCTTTCGCGCTGGGCGCGGGCTGGGGACTCCTCGGCGGCTCTTTTTTCTGGGGTTCTCTGCATGGTCATCTTTTCTATCTTCTTCATCGTATCCTTGCGAACTGCACGAGAGTAGCGTAGCAAAACGTCGCATGTGCCGAGGTACGCACGGGCCGGCCGGCATCGATCGACAGTGGCGCGTCCTCGCCCAGACGACCATGACGCGTTGCGCCTGCGCGCGCCTCTCCGCCCTCCGCCGACTACCTCCTCCAGCAGCTCATCGTCCAAGGCTCTCTCTTACTTTGCTCTTAACCAGCTCGCAGCTGCTCCCTATCCCTCCTTTCAGCGATGTCCGACTATGAGCAAGCACGCCTCGCCAACATTGCCGCCAACAAGGCCCTGCTGAGCTCGCTTGGGATCGAGCCGGTGCGTCCTCCCCGCAGTACCACCCATCGGTGGCCGTCTTGATCCTGACCAGCAGCTCTAACACTGTCGACTTCTTCTCCCACGCAGCGGCCAGAGATCAAGGCGTCCAAGCCCGAGCTGGCGTCAAAGTCGCGGCCCAAGAAGCGCAAGTCGTCGCCCGCGGGCTCGAGCAACGCCCACCACCTGCTCGCGCCCTCGCGCAAGTCGTCGCGCATCTCGGGCATCCCGGCGCCGTCTTATACGGGCGACGGCGCTCAATTCTTTGACGACGAGGAGACAGGCGGCCGGCGAGGGCGGTCTGTCGCCACCTCGTCGTCGTCGACGGCCGGTGCAGGGCCGTCGATCACGCGTATCCGGCAGCTCCCCCGCGCGCCCTCGCCGCCGGCCGCGACCGTCCCGGACGAGTACGACCCGAGCTATGTCCAGCCGCTGCCGACGCGCGACGCCGGCGACAAGGGCACGTTCCGCTTTGAGGCTGGCTTCGAGGGCTTCACGCCCAACGTCGCGCCTTGGGAGGTCATGCGCGAGGGCAGCTTCGGCGGAACGTACTGGCGGCCCTTTTACTCACGCGTCAAGAAGGAGCAGGTCGAGCCCGGGCTCGGCGCCTTTCCGGCCGAGTGGTTCGACCCGCCGATCGACACCGAGACGTACCTGACGTCAACGACGTACCGGCCTGAGATCAACCGGTACGGCGTCAAGGCGTCGCAGAGCATCGAGGACTGGGAGAAGGCCGGCTGGATCCGAGCCAATGCCCCGCGCGGCTGGATGGAGGTCCGCCTTAGAAGCCCGTTCGAAGCCTTGGAGTCATTGCTGACCCATTGATGCTACCCCCTCGCCCTCCTAGTGGTACTGCCACTTCTTCCTCGGCCGACGATCATTCGACGACCACCGGCAGATCTCGCGCTGGAATGGCTGTGCCGGCCCGCGCGGCCGCTTCAAGACGTCGCTTGTCAAGAAGATTGCGCAGGCCGGCGGGGTCGAACATCTCGACGACGACGAGGTCGCACCGATCCTTAGGCAGACGCTCCTCCACTGGGCGGTCGAGCTCACGCAGGAGTCGTTCGAGGCATACCTGGCGTGAGGGTGCAGCCTTGCGGTGAGATGACGCCCTGGCCACCATGCCTTCCAAGCAGGCGCTACCTCGAGCGGTATCGGGGTCCGTGGGCGACGCGCATGCAGAGCAGACACCGCAAGAGGCCCCTCATGGGGCTCCCTCTGTGCTTCGCTTCGACCCGCCTGCAGAGTCGCCCGCGTCTTTTGACTCGTCTCCCTCTTCCCAGCTGAAGACCTCCTCGCCGCTCGTCTTCGGCCCGGCCGAGCGGACGGCCTGCCGGCTCGGAGCTCGCGAGTGGCTAGGTGTGCTGCTGCTGATCGGGCCGCTAGAGGACGGCACGGGCGTCGTCGTCAGGGGCAGGGCGCGGTAGGTATTGTGCCGGAGGTGGGCGGCGAATGAGTAGAGGATGAGGGAAAAGTAGACCTGGCGAGCGCACCCGTCCACGATGTCAGCCCTTCCTGTAAGGCAATGTGTGACGAGAGCGCGTCGGAAGCCAAGCAGAAGACGCACCTTGACGAGCCAGCACGCTAGCAAGACGAGCACGGCCGTCGGCTTCTCGTTCCCCCAGACGAGCGCCGCCGCCGCCGCTCGATCCTCGTCGTCCATCGCGAGCTCGTCGGGCGCAATGTCGCCCCTGCTTTTGGCGAGGGCGACCATGGCCTCCTGGGCGGCCGAGTTGAGGACCCGATGGCCATCGTGGGGGATGTAGGTCCACCAGACGACGGCGAAGAGGAGCGTGTACAGCGTCGAGATGAGGTGGTCAAGTAGGTAGAGGTGCGAAAGCAGCAGGACGCGTGACGAGTGTTCCTGGAGTGATCGAATGCGGAGAGATCAGCGACCACTTGACAGATACCAAGCTGTGACGAGGGACGGACCTCGACGACGGCCTTGAGACCCCAGACGAAGCCGGCGAGCGAGGCGGTCGAGTACAGGTAGAATGACAGCTGGCCAATTGTTCCGCCGGCGAAGCAGGCACCAAAAAGACCGTAGACGCCAGCGACCTTGTTGAAGAGCTGTCAAAGGGAAGGGTGAACGGGGGAGTTCAAAACGTGGGACCGACGAGGGACGCGACGTCGGGCAGTCAAGCTCTTTCAACGTCGCGGAACTGAAAGTGGTTGTGGTCCGACTTACGCCGAAGAAGATGACAAGCATGACGCCTGAAGCAAGATCAGACGGAACATGTCAGTCCTACTGCCCTGCGAAGCGACCTGGCATCATTCGGCCGTCATCGCGCTTCAAGAGCTGCATGATGCCGAGGCAGGTCGCGGGCTCGAGCGATGCGGCCAGGGCGCACCCTGCTTCAGGTCGATGACGCCAAAAAGCGAGTCAAACAGCGGCCGGTTGAGGATGGAGATCCGCATGCTGGACGGATGCGAGGAGCGACTGCTGAGCTCGGTCTGATGAGAGTTGACGAGGGTCCGGCTGTGCTTCGACGACTGCTGCTGCTGGTCAACGCCGGCGACGACAGGAGGGCGGACGAAGCGAACCGGGCGCGCGCGCGGTGGCAGCGCCAGGCGCAGTCGAGGATGGCATCGCAGGGAGGCCGCCATGGGACGCCCTCGCAACGCTCAGACCTTGGCTCGACTTCTCTCACTAGGTGGCATGGCAGGAGAGATTGAGAAAGTACGATCAAGCATGTCGGTTGGTCTCTGTGCATCTGAGAATTGGTCCGGCCGTGAGAGGGACGTCACAGCCGACCGCGCGCGCGGGCGCGCCTCTACCTGCCCTCCCCTTGCGCTCGCGCTCGTTGCGCCCTCCCGCTTCCCCGGCCCTCACCTCCTTAAGCCTCTCCCGACCGGCCCGGCAGCTCTGCTTCGATTAGCAAGAGTCGACAGCGGGCCCTATGTCAGCCTCGGAATCGCCCCCGCAGCCCGCGGCGAAGCGGCCGCCGACGACATCACACGTCGAGTGCGCAGAGTCGGCTGGCGTCGTCGCGTCCGCTGCCGGTCGGTCCTCCTCGCCTGCCACGGTCGACCCCATCGCCGGCCAGACGCCAGCCCAGCCAGCCGCCGCCATCCTCCAGCCGACTGGCTCCGCTGATCTCGGCTCGCTGCTTGCCCCTCTACCCGAAGCGGAGCGGCCAGACGACCGCAAGCCGAGCGAAGGGCCTGTGCTTGAGCCTAGTAACGGGCAGCGCGCCGGCGTCGAAAGGTACGCCCGCCTACCGGTCATCAGCTGGACATTCAAGCGCCCGGGCACGTCGAGGTACAGTGCTAGCAGACGCTGACGTCGAGCTCTGCACCCCTCCAACTGTTGGCTTGCAGCGAGGACGTCGAGATGGTGGATGCCTCTGCCTCCTCTAGCACCCTGCCGGCGGAACCGGACCCGCGCGCAGAAGCAGTGACTTCCGAGCCGGCGACCGTCGTGCCCGCTCCGACGGTCAAGGTTGGACCTTCCGAGCTTTCTGAGCCGTCATCGACGCTGGAACCCTTGTCTCACACGGAAGCCTTTGAGCCTGCCGAACCCGAGAGCGACCCACGGCCCGCGCTGCGGGAGGAGCAAGCCCCGCCGCCGCCGCCGCCGCCGCCAGGCAATCAGCCCTCAACGGGAGTTCCGTGCGTGCCTCCCTCCTTCGGCGCGCTGCCCGCCGAGGCTTGCTGACCCCTGCTCTCCCCTTCTTCCATCTCTGCTCTGACGACAGGGCCGCGCCATCGACGGCCACGCAGTCTTCGGAGCCCATCGATACGGTATCGCCAGTCCTGCCGGCCGAAAGCTTCCCTCGGCCGCCTGCGTTTGCCTTGTCGTTGACGCTGCAGGCACCACCAGCGACTGCGCCCTCTTATCCAGTGTCCACAGAAGCGGCTCATCCGGTGTCCGCCTCTGCGGCACCGTCTCTGTCAGCTGTTTCATCGGACGCGGGCGCCGTCGTCGGCGCGAGCAGCTCGGCCGGCTGCCTGCACGACTCGAGCGTGCCTGCCCTCCCGCTCGCGTCAGGCTCTGCAGCCTCGAAGGGCTTGCTCGTCCCGGTCGACCCGAGCGCACCTCTTCGGGACCAGGACGTCGAGATGGCTTCAGCCGACCTGCCTTCGACTGGGGACGGAGGGGCACCCGGATCGAACCCATCGCGGGACGCTCAGTCGGCCTCTTCCCCCAGCGTCCCACAGCCCACACCGTCGACAGGGTGCGCTCTTTACTGTGACTGCGCTCACTCGGATACTGATGAATGACTGACGACTTGCACACCTATGCCCGGCAGGTCTGGTTCGAATGCCGTCGCAGGCCTGACTTCGGCCGGTGCTGCAGCCACGCCGGCCCGTGCGTCAGTCTCGGGACCGCCATCGACTGCGGCGCCGCTCCCGCCGTCCGTCTCGACGCTGGCCGGTCGCAAGATCCGCACCTTTCCGCCAAAGAAGCCACGTCCGGCGCCCGCCGCGCCGAACGCTGTGACGACAACAGCAGAGACAGCGAGCGCCGGCGGGAGCTCGGCTACATCCTCTGCTGTAGGCACACCGCGGAGCCTGAGCGCCGGTCTCTCGCCCCCCCTTGCCCAGACCGCGAGATTCGTTCAGCCGTCAGCGATGCCGTCGCCGTCAGCAGCAATAGCGGCCGCCGTGGCGCCGACAGCGCTTATGGTCGCCCGTCCTCCACCCGGCCCGCCGTCGGCTGGCTCGTCGGTTGGACCGCATGCTCTAGCTCCGCCGGCCGCCTCATCACCAGCCGCTCCGGGCATTGCTGCGCGACCCCCGCGGCCGCCCGTCAGCGGCACCATCGCCCAGGTTGCCGCCTTCCTTGCTGCTGGCCGCCATTCTCCGTCCTTCCCCGCTGGTGTCCGCTCGCCGTCCAATGCAGGACCCTCGGCTCCCCCGACTTGGGCGGCGCCGGCCGTCCGGACCCCTCCGGCTGGATCATCGGCCGACATCCAGCCGGGCTCAGCGAGCTCGCCGGCGATCGCTCGTCCAGCGCCGGCACCTGCATCGGTCGGTCCTGGGCCTTTGAGGCCGCCCCAGTCGGCGACAGTGACACCACAGCAACCAGGAGCGCCCGTACTGTCTGCTCTTGCATTCCCGCGGCCCGTCAGCACGATTTTCTCGTCCGGCCCCAGCTCTACGGCTTCTGCTCGGTCGCCCGCTGCTCCGCCGCCCGACGCTCTGCCGGTGTTCGCCTCGACCTCTTTTGACGGTCCCAGCAGCAGCTCGTCTGTCGCCGGCTCGAGCTTTGCGCCCGTCAACGCCATCGCCGGCCCCAGCACAGCGCCGCCGACGCGGACGCAGGCCGAGATCGCTGCACTCGCAGACGTCATCTTTCGCAAAAATCTTGAGCGGCTCGCCGGCCTCCGTGCGGCCGAGGACGCGAAGGCGGTCGCCCGGGCCGAGCGCAAGGAGCGGAACAAGCGGAAAGCCGAGGAGCAGACGTTCAAGCGGGCGGCCAAAGCTCAACGAAAGGAGGAGCGCCAGGCCCAAGCTTCGGTCAAAGGGAAGGGCAAGGCGGCTCGGCGGAGCGAAGGCGAAGGTGGTGACGGAGATACCGACGCCGACGAGGCCGACGCGAGCGACGACGACGACGAGTCTGGCCATTTCGCCTCTGGGAGCGAAATCCATGCGCCGGAGCGGATACCGACGCCGCCACCGCTGCCACCCCGGCGAGACATCGACGGCAATGAAATTCCACGCCGTAAGGTCGGCCGGCCACGCAAGTCGGAAGGGGGCGCCGCGAGCGACGCGGCCTCGACGCCCTCTGCATCGAAGGGCAAGTCGAAGCCTAAAAAGCCGGTCGTCAAGCAGAATATCCTGATGGACACGAGCTTCATGCCGCCGGCCGACCTCTTTCCGTCGGACGAGGAGCCGCTCGATGAAGAACTCATCATGGAAGGGTGGCCGGCACCGCCGCCGCCGAGGGCGCCTTCGCCCCCGTCGTCGCCGCCACCGCCGCCAAAGAAGAAGGCACGCCATCTCAAGCCAAAGCCAACGCCGTCGGTCGCCGGTCCAAAGAAGCCGTCGACCGCTGCTGCCGTCTCGGCGTCCGTGTCTAGCTCCAGCGGTAGCCCGACGCGAGCCTCGGTCTCTCCTGCTCCAGGGTCAAGTCGGAATGCTTTCCCGGCCATTGCTTCCCCTCGCTCTGCCAACGCACTCTCTCGACCTGCTGTTGCCGCCTCTCGACCTGCCGTCGCCCACGCTCCCGCGCAGAAGTCGACCGCCCCTGCAGCTCCTGCGCGTCTTACCTTGGTCGCAGGTCCTTCGGCCCTGGCAACGACCGTCCCACCAGCTGCGATCGAAGAGCAGCACAAGCCAGCTCGCGTCCGTCGTCGGGCCCTTCCCGGCGTCTACATCCCGCCGCCGCCCAAGGCGCGCAAGTCCAAGGTGCTGACAGAGGAGCCTAGCGAAGCGACAGCCGGATCATCAACTGAGGGCCAGCTGGCCGACGTTCCACAAGCCAACATGCCCGGCCCAGCGACGCCAGCGGTCAAGCCACCCTACGTCGAACGGCCCTCGGAGGCCACTGCCGTGTCCCCTCGTGCCGTTTCGCCAGCAGCACCTGCTTCCGGCCCGGTCGTCACCACAGGCGACAATCTCAACGCCAAAGTCGTGGAGGAGGCGGGCCATTCACAGGCAACTAGGTCGCCGGGGCGGAGCGCCGCATCGCCAGCGGCTGAGCCCTCCGAATCCGCCGACCTCTTGCCCGATTCACCCCCGTCAGCGCCACACTCGCCGCCAGTCGACTCGTGGGATCTCTTCGCAGACGACGACAGTACCGACGTCCCTCTCTACCAGCAGCTCGGGCGGTCGGCCGTCCTTCCACCTCCTCCGAGCAAGACGCGCACGCCAACCAAGAAGCGGGTCACGACGATCACGACGTCGCTCAAAGCGTCCGAGAGCGAAGCAGTCGATGCTCTACTGAGGCAGGCGCTCGCCTCTGCCGCTGTCCGAGCGCCTCCGGTCGCGGTGGTCGATCCTCCAGCTCCCGTCAACGTCGCTGCTGACACGCCACCGCCTGCTTTGAGCACTGCGACCGAGGCGGTCGTCGCCGGCGCTGCGACCCCGACCGATCCACCTCTGAACTCCGCGTCTGTCCCCTCGGCCGCTACACCTGCCGTCCCATCAGCGTCCGGCCCGCCGTCTCCAGCCCCGAGCGAGGCTGTCGAAGCGACATCAAAGTCGCCGTCTTCGGAGGCGCTCGTCGATGACGACGATCTCCTGGATGACGCCGATCTCGTCGACGCGCCGTCGGCGGTCAACATCGAGGCATCCGAAGGCGAGGAGGAGCAAGAAGCCAAGATTGTCGGCTCGGCCGATGGCTCCATGGCCGACGCAGACGAGACGGATGGCTCGGTCGCCGGCGCGGACGCCGATGAGCCAATGTGGGAGGAGGAGGTCCTCGCGGTCGAGGACGCGCCGGCGTCCCCAGAGGAGGAGGAGCTCATCATGGAGAAGGACGACCAGGGGGAGATCGAGGTCGAGTCTCCGGTCGTTGCCAGTCCTGGCACTCGCGCCGTGCCGGCGGCCAAGACTAAGCCCACCGCCAAGCCGTCGTCGAGTCCTCAACCCAGAGAGCCTTCGCCGGATGAGGAGTTGGTGCTCGAGGTAGCGTCACCGCCGCCGTCGCCAACGCTGGCGCCGGAGTCTCTGCCCTCTGGAATCCGCGCGCCTCAGTCGTCAGAGGCGAAACAGCCAGACGTCCGACCACGTTCGCTTGCAGGCGTCGTTCCGACGGCTTCGACCCGGCGCACCAGGCGGGAGCCCGAGCCTGAACCCGAACCCGAGGTCGTCGTCCAGAGCCCTGTCAAAGCGCCAGACTTCGTCCCAACCGCGTCGACCCGACGCACGAAGCGCGAGTCTGCCCCACCGGTCGCGCTCTCGGCACCGTCATCGTCGGCGACTGAAGGCTCAAGCCGGGCCGAGTCGCAGCCTGCGCCTACGGCTGCGAAGCGGAGGGCCGACGCGACCGCCTGCCAGCCGGGTCGCAAGAAGTCGTCGGTATTTCCGTTCGGTTACGAGAAGGAGGTCCCTGCCGCCCCTGCCGCTCGCAGCCCGAGCCCTCTGTTTAGCGTCGCCGGCGCCTCGGATGACGGCGACGTCCTGCAGGTCGCTTCGGACAAGAGCGAGGCGTCCCCAGATGAGGCGATCTCGAAGGCAATGCCGGCCAACGGTGACGCCGATCAAGATGGTGTCGATGTCGCCTTGGTCGACTCGGACGACGAATTTGCGTCAGGCCTAATCATCGCCGTGTCGGCTTCTCCTCGGCGACCTAGTCTCGCAAAGGGTCGGACGCCGTCGCCTACGCCAGAGCCTCAACCACCCTTCGCCTCTGCGTCGGCTGTCGTCGCCGTCGCATCACCCAGCGCGGACGCTTCCGAGAGCGTCGCGGGCGGCGCAGCCGAGGTTGAGGCCGACGCCGACTTGCTCATTGTACAGCCGTCGCCTCCATCGGCTGTCTCGACGGCACACTCCAGCCCGGCCCTCGGTGACGAGGAACTTGTCGTCCACGCGCCGCCCGAGACTGGCTCGGACACGCCGTCGGCCGATGATCCAGACCAAGAAATCTTTCCCGCCAGCTTAGTCGCTCCGCTCTCTGCAGCATCTTCTGCAGCCGTGCCTAGTCCTCACCGACAAGCCGGCGCTACAGCCGAGTCTAAGTCGCGTTCGCCGTCCTCTCGGCGGTTGCTGGAGGCGATTGGCGACCACATCTTTGAGGACGACGACCGCATTATGCACCCGGTCGACGGGTCCCTTGGCCTCGGCGTCGACCCAACGGTCCGGTTCAACGCGTCGCCATCGCCGGCCTCGACCGTCGGCGTTGACTCTGACGATGAGATCCCGGTCGAGCTCAAGGCCCCGGCGGCCGTCGACAGCGACGACGAGCTTCCGCCGTCGCAGCCCTCGCTGACGCCGGCTCGCAAGCGCATCAAGCTCACCCATCCCTCGTGGACCGAGCACATGGACGGTCAAGCGACGGCCGACTTGACCGACGAGGTCAACAAGCAGGCCGAGAGCATCTCGTCGCAGGACTATGTGCGTGCCGTTTCTGCTTGTCTGCCCACGAGCGCGACTGACCTCTGGTGCCTCTCTGCGGACCGCGCAGGACAACATGCTCCAGATGGACTCCGGCCGCTCGTCCGACAGCGAGCAGCTGACTTGGCAGGAGTGGGAGGGTGAGTGTCTCGCGTTGTTGGCCGCCATTCGGGGGCCTCGTCTCGCTGACTGCTTACCTGGCCCTTTTGCCCCCGCAGACCTTATCCGTCCGTCAAAGGAAGAGATCGAGGAGATGACGGCATACGTCAAGGAGCGCGGTCTGTCCCGGCCGGCGTGCTCGAGATGATCACGGCGCTCGCCTACTGACCCACCGGCTCTCGCCTCTCTTCATCAGGCATCCAGCACTTCATCCAGCACTACATGCGTGAGAAGGAGGTCCGGATTATCCGGCTCTTGCTCGCATTCGACGTCAAAGTGGTTGGTCTGCCAGCTCTCGCAAGAGCCATTGATGTGGGGCAGATCGTTGATGGCCCTTTTGACTTGTCGCAGGTCAAGAGCTACCGCGACCCGAATCTCGAGGACCACCTGCTCATCCCGGTCCTCAAGTCGGCGCTCTCAAAAGTGTACGTCGCTGTCGTCGAAGTGCTCGACTGAAATGACCTGCCGCTGACCGTTCTGCAATCCGCAGTCTCTCGAAACGCAACCGGCTACCGCAGTACAGCACGTGGGACGACGCGGTGGAGCTCATCCAGAAAAGTCAGCGGATCGTTGTCCTGAGCGGTGCAGGCATCAGCGTCAGCTGTGGCATCCCAGGCGAGTCCTGCCCTCGCTCTCGCTGGGCTCCAAGCTCGAATTGCTGACGCGTTCGACTCCACGCTGTCGCAGACTTCCGCAGCGCGGACGGCCTGTACGCCAAGCTGCAGGAGGAGGGCGAGTACGATCTTGAGGACCCGCAGCAGATGTTTGACATCCGCTATTTCAAGAACCACCCAGAGGTCTTTTACTCGTTCGCCCATCAGATCTACCCGTCCAACTTCACGCCCTCGCCCTGCCACCGGTGGATCAAGACGCTCGAGGACAAGGGCAAGGTTTGTGATGTGCCAGTTTCATCGCGCACCGCGCGTCATCTGACGATAGACCTCCTGCCCGCCCCGCCCGTGCACGCTCGCTTAGCTACTGCGCAACTACACGCAGAACATCGACAGTAAGCTCGTCCTCTGCTGGTAGTCGAAGGGGGTCGGTCGTCTCTCTGCTCACCTGCTGTCCTTTCATCTGCGGCTCGCCGCAGCCCTCGAGCATAAGGTTGGCATCAAGAAGGTCCTCCAGTGCCATGGTTCGTCGCGCCCCGCATCGAGAGAGGCCTTGTCGGTGTTGATGGGCTGATCCTTGCCCGTGCTTCCGGACAGGCTCCTTTGCAACCGCCTCGTGCCTTCGCTGCCGCCGCCAGATGCCGGGCTCCGACATCGAGTACCAGATCATGAACAAGGTGATCCCGGTCTGCGAGCCGTGCCAGCTCGAGGAGAAGGAGAAGATGAGCAACCGCGTCAAGCGCCGCAAAAAGTCCAAGAAGAAGAACCGCGACCCGTGGGCCGACTCGAGCTCGGACTCAGACGATCTGACCGACGCCGACCGGGCCTGGGCCAAAAAGCTCATCCCGGCAATCATCAAGGTGCGCCTTGTTTCCTCGTTGCACTTGCCGTATCATCGTAGTCGTCGACGACCTGACGAGCTGCCCTGCGCTGCACTCGACCCATGCAGCCCGATATCACCTTCTTCGGCGAGGAGCTCGACGATCGGTTCGACAAGCGGCTGCAGATCGACCGCGAGTCTGTGGAGTGCGTCGCCATGTCCTCGCCAGCCTCGTCGTCAATCGTATGCTGACTGGTATCCTCCGCACGCGCCAGCCTCCTGATTGTCATCGGTAGCAGCCTGTCAGTCGCCCCGGTCTCGGACCTGCTAGGTGCGCTATCTTTGCTGCAGGGTTCTGTCGGACGCTTCTGACACTTGGCCCACTTTCTATCGCAGCCGTCCTCCCGCACTCGGTGCCGCAAATCATGATCAACAAGACGGCCATTCGCAACTACAACCCCGACGTGCGTCGCTCTTGTCCCCTTCTTACCGAGTAAGGCCCAATCGACTGATAATCCTGCCTTCCCCCTGCCTCCCCCATCGCTGCAGATCAACCTCGTCGGCGATGCCGATGGCATCATCCTTCTCCTGGCTCAGAAGCTCGGCTGGACTTTGCCAGCACCAAAGGGTGGCAAGCGCGCCATCAGCCTCAAGGCCGAGAAGCCTGCTGCCGAACCGCGCCAGCTCGGCAAGACGTGCGTTTTTTTAGGCTGTCCCCTCCGTCGCAGCCAGCTTGAGCAGCTGAGCATCCGTGCCTCTCAAACAGTAACTACTGGATCTTCAAGGGCGCCTCCCGCAGCGACCTCCTCGGGACCGTCATGAAGACCCTGCCGAAGGACGTCGACATCAGCTGGGTCCAGTCGGACGACGACGAGGGCGAGGGCTCTGACGAGGACATGCTCGAGGTCGAGAGCGACGACGGCGAGCACGCCGATCCCAACGAGGGCAATCACCACGACGACGCTGCCAATCGCGATCGCGACCTGTCAGACCACGAGCTGTCAACCCCGCCCCGCCCGCCTCGGTCGTCGCGTTCCATAGGCGGCGTCGAGGAGGACGTCATGGAGGAGGTCCCAGACGACGAGCCCGCGCAGGCGGCCGAGGGTGAGCAGGGACGCGCACCCTCGCCGGTCGAGTCGTTGGAAAACGAGACGCCGAACGACGGGCGGCCAGTCTGGGATCTCATCGAGTTTGACTCGGCCGACGAGCGAACCCCGGTCAAGATGCTTGAGCCAAAGCGAGCCTCGGCAGAGCCCAAGGCAGCACTGCCGCCGAAGTCCAAGATGTTCGAGGCCAAGGCTCCGATTCCAGCGTCAAAGCCGAGACCGATGCCCACCGGTCCCATCCGGCCTGCGGCTAAGCCGCAGGCGAAGCGGCCTATCGTCCCGCCTGCGCCCGATGCAGCCCTCGTCGAGTCGGACGATGAGGAAAACGTGCTAGTCGTCGGTCGCTACCTCCGCTCATCGCCGGTTGATCCGCCAAGGCGGCCGGTCGTTCTTGAGTCGTCGCACGGCAAGCTCCGGGCTGCGCTTTCGTCCGGCTCCGAGTCTGACGATGTTCTCGCTCTCAAGCCGGCATCCTCGACTCCTGCCGGGCCTTCATCTGCCGCCGCCGTCGCTAAGCGGAAGCGTCGGTCGAGCACGCCTAGACATTCGCCCGATCTCGTCGCCGGACCTTCTCGCCTACAGGCCGAGGCGCCGTTTGACAGCCTCTCGGTGCGCCCCGCGCCTGCGCGGCCTGTGCGGCGGTCGGCGCAGCAAACGGCGTCTTCTCTCGCTGATCGGCCATCGTCTGGCACCTCGACGATGTCGAACGCCCTGCCCCTTCGGCCGTCCACCTCGGTCGCGCGGCCGGGCCTGTCCAGGCCCGCACCGCCACCACAAGTCGTCAACTTTTGCAAGATCGATCGACCGACGGTGGCTTCGTTGAAGCGGAAGGAACCCGAAGTCGTCGAGCTCGATTCGGACGAGGACGGCAGCGTGGTCATGATGGAGTGAGCGCCAGCTACGACTCGCCGTCAGGCCCGTTGCGATGTCATGCGCCTCTGTTTCGCAGCGTCTATGGAAGGCTCAGCGCCACCGGAACCACCCAGATTGAGTTCGCTTAAGCGAGCTTCTGCAGGCCGAGTCTGACCTCGGCTCTGCAGCATCGCAAGCAGCACGCGCACGCCGTCAGCTCTTGTCAACCACTCCCAGTGTTTCAAAACGACGAACAGGGCGCCAGTGTGCACCTCGAGCTGGAGGATCTCGGCGTCAAGGATCGCCCTCTTCGTGCGGAGGGCCGCGAGGTCGCGAGCGATGACCTCTGCTTTGGCCGTCCTGCAATCGTGCCGGCACGACCGATCAGCACGTCGTTGAAGGCTGAACCAGCGGAAAGAGCAAAGGAAGGCCGCACAGCTCGCTGTAGTGCTTGATGCCGAGGAAGCGCTGCAACTCGACCCTTTGAGTGAGTTGGATATGAAGGAAACGGGCAGGGTAAATTCAGCTTGCCGCACGCACACGCATGGCGTCTGCTGACCATGTCCTGTTCGGCGACAGACAGGCATTCGGTGTGGAACAGGCGCAGCCAGTCGAGCAGAACGAGATCCTGGCTGCGAAGCATCTGCAGTGTTGGGTCGACAGGTCAAGATCGTTGTAGGAAGAGGCTAGCAGCCACGAGCTGAAGTTATAAACCGCGTGGTGACGCGCCTTGATCGTGTGGAAGTTCTGGTCGAGCAGCAGTCGGACTGCTTTGGAAGCTGCGGCGTACGTCTGAGCGTCGGCAACCAGCCCTGAACACCCGCCAGTCGCCAAACAATACCTTGTCAGTGCGAAAGCGTGATGGAGCGAAAAGCTCATGAACGCACCTGCCAAGCCCTCCTTCCTGGCGACGCCGGCCAAGGCGTGAGCGGCGACCGAGTTCTGCATGAAGGCGCGCCAGGCGCCGATGAGTGCGTTGGCTGCCGGCTTGTCGCTGCCCAGTACGTCGGAGACATCGCGTGTCAGCCGCAGCGAACCAGTCAGAACAAGGCACGGAGCAAGGAAGCTACGCACAAGGCCTTGGCCCACTGCTGCTGCTGCAGGAGCTCAGCTGAGGCAAGGGTAGCGCAGGTCAGCTCGCAGCAGCAGGCACCCCTGTTGGATCAGCCGGCCGGCGAGCCTGCGCACCAGGTCGCTCGCATCGACGACGGGGAAGAAAGTCGAGTACGCACCGGTCTCCGAGAGCTTGTCAAAGTCGGCGGCCGTGTAGATCGGCATTGGATGCGATGGCAACGGTGAGGGTCGGCGGGTCAGGCGGCATGTCAGCGGTCGCTCAGATCATCTGCGAGACAGGAGGGCGGTTGTCGGAGGCCGTCCGGCTGTCAGCCCAGGTGACCAGCCACCGAACCTCTTGGGCTCCGGCCGCTCACGATGCAGGGACCTCACGAGGGCGCAAGCGATGAGGAGCCGTGCAGCTTCCTCAGGTCATCGACAAGACCGTCAGCTTCATCGCTCAATGAGAGATGATGGGCGTAACTTGTCCGCGCGGAGGACCTGCCCCTTTTTATTGTTTCAAAGGCTGCCGACGCTTGCTGAAGGCTCATCGGCCGTTCGCAGCGTGAAGGCCATCAAAGATCGGTTGGACCGAAAGGTGGGGAGCGAAATCGGAAGAAAAGGGAGGACGAGAAGACGACGATACAGACAGAGGCGACCGGAGCGGTTAGTAAAGACGGGGCGAGACAAAGACAAGACGGCAGATGGTGAGCAGTCACTCGAGCGCGAGCTTGAGGCGCATCTCGGACATGTAGCTTTCTGCGTTGGTGGGTCGGTCGGATGAGGATCAGCGAGTGCCTTTCGATAGCAGAGGGCCTTGGCAGGGGTGAGGACGGACCGCAATGCGCCCGCAGTTTCCAGTACTCCTCCATGAGTGCGTTGACCTCAGCCTGGTTTCGGGCGATGAAGTCGTCATTCTGAGGATGCAAGCGAGCTCGTCAGCCGATAGAAACGCTTGGGAGAGATCAGCGGCACGCGCGACGCACCTCGAGCGTCAGCCGAGCGATCTCCTTCTCTCGCTTACGCTGCGTCGCGTCGTCCTCGTCACGCTCGCGCTTGATGACCTCGTAGTCGTCGCGAAGCCGAGCGATCGAGAGGTTGAAGCGCTCCTTGCGCTCAGCCCACGACTCGCGCGCGCGCGATAGCTTGTCGGTTGCGTTGGCTAGCTGGGTCGCTAGCTGCTCGAGCCGGGTCTCGCCCGACTGGCGCTCAATCTCAGTCGCTCGCAGGCGGGCGTCGAGCCCAGCTTTGCGGGCGGCTCGGTCCTCGATCTCCTTGCCGAGCGCCTCGGCCTGCTGGAGAGACTCAAGTAGACTCTTGACGTCCTGTGGCAGGCAGTCGACGCGTACGCGATTGAGTCAGTGGTCGCTGACAGAGGAGCGAACTGGGCGTTAAGAACCCGCACCTGATCGCTCTGCACGATGAGCTCGAGCCGGGCACCTAGGTCACGAAAGCTCTTGAGCGCGCTACCCAGCCGCTCCTTTTCGCGTGCCGTGTTGGTCGAAAGCTCGCCGATCGTCCGCCGAATTCGTTCCGGTGACCGAACGAGACGCGAGCGAGTGGCGCCGATGTTGGCCGTCAGCGAGTTGGTCGCCTTCTGGACGTCGTGCTGCACGAATGAGGGGGATTGCCGTCAGTGGCCGAACCGAGGGCGACCGGGACGACGCAGACGTACGTATTCCTTCTTCTTCTCGTCCCGATCCCGCTCGGCCTCGACAAACTTATCGGTCAAGAGCTTCTGCTGCTTCTTGAGCTCACCCAGCTCGCGAAAGATGGCCTCGTTGCGCTGCTTGGCGTCCTGAATCAGCGGCAGGTTGGCCTCCTGCTGGTCTCTGAGTCGCAGAGTGGCGGCGCAGGCGTCAGTGGCGAGCCAAGTGCACAAGTGTACCAGGAAAAACGCACTTGAGCTGCTGCAGCTGGAAAGATATACGCGCTGCCTCCTCTGCGAGCTCAGCTCGGCGCTGGTTGATCTCATCGCCCCGAGCGACGAGCTCCTCGTACAAGCCCGAATGCGATAGCCTGGCCAAGCAAGAGCGCACGGTGATCAGCATCTGCCCGTACGAGCCATTGCCTCCCGACAGAGGACGGATGGGCGCGCGCACTTGAACTTGGCAAAGTTGATGACGGCCGAGAAGCAGTCGCACACGCGCGCATGCTCTGGCCGGGTCAGGTCCTGGAGCGTAAACGTCTCGACGCCGGCCGTCTTGACCAGGCGTTTGACATGGATGAAGAACATCTGGAGATGAAGCGCATCCGAGTAGAGCTCCTGAAGGTTGGATGCGGGCGTGGAAGGAGGATGGCGACGTCGGGCAGGCGAGGAACGGAGGCGCAGCGAGGGCGCGCGCGAGGTGACGGAGGTTGAGCGAGGCGGAAGCGCGAACAGGGGGGACGCAAGGCGAGAGCGTCAGCCACGAGCGCACGTCCAGCTGCTCCTGATCCTCGCTGCTCTGCTGAGCACTCGTGAGGTCCAACCCGCTGCTCGGCGACTCGAGGGTCGGACGCACCGGAAAGGTGACCATGCTCAGCATCGCGCCCTTTGGCCGCTCGAGCCCGGCCTTGCTGACGCCGGTAAAGTAGTGGAGGACGGCGCTCCAGATGTTGCGGACCATCGGTGCCGTCGGACGCTTGAGGTCATCCTCCGAGACGTTAGCGCCGAGCTCTTGTAGACAGTCGACGAGCTCCTGGGTCGGCAGGATCGGGTAGCCGATCGACGTCTGCTTGGGCGGCGGGTGCTTGCGCGGGTTCGGCAGCGTCGACGCCGACTGCGGCGTCCGTGAGGACGAGGCGTACATGGCGACGGAGGAAGGAGGGCGTCGAGCAGGAACGACTGGCGGCTGATGCTGGATGTGTATGCCTGCAGGTCTGGGGAGAAAGGCGTTGCGAGGAAGCCGGCTGGCGTCGTGGGTCGTCGACGTCGTCGGCAGGTCGCCGTCGTTGTTGCGACGCGCCGGGATCCCAACACGCCCCGGAACGAGCCCCAAAGTCAAAACGCAAGATGGGGTGGAGGCTGGCGGCGCAGCGCTCGTCCCTCGCGTGCGCTCCTCGACCAGCATCTAGTCCTCCCGTTCTGCGTTTTTCGCTCGACTCGCTGCTCCCCCCGCGGATCTATGCATCTTTTGCCCGCCTCGCACCTTCTGCTCTGACAGCCTACGGGCCTCCATCTATCGGGCAGCGGCTCTCGCGGCTCTGGCGCGCGCAAGCACGCGAGGACCAGAGAGCAAGAGCCAGCCGGCTGTCTACGTACGGCAGGGTTCTCTGCAGGACGGCTAAAGGCCTATCTAAGCAGCTGGGCCCTGAAGCGTACCCCTCGGCGCTGAATGAACAGTTTCGGCTGTGGTGTTCTTCTGCTGTGAGGGAAACTCGGCGTTCCTTAGAGGGACCTGGTTCCGAGCCAACCACCACCACCACCACCTCTCGACCTTGCTCGCTCCGCCCTCCTTCCCAGCTCTCCCAACAGGTGCTCGCAGACCACCGAACGATATGTGCGTTGCCGGCGGCATTCGCTTTCTCAGTGAGACGGCGGTCGGACCTGCCCTGCCCCGTCGCACGCTGCCAAGCCTGCCTTTCGCAGACAGCCGGCGCTCCCGCTCCACCTTCAGATCGAGGTCCTGCGCCACTCGGCCGCCTCCGCCTCCGAGGGCACGCCCATCTGCTGAAGTTTGCGCTCGTATCTCGAGCGCTCAACGTGCGTCCCGGTCCTACTGTGTGCAGGCGCGCATCTGCGACGATCGTCTGTCTGACGTCCCTTTGATCCGCAGCACAAGGCCTCCAGCATCTCTACTACTCGATCCCGGAGCTGTGGCGCTCGCCCGCGGCGCAGACCAAGCGCCTTCGCTCCAGTCTCTTCACCTCGAGCTCATCGACCCTTGCTCGGCACTTGAAATCCCTCATTCGCGCTTGCAGGTCCTCACCGTCGGCCTGCTCGAGACGGCCGGAGTCAACTTTGACGACCACCTCAACCCCTTGGACGAGACTTTGGGCTTCTTCGATGGCCACCCCCTTCGCGTCTTTGTCGAGCGTCTGTGCGCCCTCCAGCGCCTGTGTCCGCCTTACTTCCTAGCGCTCCATACGGTCAGCCTCCTGCCCCCTTGGAAGAGCGGCTTTAATTCCTACCTCGAAGAAGATCTCACCGGCAGAGTTTTAGGGGAGGGCTGCATGGACGAGCCTAGCGTCCAGGCGATTGGGCGGCAGCTGAACGATATCGGTTTGACGCTCGTCGACATGCAAAGCCTTGAGTGGGAGGACGACGATTGATCTGTCGCGAAGGACCCGATCGCGCCTGCCGCCGCAGGGCATCCTCTTGCATGATCTTTTTCTCTGATCGTCGCGCTTGCGAATACAGGCCGCTATGAGCACGATCAGCAGACCAAAGTGCTCACCTGAGTCGCGCGATCTGGTTCGATAGGTGCAGCGGGTCATTCGTGCGTACGAGTTTGGGTCGTCGGTCAGCGCCGATCTCGCCCGCGTGCTCGCTCGCTTCAGCCCTCGCCCCTCCGATCCAAGACGATCACCTCCCCTCCCATCTTCGCCACCATCAACTTCATCTCTCCACAAGCGCTCGTCATGTCGAGCGAGAAAGCGAAGCTCCTTGAAGCCGACCTCCCGCTGCCGGCAGCCGCCCAGACGACGCTCGCTCCGTCCAAGACCTCGCGATCGCAGCGCGCCCTCCTCCTGCTCCTCCTCTTCGTCGGCTGGCAGGCCTTCCTCGGGCCGGCGATCCGCTCGGCCGCGCACGACGAGGCCGCCGTCAGCTCCTCCTACAGCGGAGGCAAGTTCGGCGACCAGCCGACGTGGGCGCCCTGTAAGGGCTTCGAGTCGAACAACCGCTTCTCGTGTGCGACGCAGGAGGTTCCGCTTGACCACGCCAAGGGCCTCGCCGGCGGCGTCGCCACCATCGCGCTCTCCAGGTACAGCGTACCCGACGACAAGCGCAAGCAGAAGCTCGGCACGCTCTTCGTCAACCCGTGCGTTGCTTGCCTGTGCTTCTGAGGCTGTTGGCTGCCTCTCGGCGATGCTCAGAGCTGCCTGCCAGCTTCCCAGAGCTGACCGCCACTCATCAACCTTCCTCCCTCGCCGATCTCAGGGGCGGACCTGGCGGCTCGGGCCATGCGTACACCTTTCGTGCCGCTCCTGCCCTGAGCCATGTCCTGGAGGACCGCTACGACATCCTCGGCTTTGACCCTCGCGGCATCAACCAGACGCTTCCACGAATGGCCTGCTTCGAGAAGCTGCGGACCGAACGCGACTTCCTCAAGTCGCTCTCGCCCTCGCTCGACTCGCTCGACGTCGGCACCGAGGCATACGCCGCCGGCGTGCGCGAGAAGGACCTCGAGAATCAGCTCATCGCCGAGCGGTGCGAGCTCGAGGCCGGCGCTGCAGGCCGCAACGTGCGTATCTGAGTTGCATCTGTCCGTCGTTGTCGCAGGGCTTGTCGCTGACTTGCGGCCGGCGCATCCCCTCAGATGGGCACGACGACCGTCGTCCGCGACATCGAATACCTCTCGTCGCTCATTGAGGGCAAGGACAAGCCCATCAACTTTGGCGGCTGGAGCTACGGCACCGTCATGGGCCAGTACCTCGTCTCGATGTTCCCCGACCGGGTCGGCCGCGTCATGATCGACGGCGTCTGCGACATCTTGAATTGGGTTGAGAACCCCCACGACCAATGGGGTCGCTCGGTCGGTCCATCTCTCCCAGATCAAACTCTTATGAGCGCTCGCACTGACAGGTCTGGCTCTTGCAGGACTTCATGGACTCCGAGAAGACGTTTTCAGCCTTCCTGACCTCGTGCGCTGCTGCCGGTCCTTCGCGCTGCGCCCTCGCCCGCGCCAACTCGACACACGACTCGCTCCTCGCCGCCATCGACGACACGCTCGAGGCGCTCAATAAGCGGCCGATGATCATCTACGACCTCGAGGGCAAAGGGCTCGGCTTTCTGCGCGGGGCCGATGTCAAGGGCTGGATCTTTGGCAAGCTCTACCGCCCAGCAGGTTGGGGCGACGCCGCCAAGGTGGGTCGTTGTGCTTGTCTCTCGAGTCGGGAACATGTTCGACTGACGCTCAACTTGCTCTCTTAGGACCTAGACGCACTCCTCAGCGGTAACGGCAGCGCCATCTACCAGTCCGGTGCCATCCCTGCCACGACGCCCGCCGACGAGGAGGGCTCGACCGCCTACGCCAACCCGGCCGTCGAGTGCTCAGACGCCAGGCCGTACCCAAGCAATCTGACCGACGACGCCATCGCCAAGCTCGTCGCAGAGGAGAACGCCTACCAGGTCAAGCACGTGTCGCGCCACTTTGCGGCGGCCGGCGTCTCCTTCTGCCCGCGCTGGGGCAACATGCGCGAGGCGGACCGGGTGCGTCTCGATCCCCTACACCTCCCCTTCTCGTCTGCCCAATCTGATCGACGACTTTACTTCTGCAGTACGCCGGCCCTTGGAACAAGACGCTCTCCCACCCGATGCTTATTATAGGCAACGAGGCCGATCCGATCACATCTGGCCGGCACGCCGAGCTCGCGCACAAGATTCAGCCCAACTCGGCGCTCATCCATCACGACGGCTTTGGCCACTGCTCGACGGCTCAGCCCTCGGTGCGTCTGTCTGTGCGACACTCTGCTTTAACTATCGTCTGACCCGACTCTCCTTTGCCTCGCAGCTTTGCACCGCCCTTGCCATCCGCAATTACTTTGTTCAGGGCAATCTGCCCGAAGACGGCCTCACATGCAAGCCGGACGGCATCCTCTTCCCCGAGCTCGTACTCCAGGAGGCCGGCGCAGCTGTCGCGGGTGACGACGTGCCGAGCGCCCTCAGCGCCGACGAGCGCGACCTTCTGAAGGCGATGGGCAGTATCGGGGACGCGCTCCACAGCGGCTTCCGGCGGAGCGATGGTTCATGGGGCGTCTGAGAGGGGAGGGGCTGGCAGTTCGTCTTGAACGCCACTTTGCTGCTTTGTCTCTGAAGATGACAGCTACCGACGTCATGCTCGTGAACACGGCAGGCTGTCAGTCTGCGGGGTGAGCGAGAGTCCTGGGTGACCCGGGACGGACTTGTCACAGGTTCCGGCCGTTGCTCGTACCCTCCCTCTCAGCCTGCATGATATCGCCGCAAGCGGTCGCCTGCGCCGCCGGCCGAGGGTCGACGCGACGAGATGGACGAGCACTGGACCTCGACAGCCGTCAAGCACCTCTCTCCCTCGACAGAACCAGCACTGTGTCCTGCCAGACCGCACTTGCTCGACCGATCTGTCGCTCCGCTCGGCCGTCCGCCCACACTTGCTCCGTCGCGGCCAGCCCCTACCGGCTCCCTTGCCTCCGCCGCTCTCGTCCCTCCGAACCCGCCTCCAAGCCGGCCGCCTCGGATGAACCTCAACGCCTTCTCGCAGCAGCTCTTCTCGTCGGCCTCGTCGGCCTACTCGGCCCTTCAGGGCAACGCTGCCGCCAAGCAGACGGCCAATGAGACGATTGCCAAGCTCGTCGAGCGCGTCCAAACGTCCGCTGCCGAGGGCGGCGAGGGCAAGCGGGCGTCGCTCGTCGGCCTCAAGAGCCTCGCCCGCGACTGGAAGGCCGACGTCGGCGCCCAGGCAATGGACGTCCTCGTCCAGACGCTGGTCGACCCGGCGACCAGCCAGGATGCCGAGACCGAGAAGGCCCTGCTCGAGACGCTCATCACGCTCTGCGAGTCGGACTTTGTCGAGGAGGATCCGGCCGTCCTGCGCGTGCGTCCTCGATCTCTGCTCGGTGAGCTCCCGGGTTGCCTTCCGAAGCTCGTGCAGCTGACGATCCGCTTCCCTGCGCCACCCATGCCGCCTTTGCAGCCCGTCAAGACGCCTGACATTGGCCTCCAGCACACGACCCACTTCCTCGGCTCGCCCGAGACGGTGCACGTCCTCCTACAGTCGCTCTCGGCGACCCAGCACTTCTACGTCCGCTTCTTCACGCTCCAGCTGCTGTCGACGCTCCTTCAGAACCGGCCAGAGCGAGTTCAGGAGCTTGTCCTCGCAAGCACGGGCGGCGTCGCCGGCGTCATGGCCTGCCTCGAGGAGCGCCGGGAGGTCCTCCGGAACGGTGCGTGGCCGTCGTCACGTGCCTCAACCTGCACGGAGCGAGCCTCTGATCACCTTGGTCTTTTCTCCCTCAGAGGCCCTGCTGCTGCTGCACAACCTGACGGTCACCAACGCTGATCTCCAGAAGATCGTCGCCTTCGAGGGCGCGTTCGAACGCCTGCTCGACATCGTCATCCAGGAGGGCGGCGTTGAGGGCGGCATTGTCGTCCAGGACTGCCTCGCCGCGATTGGCACGCTCCTCCGCTTCAACACATCGAACCAGGTGCGTCGAGACACACATCGTCCAGCTGTCCTACGCGCTCTGATACGTTGTCCGCCCTGCCAGAACTACTTTCGCGAGCTGTCGCTGCTGTCGAGGTTGCCGCCGCTGCTGTCGTTCCCTTCGCCCGCACCACCACCGTCACAGCCGCCGCCCGACACGTTTGCGCTGCAGTTCTGGCCAGCCCAGAAGGCGGTCAACTCTGCCCTCGTCATCTCTATCGCCCGCCTGCTCGCCGGCGGCGGCGACAAGGGCGGCTCGGGCGCTCTCGCCTCGTGCGGCATGACGCGTTGTCTCGTCGAGCTTGTCGGCGGTAGCAACGCCCCGACGGCGCTGAAGGCTCAGGCGCTCGCTGCTCTTACGGCTGTTCTCGAGAAGAGCCCGAAAAATGCCGAGCTTCTAACGGCGCTCGCGCCGGCGCCGCTCGTACCGCTCCCGCCCGACCCAGAGCAGCCGCACGCGGGCGTTGGCTATTCGCGACTTGCGAACAGGCCGTTCGTCGCGATCCTGGTCGAGCTCGCTGTCGACGGCGAGGCGCGACTGGAGGACGACGACGAGGGCCGAGACGGCCGGAGGGTACGGCGAGAGGCCGCTCGGGTGTGGGAGGTTCTCGTCGGCGTCGACCGCTCGGTCCGGGAAGGTGTCATCGGCACCATGGGCAAGCCCGTGCCGGAGCCGAATCCGAACGACGAGCAGGAAGGTGCGTCCGCTCGCTATCTCATTTAAAGCCTGGCGATCCGACGGCTGACCTGCTTCGTCGTTTCAACAGTCCCTCCGACGGCTGGCGCTCTCCTCCTCTCGGCTCTCTCCGAGTTCCCGACTCCGGCATCAGACGCCAACCGGCCTCTCTTTGCTTCGTTATTGCTTTCGCACCTGCTGCGAAATTCGGAGACGGCCAAGCGGCTCGCCTGCGCCATCTCGTTCCCTTCGTCGCCACCCGCTCCGGCCGCTGCCGTTGGTGCTGAGGATGACGACGAGGAGGACGAGCCGGTGACACTCATGCAGGTTATCGTCGGCAACCTGATGATGGCTCTGCGAGAGGCCGGCGAGGCAACCAATCGCGAGCTCCAGGGCGGCCACCAACACGCCCGCAGGAGCTCGCAGGCTGGTCAGGAGGGCGCCGAGGACGAGCGCAGATGGTCAAGCAAGGACTGGACCAAGGCAGTCGTCGGCTGGCTCGTTGCTCTCAGCACCTGGCTCTGGGATAGCCCGGCGAGCGTCAAGGAGTTCCTCAGCGAGGGCTCGAACGTCCAGGTCGTGAGTGTCTGCGTCTTTTCGAGTGTCCTTTTGCACAGGAGAATTGACCTCTACCTGCACGCCGCCCTGCCGCCCTGCAGCTGATCGGCCCGATAACGCAGGCTTCGGGCGTCGACCCGCTCATTTCTGGCCTCGCCGCCTTTGTCCTCGGCACGTGCTACGAGTTCAACCGGACGCCGGGCGAGATCACGCGGTCGACGCTCCATCCGATTCTCCACACGCGCATCGGACCCGACACGTTTGTCTCGCGCATGGCCCGCTTCCGCGAGGACGCCCGCTTCAAGGCCGTTGGCCCGCCCGAGGGCGTCTGGGAGGAGGACGAGGGCGAGGGCGAGCTCGTCTTTGGTCTCACGGCCGAGGAGCGGGAGGAGATGTGGTTCGACTGGAGCTTCGCTGAATTCTGGAAAAACAACTACTGTTCGTCCGAGCCGTCATTCTTTCTGCTGCAGACACGAACTGATCCAACTCTCGGCCCCGCCCTAACCTGCAGACACGATCCAGCGCTCGATCAACTCTGATCCGGAGATGTCGCAGCCGGCTGACGCAAACTCCGAGTCGGCAAGCCTCATCACCTCGCTCCGCGCCAGCGTCGCCTCGCAGGCCGAAGAGCTCGAGACGCTTCAGGAGAAGCTGACGACGATGAAGCGCGAGCACGAGGAGGAGCTGCGGCAGCGCGAGGAGGAGGTAAGTGTGCCTTTTCCTGGGCGTTGCGCTTAGAGATCGTGTCGTTGGCTGACGTCTGCCGCTTTGCTATCTTCCGCCAGCGCACTGCCGTCCAGGAGGAGCTCGCTTCAGTCCACCTCTCGGTCAACACTCTCACTGCCTCGCTCGCCGCAGCCGAGGCCAAGGCGCAGGATGCGACCAAAGAGCAGGAGGACCTGCTCGTCCTGCTTGAGGAGCTCAGCGAGAAGCGTCGCAAGGATAAGGAGCGCATGAAGGAGAAGGGTCTCGAGGTCAGCGAGGACGAGGGCGACGACGACGAAGATGACGACGAAGACGACGAGGACGACGAGAAGGACGAAGACCTTGCGTAGTGAGGGTGGCATGGTTCCTCTATTGCGTCGATTTTATCATGCCCTGTACGACCATGTCCCGATGCTGCGCTTTTTGCCAGCAAGACTGCAGCGCAAGTGGAGCGAGGATAGGGGCCGTAAGTATCGCCACCCGGTGGCGACTGCAACTCGGCCCCTCTAGGCTGCTACCCTGTCATCCTTACCTCGGCCTCGACCGTCTTCGCAACGTAGCGCTACCTTTCTCTCCCGCCGCCCCCTTGTCAATGTAGCCCCGATCAATGCGACACCCAGTCCGCCTATGAGCTAAGGAAAGCAACCGAGAGCGAAGGGGTCGTTAAGATCGTGCAAGTGTTCGGCTGGCTAGCCTCCGGCCAGCCTAGAGCCTGCGCTTCTTGGCCTTCGGCTTGGCCGAGTCATCTGCGCCGTCGGCCGTTGCCGGGATTGCTGCTGCTGCTGGCGGAGCGAAAGGGGTCGCGCCACCCTCGCCGCCGGCACCGCTCGCCTCGGCTGCCGCCTGCTGCTCCTTCATGCGCTCCTTCTTGCCCTTACGCTTCTTGCCGGCAATTTTCTCGCCGTTGGCATCGACGCCGGTGTACTTCTTGCCTTTGCCCTCGACCTCGGGCTCCTCGCCCCACTTGCGGCCCTTGAGCGCCTTCTTGAGCTCCCACAGCCGCTTGTCGCGACCGACGCGACCGGCGCCGGCACCGCCATCGGCTCGGAAGGCGGCGTACTGCTTGATGCCGAGGAAGGCGTTGAGCTCGGTGTCGGTCGCGAGCAAAATTTCTGCCGGCGACAAGCCGTACGACTGCGGCGCCGTCTTGGTGTAATGAAAGCGCGTCGGCAGGTTGCCGATCTGCGGAGGACCCGGGGAGAGCGCGTCGGGAATCAGCGATCCGCTCAAGCAGGAACGACACGATGCAGGAGCGGCGCACCATATCCTCGTAATCGAGCTTGTCGTACTCGTCCATGAGCTCGTCGACCTTACGCTTCTTGCTGTCCTCGTCGCCGGCGGCGGCGATCGCCTGCAGCTCGGCCGCCTCGTCCTCGAGGATCTTGACGGCGGCCGCCGCCTTCTCCTTCTTTTTCTTCCCCTTCTTCTTCTTATCCTTCTTCTTGTCTTTCGACGAGGAGGGGAGGTCATCCGGAGCGTCGGCGTCCTGCGGATAATTTAGTGGAGCGAGTCAGCCACGGCGGCTGGACTCGAAGCACCGGGGACGCATCGCGCACCATGTTGATCGGACCATCGTAACCGTCTTCCGGCTCGGCGTCCATGCCTTCAAAGTCCATGCCCTCGCCTTCGAGGTCCATGCCCTCCCCGCCGTCCTCGCCGGCAAAGTCGGGCATGCCGTAGAGGTAGCCCTCCTGGCCGCCGTCCTCGTCGTCCCAGGTCGGCTTCTCGACGTCCTGAAAGGTCGAACAAATGGTCAGCTCAGACGTCGTCAACAGCAGCAGGCAATGTCGCGCACCTCGCCGTCGATAAAGTCATTGCCGCTTTCGAAGAGCTCGCGCATCTTGGCCTCGTGCGCGGCGTCGTCAAACTCGTCGTCGAGGCCGAGGTCGTTCCACTCGACCTCCTTGCCGCCCTTGCCCACGCCGAGCAGCTCGAGCTTTTTGGCAATCTCGGCCCGCTTCTTTGCCTTCTTCTGCTTCTTCTCTTCCTCGCGGGCGAGCTTCTCGGCCGCCTTGCGCTCCGCCTTGAGCGCGCGGGCCGTCTTGCGCGACGTGTCCTCGCGACGAGCAAGCGACGGCAGGGCTCGGGGGTGCGTCGTGATGTACTCGGCGCCACTGGCGGGTTGCAGAGTCGATGAAGGGTTCAATGACGTGCTCGGCGCGCGGCGCGTAAGGGATGGCAGGAAGAGACGCACGGCTCCTCGAAGCGGAAGTTGTACTTGACCTCGAACTCCTCCTCCTTGTCCTCGAAGTCGCTGTCTTCGGCGTCATCGCCGCCCTCGTCGGCCGAAAGAGCGGCATCGTCGGCCTTAGCCTTCTCGGCCTTCTTCGCGGCCGACTTCGACTTGGATGCGGCAAGCGAGGCCGATGAAGGGGCAGCGACGGTCTCGCGGTCGATCCAGCCGCGGTTGAGGATGTAGCTGAGGGAGAGACGACGATGGAAACGATCAGCCGCGCCGATGGACGTGCGGGCGAGACGGGCGAGGGTACGCACTCGAGCAGGAACTCCTCCTCCTCCTTCTTGCGCACCTCCGGGTCGACGACGGCCGCACCCTCGGCCGCCTTGGCCTTCTTCTCCTTCTTGCTCTTCTTCTTCTTCGAGCCCTCAGCCTCGATAGCCGCGGCACCATCGAGCGCGGCAACCTCGCCGGCGCCAAAGAGGGCCTCCCGGACGCCGGCGTCGCCGCCGGCGTTGCCAAGCAGGTATGACCGGTACTCCTCGTCCTCGAGCGGCTCGCCGGTGTCGTCGGCCCCGCCCTTCTTGACGAAGACCTCGCCCTCATCCTCATCGCTGACCGCGCCGCCGAAGGCGTTGAGCGTCTCCTCACGTAGCCGCGCCTGCTCGGCCGCGTGCGAGTACGGCGTCGGCTCCTCGGGCCCGGCCGCGGCGCTCTTGCCGGCCGCGGAGAGGAGCGCCCGCCGCTGGAAGTCGGACAGGTTCATCGCCTTCTCCTTCTTGGGCCGCTTGTCGGACGGGAGGCCCGTTGATGAGCCGGATGCCTGCTGAGCGGCGAGTAGGGCGGCCTGCTCCTCTGTGTAGTGATGGACGTGGCGAAAGGGCACCGACACGGGGCGTCAGTTCGAGCTCGCTCGCGAGCAGGACATTGCAAGCACAGAAAAGGAGCTCGGCCGCCCTAGGACGGCCGGGGCAATTGGAGCGCGACGCACCCTCAAAGACGTTGCGGCCGAGCTCGACGCCCTCGCCCCGGCGGATGCGGCCGAGCGTGCGGAGGATGGCGGCGTCCATGACCGGCGTGAGCTCCTCGCCCTCGCTGTCCTCGGTCTCGTACTCCGACGACTCGTCCGAAGAATCATCATCCGAGATCGGGCGTGAAGCAGGTGCATGCAGCGCGTCCTCTATGGTCGTACGGGAAGGTAGGTCAGGTGGTCAGCCCGATTCGAAAGCGAGCGGGATGAGGCGGCTGGAGCCAGGGGGTGGAGGGCGGGCGGGACGGACGAGCGACGCGCGACGGGTGCTTGAACATGCTGGGCGACCGCTAGCTGGCTGCTGATGGCCAGGGCTTAAAGACTAGTGAGGATGACGGATGCTCTAAAAGACGTCGCTGGATCGTGCGAGTCCGTAGGGGATGGTGCTGTGGGCTGGATCGAGGTGAAGTCGACTGGTTGGCCTGCTGCGAGCCGTCGAGAGGTTGCCGGCCGGCCGGTGGGGTCGCCTGCGCGAAAATCCGGCGGTTACGCGTGAGAACCTTTGGCTGGCAGCCCCTTTTCGCTCCAGTGACGACCGCTGGGGCAGGCCGGAAGGCAGCTACGAGAGAGGGGCGCGGGACGAGAGGGGAAATCTCTTTTGCAGACAGTCCATGCAGTCGTAAGCACTGCGTGATTGTGAGAGAGTGCTGAGAGGAAGATGAGGCCTGCCGACCTGCCGGGGCGAGGTCACGGACGCTTCGTTTTTTCTTCGGGCAAGACTTTGGGCAAGAGACGATCGATTTCAGCTGTGCTTGCTCGGAAATTCGCCCGATCGTCAGGCGATGGTGCTGAGTGCTCTAGGGGGTCAATCGCGCCTGTCTATCGAAGGTCACAGATGATGAACTGGCCAACTTGACTCTGCGACGATCCAAAGATCAGTTTCGCCGCGCACGGAGACCGATCAGCGATGCGCTCTGACCTGACACTCGAAATTGAGACACTAAGGCTCGGTCCATGACCGTTCTCTCTGCGCGCTCGAGAAGGAAACACGGAGACTGCCGCTGTCATGCTGCTTGCGATGCTGGGTCACACTGAACAAGCCGGCCGCTGCAACAATGCGACGCTGCTGAGCTCAAGGGTAGCGGGCCAAGAAAAGCTGGTCTTGAGATTTCTGTCGGTACTATCAGAGGCAGCACAGCGAAACATCAGCACACTGACTGCAAGAGCAGTTTTCACCGGATCCCATACAGGCCGACGAGCTCGACGCAACTTGACGCGTTCGATGCTAGTCGGGTCGTGCTGGAGTCAAGATCGCCACCGCCACGCCGATCGACTCAGTGCAGCAGAGAGATGAAAAGAGAGAGAGACCGACAGAAATATGACGGCGAGTACGGCGTGGATCGATGAGCCAAGCCGGGTGCGCTGGTCAATGGCAGAGGCAGGGAGGGGGCCGAAGGGGTGAGACAGTGAACGTCGAAGATCTCTTGTCGTCTGATATTCGGTGGCCGCTAGAGCTTGGAGATCAGCTGTCGCGAGCGTGACAGGGGTAAGCGGGACGACCGCCGGCCGGGCTGACGCGTCTGACGGCGGGGAGCGGCGGCGTTGGCGAGACCTCGGAGGTGTGGCCATCGAGTCGACGACCCTGCGGCCAGTGAAGAAGTGCCGCACGTGCCGTGCTTACTTGCTCGACAGGTCAGCGATCTCAGTCTTTTCCAGGTAGCGGGTTGGTCGACGTTGCACAGGGCGTGCGAGCGGACGCCGACCGAAAGGTGCTGGCTGCTGCGCCGGCCGGCTCGAGGCGGGCGAGAGCGGCAGCCAACAACGACGACGCCAGCTGTCCGAGAACAGTCACCCGCCGACCAGGACTCGACGCTTCCTCTCCTTACCAGCAGAACACGCCTACCTGCCTCACGTCAAGCTTCTGTCCGCTAGCGATGACCACTGCCTTCCGTCCGCCCACCAAGGCGATCGTTTCGGCGGCCGACCTCGCGCTCTGGCAGACGTCGCCGACGCACGCCGACGTCCTCGCCTTCATCACCGGCCTCTCGACCTCGGTCCTTGACACGCCGCTCTCGCACCCGACGCCGCCCTCGGCCGCGATAGAGGGCTTGCTCAGTCTCCTCGCCGAGGTCGAGGCGCTCGTCGGCGAGCACCCCCCGCAAGACCACGGCACCTCGCGCTTCGGCAACCCGGCCTTCCGGCCGTTCCTCGACGCCGTCCGGGCGGCGAGCGCCGGCTGGCTGGCGGCCATCGAGGGCGTGCCCGACGAGGCCGTCTGCGAGCTCAAGGGCTACTTTGACGCCAGCTGGGGCGATCGTGAGCGGATCGACTACGGCAGCGGCATGGAGCTCAACTTTGTCTGCCTGCTGTGCGTCCTGCCAGCAGCTCGGAAGCTCAGCGCGAGCTGCGACGGATCCGAGCTGACGGCAAGCGCTGACCGACCGGCCCCGCCCCTCACCAGACTTTGCCTGTCCAAGCTCGGTGTCTTCAAAGAGGAGGACCGGCAAGCTCTTGTCCTCAAGGTGTTCTGGGGGTGCGCTCGCTGCTCATGCTCTTCAGTCTGGGCAACCCGCGTGCTGACGCCTTCCTGCGTGGACCCAACGATCCAGCTACATCAAGGTCATGCGCATCCTGCAGAAAACGTACTGGCTCGAACCGGCCGGCTCGCACGGCGTCTGGGGCCTCGACGACTACCACTTCCTGCCGTTCCTCTTCGGCGCCGCTCAGCTTGAGGGTGCGTACCCGTACGAGTCGCTCCGCGCGCGCAGGCGGCCTGACTGGAACACCTCGCCTCCTACATCGCTCCGCCGCAGGCCACAAGCATCTGAAGCCAAAGAGCATCCACGATCCGGACATCCTCGACTCGTTCAAGGACGAGTACATGTACCTCGCTTGCATCCAGTTCATCAACTCGGTCCGTCCCGTCCTACGTGCCCTTGCTGGCTTTGCGTGCGCACCAGCCCGCTGACCGACCGCTCCCGCCCGACCGACCTTTCCGCCGCGTGTAGATCAAGACGGCGACGCTCCGCTGGCACTCGCCGATGCTCGACGACATCTCGGCCGTCAAGCAGTGGGCCAAGGTGCATTCTGGCATGCACAAAATGTACGCGGCCGAGGTCCTAGGCAAGCTCCCTGTCGTCCAGCATTTCCTCTTCGGGAGCCTACTTCCGCCGCCAGATGGCGTCGGTAAGCTCGCAGAGGGCGACGAGGTCGTTCACCATGCTGGCCACTCGCACGTCAAGACGGTTGGCGAGGTGAAGGGCGAGATGTTTGGCGACTGCTGTGGCATTCCCGTCCCGGTGCGTCCTTGCCGGCCTCGGGTCGCCGTGCTTGGAGTTTCCGAGTCTGACCGATGCTTGTCCAAGATCGCCCTCGCAGTCGGCCTTCGCCGCCGGTCTCGAGGTCCGTCAGGGCGGGCTCAAGATGGACGAGATCCGGGCGCTCAACGCTGCTCGCAGCGGCGGCGCCGGCCTCGTGCCGGTCGACTGAGGCCGACGCGAGCAGGGAAATGTGATCTCATGCGCCTCGCTGCCCGTTGGCTCTACGGAGACCGACGAGCCTCGCGGGAAACTTTGATGCGGCGGCATCTTCTGAAAGCAAGGAGGGGTCATGCACAGATCACAAGGGGAGGGGACTCGGCCGTCCTCGGAGAAAACGAGACGCCGACCGGGTACCCGGCACAGAGTGTACAACGATCGTCACAGGAGAGCTGAAGGGAGATGATCAGAGGTAGGAGGGGCGGGTGGGCTGAGAATGGGGGGAGGAGGGCAAAAAGCGAAGATCGGACGCAGAAGGGGCACTGATGCAGCGGGTCGGCACGGGCCGAGGCCCGAGACCGGGGAGAAGAGGGAGGCGCGTGTGCGAGGCGAGGACAAGAGGCCGGAGCGCGGGGCTTTAGGCAGCCTTGTTCTTGGGGTTCTGGAGGGGCGGGTCGACACGGGAGTATGCGTCAGCCGGCGGATTCTCAAGGGCATGTCGAGAAAAGGAGAGGAAGGCGGGACGGACCTCGGGGGCGTCAGCCCACATCTTGGCGACCTTCTTGAAGCGCTCCTTGTGCTCCATGTCGGGCTCGGTCTCCTTCTGCTCGACGGGACGGGGATTGAGAACGCGACCGGTCAGAATGCGACGCGAGGCCAAGGTTCAAAGGCGCGTCCGATGGCAGAGAGAGAGAGAGAGAGAGAGAGAGAGAGAGAGAGAGAGAGACGAACGAGCTTGGCAAGCGTGACCCTGGGAGAGGGACGAGGGCAAGGAGGAGACGTGGTCAGCAAAAGTCCAAGGCGGAGGCGACCGTTCGACGCGTCGCGTCGCGATCAAGGGGAGGGGGAAGGTCGGCGCACTTCATGTAACGGTTGTAGGCAGACGTCTTCTTGGCGCCACCGCCCGAGGTCTTCTTGGCAGCGGGCTTCTTAGCGTCGGCTGTTGAGGAGGAAGAGAGGCAGCTCGTCAGTATCCGAGCGTGATGGGTGGTACGGACGCGTCGGTCAGCAGGGGCCGGGACATAGGCCAACAGGGGAGGCGCGGCGTGTCTGAGACGGTCGCGTCGCCTGCCCGCCTCCCTTCGTGCCATCCACCGTTGAGATGGGCTGTGTTCGATAGCCCTCGCCCGAGCCGTCCCGCTCAGCGTCTTGCGAGCGCGAGGGAGGACGATGGGCGGTCGGCATACGGGCCATCTCGGTCGCGTCTCGACCGGTCCGAGGACGCGTCGCCGGACGCGCCGGTCCCCCCTTTCGACCTCCGATGTCGACGATGGGTGGTGATTGAGATCGAACGAAGGGAAGGGACGACGAACCAGACTTGGGGGCCATGTTGGGCAGGTGGATGGAAGGAAGTTTCGGTAGGGTCGAGCGGTCGGTTGAGTGGGAGGTTGAGAGTGATGGTAAGAGGGCAAAGGGCGAAGGGAAGAAGGCCCGCGGGGTCAAGAGGGCGGCCGGTCAAGGGGGGCGCGCGCGGGCGAGCAGCGTCGGAGCCTGAACCTGAGCCAGCGAGCGACCGCCCTCGGCCCTCGGGTCAGCCTGAGGGCCAGGCCAGCCAGTTTCAGAGCAAGTACAGCCAGAGAGTCGACAAGACGCCTAGCCGTCCCCTCGTGCTGTATGCAGCGTTCGTTCACGAAGACGAGAAGCGCTGATGCATGCAGAGACGCCGTGCTAGACCTCCCGCGCACCAGCCGTGGGCCGGGTCGAGCCGAACTAGTCGCTTCGCCTCGTCTTTTCGACGCGACTGTCACTCCAGAGGGTAAATTCCAGCCTTATATCTCGTATGTGGGCATCAGGTCCCGGGGTCGTGGTGCAGCTGGCTCAGAGCGCACCATATGTGCCCTCGCCCCGGCCGGGCGTACGCATCGCCTGACCGCAGGGGCGCGCGCAGCAGGGCGCCGCGCACGGCCGCTCCTCTGCCGCTCTGTGCCTTCGCTCTCGGACTCAAAGGCTTCCGCCGACCGACGACCACCCTGCCTCCCAGCAAGTGGCCCAGCTCAGGTCAACATTCCGGCTACAGGTTCGCCCTCTCTGCCCTCTCGCTTTATCTTCCGACCTCCGCCGGCCAAGCTCGTCCGCACGCGCGATGGCCTCCTTGACGCGCAACCCGTCGGCCCTTGCCGGGGGCACGCCTCTTGCATCGATGGTCAGCTCAGCCAGCTCGCTTGAGGGTCTAAAGTCGGGTGTCGACTCGCTCTTTACCCAACTGGCCGAGGAGAAGGTCCAGTGCGCTTCATCCTCCCTGCTCGAGGGCTTTCCTTTGCGCTAGTGGGACCGCGCGGTCGAGCGGACGACTGACAGGGGGTCTGACCGCCCGACTGCCTTTCGCGAGCAGGCTGCAGCGCCAGGTCGACAGCCTCCGGGCTGAGTGCGTCGTCTGGAAGTCGTCTTACCTTGAACTCGACAGCGAGCGCGACCTGTACGTCCCCCGTACATTGTCTTTGGACTGGCCTCGCCGGTGACAGGAGGAACGGGCTGACCTGCCGCTGCTCGCTGCAGATGGCGGGCGAAACTGGCAGAGATTGAGAGCCAGATTGCGCGGTTGACTAGCTCTGGAACCTCGGAGATGTCGCTGGAGACATCTCAGGATGGGGTGCTACCTCATCGCTCGGGTGAAAGCGCAGCCCGAAGAAATGAGAAGGTGCGTCCTCCGGCGCCGTTCTTCCGCGGAATTCACTGGCTGACGCCTGGGGCCACCAGAGCACATACACGCTCGCCCTCATCGACGTCGAGACCATCTGTGTGCGTCTTTTGCTTTTGCCAGGTCGCTCGTCGTCTCGGGCTGACCCCTTCCTGCACCGCTGCATGCAGTTCTCGCGCAGCCTGCTCAAGAAGGGTCGCGAAGGCGGCAAGCGGGCGGCCAGCCTGCTGACGGACGCGCTCACCGCCCGCTCCGAAACGAACGGCGGCTCGAAGGACGGCGGATGGAGTCTAGTGGCGTTTGCGTTTGTCGACCGGGTGCGTCCTACCTCCTTGGCTAACCTGATCCGAGGGCTAACGGCACACAAGTTTGTTTTTGCCGCACAGTTCGAACTCGGCCGCTTCGTCATGGCTGTCAGTCGTGCTCCCGAGTCCTTATTTTCCTGTCCGTGCTGAGCTGTCTATTTGATCGTGCAGGAGGGCGTGCTCGACTCGTGGACGATGCTTGACGAATTTGTCCTCGGCTTCAACGGCGCGGCGTCGGGCGTGCTCTCGCTCGTCCACACCGCTCGAGAGGACGTGCCGCGCAGATTATCCAGTGCGTTCAAAGTCGCAACGCTCGTACTCCTGTAGAGCTCCGTTAACCTGGTCCGGTTGCGAGCGGCAGGTCATCTCAAGCATTTTGCGACCGACGGCATATGCTCCAAGGTCGTGCTCGCTACGTCGGAGGTGCGATCAAAGCCAACGGCCAGGCGTGGGAATACGCCCCTGACCATCTCTGAGCACTGCCGGTCTATCAGGTCGGCCGTTACAAGCGCCTACTGCTCGGTCTTAAGTCAACGGCGGTCTTTGTCGCCGGCTGCGATCCAGCCAAGAGCGAGGGCTTCCCGAGTGAGCCTCTCCAAGAAACCCGTAGCACAGTTTCGCAACTGACCCTCCCCGCGTCTCCAGCTATGCTCGTACCCGGGTTGTTCTCGAGAGGTCTCAGCGCGAAGCGTTCCGGCGAGGAAGTCTACCGGCCGAGTGCGTGCGAGCGTCGCCGCGCCGTGTAGAAGGCGTCACTGACTTCAACGTCCATCTCTTCGCAGCGACGCCCGACACTGTCATTCACTCGCCCGGCCCTGCTGAAGAACGCTGCTTCTTTTCGCAGGCGTCAGACGGTCAGCGGTCGGCGTCACTTTCTCGTCCGCTCGAATTGTCTTCAACGTCCGTCCGGCGCCCCTGCTCGCCCGAGACGGACCAAGAGCCCCCATCCTCTCCGGTTCGCCCTGCTCCCCAGTCCCCGGAGAGCTGGACAACCGTCGTCTCCAACGTCAAGTCGAAGCAGGTCAAGGCGGCAACGGCGGCAATCCCTCTCGCTCCAGCTGCCCCTGCCATTCCGACCCTGCCCTCTGACGCTCGGGCGCTGACAAGCCGGGCGAACTCGGGCCGAGGCAGCCTCAACGCAGGGTCCAGGCCTGAGGTCATCAGCGCCATCGCATGGCCGAAGCCTCCGAGTCAGCCGAGCAACCTCGGCGCTTGGGAGCGTGCGCAGTGGGCCGAGTACAGGAAAGACCGGTCGGAGCAGGAGCTCGAGGCGTACAAGGTCGGTCGAAAGCGCCTGCGTTGGGCTGTGACGTGTGCTGAACATCTCGAACGGCTCTCCTCCCAGTTCATCAAGAGCCTCGACCCTCGTCCGTGCCACCAGCACTACCTCTCGGGCCGGACGTGCGACCATCTGTAAACGTGCATCTACCGGCACGATTACAAGCTGTCGCCGGTCCAGCTCACGGCCCTGGCTTCCATCGCCAAGGAGGTCCTCTGCCCGTCGTTCCGGTATGTCCCTGACGTCAGGTCGCACTCTACACGCCGCTGAAGAATGACGTGCCCACGCAGTTGGGGAAAATGCAAGAAGCCCGAGAGCGAGTGCCTCCACGCCCACCACTGCCCTTTGTGTGTCTTTCTTGGCCGACTCGACTCATCTAACGACGCGTGAGCTAAACCGAGCCGCTCTTCATGCCCTGCTCCTGTAGCGGCAACAACTGCCCCTTCGAAGGAGCCTGCTGGTTGTGCGTCGCCATGGCCGCTCGAGCTCGTCCGTTGCTGCTTCTGTCGCTGACCCCTCGACTTGTTTCGCGCAGCCCTGAGCATGCCTCCGCCGGCGGAGGGGGCGAGTCGGACTCTGACGTCGACGAGGCCGATCCGTCGAGCACCCGTGATTAGCGATCTGCGACCGAGTGGGCCGACCCCCCTTCTGGCTCAAACATGCCCCCGTCCTTCGCCTTCCCTTGTTTCGTCCGTCCCGTCCCGATCTGCATGAGTGCCTCCGATCGTGTCGAAGGGTTCCCTCGACCGGACGGGCAGAAACACGAAAGAGCATGCGGATCGGCAGGCGCCTCTCAAGTCGGACGCAGACGCGGGTCTGTCGGCCGGCGGACGGGTGGCTGCGACTGATAGGACGCAGGAGGTGGAGAGTAGCTTGGAGAGGCTCTCCTTGCCGGTAAACGGCGCGGCGGAGGCGAGGGCGAGCGGGGGCGTGGTGGAGGCCGGCTGGGAATCCACGGGCAGGTAGGGCGGAAGATTGTCAGCGGAGGAAAGCAGGGACGCCAGGCAAAGGAGCGAGTCTGACGCACTCGTCGATCGGAGCCTGGATTGCAGAGATAGTGGTAGCAGTAAGAGATCAGTGCAAAGACCAAAGTAAAATGCAGTTACGGCTGTAGGCGTACCGGATGGGCGTGGATGCAGTCGCTCGCCGGCCGCGGGCAGCGGCTGAGCTTGAAGTCGCGGCAGACCTCCTGTATGGCAGGCAGGGCGCGCTCGCTTCGGGTCAATGCTGCAGTCCTATCGAGCGATGGCGGGGTCAGAGACGGACCTTCTTGAACTTCTGACGGAGGTATGACCGCTCCTCTGGCGTCAGAGCTGGACCGAGGCGCGACCGTCAGCTTGGGTCGAGCCGCGAGGCCCCTCGTTCGTCAGGTCAAACCTACTCACCGACTCCTTCGTGTGTGAACTCGCACTTCTTGAGCGTGCACTGCGAGGTCAGATGGTAGTGGGCGCAGGCGTGCTTCTTGCGAGTCTGTCATGGCCCCGTCCACATCAGTCCTCGTGGCCCACTGGGGTGGCAGAAGCAGGAGCGCTCACCGATTTCTCTAGCTCGACATTGCGTCGCATCGCGCGCTCACGTTCGAGGTCAGCATCTGACGGCCCGTTGTCGAGCTTGAGACGTTTCGCCAGGCTGCCGCCAGCGCCTTGCGGCGACGGCTCCCTCGAGCCGTAACCGGGGCCGTCAGCCTTTTGCGGCGGGAGGGGGCCTCCGTCGATCCGGCCAAGAAGTGATGTCGATGCTGCGATCACAGGAGCCGGAGCCGGAGGTGGCGGCGGCGGTGAAGGTGGAGCGGGGTGATGGGGAGAGAGCGGGCCTTGCCCGCCGGTGATCCGCTCCAGCAGGGAGGAGGGCGCGAATTCCTCCGCTGTTATACGGCTCAAGAGGCCGCCGCTCCCGGTCCACTGGACAGCGGCAGGAGCCAGCTGCGACTCGCGCGGCCGCTTGAGGGTGTTAACCGTGGGTTCTGCTGCGGGCGCACCGGTCGGCAACGCCGGTGACGGGGAGGCAGAGGTACCGAGCGCGGCGAGCAAGGCGTCAATCTGGGCTCCAGACGGGACGTCCGAGATGGGTAGCGGTGCCGGTGGCGGGGGCGGCAAAGGTCGAGCATTGGCCGGAGCAGCGCTCGTGATCCGTGCGCTGAGAGCGCTCTGAGGAGCCGGGGGCGGCGGCGACGACCGCGATACTGGACCAGGCGACATGCCGCTGCCGCCGGCCTCGACGCGCGAAAGGAGAGAGCTGCTCGGTGGAGGCCCACGCGATGCCGGGCGTGGTGCAGGCGCCATCGGAGGCGAGGGGATGCGAGGCGGGATCAAAGGATGGGAGGCCGATGGCCGGGCTGACAGAGGAGGCTCAGACGAAGCTGAGGGTGCGGGTGCGGTGGAAGCCGGGGCAAGACGCTGCTCGGGCTTTGAGGGCAGAGGGAAGGATCCTAGTCCGGTCGGACGGGCGGGCAGCGTAGCTTGTGGGGCCGCCGTGAGCTCTTCCGCAGCCGGATGAAAGCGCCCTTCGGCTCCGTCTGCCGGCACGGTCTGGAAGGCCGACTTCATGAAGCCATCTGCGACCGAGCGCGGAGCCGAGAGCACGCCAAAAGTCGTTGCGACTGTCCGAGGCTTCTCTTCTTTGAGCGAGTCGGCGACCGCCACGCCGTTGGCCCAGGTCGCAGGCGGATGGGGTGGAGGATCACGTGCAAAGGCAGGCTGGGGAGGAGCGACCGGCATCGGCGGGACGGCCGCGCGTTTGACAGCGAGCGGAGAGTGCTCCTTGGTCTTCTGAACTTGATTCTGCGTTGGTGACGGGCGAGCTGGAGACGGCGCCTGCTGGGACGCTAGCTTGGCCGGTGCTGGACGAGCAGAGGGGGCGGGGCGTGCAGGAGGGGCAGGCGGCGGTGAAGCGCGTGCAATCCTGGGTGGCTGCTCCAAGGGAGCAGGGGCGGCTCTAGACGGCCTGTAGCTCTGCTGCGACGCAGAGGAAGGCTGATTCGGCCAATGCGTGACCTGAGGCTGAGAACGGGTGCCGGGGGCTTGCGGCGGCGGTGCCAGATCCTGCTGGATGGCTGCGTCGGCAGAAGCGGCAGCATCTAGCCGATCGTCAAAGTGCGTCTTTGGCCGCGAGGGAGCTGTAGGAGCGTTATTTTGGCCCGAGCCGGTTGCCAAAGAGTGCGCTTGAGGGGACGTGGGCCGTCCGTTCTCGAACGCCGGCTGAGTACCGGGCCGTTCGAGCGGGACGGCTCCTGCTCGCTCCTTGAACTCCGTCTGAGCGATCATATCACGTCGGGCTGGATGAAGTGTGATTTGGGCTGCTCGAAAGACGGGTGGGGCAGCTTCGATGGCAGGCGCGGCAGCCTGAGAGGTGGGTGAGGCAGGGTGAAAGTCGGGGAGGCTGGGCTGGACGGGAGGGGGAGGAGTAGGCTGCGCGGGCGGCATAGGCGCCGCCGACAACGCAGGCAAGCTGCGACGCAAAACAAGACCGTCAGCGTCGGCTACCGCTAGGACAGAGCACGATGGACGAACGCCGGTGGAAGCTGAGCTGCGAACGACCGAGCGGCGATCGGTGCGGCGACAGCCGACCGGGGGACATCTTGCGAAGCGGCCGACGAGCTGGCCCTGCTGGAGTGGCCATCTGCGCCTGCCTCGAAGTTAACGGTCGCCGGGACTGGCCCTGACGGCTGGGTGACGATCACCTCGCCGCTCTTGACCTGCGCTTTGAGCCTAAGGGCGATGAAGTCCGAGAGGCCAGCGGGACAAGGCTCAGTCGAAGTCGCTCGGCGAGAGGGAGGAGAGGGCGAGACGCACCGCTTGAGCTCCTTCGCGACGTTCATCTGCTCACGCTGAGCCGACATGTAGAGCGCTTTCCAGCGGTCCTTCTCCGAGATGAGGTGCTCGATCTCGACCTCGCGCTGGATGACGAGTAACCTGTTGCAAGTGACGGGGATCAGCAACGGCGCGACGGCACGGTGCAGGCCCAAGGGGTTGCGGCTCACCGGAGGTCGTCGACGTCGGTCATGTCGTCCAGATCTGGCTCTGACATGCCGAGCGACGTTCCTGCTACCGGCCGGGGAGCTTTGCGAGACGACGTGAGCGGATTGAAGGGTGGCGGGTGGAGGCTCGGAAGCGGTCGACAGGGCCGACCTGTCCCTTGTGCTCGCCAGCCGGACGAGGGAGGCGCGACCGCGCAGCTGTCCCGGGCCGGGCGAGACGCGCCGCCGCACTCGCTTCAGCAACTCGTCCACTGCAGCGAGCCAGGATGGTACGGCCATCGATCGAAGCATTCTGACTAGGTGTGTACAAGGTGCAGGGCAGGCGAGGGTCACAGCAGCGCTCGACCCCCTCAACGCCACCAGCGCGCAAGACCGAGGGCGCCGACGCCGAGCGCGAACGCAAAGACGAAGAAGACGTTGCCCTCGCCGACCCTGCGCGAGAACTTTGGACCAGGGCTACTGAGCGCGTCCCGGACGGGCAGGAAGAGCGAACCGACGGCGAGGTTGGAGACAAAGTTGAGCAGGAGCGAGACGGACGAGATCTGCGGGACGAGGGCCGTGGGCGAGAGCAACGGCGGCAGCAGGAACGGGACCGGGCCGAGTCCGACGGCGAAGGAGCCGACCATGAGGAAGACGCCCTGTCATGGGCCGCAAGCAAGTCAGTGGGAGCCGAGTAATGCGAACTGGGTGACGAAGGGACGCACGGCGGCCGCCAGGTACGAGTGCTTCGTGTTGATGGCCCACCCGAGCTCCACGCAGCTGACGCACATGCCCGCCGCCGACAGCAGGAGAAGCCGCCGAGGGCCAAGGGCATGTACGAGGTAGATCGGAGGGAAGGTCATGACTGGCGGGAGGGGAGAGTGACGCTCAGCGAAATGTCGACGAAAGGTCGTTGGTTCTGGCGGAGACTCACTGGCATTGAAGGCCGTCAGGTAGAAGGCCAGATAGGCCGCGTGCGAGGGGAAGAGCGGCGACAGCAGCGTAGTCGAGTAGAAGAGCACTGAGGGAGGCGAGCTTCGTCAGCGTCCGATGGTAGTCGAAGCAGAGCTTCCGCTCGCGTAGACCGACCTGCGTTGATGCCTGGTGTACGTGGCAAGGGACAGTCAGGATTGCATCGAGTCAAGTCCTACGGTCTGCTTTGACAGAAGACTCACCCGAGAGCTGCTGAAGCAGCATGGCTGCGAGCGAGATGAGGGTTCCCTTCCGGGCCGCAGGCGCAAAGATCGACGTCGGCGCATCTTCAGGTGTCGCTCCCGCGACCGCGTCGGGCAGCAACGACTCCTCCTCGTGCAGCGCATCCTCTCGGGCGGAGACGGCGGTCGCCGTGCCTTCGTCTTGGGCAGGGTGGAGCGAGATGCAAGGAGCGGCGATGATCTGGACGAGCGAGGCGATCGCCGAGATCATGGGGATGACGCGCCAAATCCTCGGCTTTGAGAGCCCGAGTCCGACGGCTTGAGCCGAAAGCTTTGAGGAGGAGATGGGGGTCAGTCGCGGGCGAGCCCCAGCAGAGACCTCGCGCACTGGAAGAGACATACGATGCCGACGACGATGGCCAGCTGATGGAGGACGCCGATGCTGCCCTTGAGGCTCGGCGGCGCGAGCTCGCCCAATGCGGGCGGGACGAGACCCATCCCTCCCGCCGCGCCGAAGCCGGTGACGAGTCGGCCAAAGGCGAGCGACTTGAAGCCGGTCGAGTACGACTGAAAGAGCTCGCCGACGAAGGCGATCGCTGCGCAGAGGGCGAAGCGCTTGCGGAGCGTCGTCGTCGGCCGGAGGTAGGTCCATGTCGTCGAGGTCGAGACGCACGACAAGAGACCGCCGAGCACAAAGGCCGACGTCACGAGGCCGTAGTCGGCCAGCGAGAGCCGGATGCACGGCGGAAAGGGATGCGGCCGGCCTGGGTCGTTCGGCGGCAGCGGGCCGGTGCAGCTGATGGCCCGCTGCGGGGCGTTGAGGGCCTGAAGGGTGTCATCAAAGCAGGGCAAGCCAGTCAGTCAGATGCAGCCGCTGCTGACGGGCTCTCGTGAAGGCGACAGACAGAGATGTGGTAGCTGCAGGTCAAGAGGGCCAGAGCAACACGTCAGCGCTCATGTCGGGTCTCAGCCAGCTGCGGAGCGACGAGAGAGCAGCCCCCCCTTAGCGACGCACCCGTAGCAGAAGCTCGAGAGGAGGACCCAGAAGATGGCGATGCCGGTCGCGGCGGTGAAGGAGCCCATGGTCTAGCTTGCTGATCGGGAGATCTCTGCTGGTGGCTTCGGGTCGTGAGCTGTGGTCAAAGGGAGGCAGGCACCGGCGACCATCTCTCCCTCACCCTCCCGTGGCCGGCGCGGGGACCCCCTCCGGCTCGAAGGGGGCTGGCCTCAGCGAGGAAGAAGACGGCTCAGACGACCTTTCCTCCCGACGCCCAGCACGACTAGACGACTCAGCAGCGACAGTCACTACCTGGTGCCACTCCTGCAGCAAGCGATGGCTCAGGACAACCTCCAACGGGCGGCGCTCGAGACGATCCTCGCCCAGCTCGCGCCGCCGAAGCGTACGTCTGCCAGCTCCGCCTGCTCCGGCGGCAGCATACTTGCCTCGAGCTGACCCCTTTGCTCTGCGCCTCTCGACCTCCAGTGACGGACGCCCAGGTCCTCGCCCTAGCGTTTCTCGTACCTCAGGACATGCTCCTCGCGTCGCTCGAGTTGATCGACACCCACGGCGGTCCGTCGTCCTGGACACCCGTCCTGCTGCGCTTGCCTGCCCTCCGACTTGGCTCTGAGGACACGCTCTCCCTCTGTACCTGGCAGTGCATTGCGTGACGGCGCCCTACGGCTCAGAGCTCTACACGGTGGCCGGATCGTCGCATCCCTACCTCGTATCTCCACGCACGCCGACCTACTGTCCCTGCCCGGCCTTTGCCTTCTCGCTCGTCTCAGCCGACTCCTCCGCCGCTAGCAGCACCAGCGACGAGTGGGCGGGCCTTTGCAAGCACCTGCTCGCTCTGCGGATCGCTCTTGCGCTCGACGCCGTCGTTCACGACCGGCTCGACACGGGCGAGAAAGGGCCGGCCGAGGATCAGCTGCTTGGGCTGCTACAGCGGCTCGAGCTGGCCGGCTCGTAATACGGACCGGCCAAGCGAGCAAACGGCCCGCCCTCTCGCCGCGCGCCCGCAGTGCTCCTAATGCTACCAGTCTTGTCAACGTCGGCCTCCTCCGACCTCGGCCAAACGAGACGTAACGGGCCGCCATACGCTAGGCAATCTTCCCTCGAGACCCCGCAAGCCGAGCGCCTTAGGTCCGGTGGCCTTGCGAGGCAACCCCGAGCTTGCCCGACCTCGCCGCTAGCCCCGTTTGCGGGTCGGGTCCGGCTCGTCGACCGCTCCACTGGCGGGCCGGTCGCATCCGTCCGGCTGCCCGCCATCTATGTCCAGCACTCGTCCGAGGATTACAAGTACGAGCGGCCGATGCGATGGACCAACGCCTGGCTCATCCATCACCCACCGCACGACCGCCGACCCACCTCCAACCATGCTGTCGCACCTCCTCCTCTCGGCCCTGCTCCTTCCGGCCGCATTCGCCATGCCGGCGCCCGACGTCGCCGCCCGCAACAACGGCAACGGCAACGGCAACGGCCACAACAAGGATAAGCTCATCGAAGCCTCCTTTGTCCTCGTCGGCGACTCGACGACGGCCAACTCGACGACGCCAAAGAGCGGCGGCTGGGGCAACGGCTTCTGCGCGAGCCTCGAGGCCGACACCTGGTGCTCGAATCGGGCCGCCAACGGACGCTCGACCGGTGAGTCCTACTGTGGCTCTCTCGCACGTCAGAATGATGCTGACTCGCCTGTCATCTTCCATCTCAGGCACGATCGTCACCGATGGTCAGTCTGCGCGCGTTCAGAGGTCTCGCGTATCGCCTATGCTGACGTCTACGCCCATTCTCTCGTCAGGCTTCTGGGATCTCGCGCTCCAAGACGTCCGTCAGGAGACGGCCAAGGGCAAGGCCACCTTCGTGACGATCCAGTTCGGCCACAACGATGCCGGCAAGACGGGCCTCCCGCCGTCGTCAATGGGCGCCAACCTGACGCAGTTTGTCAGCCAGCTGCGCGAGATCTCCCCCCTCGCTATCCCCGTCCTCGTTACTCCCCTCACCCGCCGGTCCTTCATCGGCGACACCGGCAAGCTTTCGGATGACCTCGTCGACTGGGCGGCTGGTGCGCGGCTCACCCCCCTGACGCCCTGGCTGTCAGCGCCCGGCTGATCACCCTACCCACCATCCGGCCAGAGACCCGCTCGGTCGCCAAGGCTGTCGGCGTGCCGCTCGTCCCACTCCACGAGGTCTCGGCCTCCTACGTCGAGCACATTGGATCGGAAGCCAGCTGGCGCCTGAACAACCTCGACTACAGTCAGTCGCGCAGGGATGGCGATGAATCTTGGTGAACGAGCGCTGACGAGACGACCCCCGCCCGTGCAGCTCACCTCGGCCCATCAGGGACTACCCTCTTCGGGTCAGTCTTCGTCATCCTGTATGACACATGATTGCTTCGGTAGCGCTGACCGGGCCGCCCTTCACCCCCACCACAGACGAATGATGGCCGACCTGATCCAGACGTTCGCGCTCAACTATCCAGGCGTGCCCAAGATTCGCTCGCCCTTCGTCCCCAACGCAGACCTCTCGGAGGCCATCTTTGCCAACAAGCAGTTCTTCTTCAACGAGCGGACTCACCCGCCCATGAACGTCACGGCGCCCGCCGGCCTCTGCAAGGCTTGAGTGGCTGTTGGGGGAGGGGCGGGGCTGGGAGGGAGCGCTGCACAGGGTCGCGGGCCGGCGTTGACGATCAATGTCCATCTCAGATCCTGGGTGCTGCCCTCGACCGTCGCAAACCTAAGCAGCATCGAGCGCAAGGTGGCAGCAAGTCGATCTGTCAGCAGGTCAGAAAGAGTGGCTGGCTGGGCTGCTAGGGCTGCGTCACCGGCGAAGGCGGGTCAGCGCGTCGACGCGCCTGCCCTTCGACCTGGCGCGCCCTGCGTCAACATGCCCTTTCCCCCCACTCTGTCCTTCTCGTCCCGCTCCCCTCTCATCCATCTGGGCTGTAGCACCATGCCACCCATGCACTCGACACCTCGTCCACCGCAGGCTCGGACCCATCTAGCGGCCGACCAGACGCTCAACCTGTCGTTCCCGCCTAAGACGCCCGGCGGCACCCGGCACGGCGGCATGGACGACTGGCTGGACGGCATCGACCTCTCAGCCGAGATCGAGCTCGAGGAGGAGGTCCTCACCGGCTTTGGCGAGCGGCGAGGCAACTTGTTTGCTGTCGACGACATCCGCGGCCTTGAGGACTGGCGGCCTTCGGCAACGGCGGAGGAGCTCGCGGTGGTCGAGCCGGTCGAGCCTCCTGCCCTCCAGCTGCCGACGCCGTCACCCGAGCCCGGGGCGCTCCCGCTCCCTCCTGCTCAGGCACCTCGTACGGCCTCAACCGCAAGCAGAGCCACTCGCAACGCCGTCGCCTCCTCTTCTACGGCATCTCTGAGGCTCAGGTCGAGCCGGGCCGCTTCAGATGCGCTCCGCACGCGTGAGCAGCTCCCACCCCCTCCGGCCCGGGCCGATCAGCAGCCAGTCGCCTCGGGCTCGCGCCCTCGAGCGACCGGCTCTCTTCGTCTCCCGGCGTCGCCCAACTCAAGAGCAAGTCGCTTGCGCTCTCCTGTCGACGACCAGTCAAGACGGGCTGCTGGCGCAGATGGAGCAGTAGCTGCTCGACCGAAAGCGGGCCTCCCACGTCCAACCGCGCGCCGCAGCCGGACGCGCTCGCCAGAGGTGCAGGCCACAGCCAGCCGACCTCGGCCGTCGGTCGCTCGCCCTGTTACCGTAGGCTCGACGCGTCTGCCTCGGCCAAGTGAGAGCGCGGCTCTCGCTGTGGCACGACCGGTCTCAGCGTCTGTTGCCGCCAACGCTCAGCCAACACCGGCCGAACCGCAACCTCCTCGCCGGCCAATCTCAGCCAACGACTCGTTCAAGTCGTTCGTCGCCTCCGATTACTCGCGCTCGTTCTCCTTCTCACGCGCGGTCGACGAGCCGCCCAAAGACGACTTCTTCGCCCGCCGCCTCCGCGACTCGTACATCGGTCCCGTCGGCATCACCGGTCTGGCAGCGAGCAGCAGCCCACCCGTCGCCGAGCGCGACGAAGGCGAGAGCATCGAGCAAGAGATCAGTCGTCTGAGAGAGGAGATCCGGGTGAGCGTCCGTCTTCGTTTTGCCCCGCTGCTGCTCTCCTAGCTCACCGAATCCCCTCCCGACTGCTTTCAGACTCGACCTCGCACGTCCCACGCCCCTGCCCAGGCCGCCTTGTCATCCGCGGCACCTCCCTCAACGACCGCTAGCGTTATCGTTCCGTCCATATCATCCCGATCGCCATCGCCGCTGGTCGATGCACGACCGACACCAGCCGAGCCTGCGCCCAGCCGGCGTCAGAGCGCCGGCGAGGCCGTGCTGACTTTCTTCTCCAAGTATCTGGCCCGTGGTAGCGATCCCGAGGTCCGTCCTTCAAATCCATGACGCGCACAATCCCTTCAAGCTGACGTTGCCCGCTCTCATATCAGGTCGCCGCCGTGAGTGAGACCCCGCGGCCGACCACCACTGCCGAGGAGCGTCAACCGACGACGAAGCGTGCCCGACCGCGTTCTCGCTCCCCACCTCCAGCCAAACGGTCTCGCGAGACGACGGCGACATCGACGGCGAGCTCCTCTGCCAGTCGGCCGCCCTTTGGCGAGAAGGCGCGCGGCGACGGCAACGGTCGCGTTGCTTCCGCAACAGTGCTGAGTTCGCGCGGGGACGGTGTCAAGGGCACAAGCAAAGGCCGACCGGATCCTGGCAGACGGCCTCTGCCTGTACCTTCACGACCGCTGGCCGAACCGCACGCCAGGCGCGTCACGAAGCCTCAGCCGTTCGTCTTCCAGCCGCTCTCCTCGGCCTTGCGACCGGCCGCGCCACCTGCACCAGTGTCGACGTCCGGCAAGCCGGCCGGCTTCGTTCCGTGCTTCAAAGAGTCGCACAACACGCTTGCTCTCCATGCCGAGGCGCGAGCGGCCGCGCTCGCCGCTCAGAAGGCCAAGCTCGCGGCCGAGCGTGAGGCCTCGTCCAAGGCGCTCTTTTCGTGCCTCGAGGAGCGCATGGCGAAACGTGGCCAGTGGGAGGAGGAGATCCGGCGCAAGGAGGCTGAGAAAGAGGCGCAGCGGAAGGTGGAGGAGCTCCGGCGTCGGGAGCGCGAGGCGAGGGAGATCCGCGAGGAGCGTCGTCGGACGATCGTCCGGGCCCGGCCGGTGCCAGACATGTACCGCGGCGGCGCGTGAGCGGGGGTGGCGCCATGATGACCTGCGTTCCGACGGAACCTCGTTCCTGCCTGCTATCCGTGCGAACCCTCAGTAGACAGTGTTCACGCCGTAGCTCTGCCACTCCCTTCAGAACGGGCGGCTCTTGAGGAAGCAGGCCAGACGACAAAGCGGTGGGCTGCTGCGCGCCAGCCTCAGCTTGCGATGGCCCGCGTGGGCGCCGCCCTTCTCTGTCGCCCCCCCTCGACGCCTTCGACGTCGTTCCTCCTGTCGCACGCCGTCACTTCCCTCTCCCAACAAGCACGGCTCTTCAGGTGCTCATCTCTCGCATCGCTCCCGGTCGAACGCATAGAGGCTCCTAGACGGTCCACCACCTGTGCGTCGGCCGCTGCCTGGGCTGCCCGGAGCCCACACGCCCCGAGAGATCCTCTGACCCGAGCCGCCTCGCCCGTCCGCGCCTTCCCTCCATCGCGCCCGAACCCTTCCTGCTCCTTCGGCTCCTTCGTGCACCCTGCTTGGGTTCCTCTACCGGCCCTTCTCGTCTACGCTTGCTCATCTTTGCTTCGCCGCATCAAACGCTCGGTCGCGACCTCAACGACGCCTCGCCCGGCTTGCTCATGCAGCTCGCCTTCCCTCCGCCCTCGCGTGATCTGCCGCCCATCGGACGCCCAGGCTCACCTCTCCTCATCGCAGGCTCATAGACTCGTGAGCCACCTTCAGCCTTGTATGTGGTCAAGCTCAATCACTGACGTGCTGGGCCCTGCTACCTGACAACGCTTGGAGTAGTCTCTCGTCCAGAGGTCAGTCGAGCTCCTCTCTCTCTGGCTGCGGCTGCAGACGTGCCGGTCACGTAGGCCTCCTCGCTCTACGGCCCAACCTTCCATGCAGACCGACAGCCCTGTCGGATCCCCGGAAGGCCCAGGGAACGCTCAGCTGCCCCGCCGGTGCTCGTCGTGGTGTGATGACCGAGCCGCGCGTCCAACCTGGCAGCCAGACGCCAGGGCTGCTGAGGTCGGTCGCGCGCGCGCCTCCGGCGTGTCCAAACCCCGCGCGCCGGCCAGTCGTCCGCTTGGCATGGCTTCGCCCTGAGCCCCTTCGTTGTACTAGCACTGCTCGACCTGCCCCGTCCTCTTCAGACCCGCTCGCAGCTGGTGTCGCGCTCTTCTTGTGTGTCCTCGTCGCTGACCGACTCGCCCCACACCTGCCTTTGCCCCCCCTCTTCCGACCTGTCCATCGCCTGTCGCGTGGCCATCATCTCGCGTCACTTTCAACCGCCCTGCATTGCCGTCGCCCCCACCAACAAAGCCCTTGTTCTCTCTCTTTCGGAAACGCTCGCATTTCCGACTCGGTTCCGTCCCTGCCAATGAGCGTACGTCCGCCAGTAGCCTTCCGTGGCCGCCGGAGGGTCGGAAGCAAACTGACGCCTGCCCTCACATCGCCCTTGCATCGACGCGTCCGCAGAGATCTTCGCAGTTTGACAACGGCGCCCTGCACTACGCCACGGCTCCTGCACCTTCGCAAACGGACGACCTGCAAGCTCGCTTCGCCAGCGCGCCCTCCTTCCTCATGCCGTCGCCCCAGGCCCAGCAGTACCCAAACGTCGCCGCGCCGCCGCCTTCAGGCCTCAACGGCAACGGCTTCCCGACGACGTTTGAGATGCCCGGTCTCAGCCCGACGGCGACGCACCTCGTCCCCCAAGGCCTCTCGCCGCAGCACATGCACCCGCAGCAGCACGCGCCGCTCAGCCCCCAGCAGCAGGCGCACCTGATGCAGGAGCAGATCCGTGTCATGCAGCAGCAGCAGCAGGCGCAGCTCCTCCAGCTCGGTCTCGGCGGCCCCGGCGGCGCGAACGGTGTGGGTGCGCAGGGCCCGCCTGGCGCAGGCCCGACTGGCTTCCCGGCCGGCGGCAAGGCCCGCTTCGGCGGCATGAACCCGGCCCAGATGACGGGCAACTATGGCCCGGCAGCCGCAGCTGCTGCTGCTGCCGCTGCGGCGGCCAACAACCAAACCGGCCGGACGGTATACGTCGGCAACCTTCCTCCTGGTGCGTGTCGACGTCCCAGTGGGTACGAGCGAGACCCTCGACAGCACACTAACCTCTCCGTCTACCGCCTCATCGCCTGCAGACGCCTCGGTCGACGAGCTTCTCAACCTCGTCCGCTTCGGCCCGATCGAGAACGTCCGCCTCCTGCCCGAGAAGTCTTGCGTCTTCATCTCGTTCCTTGACGGCTCGACTGCGGCCGCCTTCCACGCCGATGCCTCGGTCAAGAAGCTCGCCCTCCACGGCCAGGAGCTCAAGATTGGCTGGGGCAAGCCTTCGACGGTCCTCCAGTCGGTCGGCATGGCCATCAATCAGCATCAGGCGACGCGGAACGTCTACGTCGGCAATCTCGACGAGGAGACGACCGAGCAGAGCCTGCGCGATGACCTCAGCCGCTTTGGGCCGATCGACCAGGTCAAGATTGTCCGCGACAAGAATATCGGCTTCGTCCACTTTCTCTCGATCTCGACGGCGATGAAGGTGGTCGCCACCCTGCCGACCGAGCCCGAGTGGGAGGGCAAGCGCGTCAACTACGGCAAGGACCGCTGTGCCTACGTGTGAGTAGCCGCCCCTGGCTAAGCCCGTCGCTTACCTTTCCGGTGCTGAACTCGCACCTCTACGTAGCCCGAAAGCCCAGCAGGCGGCCGTCCAGCAGGCGCAGGCCCAGGCTCAGGCGGCGATCGGCCTTGCCATGCCCGGCTCGCCGTTCCTCTTCCAGCAGTCGGGCTTCGGTGGCTTTGGCAGCTTTGGCAGCCCGAATCTTGGCGGCGGCATGGAGCTCGGCGCGCTCGCCGGCGTTGGTCCCGGCGGCCTGATCCAGAACCAGGCCGGCAACCGGACGGTGAGTCCCCTTCTTTTCTTTGCTTACTTTACTTGCAGTCCTCTAGGCGGCTGATCACGCCTCGGATCGCAGATCTACGTCGGCAATCTGCACCCCGAGACGACCCTCGACGAGCTCTGCAACGCGATCCGCGGCGGCATGCTCGCCCAGATCCGCTACATGCCGGAGAAGCACATCGCCGTGCGTCGACCTTGTCGCGCGCCGCTCTCCGGGATTCCGACAGGCAGCTGATTTGCCCTCCCCCCTCCCTTTCCTTACCGCAGTTCGTCACCTTCGTCGACCCGGCATGCGCCGCCTCGTTCCACCAGTGGGCCAACGTCTCGGGTCTCATGCTCAACTCGCGCCGGCTCAAGATTGGCTGGGGCAAGCACTCTGGTCCGCTCAGCCCGCAGCTCCAGGCCGCCGTCGGCCAGGGCGCGAGTCGCAACATCTGTCAGTCCTCGGCCGCGTTGCCGTATCCAACCCGTGAGGGGAGCGCTGACCCGCCGTGCCATCGCACCGCCTCGCCACAGACGTCGGCGCCATCACCGACTGGGATACCTTCTCGGAGGAGCGGCTCCGGCGCGACTTCTCGGAGTACGGAGAGTGCGTCTTTCTTTGTGTTCTCACGGCCGAGTCTTCGATGCATTGTCCTTTCGATTGACACCTGTTGACCCGCTCTCCCGTAGGATCGAGCTCATCAACCACCTCAAGGAGAAAGGCGCCTCCTTCGTCAACTTCACCTCGCTCCAGAACGCGATGAAGGCGCTCGACGCCATCAAGCAGAAGGCCGAGTACGGCGCGCTCAAGATCTCGTACGGAAAGGACCGGTGCGCCAACCCGCCCCGGGCCAACAACCACGGCGCCGGCGGCAGCGGCGGCGGGGGGAACGGCGGTCGGAACCGGCACGCTTCGACCAACGGGAGCGGCGACGCGCCCCAGCAGCAGCAGCAGCAGGGAGCGTCGACCAACGGCGCCTCCTCGGACGCAACGACGCTGACGGCCAAGACCGGCGGCGGCGGCAGCTCCAAGAAGCAGAAGAAGGATGAGACGGATGTCGCCGAGCTGGAAGGCGCCCTCCGGGCGACGGCTCTCGACAAGGTCAGCGAGGACAAGTAGGGGCGTCCTCGCGCCCGCACCTCGCTCCGTCTCCTCCATCCGATCTGTAGCTCTGTACCTCGACCGACCGGCCGGCTCGCTCCCCCCCCCCCAACCTTGCCCCCTACTTCGCTACCGCATGACCGCTCTGCACCGCCCACTAAAACGAGACACCCCCCTCCGCCCTCACCCCCAACACGACCCCCACCATCCTAGGCCAGGACCCCTCTCACGACAACGCCCGTGCTGCCCCACCCCCCAAACGCTCGCGCCCCTCGGCGGCCCAACGCTCGCTCGCTCGCTCGCTCGCTTGCACCTGCCCTCGTCGCCATACCCTCCCCAGTTCCTTGACGATCGGACGTTTCTGCCCGACTACGGCTGCGCGAGAGAGAGAAACGAGGGCGGGAACAAAAGGGGTCGTCGATGTGCAGAAGGATGCGCGCGCCCCCCGCCTCTCACCGCCGAAGCGGCCGGCCGTTGACGAGATCGCGCACGAGCTCCTCGACCTCGTCGACCCTTCGGAACTTCTCGACGACGACGCCGAGCTTGCGGAGCGCCTTCCGGCTCTTGCGGAAGCGCTCGCGGAACTCGTCGGCCCGCCGGAGGGCCTTGGCCCGGGCCGACGAGACGGCCTCGTCGAGGAGCTCGTCGGCCGCGCCGCCGCCGTCCTGCGCCGCGCTGACGATCGTCGGCGTCAGCTGGGGCGAGGGGGGCAGGTCGGCGTAGAGCGGGTCGAGGACGTCTTCCGAGAGCTCGCCGGGCGCCGCCGTCGCTTGGCCGAGCGCAGCGCGCTCCGAGGGGCCGGAAAGCGGGCCCGGCGGCTGGTCGTCGGCGACGGCGCCGCCGCCGGCGGTGGCGGTCAGGCGAGCGGCGGCTTGCTCGAGCTTGAGCGCGACCTCGGCCGCTTCGAAGTCGGCGACCGGCCGGCCCGTCGCCGTCGTCGGCTGCGTCGTCCCACGGAGGAGCGAGCTCGACCGGCTCCGCGACGTCGTCGGGCGGGGCGAAGCCATCCCTGACCTCAGGGCCGAAGGGATCGACGACTTGACGAGTCGCCGCGTCGAGTCGAGCGTCGAGCTCCTCGAGCGCCCGCCGCCGGCAGCCGGCGTGGTCGTGCCCCCCGTCGTCGTCGGCGTCGTCGAGGAGGACGAGGACGACGAGGTGGAGGACGAGGCGATGGAGGCGGCGCTCGAGTCGAGCGGGGTCATGCTCGAGAGGCCGGTGGGAGGCTTGCTGGCCGGCCGGGCCGAGACGTCGCGGATGAAGATGCCGAGCACCTGGGGCCGTGCGGGAGGGGGTTGCAAAGATCCGTCAGAGGCGAGCAGGAGAGAGAGGACTGGAAGAAGGGAGGGGGGGACGGGACGCACCTGATGCGGCCGCTCGAGGGCGATCTGCGTGTAGAGGTCGAGGTCCTGCTCGGCCGAGTCGCCAAACATGACAAACTGGCTGTCCGGGAAGCCCTCGAGGATCTGCCCGAGCCGCTCGCAGCGCGATCAGCAACCCACTCGGCAAGAAACGCGGGTAGGG
>Ga0308160_10000126_pt1 | contig 197453 bp, 172 predicted proteins | sample PhyFR1_FD_201036 | JGI IMG/M metagenome (GOLD analysis project Ga0308160, IMG submission 201036) | Phyllosphere microbial communities from UC Gill Tract Community Farm, Albany, California, United States - DLSLF.R1 | ecosystem: Host-associated > Plants > Phyllosphere > Unclassified | place...
CTTTCAGTGAAAAATTATTGAATGACGATCCGTTCCTGCTCCATCGGGATGCCGATCACGAAGTCGACGTGGATGCCGCGCTTCGAGGTGTCGCCATCGACGCTTTCGATGATCTCCGTGGTGATCAACAGGTATTCGCGCCCGCCGCCCGCCAGGTCGCGCACGTAGGGCATGAAGTAGATTTCCTGGCGCAGGCCTTGCACGCCCTTGGCATCGTCGATGCGGATCTCGCGGCCTTCGAAAGGCTTCACGAAAGCCGCATTCGAACCGCCGGCGTCGCGTACGTAGTCGAGGCGATCGCTGTCGCCGAACGCCGACGCCAGCTCCGCTTCGTCCAGCGTGTCGGCCAGCTGCTCGCGCCACAGTGTGTAGCCCTGGTCGCCGAGGCCGTAGCCGGCCTGGCCGGTGTAGGCGTCCTGGTCGTCGGCGGTTTCCGGGATCACGCGCGCCAGCTGGGTGCAGTACAGGATCTCGGCGACCTTGCCGTCGTCTCCGCAGAACACCTGCAGGAATTTCTCCTTCGCGTCTTCGTCGCCCTTGTCGAGGTAGAGGCGATACAGCTCGGTATCGGGCTGCAGGCGCATCTGCGAGACTGCCAGGATGCGCGTGTCGCCGGCCGCCGGCATCGTGATCAGCGAGCCGTTGGCCTGCGCGCGGATGATCGGCGACTGCTGCATCTGCACCACGCTGCCGATGCGCGCGTCCAGCGGCACGCCCTCGTCCATCCGGCCTTCGCCCTCGGCTACGCCCTTCTTTTCTGCGATGCCGCGCACGTAGCTGACTACATCCTTCCAGGCCATTTGCTCAATTCCTTTCGAACGAATAATTCGGTTTGTCGGCGGCGCGGCGGGCTTTTGCGCGCTTCCAGAAGCGATAAACACCCCAGGCGATCAGCGCCAGCACGCCCAGCCACAGCAGGGTGCAGAGCAGCGAGCCGCCCGAGGATTTCCGCGCTGCCGGCATCGCCGATCCCGCCGGCGCCGTTGCCGCCGCCCCTACACTGCCGCCGACACTGCCCGCGCCGGCCTGGTTGGCCAGGTCGCCGGCGGAGCCGCTGGGCGCCGGGTAGTAGCCGCCGTTGTTGTTGTTACCGCTGTTGCCGTTGTTGTTGTGCGCATTCGCATTCGCCACCGACCTGGCGATGACGGCGCCCGCGATCACGTGGCCCATGTTGATGCCGCCGCCGCCCTGGTTGACGATGACCGGCGGCTGCGCAGGCGGCGGCGCATTGCCGTAGCCGTAGCCCTGCGAAGGCGGCGCCGACCGCGCATCGCGCTGGTCGTACGTGGGCGCCGGGCGCGCGCTGTTATCCCTTGCGTCGCGCGCCGCCTGCGCCGCACGCCGCTCGTCCAGCGTGCGCATCGCGTTGGCTTCCGAGCGCTCCCGGTCCAGCTTGCGCGACATCGCCGAATCGGACTGGCGCGAGCCCGAAGCCGGTGACGAGCTGAAGGAACCGAAGCCGCCGCCGCTCTTCTTCGATGCACTGCTGTCGCTGCTGCTGCCGCCCGATGCCCTCGAAGCCGACCGGCTGCTGAAGGACCCGAAGCCGCCGCTCTTCGACGAAGAAGACGACGACGAACGCTGCGACGAAAAGCCGCTCTTGAAAGACGAGGAGCCCGAGGGCTTGGCGTCCGCCGGCATGGATGCCACGGACAGGGCCAGGCTCAGCGCCAGTGCCACATGGGCGTACGTCGGTACATACTTCGAAAGTGTCTTCAGCATGGTCAGGAGTGCCGTCGAAAGTTAGAATCAGGATAACGAAGGGCATGTTGACATGCACCGGTAAAAATATCAAAGGATTACCATGACGCGACGCTACCTGGACATGAACCAGCACGATGCCCTCTACACGGTGGCACGCAAATACCCCGGCGGGCTGGATGCGCTGGCGCGCGAACTGGGAATCTCGGTGAACGTCCTGCGCAACAAGCTGGCGCCGACGATCGCCTCGCACTATCCGTCCTTCGAAGAAGTGTCGCTGATCGTCGAACGCTGCCATGCGGCCGGCGTGCCCGACGCCCACCTGCCGCTGCACGCGCTGCTGGTGCGCCACGGGATGGCCGCCTTCGTGGTGCCCCAGCCGGAGACGACGCGCCAGGACGACCTGTCGCAGACCGTGTGCCGGGTGATGAGCGAAGTGGGCGCCGTGGCGGAAGCCGTGTCGAGTGCATTGATCGATGGTAGGGTCACCGAGGCGGAGGCCGACCTGATCGAGCGCAAATTCCACTCGGCCCTGTCGGCGCTCGGCGCCTGGCGCGCACGGCTGCGCAACGAAGCCGACGCCGGCATCCACTGAGACCTCGGGATAGCTCAGGGACGCAGGCGCGCCTGCCCCGCTTCCGCCGCCTCTTCCTGCGCCTGCCCGCGCAGCGAGCGCAGGAACAGCCCGAGGCCGCCGAAGGCCAACACCAGGATGCAGATCAGTTCGAAGGCCGACATGGTCCGCAGGTGCATGTTCAGTGAGGCGATCACGCCGAACACCAGCCCGGCCAGCGAACCGACCGCCAGCAGCCAGCCGACGGCGCTGCGGGCGTTATAGAAGATCATGGCCACGCCGATGATCAGCGGGATCAGGATGATGCCGCCCGTGATGCCGACGCTGCCGACGCCGAAAAGGCGCGTGCTCCAGCCGAAGGCCGAGCTGACCACCACGCTGTTGAGCAGCAGATAAAAGCCGCCGCACATCATGACCAGGCCGAGGAAAAACTGGCCCGTACCGCCGCTGGTTCCACCTGCTCCGCGCATCGTCGCCTCCATGGTTAAACGTGAATAGGAACAAACGGGTACGAATATAACAAAAGGATATCGCACGTGGCTTCGATTTTTTCGAAGTCATTCTTCCAAAAACTGCGCTTTTTCCGATAAGCCGTCTGCCGTATGCTTACACCTTGGAAATATAACCTCCAGGGGTAAGCAATCATGAAACGCATCTTTCTTTTTCTCGCCACCAACCTTGCCATCATGCTCGTGCTGGGCGTGTCGGCGAGCCTGCTCGGCGTCAACCGTTACCTGAGCGCCAGCGGCCTGAACCTCGGCGCCCTGCTCGGCTTCGCGGCCCTGATGGGCTTCGGCGGCGCCTTCATCTCGCTGTGGATGTCGAAACCGATCGCCAAGTGGTCGACCGGCGCCCGCGTGATCCAGCAGCCGACCAACGCCACCGAAGTCTGGCTGATGAACACCGTTGCGGCCCAGGCCCAGCGCGCCGGCATCGCGATGCCGGAAGTGGCCATCTACGAGGGCGCGCCGAACGCCTTCGCTACCGGTGCGACCAAGAACGCGTCGCTAGTGGCGGTGTCGACCGGCCTGCTGCAATCGATGACGCATGAAGAAATCGAGGGCGTGCTGGCGCACGAGGTGGCCCACATCGCCAACGGCGACATGGTCACGCTGACCCTGATCCAGGGTGTAGTGAATACCTTCGTCGTGTTCCTGGCGCGCGTGGTCGCGTATTTCGTCGACAGCTTCATCCGCCGCGACGAAGAATCCAGCGGCCCGGGCATCGCCTTCTACGTCACCTCGATCGTCTGCGACCTGCTGTTCGGCCTGCTGGCCAGCATCATCGTGGCCTGGTTCTCGCGCCAGCGCGAATTCCGCGCCGACCGCGGCTCGGCCCAGATCATGGGTACCCCGCGTCCGATGATCGCCGCACTGCGCCGCCTGGGCGGCATGGAACAGGGCGACCTCCCGAAGAACATGGCGGCCTCCGGCATCGCCGGCGGTGGTATGCTGTCTCTGTTCAGCACCCACCCGTCCTGCGAAGAGCGCATCGCAGCCCTGCAGCGCGCGTAAGACGGGTTCGAGAAGGAAACCAGGAAACACATGCGGAATTCATTCGCGCAGTCCGCACTGCCCGTACTGTTTGCGATCGGACTCGCGTTCGTGCTCCAGCACTTCCTCGGCTCGCTCGCCTGGGCCGGCCTGCTGGCGGTGATCACCTGGCCGCTGCACGAACGCCTGATGCGGCGCGGCTGGCCGCGTGCGCTCAGCGCCGTGTTCCTGGTATTCCTGCTGGTGGCCGCTTTTGCCGGCCCCTGCTTCGTGCTGCTGAATGCCCTGAGCAGCGAACTGGCGGGCGTGCAGCGCCTGCTGGCCCACCTCAACGAAGCCGGCGTGCCGGTGCCGGCCTGGCTGACCAACCTGCCGATGGTGGCCGAGCCGGCCGTCAAATGGTGGAACGAGCACCTGGCCCGGCCCGGCGGCATCAGCATCCTGGTGCGCAGCACCGTCGGCGACATGATGCCGCACCTGACCGGCGCCGCCCGCACCTGGGGCTCGATCATCCTGGCCAATGCGCTGTACCTGTTCCTGGCCCTGCTCACCCTGTTCATGCTCTACCTGCACGGCCCCTCGGTCGTGCGCCTGGTCGACCGCGCCGGCGAACGCCTGGTGCCGGCCTACTACCCCACCCTGCGCCGGGTGTTCCCGCTGTCGGTGCGCGGCACTGCGCTGGGCCTGTGCTCGGTCGCCATCCTCGAAGGCATCGTGCTAGGCATCGCCTACGCCATCGCCGGGGCGCCGGCGCCGGCCCTGCTGGGCACCATCACCGGCTACCTGGCCCTGGTGCCGGGCGGCGCGCCGCTGTCCTTCACCATGGTCTCGCTGCTGCTGCTGGGACAGGGCCACTCGGGCGCTGCGCTCGGCCTGTTCTGCTGGGGCGCGGTCGAGCTGTTCATGGTCGACAAATTCATCCGACCCAAGCTGATCGGCCAGCGCGTCAACCTGCCCTTCCTGGCCGTGCTGTTCGGCCTGCTCGGCGGGGTCTCGACGCTGGGCGTGATCGGCCTTTTCGTCGGCCCCTTCCTGATGGCGATCCTGTTCGGCTGGCTGCGCGGCGGTGAGCACGCGGCGTCCATCAAGGCGCCGGAGCGGGCCGGCGTGGCGGACAAGACCGAAGCCAGCTGAGCGAGTGTCGCTTTTCTTCAAGCGCTTGCTGCACGATTCCGTAATGTAGCAACCCACGCATTGTCCGGCTGCTGCAAACAATCCTTGAGCGGCCATCCAGGCGCCGTTTCGATCAGATGCATGAACGCAGCGGCAAGTCCATAACAGCCATCAGGGCCGAACAGCCCGACGATGACACGGGCTTCATCATCGGTGATGGGTCTCGTGATCGCCCGATAGAGTTGTTCGATCCGTTGGAGCTGGGCGACTTCAGCTTCATCCTCGGATGGCAGTGGGCCAAGCTTTTCAAGCGCTTGAATCTCAGGTCGCACAGTGGCTTGGGGCATTTGATCTGCGGGATAGTGAAACTGGGAAGCGCGACAGATGTGCTGAACAACAGAGTTGTTTCTAAGCTCAAGCGTGAAGACTCAGCGCCGGGACTTCGAAGCTTTGGTGCCGATAAGAACGCCAATTGCAACCCCCGGACCGATACCAAGAGCAAGATTGCCGATCGCGACACCGATTGCGCAGCCAATCGCCACGCCAAAACAAATCCAGCGGCCCATGTTTTTGGTATCTCTTTTGCCGGATGACTCGCTCATAAAATCCTATTATTTCGAAGCTGGAAGGCCGCTCGTGGCCGGTTGCAGATCCATTGCCGCGTCCGCTAACGACCCAGAGCAAACGTTCAGGCTGAAGGCTTAAAAACGCGCTTTTTTCAGCGTTTCTTGTAACTTTGCAATGAGGGCTTCGACTTCACTTTCGGAGAGATCTAATGGATCCCCATGCGAGCCCACGGCGATAACACAAATCGCAGAGCCGTCATACCAGACATCCAAGCGGTCTTGTTCAAAAAGCTGAGGCATTAGACTTTTTTGCGTGGGTTGAGTCGCTTTGGCCATGGATTCAACCCAGTGCAGCGATTCGTACTGCCATCATTGCACGGCTCCACCTTTAGCGTCTTCAACACAAAACAGGCGCGCTACTAAGCCGATCAATTTCATAAATCATAACATCCCGGGTTTCAGCATTTCGTTCAATATCGACGGCGTGCTGCAGATAAGGTAACAAGGTCTTGCATCGTAGTCGACCTGTCCAATCTGCCGCTTTTCGGCGCACCCGGCTACTCTTATCGCGCAATGCCTGTTCGAGTACGTCGTGAACCGTACGAGCCGGCCACTCCTCGTTAACACAGAGCAAGGCGTTGTGACGGACTCGAGAGTCTGTTGCACGTGATAACGCCAGCACGGCGTCCAACGCCAGAGGCGAATATATCGCTAGCTCACCGAGGATATAGCTGGTTGTTTCATAGACCGCGACTCGGCTGCTTGAGATCGCTTTTACAAGATCGGCGACAACTAGCGTAGAAGGGGGACTTTGAGTCGCTATTAACTCCAGCGCCTGCAGCAAACTGGGCACCACCTCGGGCATAACCGGCGACACCAGTCGAGAAACCGCATCTGGCAATAATGGTAAAAGCGGGGATGGCATAAATGATTAGACGGTCAAGGGCTGGCAACTGGAGGCCAATATCGGCCGGTTACAGACGTTCGGCGTACCATAACATATTGCCGATCAGAAAATCTGACAGACGTTACGACCGGCCGCTTCCAACTCCTTCCGGATATCCGGCATCGCGGGCGCATTACCCGATGCGCAATCGTTAAGCGTCTATGCGCGATTCATCCTGATATCGATCGGCTCGCCGCTTTCTTACCTCAACAGGCACCCAGTCTGGCGGAAGCTGATGCCATGGTGCGTCGGGGAACTTTCTAGCTAGTGCCTGCTTTTTCAAGCGCTCACGTCTGATGCTTCCACCGACTGACCACGCATCCTCACTGCCGCTGTAGTCCAATCTCAATCGCTCGGGCACATGGAACTCAGCGTCGTACGCAGCGATAATTTCCAGGTCTTGAATATCTGGATCGTGCACCTGGGTTGTTCTAATGCTTATGCCACCCTTCCAGATAGTCACCTCTGTAGTACCTACTGGCCACTGCACTGTGGCAGCTTGGTCGCACAGCCCTGTGTGGATGGGATGCGGTCCAAGGCTCAACCATTTTCCCGATCTGACAGCCCGCCCTATGGAAGAATATCCAACCAGAAAACGAGACATGACTTGAGCGGAAAGCGCAGCGGGAATTGAAACAACTTCGCTTCTTATACGGAAGAAGCCAATGCTTTTCTCTGGCGTGACTTGACCGTAGTAGATGAACCCGTCCTCACCATCGATCGCGTACAGCGCACCTGGCTTCAGGCTGGCTCGAGCGCCCGGCAAAGGGGCAAATGGTAGAGCTTGGCGTACAGTTGCTGACATCGCTTTGAGAATTACATTTCAAGGTTGGGTCGAGGCTCAAGTGCCCGATTGGTTCAATCAGTCGAGCATACATTTCTGCCATCGTCGAACCCGAGCCACGCATGATTTTGGTCCGATCAGGTTCGCTCATTTTGTCGATATCACGAGATAGCGCCGCAAATATTGCATCAGCCGCCCTGATCTTTCCATAAAATTTTTTGCAGCATCGAACTCCATCAATGCCCTCCCTTCTTCGCTCAAGGCCCCATAGCGAACAACTAGAATTTCTAGTGTACGGCAATGTTGGCCAAGACGAGGCCGATGTTTTGTCATGCGTCTTCATGCTTCTATATGCGCGCCGCCTGAACATCAGAAAACGGCAGTTAGACCATACCAGTCACCATACCAGCTTGCTCCTTATAGATCAGTCACTTACTCAAGTTACCGGGCAAGCGGGCCGCGTGCGTGAGAGGATCTTCAAATACCAATTAAATACCTGTTGACAGGCTTAACAGCCGCTCCTATAGTGCCCTGACCTTTCCCGGCACATCGGACAAAAATGATCGACTTTCTTCTAGGCGTCGACGGCGGCGGCACCGGCACGCGCGTGCGCCTCGCGCGCAAGGACGGCACTGAAATCGGCCAGGGCGCCGGCGGCCCCTCCGGCCTCGGCCTGGGCATCGCCCGCGCCTGGACCTCGGTGCAGGAGGCTGCCTCCCAGGCCTTCGCCGCCGCCGGCATCGAACCGCCGCCGCTCGACCGCATCGCGATCGGCCTTGGCCTGGCTGGCGTCCACAACAAGCAGTGGGCCGCCGAATTCACGGCTGCCAATCCGGGTTACGCGGCGGTCCGCCTCGAAACCGACGCCTTCACCACGCTGATGGGCGCGCACGGCGGCGCACCCGGCGCCATCGTCGCGATCGGCACCGGCAGCGTCGGCGAAGTGCTGCGCGAAGACAGCAGCCGGCATGAAGTCGGCGGCTGGGGCTTCCCGGCCGGCGATGAAGCCAGCGGCGGCTGGATCGGCCTGCGCGCGATCGGCCATATCGAACAGGTGCTGGACGGCCGCCGCGAGCGCAGCCCCTTCGCCGACAGCATCATCGAAGCCTGCGGCGCTGTCGGCAGCAATAAGCGCGACGCGATCCAGGTCTGGCTCGGCAAGGCCACCCAGACCGCCTACGCCAGCCTGGCGCCGCTGGTTCTCCGCCACGCCGATGACCCGGTCGCGCGCGCCATCCTGCTCGACGCCGGCAGCGAAGTCGCTGCCATCGCACACGCGCTGGACCCGGAAAGCCGCCTGCCGCTGGCCCTGTGCGGCGGCCTGGGCGCGGCCCTGCGCGACTTCCTGCCCTCGGGCCTGCTGGCGCGCACCACGCCGCCGCAGGGCGATTCGGCAGCCGGCGCACTGCGCATGATTCAGAAGGAAATCCAATGAAAGGCAACATCCTCACCCCCGGCGGCTGGATCCGCGGCGAAGTCCGCCTCGCCGCCGGCGAACCGAACACCATCGCCGCCATCGACGGCCAGGCCTGCGACCCGGCGGACAACGGCGACGACTACGTCCTGCCCGGCTTCATCGACCTGCACGTGCACGGCGGCGCCGGCCGCGACATGATGGAAGGCGGCGACGCCCCGCACACGATCGCGCGCCTGCACGCGAAGCACGGCACCACCAGCCTGCTGGCCACCACCATGACCGCGCCCGTCGAAGACATCGAACGCGCGCTGGATGCCATCGGCGCGGCCTGCCGCGAACGCGGCAGGAACGAAGCGCGCATCCTCGGCGTGCACCTGGAAGGCCCGTATATCAATTCGGGCAAGCTGGGCGCCCAGCCGCCCTTCGCGCGCGAAGCCTCGATGGATGAGGTGAAGCGCTTCAACGGCCAGGCGCCGATGCGATTGATTACGGTGGCGCCGGAGATCGACGGCCACCTGGCTCTCGTCAAGCAGATGGCCGATGCCGGCATCCGCGTGCAGATCGGCCATACCACCGGCTCCTACGAAGACGGCGTCAAGGCGCTGGAACACGGCGCGGCCGGCTTCACCCACCTGTTCAACGCCATGCCCGGCCTGCACCACCGCGAACCCGGCATGGCCGGCGCCGCGCTGGCGCATGCGCAATACGCCGAGATCATCCCCGACCTGCTGCACGTGCATCCGGGCGCGATCAAGGTCGCGCTGCGATCCATTCCGAAGCTGTTCTGCGTGACCGATTCGACCGCCGCCGCCGGCATGCCGGACGGCGAATACATGCTGGGACGCCAGGTCGTCCACAAATGCATGGGCGGCGTGCGCCTGGCCGACGGCACGCTGGCCGGCAGCACCCTGACCATGGACCAGGCGCTGCGCAACCTGGTCTCGATCGGTCTCACCATCGAAGACGCCTCGCGCCGCGTCTCGACCAATGCCGCCGACTACCTGGGCGAGACCCGCCGCGGGCGCCTGGCGCCGGGCTGCTTCGCCGACCTGGTCGTCCTCGACCGCAACCTGAACCTCAAAGCCGTCTACATCGAAGGAGAAGCGTGTGAGCTCTGAACCCACCTCGCTGATGCTGGAAGAAGCCAAGTCCGCCGCCGAATGCGTCGCCCTGCAACTGTCGAGCGACGTCGAACGCTATGCGGCGCTGGGCGAGCATCTGCGCGCGGCCAGTTTCAACAACGTGGTGACGGTGGCGCGCGGCAGCTCGGACCACGCCTCGAACTACTTCGCCTATCTGACCATGGCGCGCCTGGGCAAGCTGGTGACCTCGCTGCCGATGTCGCTGGTGACCCTGTACAACGCGAAGCTGCAGACCCAGGGCACCCTGGCCCTGTCGATCTCGCAGTCCGGCCAGAGCCCGGACGTGGTCGAGCCGATCCGCTACTTCCGCGACGGCGGCGCCACCACGGTCGCGCTGGTCAACGACATCGATTCGCCCCTCGCCCAGGCCGCCGAATGGGCGATGCCGCTACATGCGGGCAAGGAAAAGTCGGTGGCCGCGACCAAGAGCTTCATCACCAGCCTCACGGCCGGCGCACGCGTGGTGGCCGAATGGCAGAGCGACACTGAATTGAAAGAAGGCCTGCGCGCCCTGCCCGAATCGTTGGCGCGCGCCACGCAGACCGACTGGTCGAAGGCGATCGAGGTCCTGGCCCCGAGCCGCAACATCATGGTGGTCGGCCGCGGCATCAGCTTCCCGGTGGCGCTGGAGTCGGCGCTGAAATTCAAGGAAACCTCGGCCCTGCAGGCGGAAGCCTTCTCCGGCGCCGAGATCAAGCATGGCCCGATGGCGCTGATCGAGGACGGCTATCCGCTGCTGATCTTCGCGACCCGCGGTCCGGCCCAGGCCGGCCTGGTGGCGCTGGCCGAAGAGATGCGCGGCCGCGGCGCCCGCGTGCTGCTGGCCGCGCCGCAGGACGTGCCGGGCCGCGACCTCGACCTGCCGGTGGCGTCCACGCCCGACCTCGACCCGATCGTGGCGATCCAGGCCTTCTACGTGATGGCCGCACACCTGTCGAAGGCGCGCGGCATGAACCCGGACCAGCCGCGCCACCTCAGCAAAGTCACAAAAACGAACTAAATCGTATGAATCAATTCAGGACACTCGCCGGCCAGCTGATCATGATCCGGCTGTTCGGTACCGAACTCGATGCCGGCACCGCCGCTTTCATCCGCGATAACCGTGTGCGCGGCGCCTGCCTGTTCCGCCAGAACATGACGGATGCAAGCCAGCTGACCCGCTTCAATGCCGATCTGCGCGAGGCCATGGGCGGCAATGCCCTGATCGCGCTCGACCAGGAAGGCGGCGCCGTGGTGCGTTCGCTGTGGGTGCCGCCGCCGCCGTCGGCGATGGCGCTCGGCGCCGCCGGCGACACCCAATTGGCAAAGGAAGTTGGCGCCGCCGTCGCGCGCGCCGTGAAGGCCATGGGCTTCAACTGGAACTTCGCCCCGGTGCTGGACCTGAACAACAACCCGCGCAATCCGGTGATCGCCGAGCGCTCCTTCGGCGCCGACCCGGTGCGCGCGGCCGAGCTGGCGATGGCCTGGATGGACGGCAGCGATTCGGAAGGCGTGGCCTGCTGCGTCAAGCATTTCCCCGGGCACGGCGATACCCACGTCGACTCGCACCGCGACCTGCCGACTGTCGACAAGAACCTGGCCGAGCTGGAGCGCTTCGAGTTCGCGCCCTTCCGCACGGCCGCGCCGCACGCGCCGGCCGTGATGACCGCCCATATCGTCTACCCGGCCCTCGATCCGCACAACCCGGCCACCATGTCGCGCGCGATCCTCACCGATCTGCTGCGCGAAAAGATGGGCTACCAGGGCGTGATCATCACCGACGGCATGGACATGCACGCCATCGCCCACCGCTACAGCGCCGGCCAGGCCGCCGTCAACGCGCTGATCGCCGGCGCCGACATGGTGATGGCGATCGGTTCGCGCGAGACCCAGGAAGAGACCCTGGATGCCATCGCCGCCGCGATCGAAGACGGACGTCTGCCGCTGGCCGAGGTCGAGGCCCGTCTGGCCCGCCTCGACAAGCTGGCGCAGGCCCATCCGGCCGGCAGCACGCCGTATTCGCCGGAAGCCGAAGCGGCCGACCGCGCCCTGATGGCGCGCGCCTGGCAGCGTGCACTCACCGCGCGCGGCAATCCGCAGCGCCCTGCCCGCGGCAGCAAGGTACGTCTGGTGGCGCGCCAGGACGTGGTCAGCGACGGCGTCTCGGAAGCCGGCGTGCCGGCGGCGAACATCGCGGCTTCGCTGGGCAGGCTCTACGACGTCGAGCTGGTGACCTTTGCCGACCCGGAAAGCTTCGACTGGAGCGCGCTGCCGCAGGACGGCCGCTTCACGATGCTGGCCTCGACCTCGCGCCGCCGCTATGGCCCGCATGCGCGCGACACCTGGAAACCCGACCTGCACATTGCGCTGTGGAACCCCTACCAGGCGCTCGATTTTCCGGCGCCAGCCCTGATGACCTACGGCTTTGCACCGCCGGCGCTGGAGGCCGTCAACGCCTGGCTGGCGGGCGAGATCGAAGCGCAAGGCGCGTGTCCGGTGCCCGGGTTCTAAGCTGCGATTTATTGCCTTTATGCAGCTGTCGTAACCCATTGTAACGACGCGTCCGCCGCTGACCGGCGTGCGGCACAATTGTCCGGCCCTCCCAAAGCCATTTGTGGGAGAATGCACGCTTTGTCCGATTTAGTTATCAAAAGAAAAGGATTATTCATGTCCCAATTCCGTTTTGCCCGCCTCGCCCTGATGCTGGCCGCCATCGGCCTGAACGCTGCGCCCGCCCTGATGCAAGGCGCCGTTGCGCAAGACAAGAACGCACAGGCCGCAGCCGCTGCCCAGCCGAAGCCGGACACGGTCCGCCCGGAATTGTTCAAGCTGCTCGACCCGGCCCAGGTCAAGCCGCTGATGGACGCGAAGAACTACGGCGAAGTGCAGAACCGCATCACCCAGGCCGAAGCCTTCCCGGACAAGACCCCTTACGAAAGCTACGTGCTGAACCGCATGAAGCTGTCGCTGGCCACCGCCAAGGGCGACGACCCGGGTTCGATCGCCGCGCTGGAAGCCATCCTCGCCTCGGGCAAGCTGCCGGATGCCGACAAGCCGCAGTTCACCCAGGCCCTGGCCGGCATGTACTACAACGCCAAGAACTACCCGAAGGCGATCGAGGTATTCAAGCGCTTCCAGGCTGAAAACCCGAACTCGGACGCCGCCAATGGCCCGCTGGTCCGCTCCTACTACCTGAGCGGCGATTACGCGAACGCGATGAAACTGCTGCGTCCGCAACTGGAAGCCACCGAAAAGGCCGGCAAGACTCCGTCTTCGGAAGACCTGCGCCTGTACGCCTCGGCCGCCGTCAAGGTCAAGGACGATGCCGCCTACCAGTACGGCCTCGAGCAGCTGATCACCTACTACCCGAACGACGACGTCTGGCAGGACGCGATCTACCGCGGCGTGGTGCGTAAGGCAGGCTTCAACGACATCAACTACACCGACGTGCTGCGTCTCGAATTCTCGGCGATCAAGGTGCTGACGCCGGAGGCCTACACCGAGCTGGCCGAGCTGGCCCTGAAGGACGGCTTCCCGACCGAAGCCAAGAAGGCCATGGACGCCGGCTTTGCCGCGGGCGTCCTGGGTACCGGCGGTAATGCCGCCCAGCACCGCCAGCTGCGCGACCGCGCCACCAAGGAAGCCGCCAACGATGCCAAGAACATCGCTTCGGGCGAAGCCTCGGCCACCAAGTCGAAGACCGGCGCCGGCCTGGTCAACCTGGGCTGGGCCTACGTGACCATGGACCAATTCGACAAGGGCATCCCCTTCATCGAACAGGGTATCGCCAAGGGCGGCCTGAAAGTGCCTGACGAAGCCAAGCTGCGCCTGGGCCTGGCCTACCTGCGCGCCGGCCAGAAGGACAAGGCCGTGTCCACCCTGCAGACCGTGAAAGCGGGCGGCGGCCTGTCGGACATCGCCAGGTACGCCATTGTGCTGGCCAACCACCCGAATCCGGGCGGTAACGCTACCCAGAAATAAGCTGTTCCGGCAATTGCCAGAAGGCGGTGCGGTCCTGATGAAGGCGCACCGCCTTTTTCTTGCCTATGTTAAGTGGCGAACCAGCCTGATCGTCTGTCCAGGACATAATCGGATAGATCGCACCGGACAGGACCAGACATGAGCACCGTACGCAAGGGACAAGCACCCGCCAAGCTCGACCGCAATGAATTCCGCCTGCGCTTCTCGCGCAACTTCTTCGATCCCGCGTACGAGAACGTCGGCCACGAACTGGCGGCGGTCGAGGAAGTCGCGTGGCAGGCCTACGTCAACTCGCACAAGGCGCCGGTGACGGTGAAGGCCGGACCAGGCTTCGCCGATCCCGACTACGATCTCTCGGTCGAGTGGAAGGAAGCGCACGACCGCCTGCTCGCCGCCGAAGCGAAGCAGAAGGACCGCAACACGCTCAGCCGCATCCTCTTGATCAACGCCTCGGCGCGCAACGACGGCAGCTGCCCCAGCGAGATCTCGAAGACCTGGCGCCTGACCAAGATGTGCGAAGAAGTCCTGCTGGCCGAAGGCTTCGACACCGACGTGCTAGACCTCTCGCTGCTGATCTCGGACTACGACCGCCATATCCACCCCTGCAAGGCCTGCGTGTCGACCGCGATGCCGCTCTGCCACTGGCCCTGCAGCTGCTACCCGAACCACTCGCTGCACCAGAACAATGACTGGATGAACGAGATCTACGAGAAGTGGGTCGCGGCGCACGGCGTCATCATCCTGACCCCCGTCTACTGGTACCAGACGCCTGCCGTGCTCAAGCTGATGATCGACCGCCTGGTCTGCGCCGACGGCGGCAATCCCGACCCGAGTTCTACCCACGGCAAGAAAGCCGAGGAAGCCAAGGCCCTGGAGAAGAACTGGGACTATCCGAAGCACCTGGCCGGCCGCGCCTATGGCCTGGTGGTGCACGGCGACGTCGCCGGCATCGAAGGCACGCGGCGCTCGCTGTCGGACTGGCTGGACTGGATGGGCCTGATATCAAGCAGCCCGACCTCCCAGCTCGACCGCTTCGTCGGTTATTACGAATCCTATGCCGACAGCCACGAGACCCTGGACAAGGACACCGCCTTCCAGGAAGAGGTGCGCAATGTGGCGCGCTCGGTGGGCACGGCGGTGCGCGACATCCGCTCGGGCAGGACGCTGCCGGCCAACCGTGGACTGGGCAATCCGAGGGCTAAATAAGCGGTCTTTTCAGGCGGTCTTTTTTGGTATTATCAGCGGGTCTTTCATCCAAACGATCCGCATGTCCTCTCTCGCGCAGTTGATGCAGCACCTCTCCGCCACCAGCAACCTGCCGCTCTACCAGCAGTTGCAGCGCGCCCTGCGCGAGGCGATCGACCGCGGCGTCTACGGCCCGGCCGAAGCGCTGCCGGCGGAGCGCCAACTGGCGTCCGAGCTCGACATCTCGCGCATCACCGTGCGCAAGGCGATCGACGGCCTGGTCGAGGAAGGTTTATTGGTGCGCCGCCCCGGCTCGGGCAACTTCATCAACACGCGCATCGAAAAGAACTTCGCCAAGCTGACCTCCTTTTCGGAGGACATGCGCTCGCGCGGCCGCACCCCGCGCAGCGTCTGGCTCAAGCGTTCGGAAGGCACCGTGACGCCGGAAGAAGCGCTGCGCCTGCGCCTCTCGCCCGGCGCGGCGGTGTACCGCTTCAACCGTATCCGCTACGCCGACGACATGCCGATGTGCCTGGAGTACGCGACCATCGCCGCTTCCGCCCTGCCCTCGCTGGACGCCGTCGACACTTCGATGTACGAGGCGCTGGAAGCGGCCGGCAAGCGCCCGGTGCGCGCGCTGCAGCGGCTGTCGGCGCTGCTGCTGAACGCCGAGCAGGCCAAGCTGCTGCAGTCGAAGGAAGGCGATGCCGGCCTGTGCGTCGAGCGCCTGGGCTTCCTGCCGGATGGGCAGGCGGTGGAATTCTGCCGGTCTTACTTCCGCGGCGACATGTATGACTTCGTGGCCGAGCTGAGCGCGGGCTGAGCCGCATGACGCTCGCGATCGGCCAGGACATCATCGAAGACGCCAAGCGCTTCAACCGCAAGCTCGCCTGGGCCCCACGCTTCAAGATCCGCCACCGCTGGACGCCCCGCCTCGGGCAGGCACTGCTGCAGCTGTCCCAATGCTTTCCCGAGCGCCATCTGCAAAAGCGCGGCATTCGGGTCGAGAACGCGACGGCGGCAATCGACGGCTTGCGCGTACCGCTGCGGATCCTGCGTCCGGCGGGCGCGATCCGCGGCGTGGTGCTCGACATCCATGGCGGCGGCTGGGTGATCGGCAACGCGCGCATGAACGACAGGCTCAACGCCGCGACGGCCGCCGCCTGCGGTGTGGCGGTGGTATCGGTCGATTACCGGCTGGCCCTCGACGCGGCCGTACAGGACATCATGGACGACTGCCTGGCCGCCGCGCGCTGGCTGCTGCAGGGCGGCTTGCCGGCGCTGGAGGAGCTGCCGGTGTTCGTGGTGGGCGAATCGGCCGGCGGCCACCTCGCAGCCGCCACCCTGCTGCGCCTGAAGGCCTGGCCGGAACTGCTGCGCAAAATTGCGGGCGTGGTGCTCTACTACGGCGTGTACGACCTGGCCGGCACCCCGAGCGTGCGGCAGGCCGGGCCGGAAACGCTGGTGCTGGACGGCCCGGGCATGACGGAAGCCTTGCGCCTGCTGACGCCCGGCATGACGGACGAACAGCGCCGCCAGCCGCCGCTGTCGCCACCGTACGGCGATCCCGACGGCCTGCCGCCGGCCCTGATGTTCGCCGGTACGCTCGATCCCCTGCGCGACGATACGGTCGGGATGGCGGCGCGCTGGCGGACCGCCGCTGAGGTCGAGATGCATCTGCTGCCGGAAGCGCCGCATGGCCTGATCCATTTTCCAACACGGATGGCGCAATTGGTCACAGCGCGCAGTCATGCCTGGATCGGGGAACGGCTCGGACCTTACATCGCGGTAAGACCGCCGTCGATCGCCAGCTGGTGACCGGTCACGAAAGACGCCTGCTCCGAGCACAGCCACAGCGCCGCGCTGGCGATTTCGGCCGGCTCGGCGATGCGGCCCATCGGGTGGGCGGCCTTCAGTTTCTTGTCGCGGCCCGGCTCGCGCTCGAGCATGCGCGCCAGCATCGGGGTCTTCACGGCGCCCGGGCACAGGCTGTTCACGCGGATGCCGGACTTGGCGTATTCCACCGCCGCGGTCTTGGTCAAACCGATCACCGCGTGCTTGGAAGCGGAATAGATGGCGCGGTTCGGCACCGCCACCAGGCCGCCGGCGTCGGCCACGTTGCAGATCGTGCCGCCGCCTTCCTGCTTCAGCATCTGGCGCAGCTGGCTCTTCATGCACAGCCAGACGCCCTTGACGTTGACGTTCATGATGCGGTCGAACTGCTCGTCGTCGCCCTCGGCCAGCGGCTGGGATTCGTCTTCCATGCCGGCGCCGTTGACGGCGACGTCGATGCGGCCGTAGTGGGCGACCGCCTTGTCGATCAGCGCTTCGACCTCGCCGGCAGCCGTTACATTTGTTTTAACGAACAGCGCCTTGCCGCCCGCTTCGACGATCAGCGCGGCGGTCATGTGGCCGCCGTCGACCGAGTTGTCGGCGATGACGACGCAGGCGCCCGCGCGCCCGAATGCCAGCGCCATCGCGCGGCCGATGCCGCTGGCGGCGCCCGTTACCAGCACAACCTTGCCGGCATAAGAAATCCCGCTCGGCGGTTGTTTGGTCATGCCCTTCATGATGCTTCCTTTACAATATCCTGACGCAATGTTTGCTGCCTACCAGAAACACTTCCAACAGGCAACATCATAGCGCCCTAGCGGGTATTGACCAAGTATCTCAGCCATTTCTTGAAATCCTGAACGGCTGAGTGTTGCATTCATGCGCTTCTTACTTGGCGGGCTTGGCCTTGGACAGGTCTCCCGCCATCACCACCGACAGCTTGGCCGGATCGATCGCCTTGCGGAAGGCCGCGTTCAGCTGCGGCAGCGTGACCGCCATCATGCGATTTTCGAAGTCGGCCGACCACTCGTAGGTCTTGTCGCGGTACATGTACGAGGTCCAGCCGGCGGCCAGGGTGCCGTCGTCGGCGCGGTTCTGGGTGCGCTGCTGCATCAGACCGGACTTGGCGCCGGCCAGTTCCGCCGCCGTGAAGCCGTCCTTCAGCGCACGCGCCAGTTCCTCGCGCACGGCGACGTCGACCTTGGCCAGATTCTGCGGCGCGGCGATGGCGCTGACCGCGAACATGCCGGCACGGTCGCGCTCGCCCGCCGCCAGCTGGGTGCCGCCGCCATACGACAGGCCCTCTTTCTGGCGGATGCGGTCCAGCAGGCGCGATTTCAGGCCGCCGTTGCCGCCGAAGATATAGTCGGCCAGCATCAACGCCGGATAGTCGGGATCGTCGACGTTTAGGTCGAGATTCATACGCGCGGCGTAGAACCCATTCTCCTTGTCGGGCGTGTTCAATGTTTGATGTATGGGCGCAATCTCCGCATGCTTGCGCAGCACGGGCGCCACGTGCATCGGGGCTTTCCAGCTTCCGAACAGCTGGTCGACCAGCGGCACGATCTCCTTCGGGTCGAAATCGCCGACGATGGCCATCTCGGCCGGATTGGTGCCGTAGAAATCATGGTGGAAGGCCTTGACCTGGTCTAGGGTCGCCGATTTCAGGTCGGCGATGTCCTCGTCCAGCGTGGTTTCGTGGCGGATGTCGCCCTTCGGATAGATGTCGAAATGCTCGTTCAGCGCACGCGAGGCGACGTTTGGCGGTTCGGCGCGGCTGGCTTCCAGCGCCACCAGCGACTGCTGGCGCAGCTGCTCGAATTCGGCCGCCGGGAAGCTCGGCTCCTTCATCACGTGGGCCGCCAGCTTCAGGGCCGCGGCCAGGTTCTCGCGCGTGGTCTGGAAGTGGGTGATGCCGCCGGCCACCTTCAGCTTTTCGAAGGCGTCGGCCAGCTGCACGCGGTCGTATTGGGTGGTGCCGCGCGTCAGCATGGCGGCGGTCAGGCCCGGCACCGCGCCCTTGCCGAACAGGTTCTGCTCGTCGCCCAAGTGCTGGCGCAGGTCGACGGTCACGGTCTGGCCGCGGTTCTTCTTCGGCAGCAGGGCCAGCTTGACGCCGCCCGCCGTGGTCAGCGTGGTGCGCTTCATGATGTTGGCCTGGGACGGCTCGAAGTCCTCGGCGCTCAGGTTCGAGGCTTGCGGCTTGAAGTCCTTCAGCAGGCTTTCCACGCTCGGCGCCGGCGGGATCACCGCGCGCTGCGGCGCATCGTCCGGCAGGAAGGTGCCGGTGACGCGGTTGTCGCGCTTGAAGTAGCGGCCTGAAGCTTCTGCCACTTGGGCGGCACTGATGCTTTCGATCTTATTGCGGCCGACGAAGAACAGGCGCCAGTCGCCCAGCGCGATGGTCTCGGACAGCGCCACGCCCACCTGCTGCGGATCGTTCAGGCTGCGCTCGATGCTGTTCAGGTAGGAACGCTTGGTGCGCTCCATTTCCTCGGCGGTCGGCGGATGCTGGGCGAAGCTTTCGACCGCTTCGGTCAGGGCCGCGCGGACCGGCTCGATAGCCTCGCCCTTCTTGACCACGGCGCCGAAGAACTGCAGGCCGGGCGCATAGCCGGTCTGGGCGAAGGCGAACACTTGGCTGGCCTTGCCGGTATCGACCAGCAGCTTGTGCAGGCGGCCGGTTGGCACATCGCCGAGGATGCTCGAGGAGAAGCTCAGCACGTCGCTGTCGTCGTGCAGGCCGGATGGGATCTTGTAGCCGACTGCGACGATCTGGACGTCGCCCTGGCGCCGCACTGTGAAGCTGCGCTCGCCGTCCTGGGTCGGCTCGACGGTCCAGAATTCCGGCAGCGTGCGCTTGGGCTTCGGGATCGCGCCGAACAGCTTGCCGATCGAGCGCAGCGTCTGGTTCGGGTCGAATTTGCCGGCCACCAGCAGCACTGCGTTATCCGGCTGGTAATAGGTGTGGTAGAAGTCCTGCAGGTTCTTGATCCGGACGTTCTCGATGTCGCTCTTGTTGCCGATCGTGGAGCGGCCATAGGCGTGCCAGTCGTAGGCGACGCTCTGCATGCGCTTCATCAGCACCGAACCGGGCGAGTTCTCGCCGTTCTCGTATTCGTTGCGCACGACCGTCATCTCGGAATCGAGGTCCTTCTGGGCGATGAAGGAATGGGTCATGCGGTCGGCTTCCATCTCCAGCGCCCACTGCAGGTTTTCCGGCGAGGCCTGGAACACTTCGTAGTAATTGGTGCGGTCCAGCGAGGTAGTGCCGTTGAACTGCATGCCGCGGTTCGAGAATTGCCCGGTGATGTCGCGGTGCTTGGGCGAACCCTTGAACATCAGGTGTTCGAGCAGGTGCGCCATGCCGGTCTCGCCGTAGTTCTCGTGGCGCGAGCCGACCAGGTAAGTGACGTTGACGGTTACCGTCGGGCGCGAAGAATCCGGGAACAGCAGCACTTTCAGGCCGTTCGGCAGGCGGTATTCGGTGATGCCCTCGACCGATGGGCCCTGCACGATTCCCTTCGGCAGCGCGGCCGGCGTAGTCGTAGGCGCGTCAGGCGCCCGCTGGGCCCAGGCCGGGCCGGCGCAGCCGAAGCCCAGGCCGGTGACGATCATGGTTGCGGCTGCGCCGCGCTGCAGGAAGCTCGTGCTCATGTCACCCCGTGTGTCGTTGTCAGGCCGCGCAGATATTGCGCAGCGGCACAGCATGGTAACAGAGGCGGGCTTAGGCCTGGCTTACTGGGGTTCAAGGTTCAGCGGCTGGCCCTTGTCGGTTAGTTGCAATATATCGGTCGCATGTGTGTCGTGTCTAGACGAACTCATCCTCCTTTTGTGTCGTGCCGGCTGAAACGGCTTGCTTACTTGCCCTGGCTCGCCTGATCTGTGGGTAGCGCATTCAACTTACCCGAAAATAATTCATACCAGATGCTACCTTTCGTCATCTCTACGACCCGAATGTCGTAATCGGACTTGTCCTCTTCAGGTACATCCACCCTGAAATAAATCCGTCCGTCCGGCAACTCTTTATAAGCAAGATCGACCTGGAATATATTCGGCACCGAACCACGGGAAAGCGTAACTTTCAGGGGGCTCGGCACATAGGATGGCGAGCGAGCCGGAAGCGTCAGGTAGATTTCGTGGACCCCGAACTTGTGCACGTCCATTTTCACCGACGCTGGTGGACCTTTGACCACCATCACCGGACTCATCGCGAAGCAATCAACCGGTACAGATATTGCGGCGATCAATGCCGCTGCGATGATATGTTTCATAAGGATTTTTCCTCCGCCCGCACACGCGTATACATGCCGACCGCTTTGCCGTAGATCTCAGTGTCCGCTTCATAAGCCATGCCAAGGCACCTGGCCACGCGCAGCGATGATTCATTGGCCGAAGTGATGAGCGCCCGGACCTTCGGTTCGCGCCGGATCTCGAGCGCATGGTGCAAGGCTGCCGCCGCTGCTTCGTTCGCGAATCCCTGCCCCCAAAAGGCACGGTAGGTATTCCAGCCAAGCTCCATCACAGTGGATCCCTCGCGAAAGAAGGCGCCAACGCTTCCGACGAGTCGGCCGGTCGCCTTCTCTTCGACAGCCCACCATCCGGCGCCATGCAAGAGCCAGAGTCCTGCTTGCGAACAGAAGATGCGCCATGCGCCATGCGGCATTGCGGTCGGCCTGGACCAGGTGGGCCGCGCTGACAGGGTCGGCTAAATGCGCTGCGAATGCGTCGAAGTCCTCGCGTCGATATTCACGAAGCGTGAGTCGTTCCGTGTGGAGGTAGGGAACGGAAGTGATGTATTCGCTGGTCATGCACTGGATTCCATGATGGTTGTGGTATTCGCATCCGATCAAAGCAGACGCTTATAACTACTTGGTGCACGAGTTGCTTGTTATGTGAATAAGTCCTTCTTGTTCCACAGAGCAATTGCGACGATGCTGCCCCAAAGAACACAGGTCGCGCCGTAGATCTGCGAGGACGTGGTCGACTGGAGAATTGGGAAAGCGTCTGGATTCAAATTCACTAAAAGGCCAACGCGCATGAAGACGCTTCCGATGACGAATAAATATATGCCTAGCCGGATGCGAAACATGAGAACAATGGCGCCGACAAACATGACGATACAATTCACCACAGCAAAAATAGTCGAAGGAATAGATCCCCACGGGTTAAAAAACATATTATCTAGCAGTTGCGCATATTGCTTAGCCTCTTCGGGAATAATTGTGTAGTGAAACGAGACAAAGCTGGATACGAAGCCTATCAAATATAAAACCACCAGTACCCTGAATACGTTAATCCGCTTCATTTTTTTCCATCGAGGTATGATTCACTGCTTCCGATCGGACGCGCCTTCAACCGGACAGCAGAGTGCCGGATCGGAAAGGTCACTGACTTGTCGCGGCCGCCGGCTACAGACGCTAGCCGGACGTTTTTTTCTGATACCAGTCTGGTTCAGGATCAGGAAGTGCGGGTACGTCTGTACCGAACATCCTTATATATGCAGACCAGATTGCATGCGTTCGCGAACGCGTTGCTTCGATTCGGCACTCCAGTTCAGCTCTATATCGATATCTCCCACCCTCTTCATAGGCATACACATCGCCACACTGGGCATCACGATATTTGCGCCAAGCTTCTTGTGAAGCCGCAATTTGAGGCTTGCCGCTGCTCTCCTTATCTATCCTTCCCTGTGCAGTCGTCAGGTAATCACTGAGGATTTTGTCTTCTTTCCGGAGCTCTTGATTCAAGCACTCTGCCTCTGCAAGCGTATTTTGTGATTGCAAGCATAGGAGCTGGGGTTTTTCAGCGCTAGCAGCGAGCATCACACCAAAAAATAGACAACTGGCTGTTAAAAATCTATGCATTCCACCTCCAAAACGACGCGTTGAAATGAATTGTTGCTGTAAAGCTGAATAACCGGGCTTGGACGATTGCAAACGGTCGGGACAGCATAGCATCTTGCCAGGTCGAAAAATCTCGCAGAGTGTCACGAAGGTCGGCAACCGATAGTGGACGATCAGCACGGCTCAGTGTACCGAGCTGTTGCTGTTAGAGCAATTAGAGGTTTTGTCTGGCGCGCTTCAAGAAACTGAAAGCGCAAATAAACAGCCCAGGCATTCCACCTGGGCTTTATTTTGGACACCGAAAGCGAAAACCAGCGGCTTTGACTCTACTGCCGCGCCCGCCTTTCATGCTGCTGCTGATAGGGACTAATGCGCGACAGCTCTTCCATTTCCTCGGCGAGGAAAGTCAGCAGGTCATCGGCGCTGACGATGCCGGCCAGTGAGCCGCTGTCGGACAGGACCGGCACGCGCCGGATGCCGCGCAGCCGCATGCGCTCGATGGTGGCGTAGACGTCATCGCTCTCCCCTGCCGTGAGCAGGTCGTCGGTCATGATGTCGCCGACCTGCAGGCCGAGCGGGTCGAGGCCGAGGGCGATGACGGAAACGACGATGTCGCGGTCGGTGACGATACCGACGGGGATGCGCTCGCCGTCCGGCTCTTCGACCACGACGAGGTCGCCGACATGGTGCTTGCGCATGAGGAAAGCCGCGCCCTGCACGGTTTCATCGCGCGAGCAGCAGACGGTTTCAAGGGTGCTGAGTTTGCCGACTTCCATGGCCGCCTCCATCGTCAGAGATCACGCTAACTCTGAAAGATAGGACAGCTTTGAGAAAAGTCAAAGCTGCGATGGAGGTTCAGACGGCGGGTTTGGTCTCGCCGGGAGGCGGTACGTAACAGGCCTCGACCATTTGCAGATCGTTGTCCTTGGCGAAGTTCACCACGAAATGGTAAGCCAGGGGTTCGACGCTTTTGAGGGCATTGTTCACGACCACTGCCTTGACGCCGTTGACGACGGTCGGGTGGACGTAGGGGGAAAACTGAAGGTGGGCATTGCGGCCGCCGCTGCCGGGCGGGCGGAAGCACGACATGACCCCGCACAGACGCTCGGCCCAGTCACTCGGACGGAACTGCCTGCCCTTACTTGTAACGCCGAGAATGATGAACTCGTCGGCGCGTTCTTTCCCGGTTTGCGGTAAATCGGCCATAGTGCTGCTTACAGAAACATGAGGCGTGGATGAGAACAACCCCGGTATTATATCTTATAGAAGACCTGCGGACGAGCGAGCGCTCGACAAATCGCCTATGGCCGCGTTGCACGGTCTCGCCGTACTAGCGTACTGTCTTCGACCGTGCGCCTTGCCCTAGGCGATTTTCGAACGCTCGCAAACCGCCCTTCTCCAGCGGAATTCAACCAAGCAATACCGCGCCGGAAAGCAGGAGCAGGAGCAGCATCCATAATAACAGCGCGCGCCAGACCAGGCCGACGGTGCTCTGGAGTGCGCGCACGTTCGGTTCCTCGCCCGGCAGCACGTCGGCTTCGCTGTCCGAGAGGTCGACGGTGGCGGCGTCCGGGGTCAAAATGCGCGGCGCGGTCTCGAGCGGCGAGCCGAGGCGTACGCCCATGGCGCCGCCGCCGGCCGCCAGGATGATGCCCCTGGCTTCGTCGGTCCAGCGGTTGGCGAAATTGCGCCAGGCGTAGATGGCGTCTTCGAAATTGCCGACCACGGCAAAGGCGATCGCGGTCAGGCGCACCGGAATCCAGTCGATCCAGTAGAAGGCGCGTGCGGCGAACTGGCCGAAGGCTTCGTTGCGCATGTGGTCGGGTTCGTTCCAGGCGCGCGCCAGGTATTCCGAGACGCGGTACAGGATGGCGCCGGCCGGGCCCAGCGGCATCAGGAACCAGAAGAACACGCCGAACACGTTGCGGTGCGTGGTGATCAGCGATTTTTCGACGGCCAGGCGTGCGATCTCGGTGCTGTCCATGCCCACCGTGTCGATTTTGGTCCACTCGGCCAGCAGGGTGCGCGCGGTGGCTTCGTCGCCGGCATGCAAGGCGAACTGGATCGAGGTGAAGTAATGGCTGTAGTGGCGGAAGCCCAGGGTCAGGTAGACGATCAGGATGTTCCAGGCGAAGGCTGCGAACACCCAGCCGTAGTACATCAGCACCCAGTAGAGGACGGCGGTCGGCAGCATCAGGCTGCCCATCATCAGGAACCAGCCCAGCCGGCCGTGGCTTACCTGGCCCGCATTGAACCACGCTTCGATGCGCATGGCGTAGCGCTTGATTTCGGCGTAGATCTGGTTATCCGCGCGCAGCGGCTTCAGCTGCTCGATGAGCAGTGCGCACAGGATTGAGAAAAATGTCATGTTTTGCGAGGCCTCACGTTGTTGCTTTACTTCATTTGCCCGCTACGATAGCGCAGCGGGCCGTTTCAAGCAACGTCAGGCTCTCAGCAGGTGGAACAGGTTGCGCAGCATGCCGGCTGTGGCGCCCCAGATGAAGAAGCGCTGGTAGGGCATGGCGTAGAAGCTGCGCCGCCCTCCCCCTTCCGGCAGGTCGAAGGACATGCGCTGGTGGTTGGCGCCGTCCATCAGGAAAGCCAGCGGGACTTCGAAGATCTCGGCGACTTCGTTCGACTCGGCGATGAGTTCGAAGGGCGGCGTCACCAGGCCGACCACCGGCGTCACCAGGAAGCTCGATGCGGTGATGTGGTCGGGCAGCACGCCGACGATTTCGACGTGGCGGCGGTGCAATCCGATCTCTTCCTCGGTTTCGCGCAGCGCAGTCTCGATGGCCGAGGAGTCGAGCTCTTCGGCGCCGCCGCCGGGGAAGCTGATCTGGCCGGCATGGGTGTTCAGGTGGGCGGTGCGCTGGGTCAGCAGGACCGTCAGGCCTTCCGGGCGTTCGACGATGGGAATCAGCACGGCGGCGCGGCGCAGGTTCGGAAAGCGCTCCTGCAAATCGCGCGGCAGCTCGGGCTCCCAGGCGGCCGGGTGCGCCAGGCGGGCGCGCAGCCAGTCCGCACGCAGGCGTTCCGGCGGCAGCGCGGCTTCGCCGGCGATCGCATCGATGGGAAGGCGCTGGGGATCGAGATGCAGTTTTGCCAAAAAGGACTCCGGAAAAGAAAAAGGCATCCGTTCGGATGCCTTTTCCATGCTACTGACGCAATTACTGAGCGGCAGCGGCGGTCTTGCGGGTCGGCAGTTTCTCTTTGATACGTGCCGATTTGCCCGAACGCTCACGCAGGTAGTACAGCTTCGCACGGCGAACATCACCACGACGCTTCACTTCGATCGAAGCGATCAGCGGCGAGTACAGCTGGAAGGTACGCTCGACGCCTTCGCCCGACGAGATCTTACGAACGATGAAGTTCGAGTTCAGGCCGCGGTTACGACGCGAGATGACCACGCCTTCGTATGCCTGGGCGCGCTTGCGGTTGCCTTCGACGACGTTGACGCTGACGACAACGGTGTCGCCCGGTGCGAAATCAGGGATGTTGCGGCCGAGGCGCGCAATTTCTTCTTGCTCGAGTTGCTGGATCAGATCCATTGTATGACTCCTTTGACCATCTTGCTGGCGCTGTACTAGGTTGCCCAGTAGAGGATGGGATTGAAACATGCGGGTTGTTACGCCCGCCTTTACACCAACATGGTGCAAATACTATTCGGCAGTAGAGCGCCTACCAAAACCTTCATGGCGGCGTTGCATCGTCTCGCCGTACTAACGTACTGTCTTCGTGGTCCGCCATCGCGGCGATGCGCCTTGCCCTGAAGCTTTTGCTAGACGCTCTTGGCCAACTCTGCCAGGAACTTTTCATCGGCCTTGCTCAACTGACCGGCGCTGCGCGCCTTGTCCAGCAGATCGGGCCGTTTCTTCGCGGTCGCTTCCAGCATGCGCTGGCGGCGCCACTTCATGATCTCTGCGTGGTTGCCGCCCATCAGTACCGGCGGTACGGCCACGCCTTCGTAGACGTCCGGACGCGTATAGTGCGGCGAATCCAGCAGGCCGTTGACGAAGCTGTCTTCGACCGCCGAGGCATCGTCGCCCAGCGCCCCGGGGATATGCCGCACCACCGCATCCATCAGCGCCATCGCCGGCAGCTCGCCGCCGGACAGCACGAAGTCGCCGAGGGAAATTTCCTCGTCAACGCAGCGGTCCAGCAGGCGCTGGTCGACCGCTTCGTAGCGGCCGCACAGCAGGACCAGACCGGGCTCGTCCTTCAGCGCCATCACGCGCTCGTGCGTCAACTGCTTGCCCTGCGGCGACATGAACACCACGCGCGGGGCCGGCAGACCGAGTTCCACCTGGCGCTGCTTTGCTGCATTGATCGTCGCTTCGAGCGGCCTGGCCAGCATCACCATCCCGGGGCCGCCGCCATACGGGCGATCGTCCACGGTGCGGTGGCGGTCCTGCGTGAAATCGCGTGGATTCCAGAGCGACAGGTTCCACAGGCCCTGCTCGTGCGCGCGGCGGGTCACACCCGACTGCGTCAGCGCAGCGAACATCTCGGGGAACAGGCTCACGACGTCAAACTGCATCGTGTTAAAAATCCAGACCCCAGTCCAGGGTAATCAGTTTTGCCTTCAGGTCGACGGTCTTGACGAACTGGTCCACGAAAGGCACCAGGCGTTCTTCGCGTTTCGCATCGGGTGCGTCAGCTTCGGGAACGGGCACGATGCGTAGAATCGACTGCGGACCGTTGCTCATCATGTCGGCGACCTTGCCGAGGGCTTCGCCCTGCAGGTTCACGGCATCCAGTCCGATCAGGTCGGACCAGTAGTATTCATCTTCCGGCAGCGCCGGAAATTCCGCCCGCGACACCTGCACCGTTGCGCCCTTGAGCGCTTCAGCCTCGCTACGGTCGGCGACATCGACCAGAGTGGCAGTAACATCGCCGCTGTGGTACTTCGCGCTGCGCACCTGGACGGGACGCAGCGCTGGCTTGTCGAGCCACCAGGTTTTCACGTTCAGCAGCGCATCGGCGTCCGTCGAGTACGGCGAGACGCGGATACCGCCCCGGATCCCGTAGGCGCCGGTGATATGCCCGACCTGAACCAGGTCGTCAGGGATTGCTGTTGAATCGGTCAAACCAGTAAACCTTGATACGTAAGTAGCTTAGGCAGCGACTTTCTGACCAGCGACCAGACGAGCAACGGTCGGCGACAGTTGTGCGCCAACGCCTTGCCAGTAAGCCAGACGGTCAGCGGTGATGTTCAGGCCAACTTCCTTGCCCGATGCCATCGGGTTGTAGAAGCCGATACGCTCGATGAAACGGCCATCGCGACGGTTGCGCGAGTCGGTTGCAACGATGTTGTAGAACGGGCGCTTCTTGGCACCACCACGAGCTAAACGAATAACGACCATAATATTTCCAAAAAATTGTGCTGGACGGAGAAAGCCGACGATTATAGCGCGCCGCGCCGTGCCTCAGCAAGCATTTGTCAAAAAACCAAAAACCCGGCGCGCAGACCGGCCGAATCCAGCATTATCGCTCATTTTTCCCAACAACGCTACCTCAAGAGGTCTTTCCCGGCCGGGGAATGCCGTCGAAAACCACGAAAAATTGCTGCTTCGCCAGCCGTTTTGGACGATACTGCGATTTTCCTTTTAACAACAGCACGCCGGCCCCGCCTCGATGTCGACACACAAGAACAAAACCCTCGCCACTGCCCTCGCCTTCCTCCTCGGCGGCATCGGCGTCCATCGTTTCTACCTGCGCAGCAGCGTCGACCGGCTCGGCCTGCTGCACGTCTGCAGCCTGCCGGTGGCGGGCATGATCTACGGCATCGGGCACGCGCCGAATCCCTTCTGGACCCTGCTGCCCATCTTCATCTCCTGCATCGTCGGCTTCATCGAAGCGCTCGTCATCGGCCTCACGCCGGACGAGAAATGGGATGCGAAGTTCAATGCCGCGTCCGGCCGCCAGTCGCACTCGCACTGGGTGCTGGCGGTGCTGCTGGTGCTGACGATGCTGGTCGGCGCAACGGCGACCATTGCGGTGCTGTCGCGCCTGTTCGACCTGTTATGGACCGGCGGCGCCTACGGTTAAAGTCCTGGTGTCCACTTGTACTTCGGCAGCACGGTCGGCGGGTTCGCTCCGGTCAGGATCACGATCTCGCGATAGGCCGTGAGTTCGAGCGCCATCGGGTCGCCGGTGTAGCGCGTCAGTTTGCCGTTTTCGACCAGGTAATAGCGGAAAGGCCCGGTGAGCCCGGCGACGTTGGTGCTGGTGAAAGGCTGGCGCCATAGCGAAAAGTACTGGCTCAGCTTGAACCGTTTCGGCACGTCGGTCTCGATGTGGACGACGCCCGATGCATCGTGGGTGTGCAGCTCGTAGGTGCAGCCGCTGCGGCCGATCATGTCCGGCATCGCCAGGCGCTGGCCGTTGCGGTAGATCGAGAGCAGCGTGTGGATGTGGTAGTTCTCGTTGCTGGCGCAGCCGACGCCGTCGACGGGCTGGCCGGTGCCGGTCCAGGCCGGCCAGTTCTGTGCGCTGGCGGCAATCGCGGCGTTGAGGTCCGTCAGCGTGTCGGACAGGGTGACCGTGATGTCCGTGGGCGGCGTCGGATCGGTCGGCGGCGGATTCGTCGGTAGTGGATTCGTCGGCGGTGGATTGGTCGGCGGCGGGTTGCCCGTCGGCGGCTGGACCGGTGGCGTCGGGTCGGTGGTCGGCGTGGACGGCGAATCGCTGCCGCCACCGCAGGCACCCAGGACGGACAGCGCCGCCAGGGTGATCGTCATCTGCAAAATCCTTCGGGGCTGCATGGAAAACATGGGGCGCTCCTCCTCGGTTGAATGCGGATGAGCTGATTCTATGCGGCCTGGGTCAAGCCAAAGTTTAAGGAAACTCAAGTGTTACGGAATGCGTGCACAGCGGTCTGCATGGCGCAACAATTTGCCGATCGGCGCGGAATGTAAAAACAGACGCCGGCGTGGACCGGCGTCCGCCTGGCGGCCGGCGTGGCCGCCGATGCAGGATCAGTCCTCGTCCTTGTCGCGGCCCTTGTCGTGACCTTTGTCGTCGTCCTTGTCGTAGTCCTTGTCGTGATCCTTGCCGATCTTCTTGCTGGCGTCGACGATGTCATCCAGCAGGTGATCCAGCTTGCGCACCGACACGCCCAGGCGCTCCAGCGCCTCCTTCAGGAAGTCCTTGTACTCGTCGCGCTCCTTCTTGTACTTCCAGGCCGCATGCTTCCACTCGTCGCGCTCCTTCTTGTACTCGTCGCGTTCCTTCTTGTACCCGTCACGCTCCTTCTTGTAGTCGTCGCGTTCCTTTTTGTACCCATCACGCTCCTTCTTGTACTCGTCACGCTCCTTTTTGACCTTCCAGCACTTGTCGTGCTCGTGGCACTTGTCGCCATCGTGGCCGTGGTCATGGCCGTGGTCGTGGTCATGACCACGGTCGTCTTCATATGCCTCGATACCCATGATGCTTCTCCTCATCGAGCCGGCTCAGATTGGTTGGGGGCCGTGCGGCTCATGCGCGGCTTATGACCAAGTTAGTTCCGTCTGGATGAGCCCGCTTTGCGCTGGACCAGATATTTATGCACATGGCATATGGGAAAGTATTCGAGCAGACAATAAAAAAGCGGCCCGCAGGCCGCTTTTACCGAAGCGAAAATTGCCCGGATTAGAACTGCTCGACGTCCAGCGCCAGCACGCCGGCACTGCCTTCGACGATCGCATGACGCAGGCCCTCAGCCCCCGACAGCACGTGGTCGGCGAAGAAGCGCGCGGTGCCGATCTTGGCGCGGTAGAAGGCGGCGTCGCCCTCCCCCGCATCCAGCTTCTGCTGCGCGACCAGGGCCGCACGCGCCATCTGCCAGCCGCCCAGCACGATGCCGGCCAGCTTCAGGTACAGCACGCTGCCCGCGAACACCGCGCGCGGATCCGCCTTGGTGTTGGCGACCACGAACTCGACCACCTGCTCCAGCGCCACGCTGCCTGCCGCCAGCTGCGAACGGATCGCGGCAAAGTCGGCGCCCTGCTTCTCGGCCAGCGCCGCCTCGGTGGCACGGACCTGGGCGATGATGGACTTCGCCACCGCGCCGCCGTCGCGCACGGTCTTGCGGCCGACCAGGTCGTTGGCCTGGATCGCGGTCGTGCCTTCGTAGATGGTCAGGATCTTGGCGTCGCGGTAGTGCTGGGCCGCGCCGGTCTCCTCGATGAAGCCCATGCCGCCGTGCACCTGCACGCCGTCGCGCGCGACGTTCTCGGACATCTCGGTCGACCAGCCCTTGATGATCGGGACCAGGTATTCGTAGACCGCCAGGTTGGCCTTGCGGGTGGCCTCATCCGGGTGGTTGTGCGCCAGGTCGCTGTAGGCCGCGCCGACGTAGGCCAGCGCGCGTGCCGCCTCGGTCTGCGAACGCATCGACATCAGCATGCGGCGCACGTCCGGGTGGTTGATGATGGCGACGGGACCGCTCGAGCCTTCGACGGCGCGCGACTGCACGCGGTCCTTGGCAAACGCGACTGCCTGCTGGTAGGCGTGTTCGGCCAGGCCGACGCCCTGCATGCCGACGCCGAAGCGGGCCGCGTTCATCATGATGAACATGTATTCGAGGCCACGGTTCTCTTCGCCGACCAGGGTGCCGATGGCGCCGCCGTTGTCGCCGAACTGCAGCACCGCGGTCGGGCTGGCCTTGATGCCCAGCTTGTGTTCGATCGAGACGCAGTGCACGTCGTTGCGCTCGCCCAGCGAACCGTCTTCATTGACCATGAACTTCGGCACGATGAACAGCGAGATCCCCTTCACGCCCGGCGGCGCGTCCGGCGTGCGCGCCAGGACCAGGTGGATGATGTTCTCGGCCATGTCGTGCTCGCCGTAGGTGATGAAGATCTTGGTGCCGTAGATCTTGAAGGTACCGTCGCCCTGCGGCACGGCGCGGGTGCGCACGGCAGCCAGGTCCGAACCGGCCTGCGGCTCGGTCAGGTTCATGGTGCCGGTCCACTTGCCGTTGATGAGCGGCTCGATGAAGCGTGCCTTCTGCTCGTCGGTGCCGGCGGTCAGCAGCGCCTCGATGGCGCCGTCGGTCAGCAGCGCGACCAGTGCGAACGCCAGGTTGGCGCCGTGCAGCATCTCCATGCACGGGGTGGCGACCAGCTTCGGCAGACCCTGGCCGCCAAACTCCGCCGGGTGCTGCACGCCCTGCCAGCCTGCCTCGGCAAAGGCGCTGAAGGCTTCGCGGAAGCCCTTGGAGGTGGTGACGCTGCCGTCCTTCCAGAAGCTCGGCTCCTTGTCGCCCGCGTGGTTCAGGGGTGCGACGACTTCGCCGCAGAATTTCGCGTTCTCTTCCAGCACCGCTTCGACGGTATCCGGGGTCGCGTCCTCGCAGCCCGGCAGCTGGTTGATCTCGGCCAGGTTGGCCAGTTCGTTCACGACGAACAGCATGTCTTTCAGAGGGGCTTGGTAGCTCACCTTGGTCTCCTTGTAAAAAAACCGTCATTCCCGCGCAGGCGGGAATCCATACTGAGTAACCGGAGTCGCAAACGCTGGCGTTCCTCTACCTGTGCATGGATTCCCGCTTTCGCGGGAATGACGGTCTATTTGATTTGCTTGTTTAGCCCAGTTCCTTGACCAGCGCCGGCACGACCTCGAACAGGTCGCCGACGATGCCGTAGTCGGCCACCGAGAAGATCGGCGCTTCCGGATCCTTGTTGATGGCGACGATGGTCTTCGAGTCCTTCATACCAGCCAGGTGCTGGATCGCGCCCGAGATGCCGACCGCGATGTACAGGGTCGGCGCGACGATCTTGCCGGTCTGGCCAACCTGCCAGTCGTTCGGCACGTAGCCGGCGTCGACCGCCGCGCGCGAGGCGCCCATGGCGGCGCCCAGCTTGTCGGCCAGCGGTTCCAGCAGCTTGAAGTTCTCGCCCGAGCCCATGCCGCGGCCGCCGGAGACGACGATCTTGGCGCCGGTCAGTTCCGGACGATCCGACTTGGCCAGTTCGCGGCCGACGAAGGAGGACTTGCCCGAATCGGCAACTGCCGAGACGGTTTCGACCGCAGCCGAACCGCCTTCGCTGGCAGCAGCGTCGAAGCCGGTGCCGCGCACGGTGATGACCTTCACGCTGTCGCTCGACTGCACGGTGGCGATGGCGTTACCGGCGTAGATCGGACGCTCGAAGGTATCCGCAGCGGCGACCTTGGTGATTTCCGAGATCTGGGCGACGTCCAGCTTGGCGGCCACGCGCGGCAGCACGTTCTTGCCGAAGGCCGAAGCCGGGGCCAGGATGTGCGAGTACGAACCGGCGACAGCCAGGATCTGCTCGGCGACGTTTTCGGCCAGGCCATCGGCGAAATGCGGCGCATCGGCGACCAGCACTTTCGAGACGCCGGCGATCTTCGCGGCGGCTTCCGCGACGGCGCCGCAACCGGAACCGGCGACCAGCACGTGGACATCGCCGCCGCATTGGGCAGCGGCGGTGACGGTGTTCAGGGTGACGCCTTTCAGCGAGGCGTTGTCGTGTTCTGCAATGACGAGTGCGACCATGATGTTCCTTAGTTAAGCTGTACTGAGCTTGATTAGATGACTTTGGCTTCGGTGCGCAGTTTCTGCACCAGGGTCGCCACGTCCGGGACCTTGATACCGGCCGAACGCTTCGGCGGCTCGGACACTTTCAGCGTCTTCAGGCGCGGGGTCACGTCGACACCCAGGTCTTCCGGCTTGACGGTCTCGAGCGGCTTCTTCTTGGCCTTCATGATGTTCGGCAGCGTCACGTAGCGCGGCTCGTTCAGGCGCAGGTCGGTGGTGACGATGGCCGGCAGGCTCAGCGCCACGGTTTCCAGGCCGCCGTCGACTTCGCGGGTCACGGTGACCTTGCCGTCTTCCAGCACGACCTTCGAGGCGAAGGTCGCCTGCGGCCAGCCCAGCAGCGAAGCCAGCATCTGGCCAGTCTGGTTCGAATCGTCGTCGATCGCCTGCTTGCCCAGGATGATCAGTTGCGGCTGCTCCTTGTCGGCCAGCGACTTCAGCACCTTGGCCACGCCCAGCGGCTCGATCTCGGCACCGGTCTCGACCAGGATGCCGCGGTCGGCGCCGATCGCCATCGCGGTACGCAGGGTTTCCTGGGCCTGGGTCACGCCGCAGGTGACAGCCACGATTTCGGTAACCTTGCCGCCTTCTTTCAGGCGGGTCGCCTCTTCGACAGCGATCTCATCGAACGGGTTCATCGACATTTTGACGTTGGCGATATCGACGCCGCTGCCGTCGGACTTGACGCGAACCTTGACGTTGTAGTCGACCACGCGTTTGACGGGTACCAGGACTTTCATAGTGGGCCTTTGAAAAATGGAATGAGTGACAGACTAAAAATGATCCGAATTATAAGAGCAAAACTGCTTCAACACAGAATTAAAGCACGATCGTGCGTTTTTTGCTTAGAAGGAAACCACTAATTCTGCGTCGCGCTTGATTTGTCGTATGGAGAAATGCGGGGCTGCTGCTTCCTGCCCCACCGGATCGATGCTTCGTTACTTGCGACGAAGCCAGAAGGTGAATTCGCCGTTGATGTGGGTATGCGCCAGCAGTGCGTTGCCGGTCTGCTTGGCGAACGCCTGGAAGTCGCGCACCGAACCGGTATCGGTGGCGACGATGCGCAGCACTTCGCCGCTCGCCAGTTCGGCCAGGGCCTTCTTGGCCTTGAGGATCGGCAGCGGGCAGTTCAAGCCACGCGCGTCGAGGTCCTTCTGGACTTCGATGGTGCCGGTATCGAGTATGGTTTCGCTCATCATTTGCCTGCGGTCTGGTAGGGGCAGATGCCCCGATAGTACTCCAATTACGGGATTATGACGCGCCGCACCAAAATATGATATGCGTGTTGCGTTGCGACAACGTTAAGACAGTTGACAAAATAGACAAACGGCCGGGATTTCCAGCCATTCGCGATGTCATCCCTGCCCTTCCCCATTGCCGCGCCTGACCCAGATGAAGGCGCACACGGCGGCCGCCGCGGCGGTCGCAGCGCAGACGACCATCGCCACGTGGAAGGGCGCCAGCAAAGCGCGACCCTGTACGGTCAGCAACACGCCCAGCAAGGCCGTGGCGATCAGGCCACCGCCGCGCGCCACCGCGCTGTTGAAACCGGACGCGATGCCGGTGTGGCCGCCATCCACCGAGGACAGCACGGCCGTCGTCAGCGGCGCCGCCACGCAGGCCATGCCGAGCGAGATCACCACCATGCAGGGCAGCACCGTCGTCATATAGGACCCGGCACCGATGCGGGTTCCGAGCAGGAATCCGCAAGCGACGATCAGCGCGCCGATCGACAGCGGCAGGCGCGAGCCGTGACGGCCGGCGAACTTCCCCATCAGCGGCGAACCGATTGCCAGGACGATCGGAAACGGCAGCAGTGCGGCGCCGGCCTCCTTGGCCGAATAATGCAGTGCCTGGATCATCACGTAAGGCACCAGCAGCATCAAGGCGCCGAGCGCGCCGTACAGCAGGAAGGTCATCAGGTTCAGGCCCGAGAAACTGCTCGATCCGAACAGTTTCAAGGGCAGCATGGCGCGTTCGCCCGCGCGATACTCGATCCACAGGAATACCAGCAGGATCAGCACGCCCGCCGCGAGGGCAATGCCGCTCGCCGTCGTCAGCTGCTTTTCCGCGGACGCATTGGCCAGGCCCCAGGTCAGGCAGCCGAGGCCGAGGCTGGCCAGCACGGCGCCGAGCGGGTCCAGCTCGACCGGCTTGCCGCTCGTCTTCACGTGGACGAAACGCCAGCCCATGAGGACCGCCAGCGCTGCCACCGGCAGATTGATATAGAAGATCGCGCGCCAACCGACCGTGTCGATCAGCCAGCCGCCCAGCAGCGGCCCGAGCGCACCCGCCGCCGCGCCGGCCGCGGCCCAGATGCCGATCGCCCGTCCGCGCGCCTGGCCTTCGAAGGTGGCGCCGAGGATCGCGAGGCTGTTCGGCAGCAGCAGGGCCGCGCCGACGCCCTGCAGGACCCGGCCGCCGACCAGCATCCACAGGTTGAGGGCAAACGCGCACAGCAGCGAAGCCAGGCCGAAGATCGCGATGCCGGCCAGCAGGATGCGCTTGCGGCCATAGCGGTCGCCGGTGGCGCCACCCAGCAGCAGCAGGGAACTGAGCGGCAGCAGGTAGCCGTTGACGACCCAGGACAGGTCGGCGCCGGTGCCGGCGAGATTCCTGCCGATCGCCGACAGGCCGACATTGACCACCGAGCCGTCGATGAAGGCCAGGCTGCTCGAGAGGATGGAGGTGGCCAGCACCAGGTTCGGATGGGCCGTGCGCGCCGTGGCGGGCTTGCCTTCGGCGAGGGTGCGGTCGCAATGGGGTGGCAGGCTGCTCATGCGCCTCCTCTATATGGACGTCGTCCCCGCGCAGGCGGGGACCCAAGTTTGTGAGCATTTTGTTTGCTCACGCAGTACTTGGGTCCCCGCCAAGGCGGCCGGCGAGGTCGGGGACGACGGTGATACAGCTGACTTAGTGCTTAAACGCGCTCGCCAACCCAGGCAGCCACGCCGGCCAGCGCCTGCGGCAGCGCGGCAGCATCGGTGCCGCCGGCCTGGGCCATGTCCGGACGGCCGCCGCCCTTGCCGCCCACCTGCTGGGCGACGAAGTTGACCAGCTCGCCGGCCTTGACCTTGCCGGTGGCGTCCTTGGTGACGCCGGCGATCAGGCTGACCTTGCCGTCGGCGACCGACGCCAGCACGATGGCGGCGGTCTTCAGCTTGTCCTTCAGCTTGTCCATGGTTTCGCGCAGGGCGTTCACATCCGCGCCTTCCATGGTTGCGGCCAGCACCTTGACGCCGTTGACCTCGACTGCCTGGCCGGCCAGTTCGTCGCCCTGGCCCGCGGCCAGCTTCGACTTCAGCGCGTTGACTTCCTTCTCCAGCGCCTTGACCTGGTCCTGCACCTGGCCGATGCGCGACGGCAGCTCATCCGGGGCAGTCTTCAGCGCAGCTGCCGCTTCCTGCAGCTTGCGGTTGGTCGCCTGCACCCAGGCCAGCGCGCCCTCGCCCGTCACCGCCTCGATACGGCGGATGCCGGCAGCGACGCCGCCTTCCGACACGATCTTGAACAGGCCGATGTCGCCGGTGCGGGTGACGTGCACGCCGCCGCACAGTTCCTTCGAGGAGCCGATGTCCAGCACGCGCACGGTGTCGCCGTACTTCTCGCCGAACAGCGCCATCGCGCCGTGCTTGATGGCGTCGTCCATCGACATGTGCTGGGCCTTGGTCGGATGGTTCTGCAGGATCTCGGCGTTGACGATCTGCTCGACGCGCGCGATTTCCTCAGCCGTCAACGGCGCATTGTGGGCGAAGTCGAAACGGGTCTTGTCTGGATCGACCAGCGAGCCTTTCTGCTGGACGTGGGAACCGAGAACCTCGCGCAGGGCCTTGTGCATCAGGTGGGTCGCCGAGTGGTTGCGGATGGTGCGTGCGCGCTTGGCTTCATCGACCTGCGCATCGACCGTATCGCCCACCTTCAGGGAACCCGACTGCAGGCTGCCGTGGTGGCCGAACACATCGGCCTGGATCTTCAGCGTGTCTTCGACTTCGAACACACCGCCCGCAGTCTTGATGACGCCCTTGTCGCCGACCTGGCCGCCGGATTCGGCGTAGAACGGGGTGGTGTCCAGCACCACGATGCCGTCCTGGCCGGCCTTCAGTTCCTGCACCGAGACGCCGTCGGCGTACAGCGCCAGCACGTGGGTGTTGTGCACCAGCGATTCATAGCCGACGAACTTGTTCTTCTCGCCTGCGTACTCGACGTTGGCGGCCATCTTGAACTTGCCGGCGGCGCGCGCGGTCTTCTTCTGCTGCTCCATGGCGGCGGCGAAGCCTGCCTCGTCCAGCGTGACGTTGCGCTCGCGGCAGATGTCCGCGGTCAGGTCCAGCGGGAAGCCGTAGGTGTCGTACAGCGTGAAGGCGGTGGCGCCGTCGAGGTTCTGCGGATCCTTGGCCAGCTGGGCTTCCAGGATCTTCATGCCGTTTTCCAGGGTCTCGCCAAAGCGCTCTTCCTCGGCCTTCAGCACCTGCATCACGCGCGCCTTGGCGTCGCGCAGTTCCGGATAGGCGCCGCCCATCTCGATGTCGAGGTCTTCGACCAGCTTGTAGAAGAACGGCTTGGTCTGGCCCAGCTTGTAGCCGTGGCGCAGCGCGCGACGGATGATGCGGCGCAGGACGTAGCCGTGGCCTTCGCTGCTCGGAATGATGCCGTCGACGATCAGGAAGGACGCAGCGCGGATGTGGTCGGCGATCACGCGCAGCGACTTCGACTCGAGGTCGGTCGTGCCGGTTTCGCGCGCGGCGGCGCGGATCAAAGCCTGGAACAGGTCGATCTCGTAGTTCGAGTGCACGTGCTGCAGCACGGCGGCCAGGCGCTCGAGGCCCATGCCGGTGTCGATCGACGGCTTCGGCAGCGGGGTCAGGACGCCGGCTTCATCGCGGTTGAACTGCATGAACACCAGGTTCCAGATCTCGATGAAGCGGTCGCCGTCTTCTTCCGGCGAGCCCGGCGGACCGCCCCAGATGTCGGCGCCGTGGTCGTAGAAGATTTCGGTGCACGGACCGCAGGGACCGGTGTCGGCCATCTGCCAGAAGTTGTCCGACGCGTAGCGCGCGCCCTTGTTGTCGCCGATGCGGATGATGCGCTCTTTCGGCACGCCGACTTCGTTGGCCCAGATGTCGTAGGCTTCGTCGTCTTCGAAGTAGACGGTGATGGTCAGCTTCTCGGCAGGCAGGTTGTAGACCTTGGTCAGCAGCTCCCAGGCGAAATTGATGGCGTCGCGCTTGAAGTAATCGCCGAAGCTGAAGTTACCCAGCATCTCGAAGAAGGTGTGGTGGCGCGCGGTGTAGCCGACGTTTTCCAGGTCGTTGTGCTTGCCGCCGGCGCGCACGCAGCGCTGCACGGTGGTCGCGCGCTTGTACGGGCGCGTATCCAGGCCCAGGAACACGTCCTTGAACTGCACCATGCCGCTGTTGGTCAACAACATCGTCGGGTCGTTGCCCGGCACGAGCGGGCTGGAGCGGACGATCGTGTGGCCTTTGGACTCAAAGAACTTGAGGAATTTCTCGCGTATTTCGGTGGATTTCATGTCGTAGGGGCGTGTGAGGGCAGCATGCTATATAAAAAAATGATTATAGCGTAGCTGTTGGAAGGAATTGCGGGTGGTGATTGGAGGTGTTGTACTAGTTACAACGGGGGCCGTGGAACGTGGGCACGGGGTGCCCACCCTACGGCGTTGAAGGTAGGGTGGGCACCCCGTGCCCACGTGCTTGCTCAGCGAAGAAGTGCAAGCACCGCGTTCGGCTGCCCATTCGCCTGCGTCAGCATCGCCGACGCCGCCTGCTGCAAAATCTGTGCGCGCGTCAGCCGCGCCGTAGTGCTGGCGAAGTCGACGTCCTGGATGCGGCTTTGCGAGGCTGCCAGGTTGACCGACGAGGTCTGGGTGTTCGCCGCCGCCATGTCCAGGCGGTTACTGGCCGCGCCCACCACTACCCGCTGCTTGTCGACGAAGGCGAGCGCCTGGTCGATGTGCAGCAGCGCCACCGCCGACTGCTTCATGTCCAGGTCCGCCAGCCCCAGCGCGTGCGCGTTCATGGCCGCAAACTCGAGGTCGATCAGGTCGTCCTTGCTGGTGCCCGCCCCGACCTGGATCTGCATCCGGTTGACGCCGGTGTTGCCGCCGATCTCGGGGATGATCATGTTGAAATGCGATAGCGGTTTGTCGGCCGGGTTGGCGCCCACGTCCGACACGACATCCTGGGCATTGCGCGAAGGACCGCCGTCGGCATCGAGGCCGCCGATCGCGCCGGTATCGGCGTTCGTGAGATTCATCTTCGTGTTGATGAAGTTGACCCCGTTGGCCTGGAAGTCGCTCATGAAAGCGCTGCTGTTGGCAATGGCGTGGTTCGTGACCGCGTCGAGCGCCGTGTCCAGGGTCGCGCTCTGGTTCTTGCTCAGGTAGGTCATCAGGCCCTTCATGCCGCCGTCGACGCCGAGCGACTTGAGCTTGTCGTGCAGGTAGCGCGCAGCGACGTAGGCGCCCTCGTAGCTGGGATCGGGGGCGGCCGCGCCGGAGACGACGCCCGCCGCGCCGCCGGCCCCGGCGACCGCAGCCGCCAGGCGCTCGTCGGATCCCTGGATCAGTTCCGCCGTCCCTTCCGTGAACCACTTCGGCATCGTGCTGAAGTTCATCGAGCGCGCCATGATGGCATGCACCATCTCGTGCGCGATGACGCGGTCGTTGTACAGGTAGGCCGCGCCGCCGTCGGCGGTATCGCCGCTGCCGAAGTCGGCCATGTCGGGGTTCAGCGTCAGGTTCGACAGCTTGCCGCTGCCGCTGCCCTGGACGTAGGCCAGCACATTCCAGGCGCCGTCGGTGTGGGTCAGGTCGAGCGTCAGGTCGGCGCCATCGCCCTGAATGCCGTAGTACTTCTTGACCATCGCTTCGCTCGATGCCAGCCAGCCGGTCTTGAGGCCGTCGATTACCTTGCGCTGCTTCTCGTCGCCGCCGATGCTGACGGTGTCCTGCGAGAACAGGGCCTTGCCATTGAACGCGGTCTCCGTGCCGACCTGGGTGATCTGCACCAGCAGCTGGTTCGCTTCCTTCTGCAGGGCGCCGCGGTCGCTGGCCGACAAGGCGTCGCTGCCGGCCTGGACAGCCAGCTCGCGCAGGCGCTGCAGGCTGTCGCCGATGTTGGCCATGGCGCTGTCCGCCACCTGCAGCATCGAGGTGCCGTCATTGATGTTGCGCATCGACTGGCTCATGCCGCGCAGCTGCGACGACATGCGCGCCGCGATCGCCTGCCCGGCGGGATCGTCGCTGGAAGCGCCGATGCGCGCCCCCGAACTCAGCTTCGCGATCATGCGCGAGGCATCCGCCGTATGCTCGGACAGCTGGCGCTGCGCCTGCAGCGACAAGGTATTGTTTTTGATCGACAGGGTCATGGTCGTCGTGGGCCGATTGGGCAGTAATCAGTCCTTAACGACAAGCGGTCACGTTTCTGAAGGGGAAGATGACAATTATTTAACGCGGGTAGAAGTCCGGGTCGATCAGGTCGATGCGGTCGGTGCAGAAGGCATCCACACCCCAGGCCTGCAGCTCACGCGCGCGCGCGGGCTCGTTGACGGTATAGCAGAACAAGCCGAAGCCGGCCGCCTTTACTTCCCGCGCCAGCTGCGGCGTCAGGTGACGGTGATTGGCGTGGATCGCGACGGCCTCGACCTCGCGCGCACGGCGCTCCCAGTCGGGCGCCAGCTCGCTCATCAGGCAGGCGCGCGGCAGCTGCGGCGCCACTTCGCGCGCCGCCATCAGGGCGTCGATGCTGAACGAGGACAGCAGCGGCACGTAGCCCATGTTCTCTGCCGCGATGTCATCGGCAAACATGGCGGCGGCGATGCGCGCCACCGCCCCGCCGGTCTCGATCTCGTAGCCCGGCGCCGGCTTGAGCTCGATGTTCATCCACACGCCATTGACCTTGCAGAACTGCGCGAACTCGACGAACAGCGGCACCGGCTCGCCCTCGTACTCGCGCCCGAACCACCCGCCGGCATCCATCCCGGCCAGCTCGAGCGCGTCATAGTCGTAGACGTGACCGGACCCTGGCACGGTGCGGCCCAGGTAAGGATCGTGCATCACGACCGGCACGCCGTCGCGCGCCAGCATCACGTCGAACTCGATGGCGCGAAAGCCCGCCTGCATGCCCCGCTGCAGGCCGGCCATGGTGTTTTCAGGGGCCAGCGTGCCGCCGCCGCGATGGGCCAGGACCTTCGGATAGCGCCACATAGGATCTCCTTTATTGGACGTTTTACGCGAAGCGCGCCAGCCACAGGAAGGCGCCGACATTCACCGCGATCGTGAACCAGAACATCTGCCGGAACGGCTGCTTGACCGTCTTGTGACGCAGCCACTGCTGGGCCAGCACGGCGCCGGGCCAGCCGCCGAACAGGCCCAGCATCAGCAGCGTGCTCTCCCGCGTGCGCCGCTCGCCTTTGCGCGCCGCCGACTTGTCCAGGGCGTAGGCGATAAAGCAGGCCACGCTCATCGCCAGGTAGGTGGCGCCGGCCAAGGGCGTCAGGTGCCAGGCGAAGGTGGCGGCGGCATACAGGGGGATAAACAGCAGGATGGGCAGGTAGGACGTCATGGCGGCAGCTTACGCTTTGGGGCTTGGCGTGTCCATGGGGCAATCGATTCGACCTCGCACTCAGCGAGTTCGATTGCCTTGATGGCGAGTGAGCTCATACACTGCGGGTTGTTACGACTGTAATGAAAGGATATGAGATGAGCGAAAAAGGAAACACGGTTGCCGAGTTGGTGTTCGAACTTGGAAAAGTAACAAGGCGCACGATCGATAGCACGAACGGCAAGGCCACGCCGGCCGAGCTGTCGAAGATCGCCAATAGCCTCCTGGAAGCGGGGCATGACAAAGTCGCCAACGACATGCTGCTGGTGTTTGTCGCCGGCTTCGAAGAGGGCGATCCTCCTGAACGGCGCGCTCATCCGGAAAATCGCTAGCAGGCGTAGGGGTCCGAATGAATAACGAGAATATCGTCACCAGGATGCGATCCGATGTCCAGCGTTTCGGATGGCATTGCCTTTCTGTGCGCCCCAGTGCAGGTGAGACTGGATCACCATTTACCTACACGATTGGCTTGTCGGAGACCTTTGGTCATCCAGAGATCATGATCTTTGGCTTGGATAGCAAAGTCTCACATGGGGTCTTGAATGATTGCGTCGAGATGATACGAAATGGCACTGCGTTTCTCCCCGACCTTGCATATCCCGGCATTGTCGGGGGAGACTATAAAGTGATGTTCAAGAGGGTTCGCAAGGATTGTTTGCCGGAATATTTTGGGGCTGCGGTTCGCTTCTACAGCGGCCAGGATTTTCACGGACTCGTCATGTTCTGGCCCGATAAACACGGTTGCTTTCCATGGCAAGAGGCGGGTTCGACGGCGCAACGGGAAGCACTTGATATCGTCGAGTAGCCCAGTTCGCAGGTGCCTGATGGTCAGGCGCTCTTTCGCGAACGGCCGAGTTCGGCCAGAAGCGGCCATTCAGCGCTATTCACAACACAACGAGAACGCTGCCTAAATGCTGCGAAATCTTCTTAGACTATTTTCTGCGAAACAGGCCATCCCTGAATCTGTGAGCCTTAGTACCTCAGACTTTCTTCTTCGCTTGTTCGAAAGGCATGGTATCGAGTGTACGACCCACAACGATTGGATTGTTCCAAATTCTGAACTTCCGGCCATAAGAGCGACGTGGTTTCCGGGTCCATCAAGCGGACGTTTAGATGTACAAGCATTTGTCAGAGACGGCACGACGATCGAGGAGTGCTTTGCAGGCATCGGCGAAGGCGAAGTTGGTCTCCACGATGCCCTAACCAACTTCACTATGAACTCTTTTCACGTCCTGCTTGCGGCACTTTGGAACCAGAACGATGAAACCCAGGTAACTACAGAATATTGGAATATCGATGGGAGGCAATATACTGCATTTATCGGAAACTTCGGGACTCGAGGCTCAAAAGGCGTTGTAGCGGACGTACCGACTGATTTATTTTCTCGAGTAGAGAGCGTCATCAAGCTTGATTCTTTGATGGACGATCTACATTGGTTTCGTTTTTTCTTCTGCAACGTTGCCGGGCAACGCACATTTGAAGCATTAAAGGACAATGAAACTTGGGATTCGGGAATGCGCTGTCTTGAAGGCGTTCAATGGCCGGACAGTATGGGTTACTACAGCGTCAGATTGTTTGTGGTTCTCCGCGCCAGTTAGTCTATGGTTGCTACACGCGGGCACCGTGCAAAACGGTCCATACGCTGCGGTCACCGGTCGGTTGGAGTACCGGCGGCCTAAAATCGGCCAAGAGCAAACCTTGAAAGGAAAAGTACGTGAAGAATATCCAGGTTTTTGACGGCGCCAATAACGCGGTCTACGACATCTTCGCTGCAACGGACGAGGAATTCGCTCTGATCTTCTTGAATGACACCGATGTGGCATTTATCGATGAGGTCTATCAAAAAGCAGTCCTCACAAGCGCTGAACGCAGCTTTCAGCGAGATCTGGAAGCGCCGCATACCGAAGCGTCAGGCGATGGGCATTCACGGCATCCTGTTCTACCAGTGCGAACACAAGAAGGTCTACCACCCCACCCGTCGCGATGAGGAAGCAGTCAATCCAAACGGCTCGAGCCTACGATAGCGACGATCCGCTTCCGGTCGATCCCGAACCGATCCCTCAGCGCGGATAAACGAAACCGGTACGGATATCCATCGGCACCAACCGATGCCCATCCCGCACCGTCAGCCGCTGCGGCGGCTCCTCCCCAGCCAGCCCGCGCCAGATGACGGGCAGCCCCTCCCCTTTGCGCATCAGCTCGTCGCTGCGTTCGAATACGTTGGGACAGCCCGTCGCCGCCAGCAGCGCCTGCACGATGGTCACCCGCCACAAATCGACCCCAGCGGCATTGAACTGGCACACCAGATAACCGGCGGTGCCGCCGTAGCTATGCACCAGCAGGCCCGGCAGGCCGTCCTTATCGCCATCGATCACCAGGGCCAGGGCTTGCGGATCGGCCTTGCGCACCTCCATGACGCGGCGCGCGACCGCGGCCTGCACGCGGCGCTTGATCATGGCGTGGTCAACCGGCTCGTCCTCGCGCAGGGTCCAGACGCGGGCGGCAATCTGCGACTTGGCGTTGTAGGCCGCGCGGGCCAGGAACTGGCGCGAGGAGGTCTGCACCAGCGCCGTGGCGCCGGGCTTGTTGCGCTCCTGGGGCCGGCCCTCGACCTTGTCGATGGCGGAGAGGTAAATCCAGGGGTCGCCGGACAGCAGGCTTTTTTCCTTGCCCTGTTTGATGGTAATGATGAGCATATGCAGGCTTCGTTTCTAGGCCCCGCATGATACATCCTTAATCGCGCAGGAACCCGATCACATCCTGCGCAAACCGCTGCGGCGCATCCAGGTAGGGGAAGTGTCCTGCCCCTGCATACTCGACCAGCCTCGCCTTCGGCAGCGCCCTGGCCAGCGCGCGCTGGGCCGGCAGGCCGATCGCATAATCTTCTTCGCCGGCCAGTACCAGCACCGGCATCGTCACGCGCTCGAAGCGGCTAAAGCGGTAGGACAGGAAACCGCCGTTCCACAGCGCGCCGCCCAGCTCGCCCGTGTTGCGCAGGCCGCTCTTCGCATCGACGGCGCGCTGTTCCTCGACCTTGTTCATGTCCGGGAACATGGTCTCGTCGTTGACGCGCTCACGGATGTCGTCGGGCACGGAATTGAAGGCGAAGAAGCATTCGTCCGGCGTCTCCTTGCGCTCCACGGCGGCTGCGCGCGCCTTTGCCAGCTCGGCCGGATAACGCTTCGCCAGGAAGGCCACACGGGCGGCGCAGGCGTCCGGGATGCTCGATGCGGCGCTGACCAGCACCACCTTGGCCACGTGCTGCGGATAGGCCGCCGCGTACTCCAGCGCCAGCGCGCCGCCGAAGGAGTGGCCCATCAGCGCCAGCTTGGGCACGCCCAGCTGTTTGCGCAGGGCTTCGATGTCCTCGACCATGGCCGGCACGGTGTAGGCGCCGGTCCAGGGACGCTCGGAACGCCCGCTGCCGCGCTGGTCCAGGTAGATCATCCTCAGCTTGCCTTCCAGGGCCTTGCCGCCCTGGACCTCGAAGCTGTAGCTGTTGTAGCCGGGGCCGCCGTGCAGGAACAGCAGCGGCGTGCCGGCGGCTTGGCCGGCAACTTTGTACCAGAGACGCACGTCGTTGACGACGGCCTGGTGCTCCCCTGGCTGCATGGCATTGGAAGAAGAAGCCGCCTGGGCGGTCGAAAGGCAGGCCAGCGCCGTCAGCATGGCGGCCAAGGTCGTCGCAAATCGCATCGTCGTCAGTACGCGTTGTTGTTGTGATTACGCAATTATGAGACAGGAAACGCGGCGGCGAAAGCGGCCGCCTGTCCGGCCTGTCCGCATTGTCCGTTAATGAACGTACGGAGCGTTTCCGCCGGAGCGCCTACCCTGCTCCTTCGACTGTCCCAACACAGGAGTAGATCATGGGCTTTGATTTAGGCAACATGCTGCAGCAATACCTGGGCGGCGCTGCCAACGCCAACCCCGCACAGGCGGAAAACGATTTCGACCGGGTATCGCAGAACGTGCCGCGCGAAGACATGGCGCGCGGCGTCACCCAGGCCTTGCGCTCGGACCAGACGCCGCCCTTCCCGCAAATGGTCGGCAACCTGTTCGGCAACAGCAATCCGGACCAGCGCGCCGGCATGCTGAACCAGCTGCTGGCCAGCGTCGGCCCGACCCTGCTGTCCGGCGGCGCCGGCGGCATCCTCGGCAACCTGCTGGGCGGCGGCCAGAACCGGATCACGCCGGAGCAGGCCAGCCAGCTGTCGCCCGACCAGGTGACGCAGATCGCGGCCCAGGCCGAGCAGCACAATCCGGGCATCGTCGACCACATGGGCGACTTCTATGCTCAGCATCCGACCCTGGTCAAGACCCTGGGCGGCGCCGCACTGGCGATCGCGCTGGGCCACATGGCGCAGGGCATGCAGCGCCGCTAAGCAGCGCCAACCATCGACTAACACAAGGAGAACAATATGGGTATTCTCGGCGACATCTTCCACAAGATCTTCCCAGGCCATCATCCGGCCAACACGCAGGCGCAGGCAGGCGGCGCCCCGGCCGCTCCCGCTGCCCCGCAAGCCGCACCGGCACCGGCGCAGCAAGCCCCGGCACCCACGGCCGGCACGACCGGCGCCGCAGCCGCTCCCGCCGCCACCCTGAACCAGCAGGTGGACGTCGAAGAGATCCTGACCAACATGCAGAAGCAGTCGGGTCAGCAGCTGAACTGGCGCACCTCGATCGTCGACCTGCTGAAGCTGCTGAACCTGGACAGCAGCCTGCAGGCGCGCAAGGAACTGGCGGCCGAGCTGCACTACACCGGCGACACCAACGATTCGGCCAGCATGAACATCTGGCTGCACAAGCAGGTGATGACCAAGCTGGCGCAGAATGGCGGCAAGGTGCCGGCCGACCTGCAAGACTGATGTTTCCGGCCGCTCTGCCGAGCGCAGAGCGGCCGCTTAGACGATGATGCTTTCGACCAACCAACAGTCCAGTACCAAGAACCTGTCCGAGCAGTCCAGGAAATTGCTGGCGATCCGCGACGACGTTTTTGCCGAATGGGAAAAACGTGTCCGCAGCCTGATTCCGGGCGCGGACGAGGTCAGCCATCCGGTGCTGCTGGACACCCTGCCGCTGTTCTACGGAAACATCGCGGAAGCGCTCAGCCCGGGCTACGACCGGGAAAACGCGGCCAGCGATTCGAGCGCCGCCAGCGGCCATGGCAGCGAGCGCGCCCGCACGACCGACTACCAGGCGGTCGAAATCGTTTACGAATACCAGCTGCTGCGCGACGCCCTGCTGGAAGTCGCGCAGCGACGCGGCATCCAGTTCACCGACGAGGAGCGCCGCATCATCGGCTCGTCCTTCGACCAGGCGATCCGCGATGCCATCGAAGAATTCACGGCCCTGCAGCGCAGCTTCCGCCAGCGCGTCGCCGCTTCGCTGACGCACGACATGCGCAGCCCGCTGTCGGTGATCATCTCCGGTGCGGAACTGCTGCTGGCCACGAATCCCGGCAATGGCGAGAAGATCGCCCGCAAGATCCTCGACAACGGCCTGCGCCTGGAGCGCATGTTCCAGGAACAGCTCGACGCCCTCAGCCAGACCACCGCGCAAGCTGCGCCATTGGAACTGGCGCAGGTGGATGCGCTGGGGCTGGCCAAAAAGGTCGCGGAGCACGTCAACGACACGACGCCGGCGCACTGCGAGGTGAGCGGCGATTGCGTGACCGGCTGGTGGAACGAGAGCGCCCTGCGGCGCGCCCTCGAGAACCTGGCGCTGAACGCGGCCAAGTACGGCGACGGCAAGCTGATCAGCATGAACGTCGCCCAGACCCATGGCCGCCTGATCCTGTCGGTCCACAACTGCGGCAACCCGATTCCCGACGAGCGCCGCAAGGACATCTTCGAATACCTGAACCGCGGCGAAAAATCCGACAAGACCGGCTGGGGCATCGGCCTGCCCTTCGTTCAGGAAGTGGCCAAGCGCCACGGCGGCACCATCGTGCTCGACAGTTCCGAGCAGGCCGGCACCACCTTTACCCTCGACATTCCGCTCGATGGGCGGGCGTTTAACGAAGCTTCAGGGTGAGGCCGCCCAGCGCCGGCAGCTTTCCAGGCTGCGCTCGGGATTTGCGCCCCACTTCGCCCTGACAATGCGCTTGCCTATCCTGGCGAACTGCTTCACGAACGTCTCCTTGTCCTTCGCCAGGCAGGCCATGTAGGCATAGCTGTTGAGGCGGTCCGCATTGTCGGGATAGCGCGCCAGCAGATCCTCGAAGCCCTGCTTCATCCGGTTCCAGTCGGCATAGCTGTCCTGGAACAGGGTGTGGCTGAACTGGTCGTCCGCCGCCGTCAGGTACAAGCGCGTGTACATGCTCTGGCCGAAGCGGTCGCGGGTCTGCTCGGCGGCGTACTTGATGAAGTCGTCGACAGCCCTGGGACTGCCGCCCCACTTCGGCAGCACGCTTTGCAGCACGTCGAAGTACAGACCGGTATCGTCGGGATTGCGCTTCAGGCCGTCCTTGGCGACCGCCAGCATCTGCTCGCTGCTCCAGTCCAGGCCTTTGCCGATCTCGAGAAGGACCTCATGCGCATAGCTGTCGGTCAGGGCGACGTCGGCATGGGCCTTGAGGTAATCCGCCGCGCGCCGCAGGTAGGCGTGGAAGTCTTTCCAGGCTTCCGGCGGAACCTTGTTCACGAAACCGCCGCCGCGGTAGGACCATGCATGCGCCACCAGCGACCTTGCGTGCAGGGCGTGCGCAAAGGCGGATTGCGGATGTTCGTTTGCCCACTGCAGCGTCAGCAGATCGAGCTCCTTGCAGTAGGCCTCGCCGTTCTCGACGTTGTTGTTGAAAACGCTTTCCAGGCCCGTGCGGAACTGGGTGATCTGCGAAATCCCGTTGTCGCCGATCCGCCCCGGCTGGCGCAGGTCGGCATTCTGCTTCTCGAGCGCCGCGAAGTCGCCGATCCAGAATGCGTCGCGCGCAGCGACCGTGACGGCCGGCAGCTGCGCATCGGCTGCCAGCACGGGTGCAGCCGGCGCAGCGCATGCCAGCGCTGCGGCCAGCAGGACCCGGCGCGACAGAGCGGCGATCGATGCCTGCGATGTCATTGCTTGTTTCCTTTTTCCGAGTCCAGTGTCCAGACCATCTCGAAGACCGGCGGCAGAGGCGCCCCCGGCCGGCCGCCATCGCCGCCCTGCAACGCATAGTGCAGCGCCAGCGCGTCGAAGGTGGTTTCGAAAGCGACCGGGCGCACGCCGCGGATGCCGCGCACCTTGATCCTGCGATCGATCACGCTCGCCGCGACCGGCTTGCCGGCGGCATCGAAGCTGCGGCTGACCCGGGTGACGCCGGAGACGTCGAAGTTCTTGGCAAAATCCGGATACGGCGGCGCCTGCACGGCTGCGCCCTGCGCCGCCGCTTTCGGTGCGCCCTCATCGGCGCCGCCGTCATCCATGCGGTAACGCTCCACCACGCCGATCAGGGTCGCGTAACGGAATTCCTTGAGCGCCGCTTCGGGGCTGGCACCCTGGGCCAGGCTGACGCGCAGCCACCAGCGTTTGAGCTCGCATTGACTTTGCCAGGCGAGGTCGGCGTAGGCAGTGCGCTCGCCCAGCAGTTCCGCGGCCAGGACCGGAGACAGCGCCAGCGCAGGCCGTGCGCCGCCGTCGCGGATCTTCTCGACCGCGGTCATCGCGGCATCCTGCGGCAGCGGCGCCGGCCAGGCCGGGATCGCCGGGCGCGGCTGCGCCCAGTGCTCCAGCAGGCGGCGCTCGTTCGCCAGGGCGGTCTGGCGCTGCGCCGCTGGCATGGCCTGGATACGCAGGATCCTGGCGGCGAAATCGTTGACGTTCGGTGCGGCCTTGATCTCGCAGGCCAGCGGCGAAGTCTTCAAAGCTTCCAGCGTGGCCTTTTCATAGGCTGCATCGCCCGGTTCGAGCTGCCACAGCGCCAGCTCGTTCAGCAGGCGGGCCCAGACGGCCAGATACACCGTGTTGTCCGTCGTCCGCACGTCCTCGCCGGCCTGCAATCGCCTTTCCTCGGCAATCCAGCCAGGCAGCAGGCCGTTGATGCGGGCGAGGTGCACGCCGGCGATGCTGTCGGCTTCGGTGCGCAGGTCTGGGTCGAGCGGCAGTTCCTGCGGCAGACGGAAGGTGCGCGCCAGGTCGCTCTGCATCCTGGCCAGCGCGGGGCCGTCCTTGTCTGCAGCCTTGTCCGCGGCCTTGCCCGGCGCCGCACCAGCCGATACGACGGCGCCGATCAGGGCGCCGGCCACGCACAGCCGGCGCAGCCTTGTACGGAATGGGCGCATGATCAGAAGTAGCTCAGGCCCAGCGCCTTGCGCACCTCATCCATGGTCTGCGCCGCCACTTCGCGCGCCTTGAAGGTGCCTTCCTTCAGGATCTGCATGACCTGGCCCTTGTCCTTGGCCAGTTCTTCGCGGCGGGCGCGGATCGGCGCCAGCATGTCCTGCAGGATGCCTTCCAGGCGCTTCTTGACCACCGAGTCGCCGAGGCCGCCGCGGGTGTAGTGGGCCTTCATCTCGGCCAGGCCTTCCTTGTCGGTGTCGAAGGCGTCGAGGTAGATGAAGGCGACGTTGCCTTCCAGGTGGCCCGGGTCCGATACCTTCAGGTGCAGCGGGTCGGTGTAGACCTGCTTGACGGCGGCGCGAATCTCGTCGGCGCTGGCGCCCAGGTTGATGGTGTTGCCCAGCGACTTGCTCATCTTGGCGCGGCCGTCGATGCCCGGCAGGCGGCCGACTTCCGGCACGATTGCCTTGCACTCGACCAGGATGTCCTTGTCGCCGCCGTAGGTGCGGTTGAACTTGCGCACGATCTCGTTGCACTGCTCGATCATCGGGATCTGGTCTTCGCCGACCGGCACGATGCCGGCCTTGAAGGCGGTGATGTCCGAGGCCTGGCTGGCCGGGTAGGTCAGGAAGCCGGCCGGGATGTCGCGCTCGAAGCCGCGCTGGACGATCTCGGCCTTCACGGTCGGGTTGCGCTCGAGGCGCGCGACGGTCACCAGGTTGAGGTAATAAAAGGTCAACTCGGCAAGTTCCGGAATCTGCGACTGGATCAGGATGGTCGACTTGGTCGGATCGATCCCTACGGCAAGGTAATCGAGCGCCACTTCGATGACGTTCCGGTGTACCTTACCTATGTCATCCATGTTGTCCGTGAGCGCCTGGGCGTCCGCGAGCATGATGAATTGGCGATATTGATCCTGGTAAGTGACGCGATTGCGCAGGCTGCCCACGAAGTGGCCGAGGTGCAGCGGCCCGGTAGGACGGTCGCCGGTCAGGATGACAGGTGCGGTAGTGTTCGTAGTTTGCAGGCTCATCGGGCTTCCTTTTATGCTTGCCCCGATCCTGCCGCGCCAATGAAAACGCCACCTTGAATCGGGGCGGCGTTTAGTGATTCACATTCAACTCTCCGGCCGCGCGCTGCTAGCGGCGCCACCAGGAAACGAGGATGGAATGTGTATGCGAAAAATTCATGGTTTGCATGGTTGCAGGTTGGCGCATCGCTGTCAACCGCGAACACGCGCCAGTGGTCTCCGACATATGGACTGGCAGGGACCCCCATGACTTTTTTGTTGCTATAAAATTAATTAAATTGGTGAACTATGAATTCCACGAAGAGCACGAACAGCCACGCCAACCAACCGCTCGAACTCTGGGGCGGCCTCGAATGCACCGTCAATCGCGTCCGCGATGACTATTTCCACCAGCTCGACCGCAACGGCCACGCGACCCGCCCGGCCGACATCGAACGCTTCGCCTCGCTCGGCATCCGCGCGATCCGCTATCCGATCATCTGGGAGCGCACCGCCCCGGACGGCGTCGCCAAGGCCGACTGGTCCTGGCCCGACGAGCGCCTGAACGCGCTGCGCGATGCCGGCGTCACGCCGATCGCCGGCCTGGTGCACCATGGCAGCGGTCCGCGCCACACCAGCCTGGTCGACCCGGCCTTCGCCGAACAGCTGGCGGAATACGCCGGCGCGGTGGCCGCGCGCTATCCCTGGATCGAGTACTACACCCCGGTCAACGAACCCTGCACCACCGCGCGCTTCGCCGGCCTGTACGGCGTCTGGTACCCGCACGGCCGCGACGACCGCACCTTCATCGAAGCCCTGCTGGTGCAATGCCGCGCCGTGGTGCTGTCCATGCGCGCGATCCGCGCCGTCAACCCGAACGCCAAGCTGGTGCAGACGGACGACCTCGGAAAAACCTACAGCACGCCGGAACTGGCGAAGGTGGCCGAGTTCTACAACGAGCGCCGCTGGCTGGCCTGGGACCTGTTGTGCGGCATGGTCGGTCCCGAGCACCCGCTGTGGGGCTACCTCACCAAAACCGGCATCCCGGAAGCCGACTTCCTGTGGTTCCGCGAGAACACCTGCCCGCCCGACATCATCGGCGTCAACTACTACGTGACCAGCGAGCGCTGGCTCGATCACCGCCCGGAGCGCTATCCGCAGCACCACCGCGGCGTGGCCGACGGCATCCCCTGCGCCGACATCGAAGCCTCGCGCGCGCTGGCGACGCCGACCGCCGGCATCGCGCCGCTGCTGTCGGAAGTGTGGGAACGCTACCGCATCCCGCTGGCCATCACCGAAGCCCACATCGACGCCAACCGCGAAGATCAATTACGCTGGCTGCTGGAGATCTGGGAAGCGGCCAAGGCATCGCGCAACAACGGCGTCGACCTGCGCGCCGTGACCGTGTGGTCGCTGCTCGGCTCCTTCGACTGGAACAGCCTGGTGACCCAGAACCGCGGCTACTACGAACCCGGTCCCTTCGACGTGCGCTCGCCGGAACCGCGCCCGACCGCGCTGGCGCGCATGATGCGCGAGCTGTCTTCCGGCGCGCCGCTGTCGCACCCGGTGCTGCGCGGCCAGGGCTGGTGGCGCCGTCCCGGCCGCTTCCTGTGCCCGCCCGTCGCGACCCCGGCCGCCCTCACCTCGATCACCGCCGACGGCCATACCCTGGTCGGCAAGGATTCCCGCCCGATCCTGATCACCGGCGCCAGCGGCACCCTGGGCCGCGCCTTCGCGCACCTGTGCCGCAAGCGCAACCTGGCCTTCCGCCTGCTCTCGCGCCATGACATGGACATCACCGATGCCGACTCGGTCGAGCGCGCGCTGGCCCAGCACCAGCCCTGGGCGGTCATCAACACCGCCGGCTACGTGCGCGTGGACGATGCGGAAAACGAGGTCGAACGCTGCATGCGCGAGAACGCAATCGGCCCGGCCATTCTTGCCGCCGCCTGCGCCCGCCACGGCATCCACCTGACCACCTTCTCCAGCGACCTGGTGTTCGACGGCCAGACGGACACGCCGTATGTGGAAAGCAGTGCCGTCGCGCCGCTGAACGTCTACGGCCGCAGCAAGATGGAGGCCGAGCAGCGCGTGCTGGACAAGCATCCGGGCGCGCTGGTGGTGCGCACCTCGGCCTTCTTCGGTCCCTGGGACAAGCACAACTTCGTCACCCTAGCCCTGCAGGCGCTGGAGCGCGGCGACAGCTTTACGGCGGCGAGCGACATGACGGTCTCGCCGACCTATGTGCCGGACCTGGTGCACGCCTGTCTCGACCTCGCGATCGACGGCGAATCCGGCATCTGGCACCTGGCGAATGCCGGCGGCGTGACCTGGGCCGAACTGGCCCTGAAGGCGGCCCAGGCAGCGGGCATCGACGCCGGCCGCCTGGAAGCCAGGCCGGCCGCCGAGCTGGGGCTGAGCGCGCAGCGCCCGGGCTACACGACCATGACCAGCGAACGCGGCATCCTGCTGCCTTCCCTGGACAACGCCCTGGCCCGCTACCTCGAGCTGCGCAACCAGGACGATCCGGAGATGGAAGAGCTGATCAAGGCCATGGAAACGCGCCAGCCGCTGGCCGGCGAGCAGCGCCAGATGGAAGAGACGCCGCCGGAGGCTTTCCAGGCGCGGCTCTGATCTACCCGCTGCAGGCCGCATGGACGCGGCGCGGCCACACTGTGTCGTTATTGTTGACTCCCAGTCACAAATTGACTGAGAATCAATGCTCCTGAATTCAGTGAGAGCCCGTCCTTGAAGCCTGCAGCCCTTCTCCTTGCCCTTGGCCTTGCCTTGGGCAGTTCCACCGCGTCCCTCGCGCAAACGCTCGCCCCGGGCGAAGTCCAGCTCAAGCTGCCCGGTGGCGGCCTGTATATCGGTACGGTCACTAACGGCGTCCCCGACGGCAAGGGCTATTTCAAGGACCCGGACGGCACGCAGTACGAAGGCGAGGTCCACATGGGGCATCGTACGGGTCTGGCCGAAGCCATGTTCCGGAATGGCGACCGCTACAAGGGACAGTGGAAGGACGGCAAGCCGGACGGCGTCGGCACCATGACCTACATGGTCGGCGGCGCCTTCGAAGGCCGCTGGAGCGGCGGCGTTCCCGACGGCCGCGGCATCATGACCTTTGCCGGCAGCGGACGCCGCGCCGAGGTCGGCTTCCTGAACGGCGAACGGATCGACGCCGCGCCCCCGCCGCCGCCGGACAAGGACGAGGAGAAGCAGAAGTACGCCCTGCGCGACGCCAACGCCCCGGTGGGTTCGCACATGGCGCACAAGGTCAGTACCTCGCCGATCCCTATGAACCGTGGCTGGGAAGCCCTGACGCCGTCGCAGCAGCAGTACGTGCGCAGGCGCTACCCGGCACTGGACGCGGCCGACGAGCCGCCCTATCCCGTCAACGGCCCACAGGCCTTCTATGCCAAGCTGGCCGACCTGGCCGGCAAATACGACATCAATGAAGACCTCATCATCTACGTACTGGTCGGCGCCGATGGCAAAGTGGCGTCGGTGACGTCGATCGGCCTCAACGACCCGGAAGCGCGGCGCCTGGCCGGCGTGCTTGCCGGTCTGGTGAAGTACAAGCCGGCGCGCTGCGGCGGCCAGCCCTGCCAGATGATGGCGCCGTTCTACATGCAGTTGAGCGTTACTTACTAAAAACGCGCCAGCGCATCACGAAGCCAGGTGCCGGTCGATCAGCGGCGCCACTTCGCTTGCAAACGCGCAGGCCAGGTCATGCCCGCCGCCCCGGACCACGTGCAGTGCCGTCCGCGGCAGCACCGATGCCAGGCGCTGGCCGACTGCCACAGGGCTGATCGGGTCGGCATCGCCCCACAACAGCAGGGTCGGAATGGACAGCGTGGCCAGACGCGGCGTCAGGTCTTCGTGATAGCTGGCGAACCAGTCCGGCAGATCGGGATGGGCGGCGCGGGTCGCCGGACGCCAGTCCTGCGCATCGAATGCATCCATGCGCATCCCGCCCGAAGTCACCGACAGCACCAGATGCGTGATGAGCTCGGGCCTGCGCAAGGCGGCCAGCATCGCGACCACGCCGCCCATCGATTGCGCGATCAGCGCGCTGGGCCGGTCGATGCGGGCCAGCAGCCGGCTCGCCAGGTCGTCGACACCGTGGATATCCGGATCGCGCGGCGCGCCGCCGAAGCCGGGCCACGTCACGTGGTCCTGCGTCGCCGGACAGGTCAGCAGGCCGGCTGCGGGCTGCCAGAATTCGGTGCGGCCCAGGGCGCCCGGAAGAAAGAAGAGTGTCGACGGCGTTGGCATGGTTTATACAGGCGCGTGATCGTAGAGCGGCAGCCGCACGATAAACACACTGCCCTGGCCCAGCCCGTCGCTGCGCGCCGTGATGCGCCCGCCGTGCATCTCGACCAGTCCCTTCGCGATGGACAGGCCGAGTCCGAGGCCGCCCTGGGTACGGTCGATGGTGGTCGGGCCCTGGACCAGGGAATCGAAGATGGTCGGCAGGACTTCCGGCGTCATGCCGGCGCCGGTATCGCGTACTTCGATCACGGCCATGCCGTCGGCGACCGTATTGCGCACGGCGATGACGCCGCCCTCGGGCGTGTACTTGGCCGCGTTCACCAGCAGATTGTCGACCACCTGCTCCAGGCGGGTGCGGTCGCCCAGCACCCAGGCCGCCATGGTCTGCACCTGCCAGTCATGGCTCGTGGGGCCGGCCATGCTGCGCGAATCGCAGCAGAATTGCAGCAGGCTGCCGATATCGACCGGCTCTTTCGAGAGCACCACCTTGCCGGACAAGACACGCCGCACATCCAGCAGGTCTTCCACCATGCGGGTCAGGTGGCGCAGCTGGCGCGCGACGATGTCCCATGCCTTGCCGCTCTTTTGCGGCGCCATGCCGGGCAGGCGGATCACCGAGATCGCGCCGCTGATCGCCGCCAGCGGATTACGCAGCTCGTGGCTGAGCATGGCGATGAAGTGGTCCTTGGCGTCGCTTTGCGCCTCCGCTTGCCTGCGGGCTGCGCGCTCGCTGTCCAGCAGGCGTTCGCGCTCGCCCTCCAGCGCCTTGCGGGCCGCGCTTTCCTCGGCCAGGGCGATACTGGTGCGGTGCAGTTCGCCCAGCAGGACATCGGCCTCCTTCAGCTTCGAGCGGCTCACCGGCGTCACCTCGCCGCGCGCCAGCGCATGCGCGGCCTGGGTCGCCTTCGCCAGCGACGTGTCGATGCGGCGGCCGAAGAACACCGCGATGCCGAAAGCGCCGCCCAGCACCAGCAGCAGCGCGGTGGCCGAGGACCAGGCCGTCACCCGCGCTGCGGATTCGAGGTCGGCGACCGGCACGCCGACCGCCACTGTCCAGCCGGTGAGTTCGGACCGCACGAAGAAGTCGTAGACCTCGATCCCCTCGCGCGTCGTGTGCCGCAGCAGGCCGCTCTGGCGGCGCAGCGATGCCTCGAACAGTTCCGCGCGCACCTGCGAGCCCACCATGCGGTCCGCGTTTTTATTGCGCGCAATCGAGATTCCCTTGGCGTCGAACACCCCGATAATGCCGTTGTCGGGCAAGGTGTTGCGGCGGAAGACCTTGCTGAAATAGTTGGGATCGAAGATCTGGGTGACCACGTACTTCTTCCCGGCAGACAGAGGCAGGGGCACGTCGACCGACACCACCCCGCGCTTCGAACGCGCACCGACGAAATAGCCGCTTACCCTCGTCTTCTGGCTGTCGTAGACCTTGGCGGCCCAGGTACCGGCCTTTTTCGCCAGCGGCGTCCCGTAGGGCACGTAGGTGTTCATCAGCCCGTTACCTTCGTAGTCGGCGATCAGGGTCCAGCTCAGCGGCGATTTACGGGTGGCCGACAGCAGCCGGTGCAGGCGCTCGAAGTTGTCGGTGGCGATGTCCTGCGAGTTGGCGATATTGTTGATCGACGCTTCGGCGATGGCGATTTCGCTGTCGAGCAGGAGCGAAGTCGAACGCGCCACTTCTTCGATGCTGTGGATGCGCGCCTCGCGCTCGAAGCGCAGCAGCATCGACAGGCCGAGCATCGACAGGCAGGCGACCGGGACGATGATCGCGAACAGCATCAGCAGTAAATACGTGCGTGTCTTCACCAGCGGGATCTGCCGAAAATGAATAAATCGTCCATATTAACAGTTATATATGGCCGCCGGAACCGCTGCCCTCCCCCCGGCTGGCGATACAATGACCCGGATTGTCCTCCATGAAAGGTCTTGATCCGTGCAAGAGCAACACCCCTTTCCCTTTCTGCGCGAAATCCTGCTGTTCCTCAGCCTCGCCGGCATCCTGATCCCGACCCTGCAACGCCTGCGCATCAACCAGGTGCTGGGCTTTCTCGCGGTCGGCACCCTGTTCGGTCCCTTTGGCCTGGGCCGCATGGCGCAGGATGTGCCCATGCTCGCCTGGTTCACCTTTCCGAACAACGAAGACGTCGCCATGCTGGCCGAACTCGGCGTGCTGTTCCTGATGTTCATGATCGGGCTCGAGCTGTCGGCGGCACGCCTGTGGGCGATGCGGCGCTGGGTGTTCGGGGCGGGATCGGCGTCGGTAGCGCTGTGCGCCCTGCTGCTGGGCGGCGCGGTCTGGCTACTGCTGGGCCAGTCCATGGAAGCTTCGCTGGTGCTTGGCCTGGTGCTGTCGTTGTCGTCGACCGCGGTGGTGATGCAGCTGCTGAGCGAGCGCCAGACCACCGGTACGCCGCTGGGCCAGGCTGCGTTCGCGGTGCTGATGCTGCAGGACCTCGCAGTGGTGCCGATCCTGATCCTGATCGGCGCCCTCGGCGGCCATGGCGGCGGCGCCAGCGACAACGTGGCTGTCATCGCCCTGCTGGCGATGGCCAAGGCGGCGCTGGCGATCGCCCTGATCTACCTGGTCGGCGGACGCATCGTCCATCCGCTGTTCCGCGCCTTTGCCCGCCACCGCCAGCCGGACGTGTTCATGGCGCTGATCTTGTTGAGCACCTTCGGCATCGCCAGCCTGTCGCAGATGGCCGGGCTGTCGATGGCGCTGGGCGCCCTGATCGCCGGCCTGCTGCTGGCCGAGACCGAGTTCAAGCACGAAGTCGAGCTGATGGTCGAGCCCTTCAAGGGCCTGCTCATGGGCCTGTTCTTCATGACGGTTGGAATGGGCATGGACCCGCTGCAGATCGTGCAGGCGCCGCTGTGGCTGGCCTGCGCGGTCGCGCTGCTGGTGCTGTTGAAAGCGGTCGTCATCGCACCGGTCATGCGCATCGGCGGCCTGCCCTGGGGCCGCGCTTTTGAAGCCGCCCTGCTACTGGGCCAGGGCGGCGAATTCGCCTTCATCGTGATCGGCTATGCGGTCAGTTCGAAACTGCTGGAGCCGGGCCTGGGCGCGCGCGTGATGCTGGCGGTCGGCCTGTCGCTGTTCCTGACGCCGCTGCTGGCGCGGATCGGCCGCAGCATCGGCGAACGGGCCGACAGCGCCGCGCGCGAACAGGAGACGCAGCAGGCCCAGGCCGAGCTCGAAGATGCGCGCGGCCGCGTGGTCATCGCCGGCTTCGGCCGGGTCGGCCAGCAGCTGGCCAAGCTCTTGAGCAGCCAGGGCATCCCCTACGTCGCCTTCGAGAACGACGCCCGGCTGGTGTCGAAGCTGCATGCCGAAGGTGTGCCGGTCTACTTCGGCAACGCCTCGCGCCCGGAACTGCTGCGCCGCGTGCACGCCGACGAAGCGCCGGCCATCGTGCTGACCATGGACCATCCGGCATCGGCGATGCAGGCCGTGCGCGGCATCCGGCGCGAATTCCCGCACGTGCGCCTGTTCGCGCGCTCGCGCGACGAGAAGCATGCGCGCGCCCTGAAGCTGGCCGGCGCCAGCGTGGTGGTGCCGGAGACGCTGGAAGCCAGCCTGCAGTTATCAAGCTTCGTGCTGGAAGCGATGGGACTGGACGAGCGCATGGTCGACGGCATCGTCGACCGCGAGCGCGACCAGTTTGCGCAGGCGCTGACGGCGCCGGGTGGCGCAGCCTAGCTGTCCCGATATAATCAGCGCCCACGACCAACAACCATTGGGAAGAAGATGGCATCCGAGACGAATACCCTGCCCGGCGCCCGTGCCGGCGCGTTAAGCCACATCCGCGTACTCGACCTCTCGCGCGTGCTGGCCGGCCCCTGGTGCTCGCAGAACCTGGCCGACCTCGGCGCCGACGTGATCAAGATCGAACGCCCGGACAGCGGCGACGACACCCGCGCCTGGGGCCCGCCGTATGCGCCGGATGCCGACGGCAAGGCGACCGGCGAAGCCGCCTACTACCTGTCGGCGAACCGCGGCAAGCGCTCGGTGACCGTCGATATCGCCAGCCCGGACGGCCAGCTTCTCCTGCGCGAACTGGCGAAGCACTGCGACGTCGTGCTGGAGAACTTCAAGGTCGGCCAACTCAAGCGCTATGGCCTCGACTACGAATCGCTGAAGGCAGTCAAACCGGACATCGTCTACTGCTCGATCACCGGCTTCGGCCAGGACGGCCCCTATGCGCACCGCGCCGGCTACGACTTCCTGATCCAGGGCATGGGCGGTTTGATGTCGGTGACGGGCGAGCGCGACGAACTGCCCGGCGGCGGCCCGCAGAAAGTGGGCGTGGCCCTGACCGACCTGATGACCGGCATGTACGCGACGGTCGCCGTGCTTGCCGCGCTGACCCACCGCGACCGCAGCGGCGAAGGCCAGTACATCGACATGTCCCTGCTCGACACCCAGGTGGCGATGCTGGCCAACGTCGGCAGCAATTACCTGAACAGCGGCAAGCGCCCTGCGCGCTGGGGCAATGCCCACGCCAACATCGTGCCCTACCAGACCTTCGCCTGCGCGGACGGCCACATCATCGTCGCGGCCGGCAACGACGGCCAGTACCGCAAGTTCGTGGAAGCCGGCGGCCGCCCCGAACTGGCGGAGGACGATCGTTTCGCCACCAATCCGCTGCGCGTAAAACACCGCGACGTACTGGTGCCGCTGCTGGCGGAGATGGTTCGCGGACGCAGCCGTGACGAGTGGATCGCAATGCTGGAAGAAGTGGGCGTGCCCTGCGGCCCGATCAACAACCTGGACGAAGTCTTTGCCAACGAACAGGTGCAGGCGCGCGGCATCGAGATCGCCCTGCCCCATCCGACCGCGGGCGAAGTCAAACTGGTGCGCAGCCCGATGCGGATGTCGGCGACGCCTGCCACCAGTGACAAGGCGCCGCCGACGCTCGGCCAACACACTGAAGAAGTGCTGGCCGAGCTCCTCGGCAAGAGCGGTGAGGAGGTTGCCGCTCTGAGGGAGAAAAAAGTTCTCTGATTAGTGCAGCTGGTGCTTGAGTTGCGAGAGCTCGGCGTGGACTTTGGTCACCGCGGTTTCCAGCTGCGGCGACATCGTCGCTGCGGAACGGCTCAGGCGCTTGGCTTCATCGCCCATCGATTCGAGGTTGTCGACAGCCTGCACCATGCGCTGCTGGTCCTGCGACTGCATCACCTGCGATGCCTGCTGGGATTCGCGGGCCATTTTCTCGATGCAGTTCTTCAGGTCGTCCGGGGCGTCGCCCGAGCGGCAGGCCTGTTCGGCTTCCTGGATGGTTTGCTGAATGTGGGTAAAACGCTGCTGGATTTCGTTTGCTTGCAACATGACGTGCTCCTTGCAGTGGTTGAAGATAGAAGGAACATGGTAGTCCCGTTGACAGGGCCATGGCGCACGAACGGGACGGCTGAGCTGGCGAAATTTACCGGATTTGAGCGCTCATCGATAATAATGCGCTGTTTTTAAAGGGATATTTATCGAATTCAGTGCTTATCTTCAGGCGCTGCACCCTTACTCTTACCCCAGGTTTTGAGATCGAGCGGGGCCTAGGCACTATGCGGTTATCGATAGCGTGGCCGGCAGTGATCGAAGGCCTAGATACATCAGCGGCTTGCTGGACGGTATCAACAGTAATGCCATGGACATACTGTTCCTTATTGCAATTTTCATAGTCAGTCAGTTATGGGGCCATCCTTGGATAGGTGCCTCAGTTAAGATAAATACGTTGCGCACCTCTATCTAATATTCAATAAATGCAGTTGCTTGCTCATTATTTTTTGCTGCATGATCATTACTAGTAAGCCGATCTATACGGCCCCAAACACAATCTAAGCGAGATTCAAATCCCGGAAATGTCAAATCCTTCCTTCACGCGTGATACGACCAGTCCGTTTACTGCGGCACTCCTACAAAAAGTAACTGCCACGTCCGGCGATAGCCGCATTGCAACACTGCCCCTTAGTAGAAAGAAGTCAGCCATATCTGTGTATATTTTTGCTTCATGATTAAGCCCCGCTTGATCGCCCGCTACAGCTTTCAAATTCGATGTGCTCAGCAACGGACCTTTGTTCAAGTTATGCTAGTTGTCCAGCAAGATTTCATTGACGGAAAATTTTAGTCGAAGAACTAAGGTTAAGTGGGATAGATAGTAGAGTTATTCTCAAGGTACAACCTGACAAACTCTGAAAAGCTTTGCGCAATCAGTTGGGGCCTTCCATCATATGCGCCAACGAGCAAAACCTCACCATTTTTTTCTTCTCCTAAACACAAAGCATAAGCCCATGAGAGGTCCAAGTAATCACAGAATATGAAATATTCTTCCGATTTTTCAAAATACCACTTTCCTTTTTCGTATTCCGAGACGCGATATAGGTGTTCAATCGGCCAAAAATTAAACCCAAATTTGTCCTGATAATTTTCCGATTGATCAAACCCATTAGCGAGAATTAAAAATTCAACAAAATCCGTTGGCAAAGCAACGGAATTTCTCCTCTCAAATTCTTTAATTTTCTCGATAGATGCGCCAAGATTAGCTGTTGCCCCAGAGTCTTGCCAATACTCAAGCAATGCCGTTCCGAAAGTCAAGATTCTCTCCTTATATTCACTCTACCCAATTCTTTAGAATCTTTTCCATTAACTCAAGACGGGGCTTCAACTGCGTATTCTTCAGCGCCGCCCCACCCGCCTCCAGTTTCTCAAGATACTTACCCAGTTGTTTTTCTACCCAAGATTTTTCCAACCCCTGTTTTATCATGCCTCGAACTACCCCCGGGTTTATCTGTTCAGTACGGGCGAGTGTTTGAGCAACGTCTTTGGGCGCCTGGCCTTCTCCCCATTGAACAATGTGCTTCCCAATATCCCCCGCTCGCGTAAGTTTGACAGTTTGCACGACACTCGTTGCAGTAATTGCGACGCGCTCTGCAGCCGCTAACTCGGGCGCCAAAGTAGAGATTGCGATAGTGTAGTACTTCAGTCCCATTTCCAAAACATCCCCCATGGCCTCTGCATAGGGTTGGAACTGAACAGCCGAATTGTAACTAGGGTTATTGATGTCATGCGCAGGGGATGAGTCGTTGCGACCACCGTAACTTGTACAATTCCCTCCCATGTCTTCACACGCCAATCGTCCATCGGGGTCAACGTATTTATAGGGACTGTTGTTCGCGTAAGCGTAGCGATTGAAACTGCTACCAATATTCGCATCCGTTACCACTGGATCAATACTCAGAAACCGCCCAGCAACCGGATCATAGAACCGCTGCTGCATGTCCATAAGCCCGAGGTTCGCCGCATTCAGGTGCCCCGTGAAACCAATTGTCGGCTCAGTCCCCGCAGCGGTTGCGCCATATGGCTCATAACGCGTACGGCTAATCAAGCCTGCGTTCGCATTGGTCTTCGCCACCGGGCTGCCAAGCCCGTCGGTATGGTCATACACGACACCGCTGCCGCCGACCTCCGCCACGACGTGCCTGTTCAAATACACGTACTTGGTTCCGGAAGACAGTGCCTGCCCGGTCGTGGTCTCGTACAGCAAGCGTCCCTCCTGGCCGTACACGTAGACGTGGTTGACGCCATCGGTACCGACCACGCTCGTCCGCCGTCCCAAGCCATCATAGGCATGAGTCGTAACGCCGGGCGCACTACGCATCCGGTTGCCGATGTCGAAGCCGTAAGCCTGACCGCCGCGCTGGACAATGTTGCCCTGGCTGTCGTACTGGTAGCTGATGCCATAGCTGCCGCTGAGACTCGTCAGACGGTTGGTGGCGTAGTCGATGTTGTGCGTCAGCGTGCGCGCCTTGGCGCCGCCCGTGATCTGGCTCGACGTGATGTTGTCCAAGGTGTCGTAGTTGTACCAGGCATCGCCCCACAGCGCGGGCGCGTTCACGCGCTTGAGACGGTTGAGCGTGTCGTACTCCATGCTGCGACTGGTGATGCCTTCGGCCTGGTCGGTGATGCCTACGACGTTGGCGACCTGGTCGTAGCTGTAGCGATCGTTGAGTACGTAACCGTCCTGCGACATCTGCGGCAAGCCGCGCACGTTCTGGGTAAGCGTGTGCACAATGCCGTTGCCGTAGCTGAACTGCTTGATGGCGCCACTAGGGTGATATACCACACCGGTCGCGTAGCCGCCGGCCTGTCGCACTTCGCCCAAGGCGTTCGGGTTATAAGCGACCGACGAATTGTCCGGGTAGGTCAGTTGGGACAGCGAGCCGTTTGCATCGTAGGCACGGCCGATGCGGTAGTTGACCCCGCCATAGTTCAGCGTTTCGCTGGTCGGCAAGCGGCGGTTGTTGTAGCCGTAGGTCCACGACGTGCCATCCGACTGCACCGTGTCCGGCAAGCCGTCGGCGGTATAAGTGCGATAAATGGCCGGGCTGCCGTCGCCGTAGGTCGTGTTGCGCAGGCGGTTGCGTGCGTCATAGGTGTAGGCGATCTGTTTCGCTGCCGCCACGTCGCCGGTGTTGCACGAGTTTGTGGCAGTGAGCCCTAAACCGCTTGCGCGCCACGTAACGTTATTGGCGGCATCGTAATTCTGGATCGTCGCGCCGGTCTCCGGTTCGATGGTCTTGCAAAGGCGCTCGTAGCCATCGTAGACATAGGTCCGCGTCGCGTTGACGCCGTTGCCGCCGCGGTTGATGGTGGTGGGCTTACCGAAGATGTCGCGGCCGATGGTGACGCTCACGCCCTCGGAAATGCTCATCCCGGTGATCTTGTCTTCGGAGGGCTCGTCGAATGCCTGGTGCCAGTAGGAGATGCCGTTACCCTTGGCATCGACGAAGCGTTTTACGAAACCCGGATGGTACGTATAGTTTTCGTATAGATTGCCGAGTTCACTGACGCGCGTATTGGTGGTGGGCCGGCCCAAGGCATCGTATTGAAAATAGGCGCCATCCGAAGAGACATCTCCCCAATCGTCTTTGGGATAAGACTCGTAGGTCGTACGTCCGGCGAAATCGTACTGGTGCTTCGCGCGGCGCATCGTGCCAGGCCGGTCGGCATCGTCCCAGCGTTCGGTGTAGATGGGACGCAATAGTGCGTCGTAGTAATTGACCTCGGCGGCAGTGCCGGAAACCACCATCTGCCGCCAGTGCCCCGGGGCCAGATCGAATTCCTGTGCATTGATCTGGCTTACGATCACGGACGTCGTGTTGTACGTCAGCCCCGCTTCCTGTGGGTGCGTAATCGACGCCAGGCGCCCCATTCCGTCGTAGCCAAGGGTCGTGCTCGTGCCGGCTTCGTTGGTCAGCGAGGTGACTTTGCCGAAATTGTTGACCGCAGCCTGCTCGAACGTACCGTCCTGATAATCGATGCGTTGCGCAATGCCGCGCATGTAATTCGAAAAGGTCGTGACCTGGTTTTTGCCGTCCGCGACGGTTCGCAAGGTGCCGTCGGCGTTGTATGTCATCGATTGCTGCAGCTTGCCGAACTTCGACGTGTTCAGCAGTACGGATGTCGTCGGGTCATATTGGTTCTCCATCATGACCTTGCCGGTATTAAGCTCCGTGATCTTGCTGACCTGTCCCATGATCCACTTGGCGAGGTTGTTGTTATATTCGGTATATTCAGTTCGGCTATAGCCCATGCTGCTGGAACGGCTAACCGTTGCGGGCTGTGCGAATGCCGCATAATTCAGGACTTCCCATACAAATGTGGTGTCCTGCTGCGTGATTTCGCGCCGATCATTTTCCATGATGCGCGCGGCCATGTCGCCGTCGCCGCGAGGTTGCAGGCTATAGCCGTACGCGCCCAGGTCCTTATATCGCAGGGATGTCGAACGGAGGTTTTCTCCCGACGCACTGAAAATATCGGTGCGCAGGAGTTGCCCCTCCGTTTCGCGGAACAAAGTGCCGAATGTATGCTGTGTGGCATTTCCCGCCGGATCGGTGACCGTCACGGTTTTCGTGGCGACGCAGCCATTGCACGGCGCCCAGCTCGATTGCTCGACCGGATATTGCGTTCTCCATGTCAATGATGAGGAAAGGCCCGGGCCGCTCAGCGTTTTCTTGGTCAAGGCATAGATATCGAAATTCTTCGGATACCAAGTGTGCTCACTCGGCTCTGGATAGACACCTGTACGGCAATCCTGGAACACGCCGGCCCGACCGTGACGCGTAGGCGTCAGCGTGAAAGTGCCAGTAGCACCAGCAGGATGCGTCATCGATCCAGTGCGTTCTTGTGAGCTCCAGTTTCCCGGGACCTCACAGCTACCGGAACCTAAATAATTGATGCCGGACATCAGAGGGGCAATCCCGCCCAATTGCCATGCCGACCCGTCCGGTAATGTTACCGTTTGAAGCTGGCCGAAACGGTCATTGCGGTCATAGGTATAGCGCCAAGTACGTGTACCATCAAACACAGAAGAGACAAGGTTTGTCCCTGTAACGTAGCTCAATGCAATGGACCTACCGTCGCTGGCAACGATGCTCTTCAGTTGCCATTTATTCGTAGCGTCGTAGTTATAGGTTACTGTGTTGCCGAAGCGATCGGTAACGCGCGTGGGTAAAATCCAGATTTCCACCCGTGGCAGGGATGGGGTACCGATGGCGGTAGGCGTCGGCTGAATGCCAACCGCGGTGCTGGTGGATGTAGGTTGGACCGCACCTTTACTGCTGAGACTCTGTTCGCCTCCTGCATTTGCAGTAGAGGTACTGAACATTTGCGGCGCAGTGCTGCCCTTGCTCAGGGCAGTCAATACTCTACTGACGAGCCAGTCGAACTGGTACTCGGTACCATCCGGCGAGACCGCGACGAAGGCCTCTCCGCTGGCTCCATTGCCAGATGCCATATTCGGAAGGCAACGGATCATCCAGTTATTTCTTGTGACGACGGGATAGCTATATGAGGGATTTCCGGTTGGTGCCGATGTATAAGCCGGGTTCCTCGGCAGCATTTCTTGGTCACCAGCGCCTGGCACATACATGAAGCTACCGTGCCAATATTCCGTTCCATCCCAAGAAGCACCCTGATAAGACGCTGCAGGCGCTTCGCTGAACTGGCTACACCGCGCGGTTGAATTGTTAATAGTCAACCACCCTTTCGATGAAGAAAAGATGCCGTGCAAGTGAGGAATATCGATATCCCATCGTCCAAACAGACCGTCATTGACGGCGTCCTGCCCCGCTGCTGTTCGACGGCCGATAGCTACCGGAAGCGTGCTGTTACCGGGCAGAGAAACGTCAGTCTGTAGGAATTCCAAATTACCTGTATACAGATTGACGTGGTCGCCGAACAAGTCTGCGCCAAGTCTGGTAACCGCATTGGGTGCGCGGATCAGCTTGTTCTGTTCGGTGAAAGTCGTCACCTGTTGCGCATTAGCGAAATGAGTGACGAGCAAGAAGGGCAGTACGAGAAATCTGTTAGAAGCTAGGAAGCGGACGAGAGCGTTCTTTTTCATTCAGAAAATTGTAAAGTGCCGATACAGTATTGCACTGTAGCACTGAATTACCCAAATGAAATTACTAAACCGAAAATTTTTCTGATTCCATGGCTAACCGTATACACGTTAAATGCGAGCACATTTCCCAACCGCGTTTTACTCAGATGAGAAAGTCTTCCTAGCCGCTCACCTAACAGAACTCATCGGCTCCAGCGGCGCCAGCCCGCGCAACCTGAGCGCCACCGCCATCGCCACCAGCAGCACCGCGCCCAGCATGCTGACCACGCCGGCCCAGCCGGCCCAGGCCCAGACGATGCCCGACACCCAGCCCACCACGCTCGAACCCAGATAATAGAAGAACAGATAGAGGGCCGAGGCCAGCGCCTGCGGCGGCCGTGCGCGCCGTCCGACCCAGCTCGAGCACACCGAGTGCGAGGCGAAGAAGCCGAAGGTGAACAGGCCCATGCCGGCCACGATCAGCAGCACCATATTCGACAGGGTCAGCAGCAGCCCGCCCAGCATCACCAGCATCACCATCCATAGCACGTTGCGGCGGCCCAGGCGGTCGGCCAGCTTGCCGGCCCAGACCGAGCTGAAGATGCCCAGCAGGTACAGGATCGACAGCGCCCCGACAGCGCTCTGGCGCAGGCCGAACGACGGCGCCAGCAGGCGGTAGCCGATGTAGTTGTACATGCTGACGAACACGCCCATCAGCAGGAACGATAATGAAAACAGCCAGGGCAGCCCGGCATCACGCACGTGTTTCGCGGTGCCGGTGAACAGCGCGCGCCAGCCGCCCTGCCCGCCCCTGAAATTGGTTGATGCCGGCAGGCTGCGGTTGAATTCCCAGGCCGCGTACAAGCCCGCCACGCCCATGACGCCGACGGCGATGCGCCAGTCGTAGAAGTCGCTGATCACCGAAGCCAGCACCCGCCCGGTCATGCCCCCGAAGGCGCTGCCGCCGATGTACAGGCCCATCGAATGGCCCAGCGAGGGGCCGGCGATCTCTTCGCTCAGGTAGGCCATGGCCAGCGCCGGCATCCCGCCCAGCAGCAGGCCGAGCAGCGCGCGCAGCAGGAGCAGCTGACCGTAGCCCTGGGCAAAGGCGGCCAGCAGGGTCAGCACGCCGCCGCAGAACATCGAGCCGGCCATCAGCGGCTTCCTGCCGTAGCGCTCGGACAGCACGCTGGAGGCCAGCAGCGACACGGCGAGCGTGCCGGTGGCCACGGACAGGGCCAGGCTGCTCTGCGCGGGCGTCAGCTGGAAATCGTGGGCCAGCAGCGGCATCAGCGGCTGCACGCAATACAGGAGGGCGAAGGTGGAGAAACCGCCGAAGACCATGGCGCGGTTGATGCGCCGGAATTCGGGGCTGCCGGCGGTGATGGGGACGTGGGACATACCGGTATGTTAGCCGCAAACGGATGACGGTATGTCCATACGTAGGGTGGGCTCCCCGAGCCCACGCATGCACAACTTAAGGGTATTCCGCGTCCAGCTCCGAACCCGCAAAGTTTTCCAGCTCGACGAACAGCTGCTGCATCGGCGTGCTGCCGGCGATGTCGCGCAGAATGTCGCTGTTGCGGTAGATCGCGATGCGGTTGGCGATGATGGCGTGGTGCGGCGCCGGGATGTTCTCCAGCAGCTTTGCCCAGCCGGTATCGAAGTCCGGCTTTTTCCTGCGCACCGTCTTGACGAAGCTCTCGAACTCCCTGTGGTTGGTGCGCGCCACGATGCGCCCCTGCCCTTCGATACCGAACACGATCGCCAGCGCGATCACGCCCTCGGCGTTCAGGTCCGGATCCTTGACCGGGCCTTCGTCGTGATGGCGGCGCAGCCACTGGGCCGCGCGCACGATCGCCTGCACGTCCTCGCGCTGCTTGAGTTGCTGCTGGTAGCGCTCGTAGCCCGACCAGGTCTCGCCCGGATCGGCCGTGCAGATGTCGACGAACAGTTCTTTCAGGCGGCGCTGGGCATACACCGGGTCGGTGTCGAATTCGCCGACCAGCGTGTCTTCCGGCAGCGCGGCCAGTTCGCGGATCAGGCGGAAGCCCTGCTGGAACACGAGCTCCGCGCCTTCCGAGATCAGGATGCCGGCCGCGGCTTTGTCGCCGACTTCGTCGTCGGTTTCCTCTTCGAGCAGGTATTCCAGGCCCAGCGACATGCCGCCGACGGTGAGCAGTTGCGCGCGCTGTATGCCTTCGGCGGTGCGGTCGTTGGTGAACTTCTCGGCCACCATCGCGGTGATCCCCGCCAGCTCGTCGGCCAGGCCGGCGGCTTCCTCGGGGGTCGCGCTGTCGGCCAGGTGCCGGATCGCGCGGATCAGGCGCGGCAGCTTCTCGATGACGATTGCCGGGAGCATGGATGCAGGTGCCCCGTTCACGAGAAGATGTCCGTGCCCATGCTGCGGCGGGTGCTGCGCTTCGGCGTGCTGCGCACCGACGGCACCTGTTTGCGCAGGCGGTACAGCAGTTCGCGCGTGGTCCGGTGCGGGAACTCTTCCGCTTCGTCCTCGTCTTCCGGCAGCTCGACGTCGGCCAGGTCGGCGGTGTTGCGGAACTCGGGGAAGAGTTCCAGCAGCGAGCGCTGCCAGCCATCCTCGCTGGCGCGCGCCAGGTCGACCGCCAGCGGCACGATGTCGCTGTCGGAGGTGGTGACGATGTTCGGCTGCGGTCCGCGGCTGTTGATCTCGCCGGCCACTTCGAGGATTTCCTTCGGCGCCAGCGACCAGACGATGGCGAAGGCGGTCGCGCCCCAGTCCGAGCTCGAGGCTTCGGCCAGCAGCTCGTGGCGGCGGTCTTCGTCGTCGGTCGCGTAGACCACGCCGTGCATGTGGTTGAACAGGTTCTCGGCGATGCGCTCGGGATCGTCCTCGATCATGTCGTCGGGCCAGGTGGCGGCCATGTAGGCCAGGCTCTCGGCCCAGGCCTTGGGCGGCACCAGCAGGGTCGCGACCGAGGTCTTGGCGCCGTCGAAACCGGCCAGGTGCAGGGCCGTGACCTGCGGCGGCAGGGTCGACAGCACCTCGGCCACGGCATAGTCGCCGTGCTCGTCGGCGGCCTTGGACAGGGCTTCCTCCGCGTGCTGCAGGGAGCCGGCCAGCACCAGCTCATTGACCTGGCGGGTCAGTGCCGGCAGGTTCGATTTGGTGTCGTCGTCGCTCATTCGCGCTCACCTCCACGGTCGTCGAACAGCTCGGTGAAGCCGTCGTCGGCGATGCCGGTGCCGTTTTCGTCCAGCTCGTCGTCGTCGCCTTCATCGTCGCGCGCCAGCTGGTCGAGCGACTGGTCGTCGTCTTCCCAGCGGGCCTGGTTCTTGTACAGGAAAGCGGTGACGATGGCCTGGCGCGCCAGCTCCGGATGGTTCTCGCAGATGGCGGCGTACATGGCCTTGCCTTCGTCGTCGCCGTCGCAGTTCGCCATCGCGAACACACGCTGCGGATCGTCGCCTTCGTAGTCCATCGCTTCGCGGACCAGGCCTTTCGGGTCCGTGAAGCGGATGCGGTCGACCAGCGCGAAGGCCATCATGTTGACGTCGTCCAGGCCGTCGCCGTTGGCGTACTCCGACACCAGGGCCTGCACCATCATGTCATAGTTCTTGCGGTTCGGCGGATCGCCCAGGGTGCCTTCGATCTGGCCTTCCAGTTCGCGCGACTGGAAAGCGAATTCCGGATGTACTTTTTTCATGGTTGCTTCAATCTTAATGAGGTAAATTCACGCCGGCAGGTTGACGCCGTTGAGCGCAAAGACCGAGCGCCACAGTTCGAAGGCCTCGCCTTCGGCATCGAGGACGATACGGTGGTTGACGCTCTGGTTGTATTCGGCGCGCTTGGCCGGGTCGGACAGGACCTCGTAGGCCTTGGTGACGGCCTTGAAGCGCGCCTCCGCACCCGGCGCCTGGTTGCGGTCCGGGTGGTAGCGCATCGCGAGCGAGCGGTAGACTTTCTTGATCTCGTCGTCCGTCGCATTCGGCGCGACGCCGAGGATCGCGTATAAATTTTCCACTTGGAACTCTCCGGCTGGTGCCCGAAAAACAATAATCCGAGATTATCCTATAGAAAGCGCTATCGTGACAGGCAGGCCAGAGGCTTGTTGTCCGAGACAATATCCCCAAGTATGCCCAGAGGCCCCCTCGGCAAACCGTGCGCTTGACCACATAGCTACGGTAAAATGCCTGTCATCTAACCCATCCAGACACGTTTTCAATGAGCATTGATAAGAACTCCGCAGCCGCGGCAGCGCCTGCGCCGTCCTCGAATTTTGTGCGTGCGATCGTCGAGTCCGACCTTGCGGCGGGCACCCACAAGCGCGAAGGCCTGCCTTCGGTGATCACCCGCTTCCCGCCGGAGCCGAACGGCTACCTGCACGTGGGCCACGCCAAATCGATCTGCCTGAACTTCGGCCTGGCACGCGATTACCAGGGCCGCTGCAACCTGCGTTTCGACGACACCAATCCGGAAAAGGAAGACCAGGAATACGTCGACACCATCATGGATAGCGTCAAGTGGTTGGGCTTTTCGTGGGAGCAAGGCGGCCAGGAGCACCTGCACTACGCCAGCGACTACTTCGACCAGCTGTACGAGATGGCCGAGTACCTGATCGAGAAGGGCTACGCCTACGTCGACAGCCAGAGCGCCGAAGACATGTCGCGCAACCGCGGCAATTTCAGCACGCCGGGCACCAACTCGCCCTTCCGCAACCGTCCGGTCGAGGAATCGCTGCAGATCTTCCGTGACATGAAGGCCGGCAAGTACAAGGACGGCGAGCACATCCTGCGCGCCAAGATGAGCGAAGACGCGATGTCCTCGCCGATCATGACCAACCGCGACCCGGCCCTGTACCGCATCCGCCACGCGCATCACCACCGCACCGGCGACAAGTGGTGCATCTACCCGATGTACGACTACACGCACCCGATCTCGGATGCGCTGGAAAACATCACCCACTCGCTGTGCACGCTCGAGTTCCAGGACCACCGCCCGTTCTACGACTGGCTGGTCGACACCCTGGCCGACGGCGGCTTCTTCCAGCGTCCGGTGCCGCGCCAGTACGAATTCTCGCGCCTGAACCTGACCTATGTGGTGATGTCCAAGCGCAAGCTGCGCGCCCTGGTCGACGAGAAAATCGTCACCGGCTGGGACGACCCGCGCATGCCGACCATCGTCGGCCTGCGCCGCCGCGGCTACACGCCGGAATCGCTGCAGCTGTTCGCCGAGCGCATCGGCGTGTCCAAGGCCGACGGCTGGATCGACATGAGCACGCTGGAAGGCGCGCTGCGCGACGACCTCGACCCGAAGGCCCCGCGCGCGATCGCCGTGCTGCGCCCGCTGAAGCTGATCGTCGATAACTTCCCGGAAGGCGAGCTTGTGGAGTGCAGCGCCCCGGTCCACCCGCATCACCCGGAAATGGGCCAGCGCTCCTTCCCGTTCACGAAGGAACTGTGGATCGAGCAGGAAGACTTCATGGAAGTGCCGACCAAGGGCTACCACCGCTTCACCCCGCCGACCGCCGACAAGCCGGGCGCGCGCGTGCGCCTGAAGTACGGCTTCGTGGTCGAGTGCACCGGCTTCGACAAGGACGAGAACGGCAAGGTGACCGCGGTCCACGTGAACTATTTCGAGGATTCGAAATCGGGCACGCCGGGCGCCGACAACTACAAGGTCAAGGGCAACATCACCTGGGTCAGCGCCTCGCACGCGCTGGAAGCGGAAGTGCGCTTGTACGACCGCCTGTTCAGCGACCCGAACCCGGACGCCGGCGGCAAGGACTTCAGGGAGGTGCTGAACCCGAACGCGCTGGAAACCGTCACCGCCTACCTGGAGCCGGGCCTGAAGAATGCCGAGCCGGAGCAGCGCTTCCAGTTCGAGCGTCACGGCTACTTCGTGGCGGACCGCGTCGATTCCCAGCCGGGCAAGCCGGTGTTCAACCGCGTGACCACGCTAAAGGACAGCTGGGGCGCCAAGTAAGCCCGTTCAGCCGCCTGGCTGTTCAATATCGATCCCGCCCCGGTGCTACCGCGGCGGGATTTTTTTATCCGCGGATATCGCAATTCCCCAACAAACTGTCAAGACTGCTAGGTAACAGTCTGGTGGGAAGTGTTTAACGTAGGTTAAATCCTACAGATTAGAGAGCTAGATTCCCTAGGAATGGCGCTCAACGCGGGAAGTGAAAAACATGCTGCAATCGTTCCGTTGGATCAAGAGTTTGTACACGGGGAAATCCAGCCTCAGCCTGGGTGCCGGGATCGCCTTGTCCGCAGGCGTCGGCCTGATGTGCTATTCCGTGACCGCCAAATCGATTCATGAAGACGCGCACGAACGCTTCACTTCGATCGTACGCGGCATTCACTACACGCTCAGCGGCCGGCTGAAAAGCTACACGGACCTCATGCGCGGCACGGCGAGCCTGTTCCAGACCACGGAGATGGTGAGCCGCGACCAGTTCCACCGTTATGTCAACGGACTGTCGCTCGACACCGAGTTTCCCGGCATTGAGACGGTGAATTTCGCCCGCCACATCAGCGACACCGAACGGCCCGCGTTCGAGGAACGCATGCGCAAGGAACTGGCCGCCGTCGACCTGGGTTATCCGACGGCTTTCAATATTTCCCCGCCCGGACGCCGCAGTTCCTATACGATCCTCGACTATATCGAACCGATCCAGCCGTGGACAGCGCGCTTCGGCGTCGACCTCGAGGGACGGCCATCGGTGGCGCACGCGCTGGCCGAGTCACGCGACAGCGGGCTGCCGTCGGCATCGGGCACGCTGGTGCCGCTCCAGAAGACCAGTTCCGGCCTCGGCATGCGCATGCCGGTCTACCGCATCAACATGCCCGTGGAGACGGTCGAGCAGCGCCGTGCCGCCTACATCGGTTCGGTCGGCATCGGCTTCAGCGTGCACCGGATGGTCGGCGACATCCTGGACGATCTGCCGGCCTACCATCTGCGCCTGGTGTTGACCGGCCTGACGCCTGTCGAACGGAAAAACGGACTCGGGCCCGACCGCCGCACGCTCCTGTTCGACAACGCGGCGACCGGCAAGCCGGCCATGAAACGTCTGTTGAACCTTCACGATGACGAGATATTCCAGCAGACCCTGCCGATCGGCTTCAGCCACCGCAGCTGGGAAATCACGTTCAGCGTCGCCAAGTCGGACCTGTATTCGGACGTCGACCTTTACGCTCCTGCCATGGCCATGCTGGGCGGCTCGCTCAGTACTGCCCTGCTGTACGCGCTGTTCCAGACGCTCAGCTCGTCGCGCCGGCGGGCCATCGGTCTGGCCAAGGAAATGACGAGAGAATTGCGCGAGAGCGAAGCCAGATTGCAGAAGTCCAACGAGAACCTGCGGCGCCTGGCGGAACACGCGGAAAACATCAAGGAAATCGAGCGAAAACGCATCGCACGCGAAATCCATGACGACCTGGGGCAGAACCTGCTGGCCCTGCGAATAGAAGCGGACCTGCTCGCCTCGCGAACCGCCAAACACCATCCACGCCTGCACGAACGCGCGCGCTGGACCTTGCAGCACATCGATGCGACCATCAAGAGCGTGCGTCAGATCATCAACGACCTGCGGCCGAACGTGCTCGATCTCGGGCTGAATGCAGCGGTGGAATGGCAGATCGAGGAATTTCGCCGCCGTACTGGAATCCAGTGCGAATTCATCGAAAGCGCGCAGGAGATACCGGTCGACGACCGCGGCGCGACCGCCCTGTTCCGCATCCTGCAGGAATCGCTGACAAACGTGTTGCGGCATGCCTGCGCGTCCCGCGTCCAGGTTGAACTGCATGTGGAGCCGGGCTGGATCACGATGTCGATCAGCGACGACGGCGTCGGCTTGCCGGCCACCGGTTGCCACAAGCCCGGCTCGTTCGGCCTGGTCGGCGTGGAAGAGCGCATCAAGATTCTTGGCGGCACCTTCGCTGCGAGCAGCAGCCCGGGCAAGGGCACCACGGTCCGCGTTTCGATTCCATCGCTTTCCCCGTGGTCGTCAACCCCGGCCGGACATCGTGCCGACCACGAAGAACAGCACATCTCCATTCTGCTGTGAACGGCTGACAGATATTCCTACAACATCCGTCAGACATGCTGCATTACGAAGTCGGATAGATACAACATGCAGTAAGAATCAGCTGAGCAGATGTTGCGCCTTCTCAAAAATTCCCTGAAGCATGTACGCAACAATGAAATTTCAATGCTTCTAGTCAAGACACATTATCTGTTTTTGCTGCCACTTTTTTCGAGGAGGATCCCATAACCGACTATGCCAAACCCTTTGCATCGCACCATAAAAATTAATCAATGAATCACGCCAAAATGAAGGATATGCCATGATCTCGAACACTGATTTCAACTCTATCGCCGAGCTCGACCTGGATCCGATCAAAGTGAAATTGATGCATAAGGAATCCGGCGAAGGCTGGTCGCTGGAAAAGGCAAACGCTGTGGAATTCGAATACCGCCGTTTCCTGCAACTGATGAAGATGTATCCGGCAGAACAGACCGCGCCGCTGTTCGATGTGGACACGTTCTGGCATTACCACATCCTCGACACGATGAAATACGCGGCTGACTGCGAAAAGGTGTTCGGCTATTTCCTGCATCACTTCCCGTACATCGGCTTGCGCGGCGAGGATGACGAAGCCGCGCACCAGCACGCTGGCTCGCGCATGCAGGAACTCTACGAAGCGACGTTTGGCGAAGCGTATATCCGTGGCCACGGCCGCGACACCACCGCCTGGTCGGGTGCTGCGGCGCCGGCCGAGGAAGGCGCAGCCGGCGCCATGGCCGCATGGTCCGGCGCTGCGGTCAAGGCTGCATGGTCCGGCGCCGCGGTAAAGGCCGCCTGGTCGGGTGCTGCTGTCCAGACCGCCTGGTCCGGCGCCGCGGTCAAGGCGGGCTCCCCGGCAACGGCATGGTCCGGCGCCGCCGTCAAGGCAGGCGCCGCGCAAACCGCATGGTCGGGAGCCGCCGTCAAGGCAGGCGCCGCGCAAACCGCATGGTCGGGCGCTGCCGTCAAGGCCAGCGCTCCGGAAACCGCATGGTCGGGCGCTGCCGTCAAGGCGGGCGCTCCGGAAACGGCCTGGTCGGGCGCAGCCGGGAAGGTGCCGGCGGTTCCCGACTTCTACCTGCGCCGCCCGACCCTGGCTGAGGCATTGGCGGCCTGACCGTTTTACGCTCACAGGCTGATCCTGACGGTCCGTCCCCTTACCGGGACGGACTTTTTTTTGTCCTCGCTGCCGGAGGTTCCCTAGATACTGAACAGGATTGATTTAAATCAACTTTAATATGCATTTCTCCGCCGATATTTGATCTTGGCTAACCCAGGTTGCGACATTTATGCACGGAGTTACTTGCCGTCAACGCACGCGGTTCAGGCACGGTCAAGCATCACTTCTCTACACCACGACGGAGGAAACTCGGATGATCTCAAAAACGAGCTTTGCCGCAATCGGCGCAATCGATTTCTCGGCAATCAAGGCAAAACTGATGCACAAGGCGGGCAAGGGCTGGACCCAGGATCGGGTCAATGCAGTCGAATGCGAATATCGCCGTTTCCTGTTCCTGATGAAGATGTTTCCGAACGAGCCGACCGCACCACTGGTCGACGTCGACACCTTCTGGCACTACCACATCCTGGACACCATGAAATACGCCCAGGACTGCCAGCAGATATTCGGCTACTTCCTGCACCATTTCCCCTATGTCGGCATGCGCGGCGCGGAAGATGAAGCCGCGCTGAAGCGCATGGGCGAACGCATGCGGGCCATCTACGAAGCCACATTCGAGGAAACGTATCCGGGCAGCGATCCCAGCCGCCAGCTTCAGTCCGGCACCGCATTCACTACCAGGATACCCGTCAGGCCGGCGTACTGTGGCGCGGCCGTGACGGCCGAGCCTGCCTATTGCGGCGCGACAGCGGCCCCAGCCTATTGCGGCGCCGCCGCAGCCTCAACGCCTGCCTACTGCGGGGCTGCCATCGCCGCGGCCCCGGCCTACTGCGGCGCCGCCACAGTCATGCCGGCTTCCCGCGGCAAGCGGGGAACCGAATACCTGCCCGACTTCTATTCCCTGCGTCCGACCATCGACTGAACGCGCACTCAGGCGGCGCTGGCCCTGAAGCCGGCGCCCGCATCCGCGTCCTGACGGACCATCAGGGAACGCAGCTCGCGGATGCTGAAATCGGACACCTCATGCATGCGCAGCAGGATGGTGGCGCCGATCGGCAGGGTGTTGTGGCGGATCTTGCTGATCACCGGCGGCGCGACTTCGAGCACTTGCGACAGCGCGGCGTCGTTCTTCAGCTTCAGCTTGTTGATGATGGCGTCGAGAACCCGGTTGGGATCGTAGACGGCACCCTCCGGTATCCTTCTGATGGGCATGGTGTTCCTTAACAGTGACAGTCGTGGGATATTCTTCACTTCCTGCAAGAGGTCGTGAAAAATAAGCTAGTTATGGGATATTTGTAGTATTTATATTGCTGCTGGGCAGCAGGCCCGAATGATACACGGAGTCATTATCTTTTGCTCAAGAGGGGATGAGTTCCACCTCCACAGTCGCAATATCTTTCTTTTTTGCATACTGCTAGGATGACAACAGTCCATACTTATTCGGAGAAATAGTGGCTGTCCTGATCGGTGTCATCGTCGTGTTCGGCGCAATTTTCGGCGGATTCATCCTCGAAGGCGGCCATCTCGGCCCGCTGTTCCAGCCCTATGAACTGCTGATGATCGTGGGCGGGGCCATCGGTGCTTTCATCATCTCCAACGATGCCGAATCGCGGCAGGCGACCGTGAAGGCGATCCCGACGCTTTTCCAGTCGGCCAGGCAGAACCGGGCGATGTATCTCGACCTGCTGTCGCTGCTGTACGAGATCTTTGTGAAGGTGCGCAAGGAGGGGCTGATGTCGATCGAGGGCGACATCGAGAACCCGGCGGACAGCGCCCTGTTTGCCAACTTTCCCCGGATCCTGAACGATCATCATCTGACCGAATTCATCGCCGATTATTTTCGCCTGATGGTGTCCGGTAACATGGACCCGTTCCAGATCGAGAACCTGATGGACAACGAAATCGAAGTGCATCATCAGGACAGTGACCTCGCCATCCAGGCCATCCGCAAGGTGGCGGACGGGTTGCCCGCCTTCGGCATCGTCGCCGCCGTCATGGGCGTGGTGCACACGATGGGCTCGGTCGGCATGCCGCCGGCCGCGCTCGGCAACCTGATCGCCGCAGCCCTGGTCGGCACCTTCCTCGGGATCCTGCTCGCTTACGGCGTCTGCAGCCCGCTGGCGAACCTGCTCGAGCGGAAATTGCAGGAGTCTTCCAAGGTCTACCAGTGCGTGAAAGTGTCGATCATCGCCAGCATGAACGGCTATGCGCCCTCGCTCGCCGTCGAATTCGGCAGGAAGCTGGTCTCGGCCAGCCGGCGTCCGAACTTCAAGGAACTGGAAGCCCACCTGCGCCCATCCCGCTAGTTCCGGTCAGCGCCAGCAGGCAATCCTCGACCCGCGGATAGCGCAGCCGCGCCCGCAGCTCGTCCTTGATGCGGCCGTTGTCGAGCCGGCGCGACTCCGACATGAAGGACAGCAGCATCGGCGACACCGCCTGCGCCAGTTCGCCGCGCGGCAGGCGCGGCGCGCGCGGCAGCTTGAAGGCGTCGGCCACCATGTCGAAGTAGTCGCCCATCTTCATGTGGGTATCGTCGCTGGCGTTGTAGGCGCGCCCCGGGCGGGCGCGGAACAGCGCCAGCAGCGCCAGCCGGGCCAGGTCGTCGGCGTGGATGTGGTTGGTGTAGACGTCGTCCTGCGGCGCCAGCGCCGGCGTGCCCTGGCGCAGGCGCTCAAGCGGCAGGCGCTCGGCCGCGTAGATGCCGGGCGCGCGCAGGATGCTCAGCTTCCCTTTGCTCGCCACGGCCCAGGCGCGCAGCACCTGCTCGGCATCGACGCGGCGCTGGGCGCGGGCGTTGCGCGCGGCGCGCGGGGCGGTCTCGTCGATCAGCGCGCCGCCGCGGTCGCCGTAGACACCCGAGGTGCTGATATAAACGACATGGGCCCCCTCGGGTAGAATGGCGGTCAAATTTCGCGTGCGCAAATCCAGCGCGCCCTGCCGCGGCGGCGGCGCGAGGTGCACCACCCGCGATGCGAGCCCTGCCAGGCGCTTGAGCGTTGCCGGCCGGTCGAGGTCGGCGACGACGGGAACGGCGCCCGCGGCCCGCAGGGAGGCAGCACGGGCCGGCTGGCTGGTGAGGGCAAACACGCGGAAGCGCCCGGCCACCAGCGGCAGCAGGCGCATGCCGACATCGCCGCAGCCCACGATCAGCAGGCGCGGCTTATTGAACCTGACATTATTTTGAGTATTCATCCGAGGATTGTATGACGTTCCAGATCACTGTCCAGCCCAGCGGCCACCATTACGAATGCGAGCAGGACGAAACCGTGCTCTCGGCGGCGATCCGCTCCGGCATTGGACTGCCCTACGGCTGCAAGAACGGCGCCTGCGGCTCCTGCAAGGGCAAGGTCGTCGAAGGCACGATTCACCACAAGCCGCACCAGCCGCGCGCGCTGTCCGACCAGGAAAAGCTGCAGGGTTTCGCGCTGATGTGCTGCGCCGTGCCCGAGGGCGACGTGGTCATCGAAGCGCGTGAAGTCGGCGGCAGCACCGACTACCCGGTGCGCAAGATGCCGACCCGCGTGACCGGCATCCGCCGCGCCGCGCCCGACGTCGCCATCCTCAGCCTGCAGCTGCCGGCCAACGAGGCCCTGGCCTACCGCGCCGGCCAGTACGTCGAATTCCTGCTGAAGGACGGCAAGCGCCGCGCCTACTCGATCGCCAACGCGCCTTCGTTCAGCGGTCCGCTGGAACTGCACATCCGCCATCTGCCGGGCGGCCTGTTCACCGACCACGTATTCTCCAACATGAAGGAGCGCGACATCCTGCGCTTCGAAGGCCCGCTCGGCACCTTCTTCCTGCGCGAAGAATCCAGCAAGCCGATCGTGCTGCTGGCCTCGGGCACCGGCTTTGCGCCGGTCAAGGCCCTGGTCGAGCACATGATCCACCTGAAGTCCGAACGTCCCGTGCACCTGTACTGGGGCGGCCGCCGCCCGCGGGACCTGTACATGCACGAGCTGTGCGAACAGTGGGCGCGCGAACTGCCGCACTTCCGCTACGTGCCGGTGATCTCGGACGCGCTGCCGGAAGACGCGTGGACGGGCCGCAGCGGCTACGTGCACGCCGCTGTGATGCAGGACATCCCCGATCTGTCGGGCTACCAGGTGTATGCTTGCGGCGCGCCCATCATGGTCGATTCGGCGAGAGCCGACTACGTAGCACAGTGCGGCCTGCCGGCGGAAGAGTTCTACGCCGACGCGTTCACGACGGAGGCCGACCTGGCGCAATCCTGATTTTCGTCCACTGTTCATAAGGGGTTCACCATGCGTACTTCGCTTCGTTCCGCCCTGCTGTTTTCCGCCAGCCTGCTGGCCGCCTCAGTTGCCACATGCGCTGCCGTCGCCGCCGACCAGCCGGCCGGCAGCGGCTACCAGGCGGCGGTCGCCAGCCCGATCCGCACCGCCGAGGACCATAAGGACGACGCCAAGCGCAAGCCGGCCGAGTTCCTGGCCTTCGCCCAGGTCAAGCCCGGCATGAAGGCGCTCGACATCGCTTCAGGCGGCGGCGCCACCGCGGCCCTGCTGACGGCGGCGGTGGGCCAGAAGGGCGAAGTGTGGGCGCAGAACGCCAAGCCGAACGCCAAACTGCAGGAACGCGTGGGCAACGCGACCCTGCCCAACCTGCACGCCATCGTGGCGGACTTCAACGACCCGGTCCCGAAAGGCACGCCGCCGCTCGACCTGGTCACCATCAACATGTCCTACCACGACATCGCCAACACCCCGGCCGACCGCGCGGCGATGAACAAGCGTCTGTACGAAGCCCTGAAGCCGGGCGGCGTGCTGGTCATCGTCGACAACGCGGCCAAAAAGGGCGCCGGGCTGTCGGCCACCAAGAGCCTGCACCGCATCGACGAGGACACGGTGGTCGAGGAAGTGACGAAGGCCGGCTTCAAGGTCGATGGGCGCAGCGATTACCTGCACGTGGCATCGGATCCGCGCGAGCAGCCTTTCTTCAAGATGGATGCGCCAGATGACAAGTTTGCGGTGCGCTTCAAGAAATAGACCGTTGACTTAAAAGCCGTCGTTCCCGCCTCCGCGGGAACGACGTTTTGAAGCACGTGTCCGAACGCGGACCGTATTGACTGCGCCATCCCCCGACATCAGGCACAATGAGCGTTGGCATTCCAGCCAGCACCTCATTCCATCTCATGTCACTGATTTCCCCCACGGGCGGCATCAAAGTCCTGCGCAACCGTAACCTCTCCTTCTACCTTTCCGCCCGCTTCCTGGGCACCCTGGCCGTGCAGATGCAGAGCGTCGCCGTCGGCTGGCAGGTGTACCAGATCACGCAAAGCCTGTTCGACCTCGGCCTGATCGGCTTGGCGCAGTTCGCGCCCTTCCTGGCGCTGATCCTGTGGGCCGGCCACGTCGCCGACACGCACAACCGCCGCACCATCATCCTGCTGTGCATGTGCACCCAGCTGCTGTGCAGCCTGCTGCTGGTCGGTTTCACCCTGTCCGGCAGCCGGGTCGTGTGGCCGGTGTTCGCGATCCTGGTCCTGTACGGCAGCGCGCGCGCCTTCATGATGCCGGCCTCGCAGGCGGTGCTGAAGAACCTGGTGCCGAACGAGGCCTTCTCGCAGGCGGTGGCGCTCAGCTCCTCGACCTTCCACGTGGCCGTGATCGCCGGTCCGGTGCTGGGCGGCCTGCTCTACGTGTTCGGCCCGAACGTGGTGTACACGGTGTCCAGCGTGCTGCTGGCGCTGTCGGTGCTGCTGATGGCCGCTACCCGCAGTGCGCCTCAAGTCATGAACAAGGCGCCGGTCAGCTGGCACACGCTGCTCGAAGGCCTGCGCTTCGTGTGGTCGCGTCCGATCGTGCTGGGCGCGATCTCGCTCGACCTGTTCGCGGTGCTGTTCGGCGGCGCCACCGCCCTGCTGCCGGCCTATGCGCACGACGTGCTGGCCGCCGGCCCGACCGGCCTCGGCCTGCTGCGTACCGCCCCTGGCGCCGGCGCCGCGCTGTGCTCGATCCTGCTGGCCTTCTACCCGATCCGCCGCAAGGTCGGCGCCTGGATGTTCGGCGGGGTCGCCCTGTTCGGCGCCGCCACCGTGACCATGGGCCTGACCAGCAGCTTCGCCATCGCCCTGGTCGCCCTGTTCCTGCTGGGCGCCGGCGACATGGTCAGCGTCTACGTGCGCCATTTGCTGGTGCAGTACGAGACGCCGGACGAGATCCGCGGCCGCGTCAGCGCCGTCAATTCCGTCTTCATCGGCGCTTCGAACGAACTCGGCGAGTTCGAATCGGGTCTGACCGCCAGCTGGTTCGGCCTGGTGCGCGCGATCCTGCTCGGCGGCGCCGCGACCCTGGTCGTCACCGGGACCTGGATGAAGCTGTTCCCGGTCCTGTCGCGCATGGACCGCTTCCCGCACCACGAGGCGGAAGAAGCAGCCAAAGCGAAGGCGGGATGATGGACAAGGCCAGCAGAGAGCAAAAGCACGACAAGGAAAAGGGGCGGCGCCTGCTGCACCGCTTCATCCGTTCGCGCCCGCACCTGACGCTGGCGATCGCCTTCGGCGCCGTGGTCGGCCTGGCCTGGCCGGACTCGCACCCGTGGCTGCGGCGCGCGCTGATCGGCTGGAATGCCGGGGTCTGGGTCTACCTGATCGGGATGGGCTGGCTGATGACGCGGGCCGACCATCGCAAGGTGCGCGAGATCGCCGGCAGGCAGGACGAGAGCGCCGGCCTGGTGCTGTTCACCCTGATCGTCGGTGCGATGCTGAGCCTGTACGCCATCGTCTCCGAACTGACCCGCATGGATCACGTGCCGGCCGACCAGATCGCGCTGCGTTATGCCTTTACCGCGCTCACCGTGATCGGCTCCTGGCTGCTGGTCGGCGTGCTGTTCTGCTTCCACTACGCCCACCTCTACTACCGTGCGCCTAAAGACCGCATGCCGCTGCGCTTCCCGGAAGAAGGCCCGGACAACGGCGGCATCGAGCCGGATTACTGGGACTTCCTGTACTTCTCCTTCACCATCGCGGTGGCGGTCCAGACCTCGGACGTGGCGGTCACCGCGCGCAGCATGCGCAAGCTCGTGCTCGGCCATTCGGTGCTGGCCTTCTTCTTCAACCTGCTCATTCTGGGGCTGTCGATCAACATCGCGGCGGGCCTCGTGAACTCATGAGCGCGCCAATCGGAACGCGGTCGATCCGCCGGGCGGTGTAAGATCGTTTCAACAGTGTCAACTATTGGAGCGATTTATGGAAATCAACGTTAATACCGACAACACCATCGACCGCCACCAGGGTCTCGACGAACGCGTGCGCGAAGTCGTCGAATCGAGCATCAGCCGCTTCGAGCAGGTGCGCCGCGTGGACGTCCACCTGAGCAACCAGAACGGCCAGAAGCACGAAGATGGCGACCAGTACTGCATGATGGAAGCACGTGTGGCCGGCTACGAGCCGGTGGTCGTGCACGCCCACGCCGCCGACCTGCACCTGTCGATCAACGGCGCAGCCAACAAGCTCAAGCGCGCACTGGACAGCGCCCTGGGCCGCCTCAACGACAAGAGCAAGCGCGACGCCGTGCCGATCATGGACGCCGATGTGCCGATCGAGTCGTATAAAGGCCTGACCGACAACGCGTAAGCGCCCTGCCGTTTCAGCCTTCCAGCAGCGCCCTCAGCTTGCGCAGATAACGCAAGCCTTCGAGGGCGCGGCTTCCGTACCAGGACATCATTTCCCCATCGACCAGGATCACGGGAATGCCGATCTGCTTCTCCAGCGCATCGGCGTGCGCTTCCGTGAACCGGTAGGGCTCGGTCGACAGCAGCACCGCATCCAGTCCATCCACCAGCGCTTGCGACCACTCGAAGCGCGGATAGCGTTCGCCCTTCCCTAGCGTTGGCACCTGCCAGCCCAGTTCGGCCAGCATGCCGGCGATGTAAGTGTCGTTGGATACCGTCATCCACGGATCCTGCCAGATGCAGTACAGCACCGTGCGCGTCGGGCCGGCCGGCTCGCCTTTCAGGGCCGCGTATTCTTCTTCGAAAGCCGCGCACCAGCGTTCGGCCGCCTGCTCTCTACCAAAGATCCCGCCCATCAGGCGCGCCAGGCCGAGGTTGTCGCGTGGCGTGTTCGGGTGCGTGACCACGATGTGCGGCACGAATTCCGCCAGCCGGTCGACGGTCGGCTTTTCGTTTTCGTCGATGTTGACCACCACGTGGGTCGGCGCCAGCTTGCGGATCTTCTCGATGTTGACGTCCTTGGTGCCGCCGACCTTGGGAATGGCGGCGACCACGTCGTGCGGATGGATGCAGAAACCGGTGCGCCCGACCAGTCGATCCGCCAGGCCGAGTTCGCACAGCAGTTCGGTAATCGAGGGCACCAGGCAGACGATGCGGGCATCCGGCGCCGCTTCGTGCTGCATGCCCAGGGCGTCGATGAGGGTAGATAATGGATTCATCCCAGTATTGAAACACTGTTGTTTATCGGACGCCAAGTATCGGTTTGCAAGTTGCAATGCGGTATGATTTCGAGCTGTCAATATTCCTCATCTACCTGGACTTCCATTGAAGATCATCGGCGCTTTCGGCGCGTCCCGCTACACGATCCGCGACCTGGAGCTGTTCCGCGACGCCGACACCCCGGCCGTGGCGGCGCTGCTGGCCGCCTGTCCGGTGGTGCGGGTGGCCAAAGGCGAACCGGTCGAGGACGGCCTGCGCGCCCGCCTCTACGTCGTGCTGTCCGGCTCGCTCGGCGTGCAGCCGGCGACCGCCGCCGGCGAAGGCGAGGTCCAGCGCGTACTGCCCGGCGAGAGCGTGGGCGAGCAGTCGGTACTGGACGATGCCGCCAACCTCGACGCCATCACGGCGCTGGACGACAGCGAGTTGCTGGTGATCGAGCCGGCTTTGGTCTGGCGCCTGATCGACGAGGGCAACGGCGTCGCCCGCAACCTGCTGCGCCTGCTGTCCTTCCGCATCCGCGCCGCCAACGCCCTGCTGCGCCGGCGCCAGAAGCTGGGCGAGTTCTACCGCCAGCTGTCGATGAACGACGGCCTCACCGGGCTCTACAACCGCGCCTGGCTAAACGACATGCTGCCCAAGCTGGTGGCGCGTGCGCGCATGGACCGCACGCCGCTGTCGCTGGTGATGATCGACCTCGACCACTTCAAGCGCTTCAACGATACCCACGGCCACATGGCCGGCGACACCGCCCTGGCGACCGCCGCCGCCGTGATCCGCAGCGCCCTGCGTCCCTCCGACTTTGCGGTGCGCTATGGCGGCGAGGAACTGATGGCGATCCTGCCGAACACCAACCGCACGCTGGCCGTGATGGTGGCCGAGCGCCTGTGCGCGCGCATGCGCGAAGCGGTCGTGTTCGACGACATGCGCATCGCCCTGCCCCACATCACCGGGTCTTTCGGCGTGGCCAGCCTGGGTGCGGAGCAGGACGAGCGCAGTCTGGTCGAAGCTGCCGATGCCGCTTTGTATCGCGCCAAAGAGGCTGGACGCGACCGTATCCACGTGTGATGGTTCCGCTTTCATGCTTGCGGCCGGGCTTGGGATGAACAGACCGGCAAGTTAGAATGACTCCCATGAACAACCATACCTTCCTCTGGCACGACTACGAAACCTTCGGCGCGGTGCCGCGGCGCGATCGCCCGGCCCAGTTCGCGGCCATCCGCACGGATGCCGAGCTGAATGAGATCGGCGAGCCGGTCATGATCTACTGCCAGCCGGCGCCCGACTACCTGCCGGACCCACAGGCCTGCCTGATCACCGGCATCACGCCCCAGCACTGCCTGGAGCACGGCGTACCGGAGCACGAGTTTGCGAAACGCGTGTGCGAAGCCTTCAGCGAGCCTGGCACGGTCGGGGTCGGCTACAACACGATCCGCTTCGACGACGAGGTCACGCGTTTCCTCTTCTGGCGCAACATGATCGACCCGTATGCGCGCGAGTGGCAGAACGGCTGCGGCCGCTGGGACCTGCTGGACGTGGTGCGCATGACCTATGCGTTGCGCCCTGAGGGCATCCACTGGCCGATGAAGGCCGACGGCAAGCCCAGCTTTCGCCTCGAGGACCTGACGCGCGCCAACGGCCTGGTGCACGAGGCGGCCCACGATGCGCTGTCCGACGTGCGCGCCACCATTGCGATGGCGCGCCTGATCCGCAGCAAGCAGCCGAAGCTGTTCGACTTCTGCCTCGAACTGCGCCGCAAGGACAAGGTGGCCAGCGAGATGGGCTTGCACCTGGAGCGCAGCCAGCGCCGCCCCTTCCTGCACGTGTCCGGCATGTTCCCGGCCGAGCGCGGCTGCCTGGGCCTGGTGTGGCCGCTGGCCTCGCACCCGACCAACAAGAACGAGGTGCTGGTCTGGGATTGCCGCCACGATCCGTCCGAACTGTTCGCGCTCAGCGTGGAGACCATCCGCGAGCGCCTGTTCACGCGCGCCGCCGAGATGCCGGAAGGGATGAGCCGCCTGCCGATCAAGAGCGTGCACCTGAACAAGTCGCCGATGCTGGTCGGGAATCTGAAGACGCTGCAGCCGGCGATGGCGGACAAGTGGCAGCTGGACATCGAACAGTGCCTGGCGCATGCGCGCATCGCGGCGGCCGGACCGGACATGAGCGCGGTGTGGCAAAAGGTGTTCCAGCGCGAAGCGCCCAGCGCCGAGACCGACGTCGACGAAGACCTGTACAACGGCTTCGTCTCGCAGGGCGATCGCCGCCAGCTCGAATCGCTGCGCGCCGAGCACCCTGCCCGCCTGGTGGAAAGGCAGCCGAGCTTCGAGGATGAAAGGCTGGCGCAGATCCTGTTCCGCTACCGCTGCCGCAACTTCCCGCACACGCTGCAGGAGCAGGAAATGGAAAGCTGGGAAGCGCACCGCGCGGCGCGCCTGTTCGAAGGCGCCGGCGGGGCGCGCACGATCGACCAGCTGTTTGCCGAGATCGATGCGCTGTCGGAGACGGCGGATGAGCGGGCCGAGGCGATTCTGGGGGCGCTGTACGATTATGCGGAGTCGATCGCGCCGCAGCGGTATTGATTGCTGACGCGGGCACGGCGTGCCCGCCCTACGGTCACGCGCGATGTTGATTGATCGCGTCGCGCGTCTCCATCGCCACCCGGCGCGCCGCCGCCGCAAAATCCTCATCGCCCTGCGGCTGCGCGTAAATGATGGCGCGCGAGGAGTTGATCATCATGCCGGCGCCGTTCGCCGTGCGGCCGGACTTGACGGTCGCTTCGATGTCGCCGCCCTGGGCGCCGATGCCAGGCACCAGCAGCGGCATGTCGCCCACGATAGCGCGGACCTGGGCCAGCTCCTGCGGGAAGGTGGCGCCGACCACCAGCGCGCACTGGCCGTTCTTGTTCCACTTTTCCGCTACCAGCTGCGCCACGTGCTGGTACAGCGGGCGTCCGCCCACGTCCAGGAATTGCAGGTCCGAGCCGCCCGCGTTCGAGGTGCGGCACAGCACGATCACGCCGCGGTCCGCCCACGCCATGTAGGGCTCCACCGAATCGAAGCCCATGTAGGGGTTCACCGTCACCGCGTCCGCGCCGTAGCGGTCGAAGGCTTCGCGCGCGTACTGGCGCGCGGTGGCGCCGATGTCGCCGCGCTTGGCGTCCAGGATCAGCGGGATGTGCGGATAACGTTCCTTCAGATAGCGGCACACGGTTTCCAGCTGGTCTTCCGCGCCCAGCGCCGCGAAATAGGCGATCTGCGGCTTGAAGGAACAGGCCAGGTCGGCGGTCGCGTCGATGATGGCCTTGCAGAATTCGGCGATGCCTTCGGGATGATCGCGCAGGTGCTGCGGCAGGCGCTCGATGTCCGGATCGAGCCCCACGCACAGCAGGGAATCGTTGCTGCGCCAGGCGGCGTTCAGCTTGTCGATGAAGTTCATGGCAGGCCCCTTCTCTATCGCATTGCAAACCCGATATTGTACCGCGGCCCGGGCGGACGCCGCGATGGGGCCATTTCGGGTATATTTTTATTCATTCGACAACTCGCGACGGATTCCCCTATGAAGACATCTTCTTCGACGCCTTCCCTGTTCACGCGCTGGGCTGCCATGCTGCTGTCCGCGCTGCTGTCCAGCGTCCTGCTGTCGGGCTGCGGCTACAACCAGTTCCAGGCCAAGGACGAAGCGACCAAGGCCGCCTGGGGCGAAGTGGTCAACCAGTACCAGCGCCGCGCCGACCTGATCCCGAACCTGGTCAACGTCGTGAAGGGCTATGCCAGCCACGAACGCGAAACCCTGGAAGCCGTGACCCGTGCGCGCGCCGCCGCCACCAGCTTCCAGATCACGCCGGAAGTGCTGAACAACCCGGAAGCCTTCCAGAAGTTCCAGCAGGTGCAGGGCGAGCTGTCCAGCGCATTGTCGCGCCTGATGGCCGTGTCCGAGGCCTACCCGAACCTGAAGGCCGACACCCAGTTCCGCGACCTGCAGTCGCAGCTGGAAGGCACCGAGAACCGCATCACCGTGGCGCGCCAGCGTTACATCGCCTCGGTCCAGGATTACAACGTGCTGGCGCGCAGTTTCCCGACCAACCTGACGGCGAAGATGTTCGGCTATGCGCCCAAGCCGTCGTTCACGGTCGAGAACGAGCGCGCGATCTCGACCGCGCCGAAGGTCGATTTCGGTAAATAACGGGCGCCGACGATGAAACCGCTGCTGCGCCTGCTGTGGGCACTGACGCTCGCCCCGTTCCTGAGCCTGCTCCTGGCCGGACAGGCGCAGGCGCAGCTCAAGCCCGTCCCCGCGTACACGGCGCGCGTCACCGACCAGGCCGGGATGCTGACGCCTGAGCAGCGCCAGAACCTGGAGCGCGTGCTGGCCGACTACGAGACCCAGACCGGCAGCCAGATCGCCGTGCTGCTGGTAAAGTCGACCGAGCCCGAGGTCATCGAGCAGTACAGCATCCGCGTGGCCGAGGCCTGGAAGCTGGGCCGCAAGGGCGTCGACGACGGCGTGCTGCTGCTGGTCGCGCGCGACAATCCATCCTCGCTGCGGCGCCTGCGCATCGAGGCCGGACGCGGCGTGCAGGGCGTGCTGACCGATGCCCAGTCCAAGCGCATCCTGCAGGACACGATCGCCCCGCACTTCCGCCAGAACGATTACTACGGCGGCCTCGTCGCAGGCGTCGGCGCGATTTCCGCCCTCCTCAACCAGGAAAAATTCCCGACGCCGCAGGCCCAGCCCGGCCAAGGGCAAGCTCAGGCCCAGGAGCAGGACGGCGACGGCGGCCCCGGCATCGTGATGAGCATCTTCTTCATCGTCATCGGCCTGACCGTGCTGCGCTCGATCTTCAGCCCGCGCCGCTCGCGCCTGTCGCAGCCGGGCATCGGACGGCGCTTCGACAACGGCTGGAACAGCGGCGCCACCGGCTTCATCCTCGGCAGCATCCTCAGCAACATGAACAACCGCGGCGGCGGTGGCGGCGGCTTTTCCGGCGGCGGCGGCTTCTCGGGCGGCGGCGGTTTTTCCGGCGGCGGGGGCGGCAGCTTCGACGGCGGCGGCGCCTCGGGAGACTGGTAATGGATCAGGCACAGCACAACCCCGGCCGCGTCAAACGCAGCCTGCGCCACCTGCTCAGCACCCGGACCGAAGCCGCACGCGTGTTCCCGCCGGCGACCCTGGAGGCCATCGCCGAGGCGATCACGGCCGGCGAACAGACCCACCGCGGCGAGGTCCGCCTGGTGGTCGAAAAATCGCTGCCCCTGTCCGCGGTATGGGAAGGCATCGGCAACCGCCAGCGTGCACTGGCCCTGTTTGCCGACTACGGCATCTGGGATACCGAGGACAACTGCGGCGTCCTCATCTACGTCAACCTGGCCGACCACAAGGTCGACATCGTGGCCGACCGCGGCATCAACCGCCGCATCGATCCCGCCACCTGGCAGGCGATCTGCAACACGATGACGGCGGGCTTCGCCCAGGGCCGCTTCCATGACGCCACGCTGGAAGCCATCGCGCAGGTGAATGCGCTGCTGCGCCAGCATTTTCCGTCGAACGGCACGCGGCCGAATGAATTGCCTGACAAGCCTTTGATGCTATAGATCCAGCGCTCGGCCGGTACAATGGCGTTTTCAGAACTCCAGGAAAGCCTGCCATGAAACTTGCCCAGAAAGTCGCCATCGTTACCGGAGCCAGCCGGGGAATCGGCTATGCCTGCGCCGAGCGCCTGGTGCGCGAAGGCGCGCGTGTGATGCTGGTCGACGTGCGCCAGGAAGGCGCGGCCGCTGCCGAAGCGCTCGGCGACAATGCCCGCTTCTTCTGCGCCGACGTCAGCCAGAAATCGGACGTCGACGCCATGCTCGCCGCCACCCTGAGCGCCTTCGGCCATGTCGACATCCTGGTCAACAATGCCGGCGTCACCCATGCCGCCAGCTTCCTCGACCTGGAAGAGGAAGATTTCGACCGCGTTCTGCGCGTCAACCTGAAGTCGATGTTCCTGTGCAGCCAGGCCGTGGCGCGCGAGATGGTCAAGCGCAACAGCGGCTGCATCATCAACATGTCGAGCGTGAACGCCGAGCTGACCATTCCGAACCAGATTCCGTATGTGGTGTCGAAAGGCGGCGTCAACCAGCTGACCCGCGTCGCGGCGATCGCACTGGCCGAGCACGGCATCCGCGTCAATGCGATCGGCCCGGGCACCATCCTGACCGAGCTGGCCAAGAACGCGGTGATGGGCAGCCCCGAAGCGCGCCATACCATCCTGTCGCGCACGCCGCTCGGCCGCTGCGGCGAGCCGGAAGAGATCGCCGGCATCGCCGCCTTCCTGGCCAGCGACGACGCTTCCTACATGACCGGCCAGACCCTGTACGCGGACGGCGGCCGCATGGCCCTGAACTATACCGTGCCGGTAAAAGAATAAGCGAGCTCAGCAATTATCACGGCGGCGAATGTCTGCTATCCGAAATCAAAATTGGACGTATATATCGCGGCGCAGCATAATCTCACCTGTCTCCACTATTCTCCTCCAAGAAAATAGTTTGAAGCCCGCTCTCTGAAGCGGGCTTTTTTTTTATCCCGCATCGCTGATAGACCGGCCTCAGCTGAATTCGTTCGCGACGAACCTGCGTTCGCTTGAGCAGCGTCATACTCGGGTCATATTCGGCTCCTATACTGAGTTCATCTGCATACACGCAACCGATATGCGTGATCGCAGAAAGGCGTGCCGCCAAGCGGTGCGCCGCACCGAATTCTGCGTCTCTTGGCCCTATCTTGGGTTGTGCCCGTCCTTCATTGGCGGGCATTTTTTTTTGTTCCCGCAGCGACTGGCGCGAATGCAACGTCGCAAATAAAAATCCGCCTGAGTGCTTGATCCGGTCGAGGATTTCGCTATGATGAATTTCGCGCTTGCGTTTTTTCATGGAGCCATCCCTATGAATCTACCTCAAACGATGTCGCCACCCCAGCAGGACCAACAGCCATCGCGCCGCCAGCACCACAGCGCCGACGATTATCTGGTACTCAGCGAACTGAACCCGCGCATGGTCATCGACCACCTCGACGATGAAGACCAGCCGCTTCACGTACTGACTTTCGGCAGCGTCCGCGAAATCTGCCCGAAGTGCCGCACACATCACCTCAAGCTCGTATTGCGACAGCAGACCGTACGCGTCGCCCATCTTTTCTGCGCCGACTGCGAAAGCTGTTTCGACGCCCATTATCCCAACGGGACGCCCGCGCTCACGATCTGACGCGGTCCCTGCCCTTGGCCGACGTTCCGCAAGACGGACCGCCGGTACGGGGGCCAGCCACCATTGCGAAGCTTTCGGCATGCGTCATGGTAAGGTGCGTCTTTTATCAGATCACCTTCCATGAACGCCATGCTGTCCCAGTTGCTGCTGCACCCCCGCTTCCGTACCGCCTGCATTGGCTGCGCCGTCCTCATGTACCTGATGATTGTTGTTGCTGGAAATGTCCCGGGAGCACGCGCGGACATCGGCCAGTACGCCCCCGGAGTCGTCCTGCATGGCACGGCCTATGCGGTCCTGGCCTGCCTGTGCTTCCTGGGCAGCACTGGCAGCATGGCCGCGCGCGCAGTCAAGGCCGTGCTGGCGGTCGCCCTGATGGGCGCCGGCGACGAGTTCATCCAGAGCTTTTTCCCCTACCGCGGCGCCGACGTGCACGACTGGGCCGTCGACTGCGTGGCCGCCATCCTGGCCGTGCTGGCGCTGTGCGCCGTACTACCCAAAAACCTCGAAGCAGCCAAGCGCTGAGACCAGCCGCGCGCGGAATTCCCCGATCTAGCCGCGTCCTTGACGTGGCTCATGCTCAACCCGAGTCAGCCTGAACGTCGCCCCCGAACGCGCCTCTTACCCGAGTGGCACGCGGCATCGTCACGCACATACCTGACATATCTATCCCATCAGAAGGAGTTGATCATGAAACTAAGACACCAGAGCGTGCTCCTGACAAGCTTGCTGGCCCTGGCTTTCGGGCTGTCCGCGTGTAAGTCCATGCAGGGCGACAAGGGCGGCATGGAAAGCGGCAGCTCCACCAGCAGCGGCGGCAGCGGCGGCATGTCCGGCACCGGCGCAGGTACCGGCACCAGCGGCTCTGCCGGCTGGGGCAGCGGCACCGGCAGTTCGGGCAGCTCCGGCAGTTCGGGCACCAGCGGCAGCTCGGGCACCGCCACCGGCTCGGGTTACGACCAGTCCGGCTCGGGCACCGGCTCCTCGGCCACCGGCACTTCGGGCAGCTCGGGGAGCTCCGGCACGTCCGGGTCGTCGGGCAGCTCGGGCAGCTCGGGCACCAGCGGCAGCTCCGGCAGCTCCGACACCGGCACCTCCGACAGCGGCAGCGGCACGGGCACCTCCACCACCGGCACCAGCGGCGGCACCGCCAGCGCCACCAGCGGCCAGGGCGGGTATGGGGCGTCCAGCACGGGCGCCTCCACGTCCGCCAGCTCGAGCCCGAACGCCACGGTCCTGGCCGTCGAAATTGTCCCGCGCACCGCAGGCGGCGTTGCCGGCGCAGGTTCGGTCGGCGCGGCGGCCGTGGGCGGCAGCGGCGCCAGCGGCACGACCGGCAGCTCTTCGAGCGAACGCGTCCACCGCATCACCCTGCGCATGGACGACGGCAGCACCCAGGTGATCACCCAGGAAACCACGCCGGATTTCCGCAGCGGCGACCGGGTCAACCTGAGCGGCGGCGCGATCCAGCACTGATTCAATAAACACGTTCTACGAGGTAGCCCCCGCTGTGCCAGCAGCTGGGGCAAGCCATTCGCGCCCAGCAGGTGCAGCAAACCGACGCCGACGAAGGTGACGCTGTCCTCGCGCATCAGGCGCGCGATCTGGTTTGCCATGTCGGGATTGCGCTGCCCCAGCAGCACGCGGCGCGTGAACTCGGCCACCACGCCGGGGCCAGCCGTGCTTTGCTGCAGCACGACGTCGAGGGCGTGCGCATCGCCCGACGACCAGGCGTCGATGATGGCCTGGGCGGTGCGCAGCGCGCGTCCATCGCCCAGCCCATTCAGGACCTCCTGCAGGTAGCGCGCCGCGTCCGCTTCGCCCATGCTGTCGTACAGCGCCAGCTGGTACTCGGCGCTTTCCAGCTGGGCCACTTTCAGGCCGTGCCTGCGCGCCTGGGTCAGCAGCGCCTGCTCCACGCCTTCGCTGCGGCGGTAACCCTTGCGCTCCAGCTCCATGCTCAGCAGCAGGTTGGCGACCAGCCAGGGTTTATAGCTCGCCATGCTGGCCATGCTGATGCCTTGCGCGTGCAGGACGTTCGTCAGCGCCTGCACGGTGCCAGGGGGCAGGTGTTTGCGGATGTCGTCGCCCGGCGCATACCTGCCGTGCAGGCTCAACGCCCGCAGGTAATCGCCATTGGCGCGCGTGTCGAGTTCGACGACGATGCGGTTGGCGCCGCCCAGCGCACGCTCGACTTCGGGCGGCAGCGGATAGAAGCCGCGCGTGCCCACGTGCACGGTGCCGAACAGATAGGCCACGCGGCCGCCATGGCTGACGCGGAACAGGCCGCCCTGGTGCGGCGCCGCCACCGGGCCCGGATTGTCGGCTACCGATCCATAAGGTAGATAGGCGGCCGAGGCTGCCCCTGCCCGTGCAAGGGTGCAGGCCAGCAGCGGCAGACTGGCCACGATGACCGCCGCCCGGCGGCGCCAGGCGGACGGTCCCATCGCTTACTCTGCGCCGACTTTCTGCGCGCGGCTGCGCTTGGCCATGACGGCTTCGGCGCCGCGCTTGCCGGCCAGCAGGGCGTGATCGGAGTTGTAGTACTCCCATTCGCTGTAGCGGCCGACCAGCGTGATGTCGAACTGCTTCAGCCAGGCCTTGCAGGTCTCGACATTGCGCGCGCGCTGGTGGTCGTACAGCACGTAGGCATAAGGCATGTCGACCTGGTTCGCCACCAGGATACGGTCGCCGTCCTGGATCATCCCGACCCGGCGGCAATCTTCGATCGCGCGCGCGATCAGCTCCTCGCCGTCGAGCGGCAGCGGCTTCGTCGGCGAATACGAGATCTCGCAGGTGAAGCCGAAGCCGCCCGGCGGATTGCAATCCGGCGAAGCATTTCCCTGCATGAAGATGCGGTGGAAGATCGTGTCTTCCGGATAGTAGATCCAGTGCTTGTCGGTGGCCACTCGGTCGATGCCGATGTTGACGCAGCGGATGGAGACGTGGCGCAGCCCCTTGGCCGCATTGCGCACCGCTTCCGGTGCTTCTTCGCCGATGGCCTTGACCAGCTCCGGCAGCGGCATCGTCGAAATCAGATCGTCATACCGGAAGCGGCGGCCGTCGGCCAGGGCGACGATGTGCTCGCGCGGCAGCACCTGCACGACTTCCGCGCCCAGCTCGACCTTGCCCTTGATATGCGGCAGGAAGCCGTTCATCAGCGCCTGGAAGCCGCCCTTGCGCGGGTAGCCGAAGCGGGCGTTCGGTCCCACCGGTTTCGGCGCCGGTTCCAGCGCGCCCTGCACGATTTCTTCGAGATTCGGCAGCGGCACGCGCCCGCCCAGCCAGGAGGTTTCCATCTCGGATGGCGGCACGGTCCAGAGCTTGCGGTTGTAGGGAATGGCGAAATGTTTGGCGATGCCCTTGCCCCAGACTTTGTAGATGAACTGTTCGAAGTTTTTGACCTCGCCCCTGACGGAGCGGTCGGTGTTGCAGACATCGGTGGTGCCGTCGGCGCAGCAATCCTCGACATCCGCCCCGTTAAAAGCCTGGGCGTCGTTGGTACCATAGCGCGCCTCGATGGCGCCCATCACGCACTCGGTGATGACCTTCGGCGGCAGCCCGTACAACGCGCCCTGGAACGGGTAGCGCGTGTACACGCCCTTGCTGTAGACCCAGGCTTCGCGGTTCTGCCAGTGGATGTTATCGCGCAGCAGCACCTCGTACATCTTCAGCACGTAGGGGTCGTTCGAGAACATGATGTGGCCGGCGTGATCGAAGGTAAAACCCTTGTCTTCGATGGAGCGGCACCAGCCGCCGACGGTCTCGTTGCGGTCCAGCAGCAGCGTGTCCGCACCCAGGTGGTAGGCGGCCGACAGGCCGGTCGGACCGCCGCCGATGACGACGGTGCCGACGTGGCGCGCGCCCTGGCTGCGCAGCGCATTGACTTTCGGCGCCGCGCCGGTCGCCTGCGATGCGGCCTGCAAGGCAGGCTGTGAAGCGGCATGCGAGGTGGCATGTGAAGCAGCGGCCCGCTGCGCAGCCGTGCCTTCGCTGCGCGCAGTGGTCGACTCCAGCAGTTCGTGCATGTGCTTCGCGGTGTTGTCCCAGGAAGTCGCTGCCACCACGGCATTCATGGCCTCGACCATATGTGCGCGCTGTTCCGGCGACAGGGCCAGCGCCGCTTCGCAGGCGGCGATGAATTCGCGCGCGCCGCTGGCGATGGCGACCACGTGGCCGTAGGGATTGGCGACGTCGGCGATCGGCGTGCTGACGATCGGCAGCTGGGCCGCCATGTATTCGAGCACCTTGGTCGGGCTGATGAACTTCGTCGCTTCGTTGATCGCGAAGGGCATCAGGCAGACGTCCCAGCCGGCCAGCAGGTCGGGCAGGGCAGTGTAGGGCTGCTGGCCGAGGTAGTGGATGTTGTCGCGGCGCGGCAGCCGCGCCTCGTCGATCTTCACGACCGGTCCGGCCAGCACGATCTGCCATTCCGGATGGGCGTCGGCGAGTTCGCCGACCAGCTCCGGGTCGAAGCGCTCGTCCAGCACGCCATAGAAGCCGAGGCGCGGATGCGCGATCTCCGCCTGCTGCGAGTGGACGCGGGTGCGGTCGAGGGCCTGCCGGAAGTGCAGCACGTCGACGCTGCTCGAAAAGCAGTGCACGTTCGGGTGGCGATTCTTTTTCGCCTCATACAGGCTGGGGCCGCCGGCGAAGACCAGGTCGGCGATGTTCAGCAATGCGCCCTCGCGCTGCAGCAGCTGTTTCGGCGGATTCTTGAACGAGGCCAGCTCGTCCATGCAGTCGTAGACTACCAGCGCGGGCTGCAGGGCCTGCAGCAGCGGCAGGGCCATCGGGGTGTAAAACCAGGCGATGACCTGCTCGCCCGGCGGTGCCAGCTGCGCCACCATGGGCTGCAGCAGGCGCAGCTGGTCGTCATGGAAGCCGATGGCATGGATCGGGGTGTGCGCGCGGCACACGGTCACGTTCGGCGCGGGGTTGGTCCGCTCCATGAACGGGGCGCCGTCATCGTGCACCGGTTCCTCGACAAACAGAACCGGATGATGCTGCGCCAGGCGCGACAGCAGATGCTGCGGCCGCTGAAATACGAAATCCCAGCGCAGGTGGCTGAAAACGACGATCGTGGACATGGCTAGCTCCTTCAACGCCCGCAGTGCTGCGCGGGCGGTCGGTTGATTGATCAAGTTGCGTTACTACGGACCGACCGCCTGCGCTGGAACGAGCGCCTTTATGAGCGCACTTCAGGCAGCCGCTGGTCCCTCACCCTCCTCCACATCCTTCTTCGGCTGAAGCGGGACGTTACGGGTTGCAGCGCTGATCACCTCGAAAGGCAGCTTGGGCGTACGGTCGGCGTTGAGCAGGCCGTTGGCTTCCTGGAAGGTGTCGGCGAACTGGGTGTAGCAGAAGCCGCTGAACATGAAGGTCTCATTGACCACTTTCAGCAGCCGTTCGTACAGCGCGTGATAGCTCTCGGCTGTTTGGGAACGGGTATAGCCCCAGGTGCCGTCCTCGGGGGTCGCGTTCGGGTCGAAGGCGATGCCGCCGAATTCGGTCAGCACGATGGGCTGGCCGCGGTGCGGGAAGCCGTCCAGCGTCAGGATGCGTCCGCCTGGACGCCTCTGGTCGAACAGCGTGCGCACGGGGTCGCTGACTTCGTAGCGCGCCTTGATCTTTTCCGGGTCGCTGTCGTAGTCGTGGATACCGAGGATGTCGGTGGCCGAGGCTTCCCAGCCGTCGTTGCCGATCACCGGGCGGGTGGCGTCGAGGGTGCGCGTCAGGTGGTACAGCGCCTCGACCGCATTGCGATGCGCCTGGGTCAGCGTCAGGTTCGGCACGCCCCAGGATTCGTTGAACGGCACCCACACGATGATGCAGGGGTGGCTGTAGTCGCGCTCGATCGCCTCGGTCCATTCCTTGACGATGCGCTTGATCGCATGCGGGCTGAAGCGGTAGGCCGAGGGCATCTCTTCCCACACCAGCAGGCCGAGTTTATCCGCCCAGTACAGGTAGCGCGGGTCTTCGATCTTCTGGTGCTTGCGCACGCCGTTGAAGCCCATCAGCTTGGCCAGCTCGACGTCGCGCTTGAGGTGCTCGTCGGACGGCGCGGTCATGAAGGACTCGTTCCAGTAGCCCTGGTCCAGAACCAGGCGCAGCGGATACGGGCGGCCGTTCAGCAGCAGGCGGTCGCGGTTGATGTGGAAGGAACGCAAGGCGGTATAGGACTTGACGTGGTCGACCACCTTGTCGCCGCAGCGCAGGATCACCTCGGCGTCGAGCAGGGTCGGCCGCTCGGGGCTCCACAGCAGCTCGTTGCGCGAATCGTCGATGCCGGGGTCCGACAGCGCAATCTTGCGGTTCGCTTCGCCTTGCAGCAGCTTGTAGTTGTCGTCCGCGAGCAGGTGTTCGCCATGCCAGATCTTGACCTCGACGAACATGTTTTCCTGGATGTCGCCGCCGGCGAACACTTCGCAGCCGATCTCGAAGGTCTCGAAGATCGGGGTCCAGCGCAGCGAGCGGATGAAGGTGCGCGAAACCTGCTCGATCCACACCGTCTGCCAGATGCCGGTGGTACGCGGATACCAGATCGAGTGCGGTTCCAGCAGCCAGTCCTGCTTGCCGCGCGGCTTGGCGAGGTCGGCCGGGTCGTCCTCGACGAACACGGTCACGACCTGCTTGCCGTCGGCCTTCAGGGCCTGGGTGATGTCGGCCGAGAACGGCGTGTGGCCGCCTTCGTGCTCGGCCACCAGTTGGCCGTTGACCCACACTTTGGCGGAATAATCGACCGCGCCGAAGTGCAGGATCGAGCGCTGCTCGGACGGCATCAGCTCGAAATCGCGCTCGTACCAGCAGAAGCGGTGGAAGCCCGTGTCCTGGATGCCGGACAGTTCGGTTTCCGGCGCGAAGGGCACATTGATTTCATGCGTCCAGCCGGTCACGCCTGCCGGCATCTTGCAGCACGCCTCGTCGTCGAAACGGAAGCGCCACTTGCCGTTCAGGTTGATCCAATTGTCGCGTACCAGCTGGGGGCGGGGGTACTCAAACTGGCTCATTGTTATCCTTTCCTGGGGCGGGGACCGGGATCAGTATGCGTCCCTTGCGTCCCTCTTTGTTGTAGTTGGAGAGTGCGGTTTGTGCTGCCTGCTGGGCTTGTCCGGCGCGGCACAGGGCCACGCAGGCGCCGCCGAAACCGGCGCCGGTCAGGCGCGCGCCCAGCACGCCGGGGGCCGCCTGCAGGGCCGCCACCAGCTTGTCGAGTTCGGGAATCGATACTTCGTAGTCGTCGCGCAGGCTGTCGTGCGAAGCGTTCATCAGCGCGCCGAAGCGCTCGGCCGAGACGCCCTTTGCCGCTTCCAGCACGCGCAGGTCTTCCAGCACCACGTGGCGTGCGCGCCGGCGCAGCGGCTCGGGCAGACTTTCCACCGCTTGCGGGTCGGTGACGTCGCGCAGCGCCTGCACGCCCAGCTTGCGCGAAGCTTCCTCGCACTCGGCGCGGCGCTCGTTGTACTTGCTGGCGGCCAGGGTGCGCGGCATGCCCGAATCGATCACGATCAGCTCGGTCCCCTCGGGCATTTCCACCAGCCGGTGTTCCAGCGTGCGGGCGTCGATGAACAGCATGTGCTTTTCGTCGCATAGGCTGGACGCCATCTGGTCCATGATGCCGCAGTTGACGTGCGCGTAGTCGATCTCGGCGCGCTGGGCGATCTGCGCGAGTTTCACGTCGTCCAGCTCGAAGCCGAGCAGCTGGCGCAGTGCGCGCAGCGTCGCCACTTCCAGCGCCGCCGAGGACGAGAGGCCCGAGCCGACCGGCAGGTTGGTGGTCACGAACACGCGCAGCGGCGGGATCTCGACGCCCATCGCCTCGACCAGGCGGATGCAGCCCTCGATGTAGCTGCCGAAGCCCTGCGCCGGGCTGCCGCCTTTCGCGGCAAAGGTGACGTTGCCGTCCAGCGTGCCCGAATACAGATGGTGCTGGTCGTCCTGACTGCGCGCCAGCGCCACCGTGGTGCCCTGCGGGGTCGCCACCGGCAGCATGAAGCCGTCGTTGTAGTCCGTATGTTCGCCCAGCAGGTTGACCCGGCCGGGCGCCGTCGCGCACGCCTCCGGGGCGCCGCCGAAGAAGGTTTCTGCACTTGTCATGTCAACTCCAGCCAGAGCGGCCGTACGCGGCCGCCGATGTTCGCTGCCGGCCACTGCGGGTCCAGCGTCAGGTTCTCCAGCCCGGCGCCGCCGAGCAGGAAGGTGTCTTCGATGCCGATGCCTTCGAAGCCGGGGTTGAAGGCGAAGGCCATCCCGGCTTCCAGTCCGGTCGCGGTGCTGGGGCTGGCGGCGAGTTCGCAGGCCTGGTAGCCGGCGATGCCGCCCTGTCGCCGTTCGCGGATCGCGTCCGGCCGGTTGGCGTGGCGGTAGGCGGCATCGAAGGCGTGATAGACCGCCGCCAGCGACTGTCCGGGACGTACCGCGTCCAGCCCCGTCGATTCCAGGCGCAGCAGTTCGTCCTGCGCCGCCGGCGCCGGACCGAAGCTGGCCGAGCGCGACAGCCGCGCCACCAGACCGTGCCGGCGCGCGCAGCAGGCCAGCGTTGCGCGGCCGCCCAGCGGTTCGTGGGTCGGCGTCGGCCGGCGCCATTGCGCGCTGCGCCGTTCGCCGGCGGCCAGCACCAGGGCCGGCTGGATGCCGCGCCGCAGCAGGGCGCGCGCGCCCTCCCCGGCCAGCTGGTATTCGGTCCAGTCGGGCCGGGCCGCGCGCAGCGCTTCGGCGATCGCCTCGGCCGCCGCGCGCCCGAGCACGCGGTAGCGTTCCTGTTCCTCGGCGCCCAGCACCATGCGGCGCAGCTTCAGGCTGGCTGGCAGCGGCTGGTCGCCGTTGTGCGGGCGGTCGGACAGCACCGCGCCGCCGCGCGCCGCGCCCAGCGTGTAGGTCTGGTGCAGTTCCGGCTCGGTCCAGGGCGCGATGTGGAAGGTGAAGCCCGGCGGCACCTCTTCCTGGCGCAGGCGCTCGGCCTCGACCTCGTCGGTGAGGACGCAGGCTTCGTCCGCCGTCACCAGCAGTTCGGCGGCGCCGCTCTCGGATCCGTTCGGCGCCAGCAGCTCGGCGCCGCCGGTCGCCCAGGCGAACCAGTCCTCGCCGCGCAGGCGGATCGCGCCGGCCCCGGACTGGGCCAGCGCCTCGCGCAGCAGGGCCAGCTTGGCGCTTGCCTCAGCACCGCGCAGCGCCAGCGGGTCTGCGGTGACGCTCATGCCTGGTCCTCCAGGTCGACCTCGACCTGCTGCAGCTCGTAGGCGGTGGTTTCGGGCAGCACGTCCATCGCGAACATGCCGGCCGCCAGCTCGGTGCCCGCCAGGTACTTGAGACGGTCGCGGGTGCGGTAAGGCGGATAGAACTGGCAGTGCAGCTGGGTTTCCGGATGCTCGGCGCCGTCGGTGGGCGCCTGGTACCAGGCCATCAGGTAAGGGAAAGGACGGTCCCACAGCTTGTCGTACTTGAGCAGCACGGTCTTGAGCGCGCGCGCCAGGCCCGCGCGCTGCGGCTCGGTGAGCGCGGCGAAGTCCTTGCAGGGCGCGGTCGGCATCACCCACACCTCATACGGATAGCGCGCGCAGGGCGGCACGAAGGCGATCGCGTGCTCGTCCTGGTACAGCACGCGCTTGCCGTCGGCGGCCTCGTCGCGCGCCATGTCGCACAGCAGGCTGGAGCTGTGCTGCAGGTAGTACTCGCGTTCCTGCGCCAGCTGGCGCGCCGGCACGCTCGGCACGAAGGGATAGCAGTAGATCTGGCCGTGCGGATGGTGCAGCGTCACGCCCACCTCGGCGCCGCGGTTCTCGAAAGGCAGCACGTACTGGATGTGGTGCTTGCCGCCGATGCGGGTGGTGCGGTCGCCCCACACCTGCAGCAGCAGCTCGATGCGCGACAGCGGCAGCCGGCTCAGCGCGGCCTGCGGATCCTGGGTGAACACCACCACTTCGCAGTGGCCGTTGGCGGGCGCGGTCGGCACCGTCAGCGTGGGCGGGTCGTGCGAATCCAGCGCGAGCGACGGGAAGCGGTTGTCGAACACGGCGATCTCGTAGTCGCCGGCCGGCATCTCGGTCGGGTGCGCCGGGTCGCTGGTCGCCGCCAGCGGGTTGTACTGCGGCGGCGGCTGGTAGGTACGGTTCTGGCGGAACGCGGCATAGGTCACCCACTCGCCGCGCAGCGGATGCCAGCGCAGGTGCGGATTCGCATTTTGTGGATCGGGAAACGGGCTCGGCGCAACGAGGCCGGCCGGAATCGGCTTGTTACTGTAGAGAGTGAGCGGTCGTCCGTCTGGCTTTACGAGTTCTTGGATGTGCATGGCGGTCGGTATCGGTCCTGTCGGGATATGCGGGTCAGTGACCGATCCTATCATGGCGTTTTCGACACAGTTTCCAAGGGTCAGTGCGAGCTTTTCCACCCATCAACAAGCTCATGTGCGTCGCAAAAGCAGCGACAGGCTCGGGCGCCTGTCCTCCTTAGGGAGAGCGTAAATAGACAGGACATTTTCCCTATGAAGCAAGGGCTTTTGTAGGCGCAGACCTACAGAACGATTAGAAAAAATCGTAGTTTTTGGCGAGATTTCGACCTACAAGCTGAAACGCGGGATCGAACAGGACGAAGGGGGAAACGCAGGCGCTGGACCGGGAGGCCGACCGCCTGCGTGAACGTGCAGCTCAATGTGACAGCAGCCGGCCTTACTCCGCCAGCTCGGCCAGCACAGCCGTGTACATCTCGAGATTCAGCAGCAGTTGCTTCATCGTGATGAACTCGTGTTCCGAATGCCCCGTATAGACCGCGCGCGGCATCGCCGGACCGAAGCTGACGGCATGCGGGAACAGGCGCGAATTGGTGCCGCCGCCCACCGCCACCGGCTTCGGATCCTTCACGCCCGTGAAGTACGAGAACACCTTCATCAGCACCGGCAGCTGCGGCGCGTCTTGCTGGATCCACGGCTCGCCGATCTGCACCTGCACGTCGGCCAGCTGCACGGCCTGGTGCGCGCCCTGCCATTGCGCCAGCGCGGCGTTGATCTCGTTGCCCAGCTGCTGCGCGGTCTTGCCCTGCGGGCGGCGGATGTTGATCGACAGTTCGGGGCCGGTCTCCTTCTGGCGGATCACGGTGGGCGCGAAGGTCATCGGGCCCATGAAGTTGTCGCGGTAGGCGATGTTGCCGAACTTTTCGCCGAGGTAGCCGGTGCCGACCATCTCGTTGAGGAAGTTAACCATGGCGCCGGACGGCGTGTCCGGCCAGGTCTGCACGGCCAGCGCATCGGCCAGCATGCTGATCGCGTTGAGGCCGTCCTCCGGCTTGGACGAATGCGCCGACACGCCCTTCGCCGCGATCGACAGGTTATTGCCCTTGCGTTCGAAGGTATAGCGCATGCCGGTCTGCTTCGCGGCGCGCTGTTTGATCTGGGCTTCGAGGGCCGGCGTGACGTTGACGACCAGCGCCTGCGCGTCTTCCGGGATCTGGCTGCCGAAAAAGCCGCCGCTGAAGCTGCGGACTTCAGGCGCATCCGCGACCACCAGGCCTTTCGGGAAACTCACGGCCAGCATGCCGTAGCCCTTCTCCGCCGTCACCGCCGGGTACTCGGCGTCGAGCGTGATGTTCACCTGCGGCAGCGGATGCGTCTTGACGAAGGCGACCAGCGGGTCCCAGTCCGATTCCTCGGCCATGTAGACGTACAGCTCGATGCGCTTGGACAGCGGCAGCTGCAGGTCCTTCAGCGACTTCATCGCGTACAGGGCGGTGGCGATCGGCCCCTTGTCGTCCTCGGCGCCGCGCGCCAGCAGCTTGCCCGGCTCGCTGGTGCGGTCGAGCTCGAAGGGCGACTTCTTCCATTTGCTGGGGTCGACCGGCTGCACGTCGCCATGCGCGATCATGCCGACCTTTTCCTGGGCCTCAGTGCTGCCCAGGCCGATCACGACCACGTGGCCGTAGTCGGCGAAATCGAAGCCCAGGCGCGCAGCCTCGGACTTCAGGAAATTCTTGAAACCGATGTGCTGGGGATTGCGCTCGAAAGGCACATCCTTGTCGGCCACGGTGTTGTAGCTGACCAGCTTGGCGAGGGTATCGACGACCTCGTCGCGGTAGGCGGTGGCGGCGTGCTTGGCCGCCTTGACCGCGGCCTCGCCCGGCACCGCGGAAGATGCCGGCGCGGCAGTGACGGATGCGGCGGCAGCGGCGCCGAAAGCCAGCAGCAGAGCCGCCAGCGACTGTCTTGTTTTCGTTTTCATGGTCGGCTTGTCTCCTATTGCAAAAGCGCAAGGAGTCTAGCATGCGTCCGGCATGCGGCGCGCGCCGCCGCGATAGGGGAATCGGTTATCGTAGACGGGAAACCGAACAACACGGAAAAGGACAGGCATGAGCTACAAGACCATCCAGCGGCTGCACCCGGCGATGCGTGACGACATCGGCGACCTGATCACCCAGCGTCCGGTGCCGGGGCCGCACATCGACCAGATCGATCCCTTCCTCTTCCTCAACCACCACGGCCCGCAGGTCTACCCGAAGCACAACCGCGGGCTACCCTTCGGCCCGCATCCGCACCGCGGCTTCGAGACCGTCACCTTCATCCTCGACGGCCTGCTGGCCCACCGCGACAGCGCCGGCCACGAAAGCGTGATCGGCCCGGGCGGGGTGCAGTGGATGACGGCAGGACGCGGGCTGGTGCACGCCGAGGTGTCGCCGCGCGAATTCATGCAGGACGGCGGCCCGCTCGAGATCCTGCAGCTGTGGGTGAATTTACCGCCTGCCCTCAAGATGACGGCGCCGCGCTACACCGGCCTGCAGCGCGACCAGATCCCGGTCATCGAGAGCGAAGACGGCAAGGTGCGCATGCAGCTGGTGTCGGGCACGTATGGCGGCGTGACCGGCCCGATCGAGTCGCTGACCGGCGTGTTCATGAGCACGGTGGAGATGAAGGCCGGCGGCCTGCTCTACCTCGACAATCTGCTCGACCGTAACCTGTTCCTGTACGTGGTGCGCGGCGTGATCCAGATCGCGCCGGACACGGTCAGCGCCTTCCACCTGGCCCAGTTCGACACTGTCGGCGACGAGCTCGAGATCCGCGCCGAGCAGGATTGCGTGCTGCTGCTCGGGCACGCCGAACCGATCCGCGAACCGGTGGTCTCGCACGGCCCGTTCGTGATGAACACGCGCGAGGAAATCAACCAGGCGATCCTCGACTATCAGGCTGGCCGCTTCGGCGCGCCCATCTGAGAGGACCCAGGAAAATAAAGGGCCGGCCCGGTCCCAGCGGCCAGGCCGGCCTGCGTTCTTGCACTGCGACCCTTCCGGCTTATTTGCGGAACTGGGTCAGATGAATCTTGTCGGTGAACGAAGGCTCGTCCAGCGCGAGCCGGGACCCGCTCTTTTTGGCCACGAACTCGGTGGTTGAGAGCGGCAGCAGTTCTTCGCGATGGCCGTCCACTTCCATGAAGACCTTGCTGTTGTGGTTGCTCAGCTTCAGCATGCGTCCATCGTCCAGCTTGAAGGAACCCTGCAGGTCCGCCGCCTGGCTCGGGCTCAGGCGCATGATCGGGCTGGGGTCGCCCTGCACGTACACGGTATTGCCGTCGGCGCTGACGGAGACCGGCGCCGGTTCGGCGAACGCCATGGAGGACATTGCAGCGGCACCGAGGAAGGCCAGGACTTGTTTGATACGCATGATTGCTCCAATTCACTATTCGATATAAAGAACGGACCGGTTGCGTTTCACCAAAACAATTGTCGAGTACGCGGCGGGTCCACCGTTTTTCATATCGCCGCATCCCAAAATGTGCGGCGAGTGATGCTAGTGTAGGCAGGCCGTTTGCAAGCGTCTGCCGGTATCCGCCGAAGCGTCGAAAACGCGGGATGAAACGTCGAAAAGCGGCGCCGGATTGCTGGCGATACATACAAAAAAAGGCGTGCACCACGGCTGTGCGCGATCCGCTAGACTAGGTTCATGCACCCAGTCCCTCTTGCCGCCACCTCGCGTGGCTATCCCGACACCGGCTATCCGGTCGAGAACATCCACTTCGGTTCGATCGCCGTGGTCGACGCCGCCGGCCGCCTGCTGTATTCGAGCGGCGACCCGGACGCCATGGTCTTCACGCGCTCGGCGCTGAAACCCTTCCAGGCCCTGCCCTTCATGTTGTCCGACGGCCCGGCGCGCTTCGGGTTGACGCTCGACGAACTGGCGCTGCTGTGCGCCAGCCACTCGGGCGAGGAAAAGCACCTGGCGGGCGTCGAATCCATCCTCGGCAAGATCGGCCTGGACGAGCAGCATCTCGAATGCGGCTGCGCGACCCCGCTGTACTACGACGCGGTCGGCCTGCCGCCGCCCGCGGGCCGGCGCTGGCGCACCGTGCACCACAACTGTTCGGGCAAGCACAGCGGCTTCCTGGCCTGGTGCCGCCTGCACGACGTACCGACCCAGGGCTATGTCGACCCGCAGCACCCGCTGCAGCAGGCGATCCGCGCCACGCTGTCGGAAGCGGTGCAGATCGGCGAGGACAATCTGCCGCTAGGGGTCGACGGCTGCTCGGCGCCGAACTACGCGATGCCGCTGGCGCGCCTGGCCCACCTGTATGCACGGCTGGCGCAAGGCGGCCGCGATGCGCGCCTGGGCAGCGCACTGGGCGACCTGTTCGATGCGATGACCGGGCGGCCCGACCTGGTTTCGGGCGAAGCGCGCACCGACCTCGCGTGGATGACGGCCGGCCAGGGCGACTGGGTGGCCAAGATCGGCGCCGACGCGGTGCAGGCGATCGGCGTGCGCTCGGCCGGCCTGGGCATCGCGATCAAGGTGTCCGACGGCGCCGTGCGCGCCCTGCACCCGTCCGTCTTCAGCGCGCTCGAACAACTTGGCCTGCTGGACGCGCGCCGCCGCGAACTGCTCGAACCCTGGCGCGCGCCGGCGATCCGCAATGCACGCGGCAACGTGGCCGGCGAAGTGCGCGCGGTATTCACGCTGCAGCCGGAATAAACACCAATCAGGCGACTTCGAGCCTGAGGCGCTGTGCCAGCAGATCCAGCACCTGGCTGTCGCCCCAGTAGGCCGAGTGCGATAGCGGATTCCAGCTCTTCAGCAGCCAGTTCACTGCGCCCTGGCTGGCGTTGACCGCGCGGTCGTCGACCAGCGCCGCGTAGCCCGGCGACAGCGGCTGCAGCGGCCAGCCCAGCGCGTCGTCGGGGTCGTAAAGGTTGGTCCACTCGAAGCGCTGGGTCGGGCGGGCGATGGGCTTGATGTCCATCTGCTTGTGCGCGGCGACGAAGATCGGGATGTTGCAGCCGGTGGTGACGAAGGCCGAGCAGGTGGCGCCGGCGAGGAAGCGCTTTTCCGGTTCCGTGAGCCGTTCGCCCAGCGCGCGCAACGCCCAGGCGTCGATGTCCTTCCAGATGCCGGCCGCCACACGCCCGCCGCCGAAGGCCTTCTGCGCATCGTAGATATAGCTCGACAGCACCTGGCAGCCCAGCGACTGCGCCAGGAAGACGATGCTGGTGGCAGGGTCGTGCCGGACCACGCCCAGCAGCTGGCGCGCGATCGCTTCCTGCGCCAGTTCGTAGACCGAACCGTCGTCCTCCTTGCGGTTTTCCAGCCCGGCGGCATCGCCAAAGCCGAACAGCAGGAAACGGCGCAGGTCGGCATAGCGCAGGTGGGTCGTCTCGCCGACTTTCGCCCACACCGTTTCCTGGTTGGGTTTCAGGATGTCCTGGTAATAGACCGAGCGGAAATCGACCTGCGCTTTCAAGGGTCCGAGCCGCGCCGCCACCGCCTCGAACAGCTTCTCGGCATAGTCGCGCGGCGTCTCGCCCATTCCGTGCACGGTTACCAATGCGGTTTGCGCCATGTCAGCCTCCCTTTCAGCCTTGCCTGAGCATTAAGACGATTCTGACATGACCTAAGCCCCCACGCGCACTCTTTACAACGCAACTTGCATAATTTAAACTCGATAGATTCCTATCGATTCGATTACTAACGATGAGCGATCTACCTGAATCCCCGCTCGGGGAGCGCTTTTCCGCCGCCGTCCACAACACGGCGCGCGGCTGGCGCCTCCTGATCGACAAGCAACTCAAGCACCTCGGCATCGGCCAGGCCGGCTGGATGACCATCGCCATGATCGCCAAGTCGACCGAGCCGATGTCGCAGCGCGCCCTGGCCGACCTGGTCGGCGTGGAAGGCCCGTCGATGGTGTCCATGCTCGACCGCCTCGAGCGCGAAGGCCTGGTCACGCGCGCGCCCTCGCCCACCGACCGCCGCGTCAAGCTGGTGCACCTGACCGAAGCCGGCACCGCCCTCTACAAGCAGGTCAAGGAACAGGCGAATGCCGTGCGCGGCGCCCTGCTCGGCGACATCGACCCGGCCCAACTGAAGGCCGCCACCGAGCTGCTGGAACTGCTGCGCGCGCGCATCGAGGAGCAGCTGTGAGCGCAGCCGCCGTCAACGCAAATCCGGCTAGTCCGCCAATCAACCGCACCATGATCACGGTGTCGATCATGCTGGCGACCATCATCCAGGCGCTGGATGGCACCATCGCCAACGTCGCGCTGCCGCACATGCAGGGCGCCTTGTCGGCCTCGCAGGACCAGATCACCTGGGTGCTGACTTCCTTCATCGTCGCCGCCGCCATCGCCACGCCGCTCAACGGCTGGCTGGTCGACCGCTTCGGTTTGAAGAAGGTGTTCCTGGTCTCGGTGGCCGGCTTCACCATCGCCTCGGCGCTCTGCGGAATCTCGATGAACCTGACCGAGATCGTCGTCTCGCGCATGCTGCAGGGCGTGTTCGGCGCGGCGCTGGTGCCGCTGTCGCAGTCGGTCCTGCTCGACATCAACCCGAAAGAGAAGCACGGCTCGGCGATGGCGGTATGGGGGATGGGCGTGATGATCGGCCCCATCCTCGGCCCGACCCTGGGCGGCTGGCTGACCGACAGCTACAGCTGGCGCTGGGTCTTCTTCATCAACCTGCCGATCGGTGCGGTAGCCTTCTACGGCATCTGGCGCTACATCCACCCGACCGCCGCCGCGCGCCGGGTGCGCTTCGACATGTTCGGCTTCGTCACGCTGTCGCTGGCGATCGGCGCGCTGCAGATGCTGCTCGACCGCGGCGAACAGAACGACTGGTTCCAGTCCGTCGAGACCTGGGTCGAGCTGGTGCTGATGCTGCTGGCCACCGCCTACTTTATCGGTCATACCTTGACGCGCCCGGCCGGCCAGTCCTTCGTCGACTTCCGCCTGCTCAAGAACAGCAACTACGTCACCGGCCTGCTGCTGATCTTCATCGTCGGCATGGTGCTGTTCGCAACCCGCGCGCTGATGCCGACCATGCTGCAAGGCCTGATGGGCTATCCGGCGGCACTGGCCGGCCTGGTGACGGCGCCGTCGGGCCTGGGCACGATGGCGGCCATGCTGGTGGTCGGCAAACTCACCGGCAAGGTCGACTTCCGCCTGCTGCTAGGCGCCGGCTTTGCGATCACCGCCTTCTCGCTATGGCAGATGACCCAGTACACGCTGGTGCTGTCGCAGGCCGACATCGTCTGGCCCGGCGTGATCCAGGGCGTGGGCCTGGGCCTGGTGTTCGTGCCGCTATCGGCCGCCACTTTCGCCACCCTGTCGCCGCAGATGCGCGCGGAAGGCACGGCCTTGTATAGCCTGGTCCGCAACATCGGTTCCTCGATCGGCATCGCCATGGTGCAGGCCCTGCTGGTGCGGAACACCCAGATCGCGCACGCCTCGCTGACGACCCAGATCACCAACGCCAACCCGGTCGTCAACGATCCCGGCAGCGTCTACAACGTGGGCAGCCAGCTGGGCGCCGCGATGATCAACAACGAGATCACGCGCCAGGCTTCGATGATCGCTTATGTGGACGACTACTGGCTGATGATGCTGCTCACCGCGGCCGTGATCCCGCTGCTGATCCTGATCCGCCCGCCGAAAGCATCGTCCGGCCCGGCCCCGGTCGAAGCCGCGCACCTCGATTAATCTGGAAAGCTGGAACAATGCGACACTCATCCTTCATTTTGAAAAACGCCGTCATCGCGGGCGCGGTGCTGGCGCTGCTGGCCGGCTGCATCGCCGTCCCGGCCGATACCAGCAAGTCCGCAAGCATCGATCTCGCGGCGCGCGCCCAGCATGCGCCGGATATCAACCTGCCGGCCGATGCCTGGCCCGCCGAACAGTGGTGGCTCGCGTATGGCGACCCGCAGCTGAACGCCCTGGTCGCACGCGCGCTCAAGGACAACCCGAGCCTGGCCGTGGTGCAGGCGCGCGTGGCCGGCGCCCAGGCCATCGTCACGGCTGAACGAGCCGATGAAGGCGCCAAGGTCGGCCTGGAAACGGGCCTGAACCGCCAGCGCTATTCCTCGAACGGCTTCTTCCCGGCGCCGATCGGCGGCAGCTGGTTCAACGACGCCAACGTGCAGGTCCGCGCGTCCTACGACGTCGACTGGTGGGGCAAGCACCGCGCGCTGGTGGCCGCCGCCATCGGCGAATCGAATGCGCGCCAGGCCGAAGCCGCGCAGGCCGCGCAGGCGATCGCCGCCAGCGTCGCCCAGAGCTACTTCCGCCTGCAGATGCTGTGGGCGCGCCAGGACAACGTTAACGCCATCGCCGCCGTGCAGCGCGAAATCGTCGCCGGCCGCAAGGCCCGCATCGCGCACGGCCTCGCCACGCGCGAGCAGCAGGCCGGCGCGGAACTCGACCTCGGCACGCTGGAAGAACAGGCCGCGCGCCTGTCCACCCAGGCGCTGCGCGAACGCGAAGTGCTGCGCGCCCTGGTCGGTGGCGACGCCCAGGGACTCAGCGACCTGGCCCGCTTCAAGCCGGCGCCCGCCGCCAACGCGCTGCCGCGCGAACTCGGATTGGCCCTGCTGGCGCGCCGCCCGGATCTGCAGGCAGCGCGCTGGCGCGTCGAGGCCCAGCTCGGCCGCGTGGCCGCCAGCGAAGCCGCCTTCCGGCCCGACATCAACCTGGTCGGCGCGCTCGGCCTGGACGCTGTCTCGCTCGGCAAGCTGCTGCGCTGGCCGAGCCGCACGCCGCTGCTTGGCGCGACTCTCGACCTGCCGCTGTTCGACAGCGGCCGCCTGAAGGCCCAGTTGGGCGTGGCGCGCAGCAACCGCGACGAACTGCTGGCCGACTACAACGAGGCCGTGCTGGCCGCCGTGCGCGAAGTCGCCCAGGAAGGCGCGACCCTGCAGGGCCTCGAGCAGGAGGCGCAGAAGCACCAGGCTGCGCTGGACGCCGGCCGCAAGCTGGTCGACAGCGCCGAAGCCCGCATGAAGCGCGGCCTGCTGGAACGCGCCGGCGTGCTGCAGGCGAAGATGACCTTACTGCGCCAGCAGGACACCGACCTGCAGCTGGCGGACGCCCGCCTGCAGACCCAGGTCGCGCTGGTAAAGGCGCTCGGCGGCGGCTACCGCGCCGACGCGCCCGCCCAAGCATCGAACAATTCTAAATAATCCAGACCCCAAGACCATGAGCACCGATACCAAGCAAGTCCCCAACAAAGGCAAGCGCCGCGCCGTCCTGGCCGGCATCACCGTGGCCTTTCTCGCCGCCGGCGCGGCCTATGGCGCCTACTACGCGCTGGTCGCGTCCAAGCGCATGGAAACCGACAACGCCTACGTCGGCGGCAACCTCGTCAACGTGTCTTCGCAGGTCACCGGCAGCGTGATCGAGATCCGCGCCGACGAGACCCAGCTGGTCAAAGCCGGCGACCAGATCGTCCGCCTCGATCCGTCCGACGCCGAAGTCAACCTGGCCCAGGCCGAGGCGCGCCTGGGCACCGCCGTGCGCCAGCAGCGCGAGCGCTATTCCAACGTCGAGCAGCTGAACGCGGTGGTCGAGCAGCGCCGCGTGGCGCTGAAGACGGCTCAGGAAGACCTGGCGCGCCGCGCGCCGCTGGCGGCGGACAACGTGGTCTCCGGCGAAGACGTGGCGCACGCACGCCGTGCCGTCGACGATGCCAAGGCCGCGCTGGACGTGGCGCTGAAGCAGGTCGCGGCGGCGCGCGTGGCGGTGGCCGGCGTCTCGCCGTCCCAGCACCCGACCGTGCTGGCGGCGAAGGCGGATTACCTGTCGGCCTGGCTGGCGGCGCGCCGCAACGCCATCGTCGCGCCGGTCAGCGGCTACGTCGCCAAACGCAGCGTGCAGGTGGGCAGCCGCATCGCCCCGGGCGCGCCGCTGCTGTCGATCGTGCCGCTGGACCAGCTCTGGATCGACGCCAACTTCAAGGAATCGGAACTGCGCGACATCCGCGTCGGCCAGCCGGCCACGATCGAAGCCGACATCTACGGCAGCAAGGTGGTCTATCACGGCAAGGTAGTGGGTCTGGCGGCCGGCACCGGCAGCGCCTTCTCGCTGCTGCCGGCGCAGAACGCGAGCGGCAACTGGATCAAGGTGGTGCAGCGCGTGCCGGTGCGGATCTCGCTCGACCCGAGGGAGCTGGCCCGGCACCCGCTGCGCGTGGGCCTGTCGGCTACTGTCGACGTCGACATCAGCAGTGAGAAAGGCGGCGCGCTGGGCACGGTGTCGACCCCGGCGCCGACCTATGCGACCAATGTGCTGGAGCAGCCGCTGCAGCAGGCGCAGGCGGCTACGGATGCGATTGTGGCCAAGAATATGGCGAATTGAACGTCGTTCCCGCGCCCTACGTCGTTCCCGCGCCCTATGATCGTCGTCCCCGCGAAGGCGGGGACCCAAGTTTGCTGGAGCTGCCGTGACGCGTCGAACTTGGGTTCCCGCCTGCGCGGGAACGACGTGCGAGCGCTAGCGCTTACGGTAAAGGCACAGGCGTCAGCACCTGCCCATTCCCAAACCACCCCCGCAAATTATCCAGCATCAGCTGCGCCATCGCGGCCCGCGTCTCGTGCGTGGCGCTGCCGATATGCGGCATGAGCAGCACGTTCTCCAGTCCGAAAAAGCGCGCATCGATGTCCGGCTCGTTGTCGAACACGTCGAGCGCCGCGCCGGCGATGCGCTTCTCCTGCAGCGCCGCGATCAGCGCCTCCTCGTCCACTAGCGAGCCGCGCGCCACGTTCACCAGATAAGCATCAGGCCCCAACGCATCCAGCACGGAAGCAGAGATCATGCGCGCGGTCTCGCGGCCGCCAGGCGCCGCCACGATCAGGATGTCCACCGCGCGCGCCAGCGCCACCAGATCCGGCTCGAAGCGCCAGGCCAGCTGCTGGTCGCTGCGGCCGTGGTAGGCCAGCGTCACGCCGAAGGGCTCAAAGCGGCGCGCGATGTCCTTGCCGATGCGCCCCAGCCCGACGATGCCGACCTGCTTGCCGGCCAGGCTGCTCGTGAGCGGGAAGTTGGCGCCGGGCCAGCGGCCTTCGCGCACGTAGCGATCGGCCTGCGGCAGCCGGCGCAGCAGCGACAGCAGGGAGCCGATGCACAGCTCCGCCACCGCGGCGTTCAGCACGTCCGGGGTGTTGGTCACGACGATGCCGCGGCTGGCCGCCAGCGCGAGCGGGATCAGGTCGTAGCCGACGCCATTGGTGGCGATGATTTCCAACTTCGGCAAACGCTCGACCAGCGATGCGGGCACCTCGAGATTGCTGCGCGTGACGATGGCGCGAATCGCATCGGCGCCCGACGGATCGCGCTCGAAGTCCGCAAGATCGATACGCGAGAATTCCGCATCGATCTGCGACTGCACCTCGGGCGGGAAGCTGCCGATCTGCAGCAGCCCGGGCTTCATCGGCCGCCGACGGTCAGTTCGAAAGTCGTCACGCCGTCCACGCCGCCGCGCACATGGTCGCCCGGCTGCAGGGCGTCGACACCGGCCGGGGTGCCGGTGAAGATCAGGTCGCCCGGCGCCAGCGTCACGAAGCGCGACAGGTAGGCGATCACGTCGGCCACCGGCCAGATCATCTCGTTCAGGTTGCCCTCCTGCTTGAGCTGACCGTTCACTTCGAGCCAGATGCGGCACTCGGACGGATGCCCGGTCATCGAGACCGACTGCAGCGGGCTGCAGGGCGCGGAAGCATCGAAGCCCTTCGCCATGTCCCAGGGCCGGCCATCCTTCTTGGCGACGGCCTGCAGGTCGCGGCGGGTCAGGTCGAGGCCGACCGCATAGCCCCAGACCTTGTCCAGCGCCTGTTCGGGCGCGATGTCGGCGCCGCCCTCCTTCAGCGCCACCACCAGCTCGACCTCATGGTGCAGGTCCTCCGTGGCGGGCGGGTAAGGCAGCGTGCCGCTGGCCGGCACCACCGCATCGGCGGGTTTGGAGAAGAAGAACGGCGGTTCGCGGTCCGGGTCCGCGCCCATCTCGCGGGCGTGGGCGGCGTAGTTGCGGCCGACGCAGAACACGCGGCGCAGCGGGAAGGTCTGGTCGGAGCCCGCGATCGCAAGCGCGGGCGTATCGGGTGGGGTGATGGCGAAGCCAGTCATGCTGATCCTTGTAAAGACGATGTCCGGGCGAGCCTACGGGAGGCGCGTCGGACAGCCTAACATAATCAGCGACGGCGGGCTGGCAGCTTAGAACTCTTCCCAGTCGCTCTCGACCGGTGCAGCTTTCGCCGCGCGCGCAGCGGGCGCCGGCTTGGCAGGCGCAGCGCGTTTGGCCGTGACCGGACGCGCCGCCGGCAGCGCCACGCGGGCCGCAGCAGCAGCCGGCGCCGCGGCCGGGACAGCTGCGGCGGCACGCACCGGCGCCGCATGCTGCTGCTCCAGCTTGAACACCGCCACCGCCGCCGTCAGGCGTGCAGCCTGGTCCTGCATCGATTGCGATGCCGCCGCCGCTTCTTCGACCAGCGCCGCGTTCTGCTGGGTCACGGTGTCCATCTGGGTGATGGCTTCGTTGATCTGCTCGATGCCGGCGCTCTGCTCCTGGCTGGCGGAGGTGATCTCGTTGAGGATGTCGGTCACGCGGCCCACGCTGTCGACGATGTCGCCCATGGTGCTGCCGGCTTCCTGCACCAGGCGGCTGCCGGTGCCGACCTTCTCGCTCGAATCGTCGATCAGGCTCTTGATCTCCTTGGCCGCAGCCGCCGAGCGCTGCGCCAGGTTGCGCACTTCACCGGCGACCACTGCGAAACCGCGGCCCTGCTCGCCCGCACGCGCCGCTTCGACGGCGGCGTTCAGCGCCAGGATATTGGTCTGGAAGGCGATGCCGTCGATGACGGAGATGATGTCCGTGATCTTGCCGGAGGCTTCGTGGATCTGCTCCATGGTGGCGACCACTTCGTGGATCACCTGGCCGCCGCGCGCAGCCACGCTGGACGCCGCCGCGGCCAGCGTATTCGCCTGGCGCGCATTGTCCGCGTTCTGCTTGACGGTCGAGGTCAGCTCTTCCATCGAGGACGCCGTCTCTTCCAGCGAGCTGGCCTGCTGCTCGGTGCGGCTCGACAGGTCCTGGTTGCCGGCCGCGACTTCGGCGGACGCGGTGGAGATCGCCTCGGTGCCGCTGCGCACGGTGGCGACGGTTTTCACCAGGTTCTCGTTCATGGTCTTCAGCGATGCCAGCAGCTGGCCGGCTTCGCACTTGCTGGTGACGACGACCTGGGTGCTGAGGTCGCCGTCGGCGACGGCATTGGCCACCTCCAGCGCGCGGCGGATCGGACGCACGATCGACGCCGTGATCCACCAGGCCAGCACGCCGGCGCCGATCAGCACGATGGCGCCGAGCACGATCATCAGCGTGAGGGTGCTGGAATAGGTTTCCTCGGCGTCCTTGGCCTTCTCGGCCGCCAGCTGGCGCTGGATATCGAGCTGGTCGCCGGTGGCTTTCTTGAACGCGCCGAGCACTGGACGCAGCTGGGTCGCCAGATAGGTCTTGGCGCCGGCATCGTCCTTGGCCTGGATAAGCTGGAGAAGTTCGATCTGGCCCTTGACGTATTTGTCGCCGGATTCGATCTGCCTGGCCAGCGCCTCGCGGGCCTTCGGATTGGTCAGCGTTTCATCGAGCTTCTTGAGGATGTCTGCAGTGGCCTGGCGCGAGCTCGTGATCTCCTCGAGCTGTTTGGCGCGGTCAGCCGCATCGTCATTCAGCATCATGTTACGCAGGGCGATGGCGATATCGTTCGTCTCGGCCAGGATGCGGTTGACCATGTCGATGCGCGGCATGCGCTTGCCGACGATTTCCTCGGTGCCTTTGTTGACACGGCCGAGCATGAAAATGCCCTGCCCGACCATGAACACCAGCGCAAGGCAGATGGCGCCGAACGCGATCCCCAGGCGCGTGCCGATTCTTACATCCTGAATTCTCATTTTTTCTCCAAAGCTGTAGGCATGCAGGTGTATTTACCTGCGACAACTCAGCTTACGACCCAAAATGGTGCAGAGTCGATGGAGAAAAGTTAATGTACGGCAATTTTCTTTATATGATGGGTACTTTGCACAACAGGACAGGGCACAATATGCGATTTGGGGATGCTTCGAAATAAACCCGAAAGCATGCGAATATTTGTAGACGACCGGTCTAATTCGAACTATGATTCCATCATGCGCAAGGTAATGACAACCGAATCCTCTGAAGTCCGCGACAACATCGTCGCTGTCGGACAGTTGACCATGTCGGCCAAAGGGTTCTCGGCGGTAGGTCTGAACGAAATCCTGACTACGGCCGGTGTGCCGAAGGGATCGTTTTACTACTACTTCGCGTCCAAGGATGCGTTCGGCGTAGCCTTGCTGGAAAAATACTTCGAGGATTACCTGGCCGAGATCGACGCTACCTTCCAGCAAGACGGCAAGACCATGGCGCAGAGCCTGCTGCAGTATTTCGACAGATGGCGCACGAACCAGCTGGATGGCGACTGCCACGGCAAATGCCTGGTGGTTAAACTGGGGGCGGAAGTGGCGGACCTGTCGGAACCGATGCGCCTGGCGCTGAAACAGGGCACATCCGGCATCGTCGAGCGCCTGGCAAACGCCATCGAGCGCGGCGTGCTCGAAGGCTCGCTGCGCATCGGCAGCCAGCCTGGACTGGTTGCGGAGAGTCTCTATCAACTATGGCTGGGCGCGAGCGTCATGACCAAGATCACACGCGATGCATCGCCCTTCGATGCCGCAATGCGCACCACGCAGGAAATGCTGCACCTGTCCCCTTGAGCGAGGACTTTCCCTGAACGCTACAGAAGGAGCGTTTTTTTTGAACCATCGACTAGACGACCGGTCTACTAACCGAATCACCAACCGAAGAGGACGCACCATGAAAATCCTGATTGTTCTTACCTCCCACGACACCCTCGGCAATACCGGCCGCAAGACCGGTTTCTGGCTCGAAGAGCTGGCTGCGCCTTATTACGCCTTCAAGGAAGCTGGCGCCGAGGTCGTATTGGCATCCCCGGCCGGCGGCCAGCCGCCGCTGGACCCGAAGAGCAACGAGCCGGCCTTCCAGACCGAATTGACGCGCCGCTTCGAAGCCGATGCCGCTGCCGGCGCCCAGCTCGCCAATACCCTGCGCCTCGACAGCGTCTCCCAGGCCGACTTCGATGCGGTGTTCTATCCGGGCGGTCACGGTCCGCTGTGGGACCTGGCCGAAGACGCCAACTCGATCCGGCTGATCGAATCCTTCCTCGCCGCGAACAAGCCGGTAGCGCTGGTCTGCCATGCGCCGGGCGTGCTGCGCCATGTGAAGAATCCGGACGGCTCCCCGCTGGTCAAGGGCAAGCAGGTCACCGGCTTCACGAATACCGAAGAAGCGGCCGTGGAACTGACCGACATCGTGCCTTTCCTGGTCGAAGACGAGCTCAAAGCAAAAGGCGCGGTGTTCAAGCGCATCGAAGACTGGGCATCCTACGTGGTCACCGATGGTCTCCTGATCACCGGACAGAATCCGGCTTCCTCGGCCGCCGGCGCTACGGCGCTGCTGCAGGCGCTTGCCGCCGGCAAGTCAGCTTGATCATGATGCGCTAGAAGCCATGCTGCAGGCTCAGCCGCATGGAGCGCGGCTCGACCGGATGGAAGTGCACGTCGTCGACGCCATCGGCTGCCTCGCCGGGCAAACGGGAGGCGTAGTAATAATCGATGTCGCTCGCCTTGCGGTCGAACAGGTTGAACAAGTCCAGGGTCAGGCGCGTGCGCGGCGTGATCCTGTAGCCCGCACGCGCATAGGCGAGCGTGGTCGAGGCCGAGCGCACGCTGCCGTCTTCGATCAGCGGACGCGGGCCGAAATGGCGCAGTTCGAACCCGCCGTACCAGCGGCCGCGGCCTTCCAGCGTCAGGCCGAGCGACACCACGCGGTTCAGTGAGCCGGGAATGTCGTCGCCGGCCGGGTCGCGGTCGGCATAACGGGCGCGGGACATGGCCAGGTCGAAATCGACCAGGATGCCGGGCGCCGCGATGTAATGGTTGTTCCACTCGATGCCGCGGCGCCGGCTTGCGCGGCTCGGCTCGGTCTCGCCGGCGTCGCCCACGAAGAGCAGCTCCGAATCGATGTCCAGGCGCCATAGTGCGACCGAGCTTTGCAGGCCGGGCACGATTTCCGAACGCAGCCCGAGTTCCGCGCCGCGCGTCGCCACCAGCGGCGTGACCGGCTCGGCGGGCGCACCGTCGGGCAGGCGCGTTTGCGTGGTGCCGCGCGCATCGTTGCTGTGGAAGCCGCGGCCGGCGTTGACGAAGAATTCGGTCTGGCGCCACGGCCCCAGGATCAGCGACAGCTTCGGCGACGCGATATGGGCATCCGCGCTGCCGCTGTTGTCCGCGATGCTGCTGTGCACCCGAAAACGGTAGGCGTCGTAGCGCAGGCCGGCCACGCTGCGCAGCCACGGCCGCCACTGCACGACGTTTTCGGCGTAGATGCCCGCACTGCCTTCGCGCACCCCGTCCTCGCGTACCGTCGCCGTGCGCACGCGGGCGGCGGTGTCGTAGATGCCGACTGGGTCCAGGCGGTCGTAGCGTGCCTGCAGTCCCAGCTTGTTGCGCACGGCCAGGCCGCCCCAGTCCGCGGTCCAGGACCGGGCCGCGTTCAGGCCTGCCACGGTCCGCCGTTCGCTCTGCTGGAACTGGTCCCCTTCCTCGGGATTGGCCAGCGCGTAGGTGAAGTCGCTGAACAGGTCGAGCCGCGATCGCACGAGATAAGCGTCGAGTTCGAACAGCGCGCCATCGCCGCGCTTGCGCATCGCGTAGGAGAGGCTGTAGCGGGCGCTTTCCCCGCCGTCGCTGGCATCGATGCTGCCGAAGCGGCCGATCCGTCCGGATTCCACGGCCCGCAAGGGCACCTGGTCGGTCGAATTCCAGCGGTTGCGGTAGGCCATGCCTGTGAAACTGTAGCCGTCGTCCGCGCTCCCGCGGCTGTAGCGCAGCAGCACGTTGGCCTTGCGGACACGCTCCGGCACCTCCCACGGGCCATCGTTGGTGCCCAGCTCCACGCCGTACAGCATGGTGCCGCCGGCCGCCGGCAGCGCGTCGGCCAGCAGCCCGCGGCGGTAAGCGAAGCTGCCCAGCGACAGGCTGGCGATGCCGGACGCCAGCCTGTCGGCCAGCCGGAAGTGCGCGGCGCCGGCCGAGGCGAAATCGCCTTCGTCGGCAAAATACGTGCCCTTCTTGTATTCGATGCGCTGCACCAGTTCCGGAATCAGGAAGTTCAGGTCCGAATAGCCCTGGCCATGCGCATGGGTGCGCATGTTGACCGGCATCCCGTCCACGAAAGTCGCAAAGTCCGTGCCGTGGTCGAGGTTGAAGCCGCGCAGGAAGTACTGGTTCGCCTTGCCGTCGCCGCTGTGCTGCGTGACGATCATGCCGGGCACGAATTCGAGCAGTTCGCCGGTGCGCAAGGCCGGCCGGTTCGCGATCAGGTCGGCCGTGATGACGCCCTGGCTGGCCGCATCGGAGGTGCCGACCGCATTGTCGTAGTGGCCGACGACCCGCACCACGGGCGCGCTATCGGCATCGGCAAGACTTTGGGCCCTTGCGGATTGCCCGGCGGACGTCAGGCCGAACATGGCCAGGCACAAGAGAGAGCGGCGACGAAGATGCATGGCGTGGATGAGAACGAGTTTGTTTGTATATGGCCATATACGTCGTCCGACGCAGTCTGGATGCAAAAGCCGTCAAATCATCCGCACCGATCGGTCCGGTGGAACTGTTGATGTTTTGAAATTAACTCAAATTTATTATTTTTTCAATTGTGCGTGCCCCTGACTGGGGCATGATGAAAACAGGCAGGCAATAAATACAATCAAAATCATCAAATAGAGGGGAACGATATGGACCATAACAAGCGAAAGTGGAAACTCACAGCACTGGCCCTGGCTGGCGCGGCAACGATGAGCGTCATGGCACCGGCCGGCGCATCGAGCCACCGGGAAGCGCCATTCCTGACCAATATGCCGAAAGTCGACGGCACCGACTTCTTCATGTTCCGTAGCTACGCCCCCGGGCGCCAGGACTACGTGACGCTGATCGCCGACTTCATCCCCTTCCAGGATCCCCACGGCGGCCCGAACTTCTACCAGTTCGACCAGAACGCGCTGTACGAAATCCATATCGACAACAATGGCGACGCCAAGGAAGACATCACCTTCCAGCTGCGCTTCAAGAACACCTCCAAGCACACCGCGCTCACCATTGGCGGCAAGCAGGTCCAGATCCCGCTGATCAATTCCTCGACCATCAGCGGCGTCAATCCGGCCTCGCTGAACGTGCGCGAGACCTATACCATCGACATGGTCAAGGGCGACCGCCGCGCCGGCACCAGGACCCGCCTGGCCGGCACCGGCGGCGCCACCGAATTCGACAAGCCGGTCGACAACATCGGCGAGAAGGTGTTCGGCGGTCCCAACGGCTACGAGACCTACGCCAACCAGCACATCTACGACATCACGATCCCGGGCTGCGGCACCGGCCGGGTGTTCGTCGGCCAGCGCAAGGAGCCCTTCTACATCGCGGTGGGCCAGATCTTCGACCTGTTCAACCTGAATCCGCTGGGCCCGGAAGCGGGCGGCAACCGCAACGACCTGGAGGGCAAGAACGTCAGCGCGATCGCCCTCGAGATCCCGATCGCCTGCCTCACCACCGCCGGCGAGCCGGTCATCGGCGGGTATGCGACCGCCAGCGTGCGCCAGGGCCGGCTGGTCAATCCGACGCCAGGATCGGGCATCAACAATGCGTCGAAAGAAGGCGGCGCATGGACCCAGGTGTCGCGCGTCGGCATGCCGCTGGTGAACGAGGTGATCATCGGCCTGGACGACAAGGACCGCTTCAACGCGTCGAAACCGAAGGATGACGCGCAGTTCATCAACTACGTGACCAATCCGGTGCTGCCGGCCGTGGTGGAAACCCTGTTCCCGTCCGCCAAGGCGCCGACCAACTTCCCGCGTAACGACCTGGTGACCGTGTTCCTGAAGGGCTTGCCGAACGTGAACCAGCCGAAGAATGTGGTGGCGTCCGAAATGATGCGCCTGAATACCAGCATCGCGCCGACCCCGCAGGCTTCGCAGAACCAGCTCGGCGTGGCCGGCGGCGACAATGCCGGCTTCCCGAACGGACGCCGCCCGGCCGACGATACCGTCGATGCTTCGCTGCGCGTGTCCATGGGTGCCCTGTGCGTGCTGACCGGCGCCAACGATGCCCTCGGCGTGGGCTGCAAGCCGGGCGACGCGCCGGCGGGCGGACTGAAGCTGACCGACGGCGTGCGCAAGACCGCGACCGACTACAAGGCGGCCTTCCCTTACCTGAACACGCCGATTCCGGGCAACCTGGGCAGCGCAGGCACCCAGGCCGGTTCGTCAGCCAAGGTGAGGTGAGATCATGGCCCCACTTCAATCGACACGGCGCCGCGCCTACGCGGCCATCGCGGTCCTGGCGCTGGCAAGCCTGATCGCCGCCTGCCATAGCCACGACGACGATGACGGCGACCACGGCCAGCCGCCGCCGGTGGCCGGCACGCCGAATCCGCCGCCGGCGACGACCGACAGCTTCGTGACCTACGTGACGCAGGTCGTCGCCACCGCCGACGAGACCAGCGAACCGGCATCGATCGATGGCGTCGCCGTCACGACGCCGGACGCGACCGAGCCGCAGACGGTGGCCGGTTCGTGACACGCCGCCTGGGCGCGGCCCTGCTGCTGTCGTGCCTGTGGTGCGGCGGCACGGCCGCCGCGCCGCATATTCCGGCCGACGGCAACCAGGTCGTCGAGCGCCTGCCCAGCCGCGCCGACCCGGTGCAGCGCGAATTGCTGCGCCTGCGCGGCGAATTGAGCAGGCGTCCCGGCGACCTCGGCCTGGCCAGTGCGCTCGCCCAGCGCTACATCGAGCAGGCGCGGGCCGATGGCGACCCGCGCTACCTCGGTTACGCGCAGGCGGCGCTCGCGCCATGGTGGACCCAGGCGCAGCCGCCGGAACAGGTGCTGGTGCTGCGCGCCACCCTGCGCCAGAGCACCCATCAGTTCCCGGCCGCGCTGGCCGACCTCGACCAGGCCGTGCAGCGCGACAGCGGCAACGTGCAGGCCTGGCTGACGCGCGCCACCGTCCAGATGGTGACCGGACAACTTGCCGCCGCGCGCGCCAGTTGCATGCGCCTGTATTCGCGCGCGCCGCTGCTGGTGGTCCAGACCTGCCTGTCGAGCGTGGGCAGCATCAGCGGCCAGGCCGCCGACAGCTACCGCCAGCTGCAGGAGGTGCAAAAACGGCATCCGCTGGACGAGCCCGGGGTCCAGGTCTGGGTCGCCACCCTGCTGGGTGAGATGGCCGAACGCGCGGGCGATGCCGCCGGCGCCGAGGCGCATTTCCGCCAGGCCCTGGCGGCGGGTGAACCGGACAGCTACCTGCTGGGCGCCTGGGCCGATTTCCTGCTCGACCATGGGCGCGCTTCGGAAGCTGCCCGTCTCTTGAAGGACAAGACCCGCAACGACGCCCTGCTGCTGCGCTATGCGCTGGCGCTGCAGGCGATGAGCGCGCCGGACGCCAGACGCCAGGCCGAGGTCCTGCGCACGCGCTTCGACGCCGCAATGCTGCGCGGCGATACGGTTCACCGGCGCGAGCAGGCGCGCTTCGAACTCGCCCTGCGCAAGGACCCGGCTGCGGCGGTCCGCCTGGCCAAGGCCAACTGGATGGTGCAGAAGGAGCCTGCGGACCTGCGCATCCTTGCCGACTGCGCGCTGGCCAGTGGCGACACTGAAGCTGCGCAGATGGTCCGCGACTGGCTGCGCAGCTCGCGCATCGAAGACCGCCGGGTCGCCGCCAGCGCCGCGCGCCTGGGAGCAGCGGCATGACGCGGCTCGCAGCCACCCTGCTCTGCCTGGCTACGCTGTTCCTGGCGGCGCCGGCCTGGGCTCACAAGCCGAGCGACAGCTACCTGACCCTCGACGTACAGGGACGCCGGATCGACGGCCAATGGGACATCGCCCTGCGCGACCTCGACATGGCCATCGGCCTGGACGGCGACGGCAACGGCGAACTGACCTGGAACGAAGTACGCGGCCGCCAGGAGGCGATCGCCGCCTATGCGCTGGCACGCCTTAAACTTGCCAGCGAGGGCCAGGCATGTCCGCTGCGCCTGACCGGCCTGCTGCTGGACGAGCACAGCGACGGCGCCTATGCCGTGCTGCGCCTGCACGGCGACTGCGGTGCCGAGGTCGCCAGGCTCGACGTCGATTACGGGCTGCTGTTCGATATCGATCCCCAGCACAAGGGCCTGCTCCAGCTGCGGCATGGTGGCCAGGCCTCGACCGCGATCTTCGCTCCCGACAGCGCCCGTCAAACGCTGCGCATGAGCGGCGCTTCGAGCTGGCGCCAGTTCGGGGACTATGTCAGGCACGGCATCTGGCATATCTGGATCGGCTTCGACCACATCCTGTTCCTGCTGTCGCTGCTGCTGCCCGCCGTGCTGGTCTACCACGACCGCAAATGGCAAGGCCGGACCACCTTCCGCGCCGCCGCCTTCGACGTACTCAAGATCGTCACGGCCTTCACGCTGGCGCATTCGATCACGCTGACCCTGGCCACGCTCGGTGTCGTGGCGCTGCCCTCGCGGCTGGTGGAATCGGCGATTGCGGCATCTGTGGTACTGGCGGCGCTGAACAACCTGTGGCCGCTGTTCCATGGCCGCCGGGCGCTGGTCGCTTTTGCATTCGGCCTGATCCACGGCTTCGGCTTTGCCAGCGTCCTGCTCGACCTGGGCTTGCCGAAAGCGTCGCTGCTGCTGTCGCTGGTCGGCTTCAACGTCGGCGTCGAAGTCGGCCAGATCGCCATCGTTGCCGTGTTCCTGCCCTTGGCTTTCCTGATGCGCAACTCGATCCTGTACCGCAAAGGAATTCTTGGCGCCGGCTCCTGCCTGATTGCCTTGCTCGCACTTGCCTGGCTGGCGGAGCGCGGTCTGGATATGAAGCTGCTGGCCTGAGCCGGACTAGCCTGGTGAACGCAATAGCAGCAAGCCGTACAAGCCGCCGGCCACGGAGCCTTCCTTCGCGACGAATTTCACTTCAAGTTGTCGAAGCGCCGCCCTGCATCCGCGCGCGCGGAGCTCAGCCGCAGCACCGTGGCCTCGCCCTTCGGGTCCTGCAGGCGATAACTGAACCATTTGCTCGCCTGGCGCCACCTTGTCGATGGTGCGCGTCGTGCAGGCGGAAGAAGGGAATGAACTCGGTCGATGGTCCGACGCCACTACCCTTCACCAGCCCGGCCGGCGCCGTGAAGGCGATGCCGGGGCCGGTGCTGTACAGGTAGTACTTGCTGCCCTCTTTCGCCATCACCGGGTCGTGGATGCTCACCTGCGCGGCGGTGGCCGCGCATCGCTTAGCCCTCCACCGCGAACACCATCACCGCTTTCGCCGGCACCTTGACGGTCAGCTTGCCGCCCGCTGCCTGGGCGCCGAACGGCGCCGGCTTGATGGTCTGCGGGCGCTCGAAGGTGTTGTGGGCATCCATCGCCGCGGCGGTCAGCACCTGGCCGCGTACGGTGCCGGCGTTCTGGCCGGCGACGTTCAGCGTCACGTCGGTCGCTTCGCGCGGGTTGGTGTTGACCAGGGCGACATACACCTTGCCGTCCTTGCCGCGCGCCGCCGAGGCGCTGATGCCGGGCACGCCCTTGCCGTTCTCGCCGTAGACCGTGTTGTTGGCCAGCGTGACCGGCAGCGAGGCCGCGTCCTGGAAGGGCACGTACATCCGGTAGGCGTAGTAGGTCGGTGTCAGGAGCATCCTGTCCCTGTCGGTGATGATCATGGCCTGCAGCACGTTGACCATCTGCGCGATGTTGGTCATGCGCACGCGGTCGGCATGGGCATGGAAGATGTTGAAGTTGAGCGCAGCGACGACGGCATCGCGCAGGGTATTACGCTGGAACAGGAAGCCCGGGTTGGTGCCCGCCTCGACGTCGTACCAGGTGCCCCACTCGTCCACGTAGAAGCCGATTTTCTTCTGCGGGTCGTTCTTGTCGAGAATGGCGACGTTCTTGCGGATGAGCTCATCCATGCGCAGGGTGCGTGCCATGGTCGAGAACCACTCGTTCTCCGGAAAGCCGATGGCGGCGCCCTTCTTGTCCCAATTCCCGGTCGGCAGCGTGTAGTAGTGGAAGCTGATGCCGTCCGTATCGCGCGCGGCGTCGCGGCTCAGCACCTCGGTCCAGGCAGTACCGCTGTCGTTGCCGCCGCTGGCGATCAGCTTCGGGCGCAGCTTCGGCGGCGCCTTCAGGAAGGTTGTGTAGTGGTTGTACAGACTGGCGTAATACTCCGGCTTCATGTTGCCGCCGCAGCCCCAGGCTTCGTTGCCGACCGCGAAATAGGCGACCTTGAACGGCTGCGGATGGCCGTTCTTCGCGCGCAGTTGGGCCAGCGAGGACTTGCCTTCGGAGGTCATGTACTCGACCCACTCCGCCATCTCCTGCGGCGTGCCGGTGCCGAGGTTGCCGTTGACGTAGGCGTCGGCGCCGAGCTGCTCGACCAGGTCGAAGAACTCGTGGGTGCCGACCGCATTGTTTTCCGGAACGCCGCCCCAGTTGGTGTTGACCTTCACCGGCCGCTTGCTGCGCGGGCCAATGCCGTCCTTCCAGTGGTATTCGTCGGCGAAGCAGCCGCCCGGCCAGCGCACCAGCGGCACGTGCAGGTCCTTCAACGCTTTGACAACGTCCTTGCGCCAGCCGCGCACGTTGGGGATCTTCGATTCCGGTCCAACCCACATGCCTTCGTAGATGCCGGTGCCGAGGTGCTCGGCAAACTGGCCGTAGACGTTCTTGTTGATCGTGGCGCCGGGCTTGCCGGCATCGATGCTCAGGCTCACCTGGGCAAATGCCGGGGTGCTGGTCAGCACGCCGAGCGCCAGCACGGCGGATGCGAATGCTTTCATGAGATCAGTCGCCCTGCTCGATCGAAAAGCGGAATCGCGACTCGGTATCGTAGGTCTCGCCCGGCCGCAGGATCGTGTTCGGATACGCAGGCTGGTTGGGCGAGTCGGGATAGTGTTCGGGTTCGATGCAAAAGCCGGTGCGGTGGGCGTAGCTGCGGCCCTTGCCTTCCAACGAACCGTCGAGGAAGTTCCCGCTGTAGAACTGCACGCCGGGCTCCTGGGTGAACAGCTCCAGCACGCGGCCCGAACGCGGGTCGCGCACATGCACCGCGCGCTTCAGGCTCTTGTCGCCATCGGCGCGGTCGAGCACCAAGCAGTGGTCGTAGCCGAGGCCGTGGCGCAGCTGCTTGTCCGGCATGCCGATGCGCTCGCCGATGCTGCGCGGCTGGCGGAAGTCGAAAGGCGTGCCGGCGACCGGCGCGAGTTCACCGAGCGGAATCGATTCGGCGTCGATGGGCACGAAGCGGTCGGCTTCGATCGTCAGCTCGTGGCCGAGGATGTCGGCGCCGGCCTGCAGGCCGCACAGGTTGAAGTAGCTGTGCTGGGTCAGGTTGACCGGGGTCGCCTGGTCGGTCGTGGCCTGGAAGCGCACCACGATCTCGTTGTCATCGGTGAGGCGGTAGGAGACGGTGGCGTCCAGATTGCCGGGATAGCCCTGCTCTCCGTCCACGCTGCGATAGCGCAGCACCAGGCTGTCGCCCTCGACGGTCGGAGTCCACAGCACCTTGTCGAAGCCGCGGTCGCCGCCGTGCAGGTGGTTGCTGCCGTTGTTGGTCGGCAGCTGGTAAGTCTTACCGTCGAGCACGAAGCGGCCCTGGCGGATGCGGTTGCCGTAGCGTCCGATCAGCGCGCCGAAATAGGGGCTGTCGGCCAGGTAGGGCTCCAGCGTGTTGAAGCCAAGGGCGACGTCGTCGACCTTGCCGTCGCGGTCGGGCACGTGGATTTCGGTGATGATGCCGCCGAAGTCCAGGATCTTGACGATCATGCCGCGGCTGTTGGTGAGCGTAAATTGGGTGACTGTGGCGCCGTCGGGCAAAGTCCCGAACGGCGCCTGCGCGATACCGGTCTGCACGTTGTGGTGTCCTCTGAAAATGATAGGCCGTATGGACCCGATCCTAGCACGGCTGGCGCAGCGCTTCGTTTGGCATGGCACACTAGGCCTTTTCAACGCATCGCTTCGCTTACCCGTGACCACGCCCGCCACCAGCTTTCCCCCACAGCTTCCCGCCCGGTTTTCCGATTACGCCGAGCTGATCGCGGCGACCGATCTTGAACAGGTCGTAAAGGCCGCTGACATCCCGGACGGCTTCCTTCTCGCCCGCGCCGGCCGGGTCGAGGCGCGTTATACCCCTTTCGATTACGTGAACCTGGATGCGCGCGTGGTGGTGGTCGGGATCTCGCCCGGTTTCGTGCAATGGAAGAACGCGGTGCGCGCTGCGCAGCAGGGTCTGCGCGCGGGCCTGGCGCTGCCCGAGCTGCTGCGCGCGGCCAAGTACACGGGCGCCTTCAGCGGCGCGATCCGCCCCAACCTGGTGGCCCTGCTCGATGACATCGGCCTGCAGCACTGGCTCGGGATCGCCAGCTGCGCCAGCCTGTTCGGCGCGGATGCGCACCTGATGCACGTGACCGGAGCGCTGCGCCAGGCGGTCTTCGTCGACGGCAGCAATTACAACGGCGCCAGCCCGAACATGGTCAGCACGCCGCTGCTGCAGTCCCAGCTGCTCGACTACTTCGGCCGGGAAGCCGGCCTGCTGCCGGGCGCGGTGTTCGTGCCGCTGGGCCCTAAGGTGAGCCAGGCCCTGAGCTGGCTCGCGAAGCGCGGCGTGCTCGACGAAGGCCGCATCCTGCACGGCCTGCCCCACCCTTCCGGCGCCAACGCCGAACGCATCGCCTATTTCCTGGGCCGCAAGGAGAAGGCGGCCTTATCGAGCCGCACGAACGGCGCACAGATCGACGCCGACCGCCTGGCACTCCGTGCGAAAATGGCAGTCCTTGGAATGACGCCCGTCAGCTAATGCCGGGTCCGCTTTGCGTGCTACGCGTATTGACGGGCAGGATTACACTGAAGGCGTCCAGATACACGGCTGCCGACCATGTCACCTTTTTCATGGGAATACAACCAGCTCACCCTCGTCAACCTCGAAGACAAGCCCGCCGCTTTCTTCAAGGGGCTGATCCGCGCCAGTACGACGTCCATCATCATCACCGACCCGCGCCAGGGCGATAACCCGATCGTCTGGGTGAACCCGGCTTTCGAAGCGGTATCCGGTTACGCGCTCGACGAGGTGGTCGGCCGCAACGCCCGTTTCCTGCAGAACGGCGACCGCGGCCAGGAAGCGATTGCCTGCCTGCGCGAGGCCATCGCCGCCGGCCGCCCCCACACCTGCACGCTGCGCAACTACCGCAAGGACGGCAGCCCATTCTGGAGCCGCATGCACATCTTCCCGGTGCGCGAGGGCGACGGCGCCATCGTCAATTTCGCCGCCTTCCTGGAAGACGTCAGCGCCGCCGTCGATGCGCAGTCCGCCGTGGCGAATGCCCGCCAGCGCCTGGACGCCGTCCTGGAGAGCATCTCGGACGGCTGCATCTCGCTCGACCACGACTGGCGCTTCACCTACGTCAACAGCAAGGGCGCGGAGTGGCTCAAACGCACGCGCGGGCAGCTGCTGGGCAAGGTGGTGTGGGACGAGTTTCCGGAAGCGGTAGGCGGGCCCTTCTACGACACTTACCACCGCGCGGTCGACCGCCAGGAAGACGCCAGGTGCGAAAGCTATTACGAGCCCCTGAACCTGTGGGTGGAAGCGCGCGCCTATCCGTCGCCGGAAGGCCTGACGGTCTTCTTCGCCGACATCACCGAGCGCAAGGAAACCGAGGCGCGCCTGATGCACATGGCGACCCACGACAGCATGACCGGCCTGCACAACCGCTTCAGCTGCCTGCGCGCGCTCGACCAGCTGCTGGCGACGGACAGCGTGGTGGGCGTGCTGTTCATCGACCTCGACCACTTCAAGGAAGTCAACGACGCCCACGGCCACCAATCCGGCGACCTGGCGCTGCAGGAGATCGGGCGGCGCCTGGCCACCTTCGCGAATGCCGACACCACGGTATCGCGCATCAGCGGCGACGAGTTCGTGATCGTGCTCGCCAATGCGGAGGTCGACAAGGCGAAAACCTTGGCGGCGGGCGTCCTGCAGCGCCTGGCGGAGCCGATCGCGGTCGACCATCTGAAAGTCACGGTCGGCGCCAGCATCGGCATCGCGCTCGGCAAATCCCGCGAGCACACGGCGGACGAACTGCTCAACAATGCGGGCGCCGCGATGTACGCGGCCAAGGACAATGGCCGCCATACCTTCAGCGTGTTCTCGCCGGCGTCGGCGCGCATGATCAAGGAACGCCTGCAGCTGCGCCAGGAAGTCTTTTCGGCGCTGGAGCGGCGCCAGTTCGTGCTGTTCTACCAGCCGCAGATCAGCGCCGCCAACGGCGCCGTGGTCGGGGCCGAGGCCCTGCTGCGCTGGGAGCATCCGCGCCTGGGCGTGATCGCGCCGGGCGCCTTCCTGTCGATGCTCGAGGACTCGCCGGCGATCACGGCGGTCGGGGCCTGGGTCTGCGAGGAAGCCTGCCGTCAGGCGCGCGAATGGGAACTGCTTGGTTACAAGCTGCAGATGGCGGTGAACGTCTCGCCGCGCCAGCTTACCGACGAGAACCTGCCGCTGCTGCTGAAGAACCTGGTGGTGCATTACGAACTGGACACCAGCTGCATCAAGCTGGAAGTCACGGAAAGCATGCTGACCCAGGACATCGACAAGGCCGCCGCCGTGCTGCGCTCGCTGGAGGACGAGGGCTTCCGCATCGCCCTCGACGATTTCGGCACCGGCTACTCGAACCTCTCCTACCTGCGCCAGTTCCCGATCACGACGATCAAGATCGACCGCTCCTTCGTGCAGGAGATCGAGGAAGACCGGCGCTGCCTGGACATCGTCAACGGCGTGATCGCCTTCGCCAAGTCGCTCAAGATGGCGGTGATCTGCGAAGGGATCGAGACCGAAGCCCAGGCCTGCGCGATCCGCTCGACCGAATGCGACGTGCTGCAGGGCTATTTGATCGGCAAACCGATGCGCGCGGGCGAGTTCCAGGCGCTGCTGCTCGCGCAGCGCAGTACCCCCCAACAGGCAGACCCGGGCTGCGATCAAGCCGGACCGGCCGAGCATTGATCAATCGTTGTCGGCGAGCTTGCCGCGCAAGAGCTCCAGCTGCCGCTTGAGGGCCAGCAGGTCGGCAGGTTCGCAGGCGGCGGCGCACATGATCCCTTCCTGAATGCTTGCCGCATCCTGGCGCATGGCGCGGCCGGCGTCGGTCAGGCTGATCACGACCTGGCGCTCGTCCTGCGCGGAGCGGGCGCGCGCCACCAGGCCGGCGGCTTCCAGCCGCTTGAGCAGCGGCGTCAAGGTGGCCGAATCGAGGAAAAGCCGCGCGCCGATATCCGACACGCTGACGCCGTCGCGCTCCCACAGCACCAGCATCACCAGGTACTGCGGGTAGGTCAGGTCCAGCTTGCGCAGCAGCTTGCGGTACACCTTGTTCATCGCCAGGCCGGTCGAGTACAGCGCGAAGCACAACTGCTCGTCCAGTAGCGGGGTCTTGTTCGCTTCCATACCGCGATATTAGATCGCGCGCTATCCGATGACAAGCTCAGGGCAGCAGAAAGCGGTAGCCGACCCCGGTTTCGGTCATCATGTAGCGCGGCTGGGCCGGATTGTCTTCCAGCTTGTGGCGCAAATGTCCCATGTAGACGCGCAGGTAATGTGCGTTGTCCGCCTGGTTCGGTCCCCACACCGCGCGCAGCAGCTGCGGCGTCGTCATCACCTTGCCCGCGTTGGCGAGCAAAACCGCCAGCAAGCGGTGTTCGGTCGGGGTCAGGCGCACCGGCCGTCCCGCCTTGACGACGCTGCGATTCTGCACATCTACCTCGACGTCGCCGAAACGCAGCTTGCCGTCGGCGCCGCCGGCGGGACCGCGCTGGCGGCGGCGCGACGCGCGCACCCGCGCCAGCAGCTCGCCGACACCGAAGGGCTTGGTCAGGTAATCGTCGGCGCCGCGGTCGAGCGCCCGGATCTTTTCTTCCTCGTTGACCCGCGCCGACAGCACGATGACGGGCACGGACGACCACTTGCGCAGGTCGCCGATGAAGTCGACGCCGTCGCCGTCGGGCAGGCCGAGATCGAGGATCACGACGTCGGGCTTGCGGGTGCCGGCCTCGGTCAGTCCGCGCTGCAGGCTGGCCGCCTCGTGTACCTGCCAGCCTTCCTGTTCGAGCGCGCCGCGCACGAAACGGCGGATATGGGGCTCGTCTTCCACGAGCAGTGCGGTGCCGATGAAGTCACTCATCCTGTTCCTCGATTTCCAGTTCCTCGTCCAGCAGCGGCATCGCCGGCGGCGTGCCGAGCGGCAGCCTGAAGACGAAGGCAGCGCCTCCTCCCGCCCGGCTGGCGGCGTGAATGGCGCCGCCATGCGCGCCGACGATCGCGCGGCAGATGGCCAGGCCCAGCCCGACCCCGGGCTTGGCCGATTCGCGTTCGCCGCGCATGAATTTTTCGAATACCGCCTCTTCCTGGCCGGGCGGCAGCCCCGGCCCGTTGTCCGCAACGCCGATCTCCAGCCACGCGCCATGCAGCGCGGCCGAGACGATGACGGTGGCGCCGGGCGGCGTGTACTTGCCCGCGTTTTCGAGCAGGTTGCACAGCACGCGCTCGATCAGCACGGCGTCGTACTGCACCAGCGGCAGGTCGGCCGGCACCTGCGTTTCGACCGCCCGTCCCGCGAGGGCGGCGCGGCTGGCGCGCAGCGCACTGCCGATCACCTCTTCGACCGGCTGCCACTGCAGCTTGAGCCTGACCTCGCCGCTCTCGATGCGCGCCATGTCGAGCAAATTCGTCACCAGCATGCTCATGCGCAGCATCTCCTCGCGCAAGGCATCCGCCATGCCGCGCTGCGCGGGCGCCAGCGGCGGCGCAGAGCGCGCCAGCGACTCGGCCTGGGCCATCAGGGACGTGAGCGGCGTGCGCAGGTCGTGCGACAGCGCCGCCAGCAGCGAATTGCGCAAACGTTCCGATTCGATCTTGACCAGCGCTTCCTGCGCGACCTCGATGTAATGCACACGTTCCAGGGCGATCGCCGCCAGCGCGGCAAAGGCGTCCAGCTGCTGGCGCTGTTCCGGCGCCAGCAGCCAGTGCGGCCCGGTGGCCTCGATCGCCAGCACGCCGCGGGTGCGCATCGGCGCCACCAGCGGCATGTAGAAGACGGGACTGCCCGGCAGGGTGCCGGTGCCGGCCCCGGCGCTGGCGCCATGGTCGAAGGCCCATTGCGCGATGCCGGCATCGAGGCCGGGCATCGGGTCGACGCCCTCCGCGGCCGGCTGGATGCGGCCGTCGGCATCCGGCAGCAGCAAGGTGGTGCGCACGCCGAAACTGCGGCCGACGACCTCGCGCGTGGCTTCCTGGATCTGCTCCGTCTGCAGCACGCCGGACAGGGCGCGCGCGAATTCGTAGAGCGCGTGGGTGCGGGCCTCGCGCAAGGCCGCCACCCGCGCCTGGAAGCGCAGGCCGGCTGTCAGGTGTCCGGTCATCAGGCCGACCGCCAGCATCACGCCGAAGGTCACGAGGTACTGGAAGTCCGAGATCGCGAGGGTGAACCGCGGCGGCACGAAGAAGAAGTCGAAGCAGGCCACGCTGACGCAGGTTGCCGTCACCGACGGCCCGCGCCCGAAACGGACCGCGACCAGTAGCACCACCAGCATGAACAGCATGGCGATGTTGGCCAGGTCCAGCCAGGCGCTGGCCGGCGTCGCCGCCAGCGCCATGCCGAGGCTGGCCAGCACGGCCGCGCCATGCGCCGCCAGCCTTGCCCGCGGCGTCCGCGCCGGCGCACTGGCGCCCTCGGCGGGCTTCGGCGCGGCGCCGTCCGTGGCGCCGTGCGGCGCCGCCGCCTCGATCAGTTCGATATCGGGCGCCAGGCGCGCGATCGCACGGGCAGCGCCGGGCAGCCAGGGCCGCCGGGCCTGGTCGCGGCCGAGCACGATCCGCGGCAGGTTATGGCTGCGCGCAAACGCGACCACGGCCGGCGCCACCCGGTCGCCAGACAGGACCGCGGTAGTGGCGCCGAGCTCGCGCGCCAGCTTGAGCGCTTCCAGTGGACGCCGGCGCCGCGCCGCGTCCAGGCGCTGCAGCGCCGGGGTCTCGACATACACTGCATGCCATTCCGCGCCCAGCTGGGCGGCCAGGCGCGCTGCGCCGCGCACCACGCCTTCGGCACCGGCGCCCGGACCGATGCAGGCCAGCAGCCCCGTGCCGGTGCGCCACACAGGATCGATCGATTTCTCGACGCGGTAGGCGCGCACGTCGCCGCCGATGCGCTCGGCGGTGCGGCGCAGCGCCAGTTCGCGCAGCGCGATCAGGTTGCCCTTGCGGAAAAAGTTCCGGCCGGCCCGCTCCGCCTGCGCGGCCTGGTAGACCTTGCCGAGTTTCAGGCGGGCCAGCAGCTCGTCGGCCGGCAGGTCGACCAGCACCACTTCGTCGGCCTGGTCGAACACGGTGTCCGGCACGGTCTCGCCGACCCGCACCCCGGTGATGCCGCCGACCACGTCGTTCAGGCTTTCCAGGTGCTGCACGTTGACCGTCGTGAAGACGTCGATGCCGGCCGCCAGCAGTTCCTCAATGTCCTGCCAGCGCTTCGGATGGCGCGATCCGGCCACGTTCGAATGCGCCAGCTCGTCGACCAGCACCAGTTGCGGACGCCGCGCCAGCGCGGCGTCGATGTCGAACTCGGCAAGGACCTTGCCGCGGTACTCGATGCGCCTGCGCGGCAGCAGCTCCAGTCCTTCCAGCAGGGCCTCGGTCTCGAACCGCCCGTGGGTTTCGGCCACGCCGACCAGCACCTGCCGCGACGCCGCCAGCTGGCGCGCCGCGGACAGCATGGCGTAAGTCTTGCCGACCCCGGCCGAGGCGCCGAAGTAGATGCGCAGGCGGCCGCGCGCGGCGCGCCGCTCCTGCTCCTGTACCTGGGCCAGCAGCGCGTCCGGGTCGCGCCGCGCTTCGTCGCCGGGAAAGCTCATCGGCGGCGCCTCAACGTGCCCGTGGGGCCTTGCCGTCCAGCGCCAGGTTCAGCGCCAGCACGTTCACGCGCGGCTCGCCCAGGAAGCCCAGCAGCGGTTCCTGCCGGTGGCGCTCGATCAGGCCGCGGACCTGCTGCTCCGGCAGCTTGCGCGCGGCGGCGATGCGTCCCGCCTGGTACTCGGCGGCGGCGACGCTGATCTCCGGATCGAGGCCGCTGCCGGACGCGGCGACCAGGTCGACCGGCACCGGCGCGCGGTTGCCGGGGTCGGCCCGGCGCAAGGCCTCGACGCGGGCCTTGGCCGCGTCCAGCAGCGCCGGGTTGGTGGGTCCCTGGTTCGAGCCGCCCGAACCGGCGGCGTTGTTGGCCATCGGCGCGGTGGCCGAGGGCCGTCCCCAGAAGTAGCCGGGCTGCGAGAACGACTGGCCGATCAGGGTGGAGCCGACCGAGCGGCCGTCCACCTCGAGCAGGCTGCCGCCGGCCTGGTGGGCGAAGGCGGCGCGGCCGATGCCGGTGACGACGGCCGGGTACAGCGCGCCGCAGACGATGGTCAGGGCGCCGAACAGGACCAGCGCGGGACGAATGATGGATGCCATGAATGTTCTCCTGGTTCAGACGAGGTTGAGCGCAGCCAGCAGCATGTCGATCAACTTGATGCCGATGAACGGCAGAATGATACCGCCGATACCGTAGATCAGCAGGTTCCGGCGCAGCAGCGCAGTGGCGCCGATCGCGCGGTAGCGCACGCCGCGCAGGGCCAGCGGGATCAGGAACACGATGATCAGGGCGTTGAAGATCAGCGCCGACATGATCGCCGAGGACGGGCTGGCCAGGTGCATGAGGTCGAGCGCCTTCAGCTGCGGATAGGTGCCGACGAAGGCGGCCGGGATGATCGCGAAGTACTTGGCGACGTCGTTGGCGATCGAGAAGGTGGTCAGCGAGCCGCGCGTCATCAGCATCTGCTTGCCGATCTCGACGATCTCCAGCAGCTTGGTCGGGTTCGAATCGAGGTCGACCATGTTGCCGGCTTCCTTGGCGGCCTGGGTGCCGGAGTTCATCGCCACCGCCACGTCGGCCTGGGCCAGCGCCGGCGCGTCGTTGGTGCCGTCGCCGGTCATCGCCACCATCCGGCCCTCGTCCTGATAGCGGCGGATCAGTTTCAGCTTGTCTTCCGGCGTGGCTTCGGCCAGGAAGTCGTCGACCCCGGCCTCGGCGGCGATGGCGGCCGCGGTCAGCTTGTTGTCGCCGGTGATCATCACGGTCTTGATGCCCATGCGGCGCAGTTCGGCGAAGCGTTCCTTGATGCCGCCCTTGACGATGTCCTTCAACTCGACCACGCCCATCACGCGCTCACCGTCGGCCACCACCAGCGGGGTGCTGCCGCGGCGCGCGGCATCCTCGACCGTGCGCATGACCTCGGCCGGGAACGGCGCGCCGAGCGCTTCCATATGGCGGCGCAGCGCATCCACCGCGCCCTTGCGGATCCGGCGTTCGCCGGCATCGACACCGCTCATGCGGGTGTTGGCCGAGAACGGCAGGAACGCCGCCTGCAGGCTTTCCAGTTCGCGCTCGCGGATGTTGAACTTCTGCTTGGCCAGCACCACGATGCTGCGTCCTTCCGGGGTCTCGTCGGCCAGCGACGCCAGCTGGGCGCAATCGGCCAGCTCGCGCTCGGTCACGCCTGGCGCCGGCAGGAAGGCCGAGGCCTGGCGGTTGCCGAGCGTGATGGTGCCGGTCTTGTCGAGCAGGAGCACGTCGACGTCGCCGGCGGCTTCCACTGCGCGGCCGGAGGTGGCGATCACGTTGGCGCGCATCATGCGGCTCATGCCGGCCACGCCGATCGCCGACAGCAGGCCGCCGATGGTGGTCGGAATCAGGCACACCAGCAGCGCGATCAGGACCGTGATCGTGACCGGCGCGCTGCTCACGCCCGCCGCCTTGGCGGCCGCCACCGAGAACAGCGAGAACGGCAGCAGGGTCACCGTCACCACCAGGAACACGATCGAGAGCGCGACCAGCAGGATGGTCAGCGCGATCTCGTTCGGCGTCTTCTTGCGCTTGGCGCCTTCGACCATCGCGATCATGCGGTCGAGGAAGGTCTCGCCCGGGTTCGCGCCGACCTTCACGACCAGCCAGTCCGACAGCACGCGGGTGCCGCCGGTGACGCTCGAGAAATCGCCGCCCGATTCGCGGATCACCGGCGCCGATTCGCCGGTGATGGCGCTCTCGTCGACCGAGGCCACGCCATCGATCACTTCGCCGTCGATCGGCACCACGTCGCCGGCTTCGACCAGCACGAAATTACCTTTGCGCAGGTCGTTGGCCGGGCACGGCAGCCAGCCGCTGCCATGCTTGGGGCTGGCCATCTTCTTGGCCATGACGCTCTGTTTGAGGCCGCGCAGCGAGGCCGCCTGGGCCTTGCTGCGGCCTTCGGCCAGGGCTTCCGCGAAGTTCGCGAACAGCACCGTGAACCACAGCCAGACGGCGGCCGCCAAAATGAAGCCGGCCGGGGCTTCGCCCTCGCCGAACAGCGCCTGCAGGTACAGCAGCGTGGTGATGATGCTGCCGACGTACACCACGAACATCACGGGGCTGCGCAGCTGGGTGCGCACGCCCAGCTTCTTGAAGGCGTCCAGCAGCGCCGGGACGAGCAGGCCGGTATCGAACATGCTCAGGCGCTTGGCGCCGGCCTGGGAGGCGACCGGGGCGCCGGCGGTCACATGCGGCGCCGGCGTAGGAACTCGAGTCATAGGGTACTCCTGATTATTTTGCAAAGAGCTGCAGGTGTTCGGCGACCGGGCCGAGGGCCAGCGCCGGCACGTAGTTCAGTACGCCCACCAGCACCACCACGCCGACCAGCAGGCCGACGAACATCGGGCCGTGGGTGGGCATGGTGCCGGCGTTGGCCTGCAGGCGCTGCTTGGCGGCCAGCGAACCGGCGATCGCCAGCACCGGCACGATCACGGCGAAGCGGCCGAACCACATCGCGATCGCCAGCATGGTGTTGTAGAACGGGGTGTTGGCGGACAGGCCGGCGAAGGCGCTGCCGTTGTTGTTGGCGGCCGAACTGAAGGCGTACAGGATTTCCGAGAAGCCGTGCGCGCCCGGATTCGCGATGCCGGCGCGGCCGGCGTCCGCCAGCACGGCGATCGCGGTGCCGGCCAGCACCAGCACCGGGGTCACCAGGATCACGACCGAAGTCATCTTCATTTCGTAGGCCTGGATCTTCTTGCCCAGGTATTCCGGCGTACGACCGATCATCAGGCCGGCGATGAACACCGCCATGATCGCGAACACCAGCATGCCGTACAGGCCGGAGCCGACGCCGCCGAACACCACTTCGCCGAACTGCATCAGCAGCAGCGGCACCGCGCCGCCCAGCGGCGTGAACGAGTCGTGCATGGCGTTCACCGCGCCGCAGGAAGCGGCGGTGGTGACCGCGGCGAACAATGCCGAGGCGTCGATGCCGAAGCGGGTCTCCTTGCCTTCCATGTTGCCGCCGGATTGCAGCGCGCTCGCCATCTGGTCGACGCCCAGCGCCTGCAGGCCCGGGTGCGCCTGGTGCTCGGCCAGCATCACGCCGCCGGTCATGACCGCGAACAGGAACGTCATGGCGGCCAGCACCGCCCAGCCCTGGCGGCGGTCGCCGACCATGCGGCCGAAGGCGAAGCACAGCGCGGCCGGGATCAGGAAGATGGCTTCCATCTGGAACAGGTTGGACAGCGCGGTGGGGTTTTCATACGGGTGCGCCGAGTTGGCGTTGAAGAAGCCGCCGCCGTTGGTGCCCAGCAGCTTGATCGCTTCCTGGGAGGCGACCGGGCCCATGGCGATGGTCTGGGTGGCGGCGCTGACGCTCGCGCCGTCCGGCTGGCTGTAGGCGACCGGCTCCAGCAGCTGCACCTCCTGGTAGGCCGAGAAGTTCTGGACCACGCCCTGCCCCATCAGGAACACGGCGAACACCAGCGACAGCGGCAGCAGCACGTACAGAGTGCTGCGGGTCAGGTCGACCCAGAAGTTGCCGATCGATTTGGCGGACTTCGCGGAAAAGCCGCGGATCAGCGCGAACACCACGGCGATGCCGGTGGCGGCCGAGAAGAAGTTCTGGCAGGCCAGCGCCAGCAGCTGGGTCAGATAGCTCATGGTCTGCTCGCCGCCGTAGCCCTGCCAGTTGGTGTTGGCGACGAAGCTGACGGCGGTGTTGAAGGCCGAGTCGGGGCTGACGTTGCCCAGCCCCTGGGGGTTGAGCGGCAGCCAGGCCTGTACGCGCTGCAGGCCGTACACGAACAGCGTGCCGAGCGTATTGAAGGCCAGCAGCGCCAGGGCATAGGCCTTCCAGCCCATGCCCTCGCCTTCCTTCACGCCGGCGGCGCGGTACAGCGCCGATTCGAGGCCGTGCAGCCAGCCGAAACCGCGCACGCGGCCGCCTTCGGCCACGCGCGCCAGCAGGATGCCGAGCGGCCAGGACATGGCCAGCAGCAGCACCAGGAACAAGGCCGGGAGCAACAGGGATTGCAGTTCCATCACAGCTCCTCCGCGTTGAACATGGCGTACAGCAGGTACACCAGCAGGCCGGCCGCCGCCAGCGCGCCGATCAGGTAAAAGGGCGTCATTTGCGCTCTCCCAGGTTTGCGCAGCCGCGTGCCATGCCCCATACCAGGACGAACAGCAGGGCGATTGCGCCGATGAAAACGATATCCATGGATGTCTCCGTGTGACGGTCGATCAGAAGGTCTTGCCGATGCTGACGACCAGCGCCTTCTTGCCGAGGAACTTGCCGTTCGCCGGCGAGGCGTAGGCGGCTTCGCCGGCGTTGGTGCCGACATAGGCCAGCGCCAGCGTGGCCACGCCGAAGTCGCGGGTCAGGCCCACTTTGTAGTCGGTGTAGCTGGATGCCTCGTTGTGCAGGACGCGCTGGCGGCCGGCGTGCAGGTTCAGGGTCAGGCCGCCACCCAGGCCGACATTCGCGCCCAGGTCCAGGTAGCCGCTGTGGCGGCTGTCGACGAAGCCGAACAGGTTGGTCAGCGCCAGGGAATACTTGGCGTAGGCCGGGCCGTAGCCGAGCTGGCCATAGATTTCGGCGGTATCGGCGTCGGCGAAGCCGGGGACGTTCTTCAGGCCGTTCGACGGGTAGACGTAGCCCAGCACGCCCACGTCATACGACACGCCGTCGAGCACCTGGCCGCGCTTGCCGGCGTACAGGTCCCATTCGATGTCGCCGCCGCCGCCCGCATCCTTGGTCCACTTGATGGTCGACAGCCAGGTCCCGGCGTACAGGCCGCTCGGGTTGTGGGTATAGTCGGCGCCGCCCTGCAGGGCCGGCTGCAGGCGGGTCTGCGAGATGCCGCGGTAGCGGTAGTCCGAGATCAGGGTCGCGTTGTAGGCAACGGTATGCTCGGGCTGGGCCACCTGCCCGGCCTCCTGCGCGTGCAGCGGCGCGGCCAGCGCGGCGAGGACGAAGGGTGCGGCCAGCGTGTAGACGGATTTGTGCATGTTGGACTCTGTTTCCTTGTTTTTGTCAATGCGAGGTCCGGTAGACCTCCTGATACAGCGCCGCCATCTCGGCGGCGCCGGTGCTGCTTTCGATATCGCTGGCGCAGCCGCCGGGCCGGTCTGCGCCCCACAACAGCGCGGGCAGGTGCAGGACGGTGCCGGCCACGCCGGCCGCCATGACCTGCGAGGCGTAGCTGCGCATGGCGCACAGCTCGCGCGGCGCCGGATCGTGCTCGCGGCCGGCGGTCACGAACAGCACGCGCAGGCCGGGATTGAACATGCGTGCGCTGTTGAGCCGGGCGATCAGGCCGTAGCGGGCGTCGACGTCGGCCTGCTCGGGCGACAGCGGCACGACCGCGACGTTGGCCATGATCAGCGCCGAGCGGCACTCGTGGCCGTTGCCGCCGTCGCTGTCGATGACGACGTCCTGGAAGCGCGGGTACAGCCGATCCAGCGCCTCGGGCAGGCCGAAGCCGCGCACCGCGTGGGCCGCCAGCGTCGGCGCCAGGCGCTGGCGCTCCCGTTCCGCGGCCCATTGCGCGCAGGCCTGCCGGGTGGTGGCGTCCAGCAGCAGGACCTTGCGGCCGCCGAGGGCGCGCAGCAGCGCCAGGTTCTCGGCCACCAGTCCGGCGGCTTCCTCCGGTGCGCAGTTCGCGATGGTGACGATCATGTCGGCGGCGCTCCTTGCTGTCGTTCGTTGCGATGCGATGCAGTGTAGAAGCCGCGGCATAAATATTTTCTAAAAAGACGGGGGGCCCTCATAAACGGTTTTTTTACAAAATATTTATGTGGCGCTCGTTAGGATGGCGTCCATCGTCATCGAAGCGGGAGCGCGACTTGGATTTGCAAGAAAACAAAAAGGGGAAGGTCGCCGGCCTGGCGCTGGCGGCCATCGGCATCGTGTACGGGGACATCGGCACCAGTCCGCTGTACTCGCTCAAGACCGTGTTCGACCCGGCGCATGGCCTGGCGCTCACGCCCGCCAACCTGCTCGGCGTGGTGTCGCTGATTTTCTGGGGCTTGAGCGTCATCGTCTCGTTCAAGTACGTGACGCTGGTCCTGCGTGCGGACAACCGCGGCGAAGGCGGGATCATGGCGCTGCTGGCGCTCGCGCTGGGCGCCGTCGGCGGCCGCGCGCGGCTGCATCACGCCCTGCTCCTGATCGGGGTATTCGGCGCCTCGCTGTTCTACGGCGACAGCGTGATCACGCCGGCGATCTCGGTGCTGTCCGCGGTCGAGGGCCTGGAGGTTGCGACGCCGGCGCTGCAGCCCTATGTCGTGCCGCTGACCATCGTGATCCTGATCGGCCTGTACGCCGTGCAAAGCCACGGCACGGCCGGCATCGGACGCTGGTTCGGGCCCATCATGCTGTTGTGGTTCGGCGTGCTGGCCGCCATGGGGATCGTCAATATCGCGCGCAGCCCGGGCATCCTGGTGGCGCTCAACCCGCTGCATGCGCTGCATTTCTTCACCGAGAACCGCGGCACCGCTTTCCTGGCGCTCGGCGCCATCGTGCTGGCCTTCACCGGCGCCGAGGCGCTGTATGCGGACATGGGACACTTCGGCAGGAAGCCGATCCGCCTGGCCTGGTCCATGGTGGCGTTTCCGGCGCTGGCATTGAATTACCTGGGCCAGGGCGGGCTGCTGCTGGCGCAGCCGGATGCGATCGCGAATCCGTTCTACCAGCAGCTCGGCAGCTGGAGCATCTACCCGCTGGTGGCGCTGTCCACGATCGCCACCGTCATCGCGTCGCAGGCCACGATTTCCGGCACCTTCTCAATGACCAAGGAAGCGATCGCGCTCGGCTTCCTGCCGCGCATGCGCATCGTCCACACTTCCGAGCACGAGATCGGGCAGATCTACATCCCGTCCGTGAACTGGCTGCAGCTGGCGGCCGTACTGATGGCGGTGATCGGCTTCGGCTCATCGGAAAAGCTGGCTTCGGCCTACGGCATCGCCGTCACCGCGACCATGCTGGCGACCACGATCCTGACCTATTTCGTGATCCGCTACCGCTGGCGCCTGAACCTGCTGCTGTGCCTGGGCGCGACCGGCTTCTTCCTGGCGATCGACAGCGCCTTCTTTTCCGCCAACGTGCTCAAGCTGCTGCATGGCGGCTGGTTCCCGCTCCTGCTGGGCGGCGTGCTGTGCACGCTGATGCTGACCTGGAGGAAGGGACGGCAGCTGGTCTTCGACAACCTGCAGAAGCATGCGATTCCGCTCGATGCCTTCCTCGAATCGCTCTTCATCGCGCCGCCAGTGAGGGTGCCGGGCACCGCGGTGTTCCTGCGCGGCGAAAGCGACGGGATGCCGCATGCGATGCTGCACAACCTGTCGCACAACAAGGTAGTGCACGAGCGGATCGTCTTCCTGACCGTGCACATGAGCGATACGCCGCGTGTGGAGCGGGAAGCGCGGGTACGCGTTACCCCGCTGGGACATGGCTGCGAACAGGTCGACATCACGTTCGGCTTCAAGGACGAGCCGGACATTCCGGCCATGCTCGTCCTGTGCGCCGCAGATGGCCTGCCGTTCGACATGATGCAGACCTCGTTCTTCATCGCGCGCCAGACCGTGATTTCGACCCCGGGCGAAGGCATGGCGGGCTGGCGCGAGCACCTGTTCGTGACGATGCAGCGCAATGCGCGCGACGCCGCCGACTACTACCGGATCCCGACCAACCGGGTCATCGAACTGGGAACCCAGATCGAGATCTAGGCCGGCGTAGGCCGGCGCTCAATGGCCGGGCGCCACCAGCACCGACGCCGTATTGCGCCCTGCCCGCTTGGACTGGTACAGCGCTTCGTCGGCCGTGTGTGCGAGCTGCGCCTGCTCCGGGCGGGCCGACCAGGCGATGCCGATGCTGGCCGTGACCTGGCGCGGCTGGCCGTCGACCAGGAAGTCGGCGCGCAGCGTTTCCAGCAGCTTGTCGGCGATGCGGCCGCACTCGCGGGCCGAGCCGACCTGCTCGAGCACGATCACGAATTCGTCGCCGGCCAGGCGCGCGACGGTATCGGTGGCGCGCACGGTGGCGGACAGGCGCTTGGCGAATTCGCGCAGCACGGCGTCGCCGCTGGCGTGGCCGAGGCTGTCGTTGATCTGCTTGAAGTGGTCGACGTCGAGGTAGACCAGGGCCATCGCCATCGCACTGCGGCGCGAACGCGCGATCGCCTGCACCAGGCGCTCTTCGTAGCTGCGGCGGTTCGGCAGGCCGGTCAGGTGGTCCGAATGCGCCAGCGCGTGCAGCTGGCGCTCGTATTCGCGCGCCGAGGTGGCGTCGGTGGAGAGCACGTAGATGCCCTGCACGGCGCCGTCGCGCACGTGCGGCAGGTAGGTGGTGCTGATCACGCGGCGGCGGCCGCGGCGTTCTTCCTCGATCTCCAGGGCCGAGGCATGGCCGTCCAGGCAGCGCTCCAGGGCCGCGCGGCGCGGCGCGAAGAAGGCTTCGCCCATCGCTTCGAGCACGGTCTTGCCGAGCATGTTCGCGCTCTTCACGCCGAACCACTCCTGGTAGCGCAGGTTGGCGAAGGCGTAGCGCATGTCGGTGTCGATGTAGGCGATCAGGGCCGGCACGTTGTCGGCGATGGTGCGCAGGCGCTCCTCGCTCTCGACCACGCGCGCGCGCGAAGCCGCCAGCTCGGTCACGTCCTGCATCGCCACCACGGCGCCCAGCGCCTCGCCGTTCTGGCCCTTCAGCGCGCGGCCACTGGCGAGGATGCGGTGCGTGTGCTGGGTCTCGCCTTCCTGGCGCAGGATCACCATCGGCGCATCCTTGACGCTCTCGCCACGCAGCGCGCGCGCCAGCGGAATGCGCGATTCGTCGAGCGGCGTCAGGCCGTCTTCCTCGTACAGCTGGTAGTGCTCGGCCCATTGCGCGGCGCCCAGGCCGGCCACGTCCATGCCGTGCAGGTCGCGCGCGGCGCGGTTGAACAGGCTCAGGGTGCCGTCGGCGCCGCAGGCGACCACGCCGACGTCCACCGATTCCAGCACGGCGTCGAGCAGTTCCTGCTTCTGCACCAGCGCCTGCTGGGCCAGCACGCGCTGCTGCGCTTCCTGCTCGAGCAGGCGGTTCTTGGCCTGCAGTTCGCGTGTGCGATCTTCGACGCGGCGCTCGAGCTGCACGTTCAGTTCGCGCAGCGCCATCTGGGCGGCGTCGCGCGCGGCCACGATCACGCTGCGGTTCAGTTCATCCTGCACCATCTGCGCCAGGTCGCGCAGCATGCGTTTTTCGGCATCGCCGAACATGCGCGGCTGCTGGTCGATGATGCACAGGGTGCCGAGCGGCTGGCCGTCGACGCTGTGCACCGGCTGGCCCGCATAGAAGCGCATGAAGGGCGCGCCGGTCACCAGCGGGTTGGCGGCGAAGCGCTCGTCGAGGTGGGTGTCGGGCACGACCAGCAGGTCGTCCAGCGCCACCGCATGGCTGCAGAAGGACATCGAGCGCGGCGTCTCGCAAGCTTCCATGCCGATCCGCGACTTGAACCACTGGCGTTGCGCGTCGACCAGGGACACCAGCACGATCGGCGCGCCGAAAGCGGCGGCGGCGATGCGCGTGAAACGGTCGAAACGGTCTTCCTGGGGCGTGTCGAGCACGCCGAGCGCGTGCAGTGCCTTGACGCGTTCGTCTTCTGCGAGATCCTGTTGACTGAGCATGAGTCGTCCTTGCCGCCGAGCGGCCAATCGTTGAACCGGCAGTCTCCAGCCGGGGGATAGCAAAGCGCGCATCGCTTGCGTTTCTGTTAGCGCTTTCCCAAGGGAACGATTCTAGTGGATTTCAAACAGGCTGTGCAGCATATCCACTATGATTTCCATTGGGAAACTATTGCAAAAAATCTCAGGTAAGGGGGCGCTTCATGGGCCATTTCTCCAGTGAGCGGAATCGCTTCCAGCTGCCGATTTATCAAATTTGCGGGTTCAAAAACTGTGGGGTGAATCCTGCCTTCGAGTGGGCTGCGTACAACACCGCGATTTGACGAGCGGACCCGCACATGTGCGGACTTATGTACGGAACAATCCGCCGCGGCCGAGCCCATGAATGAAATGACAAGACAAATCATCGTCAAAGTAATCGAACATTATGTGTGTCATCTAACCGAGCATGAAAGGTCCTGCCCGTAAGGTGGGCGTCTTAGCGAAGAAAGGACGGCCATGGACCCTCACCAGCAGCATCCAATCCGCCTGCACCTGAATGGGCAGGAGCGGGAATTCAACGTCGAATCCTGGGTTACCCTGCTCGATCTCCTGCGCGAGCGCGCCGGCCTGACCGGCACCAAAAAGGGCTGCGACCACGGCCAGTGCGGCGCCTGCACCGTGCTGCTCGACGGCCGGCGCGTGAATTCCTGCCTGACCCTGGCTGCGATGCAGGACGGCCACGAGGTCACCACGGTCGAGGGCCTGGCAAAGGGTGACGAGCTGCATCCGCTGCAGCAGGCTTTCATCGACTGCGACGCCTTCCAGTGCGGCTACTGCACCCCGGGCCAGATCTGCTCGGCCGCCGGCCTGATCGCCGAAGGCCAGGCCAAGACGATCGCCGACGTGCGCGAACTCATGAGCGGCAACGTGTGCCGCTGCGGCGCCTACCCGCAGATCGTGCGCGCCGTGGCCCAGGTACTGGAACTGGACGCCTCCGCGCTGGACGAAGGCAAACCCTTCACGACCGGATCGGTGCTCGTATGAACCCGTTTACGCTTACCCAGCCCAAGGACATCGACGGCGTCCTGGCCCAGCTCGCGGAGGGCGCGCGCCCGATCGCCGGCGGCACCAACCTGCTCGACCTGATGAAGGAAGGCGTGATGACACCTTCGCAGGTGGTCGACATCAACGCCATCGCCACGGCGGGCCTGGACGGCATCGAAGAAGCCAATGGCGGCCTGCGCCTGGGCGCCCTCGCCCGCAACGCCGATACCGCCTACCACCCGCAGGTAGCAGACCGCTACCCGCTGCTGTCCAGCGCGATCCTGGCCGGCGCCTCGCCGCAGCTGCGCAACATGGCGACCAACGGCGGCAACCTGCTGCAGCGCACCCGTTGCGTGTATTTCTACGACGTCGGCGTCCCCTGCAACAAGCGCGAGCCCGGCACCGGCTGCCCGGCCAAGCACGGCATCAACCGCACGCTGGCCATCCTCGGCACCAGCGAGCAGTGCATCGCGACCCACCCGTCCGACATGTGCGTGGCCCTGCGCGCGCTGGACGCGGTCGTGCACGTGCAATCGAATACGGGCAAGCGCGAGATCCCGTTCGGCGAATTCCACCGCCTGCCGGGCGAACGTCCCGAACTCGACACGACCCTGCAGCCGGGCGAGCTGATCACCCATATCGCCCTGCCCGACGCCGCGCGCTTCGTCGAACACTCGGCCTACATCAAAGTGCGCGAGCGCCTGTCCTATGCGTTCGCGCTGGTGTCGGTGGCGGCCGCGCTGGACCTCGATGGCGATACCATCCGCGCGGCCCGCATTGCGCTGGGCGGCGTGGCCCATAAGCCCTGGCGCGTCGAGGAAGCCGAACGCGAACTCGAAGGCAAGCAGGCCAATGAAGCCGCCTTCGCGGTGGCGGCCGACCGCATCCTGCAGGGTGCGCGCGGCTGGGGCCAGAACGACTTCAAGCTGACGCTGGCGAAGAATGCCATCGTCCAGGCTTTACAGACCGCCGTGCGCGGCACCGCTTACGCCAGGGGAGAAAAAGAATGACCGATCTGATTCCCGAGCTGCGCACCCCGAGCGCGCCGGAAGGTACCGGCCGCGTGAAGAGCGGCATGCATGTGTCGCGCGTCGACGGCATCGCCAAGGTGACCGGCGCCGCCAAATACGCCGCCGAGCACGAGGCCCCCGACCTGGCCTACGGCGTGGTGGTCAGCGGCACCGTGGCCAAGGGCCGCATCAAGAGCATCGCCACCGCCGCGGCCGAAGCCGTGCCGGGCGTGATCGCGGTGCTGACGCACGAGAACCGCAAGGTCAAGATGCGCGGCAACGACCTCGCCTACAAAGACATGACGGCCCCTAGCGGCTCGCCCTTCCGACCGCTGTACAGCGACCGCATCTTCTACAGCGGCCAGCCGGTGGCGCTGGTGGTGGCAGAGACCTTCGAGGCCGCGCGCCACGCCGCCGCGCTGGTCAGCCTGACCTACGAGGTCGAGGAACACGACACCAACCTGCTGGCCAGCCTGCACCAGGCCTACGAGCCGCGCAAGATGAAGGCAGGTTTCGTGCCGCCCAGCTCGAAGGGCGACGCCGACAAGGCCTATGCCGCCGCGCCGGTCACGATCGAATCCGAGTTCTACCACGGCGTCGAGCACCACAACCCGATGGAGATGTTCGCCTCGACGGTCGTGCGCGGCGAGGACGGCCACCTGACGATCTACGACAAGAACCAGAGCTCGCAGAACTGCCGCTGGTATGTCTCGCACGTGTTCGGCCTGTCCAAGGACAAGGTCACGGTGCGCAACCCTTACGTGGGCGGCGCCTTCGGTTCCGGCCTGCGCCCGCAGTACCAGCTGCCGCTGGCGGTGATGGCGGCCCTGCAGCTGCAGCGCTCGGTGCGGGTGGTGCTGACGCGCCAGCAGATGTTCAGCTTCGGCCACCGCCCCGAAACCTGGCAGCGCGTGAAGCTGGCCGCCAATCGCGACGGCCAGCTGCAGGCCATCGTCCACGAAGCCGTGCACGAAACCTCGCGCCTGGAGGATTACGTAGAGGTGGTGGTCAACTGGTCCGGGCAGATGTACGCCTGCGAGAACATCAAGCTGGGCTACAAGCTGGTCGGCCAGGACCGCTATTCGCCGATCGACATGCGCGCGCCCGGCGCCGCCCACGGCGTGCATGCGCTCGAAGTGGCGATGGACGAAATGGCCTACGCGCTGAAGATGGATCCGCTGGCGTTCCGCCTGAAGAACTACGCCGAAATCAATCCGCTGGACGGCAAGCCCTACTCCACCAAGGAGCTGCGGCAGTGCTACCAGCTGGGTTCCGAACGCTTCGGCTGGAAGGACCGGCCGCTCGAGCCACGTTCCATGGTGGATGGCGAAGAGCTGATCGGCTGGGGCATGGCGACCGGCATGTGGGACTCGCTGGTGATGGTGGCGCGGGTCTCGGCCGTGATGCACGCGGACGGCCGCCTGGTGGTCTCCAGCGCAGCCTCCGACATCGGCACCGGCACCTATACCGTGATGTCCATGATCGCGGCGGAAGCCATGGGCCTGCCGATGGAGCGCGTGACTTTCCAGCTGGGCGACTCGACCCTGCCGGTGGCGCCGATCGAAGGCGGCTCCTCGCACGTGGCGACGGTCGGCTCGGGTGTGTCGGGCGCCTGCGAGAAGCTGCGCAAGACGCTGCTGAAGATGGCCCAGGACATGCCGGACTCGATTTTCAAGAAGCTCCAGCTGCGCCAGGTGGAATTCAACGACGGCCGCATCCACCTGCGCGGCGAGCCGGCCAACGGCGTCGACCTGCGCGAAGTGCTGGCGCATGCGGGCAAGGACAAGGTCGAGGAAAAATTCCTGATGACCCCGCAGATGCTCAAACAGCGCAAGTACACGCGCGCCGTGCACTCCGCGGTGTTCTGCGAAGTGCGGGTCAACGAGAAGCTCGGCATCGTGCGCGTGACGCGGGTCGTGGATGCCGTGGCGGCCGGACGCATCATCAGCGCCAAGACCGCCGAAAGCCAGATCGTCGGCGGCGTGGTGTGGGGCATCAGCCAGGCGCTGCACGAAGAGACCTATACCGACCACCGGCTGGGGCGCTTCATGAACCACAACTTCGCCGAGTACCACGTGGCCGTGAACGCCGACATCCACGACATCCAGGTCATCTTCGCCGACGAGGACGACCGCGTGGTCAGCAAGCAGCTGGGCGCCAAGGGCGTGGGCGAGATCGGCCTGGTGGGCGTGTCGGCCGCGGTGTCGAACGCGATCTTCCACGCGACCGGCAAGCGCCTGCGCAGTACGCCGATGTCGCCGGACAAGCTGCTGCTGGGCGACCTCGAGGTGCCGGTACAGAAGCCGCCGCAGTTCGATTGAGCGGCGCCCGGGTCAGAACTTCGTCTCGAGCATCGCCCGCAGCTGCACGAAGGTCGGCGTGAAGGTGGTGTCGGTCAGGCGGCTGCCGTCCGCGCTCACGTAAGTGGACGCGGTCACGTTATCCTGGCGCAGCGTGTTCGCCAGCGACATCCGCAGCTGGGCCTTGGGGGTGAATTTCCAGGTGCCGTAGAGGTCCAGCGAGCGCTTCACGCCGGTGTAGGCGTACTGGTTCTGCGCGATCCGCACCGGGCCGCCGTTCTGGAAGCTCAGGCTGCCCCCGAAGGTGGCCGGCAAGCCGTCGAATTTGTAGTCGAAGCCGAAGGTGCCGCTCAAAGGCGTCTGCTGGTCGAGGCGGTTGTTCGGCCCCGGCACCATAGCCAGGCTGGACCAGCTGCGCGTCACGTTGGCGCGCAGGTCCAGCGCCGGCCAGCCCGGGAACATCTGGCGCAGCGGCAGCTTGGCTTCGAGTTCGATGCCGCGGGTGTTGGCGGCGCCGTCGTTCACCGGCATCGAAACCCACAAGCCGTCGATGAAGAACACGCGCGAATGCGTGATGTCGTCGATATGGCGGACATAGGTGCTGGCGCTCAGCAGGCCGCCGCCCTGCAGGTAGTGTTCATAGGCCAGGTCCAGGCCCCAGGCCAGTTCCGGCTTGAGATTCGGGTTGCCCATCGTGTCCGGCGTGGTCGGGCTGTTGTTCGAGGCGATGCCGCGGCGCGGCACCAGTTGCGCCACGTTCGGCGCCTTGTAGGTGCGGGTGATGCCGGCGCGGATCTGGTCGTTGTTCGAGCCCGGGATCTTGTACAGGGTCTGGAACAGCGGGCTGAAGACGCTGGACTTGTTGTCGATCGCCGCATAGCTGTTGCCTTCGCTGCGGATCTGGATGCCTTCCCAGCGCAGGCCGAAGTACACCGACCACTGCTTGCTCACGCTCCACTCGTCCTGCGCGAACAGGGCCAGGCGGCGCACGGTGGCGTCGAAGCTCTCGTCGCGGTTGGTGATGGGCGCGCCGACGGTCGTGGTCTCGAGCTGCAGACGCGTCTCCTTGCGCAGGCTGTAGGCGCCATCCCAGCCGACCGCGATAGCATGGCCGTCGCCGATCGGGCGCGCATACTTGCCGGTGGTGCTCCAGCCCTTGTCGCTGAAGTCGCTGTCGATGTCGCGGTCCAGCGCCAGCACGTCGTTCGGGTAGTACTGCTGCTGTCCCAGGCCGCTGTCGCGGTGGGCGTAGTTGAGGCCGAACTTGGCGTCGATCTTGGCGCCCTGCTCCAGGCGCTTGGTCCACGACAGGTCGCTGCGCAGCATCTCCATCTTGTTCTCGGCGTCCGTGGCGGTGGCGACGTAACGCGGCGGCGCACCCAGCGAAGTCACGACCGTCTCCGGCGCCTCGCCGCGCGAACGGGCGAGGTTGATGAAGTTCTGCGAGGTGATCACTTCGCCGGCGCCGAGATTCCAGTTGATGCGCGGCGACAGGCCGATCGCCAGCAGGCGGCCGCGGTTGCCGTCGTAGGCGGTGCGGCGCAGGACTTCGCGGCCGCCGGCGTCATCGCCTTCCGTGACGATGCTCGAAGGCCGGTCCTGACGGCCGTACAGCAGGTTGCCGCTCATCGCATACGACATCTTGCCGCTCTTGTCCGACAGCTGGAAAGTCGAGACCGCGCCGTATGCGCCGTTCTCCACCTGCACGCCGGTCTTCAGTTCGCGCTGCGCGGTCTCTACCCGCCGCTTCAGCACGATGTTGATGCCGCCGGCGATCGCCTGGGTGCTGTACTCGGCGGTGGCGGCGCGCATGATCTCGATGCGCTCGACCATCTCCGGCGATACCTGGTCCAGCGAGAAGCCCGGCGGCGCCGGTTCGCCGTTCAGCAGGATCTGCGTGTAACCGTTGCCCAGGCCGCGCATGCGGACGTCGCCGCCGCGGCCCTGCACGCCGCCCACGGTGATGCCTGGCAGGCGCTTCAGCACTTCGCCCAGCGTGGTGTCGCCATGGCGCAGGATCTCTTCCTGGTTGACGACGATCTTGGTGGCGGTGTCGTCGCGGCGGGCGTCGTAGGCGGCGGCCTGGCCCTTGACTTCGACTTTCTGCACCTCGGCCGGCTTGTCGGTTTTGATCTGCTCCGCCGCGTAGGCGCTGAACATGCCGAAGATGGCGGGCGAGGCAGCGAGCAGGCGGACCAGGGTATGGGTATTTTTGCGTTGCATGGTTTTTGTCATGGCGATGATCGAGGCCGCATCATGCCCATCGCTCAGGCCGGAAAACAGGTCGATGCGACGAAGCGCTGAAAATCCGGCGCGAAGTGCGCCATGGCGCTATGTACGGTCGGGCACTGTCGGCCGGCTTTACAGATTTGTGACTCGCAGGCACAAATCATTGTTAAATTTCTTTTCAAATCAAGGGCATAAAGTTGCAGGCGCGATACTTGCTTGTTAAATGGAATCTTTTTGGGAGACACATATGTTCCGCAAGATTCTCTGCCTGGCCGCCACCGCCCTCCTCACCCAAGCCGCTTCGGCCAACGTCGTCTACACCTGGCAGCAGGTGGAACATTCGAATACCACGCCCGACGGCCTGTTCCTGGAACTCACCTTCACCGATGCCGCCGTCGCCGCGAAGTCGCTCACGCTGAACGTCGAGAACCGCTGCATCTACGGCGATTGCAGCGAGCAGCAGGACAGCCTGGTATCGCTGCGCTACTGGTATGCCGGCGCCAACGGCGACCAGTACTGGAACCTGATCGACTACCGCTACCGCGACGAAACGCAGTTCGGCATGCAGCGCCTGTCGATGGCACTGCAGTTCGAAACGGACGGCTACCTGAGCGGCAGGATCATGGCCAACGACGGCGCGTCGGACTTTACGATGCAGAGCGACGGCAATGTCTTCAACATGCTGTGGGCGCACAGCGACCAGCCGGCCGGCTGCGGCAGCCCGGCCTATGCGTGCACGGGCGAGCGCGGCCAGCTGCGCAGCGGCGGACCGGGCATGATGCAGCCGCTGGACCAGCCGCTGCCCGAGCCGGGCAGCCTGGCGATCCTGGCAGCGGGTGGCCTGGCCGGCTGGCTGGCGCGCCGCCGTCGCGGATCACACGGCTGAAATAAATTGTTACAACTCTCTGATTGAAGTAACTTGAAATGTCGTCATCCACCTTATAGGAGGATAGACGATGAAATGCGCGTTGCTTGTAGAACATGATCCGGTCGCTTGCGGGAAGATCGCTGCCCTGCTGAAATCGCTCGGCTATATCGTGGCGACCACCGACAGCCCACGCGCGGCGCTCAACACGGCGCAGACGGTGCGCTTCGATCTCGTCCTCACCTACACCACCTTCAACGCGGACGACCGCCGCTCCTTCCTCGGCGAGATCACCCGCTTCGCGCCGAAAGCGCCGGTGGTCCTGCTGCTGGACGACGACACCCAGGTGCCGCACTACCACGCCGGACGCATTGCGGTGCTCACCAAGCCGGTCACGCTGCGCGGGCTGCGCCGCGTGATCGAATTCGGCATCGACGGCAATGGCGCGATGCCCTCGTATGCAATGCAGCAGGCGCCGGGCGAGGAGCGGCGCGGACGGGGGCAGCGGCGCGTGCGGCCGCGCTGAGCGGCTTCAAGGGCGGTCGATACTCGCGACCAGCCCTCTTCTCCCCTTGCGGTCGAAGGCCGCCACCTTGATTGTTCCCCGCTCCTCGATCGGCCCGATCACCATTCTGCTGGTGGCGGTGGGCTCGCTGCCATCGACCGTATAGCGCAGCGTGATGCCCGGCAGGACGTGGTTGACCAGCACCCGGTCGCCATCGCGCATCAGGCCCGGCGGCGCGATGCGCCAGGCCACGTCGCCGCGTTCCAGGTCGAGGCGCGGCAGCACGCGCTGGCCCAGCGCATTCACGAAGCCCGACCAGGCCGTGCGGTGCAGCGCTGCGGCCTTGGCGGCGTCTGGCTCCGTGGCCCAGGCGGGATCGGGCGCCCACGTGCGCTCCGCCACCGCCAGCAGGCGCGGCATGACCATGTAATCGACGCGGGCAGCATCGCGGACGGTTTCGGTGAACAGCGTCGCTTCCAGTCCGCGCACGTGGCGCTTGCCGTAGTCGGTCAGGCCGTCCTTGCCGATGCGCGCCGTGTCGCTCAGGTGCTTCAGCATGTCGAAGGGGACGAAGTCGTAGACGGTGTCCAGCTCGACGTAGTCGTTCCAGTTGACGCCCGGCTCCTCCGGATTCGGATTGGCCGCCATGTCCAGGTACATCGCGGACACCGGCGCCAGCACGATGTCGTAGCCGCCGTTGGCGAGACGGTTGGCGAAGTCCTCGGCGCCGCGCGTGTTGTTCCACACCCAGGCCGTGAAGCCGCGCGTCGTAAAGCGCGGGTTCGGGATCAGCCGGTTGCGGCCGGCCAGCTTGGTCTTGCGTGCGGCCAGCTCTTCCCAGCCGGAGGTGGCTACGCCGTGCCTGCGCAGGATGCCGTCGACGCGGTCGTAAAAATAATCCCACAGGTCGGCGGTGCTCTCCAGCTTCTCCTTCTTCATGCGCGCCAGGCTGGCCGGCGACTGCTCCCATGCGCCGTTGGCCAGCTCGTCGCCGCCCATGTGGAGGGTTTTTAGCGGCACGCCGGCCTCGCGGTGCAGCGCCACGATCTGTGTAACCACGTGATCGATAAGGGTGAAGGTCGAATCGAGGCCGGGGTTGATGACGTTGTCGGTGTAGTACTGGGCCGAGCGGTAGCTTGAGCGGTCTTCGAGATCGTTCAGCAGGTACTTGTCCGCATCCTTGCGACCGGCCGCCTTCATGCGTCGGTAGCGCGCTTCCATTGCCTGCACGGCGGCGCGCGCGTGGCCCGGCATCTCGATTTCCGGGATCACCTCGATGTGGCGCGCCTGGGCGTAGCGCAGGATGGCGATGTAATCGGCGCGCGTGAAGTAGCCGCTGCCGGCGGGGTCTTGCGGATCGGGGCCGGAGCCGTAGGCCGGCTGCAGGCTTTTTCCTGGCTGGGCAGCGTGACCGCGCACCGCGCCGATGCTTGTCAGCTCGGGCAGCCCGGCGATTTCGAGCCGCCAGCCTTCGTCGTCGGTGAGGTGGAAGTGGAACTTGTTCAGCTTGTAGCGCGCCATCAGGTCCAGATACTTGAACACCGTCTGCTTGCCGTGGAAGTTGCGGGCGACGTCGAGCTGGAAGCCGCGATAGCCGAAGCGCGGGGCGTCGACGATGGTGGTCTCGTTGAGCGTCAGCTCGGCGGCGCCGGGCAGCGGCAGCAGATCGCGCAGGGTCTGCAGGCCATAGGCGACGCCGGCGGCGCTGTTGCCGACGATGGCGATGCCGCTGTCGGCGCGGATCGTCAGGCGGTAGGCCTCTAGCGAGGTCTGGCCTTCGACGTTGCCGATGCTGAGCTGGAGTTTTGGGCCGCCTTTGGCAGGAAGCGCTTGTGGGAACAATGAGCCAGCCAGTGCGGCTTCGTTTTTCAAGCTGGCGGCTGCGGTGATGATCGGTTGCGCGTTGATAGACAGCCTGCCCTCGCCCGGCTGGATCTGCAGGGGCGTCGGCAGCACCGGCGGCACCTCGTTTGGCGGCAGCAGGTCGGCCTGGGCATTGCGGCGGTAGGTATCGGCCGGGGTCACCACCGGCTTGGCGCCGCTCGTGCCGCGGTCCAGTTGTTCCGGGCGCGTCACCGGCTGCAGCGCGAAGTCCTCGATGGCCACGCCGACGTCGGGCGCCGCGTCGTAGACCAGGTAGGGACCGGCCGGCGCCTTGGACAGCTTGATCACCAGGTCGGGATAGTAATAGATGACGTCCAGCGTCCGGCCCGGCGCCACGCCTTCGAAGCCCGGCCCCGGGCGCAGGCGGAACAGGCCGCCCGCGACCTGTTCGAGCTGCAGCTTGCTGGGCAGCGCGCCGAGTTCCGGTCGGCATACGCAATTGAAGTACAGCGACCAGTCCTGCGCCGGCAAGGGCTTGCTGTCATGGTTGGTCAGGATCAGGTGGGCCTGCGTGCGGCCATGCGGCGCCTGGGTGGTGAACAGGTTGCGCTCGAGTTCCCAGCGCAGTTGGAGTTTGGTGGCGCTGGCGTTTTGGTTCAGCTGTGCTTCCTGCCTGGCTGCCGTTGGCTGGGCGATCGTGCTGACCGGCGCGGCCAGCAGGGCCAGCATGCAGCCGATGAATACATGGTGACGCAAGCTTGTCTCCTTCAGCGCCAGCGGCGGATCTTGTGGCCGGCCGCGGCGTACCACAGGATCAGCGCATAGCAAGGCAGCAGCAGCCAGTAGGCGCTGCGCGGGGTGACGATGTCCGACAGGTGGCCATACAACAGCGGCAGCAGCGCCCCGCCGGCGATCGCCATCACCAGCACGGCGGAACCGCTGGCGGTATGGCGGCCCAGTCCCTGCAGGGCGAGCGGCCAGATGGCAGGCCACACCATCGCATTGGCAAGGCCGAGCAGCGCCAGGCACATCACGGTATCCGGCACCAGCGGCGCACCAATCCAGCTTAGCAGCGCCTGCGACAGGCCATGGTCCTCGGTCGACCCGAGCGCCACGCCGATCGTCAGCAGGACGCCGACGAGGCCGGACAGCACCAGCGCACGCTGCTGCGATAGATAGCGCGGGATCGCGATCACGCCGACCAGGTAGCCGAGCACCATGCACACCATCGTGTACGACGTCAGCACGCCGAAGTTGGCGACCTTGAGTTCGTGGCCGTACAGGCCGATGGTGTCGCCGGCGATCACCTCCACGCCCACATAGCAGAACAGCGCCAGCGCACCCAACACCAGCTGCGGAAACTGCAGCACCGAGGTGGCATCGACGCGGCCATCGAGAGCATCGGTTTCAGGCGGGATCTCGCGCAGCTTCGAGAAGTGGATGAAGGCCATGATCGCGAACAGCACCGCGGCCATGCAGGCATATGGGAAGACCAGCCGCTGCGCCAGCATGTCCTGGGAAGCGGTGTCGATATTCTTCAGCATCAGGCTCGCGAAGATGATCGGCACGACGATGCCGGCGCCCTTGTTGAAGAGGCCCATGATACTGATGCGCATGGCAGCGCTCTCACGCGGACCGAGACAGACGATGTAGGGGTTGATCGCGGTCTGCATCAGCGTCATGCCGGTAGCCAGCGTGAACAGCCCGGCCAGGAACAGTTCGTAGTGCCTGGTCTGCCCGGCGGGGATGAAGAGCAAGGCGCCGAGGCCCATGATGCCCAGCCCCAGCGTCATCCCCTTCTTGTAGCCGGTGCGCTTCAGGACCGCGGCCGATGGCAGGGCCATGACGGTGTAGGCGATGTAGAAGGCGAAGGTGACCAGTAGCGCCTGGAAGTTGGTGAGCTGACAGACGACTTTCAGGAAGGGGATCAGAGAGCCGTTCAGCCAGGTGACGAAGCCGAGGATGAAGAACAGCAGGCCGACGAAGAGCATGCCGGTGACTACGTCGCGGGCGTTGCTGGTGGCGCTGGTGGCGTGCTGCTCTGGGGGGCTTGCGCTGACGTCCATGCTGCGGCACCTTGGAGAGTTGTCGATATGGCATGGTAGCAATGGCTTAAGGGCAAGTCTAGTGCTGCCTTATCTAAGGAAGAGGTCGGAATCCACCTGTGTTTCTAGGCTTGCAAAGTGAGCAAATACAACACCTATCGTCAAAATCAGCAATATTTGTTGCAGATGGGAAATTATGTTGTGGAAATTCGTTAGAATTGACGAACTCACATACTATTCCTACTTCAATACCATGAACTTCTTGCAGCGCTCTGGCATCGCGACCCGCCTATATTGTGCATTCGCCCTGATCCTGTCGATCACCCTGGTCCTGGCCGTCTTCTCGGTCATGCGCGTCAACAGTATCGAAGGCGCGCTGCACAAAGCCAACGCCGTACGCAACGCCGAGCTGGAACCGCTCTACGCCGCCCGCGAAGCGCTGGCGCAAACCGGCATTGCCGCGCGCAATGCCTACATTTTCAAAGAGGAAGAAGCTGCCCGCCGCGAACTCGATCTCGTCGACCGCCACAAAGCCGAATATCTCGACGCACTGTCCAAACTCGATCCGGTGCTGGGCACACACCCGCAGTACGCGAAGGTCAAGACAGGCATGCTGACCATGGCGCGCGAGCTGGAGCGCCCGCGCGCCTATCGTACGGGCGGCAACATGGAAGCCTACGGGTCGTTCCTGGTGCAGGAATGCAGTCCCCTGCGCCGCCAGATCGTTGCCGACATCAGCGTCCTGCTGCAGGAGATCCAGGCGCGCAACACGCTGACCAGCGCCGCGGCCGAGGCCGAAGCCTCGCAGGCACGCTACCTGATCACCGGCCTGAGCGTCATCTGCGTCCTGGTCTGTATCGTCGTCGGCATGCTCATCGTGCGCAGCCTGATCGGCCAACTGGGCGGCGAACCTGCGCAAGCGACCCAGGTAGCGCGCGCCATCGCCGGCGGCCATCTGCATCACCCGATCGATATTTCCCGCGCCGGACCGGAAAGCATGATCCACGCCATGAACGAGATGCGTCATGGGCTGACGGGCATTGTCTGCAAGGTGCGCAGCGGCACGGAAACGATCGCACTGGCCTCTTCCGAAATCGCGTCCGGCAACATCGACCTGTCCAGTCGCACGGAGACCCAGACCGCTGCCCTCGCCCAGGTGGCGCGTTCGATGACGCACCTGGTCTCGACCGTGAACCAGAACGCCGACTACACCCAGCAGGCCAGCACCCTGGCCGGCACCGCGTCGGCCGTGTCGGTGGAAGGCAGCGCAGCGGTCGACGAGGTCGTGGCGACCATGCAGCTGATCCATGAGTCGTCCACGAAGATCGTCGACATCATTTCCGTGATCGACGGCATCGCCTTCCAGACCAATATCCTGGCGCTCAATGCAGCGGTCGAGGCGGCGCGTGCAGGCGAACAGGGACGCGGATTCGCGGTCGTGGCAGGCGAAGTACGCACCCTGGCGCATCGTTCCGCCGCTGCAGCGAAAGAAATCAAGGCGCTGATCGAAGACTCGGTCGCGAAGGTCGCCACGGGCACGGCCCTGGTTGGCCATGCCGGCGACACGATCCGCAAGGTCGTCGATGGCGTGCATCGCGTTACCGATATCGTGAACCATATCAGCAGCGCTACCGAATCCCAGCGCGCGGACATCGGCCACATCGACAGCGCCATCGCACGCCTGGATGAGATGACCGTGCAGAATGCGTCGCTGGTCGAGGAAGCGACTGCGGCTGCGGAATCGCTGCGCGGACAGGCGGCAGAGCTGAATGCAGTGGTCAATATCTTCCAGCTGGACGAAGCCGGACAGCAGCCGCGCCGGCTCGCTCTGGCTGGCCACGGCGGGCGTTAAGGCAGCAAACGCGCTGCGGCCGTCCCGCCTGCGTGCTACCGTAGGTGCGGGGAGGATACGGCCATGCAAAAAATTTACCGCTGGCAGCCCGTAGACGGTCCCGGGCTGGAACACCTGATTCTTCGGCAGGGCGAGGACGTCATCGTCGCCGAAGGCGTCGTGGTGGGCAGCGACGATGACGATTTCTTCGGATGCAGCTACCGCATCTGCTGCGATGTCGACTGGCGGGTGCGCTCGGTCGAAGTCAATGTGGCAGGCGGCAGGTCGATCGTCCTGACGACCGACGGCGATGGCCACTGGCGGGACGGCGACGGCCGCGCGCAGCAGCAGCTGGACGGCTGCATCGACATCGATATCTCCGCAACACCCTTCACCAATACCTTGCCGATCCGCCGCCTGTCGACGCAGCTCGCGCAGCGCGTCGAACTGTGCATGGCCTGGATCAGGATTCCTACGCTCGACGTGCACCGTGCATCCCAGGCCTATACGTGGCTGCCCGATGGGCGCTACCGCTTCGAAGCGCTGGGCACTGGCTTCGAGGCGGTGCTGAAGGTGGACGCGGACGGCTTGGTGCTGGATTATCCGGCGCTGTTTCGCCGGGTTGGGGCTTGGCGTACCCAACCTCCGAATTGTCGCGTGGTCGCGTGATGAGCTGATCCTGATTGGACGCCAGAAGCACGTGAAAAACAAAAAACCCGCGCTCTCACAGGGAGTAACGCGGGCTTTGTGGACGAACTTGGATCGTCTGATACATGTTCTTGGCGGAGAGAGGGGGATTGTCCGACATAAACAACATTTACCCTATGAACAGCTTGGCTGCTGGGTTTCAGCCCGCTAGACTACTCCAACTTTCTACTCCAAAACCCATTTTGCATGGCAAATCTGAAGCTTCAAGGCTCGACGTATCACGCTCGTCTTGTCATCCCCAAAGACGTACGTAGCAAGTTCGGCAACAAGTCGGAACTATGGGGTTCTACAGGTACGGGGGACAAGCGGAAAGCGGCAATCATCGGTGCTGAAATGGTCGCCGCATGGAAGCGCGAAATCTATACCGCCCGTACTGGTCTGAACGTTCGGGAATGGACGAAGGAATGGGCTAAGGAACTCCGGCAAGCCAGCGCCAAACCTATTGATGATGACCTTCCTAGCGATAGGGAAGTTGCCGAGGGCATCATGATCGACCAGTTGGAAGAGATGGTGCAGGATCACCAAATCACCCTACCCGAGGCCAAGGCCGCGTATGAAGTCGCTACGGGCCTTAGGGTCGTCCTTGCAGACCACAAGGATGACTATCTCAAACAGTACCGCAATCACAATATCAAGACTCAGCAGAAGTACATGGCGGCAGTCGAACGCTTCATCAACCGCTTTCCCGATGACCAGCAGGTGACGCCGAAAAGCCTTAAGCAGTGGCTTACCGAAATGGCTGACGAAGAACGGCTTGCCGCAAAGACGATCAACGGCTTAAAGGTGCAAGCACAGGCTTTCTGGACCTACTTGGTCGAGCATGAGATTGTTCAGCGTGACCCGAACCCGTTCGCCCATACCAAGTTGGCCGTGCCGAAGTCCGCTACAAAAGAAGTCACGATCCTGCCGTTCACGCCCGCTGAAGTTGTTGCGTTTTTGCGCGCCCCGGTGGCACAGGCAGATGAACAGCTTTCCTTGCTCATCACGTTGGGTATGTACACTGGAGCACGGATCGAAGAACTCGCGATGTTGAAGAAGACGGACCTCGACCTGACAAACGAAGTCATTCATTTCAGGGGGACGAAGACAAAAGCCGCTGATCGTGAAGTTCCTATGCACCCCGTGCTGATTCCCGTTCTTTCCATAACGTTGACTGATAGCAAGGATGAATACGTGATTCCTGGGTTAAACATTGACGCACGGGGAGAACGTGGAAAAGCCCTTGGCAAGCGTTTTGGACGGCTAAAGACGGGAATGGGATTCAAGGGGCGCGACAGGGTATTCCATAGCATTCGCAAGACGGTAGGCACTTTGTTCGAACAGGCCGAGGTATTGGAAGGTGTCGCCGCTGATATCTTAGGTCATGAAAAACAGACAATGACCTATGGGCTGTACTCAGGGGGTAGTAGCCTAAAGCAGAAACGCGATGCTATTCAAAAGCTCTGCTACCCTGCCCTCAATGTTGGCTAGAGAAAAACTAGAGAAGACAGCTCTTCAATTGAGAGAAACGAAAAATTCACAAATTGACCCTCAACGATTTTTTTGAATGTTTGCTAAGCGAACGTTACTGTAATTTTTCGCCATGTATTCCCAGCCCAGGTAATGCCCGACTCCTTTACAGCGCACTCAGTTAAATTTCGGATGCAATAATCTTACGAAGCACCAACGCTATGATTGACAACGCCATCCTGTTAATCGGACAAAAAAATATGTCAGCGTCAGGGATTTCCCTTGATGAGGCACTTTGATTACTGCCAGACAAATGATGGAAAAACTTGTTTCTAACGTCGACCACAAAGTCAAAGCTCTCCAAGAACTTAACATCAGCACCAACTGCGGTGCGAGTACATTGCTTTGAGTGATTGGCTTCCAAATATTTAGAATAGGCTGCCGAATATGGAGTCGGATACTCTACATTATACACATGGGAATTTAGGATGGGATCGGTCGCAAATAAAGCTTTGATAAACTTCCCGCAAAACTTTAACTCCCCATCGCCACTAGAAATTAGCGTGCGCAGATCATGGAACGCCTTGATATAATCGCGCGAATGTCGAGCGTGAAACAACGGTAGTGCGTAACTCATATGCTCGATTGCGCGGTATATATAAACGAATGCTGACAAATGATTGCCTTTCGCATCTGCCAGCATCCCTCTAGATAATTCGTTTAATAAGACGTCAAAAAAACCCTTTCTCGTGCCTGCCGCACTGAAAAATTGCTCTAACGGCTTAATGATTGATACAGTTAAGAATGCCCCTGTTCGATCTTGCGTACCCAGATCAGGAAATGCCCTAGATAACTCCGAGTGCAACGAGTAACCGGATATGTTTGGCGCGCCGACGCAGAAGAAATTTGCGCTTTGAACCGTTGATTCCCCGCCGACCTTACTTACCTTTACACCGCCAAGCAGTAACCGAAACAAGACTAGAGACTGCGGACTTGTGGGAGTTAGACAAAGCCTTAGATTTCGGTCGATCCCCTCGTTTCGCATAGGGATCGCGTTCTCTACCGTAAGGAAATTCGACGAATACAAGTCTAGATCTCCTGGCTAATATCGTCCAGCATATCGTCGTGATCCATCTTACGATATTTAGAGATATTTGCGATAAGATGAGAAACTGCTTTCCGTCGCGCATTACCCAACTTGATCTTCGAAATATTAATCGCAGTAAACGCACTTTCAAACGTATTAATAATCTTAACTATTTCATCATCGGAAATCTTCGAAATTTTCTTCACCGACTGACGTGCGCCTGCGCAAAATCCGATAAGATTGTTTTGAGTTAGCACCCACGGCTTCACGCCATCAATATTATGAAATCGCTCAATTTCGTCCAGCACTAAATCAAACGTATTTTCCGACGATGTAATGTCCGAGTGCATGATTTTCGACGCGATTAATTCATCCATTTTTTCCTGAATAATTTTATCATTGTCGATATTGATACTTTCGCTAAGGAAAGCAAGGTATCCTTTAATAAGATCGACTTTTTTAAATGCGCCGCGCTTACGTTTTTGACCTACTTTTCGCTTTTCCGCCAGAACAGGAATTTCAGCATCCTCAAAGTCATAAACATTTGAAGCCACGATTTCGATTTGATGACGAGCCGTCATCGGCTTCTGACCATTGTTGAGCGTGATCATCCGATATAACAGCAGATCCATGGAGCCGCAGATTAATACGTTCAAATAAAGAGCACGCTTTAACGGAAATCCAGTCTCATTCTGCCTAAAAGCCCGGCTAAGGGTATTTAGACGTTGCATACCATCCAGAATAAAGCAATCCTCAATGTTATTAAGAATATAACGCTTTACTTCTGCTTTCGTCGGTATCTTTTGAACCCTCTCAGGATCGACAATTGCAAGCGTTAGTGGCGGCATAATACAACCGTCTACAATGTCACGAGCAAGACGATCATAGAATTTTGGATTCTGTACTTCCCGCTGAATATTGAGCTTACCGATTAGCGGAACGAGACTATCGAGAGCAAACGCATAATCTGCCTGGGCGCTCACGAAAATACTTCTGATGACTTGATCATGCTCGACGCTATGAATATTTAGAGTTATGGGCATGGCTATTCTTTCTCTTCAATAGAAATCTTCGTTGTTATGGCCATTGAAAAATGGTGCTATGACAGCTGCTTCTGCGCTGGCAGTAAAATCTGGTGTCTAACGCTGGGCAAGTAAATTTCGTTGCATCATCGCTATTGTACACCGTGATTTTCCTGGCGGAACCTTTCATGGTTACGCTACAACGCTCAAAAAAATGGAGTTCCAGCACCTGTTTCTTCGCCTGGCGCTCTGAACGTAACATTCGATGATGGGATAGCAGATTCATGCGCTTAAGACGAGCACATGCTTGCATACAGTAGTACTGAAGTCTTGGATACTATTCTTGGACTACTCGACCGGGTTACGACCAGCAGTCGAGGTACAGAACGGCCCGATTACCTTGGACCAGGTAGGGGACGCACAAGTGTATGACCGGGAACTTATGCCGGTATTGTCTTTTATTCAAGTTTTTGCCCCATGAACCATGACCTAACTCTAGGCCATGCCGCACACCTCAAAAAAACGACTCATTCGATGAAAGTCCAAGAACAACAATGCAGAGTTTACCTTTAGCCATCTTTTGAACTTTCACGGTACGGTGAACCCCCCGGGGGTCTTTTTTCAGCCCTACCCTTTACTACATGATGCCAGTCTAAGGATGCGTCTTACGGGCGCGCTTGCCCTGGCCCGTTGCGTCGCTACTTTATTTCTTTTCGTATTCCTTTCTGCGGAATCCTGGACGCCCGAGAAGCCATGATCGCCTGCCGCGTGCGCACATGTTTGCGTGAGACAACGGATTGGTATAAAATCACCAAACGGACGTTGCTTGAAATTATACCCATAGGAAACCCCATGAAAATCGTTAGCTACCTGCGAGTCTCTACAGCACGACAAGGCCGTAGCGGTCTTGGTGTCGATGCGCAGCGTAGCGCGATCCGAGCCTATGCCGACTCCAAGCATGCCAACGTCGTGCGGGAATTCGTGGAGATCGAGTCCGGCAAAGACAACACAAGACCGAAGCTGGCAGAAGCCCTGCATCTCGCAAAGGTTACGGGGTCGATACTGGTCATTGCAAAGCTGGACAGGCTTTCACGTAATGCGGCCTTCCTGTTGACCCTTAGGGACTCTGGGGTCAAGTTCATTGCGGCCGATATGCCCGATGCGAACGAACTCACGGTAGGCATCATGGCTTTGGTAGCCCAACAGGAACGGGAAGCCATTTCCAAGCGTACCAAGGAAGCCTTAGAAGCCGCTAAACGGCGCGGCACGGTATTAGGCAACCCCAACGGTGCAGCGGCTTTGAAACGCGCTGGAAAGGGCAATACCGCCGGGGTACGGGCCATCCAATGTCAGGCAGACGCACATGCCGAAGACTTGCGGCCTGTACTGCAAGGTTTGGCAATTGAAGGGATTACATCGCTTGGTGCGATCACTAAAGCTTTGAACGAACGGGGCATCAGAACCCCGCGTGGCGGCGCTTGGTACAAGACTTCTGTATCGAACCTACTGTCAAGGCTTGGATGATCGCAGCAGGGGCTACGAAGCGTTAGCAAAGCCCCATAGCGATTGATCGAAGCCAGACTTAGCAAGACAGAAGAAAGACTTTAGTTTCCTTGCATTCCTGTAATTTTTTTTTATAGGGATGGGGGCAACTGTCTTTTGTACAAGCTCACAAACAAAGCAAAGGCACCAATGAACCCCACGGAAACCAATAGTTTAGTAAGGCGTAAAGCCATCATTGAAGGTAGGATCAAAGCTGGTTTGCCAGCGCCAGCAAGCCCCGACTCCCTGCCCCTGGAATCCATCGAACTCATCCCCGAAGTGTTCCAGCATCGGGAAGACATGCAATGGGCTTCGGACGACCATGTGCAAACGCTGGTCAAGGTTATCAAGAACTCGACCAAGGCGGCAAAGAAGAAGCCTTTGGAACCGCTGACGGTGTTTTGGGTTGGCGACGGCTGGGCATTGATCGACGGCCATCACCGCTACAAGGCATACAAGGCCATTGGCTACGCTGACCCTGTTCCTGTTTCGGTGTTCTCGGGGACGCTGGATGAAGCGATTGGACAAGCCCTGAAGGGGAATTCCAAAGACAAGCTGGCTATGTCGAAGTCGGAGAAGACCAACGCAGCTTGGCGACTGGTCATCAGCACAGGCTTGTCGTTGAATCAATTGGTGGACGCATCCACGATTTCCAAGCCGACGACTATCCAGATGCGGAACGTCATGCGGACCCTAAAGGAAACCGACCCGGATTTTGACCTGGACGAACTGACTTGGCACCAAGCCCTTAGGAAATACCAAGGCAAGGAAGAAGAAGATTTTCAACCCGATTTTGAGTGGCGGGACAAACGGATTGCCAAGGTCGCCCAGAAGCTCAGCGATACGTTTGGCAAGGAATTCAAACGCAAGCCTGAACTGTTCTGGGAAGCCGTTAGGAAATACGATAGCAACCTTACGGACCACTTCCTGAAGATGCACAACGTGGACCCCGAGGACTTCAGTTGGTCTAAGGATGACTTGAACGAGTTCTGATCCGGTAGCCCCGAGGAAGGCACGGGAAGCCCAAGAAGCCCTTAAACCGCCCTAGGTAGTCAAGCGCAAATACCAGTCAAATTTGACTACCTAGGCACTTCTAGGCGGGTTTAGCAGGGGTTGAGCAGTCTACCGATGCGGCAGCGGCGTTGCCCCCCGTGCTGGGAAGCTAAGGCGGTCACTTGGGATGGTTGGCTTACCCCATTCGTTACCCCAAATAGCTACTCCAAATGGGGTTTCATAAATCCCGAAAACTTCTTCGAAATCAAGGACTTACAAAGGGGCATAAAACTTGGCGGAGAGAGGGGGATTCGAACCCCCGATAGGCTATGAACCTATACACGCTTTCCAGGCGTGCGACTTAAACCACTCATCCATCTCTCCTGATGGGTTTTCGCATGGTTGCGAAGCCGCCTATTATAGCAAGGATTCCCAGCAGCACAATAGCAACCGTCACGCAGCCGCCAAGCGCCGGCGCCACGGCCTCAGCACGTGCCGCACCGGGTTCACCTGCGTCCCGGTCTCTTCGGCCCCGATCAACCCGCGCCGCTTCAGGTGCCGCAGCGCCACCTGCACCGCCGACTTCGACAAGCCCGTCTTCACCGCGATCGTCTGCAGGCTGGCCGGCACCTGGTCCCGTCCCAGCGCCTGAGCACTATGCAGCAGAAACAAATACACGACAAACGCAGCCGGACGACGGTCGTGGCCGACCAGGTCGGGCATCAGGACGTCGAACACATAGGCATCGACCGACGATTGTCGCGCAAGGGTAGTCATGAATACTATAGTCGTTAAAAGCACACGGCGGAGGATGGTGCCACGATAATGCCACCCACTACAAGTACAACAGGACCACGCTCCATGATCACCCAACTGAAATTCGTCGGCATTCCCGTTTCCGACCAGGACCGCGCCCTCGCCTTCTACACCGAAAAGCTCGGCTTCGAGATCTCCACCGACCAGCCGATGGGTCCGGGCAAGCGCTGGATCGAGCTGCGCGTGGCGCGTTCGAGCACGCGCGTCGTGCTGTTCACGCCGGACGGCCACGAAGACCGCATCGGCACCTTCTTCAATGGCTCCTTCGCATGCGATAACGTGGAAGCCACCTACCGCCAGCTCAGCGCGCGCGGCGTCGAGTTTATCGAAGCGCCGACCGTGCAGCCTTGGGGTTCCTTTGCCAAGTTCAAGGATCCGGATGGGAATACGTTTGTGCTGTCGTCGTCGTAAAACAACTTGGGGTAAAAGCGCCAGTGGCGCTTTTACGCCTGCGCGGGGACGACGTTCAAGTTCGCGGGGGCGACGATAAAACATGCTAAACTGCTGAGCAGAGCCCCACCGCATCCACTCCACGCCCGCCGAGTCGATGCCGCTCCAGCATCTCATCGGCCCCATCCCTGCCGGTAAGCGTCGTCAGCGCACGCACAGCCTTATCGGATCCACGGCCCACCTCCCCTAGAACGACCGATAGCTTGTTGCGTCACCTTACCTACAACTATTCGGAGTTCCCATGCGCCTCAAGCTTGCCCTCGCCCTCGCGTCCCTGCTGGTTTCCATGACCGGCCACGCCACCCTGCTGACGAATCCCGGTGCGGAGACCGGTAATCTGCTGGGCTGGACCGTCGGCGGCGTCTCGAATCCGCGCGTCGATGACGGCAGCTTCGACCCGGGCATCGATCCGCACAGCGGCCGCTACATGTTCAGCGGCTACCACGGCCTGTGGGGCACGCTGACGCAGAACGTGCTGCTGCCGGGGTTCGGCCAGCAGCGCCAGGTGGCGGTGTCCTTCTGGGAGCAGGGACTCGACCAGGACAACCCCAGCGACAACGCCCATGTGGCGCTGACCTACCGCACCAAGGGCGGCGATGTTATCTCGACCGTGGCGACGCCGACGATCGATGCGCACGATGGCGCGTGGCAGCAGTACCAGGGCATCTTCGACGTGCCGCTGTCGGCCTGGTCGGTGGATTACACGATGTTCTTCACGCGGAACTTCGGCCTCGATCTGGATTCCTTCATCGACGACAATTCGCTGACGCTGATTGGTGGCGGCTTGCTGACCGGCGCGGAGCAGATGAACCAGGGCGAGGTGCCCGAGCCGTCGAGCGTTGCGATTGTGGTGCTTGGTTTGGCATCGCTGGCGGTACTGCGTAAGCGCCGGGCCTGATAGCAAACTTGGGGTAAAAGCGCCGGTGGCGCTTTTACGCCTCCGCGGGAACGACGAGGAAAAGCGACACTTGCGCATTTCCCTGTTCCAGATCACGCGACTGATGATATTGTTGCCGAGTTAAAACTTTTGACACTCGGCCGTGAAACGCAAAGCCCTCTATCTCGTCATCTTCGCCGTCGCCGCTGCCGGCGCCGGGTCCGGTACCTGGATCGCTTCCCGCAAGTCCAATGCGCCCGCGCCGCAAGCCGCCGGGCCGGCCATGAACGTCAGCGGCATCACGGCGGACATGGGCCGCATGCTGGATGCGTACCGCAAGATGATCGTGCTGACGCTCGACGACGACAAGCTGTCCGATGCCGCAAGAAGCCAGACCCACGAGGTCGGTCAGCAGCTCTTCCACGAGAACCAGGAGCGCATCTCCCGGGTCGACGAGGCGCTGAGCAAGCTGCTGGCGTCCGGCGACCCGCGCCGCTTCGATGCGGTCGGCAGCCTGCTCGACGTCGTCGAGTCGGGTGAAGGCCTGTACGATGCCGACCGCCTCGCCTACCGCGAGCTGATGCAGTCGCTGCTGGGCCAGGTGGCGAAGGATTCGTCGCTGCCGGCGATCAAGCTGCACAAGCGCGTCTCGGAAGATCTCGATGCGCTGGCCGAGATCGAGCGCAATTACGAGAAGGAGATCCGCGCGGTGTTCGGGCGCTTCGAGTCGCGCTCGATCGCCCTCAAGCGCGAGAAGTGGGACAGCTACACGGCCTACCTGAAGACCAAGTACCAGCGCGAGCGCATCCTGAAGGATTACGGCGTGGTCCTGCCCTACCCTTCCAAGCCCGAGCCGACAGAGCCAGGCACGCCGCCCCAGGCCCAGCAGCCGCAGAAGGACGAGGACGAAATCTTCGGCAAGGCGCTGCCCAAGAAGACCATCGTCCTGACCTTCGACGACGGCCCGCACCGCCGCTACAGCGAAGAAATCGCGGCCATCCTCAAACAGTACAACGCGCCGGCCGTGTTCTTCAGCGTCGGCCGCAATATCGGCTCGCTCGATGCGAACGGCGCGGCCCATCTGGGCGCCGGCGCAGAGGTCAGCCGCAAGCTGATGGCGGACGGCTATGTGCTGGCCAACCACAGTCTGACGCATGCGCAGCTGTCCAAGCAGAGCGGCGATGGCCTGAAAGCCGAGATTCTCGGCACCGATACGCTGCTCAAGGCTGTCAACCCGCAGCGCTCCACCCTGTTCCGCTTCCCCTACGGCGCGCGCAACAAGGAAGGCATGCACATGCTGGCCGACGCGCATCTGAGGTCGGTGATGTGGAATATCGATTCGCTGGACTGGGCCGATCCGGTGCCGTCCTCGATTGCCGAGCGCGTGCTGCGTTCGGTGGACAAGGAAGGCCGCGGCATCATCCTGTTCCACGACATCCACGAGCGCACCGTGAAGGCGCTGCCGCTGGTGCTGGAGAAGCTGGCGGCTGAGGGCTACCAGTTCGCGGGCTGGGATGGCAGTACCTTCAAGGTATCCGGTTCCGCTGCGGCCGCACCGGTGCCACGTGCGGCCGCCACCGGTTATGCGAATTCGTGGGCGATCCTGGTCGGCATCGACGACTATAAAAAATGGCCGCGCCTGCAGTATGCGGTGCGCGATGCCGAGGGCGTCGGCCAGGTGCTGGTGCAGAAGTTCGGCTTCGCGCCCGAGCGCGTGATCACGCTGAAGAACGAGCAGGCGACGCGCGCCGGCATCCTCGGCGCCTTCCACGACCTCATGGAGCGCGGCAAGAACGCCGGCGGGCTGCAGCCGAACGACCGCGTCTTCATGTTCTTCGCCGGCCACGGCGCCACGCGCAAGCTCAGCTCGGGCCGCGACCTCGGCTACATCGTCCCCGTCGATGCCGACCCGGACAATCTGGCCACCGATGCGATCCCGATGACGGAAATCCAGAACATCGCCGAGAGCCTGCCGGCCAAGCACGAGCTGTTCGTGATGGACGCGTGCTACAGCGGCCTCGGGCTGACGCGCGGCGGCGCCAATGCGGCCTTCCTGCGGGAGAACGGCCGCCGCCTGGGCCGCCAGATGCTGACCGCCGGCGGCACCGACCAGCTGGTTTCCGACGGCGGCCCGAACGGCCACTCGGTGTTCACTTGGACCCTGCTGCAGGGCCTGGGCGGCAAGGCCGACCTGAACGGCGACGGCATGATCACCGCGACCGAGCTGGCGGCTTATGTGGCGCCGGCGGTGTCCAGCGTGTCCCAGCAGACGCCGGCCTTCGGCAGCCTGCCGGGCTCGGAGGGCGGCGACTTCGTCTTCGAACTGCCGGAAGAGACCGAGTTCCTGAATACGAATACGGCCCAGCTGTCGAACGATGCGATCGCGCTGAACACCAAGCTCGATGCCAAGGCTTCGGCGCCTGCCGCGACCGTCGTGGTGAAGGACCTGCAGGGCGGCACCGCGACGATTACCGCCCCGGCCGCGGTGCCGGTGTCGAGCCGCCAGCAGGCCCAGCGCGCCAACGACCACGGCCTGCAGCTGTACAAGGAAAAGCAGTATGCGCAGGCCGAGGCGCAGTTCACCGAGGCTTTGAAACTGCGGCCGAATTTCGCGCTGGCGGCCAACAATCTCGGCTTCGTCTTCTTCAAGCAGGACAAGTACGCCGAGGCCGCGCGCTGGTTCGAGAATGCGATCAAGATGGATCCGTCGCGCGCGATCGCGTACATGAACCTGGGCGACGCCTACGCGCGCGCGGGCCAGGGCGACAAGGCGAAAACGGCTTACAAGACCTACCTGGAGCTAGCCCCGAATGGCAGCGGCGCTGGCTATGCGCGCCAGCAGATCGAAAAACTCCAGGGTTAATGAAATTGTAACGCTGTGTTGTCTGTGTACGCCTTCGAACACAGGAATTTCTAACTGTCCAGTACGCTGCTCTCAAGATTTTGTACAGGAGAGCAGCGTGTTCACCGGATTCATGTTCGCGACAGGGATCGAAAACAGCATCCCTACCATCGACAACGGCAGGGTACGGATCGATGAGATGGCGAAGTGCGGCCACTACAAGTATTGGCGCACCGATTTCGATCTCGTGCAGGAACTGGGCATCAAGGTGCTGCGCTATGGTCCGCCTCTGCATCGGACCTGGATCGGGCCCGGGCGCTACGACTGGTCCTTCGCCGACGAAACCTTTGGCGAACTACACCGCCGCAATATCATTCCCATCGTGGATCTGTGCCACTTCGGCGTGCCGGACTGGATCGGCAACTTTCAGAATCCAGACTTTCCCGAACAATTCGCAGCGTACGCGCGTGCATTTGCCGAGCGCTTCCCTTGGGTGCAGATGTACACCCCGGTCAACGAGATGTCCATCTGCGCCTTGTTCTCCGCCATGTATGGCTGGTGGAACGAGCAAGGCACCACCGACCGGACTTTCGTTACCGCGCTCAAATACATCGTCAAGGCGAACATCCTGGCCATGCAGCAAATCCTGCAGGTACGGCCCGACGCGCTGTTCGTGCAAAGCGAATCGAGCGAATACTTCCATGCCGAGAGTCCGGAAGCGATCGGCCCTGCGGAGATGAAGAATGCAAGCCGCTTCCTCTCGCTCGACCTCAACTACGGGCGCCGAGTCGATTCCCAGATGTTCGAATACCTGATGGACAACGGGATGACGCGCGAGGAGTATCACTTCTTCCTCAACAATAATCTCAAGCATCACTGCCTGATGGGCAATGACTACTACCAGACAAACGAGCACTTCGTGAGCGCTGACGGCAATACCTGGGCCTCCGGCGAAGTCTTCGGCTATGCCGTGATCACCCAGCAGTACTACGACCGCTATCGCTTGCCGGTCATGCATACCGAGACCAACCTGGCCCAGGGCCCTGCCGGCGACGAAGCCGTGCGCTGGCTGCGCAAGGAGTGGGCGAACGTCCTCAGTATCCGCAACAGCGGCGTGCCGGTGGTGGGCTTCACCTGGTATTCCTTGACCGACCAGGTCGACTGGGACAGCGCTCTGCGCGAAGACAAGGGGGTCGTCAATCCACTCGGCTTGTTCGACCTCGACCGCAATATCCGCCCCGTCGGCAAGGCCTACCGGGACCTGATCCGCGCCTGGGGCGCCGTGCTGCCGACCCAGAGCGTTTGTCTACAGGTACCGGTGATGCTGCCGCAAGACTACGTAGCGTCCACCCCTGCCCCTGCACCTGTCCACGAGAACAGCGAAGCGGCAACCGCCGCGCCCAAGAACACGGAGTAAGCCATGAATCCGAATAAGAAAGCAGCCATCGTGACCGGCGCCGCCGGCGGTATCGGCCTGGCGATCGCACGTCGTCTGCTGCGGGATGGCGCCAGCGTCGTACTCGCCGATCTCGACCAGCAGCGCCTCGAGACTGCGCGCGCAGAACTCGGCAAGGAGGCCGACCCGGCCCGCATCGCCACCAGCGTTTGCGATGTCTCCAGCGAGGCCGACGTGGTGCGCACGGTCGACGCCTGCGTGCAGCAGTTCGGCAGCATCGACATCATCGTCAACAATGCCGGGCTGATGGTATTCAAGCCGCTCGAAGAACAAACCGGCGAAGACTGGAACCGCATCCTTGGCGTCGACCTGGTCGGGGCCTTTTACTTTATCAAGCAGGCCTTCCTGCGCATGCCCAGGGGCGGCGCCATCGTCAATGTCGCCAGTGTGCACGCCATCGAAACCGAGCCGATGGTGGCATCCTACGCGGCAGCCAAGGCTGCTCTGCTGTCGCTGACGCGCTCGGCTGCGCTGGAAGGCAAGCCCAAGGGCATACGCGTGAACGCCGTCCTGCCGGGGGCGATCGACACCCCGATGCTGTGGGATAACCCGAACGTCCGCTCGGGCATCGAAGTCATCGACAAGAACGAGGTCGGGCAGCCGGACGACGTTGCCGAAGTGGTCGCGTTCCTGGCCTCGGACAATGCCAGCTTCGTGCAAGGCGCATCGCTGCTGGTCGATGGCGGTAGACTGGCACGTCTCTAACTTGTCGGCACACCATCATGGACATGAAACGCATCAACGCAGGAAAGCTCCGCGCGATCGGCTACGATCCGAAGGAACGTCTGCTGCGCGTCGAATTCGACGACGGCAGCGCGATCGACTATGCGGGCGTCGGCAGCGAGGTCTGGAAGCGGTTTTCGACCTCGGGCGCGGCCTGGAGTTTTTACCGCGACAATATCGAGGAAGAGTTTGCGGGTACGCGCGGGCGGGCGGCAGTGGCCAGCAAACGGGCGGAGCTCGATGCGCTGTTCAAGGCGCCTGGCGAGGAATAAAAAAACGCCGCACCATTTTCATGGGCGGCGTAACTCTGCTATCAATCTTCATGGCGTGGGCTCGGGGAGCCCACCCTAGCGATCGCAACAGCGTAGGGTGGGCACCCCGTGCCCACGCAACGTTTAAGCCGATTCCTTGAGCTGATCCAGAATCGCCGGATTCTCCAGGGTCGACACGTCCTGGGTAATCGTCTCGCCCTTGGCCAGCACGCGCAGCAGGCGGCGCATGATCTTGCCAGAGCGGGTCTTCGGCAGGTTGTCGCCGAAGCGGATTTCCTTCGGCTTGGCGATCGGACCGATCTCCTTGCCGACCCAGTTGCGCAGCTCGGCCGCCAGCTTCTTCGCTTCCTCGCCGGTCGGGCGCGCCTGCTTCAGCACCACGAAGGCGCACACGGCTTCGCCGGTGGTCTCGTCCGGCTTGCCGACCACGGCGGCTTCCGCCACCACCGGGTGCGCCACCAGCGCCGACTCGATTTCCATCGTGCCCATGCGGTGGCCCGACACGTTCAGCACGTCGTCGATGCGGCCGGTGATCGTGAAGTAGCCGGTGTCCTTGTTGCGGATTGCGCCGTCGCCGGCCAGGTAGTATTTGCCGCCCAGCTCATCCGGGTAGTAGGCCGTGCGGAAGCGCTCCGGGTTGTTCCAGATGGTGCGGATCATCGACGGCCACGGACGCTTGACGACCAGGATGCCGCCCTGCCCGTTCGGCACGTCGGCGCCGGCTTCGTCGACGATCGCGGCCATGATGCCCGGCAGCGGCAGCGTGCAGGAGCCCGGCACCATCGGCGTCGCGCCCGGCAGCGGGGTGATCATGTGGCCGCCGGTTTCGGTCTGCCAGAAAGTGTCGACGATCGGGCAGCGCTCCTGGCCGACGTTCTTGTAGTACCACATCCAGGCTTCCGGATTGATCGGCTCGCCCACGGTGCCCAGCAGGCGCAGGCTGGACAAATCGAAGCTCTTCGGATGCACGGCCTCGTCCGCATTCGACATCTTGATCAGCGAGCGGATCGCGGTCGGCGCGGTGTAGAAGATCGAGACCTTGTGCTTGGCGATGGTTTCCCAGAAGCGGCCGGCGTGCGGGAAAGTCGGCACGCCTTCGAACACGATCTGGGTGGCGCCGACGGCGGTCGGGCCGTAGCAGATGTAGGTATGGCCGGTGACCCAGCCGATGTCGGCCGTGCACCAGTAGACGTCGTCCGGCTTGATGTCGAAGGTCCACTTCATCGTCAGCGCGGCCCACAGCAGGTAGCCGCCGGTGCTGTGCTGGACGCCCTTCGGCGTGCCGGTCGAGCCCGAGGTGTAGAGGATGAACAGAGGATGCTCGGCATCGACCCATTCCGGCTCGCACTCGGCCGCCTGGCCGTCGACCAGGTCGTGCAGCCACAGATCGCGGCCTTCCTGGAAGGCGATGTTGCCGCCGGTGCGCTTGTAGACGATCACGTCCTTGATGGTGTCGCAGCCGCCCATCGCCAGCGCTTCGTCGACGATGGATTTCAGCGGCAGCGATTTACCGCCGCGCATCTGCTCGTCCGCGGTGATGATGGCGACGGCGCCGGCGTCGATGATGCGTTCCTGCAGCGACTTCGCCGAGAAGCCGCCGAACACCACCGAGTGGGTCGCGCCGATGCGGGCGCAGGCCTGCATCGCGGCTACGCCTTCGATCGACATCGACATGTAGATGATAACGCGGTCGCCCTTCTTGATGCCGCGTGCTTTCAGGCCGTTGGCGAATTTGCAGACGCGCTCGTGCAGTTCGCGGTAGGTCGCGCGGGTCACCTGGCCGTCGTCGGCCTCGAAGATGATCGCGGTTTTATCGGCGTTGCCGTTCTGGAGGTTGCGGTCGAGGCAGTTGTACGAGGCGTTCAGCTGGCCGTCGGCGAACCATTTGTAGAACGGGGCGTTCGATTCGTCGAGGGTCTGGGTGAAAGGCTTTTGCCAGTCGATGTTTTCGCGGGCGAGGCGCGCCCAGAAGCCTTCGTAATCGGTCGCAGCTTCCTGGCACAGCTTGTTGTACGCGTCCATGCCGGAGATGGTTGCGTTGGCGGCGAAGTCAGCGGGCGGCTGGAACACACGGTTCTCTTGCAGGCCCTGCTGCTGATTGTTTTCGGTCTCAGCCATTTTAGTCTCCATAGGATAGTAGTAGTTTTGCCACATACCATATCGGTGCTCGCTTACTGAGCCCTTACAGGCATCCCGAGGCCATTCTACCAACGTTTGCGGAACAACGAAGGGCAAGCCAGCCAGCCGTTCCGGGTGTAGAATGTCGAGCTGTTTTGACTGCGCCTCACCGGCCTACATCGCAGATGACTGATTGGCAAACCCCGTCGCAATCCCCTTCCGCCCCGCGCAAACGCAGCGCCCTCGCCAGTTTCATGTTCGCCAGCCGCTGGCTGCAACTGCCCCTTTATCTCGGCCTGATCCTGGCGCAATGCGTCTACGTGTTTCACTTCTGGGTGGAGCTGAAAGACCTGGTATTCGCAGCAATGGGCAACCAGGACGCGCTGCAGCACATCTTCCAGGCCGTGGCCGTGCCCGGCTCAGAACCGCCCAACAAGCTGAACGAGACCACCATCATGCTGGTCGTGCTCGGCCTGATCGACGTGGTGATGATCTCGAACCTGCTCATCATGGTGATCGTCGGCGGCTACGAGACTTTTGTTTCGCGCATGTACCTCGAAGACCATCCGGACCAGCCGGAGTGGCTGTCGCACGTGAACGCGTCCGTGCTGAAGACCAAGCTGGCGATGGCGATCATCGGCATCTCCTCGATCCATCTGCTGAAGACCTTCATCAACGCCAGTGCCTATGAGGTGAAGCCGCTGGTCGCGCAGACCGTGATCCACACTGTATTCCTGCTGTCGGCGATGGCGATTGCCTACACCGACCGCATCATGACCAACACCGCAAGCAACACCAAACACTAACCTGAACGAGAACGAAATGACTGTCATCAAACAGGACGACCTGATCGAATCCGTCGCCGCCGCGCTGCAGTACATCAGCTACTACCACCCGGCCGACTACATCCAGCACCTGGCGCGCGCGTACGAATCCGAGCAGAGCCCGGCCGCCAAGGATGCCATCGCCCAGATCCTGACCAACTCGAAAATGTGCGCCGAAGGCAAGCGTCCGATTTGCCAGGACACCGGCATCGTCAACGTGTTCCTGAAGGTCGGCATGAACGTGCGCTTCGAAGGCTTCGGCAGCGGCTCGATCACGGACGCCGTCAACGAAGGCGTGCGCCGCGCGTACAACTTCCCGGACAACAAGCTGCGCGCCTCGATCGTCGCCGACCCGCACTTCGAGCGCAAGAACACCAAGGACAACACCCCGGCCGTCGTGCACATGGAACTGGTTCCGGGCGACACCGTCGACGTCATGGTCGCAGCCAAGGGCGGCGGCTCGGAAAACAAGACCAAGTTCGTGATGCTGAACCCGTCCGACTCGCTGGTCGACTGGGTGCTCAAGACCGTGCCGCTGATGGGCGCCGGCTGGTGCCCGCCGGGCATGCTGGGCATCGGTATCGGCGGCTCGGCCGAGAAGGCGATGCTGATGGCGAAAGAGTCGCTGATGGAAGACATCGACATGTACGAGCTGAAGCAGCGCGGCCCGCAGAACAAGCTGGAAGAGCTGCGTATCGAGCTGTGCGACAAGATCAACGCACTGGGTATCGGCGCGCAGGGCCTGGGCGGCCTGACCACCGTGCTGGACGTGAAGATCAACATGTACCCGACCCACGCTGCGTCGAAGCCGGTCGCGATGATCCCGAACTGCGCCGCCACCCGCCACGCCCACTTCGTGCTGGACGGTTCCGGTCCTTCGTATATCGAACCGCCGGCGCTGTCGACCTGGCCGGACGTGCAGTGGACCCCGGACACCCAGAAGAGCAAGAGCGTCAACCTGGATACGCTGACGAAGGAAGAAGTCGCGTCCTGGCAGCCGGGCCAGACCCTGCTCCTGAACGGCAAGATGCTGACCGGCCGCGACGCCGCCCACAAACGCATTCAGGACATGCTGGCCAAGGGCGAGAAGCTGCCGGTGGACTTCACCAACCGCGTGATCTACTACGTCGGCCCGGTCGATCCGGTCGGCGATGAAGTGGTCGGCCCGGCAGGCCCGACCACCGCGACCCGCATGGACAAGTTCACCGACATGATGCTCGAGCAGACCGGCCTGATCGCGATGATCGGCAAGGCCGAGCGCGGCCCGGCGGCGATCGAATCGATCAAGAACCACAAGTCGGCCTACCTGATGGCGGTCGGCGGTTCGGCCTACCTGGTGTCGAAGGCGATCAAGTCGGCCAAGGTGCTGGGCTTCCACGACCTGGGCATGGAAGCGATCTACGAGTTCGAGGTGAAGGACATGCCGGTGACCGTGGCCGTCGATTCCACCGGAACCTCGGTCCACACGACCGGTCCGAAGGAATGGTCGGCGAAGATCGAGTCGCTGAAGGGGATTCCGGTCAACGTCGCGTAATTCGCGCCGACCCATTCAAAACCGCCCCGGCTTCGGCCCCGGCGGTTTTTTTGTTACCATGAGTCCATGAATCTTCTTCTGCCCCACGACGCCCCGGTCGGCATCTTCGATTCCGGCGTCGGCGGCCTGTCGGTCCTGCGCCATATCCGTTCCCTGCTGCCGCACGAGCACCTGATCTACGTGGCCGACTCCGGCTTCGCCCCTTACGGCGACAAGCCGGGGGACGTGGTCGCCGAACGCTCGCTGACGATCGCCCGCTTCCTTATCGCGCGAGGCGCCAAGGCGCTGGTCGTGGCCTGCAACACGGCCACCGTGGCGGCCGTGAAGCTGCTGCGCGCGCGCTTTCCCGAGATGCCCATCGTCGGCGTCGAGCCGGGCCTGAAACCGGCGGCTGCAGCCACGCGCAACGGCAAGGTCGGCGTGCTGGCCACCGAGCGGACCCTCGCGGGCGCCAAATTCTTGAAGCTGCGCGACGAGATCGCGGAAAGCTCCGGCGCCGAGTTCCTGCTGCAGCCCTGCCAGGGGCTGGCCGACCAGATCGAGTTCGGCGAGCTCGACTCCTCGTCCACCTCCGCCATGCTGGAACGCTACATCGCGCCGCTGCTGGCGCAGGGCGCCGATACGCTGGTGCTGGGCTGCACGCACTATCCGCTGGTGCGGGCGTCGATCGAACAGGTGATTGCCGCTTACGGCGCCCGTGACGTAACCCTGATCGACACCGGTGATGCGGTGGCGCGCCAGCTTGGACGGCTGCTGGAAGCCGGTGGCCTGCTGCGGCGCTTCGATGCGCAGGCGCCGGCGCGGCTGGAGGCTTATACGAGTGCCAGTGCGACGGCACTGTCGGCGGCGTTCAACAGCCTGGTCGGCATCGATCCGCCGGTGTCCGAAGTGAGCTTCTGACGGCCGATGCGCGCTGCGCATGGCGTAGAAAAGTAAAAAGCCCAGTCCGAAAACTGGGCTTTTTGCTTGAATTCTTGGGGTGGCTGATGGGACTCGAACCCACGACGACAGGAATCACAATCCTGGACTCTACCAACTGAGCTACAGCCACCACTGTCTTACTTTTCTATCTCGTTGTTGCCGAGACAGAACGAGATTATAGCGGCACCTTCTCCATCTGGCAAATCTAAATGTGCCCAACAGTGCACGAGGAATCGATGCGAATTGAGATGTGGAAATATTTACAAGTTTCCAGTACATTCTCTACGCATCAATACAGGGGCCACTCTCGATGAAACTCAAAGCGCCGTTCTACGCCTGGTTCGTATTCGCCTTCCTGGTGTCTTACCTGATCCATGAAGCGGCACACTGGCTGACGGCCGTGGCACTAGGGATCGATGCGGAATTCCATCTGAACGCCGTGCGTTATCTGTCGCCCACCGCGCCATGGCAGCGCGCCCTCATCGACGGCGCCGGGCCGGCGTTGACGATTGCGCAGGCCATCGTCGCCTTCATACTGGTCGGGCGCAGCGGATCGGCGAAAGCCTTCGCCTTCGTGTACGTCGCGGCGTTCATGCGCTTCGCAGCAGCCGTCGTCAGCATGCTCAATCCAAACGATGAAGCGCGGGTCAGCATGTTGCTTGGCTTGGGCAAATGGACGCTGCCCGTGCTGGTGGCGGGTGGCCTGATCCTGCTGGCAGCGAAGGCCAGCAAACGCCTCCGGTTGACCTGGAAAGACCAGGCCCTGTGCTATCTGGTGGCGTCGATCGCCGTGTCGATGATCGTCGCCGTCGATCGTTTCGTGCTGTAGGCATCGTACCGTCCTTCACCGGCACCGAAACTCCATCGACCCCGCCATCAAGGCATCCCCCCTCACCCGCCGCTTGCCCAGACAACGCGCCGTGCTGCGCGCATCGAAGCGGATGAAGCGGCTGGTGCCGGTGTACAGGCAATTCACCTGATAGATCATCGCGCGCCGGCCCGCCTTCATGTTCCACGACTGGTACAAAGTGCCGCCGACCTGCCACTCCTGATCGGGCAGCCCTTCCGCCAGACCTCGCTCGTCCGCACGGGTGGCGGGCAGATAGCTGAGCACCCGCGCCCGGTCCAGCCTGGATTTCGGCAGCTTCCAGTCGGCCGGCGCATTGATCGGGCATTCCAGCACGGCAGCCTGTGCCGACCAGCTGACGAGCAACAGCGCCGCCAGCACGAATTTCTTGTCAACAATATAAAGCATGGTGTTATTCCGACAATATTCGGACTTCCCATGCTAGGCAGGCGGCATACGGACGGCTTGGCCAAAAACAAAAAGCCAGTCACGCGGACTGGCTTTTCGCTTTACGGCTTAGGAATTACGAACGATGCGGATTGTTCGGGTGGTCGTCGCGGCGGTTCGGTACGCCGTCGCCGTCACGGTCGCCGCGTTGCCAGCCGCCGCGTTCCAGCGTCCAGCCATTGTCGCCCTGGCGCCATTCCGGACGGTGGTAGCTGTAGCCCTTGCGAACTTTTTCGAAGTGGCCCTTCTGCCAGACGTAGCGGTGGCCATTCCAGTTCCAGTAGCCCGGCGCCCATGCGTAGCCGCGGCGTGCATGGGGCACGACTTCGTGGCGCGGCGCCGGCGGCGCGGTACGGACCACCAGCACGTCACCTTTCGCGAAGGCCTGCGCCGGAACAAAGGCGGCGGTGCTGATCAGGGCTGCGGCAGCGGCACAGAGGATTCGTTTCATGATGCTCTCCTTTCGGTTGGTGTGATTCCACTATAGCGATCCGGACCGCCGCACGGCGGTTTTGAAGCAAGTGCTTACAAGCGAAACATGGCGCGACAAATGTGTAACAAGGGCAAGGTATTGCGCCAGGCCAATCAACTTTCCATTCCAGACGGAATCGCGACTGTCGCCAATCAAGAACTCTTGCGGTTGCGCTTGTTCGGGAAGTGACAACGCCTTACCGTCGAGTTACCCAGCACGCTTAACGATCCGGAGTTCCGCCATGAAATTGCGCATCAAGCCCCTGCTCTGCATCCTGCTGCTTCCCGTGCTGGCCGCCAGCGCCGGGACGGGGCCGCTCGACCCAGCGCTCTATCCTTCGCAACGGAACACGCATGAATCGCCATGGCGCTACACAGCCCCACCCGGCCCCGACGCCACGGCCCGGCTGGCCTACTGGAGCGACGTGGCCTGGCACACGATCGCGATCGACCACACGCCGCCGCCCGCCGGGCCTTCGGTCGAGCCTGAGCAGCCGGGACCGACGCACAGCAGTCGGGTGCTGGCAATTTTCCACATCGCCATCTACGATGCCCTGAATGCCATCTACCGCCGCTATCCCGGCTACAGCGGCAACCTGCCGGCGTTTGCCGACAGCTCCCCTGACGCCGCCATTGCCCAGGCTGCGCACGACGCCCTGGCCGCCCTGTATCCACGCCAGGCCAACCGCCTGCATGCGCTGCTGGATGCCGAGCTGGCCCGTCTGCCGGCCGGCCGCGCCAAACTGAACGGTATCGATATCGGACGGCGCGCCGCGGCGGCCATTCTTGCGCTGCGCGCCAATGACGGCTCGGACCGGCCCGAGCCCATCGTCGGCGAAGACTATCCGCTCTACAAGGAACCAGGCAAATGGCGGCCCGACCCGGTCAGCAAGATCCGGGTGGCCTTCGGCGCCTACTGGGGACAGGTCAAGCCTTTCGTGGTGCCGTCCGCAGCCGCGTTCCGCCCGCCGCCGCCGCCGCCCCTCACGAGCGACGCTTACACTGCCGCCTTCAACGAGGTCAAACAGCTGGGCGGCGATGGCCCCGCAACCAAACGCACCCCGGAACAGACACGCATCGGCATCTACTGGGGCTACGACAGCACGGCCTGGATCGGCACGCCCATCAGCATGGTCAACCAGATCGCGGTCCAGGTGATCCGTACGCGCACCGCGGACGTGCTCGAACAGGCGCGCGCCCTCGGGCTGCTCAACGTGGGGCTGGCGGACAGCGTCATCGCCGGCTGGGCAGCCAAGTACTATTACAAGTTCTGGCGTCCGGTGCACGGCATCCGCGAAGCCAGTCCCGGCACCAGCCCCACCGGCCAGGGCGACGGCAACCCGGACACCCAGTCCATCCCCAACTGGACGCCGCTGGGGGCGCCGGCCAGCAATCTCGTCGGGCCCGACTTTACACCGCCCTTCCCTTCCTACCCGTCCGGCCATGCCTTCACCGGTGGTGCGAGCTTCCAGACGCTGCGCAAGCTGTACGGCGATAAAGTGCGATTTACCTTCCTGTCCGACGAGTGGAACGGCGTCACCCACGACAACGAAGGCTGGGTCAGGCCAGTCTGGCCGCGCACCTACGGCAGCCTCTCGCAGGCCGAGACGGAAGCCGGGCAGAGCCGGATCTACATCGGCGTGCACTGGCAGTTCGACCGGACCTCGGGACAGGCGCTTGGGCATCAGGTGGCCGACTACGTATTCCAGCGCGGTCTAGTGCGCCCGGGCCAGTAAAAGAAAAACCGGCCTCGCGGGCCGGTTTTCGGTACTTCTGGGAGAACGAAGATTAGTCCAGCTTCCAGGCGTAGTCGACCTTGGTCCAGGTCTGGGCCGGTGCGCCATCCTTGGTGCCCGGCTTGAACTTGCATGCTGCCAGACCTTTCAGGGCTGCCTTGTCCAGGCCTTTGAAGCCGCTCGACTTCTCCAGCTTCGAATCGGCCACCGAACCGTCGGCGTTGACCTGGAACGACATCGAGGTCACACCCTGCTCTTCGTTCATCAGCGAAGCTTTCGGGTAATCGACCTTGCACTTCGACGGATCGAAGGAAGCCGGGACTTCTGCGGCAGCAGCGAAACCGGTGGCGAACAGGCCAGCGAACAGGACAGCGGCGAATTTCTTGTTGGACATTTTAATTTCCCCTAAATAACAAAGTTTTTTTAAATGGCCGGTAGGCTTACCGGCCGTTTTGACGAGCCGTCCTGGCTCAGAATTCTTCCCAGTCGTCGCTGGCGGCTGCCGCGGCGACTTTCTTCGAGGTCGACGATGCGCCGGCGGCTTCCGGCGCCGCTGCGCTGTCTGCCTTGGCGGCTGCTGCCTTGCGGGCGGCAGGTGCCGGCTTCTTCAGTTGTGCAGATGCGGCCGGCCGACGCGGCGCTTGCGGACGTGCCGGGCTGGCGACGACGGCACGGGTTGCGACCGCGGTCGAGATCGCTGCTTCGGCGGCTGCGGCTTCTTCGCCTTCCAGCTTGAAGATGCTGACCACGCGCTGCAGTTCGGCAGCCTGATCCTGCAGGCTCTGGAAGGCAGCGGCTGCCTGCTCGACCAGGGCGGCGTTCTGCTGGGTCATGCCGTCCATCTCGATGATCGACAGGTTGACCTGCTCGATGCCGGCGCTCTGCTCGGCGCTGGCGTTGGCGATCTCGCTCATGATGTCGGTCACGCGCTTGACGCTGCCCACCACTTCGTCCATGGTCACGCCGGCCTGGCCGACCAGCTTGGAACCGCGGCCGATCTTCTCGACGGAGTCGCCGATCAGGGTCTTGATCTCTTTCGCAGCCGCTGCGGAGCGCTGCGCCAGGTTGCGCACTTCGGATGCCACGACGGCGAAGCCGCGGCCCTGTTCGCCGGCACGCGCCGCTTCGACGGCGGCGTTCAGCGCCAGGATGTTGGTCTGGAAGGCGATGCCGTCGATCACGCCGATGATGTCGGCGATCTTGCTGGCGGAGCTGTTGATCTCGCCCATCGTGCCGACCACCTGCGACACCACTTCGCCGCCCTTGCGTGCCACATCCGATGCAGTGGCGGCCAGCTGGTTGGCTTCACGGGCGTTCTCGGCGTTCTGCTTCACGGTCGAGGTCAGCTCTTCCATCGCCGAGGCGGTCTTCTCGAGCGAGCTGGCCTGCAGTTCGGTACGCGAGGACAGGTCCGTGTTGCCAGCGGCGATTTCACGCGAGGCGGTGGTGATGGTATGGGTGCCGCGACGTACCTGGCTGACGATGTCGACCAGGCTGTTGCGCATCTGTTTCATTTCGCTCAGCAGGCTGCCCTTGTCCGAGGACTTGGTGTCGATGGCGATCGACAGGTCGCCTTCAGCGATGCTGGTAGCGATCTTCGAGGTGTAGCCCGGCTCGCCGCCCAGCTGCTTGAGCAGGCCGCGGGTAATCACGTAGGCAGCGGCCACGCCCAGGCCGACGGCCACGACCAGGGTAATCAGCATGATGTTGCGTGCGCTGTCGTACTGGGCGCTGGCATCAAGCTGGGTCTGGGCATTCTGATGATCTTCACGCGCGGCCAGCTGGTCCAGTGCTTCCAGCCATTTCTTCTGCGCCGGACGGATTTCCTTGACCATCACGCGGGTCGCGTCCATCGCGTTGTTGGCCAGGTAGAGTTCCGATGCCTTGGCGATGGCCGGCATGGCGACGCCTTCGGCTTCCTTGATCTGGGCCAGCAGCGCTTTTTCTTCAGCCGAGGCTTCGAGCGCGAATTTTTCGCTCAGTTTGGCCTGCAGCGCGTCGTATTTGGCGGTCTGCTCCTTGAAGCGCTTGAGTTCCGGTTCCATGTCGGCCGGATCGGTCATCAGGGTCAGGGTGCGCAGCGAGGTGACGCGTTCGCTGACGTTGTTGCGCATGTCGACGACCAGACGGGTCACGACGTTGCTGACGCCGATCACGTGATCGAGCCGGCCCTGGATCTGCCCGGTGCGAACGATGCCGACGACGGTCAGGACCACCATCAGCACGAGCACGAGAGCGAAGCCCAGCGCCAGACGCATGCCGACCTTCATGTTGGATAAATTCATTTACTGTCTTCCCTGGTTCAAATGATTGGATCCGCCCGGAACCCCTGCGCCGCGCGTCGCTTTATTACTAAAAGTTCAACTTCTCCGTGAACTTTTGTGTATTTCCGTCAGGATAAATCAAAACTCGGCAGTTGCAGCGAGTAAACATGATCGAGATCAATACTGTTTCGCTACTACAACAATACCGGGGTTCTTACGGGGAGAAGAGCCCGAATTATGGGTCTATTCTTGCTGTTGAGCAAGGAAAATGAAGATTGCCAACTGTCTATACAACAGGGCGTGTGGCGGAATTTGAACAACAATAGCGGCCCTGCCTGGCGCCGCCGTAACAAACAGTCAATCAAGTTATTTAATCGATCACGCTGCCTTGCGCATGCGTCCGGCCGCTTCCAGCAGCAGTTCCGGGTTGCCCTCGGCCAAGCGGCGCGAGTCCGACAGCAGCTGGCGGAAAGCACGCGCGCCCGGCAGTCCGGCCATCAGGCCCAGCATATGGCGGGTGATGCTGTTCAGGCGCAGGCCCAGCGGACCGTAGCGTTCGAGCTCGGCGCGGATATAGGGAATCATCGCTTCCAGTACCTGCTCGCGCGACGCCGGTCCACTACCCTCTTCCCCATAGAAGCGTGCATCCCAGTCGGCCATCAGCCAGGGGTTGTGATAAGCCTCGCGACCGATCATCACGCCGTCGACGTGCTGCAGGTGGCTCGCGATCTCGTCATTGGTCTTGATGCCGCCGTTGATGATGATTTCCAGGTCCGGGAATTCGCGCTTGAGCTCGTAGGCGACGTGGTAGCGCAGCGGCGGGATCTCGCGGTTTTCCTTCGGCGACAATCCTTTCAGCACGGCGTTGCGCGCGTGGACGATGAAGGTGCGGCAGCCAGCATCGGCGACCTTGCCGATGAAGTCGCGCACGAAGCCGTATTCTTCGTTGTAGTCGATGCCGATGCGGTGCTTGACGGTGACGTCGATCGAGACGGCGTCGCGCATCGCCTTGACGCAGTCGGCCACCAGCTGCGGCTCGTTCATCAGGCAGGCGCCGAAAGCACCCTTCTGCACGCGCTCGGACGGGCAGCCGCAATTCAGGTTGATCTCGTCGTAGCCCCACTGCTCGCCCAGCCTGGCGCTTTTCGCCAGGTCGCCCGGTTCGCTGCCGCCCAGTTGCAGGGCGATCGGGTGCTCGATGTCGTCGTAGCGCAGGTGGCGCTCGACGTCGCCGTAGACCAGCGCTCCGGTCGTCACCATCTCTGTATATAACCAGGTGTGGCGGGTGATCTGGCGGTGGAACACGCGGCAGTGGCGGTCGGTCCAGTCCATCATGGGTGCTACAGATAATTTTCGCTTGCTGTGCTTCATCAAATCCCTACTTTTCCCTATGAGAGGGCGCAACGCGGCTTCCCTCAAGCTCCCGCGAACTGTCCCACTTTCCCTCACCCGTTACTCCAAATATGCACCAAATGACGACGATCGCTCAGCGAGGCCAGACCTGGCGGGCACAGATTCGCCGCGAGGGTCACAAGGCCGTGACGGCAACATTTCCAACGAAGGCACAGGCCCAGGCTTGGGCGCGGAAGATCGAGGCTGAGATGGATGCCCGAGGCGTCATGGAAGCGCGCGGGCTGGCGAATATTACCCTAAAAGAGCGCATTGATTGCTACTCCGAAGAGATCGGAGGTGGGCATTCTTTCGGAGAAAACAAGCAATCCAAGCATGAACATGGTCACTGCTGGCTATTTGCCAACGTACGTTCGCGTTCGTCGGAAACCGGGTGTCCAGGGTTGCGACCAGACTTGAATCGGATTGACCGTCGCCGCTTCATGTTCCCAGCTGGTGAAAGACGCGCGACTTGGCTCACCGAGATTTTGCGAAGCAAATGACTTTGCAGATATTGCTTCAACAAGCTTTTTAGTCTTGTTTCCCTTGGCATGGTAGAGGCAACGTTTTCTTCGATCTCCCTGTTTTCTTGCTTGCAGGCCGCAGTTCGCGTCGCTCGCATCAAGAACACCCGCCGCGCACTGGCATTCGCGCCCTATCAGCCTGCCTGGACAAACCGCGTACGTTTGATTCCAGCCCGGGCCCGCATTCCGTACGAGCCTTGCTCGAGCTTTATCCGCTCGATCATGCCGACCGCGGGTGGCCCCGCCCGATCGCCAGTGCGAGGGCGTCGGCCAACGTGGCTTTTGTCAGAACCGTTATCGAGTTCGATGCCGAGATGCACGATAGTCTGGGCGATTTGCGGACGAATACCGCTCACGATGCAATCGCTGCCCATCAGGCGCGCCGCCGCAATGGTCTTCAACAAATGCTGCGCCACCAGCGTATCCACGGTCGGCACACCGGTGATGTCGATGATCGCCGTGTGCGCGCCGCTGGAGACGATCTTGTCGAGCAGGCTTTCCATCACGACTTGGGCGCGCATGCTGTCGAGCGTACCGATCAGGGGCAGTGCAATGATACCGTCCCACAAATCGATGACCGGCGTCGATAATTCGAGCAGCTCCCGATGTTGCCGAACGACGATCTGGTCGCGGCTTTTCTGGAATACGTCGAGCGTGTACAGGCCGAGCTGGTCGACAAGCATGCTGACCGTCCAGGAAACACGCGCGAGAGCCAGGGCGTCCCCGGCACAATATCGACGCAAGAGCGCGAACAGCGGCTGCTTGAGAGAGAAAATGAAGGTGGCGGTCGCGACCGAGGTGGACCCGTCGCTGGCCCGGAAGCTGCAGATCGCGTCGAGTTCGCGCTTGACATCGTCCCATGCACGACCGTCGACATTGTCGAGTTCAGCAAACTGCAGCGCTTCGGCCAAGGCGTGAACGAATCGGAGGCATTGATCTCGCGACCGTTCGGCTTCGCCGGGTCCGACACGCATCGTTGCGGCGGCATAGTGTTCCTGCCACTCGCCACCGAGCATGACCGCATGGTCCCTCACCACACCTGCAAGCAAAACGCCGTCATTGGTCATTACCGGTTCCCCATCATTGGTCAGGCTACGAAAGTCATTCGCCGACCTGGAGACATCGGATCTTAACCGCTCAAGGGTCCGACTATAACACTCTTCCAACCCGAGCAGCATGTGCGGCGCGCTTGTCGTTTAATTGGGTGAGACTCACTATTCTTTAGGCATTTGTAGGATAATGCTTACACCTCTTCCCACGCTTGCAGCTACTCGCCGGGCATGACGCCGAGCCCACCATAATACAGGCATACGTACCTTGCATGCGTACCAACGAAAGCATATCCGACGATCCGATGCTGCAACGGCAAGCGCCGCTTCATCACCTGTTGACGGTCACGGTGCACAGCGAGCTCGAGGTCATCGCCTCGCGCCTGCGCGCGCGCCAGATCGCTGCGCTGTGCGGATTCCGCGGCAACGGGCAGACCCGTATCGCAACCGCCGTGTCGGAGCTGGCGCGCAATGCCGTGTCCCATGCGGGCGTCGGCAAGGTGCGCTTTTTTCTCGGTACGGTCGGCAGGAATCAGGCGCTGACGATCGTGGTCGATGACGACGGTGCGGGCATACCGGCCGCGCACGTTCGCACGGCCCTCGTAGGCGACGCCGGCACCATGCTGGGCGGACTGTCGGTGGCGCGCAGGTTCATGGACGAGTTCGATATTCACGCGAATGCGGACGGAACGCGCATCGTGTGCGCCAAGCTGCTTCCAGCCCAGGCGCCCGCCTTGACCGCCCACGACCTCACCTGCGCCGTAGGCAATCTGGCGGAACTGCCCGGCAACATCGCGCTGTCCGAAGCGAACCAGCAAAACCGCGAGCTGACCCATGCCCTGGCGGCATTGCAGGCCAAGCAGAACGAGCTGCTCGACGTCAGCGCGCATCTCGAACGCACCAACCGGCAAGTCGAGGCCTTGAACCTGTTGCTCAAGGAAAAAGCCGATTCGCTGGTATCGGCCGATCACCGCAAGGATGAATTCCTGTCGATCCTGAGCCATGAATTGCGCGGTCCGCTGTCGGCGACCGCCATGGCCGCCACCTTGCTCGAGACCGGCGGCGATCCCGACCGGAGCATCAAGCTCGGCCAACTGGTCGGGCGCCAGGTGCGGCACATGAGCCGCCTGGTCGAAGACCTGCTGGACGTATCGCGCGTCAGCCGCGGCTTGGTATCGATCCGTCGCCAGCCCGTCGACATGCGCGACGTGATCGAGGCCGCCGTCGAACAGTTGAACGCGGCCGCACAAGCCAAGAGGCACCGCGTCGACACCGTGCTGCCGTCCCGGCCTTGCATGATCGAGGGTGACCGCACGCGATTGATCCAGGTCGCCGCCAACCTGCTCGGCAATGCGATCCGCTACACGCCGGAAGGGGGAAGGATCGAAGTGCGCGCCGAATGGCACGGAGCCGACCTGATGGTGCGCGTCACGGACAACGGCATCGGCATTCCCGATACATTGATGCCGCACCTGTTCGACCTGTACACCCAGGCGACGCGTTCTCCCGATGGGCGCGACAGCGGCCTGGGACTCGGGCTGGCCCTGGTCAAGAGCCTGGTCGAGGCGCATGGCGGCAGTGTCGCCGCGAGCAGCCCCGGCACGGGGCTCGGCAGCCGGTTCGACGTGCGCCTGCCTCTGCCAGCCGGGCACGACGTCGAACGCGTCCCCGATTGAGGTAGCGATCCGGCTCAAGCGGACATCGTGTCCTGCACCACCGGCAGGATGAATTCCAGTCGCGTCCCCTGTCCGGGTCCGGCGCTGTGGGCAAAAACCGTGCCGCCATGCGACACGCAAATGCTGCGTGCGATCGCCAGGCCAACGCCTGCCCCGGACGGCGCCCGCCGGGGGTGCGCGGCAAGCTTGCGGAACGGCTCGAACATGGCGGACAATTCGCTCGCCTCGACGCCGATGCCATGGTCGCTCACCGACATGTCGAGAACCTCGCCATCGACCGAGACCGCCAGCGCAATCTCGGCGCCGTCGTCGGAAAATTCACTGGCATTGAGCAGCACGTTCCCGAGCGCCTGCGCCAGCCGCCCGGGATCGCACCAGAGCATCGTTTCGGGCGCTTCAGCGCCGGCATCGAGGTGTACGCGCAAGGTCTGCGAGCGCCTGCCCAACACGCCGGCGACGACGTCGCGCGCCGGCGCCAGCACCTCGTCCAGGCTGGCTGCGCGCTTGGTCACCGGCACATCGCTTGCGTGCTCGATACGCGCGGCGTCGAGCAGGTCGTCGATGAAGCGAGCGAGCTGGCGGGTCTGACGTTCGATCACGCGCGCCATCGACACGATGCCCGGTTCGCCCGGCCGGCGGCGCAGGATCGTGGCGACCGTCATCACCGACGCCAGTGGATTGCGCAGCTCGTGGGCCAGCACGCGCAGGAAGTCTTCCCGGTCGCCGCGCACGGACTCGATTTCACGGCGAAGCCGGCGCCGCTCGCTGATGTCGGTCAAGGAGCATAGCACGCCTGCGGTGACGCCATCGGCGCCGCGCACCGGCTGCGCATGGACCATCACGCAGCGCGTCTGTCCGTCGTTGGACTGCGCCACCAGCTCGGTCGGCGGCGGTGCGACGCCGGTGCGCGCCGCCAGCGCGGCCGGCGACGATGCCTTCTCGACCGGACTGCCGTCCGGTCGACACAAGGAGGCGAAGCCGTCCCAGCGGCCGTCCTCGGCCGGCGATGGCGCGGCGCCCCACAGGCGCCTCGCCGCGCGATTGCAATGCAGAACGGCGCCGGCAGGCGTGCAGCAGTAGGCCGGGCAAGCGATCTGGTCGATCACCCGACAGGACGTTTCCAGCGAGTCGCCGCCGCCCTGCTCGATGGCGCGCCGTTGTTCAGGTATCCATCCCACGTTGTTCACTCCATAACCGATGACATCGGTTCATTATCGATGCAATGGTCCGGATCCGACGTAGGACTCAGTCCGGCGCGCCTGTCGTCCGCACCGCTGCGCACGCCGACAACGTGATACCGTGTAGCGGCGACGGAACCCCGCCGCGGGAGGAATCGCCATGCATATCGTGACGCAGGTCGTGACAACCGACGAAGGCGAGCGCGCACGCCTGTCACTGCTGTTCCAGCCGGCCGCGGGCGACCTGAGCGCCATCGTGCTGCGTTTCGCGGCGACGCTGGAGGAAGCCGCATGCGTCCCGCCACCCTTTCCGGACCTGCTCTTGCTGGCGCCGACGGACGACGACGGCGCCGGCATGGCGCTGCCCGTGAGCCCCGCGGTGTTCGGCAACGCGGCGGTCGTGATCGTCGGCGACGCCATCGACATTGCCGGGACGCGCCGGCTGCTCACCAGCGGCCTGGCGGACGACGTGATGCTGTCCAGTGATTCGCGATCCGACACGTTCGCGCGCTTCGTCGCCGTCATCGAGCGCGTCCGTGCGCGCGAACGTGAACGCAACGGCGCCGCCATCGTGCTGGCGGCGATGGCCGACGCCGTCATCGCCACCGATGAGGCGGGTACGATCGCCTACTGCAACGATGCGGCCTGCAGCCTGACCGTCCGTGCGCGCAAGGAAATGCTTGGGCTGCCTATCGACGCCGTGATGGCGCTGCACGCCGCCGGAACGCTCGCCGCCGTCGAGCATCCGATCACGCGCGCGATGAACGACAAGCAAGCCATCCGGCTACCGCCGGGCACCGTGATGGTGCGCGTGGACGGCAGCGAGATCATGATCGCCGATTCGACCTCGCCGATCGTCGCCCCGGACGGCAAGCTGGACGGCGCCGTCATGGTGTTCCACGACGTCACCGCCACACACCAGCTCCAGTCCCAGGTCGATTACCTGGCCAGGCACGATTTCCTCACCGGCTTGCCCAACCGCTACGCCGCGCAACTGCATCTGGCCGAGATCCTGCGCCAGGCCGGCGCGAACGGCCAGGGCCTGGCGGTGATGTACCTGGATCTCGACAACTTCAAATCCATCAACGACACCCTCGGCCATGCGGCCGGAGACCGTTTGCTGGCGTCGGTCGCGACGCGCCTGCGCGCTTGCTGCCGCTCGATCGACATGGTCAGCCGCCAGGGCGGCGACGAATTCCTGATCCTGTTGGCGCCCGGCACCCAGCCGGACGAATCCCGGGGCGCCGCGCAGCGCATGCTGGAGGCCGTGGCGGCGCCGCACCTGATCGACGGCGCGACCATGCGCGTCGGCTGCAGCATCGGCATCGCGCTGCATCCGCAGCACGGCCTGGCCGCGGACACGCTGCTGCAGCACGCCGACACGGCGCTGCACGCCGCCAAGGCGGCGGGACGCAACACGTTCAATGTGTTCCAGCCGCGCATGCTCGACAGCGTGGCCGAGCGGCGCGCGCTGGAGGATGCACTCAGGCTGGCGCTCGACACCGGCGGCCTGGAACTGTTCTACCAGCCCAAGGTGTGCCTGGCCGACGGCGCGATCCACGGTTGCGAATCCCTGCTGCGCTGGCGCCATCCGGACTGGACGCGCTTCGCGATCGCCGAGGTAATCCGGTGCGCCGAACAGTCCGGCCTGATCGTCAACCTGGGCCGCTGGGTGATGCACGAAGCCATGCGCCAGGCGCGCGCCTGGCGCGACAGCGGCATCGACCCCGGTCCGATCGCCATCAATGTTTCGGCGCTGGAACTACGCCAAGCCGACTTCATCGCCCACCTCGAGGGCTGCATGGCGCGATTCGGCGTCCTGCCGCCGGACGTGCAAATCGAACTGACCGAGTCGGCCCTGATGCGCGACGTCGCCAGCGCGGTCGACGTCCTGCATCGCCTGAAGGGCCTGGGCATGTCGATCGCGCTCGACGATTTCGGCACCGGTTACTCGAACCTGAGCTATCTCGCCGATATCCCGATCGACCTGCTGAAAGTGGACCGCAGTTTCGTGCACGGTATCGCCGCGGCCTCGCCGCGCCGCCAGGCGCTGTTGGGCGCGGTCCTGTCGGTCGCCGCGCACCTCGGCCTGCCAACCGTCGCCGAAGGCATCGAAACCCCTGCCGAAGCGCTTTACCTGATGAACGCGGGCTGCCAGATGGGCCAAGGCTTCCTCTACAGTCCCGCCGTCAGCGCGGCTGCCTTCGAACGCCTGCTATCGCACCGCGAAAACCCGTGATTTGCCCCGCAGACCGTATCCGCGCCGGGCGACTGCAAGCACGTTACGAAGCGATCGTTTCGCCGTGAGAAACCGGGTTTACTGCTACCGCGCTTTCTCCGCCTTTTTGACCCGCTTGTCCGCCTTTTTCTCTTTCGCCGTTTTCGCCGGCTCTTTTTTCGTGGATTTTTTTGCGTCCTGGTTCTTACTCATGATTCGCTCCTATCAAATGAAGGGCAGAGGGCTTACAGGCAGGGCGAGCTCACCGTGCATGCCGCTCGCCGAAAAACCGTAGCATTTCGCGGCTGGCGTCAGGACCGTTCGCATCGGTGTTGGCGGCACGCAGATCGCCGCCGGACCAGGCGTGTCCCGTGCCGTGCACGAGCCAATGCTCGGCCACGACGGTGCCGGACTTGCCGGTGTGGACCGAGCGCGTGAAGTCGCGCCCGCCTTCCTGTCCCGTTACCTGGACATTCATGACGCTCCGGCAACCGGCCGGCCTGGCCGACAGATAGCTCTGGATCGACTGGCGCACGACACCGTCGCCGTTACTCTGGTGGACGATGGCATCGTCGCCTCCGTGGAATACGATGACCGGGACGCTGGTCAGGCAGGGCCCGCCGGCGCAGGCTGGGACGGCGCCGCCGAAGCGCATGGTCGTCATCGCGCCGATGCCGCTCGTCGCGCTGCCGTGCGGCATACCGGAATGGCAGCCGATTGCGCTGAAGATGTCCGGATAATTGCGTCCGACGATCAGCGCCATCGCGGCGCCCGCCGACAGGCCCGCGACCGAGACGCGGCGCTGGTCGACCCCATGGTCGCCGATGATTTTCAGGGTCAGGGCCGCGACCAGCGCCGGCTCGCCCTGGTCACGCGCCTGGTTGGCCGCCTCGAACCAGTTCCAGCAGCTGTTCCAGTTCGCGTAAGGCGACTGTTCGGGATACAGCACCAGGAAGCCGGCCTGCTCGGCCAGCTCGTTCATCCCGGTGGCCAGCGCGAAATCCGCGGCGTCCTGGCCGCAACCGTGCAGCATGACGACCAGCGCGGGTGGTTCGCTCCCGCGCGTCGCGGGAACGTACAGGCGATACCTAATGACCTTTCCGTTCGCTTGCAAGCTGCCTGCCAGGAATCCATGCGGCTGCCGGACGGCGGGCAGGGCATGGAACGGGACGCTGGCGGAGCGCGCCGCCTCGCTGGTCCAGGAGAACCAGTCCACCATGACTTTACTGTACATTACTCGACTCCTTCGTTGTAGAAAAAGTCTCCTTTATTATTGTCGACGGCACGGCCTGCGCACTGCCCGATGTAATGCACTATGCGCCCTTTTGCGGCGTCACGCCGGACCGGGGCAAGTCTATTTTCCTGGCTTGGTGCGAGGCAAGACGCGCAGCGACTATACGACTGCCTCCTCAGGCGCCCTTGCGCGGTTCACCCTGGCCGGTTTCGCCCTTCGCATACCATGCCATCAACGGCCCGGCCGTCACGCCGTGCAGCAGGATCGACGCTGTCACGGCGACCAGCGTGAATGCGACGAAGCGCTGCGCCAGGTCGCCGGACAATCCATGGTCGAGCGCATACATCAGGTAATACACCGAGCCGATGCCGCGAATGCCGAACCAGCCGACCATCGCGTGGTGCCGCGCAGGCATCGCACTGCCAGCCATGCCGAGAAATACCGCCAGCGGCCGTACCACGAACAGCGACAAGGCAGTGAACCACCACAGGGAGGGAAACGTCGTGACGTAGGCCAGCATGGCGCCGGTCAGGATGACGAGCACGGGCTCGGCCAGTTTCTCGATCTGCTCGTTGAATCCCTGGACGTCTTCCTTCATCGCCGCGCTCGTTTCGCGCTCGGGACGCGTGCTCCCGCGCTTCCACATCCACAGGTAGGAGATGTCGCGGCGGCGGTACACGCGCTGCAGGGCGATGCCGGCCGCGAACACCGCCAGGAAGCCGGATGCATGGCACAGCTCGGCAAGTCCGAAGCAGACGGCGACGATGCCGAGCGAGAGAAATTCGTTCATGCCGAGCGCCTCGTCGTGCCGGTTCCTGAGGAAGACGACCGCCGTGCCGATGAGAAAGCTGGTAGCGGCGCCGATCAGGATACCGCCGACCAGCGACCAGGCCAGATCCAGTGACAACCAATGCGCGACGCCGGTTCCATCGTCGTGGCTGCCCATCAGGCCCAGCCCCAGCACGACCACCGGAAAGGCAGAGCCATCGTTCAGTCCGCCCTCGCCGGCCAGGTTGAAACGGACCAGGTCGGGCGTATCGCCCGCTTCCGGCTGGATGCCCGAGGCCAGCACGGGATCCGTCGGCGCCAGGATGCCGCCGAGCAGGATCGCCGCGCCCAGCGGCAAGTCCAGCAGCAGCACGCCGATGGCGGCGATCAGCACCACCGTGATCGCCATCGACACGAACGCGAGACGCAAGGGCGCCAGCCAGCGCCGGTCGCGCAAGGGAATCTCGAGCTTGAGTCCGACGGAGAACAGGGAGATCAGCAAGGCCGCCTCGGCGACCAGTTCCAGCGCGGGCGCGAAACGCAAGGGATCCGGCGCGAAGACGTTGGCCACGGCCGGACCAAGCAGGACGCCCACGCCCAGGTAGATCATCGCCCCGCTGAGGGGCAGGCGCGTCACCAGCGTACCGCCCAGCATCATCACGATGAGGGTAGCGCCGCCGAACAGGATCCAGTGCGTGGACGTCATCCGGCAGCCCGCGTCGGGCTCTTACCGGACTGCCGCATGCCGGCCAGGAGCGCGGACAACTGGCGCGTATCGACCGGCTTGACCAGGTGATGGTCGAAGCCGGCCGCCTGGGTTTCGATGCGGTCCCGGTCCCGGCCGTAGCCGGTGATAGCCACCAGCATGGCGCTGCCGGTGCGCGCACCGGCACGCAGGCGCCGGGCCAGCTCGTTGCCGCTGATGTCGGGCAGGCCGATATCGAGCAGGAAAACGTCGGGAGCGGCCATGTCGCTGCGCTCGAGCGCGCTGCGCGCATCGTGTTCGACCGTCACTGCGTGTCCATGCGACTCCAGCAGCATGGCGAGCATCGCGGCCGCATCGACGTTGTCGTCGACGATCATGATCCGCAACGGCCGCTCCGATGCGACTTGCGCCTCGCGCGCAGGCCCGGAATCGCCGGCGGCGTCCCTTTCCGGCGGGCGGCGCGGCAGCGTGACGGAAAACACGCTGCCAGTTCCGAGGCCGCGGCTGGCGCAGGCCACCGTCCCGCCGTGCAGGTTCACCAGGCTCCTCACCAGCGCCAGGCCGAGCCCGAGCCCGCCGAGCGAACGGTCCGACGGGCGCTCGGCCTGGGTGAACAGCTCGAAGGCGTGCTCGACCAGCTCCGGCGCCATGCCGATGCCGTCGTCCTCGACGCGCAAGATGACCTGCCCCAGTTCGACGGCGATCGCCAGCGTGATGCGGCCGTCCTCGGGCGTGTACTTGGCGGCATTGTTCAACAGGTTGGCCAGCACCTGCACCAGACGCTTGCGGTCCCCCGTGACGAATGGAGCAAGCGGCGGCAGCGCCAGGGCCAGTCGATGACGCCGTGCGTGCAATAGCGGCATGGCCTGTTCGATCGCGTCGTCGGCGACCTGGCGCATGTCGACCGGTTCCATGACCAGCTCCACCTGCCCGCGCGTCACGCGCGAGACGTCGAGCAGGTCGTCCACCAGGCTGCTCAGATGCCGGACTTGGCGCGCGATGATTTCGCTGGTGCGGCGTACCCGCGCCGGGTCCACCTGGCCCATCTGCAGCAGGTCGGCCGCGGCGCCGATCGGCGCGAGCGGATTGCGCAGCTCGTGGGCGAGCATGGCCAGGAACTCGTCCTTGCGGCGGTCGGCGACGGCCAGCTGTTCCTGGGCCGCCTTGCGCTGCGTGATGTCGTGGAAGAAGAAGGCGATGCCGCCCTCCAGGGAGCGATGGGTGCGGATTTCCATCCATACATGGCGCCCGTCCGGCAGCCGGTGGAACAACTCGACGCTTTCCGTCTTGCCGGTGTCCATGACGCGCCGGTAAGCCCGTTCGGCATCGGTATGCCTGAGCTCCGGCCAAACGTCCCAATGGCTGCGTCCGATGACTTCACCGGCGCTGCGCTGGGCGAGCCGCAGTCCCTCGGCGTTCATGCGCAGGATGATCCAATCGCGATCGAGCACGGCGAACCCTTCGACCATGGCGTCGAAGATGTACTGGCTCTGGTCGCGCTCGGTCTGCAGCTCGTTGCGCGTCCGGGCGGCTTCGAGCGCCGGCCAGGTCCGGCCGGCCGCTTCGGCGACGAGGGCGAGCGCCTCATCCTGCCAGGTGCGCGGCGCAACGCCCTCGATCGCCAGTACCGCCTTGAGATCGCCGGCCTTCACGTACGGCACCAGCAACGCGGCGCCGGCGCCATCGTGCTTGCGCCATACCGGCTGGTCGGCGACCTGCCCCCCATTGCGCAGCACCATGAGCGCCGCCGGGTCGAACGCCTCGAGCGCGATGCCGCGGCCCGCCTGGCCGGGGAACCCCGCCGGAGTCCAGTCGCACCGACAGGCGGCCATGCCCGATGCGCCGTCGATGTCAGCATACCAGACACGCGCCGCGCCCAGCCGGGTGCCCAGCATCTCGCAGACGGCTTCGCCGATGCGACCGGCGTCGTCCAGTTCCCGGATCCGGTCGGCGAAGCGCAGCTGGAACGCCTGGTTCGATTTCGCGGTCTCAAGTTGCCAGACCTTGCCGCGCAGCTCGCTCTTCGCCAGGCAGGCGGCCGTCACGTCGTTCGCCTGCGCGAAGATGCCGGTTACGTGTCCGTCGCGGCCGACGAGCGGCTGGTACAGCAAATCCACGTAGCGCTCTTCCGGCGCCCCCCCGGCCACGCGCTGGAGCGTGAGCCGGCGCTCGTGCAGCACGATGCGCTCGCCGGTTGCGAACGCGCTGTCGAGCAGCTCGTGCAAGCCCTGCCCTGCCAGTTCAGGCAATGCCGCCAGGGCCGGCTTGCCGATCAGGTCGCGGCGGCCCACCAGCGCATAATAAGCTTCGTTGACCATGTCGAACACATGGTCGGGGCCACTCATGATCGCCATCGAACCGGGGGCCTGGTCGAACATCGCCTGCAGTTTATGGCGCTCCGAACTCAGGATGCGCGTCAGGGCCTCGTGCAGCAAGGGGCGCTCGATCGGCGTCACGTCCGGCACGGCGTCCGCACCCTGGCGCAGGTAATAGTGCCTGGCCGCGCCGTCGAACTGGTACAGGTCGGTGACGTCGATCGCGTTCTGCGCCACGAAGCCCACCGCGCCGCCGGCATCGCGCACCGGCGTGTGCACGGTGCTCCAGTAGCGCAGGTCGAACACGACGCCGGCCGGCGTCTCGCGCGGGACCGCGTAGCGCAGCAGCGCGCTGGTCTGTGGCTCACCGGTCGCGATCGCGCGCGCGATCGCGGCGCGCACCTCCTCGAGATTGGTCGACTCTGGGTCGGCGGGGTTCGACGGGAACGCGTCGAAGATGTGCTTGCCCATCAGCGCCGCCGCAACCCGGCCGGTGGCCCGCAGGTAGGCCGCGTTCGCGCCGATGATGACGCAGCTGGTGTCGACCAGCAGGTAGGGATAGGGCGAGGCGGCGAACAGCGCCGCGAAGTCGGGTTGCATGTGTATGCTCCATAATGACATCCGAGGGTTGCCGACGTACGGTTTCCATGATGTACGCCTAGGACATTGCATGGCGGCACAGGATGAGCGAGAGGCTTGCCGGTCAGGCGACGTAGCGCAGAATCGCGACGTAATGGCAGGCACTGCCGGCAAGGACGAACAGGTGCCATATGCCGTGACCGTGGCGTACCTTGTGGTCGGTGGCGTAGAACGCGATGCCCAGTGTGTAGCATAGGCCGCCTGAAGCGAGCCAGGCGAAGCCCGGCCAACCAAGCGCGGCGACGAGTGGTTTTGCGCCAATCACGGCAAGCCAGCCCATCAAGACGTAAATGATGAGCGACAGGATGCGCGTGCCCTTGGCATACCAGATTTCCTGGACAATTCCGAATAGTGCAAGAGCCCACACGGCGCCGAACATCGACCAGCCCCAGGCTCCGCGCAGCGTTACCAGCGTAAAAGGTGTGTAGGTGCCAGCAATGAGGAGATAGATGGCGCAATGGTCCAGCTTGCGCAGTACCACCTTGGCGGCGCCGCGTGCGCCGTGGTACAGGCTCGATGCCATGTACAGTTGCAGCAGCGTGGCGGCATACACGCTGCTGGCGGCGATTCTCCAGCCGTCGCCGCTGGACCGGGCCGCGGCGAGCAGGAACAAGCCGCCCACCGCGGCCAGCGCCGCGCCGGCAATGTGGGTGATGCTGTTGAAACGTTCGCCAGCGTACATCAGACCGGGCAAGTAGCGATATTCAGCGCCCCGGGGCCTGCACGTTCTTGCTGTCCTGCGCGTTGGGCCCTTTCATGTTGCCGGGTCCGCCAGCCGGTACGGACGGGTCACCGGGTTTGCCGGCTGCGGCTTCGGCGCCGCGTTGCGCGTCCTGCTTGAAAG